>OGTS01000003.1_pt1 | contig 545556 bp, 463 predicted proteins | sample 1574681 | NCBI WGS metagenome assembly OGTS01 (sample SAMN03295829, study PRJEB24534) | human gut metagenome | isolation source: fecal sample 4 from infant 4 | host: Homo sapiens | place: USA: Pittsburgh, PA | collected 2014-07 | reverse complement strand
TGTTGTCACTTTCATGTCAACACCTTTTTATAATCTTTTTTAGAATTTTGTAATCACCATCGTTTGAAGGGATTACATAAAAATCCTAAAATCGATTAATGGAAAACCTAGATATTATCTACTGTTTCCTCATTAAGAAACAGTCGCTTCAACGACTGTATGGTTATTATAGTACAAACAAAGAATCAGTGCAACCCTTAATTTTAAAATAATTGAAACTTTTTACATGTTTTCCGTATAATGTATCTAATTATTTTCAATCTACTATATGTAGTACAATAAGCTATCATTTAATCTCATTCTATAGTCTATAAATACAAGATATGCTATTTCAGTGATTAGCACTAATTATATTTATTACATAGTCTATATAAAACAAATAACGCCACCAGAAGGTGGCGTTATTTGTATAAGGATTATTTATGCCCTAGTTAGGGGTTCTAGGGGATATACGGCCCCTATATCACCATATGAGGGGCCATATATTGTTTCATATGTATAAAGATATACGATTGCGATATTACTGCTGAATTGCTTTGCGCAAATCAATAGTATGAGGCGCGGAAGGTTCCATTGGCTCATTAATCGCTTTGCGAAGATCTACTTTAGCTTCTTCTTCTTTAGTAGGTTCTTCACTTGCTTTGTTTTTAACAGTTTCTTTAGCTGCGTACCAAATTGTTTCATTCATCATGTGACGAAGATCTTCATTGTTTACATGTTCTTGGTCTTGCGCCATGATATCCAAAATAGCGTCTTCCAAAGCACTAGCTTCTTCAGCAGTCATAGGACCACCGATTTCTTTTTGTCTTTGAATAACAGCGTTGATTTGGTCTACCATACCACGCAATACGTTGAAACCGTAGCTATTTACGAAACCACTTTTTTCATTATATTTTGGCATATCAAAGAATTCGTATTCATTTTTGTTACGGTTTTCACCATTCCAATTGAATGCGACTTCAAAGCCATGGACACGACCCAAAGAATGTGTACGGAAGTAATCCGCATAATTGTGTTTATCTTTGGAATGTAACCATTTAGTTTCAGCTTTAGTCAATTTTTCATGATTATCATGCTTAACTTTAGCTTGTGTGTAATTAACTTCTGCATTTCTCCATGCATCCACATATGTATGTAATGCTTGTACTGTTTGCGGACTAGCCACAGGTACAAGAACTACAGAACCTACAGACGGAGTCATGATAGGGTTTTTCAAGATTAAATTATCATCATATGTTGGAGCGCCCGCAGCATAACCAGTAACGGATGCAACGCTCATAATTGCAGCTGCTGTGAAAGCAAGCATTGTAGATTTTTTCATATCTATTCCTCTTTTCATTGTCGAATATAAGCGATGGTGGAAGGATTCCTTACGGAACCCTTCGACCTTTGTATCTTATTACATACCTAATCTAGCCATCATAGCAGCCATTTGAGCTTTCAATTGGTCTACTTCGTTTTGTAAGCCAGCGTTTTGAGCTTTAATTTGTTCATTTTCAGCTTTCAAATCAGATACTTCGCCTTTTAATCCGGCATTTTGAGCTTTCATAGAAGCCACTTCAGTTTGCATTGCGTATGTGGAACTGATAGGTCCTTTACGATAGCGATCAGCTACTGCACCTTCGCTATCACGGTTGCCAATTTTCCAAGTTACACCAGCGTTAGCCATCATATGGCTAGAGCCGCCAGCCCAGGAAATGCCACCATGGAACATTGTGGACTCGTTTTTGTAATGAGCTACGCCCAATGCCAATGCGGAGTTACCACGGTAGTTACCATAACCAGCCATGATTTGAGTTGGTTCCATTGGATCATATTGCATAGGTTTCAATGCAGACAATGCTGCACCTTGTGCACCTACAAGACCAATTTCTTCATTCAAGATATTTACACGAGGGTCGTTAACACCTTTAACGGAAAGGTCGTAGTTATAACCGCCTTGACCATTGTCTGTTCTGTTTAATGTTACAGAGTTGTCTTCGGAAGTTAATGTAGTACGGGAACCTTTCAATTGGTCAACGTTAACACCATCAGTACCAGCAATACCAGGAGCAAGATTTACAATTCTATTGTTTTCTAAACTCAAGTTACCACCATGTACTTCAAATGCAGGGGTTACAGGAGCACGATCACCAGGAACACTACCAGGGTTGGAGTTGATTCTAAGTGTTGCACCACCATTGCTAATGGATGTGATTTCAGTCAAGTCATGAGCCAAGCTGTAAGTGATGGAGTTATCAATCTTATCGTCGCCTTCAACAGGTTTACGTTCAACAACCATGTTGTCGCCAGCGATGTATTGAGTACCTTTTTCTACTTTTACAGGATTTTTGAGGCCTTTAGCTACGCCAGAGCCATCAGCACCAACGGATGCATTCACTTTCGCACCAGATAGATCAGCGTTTACAGTGTATGTTTTTTGACCAGTTGTATTGTCAACAGAAGTATCAACAGTTACGTTGTTACCACCTTTAACGATGCTGCTTAAGCCAGTAATAACTTTTTTGCCTTCGTTAGTAATGTTAGACAAGTCTTGACGAGCGATACCAGAGATAGTTGCTTTCACAGGGTTACCGTTAGCATCTACCACTTGTTTACCAGCACCATCAACATAAGTCATTTCAACAGTACCATTTTGGCTAACTTCATAGTTACCATCTTTGATACGAGTATCGTTAGCTTTGGAGATACGTTTGATGTCGCCAATGTTAGCGCCATTGGAATCTACATCGCCACCAGATTTCACATTGTGAATTTGTTGGCCACCCATATCAACATTGTTCTTAGTGATAGTAGGGCCGCCAGTAATAGTCAAACCATCGTTGTTAACTACGGTATCACCAATTGTTACGGAGCCGTTTGGAGTTAAGTCGATGTTATTGTTTAATGCGAATTCTACTTTTGCACCGTCAGCAGTGTTAGTTTGTTTAACAGTGAGGTTTTTACCGCCAGAGAATTCTACAGTTTTACCATCAGTGATGTTTTTAGCTGTTTTATCGGAATCGCTAGTTGTATTGCCAGTAGATTTCACGTTAAAGCCGTTCATAGTGCCAAGGCCGTCAGCACTGATAGTCATTTTACCAGCTGCATCTGTGGAAACTTTGATGTGATCGCCGCCTACTACGTTAACTTTGCCACCTACAGGTTTAACGTCTGTACCATTTGCTTGGATAGTCCAGATATCATCTAAGTTAGCAACTTGTTTTTTGTCGCCTTCCTTAGTTGTGTACTCGATACGGCTATTATCATTGTTGTATGTAATAGTTGTATGAGATGTTGGGCTACCTAAGTAGATATTCTTAGTTTGAACGCTGTTAAGCTCTTTCAAATCTTTATCTAATGCGAATTCGTAAGTTTGTTCATCGCCGTTCACAGTTTGTTTTACGTTCAAGTTTTTGCCTGCACCGTAGTTTACTGTGTTGCCAGGTTTTACGATAGTTGCAGTGGAGTTTCCTACAACATTACCTGTAGCATTAGCTTTCCAGCCAGAATTGTTGATTGTATCTACTACAGTTTTAACTGTTGCAATACCATCTTTACCATCTACGCCTGGTTTGCCATCAACGCCGTCTTTCACTTTACCGATTGTTACATCGTATTTAACTTGACCATTTGCATCAACGGAAGCTGTTGTGTAGTTGCCGTCAACGAAGTTCAAGCCTTGAGACAATTTCACGGATTGAGTGTTTGTACCGTTTGCAGAGTATTTCAATTCTGCATCGCCAAGGTTAACTGCTTTTGCACTTACTTTGTAGATAGTTTGGCCATCAGCACCTGTACGGGATGTTACTTTTACGTTGTCCCCTTCTTCAACCTCTGTTTTAGCAGATTTCAATTGAGCAACGTTAACTGCATCAGTGTTGTTCACACCAGCTTTTACATTAGTGATAAATTGATTACCAGCATTGATACCGCCTTTAGTAATGGATGGACCTTGGTTGATTACCAAACCATTATCAGTAATGCTAGTACCACCGATAGTTAAGGAACCTGCTGGAGTCAAGTCGATGTTTTGAGCCAATTGAACTTTCAATTTACCATCTACGTTGTTCACGCCGATGTTATTGTCAGTCAATTTAGTGCTGTTTGCACCACCAACGATATCCATTGTTTGGTTCAATTTCTTAGCGATAACCTTAGATTTATCTGTGCCTTGAGCATCGTCGCCAGCATATTTCATGCCGTCGTCCAATGTAGCCACTTCGTGTGTATTCTTGCTGTTATCTTCGTATACGATACGAGTGATACCATCTTTACCGTTTACACCTGGTTGGCCATCTTTGGCTTTCATAGTAAGACCATCTTTACCGTCTTTACCATTGAGGCCGATGGAGCCGTCTTTACCATTGATGACAACGGAGGAACCATCTTTACCGTTTACACCGATTTTACCGTCAACACCTGGTTTGCCATCTTTACCGTCATGACCAACCTTGATGTCGTCAGACAATGCATAGTTGTAAGTATGGTTGCCAGTTACTTGATCAACGATTTGTTCTACAGTTAAGTTTTTACCTGCACCGAAGTTTACAGTTGTGCCAGGTTTAACGATTGTTGCAGCATGGTTATTGACTGTATTACCAGTAACATCACCTTTCCAGCCGGAGTTGTTGATTGTATCAACTACAGTTTTAACTGTTGCGATACCATCTTTACCATCTACGCCTGGTTTACCGTCAACGCCGTCTTTCACCTTACCGATTGTTACGTCGTATTTAACTTGACCATTTGCATCAACAGAAGCAGATGTGTAGTTACCGTCAACGAAGTTCAAGCCTTGAGACAATTTAACGGATTGCGTATTAGTGCCGTTAGCGGAGTATTTCAATACTGCATCGCCAAGAGCTACGTCGTTCGCATTAACAGTGTAAATTGTATGACCGTCAGTACCATAAGTTGTGTCTACAGTTACGTTATTACCAGCCTTAACTTCTGTTTTAGCTTTTTTCAATTGTTGTACGTTAACTGCATCAGTGTCGTTTACACCAGCATCTACGTTAACAATTATTTTATTACCAGCGTTGATACCAGTCTTAGTGATGGAAGGACCACCAGAGATAGTCAAGCCATTGTTATTAACTACAGTATCGCCAATTGTTAAGGAACCAGACGGAGTCAAGTTAACTTCTTTGGACAATTGAACTTTCAACCTGCCATCTACGTTATTCACGCCGATGTTATTGTCAGTCAATTTGGATTTATCTGCACCACCAACAACATCCATAGTTTCGTTCAATTTCTTAGCGATAACTTTAGATTTATCTGCGCCTTGTGCATCGTCGCCAGCATATTTCATGCCGTCATCCAAAGTAGCCACTTCGTGTGTATTCTTGCTGTTATCTTCGTATACGATACGAGTGATACCATCTTTACCGTTTACACCAGGTTGACCGTCTTTTGCTTTCATAGTAAGACCATCTTTGCCGTCCTTACCATTAAGGCCGATAGAACCGTCTTTACCGTTGATGACAACAGAGGAGCCGTCTTTACCGTTTACACCGATTTTACCGTCAACGCCTGGTTTGCCATCTTTGCCATCGTTACCAACTTTGATGTCATTAGACAATGCATATGTATAAGTTTGTTCACCAGTTGCATTATCGATATGTTGAGCAATTGTCAAATTATCGCCTGCTGCGTAGGATACAGTTTTGCCGTTGCCTACAGCTGTTACAGCATGGTTACCAACTACGTTGCCTTTTGCATCTGTAGAGAAGGAGTAGCCGTCTTTAATTTGATCAGCCAAACCGGACAAGTCGATTTTCGCAATTGTACCAGTTTGTGTAGCGCCGTTGCCATCGTTGTATTTCAAAGTAACGGATTTATCTGCAGTGTTATATGCATATGTTGCAGTTGTTTCACCATCACGATTAGATGTAGTAGGTGCAATATGTAAATCGTTAGCTTTAGAGATACGTTTTACGTCGCCAATGTTAGCTGCGTTATTGATTACATCGCCACCAGATTTAAGGTTCGTGATGTTGTTGTCGCCCATGTTCACATTGCCGCCGCTGAATTTGAATTCATTGCCGCCAATTGTCAATGTAGCAGGACCATCATTCTTAATCGTAGTGATGTTTTTCAAATCTTTGTTCAATTGAACTTCGAGAGTATCTGTACCATCAGCTTTTACGTTGATGTTACCAGCAGCGCTCTTGAAAGTAGCAGAAGTTGTTTTATCTACGCCTTCACCTTGAACTTTTACAAGGCTGTTCAATTTATGGTTGTTCACTGTATCAGTGTTATTACCAGTGAATTTTAAACCGTCATCCAACGTAGCCACTTCGTGCTTAGTATTTGTTTTATCTTCGTATACGATACGAGTGATGCCATCTTTACCGTTTACGCCAGGTTGGCCATTTTCAGCTTTCATAGTAAGACCATCTTTACCGTCTTTACCATTTAAGCCGATGGAGCCGTCTTTACCATTGATGACAACGGAAGAACCATCTTTACCATTTACGCCGATAGAACCATCTTTACCTGGTTTGCCATCTTTACCGTCGTTACCAACTTTGATGTCATCAGATAAAGCGTATTCAACTTTAGCACCGTCATTGTTGCTAGTTTGTTTAACAGTTAAGTTTTTGCCTGCTACCATTTCAACTGTTTTACCATCAGTAATAGTTTTTGCAGTTGCTTCGGAATCAGCAGTTGTGTTGCCAGAGGATTTCACATTCCATACGGATTGTGCAGCGCCTGGGGCTACATGCAAGTCATAAGTAATTTGGTTGCCAGATTCTGTCTTGTTAATTGTTACAGAATTATCGTTAGAAGTTACTAATGTACGAGCATCTTTCAATTGTTGTACGTTAACCGCATCAGTGTTATTTACGCCAGCTTTTACATTAGTAATGTTCAAGTTACCAGCGTTGATGCCAGTATGAGTGATGGAAGGACCATTATTAATAGTCAAACCAGCATTGTTAACTACTGTAGCACCAATTGTTAAGGAACCAGATGGAGTTAAGTCTACGTTATTGTTAAGATCGTATTTAACTACACCATCAGCAGCTACAGAAGCTGTTGTATTGGAACCGTTTGTGAAGTTCAAACCTTTATCCAATGTAACTGTTTGAGCATTTTGACCATTCGCTTTGTATGTCAAAGGAATTTGAGTAGCTGCTTTGTTACCATCGAATGTTACTTGGTAAGTTGTGTTGTGGTTTGTTTCATCTTGAACAGGTGTCACAGTAATAGGGTTATTAGTTGTATTTGTAGTATTTACAGTTACCGCTTCACGAGCTGCGTCTTTAACAGCATTACGGGATACATTCACTTCGTATTTAGCGTTTGCATCGCCAGTTTGTTTACCGTCAGCTACAGTGATGTCAGCGATGTTAGTGTCGCCAGCAGCAGCAGATTTTTTAACTACGCTTTCAACAGCAGCTTTATCGCCTGTAGGCAAGTTGCTCAAGTCGATCTTAGCTGTTTTGTTAATTGTATTATCATTGCCATCAACATATTCCAATGTAACTGTTTTATCAGCGTTCACTGTGTATGTTTTGTCTTTGATATGAATATCATTTTCTTTGGAGATACGTTTTACGTCGCCAATATTAGCTGCGTTGTTGATTACATCGCCACCAGATTTAAGGTTAGTGATGTTGTTGTCGCCCATATTCACATTGCCGCCACTGAATTTGAATTCATTGCCGCCAATTGTCAATGTAGCAGGACCATCATTCTTAATCGTAGTGATGTTTTTCAAATCTTTGTTCAATTGAACTTCGAGAGTATCTGTACCATCAGCTTTTACGTTGATGTTACCAGCAGCGCTCTTGAAAGTAGCAGAAGTTGTTTTATCTACGCCTTCACCTTGAACTTTTACAAGGCTGTTCAATTTATGGTTGTTCACTGTATCAGTGTTATTACCAGTGAATTTTAAACCGTCATCCAACGTAGCCACTTCGTGCTTAGTATTTGTTTTATCTTCGTATACGATACGAGTGATGCCATCTTTACCGTTTACGCCAGGTTGGCCATTTTCAGCTTTCATAGTAAGACCATCTTTACCGTCTTTACCATTTAAGCCGATGGAGCCGTCTTTACCATTGATGACAACGGAAGAACCATCTTTACCATTTACGCCGATAGAACCATCTTTACCTGGTTTGCCATCTTTACCGTCGTTACCAACTTTGATGTCATCAGATAAAGCGTATTCAACTTTAGCACCGTCATTGTTGCTAGTTTGTTTAACAGTTAAGTTTTTGCCTGCTACCATTTCAACTGTTTTACCATCAGTAATAGTTTTTGCAGTTGCTTCGGAATCAGCAGTTGTGTTGCCAGAGGATTTCACATTCCATACGGATTGTGCAGCGCCTGGGGCTACATGCAAGTCATAAGTAATTTGGTTGCCAGATTCTGTCTTGTTAATTGTTACAGAATTATCGTTAGAAGTTACTAATGTACGAGCATCTTTCAATTGTTGTACGTTAACCGCATCAGTGTTATTTACGCCAGCTTTCACATTTGTAATGTTCAAGTTACCAGCGTTGATGCCAGTCTTAGTGATGGAAGGACCACCAGAGATAGTCAAGCCACCATTGTTAACGATAGTGTCACCAATTTTCAAGGAACCGTTTGGTGTTAAATCGATGTTGTTGGACAATGCATAGGTGTAAGTATGTTCACCAGTTGTAGCATCGATATCTTGCTCAACAGTCAAATTTTTACCAGCAGCATAGGATACAGTTTTACCATTGCCAACAGCTGTAACAGCGTGATTACCAACTACATTGCCTTTCGCATCTGTGGAGAATGAGTAGCCATCTTTGATTTGATCAGCCAAACCGGACAAGTCGATTTTCGCGATTGTACCAGCTTGTGTAGCACCATTACCATCGTTATATTTCAATGTAACAGATTTACTTGCTGCATCGTATGCGTAAGATGTAGTTGTTTCACCTTGACGATTAGATGTTGTAGGAGCAATGTGTAAATCGTTTTCTTTAGAAATACGTTTTACGTCGCCAATATTAGCTGCGTTGTTGATTACATCGCCACCAGATTTAAGGTTAGTAATGTTTTGGTCACCCATGTTGATAGGGCCATTTGTGATGTTAATAGAGTTAGGACCGAATTCCATTTTTGGACCATTTGTAGTATTGGAAATGGAATTGATATTAACTAAATCTTTATTCACATCGTATTTAACAACGCCTTCAGCATCTACAGAAGCTGTTGTGTTTCTGCCATTTGTGAAGTTCAAACCTTTATCCAATGTAACTGTTTGAGCATTTTGGCCATTCGCTTTGTATGTCAAAGGAATTTGAGTAGCTGCTTTGTTACCATCGAATGTTACTGTGTAAGTTGTGTTATGGTTTGTTTCATCTTGTACAGGTGTAACAGTGATAGGGTTGTTAGTTGTATTGCTAGTATTTACAGTAATTGCTTCACGAGCTGCGTCTTTTACGTCGTTACGGGATACGTTTACTTCGTAAGTTGCGCCTGCATCACCGAAGTTTTCACCAGCTTTAGGTGCAACTTTAGCGATATTTTTGTCGCTAGAACCAACTACGTCTGCTTTAGCTTGTACTTTTTCAGTAGAAGCTGCAGTAGGTTTTACGTTGTTAACATCTACAGTATATACAGTTTTTGTGCTGCCATCTGCATTTTGAATAACATTGCTTGTTACTTTCGCAGCGTTTTTACCTTCTACTACAACAGTGCTGTTCAATTTGTTTTTAGCGCTGTCGGACAAGTCAGCTACAACGTTGCTACCAGCAGCAGTTGTTGTAATGTATTGGCCATTGTTAGCACCAACTACACCAAAGCTCAAGCCGCCTTGTTTGTTCAATTTTTGTAATTCAGTAGCACCTGTGTTACCAGTCAAGCCAACTGTATTATTGAAACCGTTGTTAACGATCTTCAATTGTTCTTCAGTAGCGGCGCGACCTTTTTTAGCGAAGTCAGGAGCATCCAAAGTTACGTTAGTTAAACCAGTGATGTCACCAACTTTAGCATTCAAGTTAATGTTGTGATCACCTGCTACGTTAACAGTTTGGTTACCACCGAATACAATCTTGCCATCGCCAGCTTTGTTTGTGATGGATGTAATGTCGTTTAAATCACCTTCAACGTCTACTTTGAAAGTTTTAACGCCATTGATTTCACGGTTGCTAACCTTTGTATTCTTACCATTTTCCATATCGATGGATTTTTTAGCAAGATTTTGGATAACTGTTTCGCCACCCTTATTGATATTGGAAAGATCTTGTTTAGCAATACCTGTGATAACAGCCGTTTCGTTAGCAACGTCTTTGTTGTTACCGTCAAGGTATGTCATCGTTACTTTGCCGTTTGCGTCTACCGCATATTCACCAGGTTTGATGTGACGTTCGTCAGCACGAACTTGTTTCAATTGGCTTACGTTAACTGCATCGTTATCATTTACGCCAGCTTTCACATTAGTAATATTCAAACCACCAGCATTGATACCAGTTTTAGTAATGGAAGGACCACCATTGATAGTCAAACCATTGTCGGTGATGTTAGTGTCACCGATTTTGATAGACCCATCTGGAGTCAAATCGATGTCTTTGTTCAATGCAAATTCAACAGCTGCATTACCATTTTTGTTAGTTTGTTTAATGGTCATGTTTTTGCCGGCTTGCATTTCCACAGTTTTGCCATCACGAATTTCTTGAACACCAGCAGAACCTTGTGCAACTTTACCTTCTGTAGCAGAAGATTTCACGTTGAAGGAACTCATATCGCCAGTTTTCAAACCGCTCAAGTCGATAACTGCTTTAGGGCCGTTAACAGTTTTGCCATTACCATCTTGGTAAGTCAATGTAACCTTTTTATTAGCATCTACAGTGTATTCAGTCACATTGTTGTTAGTGCCTGCTGTAGGTGCAATGTGTAAATCATTAGCTTTGGAGATACGGATAACGTCGCCAATGTTAGCAGCGTTATTGATTACATTGCCACCAGATTTAAGGTTAGTGATGTTATTATCACCAAGATCCAAGTTACCACCAGTGATGCTGATGTTGTTTGGACCAAAGTTCATTGTTGTACCACCATTGTTAGTGATGGATGTAATTTCTTTTAAATCCTTGTTCAAGGAATATGTATAGGTTTGCTCACCGGCAGATTGGTTGATATCTTGTTTAACTGTTAAGTTCTTACCTGCTGCATAGCTAACAGTAGTGCCACTTTCAACCTTAGTAGGTGTTGCAGTGCCATCTAATTTACCGCCATTAGCTTTAGCATTAGTCAAGAAATCATATTTTGCAGCAGCGTCAGCAGCATGGATTGTGTAAGTAGTTCTACCGTTTACAGTTACTTCATCAACCTTAACGTTTTTACCAGCTTTCACCATGCCTTTGTCATCAAAGCCAACAGTGATTTTAGAATCTTTTGCACCATCATGAGCCGCTACAGTAGATACACGACCTTCGCCGATAACGTTTAATTTACCACCGTCAGCCAAGAAATCACTAGAACCAGTGTTACCAGTTACAGCAACACCAACGTTTTTCAATTGAGCTACGTTAACAGCATCAGTATCTGCTGTACCTGCAGCAAGACCTGTCAATTGACGAGTTAATTGCTTACCATTACCGATAGATACAGCAGCCGTAGTAGCTGTTTGTACATTACCAGTTAATTTATCATATTTACGTTCATGTAAATCAGATGGATTATAACCAAGTACACCTTTATCTGTAGTTGTAACAGAAGAAGAACCAAGAGCTACACCATTAGCAATATTAGCCTCTGCTGCATTACCCAAAGCAGTCGCAGCCTCTGCATTAGCTTTAGTTGTACGACCTAATGCGACACCATATTTACCACTTGCACGAGAGCCAGCACCTTCAGCGATGGCAGCTTCCCCAGTAGCTTGAGATTGCATACCAATAGCAATGGAGTTTACACCAGATGCAATTACTTTAGGGGAACCTTTACCACTTTGACCAATAGCAATAGAATTGTCACCAGAAGCCTCTGCACGAGCACCGACTACAGTAGAGCCAGAACCAGATGCAGTTGTTTCACGACCGATAGCAATCGTATCTAAATGAGTTGCAACGTTGTCACGACCGATAGCGATTTGAGAGTTTTCATCTCTAGTATTCGCAGCATTTCGACCATCATTAGAAGAATCAGTCAAGTTGTTTTTACCAATGGAAATACCACCCATTGTTTTTGCATTATTAAATTGACCCAAAGTTACAGTGTCTGCTACATGGGATGTATTTTCAGAACCAATAGCAACAGAGTTTTGACCATTTGCATTATTGTTGTAACCAGCAGCAAAGGAACCTGCACCAGTAGCATTAGTATATACACCCATAGCGGATGCACTTGTACCAGTTGCACTGGAGTAATTACCTACTACAGTAGAATATTCACCTGCTTGTTTAGGTGTTGTTTGCCAAGAGCCTTTGGTGTAATTAACATTATTGTAGGTACCAATAGCAATAGCAGCCTTAGCATCGGCATTATTTACATTACCAAGAGCAACAGAAGCTTTACCAGAAGCAGTATTACCAGCACCAACGGCTGTTGCCGCACCACCTGTAGCTTTATTTTCATTACCTACAGCTGTAGAAGCGTTATTTGTGGATGTATTTTTAGCACCAATTGCTACTTTACCATCATGGCCAGCTACGTTATCAGTAGTATTTTGATAGCCTACAACGATAGAGTTTTGACCAACATTATAGTTTTGACCATTGCTCTTTGGACTTGTATCTGCCCAGATATTAACATGGCTATTGCCAGTATCTACTCCAGCCATTGCTTGTTGAGGAGCAATACCGCCAACAACGCCAGCTACAGCTAAACCAGCCAATACGCTAGCTAGGACTTTCTTTTTGCCGTTATTATTTTTCGCAGTTTCAGGTACTACAACGTAGCAGCCTTTAGATTTGCTATAAACGACTTTAAAGACCTTATTCATAAAACCTTTGAACCCCTTTCTCATAAGTACATAATAAATGTAACTTTTACACTTTAGTTCACTTCATGAAGGGTGGAATTTCTCTCATTCACTCACACTTCATATAGGATAACCTAATAATATCAATTTATTAACTAATTGTAAATACTTTTAGACTTAATTATTTAATGAAATTTTATATTTCAGATGAAAATAAACTGAAATTTATATATATGTGTAAAAATCAACTCATTTCTATAAAAGTACATTATAACAGCATTTATACCTTATTTTAGATTAATTTCTTCACCTATTTTTCATATATTTACGGGTTCTTTTTAGTTTATAAATATGTTAAATAGTACAAAGATAGTCGGTTTTACAACTACATATGGGCTTCTTTTAACTATAAATTTAATAAACTTACAATTAGTAATAATATAGTAAATACAAGGATTTAATGGCAATAGCAAGACTTCTTATATTAAACAAACACACTACTCATTTTTAATATTAATTAATATATATCTATTAATATATGTTTCTATTATAAAGAAAATAATCGATTTGCTATAAAAGATGAAAAAATCATATGCACAAAAAAACGCCCACACCGTAGTGTGAGCGTCTTTTTTATAGGCCCTCATAAAGAAAGGGGGGATGTAAGAGTTACAATGAGGGCCATATACGATTGTAATTGTTCTATTAGTCTTATCGACTAATAGCGTCACGTAAATTAACTTTACGTGATTCTGGTTGATTAACCGGTGCTTTTGCAATCGCTGCACGAAGATCTACTTCATGGTCATCACCTACAGTAGGTTCTTCACTCGCTTTGTTTTTCACCGTTTGTTTTGAAGCAAACCAGATTGTGTCGTTCATGTAATGACGAAGTTCATCGTTATTTACATGTTCTTGTTCATGAGCCATGATATCCAAAATTGCATCTTCCAAAGCTTGAGATTCTTCGTCAGTCATAGGACCACCGATTTTCTTTTGCTCTTGGATAACTGCGTTAATTTGGTCTACCATGCTACGAAGTACATTGTAACCGTAGCTATTAGTAAAACCATCTTGTTCATTATATTTCGGCATATCAAAGTATTCATATTCATTTTTGTTGCGGTTTTCACCGTTCCAGTTCATGAATACTTCTTGACCATGCACACGACCGATAGAATGTGTACGGAAATAGTCAGCATAATTATGTTTGTCATAAGAATGTAACCATTTTACGTCCGCTTTAGTTAATTGTTCATGATTATCGCGTTTTACCTTAGCTTTTGCGATGTTGATTTCCGCATTTTGCCAAGCTTTCACATAATCATGAACAGCAGCCACAGTTTGTGGACTCGCTACAGGAACGAGTACAACAGAACCAAGTTGTGGCGTCATAACAGGGTTTTTAACGATTAAAGTATCATCATATGTAGGTGCACTAGCTGCGTAACCAGTAAGGGATGCAGCACTCATTAATACTGCTGCTGTGAAAGCAAGCATTGTAGATTTTTTCATATCTATTCCTCTTTTCTATGTCGTATCAAAAGGGATCCGAGGATTCTCAGTGTTGAGAATCCCCTTCCCAGTGTCTGTGAAAGTTTACAGTATCAAATTATAAACCTAATTTTGCCATCATTGCAGCAATTTGAGCTTTCATTTGTTCATTTTCTGCTTTCAAATCAGATACTTCGCCTTTTAATCCGGCATTTTGAGCTTTCATAGCTGCCATTTCTTGTTGCATTGCATATGTAGAGCTGATAGGACCTTTGCGGTAACGATCTGCTACTGCAGCTTCGCTATCACGGTTACCAACTTTCCAAGTTACACCAGCGTTCGCCATCATATGGCTAGAACCGCCAGCCCAGGATACGCCACCATGGATTAATGTAGATTCATTTTTGTAATGAGCTACGCCAAGAGCCACGGCAGAGTTACCACGGTAGTTACCATAACCCGCCATGATTTGAGTTGGTTCTAATGGATCGTATTGGATAGGTTTCAACGCTGCAAGAGCTGCGCCTTGAGCACCTACACGACCGATTTCTTCACCAAGTTTATCAACTCGAGGATCTGCACCAGGAACACCAGTTACAGACAAGTCGTAAACTTTAGCACCATTAGCATCTGTAGATTCAGTAATACCTACAGAATTATTAGAGGATTTAACTTTAGTCAATTGACCTACAGTTGCAGCATCACTTGCGGCTGTACCTTTCTTAAGATTAGTAATTTTGTTACCATCCATGTTAAGGTCGCCACCAGAGATTTGTACTGCAGGGGTATTAGTTACACCACCAGGATTGCTGTTAAACGTAATGGAAGAACCACCGTTGGAGATCTTATTGATACCAGCTAATTCATTAGCCAATTGGACTTTCAATTTACCACCGTCGTTATTCACGCCGATGTTATTGTCAGTCAATTTAGTTTTATCTGCACCACCAACGATATCGATAGTTTGGTTCAATTTTTTGGAGATAACTTTAGTTTTATCTGTACCTTGAGCGTCATCACCAGCGTATTTTACGCCATCATCGTGAGTTGCTACTTCATGATCGTTACCATCTTTATCTTTGTATACGATACGAGTAATACCATCAGTACCATTTAAACCAGGTTGGCCTTCTTTAACAGTAATATCAGCAGTTGCATTTTTACCATCTTTACCTGCAGGGCCAGTTAAACCAATGTGACCGATACCGTCTTTACCGGAGATAGATACAGCATCTTTGCCGTCTTTACCGATAGAAACTTTACCGTCAACACCATTCGCACCATCTTTACCAGTAATGGATACACCGTCTTGACCATCAACGCCATCTTTACCAGGAACGCTAACAGATTCTAAACCTTTAAGGTTTTTATTAAGACCAATCTTAACAGTTGTATTACCAGCTCCATCTTGCTCGATGTTAGTTCTGATATTATCAGTGTTGTATTTATCTGTAAAGTTTTCGGTAGTGCCGAGAGCGCCTGTACCAGCAATAGTTACTTTAGAACCAAGTTTGTTTGTCTTAGGATCTTGGTTATTTGCATCGAATACAAGGCCTTTGTCGATAAGAGCATCAGATGTAGATTTGAGGTCAGTTACATTAACTGCACCATACTTAGCATTAGGATCAGCTGCTGCTGTATTAATCTTATCTAAGAATGTAGTACCAGTTTTATCAGCGATGGAGGAACCAACGTTTTGTAACTTAGTAGGATCTGTAGAAGAGTTACCAGCACTGTTCATAGATGCAATCACTTGGTTTGCAGGAACTAGTGTACCAGTACCATTAATATTTGTATTGAAAGTACCATCTGGTTGTTTGTAAACTTTAGTGCCATCTTCCTTAGTATATACAACAGGAGTTTGTGCATTATTTACAACACCTTGGTTGTTGACAGTGATGTCATATTGGTGACCTTTAGTTGCATCATAAGTTGCAGATGTAGGGTCGTTTTTATCAACTACTTTGATGGAGCTATCAGAAGATGTAACAGTTGTAACATTATCTTTCAATTGTTTTACGTTTACTGCATCAGTATTAGCTGTGCCAGCTGCAACATTAGTAATTTTGTTACCACCATTATCAAGACCTTGGTTAGTCAACTTAACATCAGTTGTAGTTGTACCAGGAGTTGTAGGAGCTTTAATAGTAATGCCATCGTTATTTACAACAGTATCACCCATTGTTACAGAGCCATCTTTAGTGAGGTTAAGATCTTTGTTCATCTTAACAGTTAAAGTATTTTGACCATCTGCTTCAACTGCGATGTTACCAGCTGCAGATTTGAACTCTTGGCCATTAGCTTCTAATTTACCAGCTGCATTTTCAGTAACGCCTTCACCTTGAACCTTCACAAGAGAATTCATTGGTTGTTTATTTTCTTTAGAAGTGTTGTTACCAGTGAAACGCAAGCCATCATCCATAGTAGCTACTTCACGTTTAATATCGTTACCATCAGCATCTTTCAATGGGTTGCCATTAGCATCTTTTGGTACGTAAACAATACGTTGAGATTGATTACCATTATTTGCTTCTGGTTTCACAAGAGTTTGTTTACCATTTTCAGTAGAAATATCTACAGATTTGCCGTTTGTACCAGCAGGACCTTGAGGGCCTGTTAAGCCGATTGTACCAACGCCATCTTTACCAGCGATAGATACAGCGTCTTTGCCATCTTTACCAGAGATACCAACTTTACCATCGATACCATTTGTACCAGGAATGCCAGGGGCACCAGTAGCACCTTGAGGACCAACGATAGTTACGCCATCTTTACCAGCAATACCATCTTTACCATTAACAACAACTTTGTCCAAGTTAGTAAGATCTTTATCTAAGCTAAATGTATAAGTTTGAGTTTTGTTAGTAGCATCAATATCTTGTTTTACAGTCAAGTTTTTGCCTGCTGCAAAGTTAACAGTACCACCATTTTCAACAGCTGTTGCCGCTGCAGGAGTTGTAGCATCATTTGCTACTGTACCACCATTAGCAGTTGCATTAGCTTTGAAACCAAAGTTATTGCCACCTGCTGGGATGTTCAAATCAGTGAAATCAAGAACTGCTTTAGGGCCAGTTACAGCTTTACCATTGCCATCGTTATAAGTCAATGTAATAGTCTTACTAGCTGCGTCGTATTTGTATACCATATCAGTGGAGCCAGCAGTTTTTACTACGCCACCTTTATCAGTATCAGTACCACCAGATGTAGGTGCAATGTGAAGTTCATTTGCTTTCAACGCATCAGCAGTAGTCTTAAGATCTCTTACGTTAACCGCTGCAAATGGAGTGTTAGTAGCTGCATTATCAAGCTTAGTTAAGAATGTATTACCAGTAGCTGTACCAGGTTTATCGATTGCAGAACCAACGTTATTAACGATGGAGTTACCACCAGTTCTGTTACCAGCTGCATCTTGGAAGGATACGATTACATCGCTTGCAGGTACATCGTTACCAGGAGCACCATCAACGTTAGTTGTGAAAGTACCATCTGGACGTTTAACTACTTTAGTACCATCAGCTTTAGTGTAAACCGCTGGAGTTACAGCATTTACAGTGTAAGTTGTTTGACCAGTTTTAGTATCAGATGTAGATGTAACAGTTACGTTATCGCCAGCTTTTACGATAGAGCCAAGTTTAGTGATATTTTTCGTACCAGTCTCAGTGATGTTAGAAAGATCAGAATTAGCTACGCCTTTGATCTTAGTCATAATAGGATTGTTAGCTGGATCTTTAACAAGATCACCATTACCATCAGTGTAGGTTAATGTTACTTCATCATCAGCTGCATTAGTATCGATAGTTTTATCGCCTACTGTATAGTTGCCTTGAGTGATATGTTTTTCATCAGCAAGGTTAGCTACTTTATTAGTTGTTGTTGTGCCAGGAGTTGCACCAGGAGTTGTGATTGTTAAATGATCACCATCAGTCTTAATTGTGTTACCACCAAGTTCAACACTATTCAAACCTGTAAGGTCTTTAGCTAATTGAACATTCAATGTTGCATTATTAGTAGTTGGGTCAATGCCAGATGTAACACCAATGTTGTTACCAGTAGCTAATTTATTTGTATCTGTAATACCACCTTTAACGTCAACTTGTTTGTTGAGTTTTACAGAGTTTACAGTACCCATATCGCCACCGAATTTAAGGCCATCGTCCATAGTTGCTACTTCACGTACAATGTTCTTGCCATTAGCATCTTGAATAGGGTTGCCACTAGCATCTTTTGGAACATATACGATACGTTCTGCTTTGTCAGTATCAGCACTATGAGCTGGATCACGGTTGATAAGAACTTGTTCACCTTTAGCAGATGTCATGGAGATGTTAGCACCATCACGACCATTGATACCATCTTTACCATTTTGGCCTTTAGGACCAGTCATGCCGATAGAACCGTCTGCACCATTGATAACTACGGAAGAACCATCTTTACCAGTTGCACCAACAGAACCATCTTTACCATTAGCACCATCTTTACCAGCTGTGATGTTATCAGACAAGGAGAATTCTACAGTAGCATTACCGTTAGTAGTATCATTAGTTTGTTTTACTACTAAGTTTTTGCCAGACTGGAATTCTACACCTTTACCATCTGCAATGTTTTGAGCGTTTGCATTATGGTTATCAGCAACGGCACCACCATCTGTAGTATTAGCAGAAGACTTAACATTCCAAGAGGATGCAGTTGTACCACCAGTATTCAAGTCGGAGAAGTCAATAACTGCTTTAGGACCAGTTACAGCTTTACCATTACCGTCATTGAATGTCAATTCAACTTGTTTAGTTGTTGCATTGTATTTGTATGCTTGAGCTGCTGCACCTGGGTTAGTATTACCAGATGCTACTCCACCTTTATCAGCGTCTTTACCACCAACTGTTGGAGCAATGTGCAATTCAGAAGCTTTCAATGCTTCAGCAGTGTTATGAAGGTCAGATACATTAACCGCTGCATTCTTAACATTAGAACCAGCATCAGCTGCTGCTTTCAATTTATCCAAGTATGTAGCAGTTTGACCTGCAGGCATTGTTGGAGTTTGGTTTTTAATAGCAGAACCAACATTGTTAACGATCATGCCGCCATCTTTTGTTGTTTGGCCAGCTGCTGCTTTAGGGTTTTCGAAAGAAGTGATGATATCGCCAGTATATTCAGCTGCTTCACCAACTTTATGGAATTTACCGTCTTTATCTTTCGTTAATTTTTCACCATCTGGAGTTGTGTAAACTGCTGGAGTTACAGCGTTTACAGTGTAAACAGTATGGTTATCTGTTGCATCCACAGCTGAAGTTACAACTACATTGTCACCAGCTTTAACTTCTGTACGATTTTCTTTCAATTGTTTTACGTTAACTGCATCAGTATTATTCGTACCTTCAGCAACATTAGTAATTTTGTTACCACCATTATCTAAGCCAGTATTTGTCAACTTAACATCTGTAGTAGTAGGTGTTGTACCAGCCGCAGGTGTAGGAGCCTTAATTGTAATGCCATCGTTATTAACTTTAGTACCACCAATAGTTAAGGAACCAGCATTAGTCAAATCAACATCTTTAGCCAATTGAACTTTCAATTTGCCGCCATCGTTATTAACACCGATGTTGTTATCAGTCAATGTACCGGTAGCACCACCAATGATATCTACTTTTTCGTTAAGTTGTTTAGCAATTACTTTATTGGCATTTGTTTGACCATCATCACCAGCAAATTTCAAGCCATCATCCATAGTTGCTACTTCACGTTTAATATCGTTGCCATCAGCATCTTTCAATGGGTTGCCATTAGCATCTTTTGGTACGTAAACAATACGTTGAGATTGATTACCATTATTTGCTTCTGGTTTCACAAGAGTTTGTTTACCATTTTCAGTAGAAATATCTACAGATTTGCCGTTTGTACCAGCAGGACCTTGAGGGCCTGTTAAGCCGATTGTACCAACGCCATCTTTACCAGCGATAGATACAGCGTCTTTGCCATCTTTACCAGAGATACCAACTTTACCATCGATACCATTTGTACCAGGAATGCCAGGGGCACCAGTAGCACCTTGAGGACCAACGATAGTTACGCCATCTTTACCAGCAATACCATCTTTACCATTAACAACAACTTTATCTAAGTTAGTAAGATCTTTGTCTAAGCTGTATGTATATGTATGAGTTTTGTTAGTAGCATCAATCTCTTGTTTTACAGTCAAGTTTTTGCCTGCTGCATAGTTAATTGTGCCACCGTTTTCAACAGCTGTTGCTACTGCAGGAGTTGCAGTATCATTTGCTACTGTACCACCATTTGCGGTTGCATTTGCACTGAAAGTATAACCGCTTGTAATTTGGTTAGCCAAATCGGACAAGTCGATAACTGCTTTAGGACCAGTTACGGCTTTACCATTACCATCATTGAATGTTAACTCAACTTGTTTAGTGTTTGTATTATACTTATATGCTTGTGTAGCTGCGCCAGCTGCAGTAGCTGTTGCGCTTGGAGTTACTCCTACGCCACCTTTATCTGCATCCTTACCACCAGCAGTTGGAGCAATGTGCAATTCAGAAGCTTTCAATGCTTCAGCAGTGTTATGAAGGTCAGATACATTAACCGCTGCATTCTTAACATTAGAACCAGCATCAGCTGCTGCTTTCAATTTATCCAAGTATGTAGCAGTTTGACCTGCAGGCATTGTTGGAGTTTGATTTTTAATAGCAGAACCGATGTTGTTAACGATCATGCCACCATCTTTTGTTGTTTGACCAGCTGCTGCTTTAGGGTTTTCAAAAGATGTGATGATATCGCCAGTATATTCAGCTGTTTCACCAACTTTATGGAATTTACCGTCTTTATCTTTCGTTAATTTTTCACCATCTGGAGTTGTGTAAACTGCTGGAGTTACAGCGTTTACAGTGTAAACAGTATGGTTATCTGTTGCATCCACAGCTGAAGTTACAACTACATTGTCACCAGCTTTAACTTCTGTACGATTTTCTTTCAATTGTTTTACGTTAACTGCATCAGTATTATTCGTACCTTCAGCAACATTAGTAATTTTGTTACCACCATTATCTAAGCCAGTATTTGTCAACTTAACATCTGTAGTAGTAGGTGTTGTACCAGCCGCAGGTGTAGGAGCCTTAATTGTAATGCCATCGTTATTAACTTTAGTACCACCAATAGTTAAGGAACCAGCATTAGTCAAATCAACATCTTTAGCCAATTGAACTTTCAATTTGCCGCCATCGTTATTAACACCGATGTTGTTATCAGTCAATGTACCGGTAGCACCACCAATGATATCTACTTTTTCGTTAAGTTGTTTAGCAATTACTTTATTGGCATTTGTTTGACCATCATCACCAGCAAATTTCAAGCCATCATCCATAGTTGCTACTTCACGTTTAATATCGTTGCCATCAGCATCTTTCAATGGGTTGCCATTAGCATCTTTTGGTACGTAAACAATACGTTGAGATTGATTACCATTATTTGCTTCTGGTTTCACAAGAGTTTGTTTACCATTTTCAGTAGAAATATCTACAGATTTGCCGTTTGTACCAGCAGGACCTTGAGGGCCTGTTAAGCCGATTGTACCAACGCCATCTTTACCAGCGATAGATACAGCGTCTTTGCCATCTTTACCAGAGATACCAACTTTACCATCGATACCATTTGTACCAGGAATGCCAGGGGCACCAGTAGCACCTTGAGGACCAACGATAGTTACGCCATCTTTACCAGCAATACCATCTTTACCATTAACAACAACTTTATCTAAGTTAGTAAGATCTTTATCTAAGGAATATGCAACAGATGTATTACCATTACCGTCATTAGTTTGTTTAACTGTTAAGTTTTTACCAGCTTGCATTGTTACAGATTTAGTATCAGCAATCGTTTGAGTTGTATCACCAGAGTGAGTACCTTCTGTAGCAGATGCTACACCAGATTTAAGATCCCAAGTAGATTTAGATACTGTACCAGTAGTTGCTACTTTCAAATCATATGTTACTTGACCTGTTGTAGAATTTTCATTAGATGTAACAGTTACAGATTTATCTGTGGATGTTACAACTGTACGCATACCTTTCAATTGGTTCAAGTTAACTGCGTCAGTGCCATCTGTACCAGGAGCCAAGTTTACAATCTTGTTGTTTGTTGTGCCATTACCCATGGACAAGTTGCCACCAGAGATAGTTACAGCAGGAGTAGTTGCACCAGCTGGAACATCACTAATAGTGATAGAAGAACCGCCATTAGAGATAGAGTTAATATCTTTCAATGCTTTAGCTAAACCAACATTAATTGTTGTGTTGCCATCACTATCTTGATCAATCTTAGTTCTAATATTAGCTGTGTTGTATTCATCAGCATATGCTTTATCCGCAGTTAATGTACCAGTACCTTGAACTGTTACTTTAGAGCCAAGTTTGTTAGTTTTTTCATTACCTTCATTAGCATCGAATCTTAAGCCTTTATCGATGATTGCATCAGATGTATTTTTAAGGTCAGATACATTTACGACTGCATTTTTAACATTAGAGTTAGCATCAGCTGCTGCTTTCAATTTGTCTAGGTATGTTGCACCAGTTTGATTTTTAATAGCAGAACCAACATTGTTAACGATCATGCCGCCATCTTTTGTTGTTTGGCCAGCTGCTGCTTTAGGGTTTTCGAAAGAAGTGATGATATCACCAGTATATTCAGCTGTTTCACCAACTTTATGGAATTTACCGTCTTTATCTTTTGTTAATTTAGTACCATCTGGAGTTGTATAAACAGCAGGAGTTACAGCGTTTACAGTGTAAATAGTGTGATTATCTGTTGCATCCGCAGCTGAAGTTACAACTACATTATCACCAGCTTTTACTTCTGTACGGTTTGCTTTTAATTGTTTTACGTTAACTGCATCAGTATTATTTTGACCTTCAGCAACATTAGTAATTGTATTACCGCCATTATCTAAGCCAGTATTAGTCAATTTAACATCAGTTGTAGTTGTACCAGGAGTTGTAGGAGCCTTAATTGTAATACCACCATTATTAACTGTAGTACCACCAACCTTTAAGGAACCAGTATTAGACAAATCAACGTCTTTGTTCAAATTGTACTTAACAACACCATCATTACCGATTTCTGCTGTTGTATTTGTACCATTTGTAAAGTCTAAACCTTTTTCTAATGTAACAGTTTTAGCACCATTGCCATTAGCTTTGTATGTCAACGGAATTTGTTTAGCTGCTTTATTACCATCGAATGTAACAGCATAAGATGTGTTGTGGTTAGTATCATCTTTAGTTGGTGTTACAGAGATAGGATTATTTGTATCAGCTGTATAAGAACCATCAGCTTTTGTAGTACCACCATTATTTACTGTTACAGCTTCACGAGCTGCGTCTTTTACGTCGTTACGGGATACGTTTACTTCGTAAGTTGCACCAACATCACCGAAGTTTTCACCTGTTTTAGGTTCCACTTTAGCGATATTTTTGTCACTAGAACCAGCTACGTCTGCTTTAGCTTGTACCTTTTCAGTGGAAGTTGCACCGCCTGCTGCTGCATCGATTTCGAATACAGTTTTACCGCCTTCAGTTTTTTGATTTACTGTAACGGAGGAACCAGCTTTAGCTTTCACCAAACCATCATAATCGAATTTAACATTTACATTAGCATCTTTACCGTTTGCATCGTTTTCGGACACAGTTGTAACACGGTTGTTATCGCCTTTAATGTTTAATTGACCATTGTATGCAAGGAAATCTGCGGCAACATTACTTGTATTTGTACCAACTGTAATTGTAGCTGTATTTGTATCAGCACCAACACGTACGCCAACGTTTTTCAATTGTGCTACGTTAACTGCGTCAGTGTCTTTATTACCAGCGGCTACGTTGATGATTTGACGTTTTTGTGTGTCATTACCAACAGAAACAGCACCTGTATTAATGCGACCAGAATCCCATTGATCGCCATGACCAGTCAAATCAGCAGTATAAGCACGATTACGAATAGTTGTACCATTTAAACTCTTGCTATTCCAACCAGCATTTTCATTAGAATTTGTTGTACGACTCAACAGGGATCCAGAACCAAGTGCTACACCACCTGTTACATCAGTAACTTGAGCACCTGAACCAATTGCTAAAGCGTCATACGCAGTTGTACCAGAAACTGTTGCACCGAAACCAATAGCTTGGGAACGAACATTAGCTGCATTAGATACGTTAGCCCCTTGACCGATGGCAACGCTTTCACGAGCTTTTACATAGGAGTTTTGACCTACTACAACGCCATCGGAAGCATTAGCATAGGAATCTTTACCAACAACTACAGAGTAGTGTGCATTGCCTTCTGTTTTAGCACCTTTACCAATTACTACTGCTGCATTAGATTCATCACTTACAGAAGCACTAGAACCAATAGCGATTTCATCACCAGACCCGTAAATATCATTAGCACCATCTGTACCAGCTGCACTATGAATTGTTTTTGTAGATGTATTAACACCGCCAACTAAAGCTCCACCTGTACCAGAATAGGAATATGTAGAATTAGCTTTTTGAGCAGTTACATTAGACTTTAACCCCATAGCAATAGAACGTTCAGCTGCTGCAGTTGCTGCACCACCTTGCGCGATGGAACGACCACCCGTAGCTTTTGCTTTGAAACCAACGGCTACCGCATAATCAGCTGCTTCAACGGTACCGCTTGCTGAGGAATTCCCGATAGCGACAGCATAATCTCCAGTTGCATTGATACGAGAACCTAAACCAACAGCTCCTGTACCGGTAGATTTTACTTCACGACCAACGGCTACTGTATCAATATGTGTTGCTTCATTATCACGACCGATTGCGATTTGGGAATTTTCGTTCGCACGACCACCATCTGTTTTTGTGCCTCTATTAGTAGAGTCAGCTAAATTATTTTTACCAATCGCAATGCCACCACCAGTACTAGCAGTATTACTAGTACCCATTGTGATCGTATCTTCTACTTTAGATGTATTAGTTTCACCAATGGCAATAGCACGATCACCAGATGCATTGTTTTTATTACCTACAGCAACTGCACCAGCTACTTGTGTACCGTCAATAGTATTACCAGTACCAACAGCAGTAGAATGATCGCCAGTTACTTTATTGTTATAACCAAAAGCACTCGAATGTTGACCAGTCGCTCTACTCCAACCACCAACAGTAGTAGAGTATTCACCAGCAGTCAAACCATAACCAGCACCAGTAGTTGTATTAGTTGTCTCATAGTTAGTACGAGTACCAATTGCAATAGCACCCTTATTAGTTGCTTGAGATAAATTACCAAGAGCGACAGAAGCGGCTCCACTAGCTACAGTATTACTACCAATCGCGGTAGCGGAACCACCAGTTGCTGTATTACTACTACCTAAAGCAGTTGAAGAATTGCCAGTTGCGGTATTATAGCCACCATATGCAACTGTACCCTCTTCGTTATTAGTTGTATTAGCGTAACCAACGACCGTAGAGTTCTTACCTACACTATTTTTTTGAGATGCAGGAATATTATCTGGTTGAATATTAACCGCACTATTCTTATACTCTGCACCCGCTTGTACAGGTGTACCCATTTGTGCAGCAACGCCTACCATAGCCAAACCAGCCAATACGCTAGCTAACACTTTTTTCTTACCACCATTGTTTTTCGCAACTTCAGATACTACTACGTAGCATTCTTTTGTTTTGCTCCAAACAACTTTAAAAATCTTATTCATAGAAACTATGAACCCCTTTCTTAGTTAGACACAATTACAATCAAAATGATTTCTTACAATTCGATGAGTCAGTATATATACATTAAACGCTGTCCGAAACTATCGATTTTACAGCGTTTCATTTTTTACTCATCTTTCGTCATATATAAGATAGCAGAAAAAAGGCTTTTTGTAAATAGCTTTCTTCATTTTTCACTCACTTATTTTCAATATTTTAATTTCATTTATATTAATTTTATACTTTTACATAAAAAACATACATTTTATGAGTATTTTTTTGTTCTTTATAATTATTCTTTCAATAATTTTCGATATAGTACTAGTTTTTTCGATGAATGTATCAGTTTTACTTATAAATTATCCATTTATCGTTTTAATGACTTTCACAAATATCGATATAATAAAAATTCATATATTATCCATGTTTTCTAATTTTCAATTTACTTTGTTATATCGCCATTATTTCATTTTTTAAATTTCATAAAACTGTTTATTTCGAGAAAATACACAGGGAATTATTGGTACATAAAAACAGCAGACTATCGATACATTACATCGACTGTCTGCTGTTCCTATTCATAACTATATACAATTACTATATAATCTAAACTTTTAATTCATAATACTGTTTACTGTCATTTTGACTTGTTCCATGCCACTCAACAATTTGAAGTTTCTTTAATACCGAGAGAGCCTTAGATATAGTCGAACGGCCACGTCCCGTAATCTTTGCTGCTTCTGCTGTTGTTAGCGTTTTACCTGTATTATACATATATTGAACTAACTCTTGCCCAATAGGTGTTAATTTATCATAATTAGGAAGAATTGTACCTAATTGTGTCTCCTGTCTACTTACTGTCTACTTACTGTCTACTTACTGTCTATTCATCTTATTCTCATTTTACAACACAAAAGACAAGATATTGTATAGTTTTAAAATTATTTTTATCTCTACTACAATAAAATACCTGTTTTCTCTATTTACTGTCTACTCACTGTCTATTTACTGTCCATTGCCAATATATTACCATAAACAGTTAAAGGTGTTACACTCTATGTAACAAAAGTATATAATCCCTTTTCTACCTATGCGTAAAAAATGTCTTTATAGTATACTAAGTAAATAAAGAGGTTAGTACTAAGGGGACTTTCATATGAAAAATAAAAACACAGAATTAGATACACACACAACTGAGCCGACTGTAGCACAACATATTGCACCACCAGCTCATGATATAGCCGAGGCGCAAGCGGAGATTGATGAGTTAAAAGATTCGTATGACAATTTTCTTTATGTTTCCAAGGCATTCCCAAATACGAATATTAACTCACTCCTAGCGAAGGGCAAAATATATGGGCTTAACCCAGCACCTCTTAAAGGGGCTCGCGTGTTAGAGCTAGGTTCATCTTGCGGTGGGAATATTATTCCCCAAGCGTTGTATTATCCAGAAGCGACTTTCACAGGCATCGACCTTTCATCGGTACAGGTACAGCATGGTAATGAGCTCATTCAATCGATGGGTCTTACGAATGTAACATTGCTAGAAAAGAATATTATGGATATCGATGACGATTTTGGTACCTTTGATTACATTTTGGTGCATGGCATTTGGTCTTGGGTACCAGATGTGGTAAAGGATAAAATCCTCTCCATTTGTAATCGTAATCTATCTAGCCGCGGTATCGCTTATATATCCTATAATACGTATCCTGGTTGGAAACGTCTGGAACAGCTGCGTGACATCATGCTCTATTCGGAAAAACATGCACCTAATAATTCCTTAAAGGATCGTACGGTGTATACGAAGAATGTGTTAAAGCTCATCGCTGAAACGATGAAGATGGACGAGCGATCTCGTGTACAATCTGATTACAAAATCAACAATATCAACCGTGTAATCGAGTCAAATGACTATTATGTAGGGCACGAATATCTAGAAACCTTCAATGACCCTGTGTATGTATCACAGTTTGTGGAACGGGCCGAACGTTTAGGTTGCACCTATGTTGGTGATGAATCGTTACAACGTTCCTTTATTACATGGCTTGACGATGCGGTGGTAGAAAACATCAACGCTTTATCCCAAGGGAATCATGTAGATAAGGAGCAGTATTACGACTATGTCTACGATACACAGTTCCGCATGGCTTTACTCACTAAACCGAGAAATGCAGACAGAATCATTCGCAACGAAACCGTTACGATAGACACATTAAATAAACTCTATTTCTATACAGCCATCAATGAATTTAATGGAGCGCCACCAGAATGGACAAATCCCATATTTATTTCTATTAAGGAATTGATGGACCTTAGAAAACCATTCAATGTACAGGATGTAGTGAATTATGTGAAAGAGCATCATCCTCATATCGATATCGATATGGACGCTGTATATAAACGATTGTTCCTATTGGCTATCGTGGGACAGGTTTACGTTCTTGGTGAAAGATACGAGCAATTGCCGTTTATAGAAAATGAGACATATATTCCAGAACGATTTATTAAATACGTAGAAACACTCACCGAAGGTGGTGGCCAACAATATATGACCGTAGGCAATATGTATAATCAAATCGATCAAACTGTGGACCACGGCCTCTTATTCGTCATGAGATTGCTTGAAAAACCAACCACCAAAGAAGCATTGATAGCTATTATGGACTCTAATTTAAAGATAGAACGTACCAATAGTGACGGAACTACATTCATCGTATCGAGCGAAGAATATTTAGAACAAAAATTACTACATATTGAAGGATTGGGATTTTTTAGAAAATAATTAGCCTATTCGGCATATAAAAATAGCAGCTACTGGCCCTAAAAGGGTTCGTAGCTGCTATTTTTCATTATTTATCTAGCTAGTATCAATAAATGTCCATATGCTATTTTAATACTATTTACTACTGTGGTAGCTTCAGTAAAATTTTGTTTTATGTATTACATCATCTTAAATTCTATATAGTATCTTATATCATACTATTATTGTAATTTAGCAAGAATCATATCGATTTTACGTTGCATATCTTCATTTTGTTTGCGAAGTACATCAAGCTCATCAGCTTGTTTAGTGATAATAGCATCCTTTTCTTGGTCTTTTGCCAATAAAGCTTGCATTTCATCTTGCATTACATAGATGGAGCTAATCGGTCCTCCCTTGTAGCGATCAGGAATAGCTTTCTTTTCAGGACTATAGCCAAATTTATGGGTTATACCAGCGTTAACCATATTATCATGGCTATCGAGAGATATGCCGATGTTAAACATGGTATTTTCGTTGGTATAATGCGCCATACCGACTGCCACAGCGGTTTGTGATTTGTAATTACCCACACCAGCCATAATTTGTGTTGGCTCTAATGGATCATATTGAATTGGCTTTAATGCTGCTAAAGCGGCTGCATTGGCGCCAGCCTTACTAGCATATTGTCTTGCTGCATTGTCTGCCATACCCGTAAGTCCACGAAGGGCTTGATCCACTTGTTGTTTATTTACAGCATCTGTTGGTTTTTCCGCAGGACCTACACCGGTAATACGATGGCCGCCCATATCCAAATTAGAATTAATAGACACATTGGCTGGGGTATTGCCATTTTGACTGTTGAAAGTCATCGTTGGCGCTCCATTACCAGCACCGGTAATGGACGTGATACCAGACAAGTTAGGATTCATCGCATAGTGAATAACACCATTATTGGCTGCATCTTGAGTAACTTGAATGTTGCCATCACCTTTAAAATCAAATCCTGTTGACAAGGAAACGGAACGTACTGGTGTACTACCAGCGCGATCTGTAATACTGCTAGTTGTATAGTTAATATTGCGTACACCAGAAATCGCATTATCTAATTGTTGTTTATTTACTGCAGAATTTGCTGTTGTACCAGCAGCCACATTTTTAATTTCCTTGTTACCGGCATCCATACCATTGTTATCGAAGGTCATACCACCAACAGTGACCTTGTTAAAGGTTACATCATCTTTAGTGGCAACAGTAATCTCTCTGCCAGTGTTGGTAATTGTAATATTTTTACCATCCACGAAGTTAACAGTATCCCCACCGGACACGGCTGTTGTAGCACCACCATTGGTTTGAACATTCCAGGATGCAGCAGATTTTGCCAAGTCTTTGATTCGGGATTCACCATTCGCACTGAGATTAGATAAATCTTTATTGGCTGCATTTTCAGCGGCCGCTACAGCATTACTCAATTTCGCAGTAGATGCAATAGATACGCTATTACCCGATGCAGTTGTTGTAATCAACGCATTAGCACCGCTTTCACCATTGATATTAAATTGAATACCACCAGATGTATTCAATTTTTTTGCATCCGTAGAGCCAGTATCGCCACCAAGGGTGATTGTATTGTTACCCAATGCTTTGGTACCGTCCAATGCATTTTGAACAGCAGCATCCATTTGGCCTTTGTTGACCGCAGCATCATTGGTTGTACCATTGGCAATACCTTTAACCTCTTTACCACCTGCATTGATGCCATCAGTTGTAATAGAGATTGGTGTACCACCAGCAGGAGTTACGGTTACACCAGTAGGTGCGGTTGTAGTTGAGTTACCTGCTGCATCGGTTGTTGTTACGCCACCTTTAGAGACAACAGTAGAGTTACCAGCTGCATCGGAAATGGTAGAGGACGTGCCTGTTACAGTTTGTGTATTACCAGCTGCATCTGTGAACGTAGCAGATGTTAAACCGTTCAATACTTTAGCAAGGCGAATGTTCAATGTACCTGCCCCATCGGATACAACACCGATGTTGCCTGTTGTCAAATTAGCAGCATTTGTTACGCCACCTTTAATGGACAATACTTCACCGTGTTTACGTACGGATGTGGCACCTGTATCGCCATCAAATTTATGCTCTGCATCAGCTAAGGCTTGTGCTGTATTCGCATTGGATTTAGTAATTGCATCGTTAATAGCGGTTGCTACGTTTTGTGTTGTAGCTACGCCATCAGTACCTACGGCACCACCTGCGCCTGTTGCACCAGCAGCACCCACTTGTCCATTGCTATCTACTACTAAATTACCAGCCTTCACATCTACAGTGTATGTTTTTACACCGCCTGCTGTATTGTTAGATACTGTAGCAAGACCTGTGCCTGTTACCTTAACAGCATCTTGTGCAGATGTGACTGCCAAGTCTTTGATCACTGTTTTACCAGCAGATGTAATATTAGACAAATCCTTGTCAGCAGATTTTTCTGCTGCTGTCACCGCATCTGTCAATTTTGCGGTTGGCGCAATCGTTACATTATCGCCGGTAGCAGATGTAGTGATCAACGCATTAGCACCTGTATCGCCTTTGATGTTAAACGTAATAGCATTGGTGCTAAGTTTCTTCGCTGTTGTAGAACCGGCATCACTACCAAGAGCAATTGTGTTGTTACCCAATGCTGTAGTCGCATCGGTGGCTGATTTTACAGCGTCATCCATTTGTTTTTTATTAACCGCAGCATCATCAGTAGTGGCTTTACCAACGTTCTTAATTTGTGTATTACCAGCATCAATACCAGAACCATTCAACTTAACAGTGTTAGTACCATCAGTTGCAGTGACACCAGCCGGTGCTACTGTCGTTGTGTTTGTACCATCAGTAGTGGATAGACCACCTTTAGTCATAGCGGTTGTGTTACCAGCACCATCTGTAATGGTAGAGGAAGCACCTGTTACGGTTTGTGTATTGCCAGACCCATCTGTAAATGTAGCAGATGTTAAACCGCTCAATACCTTCGCAAGGCGGATATTCAATGTGCCTGCCCCATCAGATACGACACCAATGTTGCCTGTGCTTAAATCAGCTGGTGTTGTTACGCCACCTTTAATGGATAATACTTCACCGTGTTTACGGACAGATGTTGCACCTGTATCACCATCAAATTTATGTTCTGCATCGGCTAAGGCTTGTGTTGTGCTTGCTTTTGCCTTAGTTACAGCATCATTAATAGCAGTCGCTACGTTTTGTGTTGTAGCTATGCCATTTTTACCAGCTGTCGTACCTTGTGTAGCACCATTGGCACCGATTTGACCTGTTGTATCATCAAGGACGAGTTTACCTTCATCTACATTAACCGTGTATGTTTTCACACCACCTGTTGTATTATCAGATACTGTAGCAAGGCCTGTACCTGTTACAGTTACAGCATCTTGTGCGGCTGCTTTAGCTACGTTCTTAACAGCATTTTCAGATACGGCTACTTCATAGGTTTCACCCTTAGCGGTACCTGTTTGGCCTGTTACAGTGGCTAAGTTAGTATCACCTGTTAATGCCTTAGCAATTACCTTTTCAGTGGATGTAGCTGCTGTTTGTGCATTAGCAATGGCTGTTTCCATTTGGCCTTTGCTAACGGCAGAAGTAGCTGCTGTACCATCGGCAATATTCTTGATTTCTGTACCACCCGCATTGATACCATCCGTTGTCATAGAGATAGCAGAGGCACTAGCACCACTTGGTGTAATGGTTACACCATCACCATTGATAACAGTAGTATTGCCACCAGCAGTAGTGAAGGTTGCCGATGTTAAGCCACTCAATACCTTCGCGAGGCGAATGTTCAATGTACCTGCCCCATCGGATACAACACCGATGTTGCCTGTTGTCAAATCAGTAGCATTTGATACGCCACCTTTAATGGATAATACTTCACCGTGTTTACGTACAGATGTGGTACCTGTATCACCATCAAATTTATGTTCAGCATCAGCTAACGCTTGTGCTGTGCTTGCTTTTGCCTTAGTTACAGCATCGTTAATAGCAGTTGCTACGTTTTGTGTTGTAGCTACGCCATTTTTACCAGCTGTCGTACCTTGTGTAGCACCATTAGCACCGATTTTACCGGTTGTATCATCAAGAACGAGTTTACCTTCGTCTACATTTACAGTGTATGTTTTCACACCGCCTGCTGTATTATCAGATACCGTAGCAAGACCTGTACCTGTTACATTAACAGCATCTTGAGCAGATGTAGCTGCCAAGTCTTTAATCACTGTTTTGCCAGCAGATGAAATATTGGACAAGTCTTTATCAGCAGATTTTTCTGCCGCTGTCACAGCCGCTGTCAATTTAGCAGTTGGTGCAATGGTTACATTATCACCGGTAGCAGATGTAGTGATTAACGCATTAGCGCCTGTATCACCTTTGATGTTGAAAGTAATAGCACTTGTACTAAGTTTCTTCGCGGTTGTAGAACCAGTATCACCACCAAGGGCAATGGTGTTGTTACTCAATGCGGTGGTTGCATCAGTAGCTGATTTTACAGCATCATCCATTTGTTTCTTGTTAACCGCAGCATCATCGGTAGTACCATTAGCAACATTTTTAATTTCTTTGTTACCGGCACTAATACCACTAGTAGTTACAGAAATTGGTGTTGTGCCTGTACCAGCAGGAGTTACCGTTACACCTGTAGGTGCTGTTGTAGTTATGTTACCTGCTGCATCAGTAGTTGTGACACCACCTTTAGATACAACAGTAGAATTACCAGCTGCATCAGAAATCGTAGAGGAACCACCTGTTACTGTTTGTGTATTGCCGGATCCATCTGTAAATGTAGCAGATGTTAAACCTGTTAAGGCTTTTGCCATCTTGATGTTTAATGTACCAGTTGTTGTGTCACCTACCACTGCGATATTACCAGATGTAAGGTCTGTAGCAGTTGTGGATGCCCCGCCTTTGATGTTAAGTTGTTCACCATGTTTACGGCTAATTACGGTAGCATCATCGCCAGCAAAATTGTGTTTTGCATCAGCTAATGCTTGTGCATTATTTGCATTTGCTTTTGTTACAGCATCGTTAATAGCGGTTGCTACGTTTTGTGTTGTAGCAATACCATTTTTACCAGCTGTTGTACCTTGTGTAGCACCGTTAGCACCGATTTTACCTGTTGTATCATCAAGAACAAGTTTACCTTCTTCTACATTAACCGTATATGTTTTCACACCACCTGTTGTATTGTCAGATACCGTAGCAAGGCCTGTACCTGTTACTGTTACAGCGTCTTGTGCTGCTGCTTTAGCTACGTTCTTAACAGCATTTTCAGATACGGCTACTTCATACGTTTCACCCTTAGCAGTACCCGTTTGACCTGTTACAGTGGCTAAGTTAGTATCGCCGGATAATGTTTTCGCTACTACTTTTTCGGTTGATAAGGATGCACCAGCTGCAGCCGTAATGGCCGCATCCATTTGAGCCTTATTAACTGCCGCATCAGCAGTAGTACCCGTAGCAACACCTTTAATTTCCTTATTCCCCGCATTGATACCAGCTGTTGTCATAGAGATAGCAGAGGCACCAGCTGCACTTGGGGTAATGGTTACACCATCACTATTAATAACAGTAGTATTGCCACCAGCGGTAGTAAATGTAGCAGATGTTAAACCGCTCAACACTTTTGCAAGTTGTACATTTAATGTGCCTGCCCCATCAGATACGACACCGATGTTACCTGTTGTCAAACTAGCAGTATTTGTTACACCGCCTTTAATGGATAATACTTCACCGTGTTTACGAACAGATGTCGTACCTGTATCGCCAGCAAATTTATGTTCAGCATCGGCTAAGGCTTGTGTTGTGCTTGCTTTTGCTTTAGTCACAGCATCGTTGATAGCAGTCGCTACATTTTGAGTTGTAGCTACGCCATTAGAACCAGTCGCACCAGACGCACCTGTTGTACCAGCAGCACCGACTTGCCCATTGGCAGTTACGACTAAGTTACCAGTATTCACATCAACCGTGTATGTTTTCACACCGCCAGTTGTATTATCAGATACCGTAGCAAGTCCCGTACCAGCTACTTTCACAGCATCTTGGGCAGCCCCTTTGGCTAAATCTTTAATAACAGTTTTACCACTTGTAGAAATATTGGATAAATTTTTATCTGCTGCATTTTCAGCAGCTGCCACGGCATTGGTCAATTTAGCGGTTGGTGTAATAGACACATTATCCCCTGTAGCTGTTGTGGTGATTAAGGCATTAGCACCTGTGTCGCCTTTGATATTGAAAGTAATAGCACTTGTGCTAAGTTTCTTGGCTGTGGTAGAACCAGAATCACTACCAAGGGCAATGGTGTTCTTGCCCAATGCTGTTGTAGCATCGGAAGCTGCTTTCACAGCATCGTCCATTTGTTGTTTATTCACTGCAGACGTAGCTGTCGTGCCAGTAGCAAGTCCTTTAATTTCCTTATTACCTGCATTGATGCCATCTGTTTTATCAAGAACTACACCACCGACAGTCACTTTATCAAAGGATACGTTCTTAGCAGTACCAATTGTAATCGTACGACCTGTATTAGTTACAGCAATGTTATCGCCATTAACAAAGTTCACTGTGTCGCCACCGGATACGGCCGTAGTACCACTGCCATTCGTCGATACATTCCAAGCAGCTGCTGTTTTTGCCAAGTTTTGGATTTTCGTGTTACCAGCTGTAGACAGGTTAGACAAGTCCTTATCTGCTGCATTTTCAGCAGCCGTAACAGCAGCGGTCAATTTATTCGTTGGTGCAATGGTTACATCATCGCCACTAGCAGATGTCGAAATCAACGCATTGGTGCCGGTTTGGCCCTTAATATTAAATTTAACATCTCTAGAAGCCAGTTTTTTAGCCGTCGTGGATCCTGTGGAGCCACCAAGGGCAATCGTACGATTGACTGCTGTTGACGAATCCGTAATCGATTGTTGCGTTGTCGTATTCAAGTCATAAAATACTTGACCATTTGCACCTACCGTAGCAACCGTAGTTGTACCATTGGTGAAATTAAGGCCATCGGATACCTTAACCGTATTAGCCGTACCACCATTGGCCTTATAGCTAATGGTTTGGTCTGCATTCGCTTGATTAATCGCTTGCGCTACATTATTCGCGTCCGCCATGCCTGCGCTAGCACTAGCCGTACCATTCGTAACAGTAATAGTTTGCTTTTTACCAGAAATGGTGAGCGTTTGATTATTGCCCTTTGTCGTTATATATGTACTATCACCGACTACGTTTAATGCACTATTTGTTAAATTAACGTCGCCTTTTGTGCTGCCATCTGCTGTGAAAGCCAGATTCATGCTCTTAAGTTGTGCTACGTTGACCGCATCAGTATTGTTAGTACCAGCTGCAAGACCTGTTAATTGACGTGTATTGGTACCATCGCCAATAGAAACAGCGGCCCAAGTGCTTGTTAACGCATTACCAGATAAGCCAGTAAATGTATTTGTTCGTCCTGTATTCGGATTATAGCCAGCACCAGCTACTGTATTCGCTATGGATCCAGCACCCAATGCTACGCCACCTTCTACAGTAGCTTGTGTATTTGCACCTAGTGCTAATGAGTTCTTTTCGCCTGCCTTTGCTGTGTTACCATAGGCGGCAGCATTTTCACCACTAGCAGCAGAATTATAACCAACAGCAACCGTAGCGCTTTGATTAGCCTCTGAATTGAGACCAATTGCCACCGCCGTAGAGCCAGTTGCCTTTGCTTGTGGCCCTAGTGCAGTTGCAGAGGCGCCTGTAGCTTTAGAAGTCTTGCCGAGTGCTACAGAATTAATCTTGTTAGATACTGTATCTTGACCAATGGCAATGGAATCACCATCACTAGCATTTGCATTTTTACCTAAAGCGATAGAATCTCCCCCAGTAGCTTGAGATGACGTACCAATAGCTACAGCATCACTACCACCAGCACTAGCAGATTTACCAACCGCAATAGCCGCCTCGCCACCAGATTTGGAGTCAAAACCTCCAGCATAAGAATAGTCCCCTGTAGCTTTTGCATTCGCACCAAGAGCCATAGCAATAAAACCTGATGCACTAGCCTTTTCACCTATTGCCATACCATGAACATTTGATACTTGCGTTTGAAAACCAATAGCAATCCCATAATCTGATCCGGATGTTACCTTGCTTTCATTCCCCAATGAAACACCATAGGAAGCTCTATTCTCTGCAACAGTACCTATGGCAACTGTATTATTGCCTTCAGCATGTGCGCCTGCACCGACTGCAACAGATGGCTTAATGGAACCGCCTATGAAGGTACCTGATGCAAGACTTCTAAAACCAATTGCGATGGATTGATTAGAATCGCTATAGGCTGCATTACCTATAGCAACACCATTGGTTGTCCCTGATTTAACTGAACCATTAGCAAGTGCTGATGATGGTTTATCAGTAAACGGAATGGAGGACACCGCCATTACATTCGGCCCCATTGTTGACATCGCTAGCCCTGCCAGAATACTAGCTACTATAATTTTCTTTTTCCCTGTTGTATTCTTCGCCATTTCCGATACAACAACGTAACATTGTTTTGATTTAGACCAAATAACTTTAAATATCTTATTCACAGTCCACGTATCTCCTCATACTAATATATATCATTTATTATTGATAACTCATTCATTTATAAAAGTAGACAATAATAGTCTAGTTTTATGCGTACATATATAAAAATATCATATGATATTCATATTTTCAATAAATTAGATATAGTTTTATGAAAATATTATGAATTTTTAAGCACTTATAACTAATTACTTATATTAATTTTATTTATACGACAAATAGCGGCTAGTACATCGGATGAGATATACTAGCCGCTATGGTTTTACGGGTCTTATACTATATTTTTATGAGCCTTATACGTTGTATTGTTATATATACTTTGTATAATCAACTAGTTTTCATTCACTCTAACACGTTCAATTGTCGGTTGACCTTGGTTGTTTCTTGCCACTGTGTCAACGCGGAACAGAGCCATTTCTGGGCTAAATTCTGTTACCAGTTGTTCGTCAACTTGTACGCCGTTTTGAAGAGCACGGTATACGATTTGAGCGAATTCGTAGCGTGTTAATAAGCGATCGCCACCGAATGTGCCATCTGGGTATCCTTCTACCAAGCCACGGCGAGATAGATCACTTACTGCTTCGTATGCCCAGTGGTTGCTAGCCACATCAGGGAATAGTGTAGTACGGTCTGCTTTCATGCGAGTACCTGCTACATCATTTAAGAGAGCTGTTAATTTTTGGATTTGTGCATTTTGAAGAGCTACTGTTTTCTTAAGTTCTAACACTTCTTTACCGATGGCTACACGAGAACGAGATACATTGCTATGAGCGCCGACTTTCACAGAAAGGCCGGCATTCACAACAGTTTCCCCATTACCAAATGTAGAACCTACGCTCAATTGAACGTCCTCGTTAGGACGATAGAATGCACCGAGTGCAGCAGCATTGCCATTGTGGTAATGACCATAGCCTGCAGCAAAATCCCATTTAGCATCAGGATCAAAGTCGAGCGGATGAAGGGCCGCCAAGGCAGCAGAACCAGCAACACCACGATTTACGCGTTTGTCCAAGCGAGCTATATTGCCATTAATGTTTGTAATGTTGTTTTGGATATTCGTAATATCGCCGCCTACATTGTTACGCAACAATTTAAGTTGAGCCACATTTACCGCATCAGTATCATTTGTACCAGCAGCAACAGATGTGATTTGACGAGTTACATTATTATCTACATCACCAACAGACACAGCTGATGCTGTAGACACCCAAGTAGAAGATGTTTTGGTGGATGGCGCATTGGTGAGGACATCATAGCCTACTGCACCAGCTGCAACAGTTGCTTTAGAATTGCTACCGATAGCAGCACCACCTACTGCAGATACTTCTGTGTTATGACCTACAGCGACTGCATCGTTTACAGTCGTTGTTGTGCCATTATCGCTAGATCCTAAGATAACTGTGTTGTTTGCACTCGTTACAGTACGATTATCACCTAAAACAAGAGTATTATTTGCATCGGATACTGTATTTTTAGAACCGATAACAGTCATGTGCTGTACCTTCGTACCTGTATTGCCCACACCGATAGCCAAGTTATCTTTACTTTGGTTACCACGTACTCCGGTTACAGTGTTGTTTACACCAATCATAGATGTACGTAGTGTATAGTCTGCTTTATTACCACCACCAAACGCCATTGTAGCACCAGCACCATTAGAAGATGTTACGGCATTTCTTAATTTGTCTGCAAAATCCTTGGCAGAGGTAGCACCCTCTCCTGGAGTCGTGAAAGAAGCAGTGGAATTAGTAATTTCATTACCCGCACCATATACAAGAGCGCCGTTGGAATTAGCCACACGGTTGGCAACACCTGTAATAGCTGTTCCTACGCCGGCTGTAGAGCCACTTCTTGTAGATTCGATACTATTGAAAGCACCATTTACGGTAGCACCGAAGTTTTGAGTAGGTGTTGAGAAACGACCTCCTGTGTAAGAGGAACTAATGACATTGTAAGTACCAGTATTAGTGGTGAAAGCCCCATTACTAAAGCTATTCGCACCAACAGTTGTTGCATATACATTTAGATTTGCACCACGTGTACCATTATTATCTGTATTTATCGTTATATCACCAATGGCTCCACGATAGTTATGAGAACCAATCATAGTACTACCTGTACGAGCATATGTGTTATTACCAATCGCAACAGAACCCACTACCTTAGATGGATCTGCAGGTACACGAGCAGAGGACCATAAGTTACCAGAATATGATGTTTGCCCCATGCCCACAGCAGCTTCTGCACCACCTGCCATGTTTTCAACATGCGCATTGGCACCAATAGCTACGCTGCCATTTTGGCCAACGTAGTTTTCTACATTAGCTTTGTTACCCAATGCAACATCTAAGGTATTATTTGCGGTACTACCTGTACCGTAGGCAATACCATTACCAGACCCAGTTGTTGTATCTGCTGCACTAGCCACACATAGGCTAGACAACAAGACACCATTGATCAATAGTGTTAATATACGTTTACGATTGTTCATGTTCTTCTATCCCCTATATAACAAAACAATAAGTCACTCTCAAAACTCATCATTTCTTCATGATGATTACATGAATATATTAACACATTTTAAATATTTGTAAATAGTTTGTTTATAATCAATTATAAAAAATTAGAATTACATGATAAAAATTAATGTATTTATGGGATAGTTAAACAAATTAAAAAGCGGGTAGCTAATCACAAAGGATTAACTATCCGCTTATGTATTGAGGTTTGTATGAAAAATCTATTTACACTATACAGCTATTTAAGCATCTCAATATTATCTATTATTTAATTTTTCTACCAGCATATCTACTGTTTCTTGTAATTTCTTATTTTGAGCCTCTAATGTATCAACCCGTTGTTCGAGAGCATTATAGGAAGCAGGAGAGATGTTTTGTAGCGTTTTGTTTTCACCGAATTTATAGGATACACCAAGGTTAGCCATAATGTGGTCATTAACGGTAGCACCGGCTGTGAGAAGCAAGTTTTCCTTTGGATAATACCCCACACCGAGAGCTAGCGCATTAGCATCTTTATAGTGGCCAATACCGCCCATCACTTGTACTCGATTATCTGGATCAAATTGCATTGGATGTAATGCAGCTAGTGCCGCAGCACGAGCATCGCCTTTGTTGGCCTCTTTTCCAATGTTGCTAATTTTGTTATATAGATTATCGATTTGTTGATTTGCACCATATAATTGGGAACCATTGATGGCATCTGTAGAATCAGCACTTACACGGCCTGCCGCTACATGAGTAATCGTCCGTTCTTGATTGGTAGCGCCTACGGATACGGTGGATACCGGTGCAGTGCCGGCAAAGTTAACGGTGCCACCTGCATAAGTGTAGCTTGGGGTGCTCACCACATCACTACTTTCAGCAGTGGAATTATTACCTAATACAACTGCATTATCTAGAGATGTTTTTACATTATTACCCATTACGAATGTGTTATTGGCACCAATTCCGTTCTTGTTACCTATGCTATAGGAGTTATCCCCCTTAACGGTAGCCACATTATACGTACCTACACCAAAGGCGCCAGATTGGTTACCCTCAATTTTATTGTATGCACCTATAGCAGAGTTCTTGTTACCTTCAAAAATAACGCCATGGCCCATGCCATAGTTAAAATCACCATTCACGTTTGAGTTAGAGCCAATCAACACCGTATTATTACCCTTACTGCCACCAGCTTGGCCTGCGCCAAGCCATACGTTTTTATTACCAGTCGCACCAGAACCAGCGAAGGAACCGATGGCAATCGTATTGGATATAGTCGAATTAAATCCAGCGGCAAAATTACCGAGGAAATTATAATCGCCCTTACCATTTAAAAAGGTCTTTGAACCTAGTGCAACATTGGCACCACCACTGGATCCATTCAACGATATCCGGCCAATGGCGATATTATTGCCCTTTGCATTAGGATCGTTAGAGTTTTGATATGGATTGCCATTACTAGTACCCGCTTGTCCACCAAGGGATACATTGTCCGAATTAGTAAAGTTAGAATCTCCTGGTATGCCGATATTATAGGCTGCACCACCAGTTGAAACGATAGGTGTATCAGCGGCTTGCACTAGGCCTATAGAAGATACACTAAATACACTAACCATTGAAACAATACATAATTTTGTTGCGTAATTCATATTACGTCCCTCCCACACTTTCAAAATGTGTTGCTATACTCCCGCTAATGTTCTCGATGCGCCATAGATTTCAGCCACCACATAAGGGTTACCGCAGGTACTCAATTTAGCAAGTATCCGTTTTGTATAATCTAAATGCTCTAACAAAGCATCCCGTAGTTTGCGTTGCACGTGGTCAGGGGAATGAAATACGAGTATAGGATCAAAGTCTCCTATGATGATATACGTTGTATGTGGTTCTGGTCCTGGCTCAATGTGGTATTGAAATGGAATGATAACATTGAATAAACCATACACCACATCGCGCGCAATTGGTTTCCGTGCTTTAAGACAAGCAAATGTCATGTTAGGACCTAACGTTCGTGGATCCGTATACATGGGCTTTGACCGTCTTGTTGATTGAATGCCGTTTGCTAGAACACCTTCGTGTCGTGCTATCTCTCGCAATACCGTTTTAATGGATTTGTGAATGATATCACTCCGACCATCTACATAGTAACATGCGGTACAGTCACCACCATCTATGTAAACAGGAATTAAGCAACATATATGGTGAGCTACATCGCCATATATCGCATTTGGATTACAAGAAATTGATTCTTTATTACTTACCGTTTGATACGCTGTATTATGCATCATTATAACCTTTCTTAAGATTAATGAGTAATAAAACTAAGGAATTCCTCTTGTAAAATTGTATAAATAACACGTGTTATATAAATGTGCTTTAGCAGCACTTATGAGTTAATTGTATACCTATAATTACAAGCTGTAAATATATAAATTAAAAAATATTTTAAGTTTTTTAAAGCTACTTATAACTATGCATATTTTGCATATCTTGGATATCCAATTCTTTGTTGTCTGCCACCATCATGTAATATCGCAATTGGTCGATGGCCTTTTGATGGCGTTGTTGCACAGCCTGCCTCGACTGGTGCGATTCACAACCAATAGAGACACAGCTTTTACCATCCTTATATAGGGCATACAATAATTCTTGTTGTTCTACCGGTAGTTTTTGAAATGCAGTCCACAGACGAATGCGCAATTCGTCCTCGTTGGAGGTGCCAACGATGTCTCGCTCGATATCTACCTCATCGGGAAATTGGTCCATCGCCAGCTCAGATACATCGTCACCCGTGCAGGGCGGCAAGGTCAATTCCCGTTTCCATTGCTGAACGGACCGCTTGTAAAAGTTCAGATAACCGTAGCGAATGGCGGCTTTCACATACCCTGAAAAGGGTACCTTACCTGATGTATGAAAGCTGTAGATGGCTTCGATAAAGATGATCCACAGAAATGATTCAACATCGTCCGTCAGTGCTTCGGTGCTATATCGGTTCGCATAGCTGATGATGAGTGGCCGATAGCGACGGCATAGTTCAACTTGTGCTGCATCGATGGTCAGTTCCTCGATGGGCCACACCGCCCGTTCTGTGCTGAGCACAGATACGCGGCGTTCTTGGCAGACGCGTACTAAACTAAGGTCTGTCACCGCTTGTAATACCTTTTGGGGACATACCACATGTTTCATATTCATATTCGTTCCTTTCTGCCTAGGCTCAATTGAAATATACACCCAAGTGAGTATTTAGACAAATAAGAAATTCCGCTGAAAATGCATAGATTTACAGCGGAATTTTAGTTTTCGAATATGTATTTGTATAAAATTTCAACGCATTTTCAATGAAGTACGCCAATTATATGAATTTCCTTGTTTCGCAGATTATATGATCTTTGTTAGCGCTAATATACAGCTTTCAACAGGATAATCCAGATTTAGTTAGTACACCAATGATAGATTCTTAGCGAATACTGGTTTCACCATGATATCGTAGACATACTGCCCATCCCCACAATGAATGTCCTCCATGTAAGGGAATACGTATTCAAACCAAAATTGGAACATGGTATTCACAAAGTGATAGTCCGAATAGCGCAATGGACCTCGGCTGCCCCCTTGGAGACGGCCTATAATGGCCATGTCTAACAAGTCGGCCATACGGGTCGCAAAGGTACCACTTTTCAGTTCACTAGCATGACACAACTCTGTATAGAATGGTTTATCTAGCTGTGCTAATGCATATAAAATGGCATTGGCTGCCCCAGCGTTACGAATATAACGCATGAGTAGTCGTTGCGGTTCCATATATAGGGCGCCTTCTGGTCTAAAGAATAGACGCACAATATTATCATCTACGGATGCAGTAGGGTCGATATGCACTAGATTGCCTGGCATACCTCCTGTTACATGGTATAGTTTCGCAAGATCTTCATCGGTATAGTTCCACCCTAATGCTCTCACATCATCAAGGGTGAAAGGTTCTACCTTAAAGTGACTATGAATATATGGGGCAATCAAGCTAGATTCGCCCAAGATTCGCCCTTTTAATTCGTCCACATGGGTTCCCATGAGGAGTACAAACATCTTGCCATAGTCCCGATAGGTTTCCATCAATTCCCGTAATAGGATGGGCACCTGTGGTGCCGTATCTACTAGAGCCGGGTAATCGTCAATAATAAACATCATATGTTTATCAACGCTCATTTGAAATACTCTACGCAAAGCCTCCTCTAGGGTGCGAAATGACCCAGATGGCATATCCAATCCTCTCTCAATGGATCGAATATGAACGGATTCATTCGCTAGTCGCCCTAGCAAGTAAACCACATGATTCGATGTTAATCGGTTTTGCAGTTCCTTTGCAATATAGGTTTTTCCTACGCTATAAGGCCCGTATACAACATTCATATCCATACAGGCCTTCTCGTATTGTTCCATGATAGAATCAATTATCGCCTCATGGTTCATACACTTCATATAAGATCTCACCTCCCTTAAATTCAGTCCTTAGGAACCTATTATATCATAATCTAAATAATCTATAAAATATATTTTATGTATTTTAACAAATATATAATAATTTCATCATTTACACATAAAAAAACTCTCTCCTCAAATGATATGTCCCCCTTTCACTGAACAAGCAGTAAAGGGGATTCATATCCAAAAGAGAAAAGAGTTTTATTGATTGTTGGTAAATTTCATAATCATGATACGCCGCACCGCAGCATTGAGTTCTGCTTCGGTAATAGTGCCATCTTCTACGGCTTGTGTTAAGGCGGTATGAATTTCCTTGATATGATTCGAGTGTTTACACACGGCTACCATATCGCCACCAGCCTTGATGGTACGCACCGCATAATCACCTACGGAGATGCCGGTAATGGCCGCACCGACTTCGATATCATCAGATAAAACCACGCCAGTAAAGCCCAATTCACCGCGCAGCCAATCGGTGATAATCGGTTTAGACAAACTAACGGGATTTTTTGCATCCATAGAGGTGACTTTCACAGAATTCACCATAATCATAGGTCGCTCCTGTGCCGTAGATTGGATCAGCTGCACAAAAACGCGCGTATCATCGTCCATCAGTGCGTCCTTCGATACATCGACTCGCATGCCAGGCACGGTAAAATCGGCCCCACCTGGGAAAAATTGGTACGCCGTGAACACTTGGTTCGCCGCATATCGCTTCGTAATCAATTCGCCAATCTGTGCGGCCCGGTCGAGATCCTGTGTATAGGAATAGAAGGAATGTGTATTTACCATGGGCCCTAAATTTAGATTAAATCCAAGGTCGCGCATCTCGATGGAGGTACGCGTCGCGAGGCTACCCACCGCATCAAGGCCCTTTTTAGAGATAATGTTAGGTTCCACCCAAGGAATCATCACATTAGGGCGATAAGGCATCCGTTCCCGCTGAATCGCGATGAACGGAGGCGCTAGGCTCGCAATATTTGCATTATCTCGAATCCCTTTTGTGAAAGCCCGTAGTTGTTCCTTGGATTCTATATTATTATTATCTAATAAAATACCGCCTACACGGTATTTGCGCATCATTTCTTTTTGAGGCTCATCTAATGTGGTACCGTCGAGACCCATGAGAATCAATTGGCCGATTTTGTCCTCGCGAGACATATTTTTCACCATTAAATCCGCCTTATCCTCGACCGATGCATTGGTTGCGGCTATAGCCCTAAAACTTGTAGGTGTACGTTCTTCCGCTACAGTCTTTGCTTCATCTTTGTAACATCCGGCCACAGCACATACCGTTGTTACTAGCAATACACCACATATAAACCTTTTAACGAACTGCTTCATCGCTCTCTCTTTCTGTTGCAAGCTCAATTTCAATATAGATGTAGTATGATTCTATCCCCTCCCAGTTATAGAATCGTCCATCCTAACACTCAAATATTTTCTAATCTATTATATACTATATAGTTCATTAATGCCTCATTAAAATGCTGACTTGCAAATTTTGTATACTAGCCAAAAATAATGCATACAATTTGAGAACGACAACCTTCTAACTATAAAAAAACTGCAAGCTAGCTGTATATCCAATCAAACTATTCTCAATTGGCATATAACTAACTTGCAGTTGATTCTATTTAACCTGCAATTAATTCTATTTGACTTGCAGTTGATTTTATGTAACCTACTGATGATTCTCTATATCTGTAGTATCTTGGGAATCAGTTGGTCCTTGATGCGGTGTTTTATGATTCGTCATTACCGTTTTGGCCGCCACCTTTTTCACAGGGAACGTAATTGGCACCTGTGTATTAACTTGTACTGGGCCATTTTTTGGTACAGCCACCTCTTGCGGCGTAGACAAGGCCTTTACTACTGTAGCTGGAGGCGCTGTTTGCGCTATTTGCGTTACTGCCTTTGGTGCTTGTTTAGGCGCATCCGGTTGTTGACGTGCCACCCGTGCTGCCGCCAAGATTCCAGGGTTACGATATAGTAATTGACCACCTTCGGTAGATAATTTTTGATCATAGTAATATACATCAGCATTATAATATTCGCTACCGCTCGCCACATCATAGCGCAAACCAATCATGGTATACACCGTAAAATGAAGCAAGCCGTCCGGTTTACTGCGGTCAATGGAATCACGATCCACGTACCAATTATTACCATTATAGGTGAAAGCATATATATCTTGACGTGCATCGGCATTAGGTATAACAGATATAAGCAGCGCTACTACAAACAATGTAGCTGCACACATACGTTGTAACATGAGGCCTCCTCATATGTATAAAATGATTGTATACGATTTAACAACTTATTATACCATATTTTACTAGGTCAATATGAAATATCACTTTATCATATATAAAAACTAATCCAATATACTCGTCTTAAGCATATAAGACTCAGTACGTCCTTGTTTTACCGTATCGAGGTATTTATTCGGAATTTGTTTGAACCTATTATGAATTGTGCCTCTACTCTTATTACAAGCTTTTAGAATCTCAGCTTTACTAATACCCGCCCCTAAGGAAAATAAACGAGCCTCTAATAACAAAAAGTATATATTTTGTAATACTTGATCAGTGATCTGATGACTTTCAAAAAATGCTTTCAGTTTTATACGCTCATCTTCTAAACGTTTTATACGCTTGTCTAATAGAGCAATCGCATCATCAATTGTTTTCTCAATAATAGATATAAACTCCATAACAAAATTCGTTATATCCCCACCGTTAATTTCAGCTGTTGTCATTTTAAAAGCATCATAATATTGTTTTTTATTATTTTTAATAACAGCAGATAAGCGTAATGCAATCAGAGGATGAAAATGTTTTGCTAAGTAAGCTGTAGATATAAATCGATTTGTACGGCCATTACCATCATAAAATGGATGAATGTAGCCAAAGTAATAATGAAATATCGCAACACGTATAGGTAATTGTATATCATCATTATTAAGAATCATTAAAGCTTGATCTATTTCTTGAATAATACTAGATTCAGGCAATGTACCACGATGAATTATCTTATCTTGATGATTTACGATATCTACAGAATCTTTTCTAAAAATCGCTCCATCAGGTTGATTCTTCTTTGAAATCTCATCACGTATAATATCATCATATAATCGCCTAATATCTGAACTACTGGTATATATAAAACGCCTAGGCTGCTCTAAAATGGTTTTATATTTTGTGATAATACTAGAAAAACGTAACTTCTTATTATCTATATTATGTATGGCATCTTGTATTTCACGCCGACTACTGCGTACACCTTCGATATCATTACTCGCCTTAATTTCACTAGATAAAAAGCCATTCATAACATGCCATAACATAACTAGAGGCACACGTTGTGCCAAATTAACAAATTCATGTTTTTTCTGTTCGATAGATAGAAGCAAATTCACTAATTCAGGATGATACATGAAAAAAGCTGTATAAATATGACGGCGGTTATATTCATGAATAGCTATCGGTAAAACAATAGAACTCTCAGAATAACGTCTATTATCCAGTATACGTTTCCATTCATCTTCACCTTTTCTGTAATATATCTTATACATTGGTTCAAATTTCATGCTATCCCTCCTATCTGCCTCTATACTATATAATCTATGATGTTCAAAATAATGCAATTTTGTACTTCATACCACATTTTCTTATTTTGATGTTCAAAAATAGCGAATTTTGAACATCAGTTTACAAAATTATATCAATGGTGTATAAAAAATGCAAGATTAGTCTAGATGCCTTTGCACCCATTCTTGCCCTTGCTCAAGTATGGGTGTAATGTGTTGCATCAGAGGTTTCTCAAGAAATTGAATTCGCAAATAATCTATACTCATACCAACCACAAAGACGATTGCTACTACACATACCGCATATATAGGTAATAGTAAAGAATCATAATACTGATAGGTATAAAAAATATGGTCCCACATATAACGAGCAAATAAGCCATTGTCATGTATTAGGTAAATACCAAAGGTCGTTGCCGCTACTGTATTAATCCAAGAGCGATAAGATATGTTCGATTTCAAGAAAAGAATAAATGCACCTAGTCCTATAGTGAGCAGGAATACACCGTAGTCCTTCAGCGAAAAATAAAGGGTTTGTGTTACATATATAGGATTTATCATCGCCAATATATCAACTAGAATAATCCCTAGTGTGGAGCCTGCCAAACCAATGGAAGTTACTATAACACCTGTCTTTTGGGTGATGCTTTCACCATATAACCTAATATAAGCACCGATGGCGTAAAAATAGACAAATGAAAATATATGTTTAAAACCAAAGGTCGTATGTGGTAATTGAGGAAATAGATTCAGTATGGTCGGTGTTAAGAACCAAATAACCAGGCCGATTAATAAAAGCAGTCTTAAGTAATTCTGCTGTAAACGGTGTATGATAGGGTTGATAAATGGCGTTAACAAATAGAGGACTAAAAAGTTCTGCCCGAACCAACTCATAGCACCAATGGGTAATAATGATTTGATGATATTTGTTGATGTCACCGTATCTAAACCTAAAACAAGAGCAACCCCAAGCATAGCTAAACTATAAAACCAAATCTGGCCTACTAGTTTTGCAAACTTATGCAGTTTAAATTTTGCATTAATCATAAAGTATCCCGTTATGATGACAAAGGCGGCCACACCCGCTTTGCCAAAAAGGGAGAAAAATTGAAGGAATATTTTGTTAACGGTTATATCAGGGGTAAAGGTAAAACTACCATGCACACAAAAATGATGCATCACGATGCCAATCATGGCAATAATCCGCAGAAGTTCTATATTACTCTGTCGCTCTCTCATGTTCTCAAACCTCATAAACTCTCTCAAAATAATTTAAATTACTATTTATACAATATACGTTATACCAACAAAATGATTAATTTATGACTATCTATGGGACAAGCCCCTTGATACCTCTTCTAAGAATTAGTAGAGACCTGTAGTAATTACTAGGATGAAGTTGATATGGTGTCTCAAGAATTAATACACGCCTGTTCTAATTCTTGAGACACCATACTGGAGACACTATATAATTTATTAAGTTCATTTGGATTTGACGATATATATAATTTTCCTTATAATAAAAGAAGATAGCCAAGCGAGTAGTTCCGTCAGGCTCATCTCAAGAATTATAAACGTGATGAAATGGCCTTTCAGTTACCTAGTTACCTTAGGATAACGAAGGGCTATTTGTCTTTTCCAAGACAAATAAGAGCCACAAGTGCACCAAAGGCAATGACAACAGTCATTACCTCTAGAATTATCATGATTAACTCATAATCACTCATAGAGCACCCCTCCCTCTATTAACGAAGAGAGGCCCAACCTCGCCGACTATCTTAGCTCAATTATAAAGAGAGCTTTTGTTTTAATCAATAAGCATCTATAAATACAGATATACGAATTAAATTATGAAAGCCCCCGAGTACTAATATATACAGCTATTAGTACTCGGGGGCTATTTTATATATCGACTATATTCTCAGATTGCTTTAGGTAAATATATCTTAGAATTTATGCGTAAATCCAGCGTTCACAGACCATCCTGCTTTATAGTCGCCAGATAGACCTTTGCTAATATCAGCGTAGATACTGTTGTTAGCGTTGATACCATAACGGCCACCGAATGCAAGGTCAGTCCATGTCCCTTTAAGGTCTTGTTCTGTGGATTTCACAGTAGAACCACTTGTGTATGTAGTTTTTACCGAGCCAGAGAAGGCATGGTTAACGCCGACACGAGTATAGATACTCCCTGAGCCAAAGGTCTTACCAATTTCAAGGCCAAGACCGCCAGCAGTGCTGCTTACGCCAGCTTGGTCTACATGCATGGTGCCTGCATTAAAGCTATCTCCACCAAAGCGGGTATAGCTCAATTGCGCTTGCGGCTCGATGTATACACCATTTTGTAATTTCACAGTTTTACCATAGCGAGCGCCAATAGTGTATGCATTAGCCTTCGTTTCGCCAGATAGGATTTCACCAATTTCATTACGAGCTGTGAAAGTATTCGTTACACGACCAACTTGGGATTCAAGTTGAATGTATTGATCTCGGCCGAGTTCTTTCAAACCATAGCCGCCAACAGCAAAGGCCTTTTCTTTGCCAGAGCCATTGAATACATAATCATCATGGCCACGAAGGTAAGACACTTGACCGCCTACGGTCCAACCGCTACCAGTTTTAGCGTCGTAACCACCTTGAATGCGTGTATAGGTTGTGTCCGTATCAATACCTTGTGCATCATAGCTATATTGACCGCCACCGATATGGGCCCAAATACCTGTTGTTGCGCCTTGTTGCAATGCACGAGGACGGTAAGTATTTGTTAATGTGCGCCAGCCGTTGATATTGCTCATAATCGCAGAACGAGCGCCACGCATATGAGGGGTATCATATGCCGTTGTTTGAGAAGGTGTTGGTGTTGGTGCCGGTTGTGGTGCCGGTGTTGGTTGTGGCGCCGGTTGCGGTGCCGGCGTTGGAGTAGGTGCTGGTTGTGGTGCCGGTGTTGGAGTAGGCGCTGGTTGCGGTGCCGGTGTTGGCGTTGGTTCCGGTTGCGGTGCAGGCGTTGGCACTGGTTGCGGTGTAGGTGTTACTGTTGTATTGCCGTACACGTATTTACCTTGGCCGTTTTGATCAGCTTGCCATGTAATAGCACCTTCTTTAGCATGACCAGATGTTAATACCTTAAAACGGCCAGATTCAGCACCTTCAGAAGCAATGGCTACTGTGCCTTCAAGGTTTCTTTCACCAGTCACATAGTTATGGTAATACACCTTATGCGCAAGGTTATCTAAAACCTTGTTTACATTATCCTCAGTAGACAAGTCTAATCCCTTGCGGCTAGTGTATAGATGAGCGCCAGCATTAGGGGCTGCGCTTGTAATATGAATGTCACCACCCCAGAAAGAATCAGCCGTTAAACCATTATATGTTGTGGTTGGCGGTGTATATTCTGGATCCTCGGTATCTGCATATTCATCATTAGGATCATAAATAAAATTCACATGGCCTTCGAGTTTATCAATATAGAGTTTATTATGCTCATTTTGTTCTACCATATTTTGAAAATTGCGATTCGTAGAACCAACGAGTCGATGTACACGGCTAGGCATAGTACTACTATCAAGGTTGGTACCATCAAGGCCACCTTGATATAATAGCTCCCAATCCCCTCTTTCACCAAGGAACACATTGATATGATTATAGTTTCGCCTATTTTCATCAGCTAAATTGAAAGCTAGCCCAGACCAATTGGATTCCTCACCATCTATACCGATATTAATGGTTGAGCTATAATTTGGATCATTTTTAACTATAACATCGCCTTCAACGAATATTTTATCACCCGTAAATTCGCCGTGATGATCATGAACACCTATATTAATTGTACCCCCTTGAGCAAGGGCAACAGGTGTACTCACTCTACCAGAATTATATACACCTTTTTTCAATTTAATGTCTCCACCATTTTTACTGGTAGCAAATGCACTATGACCATAGCCAATATTAGAATATCCATCTTCAATAATAACCATACCACCATTCGCTACTATAGAAGATATATTTTTATCGTATTCTGGGAATACACGTATCATATCATCACTGTTAGCTACAAAATCTGTATTATCAGTATACGGAGCGGTATAGGCCGCATCTACCATCATATTAGGCATTACAGATCCAGCAATCGCCAGTGCCACAGCTAACGATAGCTTTGCTTTACTTACATGTCTCATAAAAATCCTCTCACTCTCATAGTATAAATAAACTGTAAATTATCTTAAATTATAATTTACAATTTGTTATTTGTAAATATGAGAGAAATAAAATTAGTACAGGCCTGTAGTATTGCCTGGACCCTTTAATACCTCTCCTAAAAATCAGAACAGGCGTGTTCTAATTTAAAATCCCCTTGATAAGAGTATCGAGATACTCATCAAGGGGATTGTTTTAGTTATGGAAAAGACAAATAGCCCTTCGTTATCCTAGGATAGCTATTGAAATCAAGTCACATTTTAGGCTTTAAATATAACACCATTATGCTCTAGTTGTTCCACAGTCTTTTTACCAATACCCGGTAGCATCAATACTTCTTGTTTAGTAATTGTTTTAAAATCAGCTACTGTGTATAGGCCAGCTTGTGAAAGTGTAATCTGTGCACCAAACCGTATATTGTCATATACCGGATTGCTACGCACAGCCCCGCCTTTAGCAACCTCTACGGGACTCATATGAGCTGTCTCGCGTTTTCCTATATAGCTATCATTAGAGTACCGATTCACAACAATTAGACCGGTAACACATTCATATGCATCATATAAAGTCTGCCATAATGGGCTTTCAAAACTCACCAATTGAGTCGGTAAAAATGAGATAGTAGTATATAAGTTTATTAATTCTCGTGGATCAAAATCTATGTCGATTACTTGATCTACCATATACATAATAGTCTCTAAGTGATCTTCTACAAAATCGTTCCACCGTGTTGCATCTTGTAATAACCACTCAATATCTTCATATTCATCAACAAGGTCTGCTAATACATCATGGGCAACCTTGCTTTCACCACACTGTAAAGCCAATAAAATATACAGCATATGCATCGGTAACATGATATCCGGAGCCTGATTAAATGCATTTTGTATATCATCACAACATGCGAGATAGCGCTGATACACCTTGCGACCACGATCCCAATTGGCAGCGCCACAACAAGCAACCATCATGTACACAAGGAACCCCGAATGATCTTGCTTGTCCCCGTGAAAGACAGGAGTAAAGCATGCAATCGCATCATTATACATATTGTATTCTAAATATATCATCCCCATGTCGATGAGGCATCGCATATAAGGACGAGCCTCGATTATATGCCAATCCATTTTCTTAGGTTTTTTCAACGATTCTACTAGCTGTTTCAACTGATGAATTTGAAAGCTTGGATGTAATCCAAGGGCTATAAGTTCTCGTTTAGCATCTACTTCGTCAGGGCATAACGCAAGAATCTTATTGTACAATTTCTTTGATTCCTCAGTCGTATCAGCCTCTTTTGCAGCCTCGTATAAATCACGTAATTTCATTTCTATCGTATCATTAAAATCACCACGATTATATTGAGTCATAAATGCTTCTATCAAATCCTCAATAGATTTGAATTCAGCCTCATGTTCAGATACAAATTGTTTCTGTAAACGTAATAATAACTCACTTTGAAAGCTAAACATAGAGTGTCTCCTTATACATATGAACGTAAGAATACTACTTATCTGTAATATATCACGAGGAGATATATTAATTCTAGAGGTAATGCCTTGATCTATTAATATCTCATCTGAAAATTAGTACAAGCCTGTAGTATTGGTTGAGCCCTTTAATACCTCTCCTAAAAATTAGAACAGGCCTGTTCTAATTCTGGAGAGACTGTATCAGGCTCATCTTACTAATTAGTACACGCCTATTCTAATGTAAAATCCTTATTTTCCTTTAATTCGTATATCTGTATTTATAGATGCTTATTGCTCAACTCATATGTTCGCATTATAATTAGTTTAAGATAGTCAGCGAGGTTGGGCCTCTCTTCGTTAATGGAGGGAGGTGTGCTCTATGAGTGATTATGAGTTAATCATGATAATTCTAGAGGTGATGACTGTTGTTATTGCCTTTGGTGCACTTGTGGCTCTTATTTGTCTTGGAAAAGACAAATAGCCCTTCGTTATCCTAGGATAGCTAGGTAACTGAAAGGCCATTTCATCATGCATTTGAATTACTGAGATGAGCCTGACGGATCTACTCGTCCGACTATCTTCTTATATTATAAAGATAATTATATATATCGTCAAATTCAAATGAACTCAATACATATATAATGTTTCATAAATTAGAACAGGCCTGTTCTAATTTAAAATCCCCTTGATAAGTACCTAGATACTCATCAAGGGGATTGTGTTAGTTATGAACGATACCAATCATCATATTAGAATTGGTAGTTAAGGTCTAGGCGGTAGTAGTTGGAAAGTTTTTCGTTATCGCCAGTAGCTTTATTAGTTTTGTTGTTGAAACCGTAGTATGCAGTCATGCCAAGATTGTTTTGTAATGCGTAGTTAGCAGTTAACAACCAGCCTTTGAAGCCTTGATAGTTCATTGCACTAATTGTACCAGCTGGTGTAACCATCCATGCGGTATTAGTTGTATCGTATGCAATGTCCCATGTGGAGGATGCAGCGCCTAAGTTTTGGCCGAAGTTGAAGTATTGTGCTTTTACGTCCCAAGAACCGCGTTTTGCTTGGTCATAGTTGCCATAGCCAAGGCCAGCAGTCCATGCAGAACCATGAGAAACGCCAGCAGCTTTCACCCATTCGCCACCAACCCAAACTTTATCAAAGTTCATGTCTGTGCTGAAGCCATACATCTTTCTAAGTGCGTCACCACTAGATTTGTGCGCATTTCTACGGGCATAGAAGCCACCAAGGTTCACATGTTTATTAAGTTGACCTTTAACGCCTGCATAGGTGAAAGTTTTGTTGGATTTTTTAGTTAAGCCGTCAAAAGCGCCTGCTACGGCATAGCCGTAGGCTGCTTGGAATTGAACTTTATCGTTACCTGCATTGAATTGAACGCCATCAAATGCATCATCATAAATTAAGCCATTGCCAAGCATTTGATCGAAACGACCTGCTTTTACAGATACGCGTTCACCAAATTTATGATTTACATAAGCGCGGTCGAATGTTACATCTGTGGAATTAGTCGCGTCACCGAATTCAAAGTTGCCAGTTGTTACACGAACAACAGCATCTGTGCGGTCATTTACCTTTGCATTGAATTGTAAACGAGCACGAGCGTCGAATTTAGAGCCTTTGTTATAATCGCCTACAGTATTTACGTAATGGCCATCTCTTTGTTGAGCACCAAGATAACGAAGACGCATATCGCCTGTTACTTTCACACTACCTACGCGGTCCTCTAAACGAGCCACGCGAACGCCCAAGTTATTCAATTCATTAGAGAATTCATCAGCCAAGCGGTTGATTAGAGCTTGTTGTTCCGCATTAGCGCGGTCTTGGTTTACGAGTGCTTTTGCAACCATTTGCGCTACTTGGAAACGAGTAATACCGTTTTGGCCTCTGAAAGTCCCATCTGGATAGCCAGTGATGATGCCAGTGCTAGCCAATTGAGACACGGCTTGGTAGGCCCAAGAATCAGGGGTTACATCGGAAAATGGGTTCGCTGCAAACGCAGTTGTTACACCCAGCACAGCTGTTGCTGCAAAGATAGCGGCAAATTGTTTTTTCATAACTATACCTCTCTCACCATAAAAAGAACTATACACATCTGCAAATCGGCCCTACTAACACGTATCTCCCTAACCCCTTATAAGTAATAACCGTCCCATTACAGAATATAACATAAGTATAACATACTATAACAAATATTTTATATTTCAGATAAAAGTTCATTGGATTTTCATAGGATTGTAAAGGTAACCTCAACACCTGTAGAAAAACCGCAAATATAACAAAAAAGATGACGAAATATACATTTTATCATCTTATTTCGCCATCTGTTTGCATTTTATTAAGTTGTGCCAATCTATTGAATTAGAATTGGTAATTTAACTCTACGCGGTAGTAGTTTGCTAAGTATTCATTAAGTGAACCATCGATTCTATTAGTTTTATTTTTAAAACCATAGTATGCACTGATGCCCACATTGTCTTGCAATGCATAATCAACAGTAGCTAACCAGCCTTTAAAGCCACGGAATATACTGTTCGTAGTCGGAGTTGTTGCAGTAATATCATAATGAATGTTGTTCGCATCATATGGGAATTTCCATTTAGAACCATAAGCACCCAAGTTTTCACCAAAGCTAAAGTATTGAGCCTTTACATCCCAGCTACCTTTTTTAGCTTGGTCATAACGACCATAACCAATACCAGCTGTCCAAGCATTACTATGATCAGTATTAACGGCTTTCACCAATTCACCGCCAATCCAAACTTTATTAAAGTTCATATCCGTACTTACACCATACAAGTTACCATAGGAATGATAATAATCCTCTGTAAATCTTCTATGGCGAGAATAGAAACCGCCCAAATCAATATGCTTATTTAATTTCCCTTTTAAACCTACATAATTATATAAATCCTTTTCTGGTAAAAAACGAGTTTCATTGTCTATGGCAGATGCATAACCATGAGCTACTTGCAATTGAATCTTATCGTTACCAGTGGTCAATTGAATACCATCAAAGGCATCATCATACAAGAGACCATTACCTATTGTTTGATTGAAACGACCTGCTTTTACAGATGTGTGTTCACCAAATTTATGATTCACATAAAGCCTATCGAGTCTAGTCTCAGTTTCATAGTCGGAAAAGGCATCGCCTAATTCCATAGAATAGGATTGAATACGCGCAACAACATCTGTGCGATTGTTCACCTTCGCATTAAATTGCAGACGACCACGCACATCATATTTAGTTGGTTTATAGTATTGACCACCTGCACTGACTAAACGACCATTTTTCTTAGATGAATGACGTACTAAGAATCGTACATCCCCTGTTACTTTCACATTGCCAACGCGGTCCTCTAAACGACCTACGCGAACGCCCAAATTATTCAATTCGTTAGAGAATTCGTCTGCCAAACGATTAATCATCGCTTGTTGTTCTGCATTAGCGCGATCTTGATTAGCCATTGCCTTGGCAATCATTTGAGCCATTTCAAAACGGGTAATATCTTTTTGGCCTTTGAAAGTCCCATCTGGATAGCCATTAATAATGCCCGCACTCGCCAATTGAGATACGGCTTGATACGCCCAAGAATCTGGCGTTACGTCAGAAAATGGATTTGCTGCGAAGGCAGTCGTTATACCTAGTACAGCCGTTGAAGCTAACATAACAGCAAATTGTCGTTTCATACTAAAACCTCTCAATTCTTACTACAATAATCTATACACACAATCATTAGAATTGGTAATTTAACTCAACGCGATAGTAGTTAGATAATTTACGATATCTAGCATATTGTTCAGGGTTATTACGACCTTTAAAGCCCGCATAAGCACTTAAACCTAAGTTATCTTGTAATGCATAATTTACAGTTGTGAGCCAACCTTTATAGCCATGGAACTCGATATGACCTGTATTATCTGACTGTGTTGAATCATAAGCAATATTCCATTTAGAGGAGATAGCCCCCATATGCGAACCAAAGTTAAAATATTGAGCCTTTACATCCCAAGTACCTTGTTTAGCAAGGTCATAATCGCCATAACCGATACCAGCCGTCCAAGCATATGCATGTTTTGCATGCGTATCTTTCACAGTTTCCGCACCAATCCAAAGCTTGTTAAATTTCATATCTGTGCTAAAACCATACACATTTTTTAGGCTATGATCTAAAACCTTTTGTGTGTTAAAGCGCGTAAAGAAACCGCCTACATTGATATGTTTATTTAACTGACCTTTAACACTAGCATAAGAAATCGTATGATTATACTCTGCCGGAACGTTTACATAAAGCCCAGTAAGTAGATACCCATGTGCGCCTTGAAATTGGACTTTATCATTGCCAATATTTAGTTGAACCCCATCAAATTTATCATCATGGATCAAACCATTACCAATCATTTGATCAAAACGACCCGCTTTTACAGATACACGTTCGCCAAATTTATGATTTACATAGACGCGGTCAACAGTAAGTAGGCCAATCGACTCTCCACTCGGATTATAGGCAGCGCCTAATTCAAAATTATCAGATGCAACACGTACAACCGCATCAGTGCGGTCATTTACCTTCGCATTAAATTGAATGCGAGCACGAGCATCAAAACGTGTCTTCTCACTATATTCCCCGTCGCTTCTTATAAAATCTGGTCCCATTGCTTTAGTGCCAAGATATCGAAGTCGCACATCACCAGTCACCTTTACATTGCCAACGCGGTCCTCTAAACGACCTACGCGAACGCCCAAATTATTCAATTCGTTAGAGAATTCGTCTGCCAAACGATTAATCATCGCTTGTTGTTCTGCATTAGCACGATCTTGATTAGCCATCGCCTTTGCAACCATTTGAGCCATTTCAAAACGAGTAATCTCTTTTTGGCCTTTGAAAGTCCCATCTGGATAACCATTAACTATACCAGACGCTGCCAATTGGGATACAGATTGGTATGCCCAAGAATCTGGCGTTACATCGGAGAATGGATTAGCACCGAAGGCAGTCGTTACACCTAACACAGCTGCTGCTGCCAACATAGGAGCAAATTGTGATTTCATAAAAATACCTCTCTAAAAGACTATATATTCACAAATATAGTTGAATCAATCATATATGTATCCTCGTTTCCATATATGAAAAGTATACAACTACAGTATCCTTTCATAGTATAGCAATGAGAAATAAATAATCATTAAGAATATTGTAAAATTTTCATATTATTTTCACTTTTTACAATAATATACATCATTATGTCTATATACAAAAAAGATGGCAAAACTCGAGTTTCGCCATCTTTGTTTATTTCTTATGCTATATTACTATAACAAATTAGAACTCGTAATTAAGATCTACACGATAAGAATTAGATTCACAACCACAATCTTGATATTTCCAATCGAAACCATAATAAGCGGATAATCCAACTCTGTTTTTCAATGCATAATCAACTGTTGCCATCCAACCTTTAAAACCAGCCCCATACGGTTGATTCCAAGTAGTATCAATGATCAAAGCATTATTTTTCATATTAAAATGTTGAACTTTTACACCCCAAGTACCTTGTTTTGCAATATCGTAGTTACCATAACCAACGCCTGCCGTCCAAGCTGTAGATTCTTCAATATTAGAGGCTTTCAACCATTCACCGCCAACCCACACTTTATTGACATTTACATTAGCATTGAAACCATATAATCCTTTAACAGGTTCATTGATTTCATAATCTTTACCGTTAAAACGAGTGTAGAAACCACCTAGATCAAGGTGTTTACCAACTTTACCATTCAAGTTTAATACAACGAGTTCTGGATTTATATCTGTCGCCATATATCTAAATTCGCCAGACACCATATAGCCATACGCTGCTTGGAGTTGAACTTTTTCATTGCCTGCATTGAATTGAAGGCCATCAAATTCGCCATCAAAGGATAAACCATTACCCAACATTTGACCAAAACGGCCGGCTTTCACAGATACATGTTTACCAAATTTATGATTTACATAAGCGCGATCAAATTTTACAGTAGTAGTATCCTCACCAAAACCTAACATTGAATGTGAATTATATGTTTCACCTAGCTCGAAATTACCAGTTGTTAAACGAACAACCGCATCTGTGCGATCATTTACCTTGCCATTAAAGAGAATGCGGGCACGAGAATCAAATTTATATCTACTTTGAACGCCTCCATGCCCAATAGTTGGAGATGGTATAATGTCGTTTACACTCTTAATATAGCGGAATCTCATATCGCCAGTTATTTTAACATTGCCCACCTGTTCCTCTAAACGACCTACACGAACACCCAAGTTATGCAATTCGTCGGAGAATTCCTCTGCTAAACGATTAATCATCGCTTGTTGTTCTGCATTAGCACGGTCTTGATTAGCCATCGCTTTGGCAATCATTTGAGCCATTTCAAAACGAGTAATCTCTTTTTGGCCTTTGAAAGTCCCATCTGGATAGCCATTGATGATGCCAGCACTCGCCAATTGAGATACAGATTGATAGGCCCAAGAATCTGGCGTTACATCTGAAAATGGATTAGCGCCGAAGGCAGTCGTTACACCCAACACAGCAGCGACCGCAAACATTACAGAGAATTGTCTTTTCATAATTAAACCTCTTACTACTATATAACACACACAACTGTACTAGTGCCTAAATACATATTACTTATATCTCTATATTCTCATATGCATTTCACGCATTAGTAAAATGTATTTTCAGTATAACAGTAAGAATTAAATAATCCTTAATAAGAGCATAAATATTTCATTTATATTTCATCATGTATTCATATGTACTATTTTCATATAAAAAGATGGCGAAACCTATGTCTCGCCATCTCTATTTGCTTTATTAAATTATGTAATCTTATAGATTAAAATTGGTAATTAAGGTCTACGCGGTATAAATCGTCTTCTTTAGCACCATCCTGACTTTTCCAATCAAAGCCATAATAAGCAGTTAAGCCAACATTATTTTGTAATGCATAATTAGCTGTTGCTAACCAACCTTTAAAACCTGTCCCAACGTAAGGTTGATCCCAAGTAGAATCAAAGATTAGAGCATTATTTTTCATGTTAAAGTATTGAGCTTTTACACCCCAAGTACCTTGTTTTGTAATGTCGTAATTGCTGTAACCAATGCCTGCCGTCCAAGCTGTAGATTCTGTGATTTTAGAAGCTTTCAACCATTCACCACCAATCCAAACTTTATTAACGTTAACATTAGCATTGAAACCATATAATCCTTTTACAACTTTATATACTTGTAAATCTTCACCGTTAACACGAGTATAGAAACCACCTACATCAAGGTGTTTACCAACTTTACCATTCAAGTTTAATACAACGAGTTCTGGATTTAAATTTGTTGCCATATTTTGGAAGTCTCCAGACATCATATAGCCATAAGCTGCTTGGAATTGAACTTTTTCATTACTAGCATTGAATTGAAGACCATCAAATGTACCATCAAATGCTAAACCAGCACCTAACATTTGGCCAAAACGACCAGCTTTAACGGATACGCGTTCACCGAATTTGTGGTTAACAAATGCACGGTCAAATTTTACAGTTGTGTTAGCTGTAGCATTACCAAATTCGAAGTTGCCAGTAGTCAAACGAACAACTGCATCAGTGCGATCATTTACTTTTGCATTGAATTGTAAACGTGCACGACCATCAAAATTAACCTGGTTATTTGTAAACTTTTGATAACGAAGACGAGCATCACCAGTAACTTTTACATTACCAACGCGATCTTCCAAACGAGCTACACGAACGCCCAAGTTATTCAATTCGTTGGAGAATTCGTCAGCCAAACGGTTAATCATAGCTTGTTGTTCAGCGTTAGCACGGTCTTGGTTAGCCATAGCTTTAGCGATCATTTGAGCCATTTCGTAACGAGTGATATCGTTTTGGCCTTTGAAAGTGCCATCTGGATAACCGTTAACGATACCAGATGCTGCCAATTGGGATACTGCTTGGTATGCCCAAGAATCAGGAGTTACGTCGGAGAATGGGTTAGCTGCGAAAGCTGTAGTTACACCCAATACTGCTGTTGCTGCAAAGATTGCGGCGAATTGTTTTTTCATAAAACCACCTCTTATACTAACTACACACATACAATAGTGTTACCTCGATACATGATGCATATGTGTCCACGTTTCCATATGCATTATATTCATCGATTAAATGTACTTTTAGTATAACAATGATAATTAAATAAAGCTTAACAAAAAAACAAACTATTCATTTGTATTTCATACTTTTATACAAAAAAGCTGGTGAAAACAAGTTTCGCCAGCTTTGTATTCTTAATTAAATCTAGAAAAAATATGTAATCGCAACCATTCAAGCACTGAACATACTGCAAATATTAAGATTGATACACCAACCATATGTAAAAGAAAAAATGGTGAATCAAAATAGTTATTTGCTTGAATTACCGTATTCCATAACCAATCACTAATAATAGGATTATTATGGATTAAATATACTGCAAATGTAGTAGATGCTACTGTATTAATAAATGGACTATATGAAATTTTTATATTCTTAAATATTGTAAATATGCCAATAGCAGTCAATAATCCAACTACAGAGTTTCCTTTATGGGCTAAATACATAATATACAGACCCTCATACATATGAATATCATTCCACAAGATAGAGACCAATATAAGTATAATACTCATAATACCAGCATATATAGATATCTTATCTAATTTTGCATCTCCATATTTACGAATATAAGCACCAATCATATACATAATGCCAAATGTAAAATAGGATGTTAGATATCCACCACCACTGATAAATGTACTAATCAGTGTAGGAACGGTATAGAATATAGTGGTTAATACAATTATGATTTGCCCCAATCGAGCTTTACTAACACTATTAATGATTTTATTAAATAAAGGTATTGATATATATAGTAATAAATACGATCTAGCAAACCAGTTTAGTGGTGTTAGTGGGAATAAGGATTTATATATATAATCTGTTTTTATTGAAAGCCCTAATGCAAAGCCCAATAGTAATACGATAATTCCCCAAAAATATGTACAAGATAGTAGTTTTAATACCTTTTTCCATCTAAACGTTTGATTCACGAGAAAATAGCCTGTAATGATGACAAAAATATCAACGGCTACCTTACTCCATGCCCCTAAAAACTGCATGCCAACTAAATTAAACGATACAGTATCAATATCTCCAAAATAACTTAGTACATAATAGTGTCCCAACAACACCATAAGCATACTAATCACTCGTAGTAACTCAATGTTAGATTGACGTTGAGTTACTATGTCTCCCTTATTCATGTTTTCCTCTATCCCCTATTTCAAATATAGTTTTAAATTCTCTTGTACTTCCTCTGCATATTGATCTAATAAATCATAGCGTTTTCTATATTGACTACGCTTTTGAGATTTAATTTCTTCAATCGGTTTACGGTATTCCTCTAATGGAACAATGTAAAATCTTGGGTCTTGTGAAAGCTCTCCACCGCTTTCTTGCCACAAGGAATCTAGCTCTGCTACTTTCGCACGATGCCCGCGTACTAAATGTGTATTTGCATAAAACCCTTCATCAGATACTGCATAGATAGTTTCTACTCCACATTGCTGTGCAATCAATCTAAGCAAATACATAATAAAGTTTTTAGGACGATAACCAAACATCTTTTTAGTAGCTGTTTTTGCATTGGCTAAACCGTCCTTATATCCCTGAATGGTGCCAATCCACATGGCTTTTTCCCCACTAAGACCTTTACCAAATCGGAAATTAGCATGATATACACCTTGTGATTCCAAGGTTAATAATAATGTTAACAATCCTTCCTTGCGTTGCCCTGCGCCGTAATATAGTTGAGCTTTCATATTAAGATCTTCTGATTGCCATACTGTAAGACCACGCTTAATACGGCTCACATCATCTAGAAAATTATCTATATCCACAGAGTACATGGACTGAATAGCTTGATTAGTGAACACATTTTGTATGTAATCAAAGTGATTGATGATAGCATCTAAGCGCTCATCTACTGTAGAATCTTTATAGAAAAAAATACGCGTCATCAATTCATATAAACCAATTTGGCGTTGTAACAGCTCTGGATCTGGTTTATAGTTAGCAAAATAGTTTTCTAAACGATTCATTTGCTGACGGCGACTGATGGAGCGGACGGTATGTAATACAACACGACGTGTTTCTCTCCAGCTACGCTTACCATATATTTTTCGGCCTTTTGCCCATTGATTTTGTATATACTGTAACACCTTATCACCTCAAATTACGAATAATTGTTACTATGGAATCCACCATCTTAGCAATGGTAAATGTAGATTTCACACGCTTATACCCCTGTTCTACCATAGATACGCGAATTACATCATCCTGCATTAACTTTTGAATAGACTTAGCAATTACTTCACTATTAACCGCATCAATAAGAATACCTGATACGCCATTCTCAATAATTTCTTCCTGTGCTCCTGATGTACTTGCTATAACAGGAACTTTACAATACATAGCCTCACATAATACAAGGCCAAATGCTTCTCGTACTTTTGATGGAGCCACTAGACAATCGATAGACCGATAAAAACTATTCATATCCTGCTGAAAACCAATATATTCCACATAGTCTTTCATATCATATTGCATAATATAATGATGCAATTCTTGAATATCATCATGAATACCATCACCACATATACGCAATCGAATATTATTATTACTATTATGTATTATTTTAATGGCTGCTAATAACTCATATATACCCTTGTTTTCTGTAATACGACCCGCATATCCTACGATAAACTGCTTTTGTTCTTTATGTTCACACTCAATACTAGGAAAGCGATGCGTATTAATACCATTATAAACTAGATGATATTTCTGAGAAATCGAAGGTATAACTTGTGCATCATACACTTGTTTAGATACGCAAATAAAAGCATCTACATGAGATTGAATCCAACGATGGTATATATCGGTTTTAGCCTGTACCACATTATGTTTATAAAAAATTAGTTTTGCACCAGTTAAACGTTTTAATGCCAAGCATAACAAGATATATTTACCAGAATGGCATTGAATAACATCAATACCATATTGGTTCATTTGTTTAACAATAGAGCTAATAGATAAAAAACCTTTACACGAATAAAGATTAGCTGTAATGATTTCTGCTACTAATGTAAATCGGTCTTGTAGTTCCTGATTTGTTTCATCTACTAAAACAAAAGAGGGTATCTGCCATCGATGTAGTTCGTCGCACATATCATATACATATTGCTCTCCGCCGCCCCATACTTTGGCGCCTACTACATTTAGTATCGACATAGATACCCTCCTTAAAATATATATTGTAATTAACTATATATATTTAATCATATATGTATTTATTTTTCATCTACTTTTTAGAAAATAGTATCTTTTCATGATTGATCAACCAAGTTGTTAGTAAAGTCCAATCACGTGCTTCATCAGCATGATTATCGATAGGTCGAACTTGTTCCACAGGCTCAGTTGAAGGCATATTACTTTCACCATAATCCATACGGACATCACCCATCATAGTATCAGTCATCCATTGATAAGGAGTTACTAAGGTTTCAGGCTGCTCCTCAAATAACGATGGAGTAATAGAATAATACTCAAATCCTTTAGGTGCAATAGCCTCGATAATCGTTGGCATAATGCTCATATGGGTACCTTTTTTAGTAACAATCATATTATCTTCTAACTCAGGATGTTGTAATAAACCAACCGTACAGAATGTGTCACGCAATGTATAATCACGATGAATAAGCGACGTATTATTCAAAGAACCAAATAGATTAGAATGATCACCGGTCACCACAAAGAGACTGTCTGGATAGGCATCTTTCATAGATTTAACGAAATTAAATATAGCCTTATCACTATAACGGTAAGTTGCCAGTTCCTTATTACGTGTTTTATTAGAACGCAAATCTTCCCCCACATCTGGCATAACTTTTTCTGGATCATAATCGAGTAATGAGTCCTCCATCTTATACGGACCATGATTAGAGGTTGTATAAATAAAATGGAATGTAGGTTCATCAATTGATTTAATTTGTTGCTCAATATTCTCTAGGAATACATGATCATAAACACCAACCCATGTTTTAGGAGCATCAGGTCCACAGAAAATAGAAGCACTTTCTACTTTATCAAAACCTTGTGCTTTACCAAAGTGATTAAAGTTACCATACGATGCATTACCACCATACCAATATATAGTTTGATATCCTAATTGCTTCATTTGATGTGCAAAGGATGTAGGAAATGCACCCTTCCAGAAACTTTCTCTTTCATTGATTTCTAATCCCGCATCATAGATACCACTCATAAGGCTTACGATAGATGGTCTTGATACATTACCTGCCGGTAAAAAATTAGGAATTTGAACTGTATGCGATTGCTCTTTAAAATTCCATAAACCGGTGCATACATTAAGTAATCTATGTGTTTCGTCTAACGACCACTGTGTGATACTTTCACCAACAATAAAGAAAATATGTTTAGGTTTCGTAATCTTAGGTCCTTTAGCAATTTTTTTGAAAGCATATAACGGATTATCTAGCTCATGCCAATTCTCTTTATATTCACTAGGTACAACACGACTAACAGCGTGATTAATAGCTTCCTCAGATGCAGTATATTCTGAGCGTAGAGGATGTTTATAAACCGTTTCCAATGCACATAAATCAGGTACTGTCGCACGAGAAAAGAAAAGGTCTTCTTTTACTATGGTAGGAATCGTATCCCATTCTGGCTTATCATCATGAGATAAAGTACCACCATAGCGGAACCAATAAAAACCAACAACCGATACAATGACTAAGAATACATTCCACAATACTGTCATCCATGTACTCTCAAAAGCAGGATAAGGGATAGATGGTAAAGATAGAAAAGCACTTCCTGCCAACCATGAAATAATAGCTACTGGAATAAATCCAACCAATACCAATAGGCCTCTATCTTGGTTGAAAAATACATCGATAAGATTATTTTTTTCTGCATGTTTGCCATAGTGGACCATATAGTTATACGTATCGTGAAAATGCTTGTAAAATATCATCTTACCTGCAAACGCAGCATATAATACACAAGAGTAAAGAGTTAATCCAATAAGGCGCACTATATCTTCATATTGATGATATGTACCAAAGAATAATGCTGGTATAGTAATGAGAACTAAAGGTACTAAAAATACATAGGCATCAAAGTCCATGCCCCACCAAAATCCATAGCGTAGTGCACCTAGAACAGATTGCCAACGTCCTTGCCAAGTAGGATATGGATTATAGCTACGCATAAATATTATACGGAATATAGTACTTAATATAGGGGCCCATATCATTAATTTTATATTTTGTTGTAATGATAAGAAAAATTGTTCACTCATTATATTTTACAGCTTTCTCTATCTTACATTTTTGTATATTTTCTAAATACTTTTTATAAATAAATCACAATATCCCATTAGATTTATTTAAATAATACAGTTTTACATATTTTGTTACAGTATACATATAATGATATAAAGATAAGATGAAACCTATTTTGCCATCAAGGAATCCCTTTTGCAAAATATATATCTTAAAGAATGCCCAGTGAGGGCGAAGTATAATATCCTTCCAAAAAGAACAGGATTTACCTTGTTCATGATATTTCTCAGCAGCTGCTGATGTATATTTATTGAACTTATTGAAATACTGAGTCCAATTATCGTAGGTATAATGAAACAGTTTTCCTTTTAACGAATCTTGTGGAAATGGGCTAATAAAGGTTTCATGTACAAAACCTTCAACAGTCGCCCCTTCTGTTGGCATCAAACGTAATACCTTATCTGGTCGCATAGAGCCATGAGTTGCAGAGTTATGATGAAATATATTATGACGAGATAACCAATATGCTTTTTTCTCTCTACATTGTACAGCTTGTCTTATTTCATCATTTAATTCAGGCGAAATCCGTTCATCAGAATCAATAAATAGTATCCAATCACATGATGCCTGACTAATACCAAACCGTCGTTGTTGAGACCAGTCATTGTTTAAAGGATGTGGTATCACCTTAGCTCCTAAGCCTTCTGCTAATTCTACAGTTCTATCCGTACTACCATCATCTATGACGAGTATTTCATCTGCACATTGAATGCTTTTTATGCAGTCTGCTATATGCTGTTCTTCGTTGCGAGCTAATATAATAGCTGTAATTGTTGACATAAGTTGCCTCAATATTCATATAATTTCAAATATATATATAAAATTACATATTCAATTATAAAGATTTTTTAATTCGTTCTAATCCAAACATCATATGCCCATACAGTTTTGAGATAAATGGAGCATGGAGTGCACCGTATAATAACACCTGATATTTGGCACCAATAGCAGGCATATCAGAAGACTGTTCCTCTTGTTTTAAATACTCTAGCATATGCTCTACCTGTTTTTCTTGTAGTTCTGGTTTCGCTAAATTAAAACCAATTCCCCCTACAGCACTGCGAATGGCTCTATGACGACAGTATTGTACAAAGTCTGTCATACCTAATTCTTCAGCTAATGGTTGACGATATAAATAGGAACAGAACAATCCATATTTACTCTTTGCACTCCAATTACTCGTGATAGAGTTTTCATTATCACAGTTATAAAAATAAAGCGATTTCTGTAAATAGTATACAGATGAAAGGTTTTTAAAAACCAACGGCATAATCATTAAATCCTCAAAATCTGTATTTTCTTTTAATCGAATTTCTTTCCAAGCATTTGCTTTAAAGAATTTATTACATAAATAATTTGGAATTTTGTCCTCTATCAAAGCAGTATATGCACTTTTTATATCTACAAAATAGTTTTCATCCATATGCCGAGGACTAGTCTTACCATTTTCTACAACAGAAATATCAAAAACCACTACATCTACTTGCTTTTCTTGAATGGATGTTAAGCACTCTTCAATCATTGTAGATGCTACATAATCATCACCATCTACAAAAGCGATATAATCACCTTTTACAATTGCCAGTCCATCATTACGAGTCTTACTAACACCCATATTCTGTTTATGATGTATAACGGTAATTCTATCATCCTTAACAGCATAATCATCACAAATACGCCCACTGGAATCGGGTGATCCATCTTCAATTAAAATAATTTGTAAATTACTATATGTTTGATGCTGTAAACTTTCAATACATTTACCAATATAGTTTTCTGCTTTATACACAGGAATAACAATTGATACTAATGGTCTATTCTGATTCTCCATAATTATATACCTCCTTGTTTATATGCCTGTGCCGCTTTATATCCCTGTTTATATTTCGATTTAATCCTTATATAAGCCAATTTATCTTGTAATTGATTCCATTTTAAAGAACACCAATCCTTAAAACTGCCCTTACGAATCGTAGACTCACAAAATACCAATCCATCACTAGACTCTAATCGTAATTGTAAAGGACTAGTACTTAATTCTCGCTCAATTGTACTTTGTAAAGCAGAAATATCAACATATTTATTATTAATTAGCCACCTATAAGAGTTTTCTCGTATTGATTCACCATATGTAATCATATCTTTTCTGAGACTTTCAATATAAGGGGTAATCATCGGAATTTTCTCACCAGGATATACAACCCAATCATACATAAACTGATTATCTGCTAATATATGACAATAATCATATATATCATTATTATTACTATATAACTCTATTTCAGATAAACCTAGGCATTGTTTATCTATATATATATCAATCCATTCTAAAGACACAGGTTCATCAAAAATATAAGATATACCTTGTCCCATATAAGTAATTTCTTTTAATAAAATCTGCTTACCATTACTCATTTCTATACGAATAGAGCAATAATTATAAGTATTATATACATTACCAAATAATTGTATAACCTGTATAGCTGTAGTTTTGTTAAACGCAATATGGACCTTACGTTCCATATCATCTATCGTTGGTATCCACATATAATCCTCAGGATTATATGAATTTAATTTTACATTTGCTATATTAAAACGTAAGAAATCATTAAGATATGAAGCCTCGCCAGAAGATACAGTTATATCTGCATATAATACTAAATTATCTGTTCTTCTCCTCCAAAATACTTGATCACCATTTATAAGGCGTACCCCCCTTTTATAACCTTCTTGGCTCATATGGGCCGCCATTGCCTTAAAAATAGGATTAGTTACTAATTCTCTATTTCGACAATCATAAGGTACTGGAATTCGAAGGCGATGTACCCAAGATAGAGTAGGATTTCCCGTACTAAACTCATTCGATGGCAATGCCCGCTTATTAATCACTGTAGATAATAGATTATTTTCATAGTAATCATCAACTGTTTCATATCCTGTTGAATAAGCAAAACCATTAAGAAACTGAGGTCTAAATTCGGTATATTTTATAATCCACTCTATCGCACACGCCACTGTAAAGGTACATAATCTATGATCTACATGAGTATCATAATCCGTGGCAATAATTGTATCTGGTTTAAAGTGCAGTATAACATCAATTAAAGACTGAATAATACCAGACCAAGAATAAGGTTGAGTCTCATTCATAACAAGACTAGCAAAATCAAATCCATAGGTTTTATTATGATTAGCACGACTAGTGATAATAGCCGATTTATTCTGAATAATTTCATGACCTATAAAATCGCCAAATCCTAAGAAAATAATATTCTCTTGAGGTAATCCAATTTCTTTAGCCATTTGATATGTCTCATTACATCGCACATCAAAAGTATATTCATAATCACCATTTGTGAGAAAAACTACATATACCTCTAGCCCTTCTTGTATCGCCCCATATATAGTGGCACCAGCCATATTAATCTCGTCATCTTCGTGAGGAACAATAAACATAACTGAATGACCATGAAAGAATTGTTCATAAGAAAAACTAGATATATTCATAAATAGAAAAACTCCCGATTACTAATTCTATATATTATTTACAATTACTGTATAACATCCCCATGTTTCAACCGCCAAGCCGTTAATTCTCGCATGGTTTTCATAGAGTTAGCATAGTCTTGTGGCATTTGCTCATTTTCTAAATAAATACCATTTGTATCCATCCACAAACGATGGTTAAACACGAACGACCCTTGATTAAATAGACTCGGTACCATAGCCTCATAGGTTTGCCCCGTGCGACCTACGAGTTCCGCCAAGGTCGGAATGATTTGGATGCTCATACCGAATGCATCTTGTGAAAGCCATTCTTTTTTGATGCCTTGTCCATAGAAAATAATCGGAATCGTAGAGAACACATTAGAACTTTGTTCACGAGCAAAGGTAAAGCGTTCGCTATGGTCACCGGTGATAACAAATAATGAAGTTGGATCAGATTGTTCCTCTTTGCTGATAAATTCGCCCATCACATGGTCTGCATACCAAATATGACCCATTTCGTTGATTTGTTTATCCGTATTGGCAATGGAATCTGGCAAGTTCTTACGAACCTTATCCGCATCATAGCCTTCCTTCGCCACATTCACACTATATGGAGGATGATTCGACGTAGTCATGATGACATTGATGATCTTTTCGCCACGATGTTTGTCCATATATGTACTGATAGCCTTGAACATATCTCCATCGGCTACGCCCCAAGCATTTGTTTCGTTGCTCGGCATTTCAGATGCATCGTGGAATTCATCAAAACCTTGTTCTAATGCAAAATTCTTAACATTTTGCCAAGTACTAAAACCGCCATACCAAAATACGGTCTTATAACCTAGTTTTTTCATAACCGATCCAATACCTAGGCCATACGGTTCTTGTAACATACCTACGCTATAATTTGGATACATCCCCGTATCCGGCATCCCCGTTAATAAACCAATAATGGCAGGCATCGTACCTGTTCCTTGGGCCAAGGCCATTTGTGTACCCATCGCCTGAGGACTGCCTGCGTATTTACGACCTTGCTCTACAAGATAAGCACCAGGTTCATTGAATTCAGCAAGGAATGGCCATAAACCATAGGATTCACCGAGAATGATATTAATAGATTGCGGTTGTTGTTGTAATCGCTCTGTTGTTATCGTTTTTGTGAAAGCTTCATCAAATCTTGTACTATTAGGATTACCGCCAATGGATTGTATTTTTTCATGTAACTCAGCAGACGTTAAATGAATATCCTCTAGCTCTGAAGTCCGTTTCGCAATAGATTTTACACGGTATAACGCTTGTGCATCGTCTAATATTGTTTCATTTAATAGATTTGAATTAAGTCGAGCTGCGCTTTCCCAGTTAATGGAATTCGTATAGCTCAAAGCACCACCGAAACGGAATACTACAAATATCAAACTAAATACAATCAATAAACCTATTCCTGTTATCCACTGAGCAAGTTTTGTCTTTGGATACCATTTAGTGCTAATTACCTTATTAATACTATATTTTTTTGTACTAGTAGATAGTACTTTTAACAAAAACTCTGTTAATATAACACTTATAACAATAGCACAAATAAAATAAAAAAAAGCATTATACTCATTAATAGCTGTGTTGACAATAGCGCCAATATCATCATGTTTACCATTAATAAGCATCATATTATAAGAAGAGTTAAAGATTTTATAAAATGGAATTCGTCCCAAAAATAAAAATGTCAGTAAAATAGTTGCAATTGAATATATAATTTGTTTAAGACGTAAAGACGGCCATTTAGGTACAAAAGTTTGTACTAATGTACCTAATATAAATCCAAATAAACAGATGGTACCAACTGTTTTAAGGCTTAATCTAAAACCAAACCATAGAGATTTTAGTATTTCCTCTATAGGAACCGTAGCTAACTGTGACTGAAATATCCAAAGAAATACCACTCTAAAGATAGTTAATAAAACAGAAAAAAATAAAAAAGCCATAATTTCTGTTTTTATACCTTCAAATAACCGTTGCCATCGATTCATAACTACCTATCCTCTTTAACCTAATTATAGTAATTAGTAATTTAAAATATTATTTACTAATTACTAATTATCTATGGTATTTATTTTCCCTCTATAAATTGTTATCTATAAAATTATTTTAGTAATCTAAACCTTCAAACATCTTGTAACATGCTTTTTCAAATCGTCTATACTGACTGATAATTTTACTTTTTAGAGACAATTGTCTATATAATTCTTTATAAGCACTATTTTTCTTTGCTGTACGTTGAGACTCACCACTAGAATCTGAACTTGTCCCAGAATCTACAGTAGATGCCATTACTTCTTCGTCCTGTTGTAGTATAAGATCTTTATCTAAACAATACAATTTACAAAGATTTAACCAATAATAAAACTTAAACGCATCAATTTCAAAGCGCACAGGATTTTGAATAGATGTAATATTATGGGCTGCAGCTCTATTAATAATATAGCCATGAGTACAAAATAAATTTCTAGCAGAGTAAATATTCATATTCTCAGATATATTTTGTACGCGTTTATGATGATAAATACTTTTTTGTAGTACTACTAAACGTGGCTCATCACTAAATTCAACAAATTCTCTAATTTTTTCTATAACAGTTTTATCAAAGTATTCTGTAATGAATATATCATCTTCACAAATCATAATACTTTTTTGATTAGACTCAAGAAATTTCTTATATACACCAATATGACTTAAAGCACATCCAATTTCGCTAGGAGTCAAAAAAGTGTCTTTCAATGCTTTTGTTGTAAGCTCTTCTTTTGACATTTTATTCGCCATAATAGCATCAAAGAAACTGAATTCTAGATTATATTTACCAAATTCATTACAAACATTTTCCCTACGTTCAGCATTCTCTTTATCAGATATAACTATGATATTCATATGTTCCTCTATTCATACTAATATCGACAATCGATTTAATATCTTCTACACCGCGGCCCCTTGCACCGCTTGCATTTTCCACAGCCTTTATCCGTAGTTTTCTGGCCGTGGTTATTTATGAAATCTACGGTTAGTCCTTTTTTCCAGATTTTTTGGATTCCTTTTTCAAGGATTTTTCAAGTTTCTTAGCCTCTTTATCCTTCTTGGATTTTTTATCTTTATTCTTATCCTTGTCTTTTTTGTCTTTCTTTTTGTCCTTGTCTTTCTTTTTGTCTTTATCTTTCTTTTTCTTATCTTTTTTATCCTTTTTACCTGAAAGCTTCGCCCATTCTTCTTCTACGCGTTTCAGTTGTTTCTTGATAAGCTTGTCGATTTCCTTTTGTTGTTTTGATTTTTCCTTATCGCTCATGGATTGTTTGGAATACAACAAGGAATTTACCATATCATAAGGATCTAAAGATGTATGAATATCTCGGTCTAGGGTACTTTCATCATCAATATCTTCGATGTCATGATCTATATCGTGCAACTTAATTTGCTCTATTGCATAGTCCAAATTATCTTGATTCGACGCACCATAGCCCATCGGTTTATCAAAGGAAAGAACATCGCCAAACAAATCGCGTTCCAAGCTTTCATAAGAATTAAGCATGCTCATGCGGTCCTGAACGACCTCAATTTGATTCCACAATTCTATCAAATTTGCCGTATATTGCATACGTTCCTTAACCTCTAAATAAGCCTGATGAATAATAGACAATTCTTTTTCGTTAAGACCTTCTTCAGCACCGATTTCTTCAATCATTTGCTGAATTTCTTGATCACGATTATAACGCTCTACTAAGGCACTGCGAATTTCTTCAATAAGACTTGCTGACACGCGTTCCATACGTTCCTCCTTTATGGTATATACTCAGCCCTAATCACTACGATTAATCATTACGAATCAATACATACCATGGTGAATAGAAAATAAAATTTTATACCCTCTAATCTATTATTATATCAGAAAATCCGCGTATTTTCTGCGTGTTTTAGTGAAAGTACTAAAACACATTCACTCTATATACCAATATGTGTTCTTTGTCGTCAGTTTTTTGAAATAAATCGCCGCATTGTATTGATTCTTCTGCTTCGAGGCGCACGTGGTTATTTAGGAAATTCTCTACTTCTTCGTTAACATAATAGAAGAATAGTAAAATTTCTCTTGGATGATGATATAAAGAATCAAATATATTACCTAATACGCGTTTAATGGTGTGAAGTGCAAAGGGATTAAAGAAAAAGCATCGATCTGCATTGTCTGGCAATGTATAGGTAGCAGCATCGCCAAGGACAAAAGATACGCGGTTCTTGGCAGCTGGGCTTTCACCATTTACGATGGCACGTTCATACAAACGTTCATCGTATTCGATACCAATGGAATGGCACCGCGTCTGATTCGCCATAAATATGCTAACGCGCCCCTTGCCACTGCCGTAATCGATGAGGGTATTTTGTTTCGTAATATAACCACTACTTGCGAGGCGCTCAAGAACACAATAGTCCGTCGGTTCATATGGATGATGCTCTGCATCCGAACGGCTATCATCACGACCTGTAGTTTTGATTTGTAACACTTGTTCCCATTCCTGTTCGCTTGTCATCGTATCCTTCTCCCTATCGCTTATATACATGTACATTATGGTTCTTATCAATCATTGTATACATAGATAACATCATTTACAAATGTTAGATAATCATGTATCATAATATATGACAAAGGAAGTTAATGCGTTCAATATGTTGCACGCAAAAATGAAAAAGCAGGGTTGCCGCCCTGCTTTTTCTGTGCTAGTTACTGACGAAAGTATCTATCTAGCCACTTGCAGATGTAGTGACAGGTTACACCTGCTATGATAGACACTATTAAGGAAGTTAAAACGTCTGTCAAAATGTTGCACCCCCTTTCTGTTACCAGTCTAGGGCAGTAACACCTATAGTATATACCAAAAGTACCCTTATATATAGGGTGCTTTTCTTGTATACAAACATTTATTGCTGCTAATATGGTATACTAAAGAGTAATATTTCAATTTTTCTCATGTGCAGAATTATATCTCATAAAAAGGAGTATTTACTTACATGGACAGTGATCTGACCTTAGATTTTATAATTATTATAGTATTAATCATCGCCAATGGCTTATTTTCCATGACAGAATTAGCCATTGTTAATGCTAAAAAACGCCGTCTCGAAGAGATGGGTGAAGCAGGTAATGAACGAGCTAAAAAAGCCTTTGAATTAGCAGAAAATCCTAATAATATGTTTTCTACCATTCAAATTGGTATTACCCTCGTTGGTATTTTAACAGGTTTGTATTCTGGTGCAACCTTTTCCGCTCCATTAGAAGAATTTTTAGTAGCTCATGTTCCAAGTATTGAATCGTATGCTACATCTCTTAGCTCATTTATCATCGTTGCGATTATTACCTATTTATCCCTCGTTATTGGTGAACTTGTGCCAAAACGCTTGGCTTTAAATAGTCCTGAAAGTATCGCAGTAGTGGTGGCAAAACCAATTTACTGGCTATCAGTAGCATTAAAGCCAATCGTTAGTTTTCTCGGTGTTTCTACAGAATTTTTATTAAAATTATTAGGTGTTACTATTAAAGAAGAAGCTCCTGTAACAGAGTCTGAAATCAACAAAATGCTCACCGAAGGCGTAGCCATGGGTGCTTACGAAGAAGAAGAACCTATCCTCGTAGAAAATATCTTTCACCTAGCCGACATGGACGCATCTGACGTCATGACACCGCGGACGCAGCTTAAATGGATTGATTTAAACGCTTCTGAAGATGAAATCATGGAGGTTCTTAAAACGGCAAACCATTATCGCATTCCTGTAGGTGAAGATTCCCTCGATGAATTGCAGGGTATGATTAACGTAACGGATGTTATGGTTGAATGTTTGCAGGGTGAAAGCCCCCTTCACCACGTCATCCGTTCCTGTATGACAGAACCATTGCTTGTACCTGAAAGCATTTCTCTTATGAAATTGCTCAATACATTGCGTAATGAAGGCGTTCACGAAACCATCGTCCTCGATGAATACGGTGGCTTTAGTGGCCTCGTAACATTACATGACATCATGGAAGAAATCGTAGGACTCATGCCATCTGGTGAAGATGAACGCCAAGAAGAAGAAAACCGTATCATCGAACGCGGTGACGGAACATGGCTTGTAGATGGTCTACTCAACATAGACGAATTTAAAGAATTTTTCCACATCGATAAAGAACTACCACGCGAAGAAGATGATCTATACAAAACATTAGGCGGTCTCATGAACCTACTATTCGGTAGAATCCCACGAGAAACAGACAAAACCTATTGGGAAGGATACACCTTTGAAATCGTAGACATGGATAATACGAGAATCGACAAAATTTTGGTTAGTTATGTTGAACCAGTTGTGGAACAAACAGAAGAATAAAATTTAGAGCACGTATCGTCATAAATACTAATATAAAAAAAATAGACTCCCAAAAACTCCACCGGCCGGGTCTGACTCCGGCCTACGGCCTCCGCAGGGTCGACGCAGGGTGTGAGCTGCCAAAGGAGCGTAGCGACGCATGGTAGCCACACATCGCTAATCCAGAGGCGTAAGATTTTCCTCAAAGGAAAATCCTCAGCATCTGGGAAAGTCGTTTTTGGAAGTCTATTTTTTTATTACTAATATCCTATGATCCTACGTGCTCAAATTTTCATTTCTGCTATATTCGCACAACTTAGTTCAACATAATCTATGAGAGAGACACGCTACGCGGAGCTCAACGCAGGGTGTGAGCTAACAGAGGAGCGTAGCGACGCATGGGAGCCACACATCGCTAATCCAGGGGCGTAAAATTTTCCAAAGGAAAATTCACAGCCACTGGAGAAGTCGTTTTCAAGAGGGGTTCTCTCATCTTCTATTCTACGTTTGTAGCACAACTTGGTTAACTTAATCATCTAAAGCTCTTTTTAGTTCTTCTAACGTTTTATAACTAGGGTATTTCAAATCTCTAGCTATTTTCTTTGCTTCTTTCATTGTTTCTAATGTTTTTTGATTATATACTTCTCTGTCTTTTTCTTGTTTCATAATTCCACCAACCTTTATCAAAACTATTATAATCTAAATTTCTCCCCGAAGGTCCCCTCTCTCCAATTATTAGAAAATATATATGTTTGTATAGGCTCTGGTTTATGATATTTTTTAACGAAGAGGCACCTTTCTAAAACCGACTTTACTAGGTCAAGCCATCAGGCGCAGACCGTTAAGGTAGCTGGAGGTTTTAGGAAGGTGCCTCGCAGTTACTAAATTTAGAAAATATATATATTTTCTAATATAATTAATATACATATAGAATTTTTATCTAAAGTGTAGTATTATTTAATTGTATAAAATATATATGTAATAGTAGTTATTGCTTTCACAATAATCTCTATAATGTGTGTGAAGGAGAGAATTATGAATCGTAGTGTATTAGGATTGACCACGGCGCTACTGATGAGTGCACTAGTCATCGGCGGTTGTGGTTCGAATCAAGAAGAGCATGATACGAGTCTCAAAGTACGGACGATTACGATTGGCGAGGAGGCTGGCACAACGAGTGCTGGGTATTCGGGAACAATCCACAATAAAACGGAAACAAATTTAGCGTTCCAAGTTGGTGGCCGTATTATTAATAAATTCGTCAGTGTAGGTTCCCCTGTTCAAGCGGGTCAAGTTATCGCCCAAATTAACGGCGCTGATACGGCTAGTCAAGTACAAAATGCACAAGGAGCCGTTACGGCAGCTCAATCGGCATATGAGCTAGCCAATACGAATGCGGAACGATTCCGTACTTTATATGAACAAAATGCGGTTAGTAAATTACAACTAGATCAAGCAGAAAATCAATTGAATGCTGCCAAGGCTCAGTTACAACAGGCTCAAGCAGGTCTCAATTTGAGCAATAATCAAAATAGTTATACTACTCTTGTTGCTCCAGATAGTGGCCTCATAACGGCGCTTAATCTCGAGGTCGGTCAAGTGGTCTCCGCTGGTCAACCAGTAGGCACCTTGGCGGCTGGCCATGAACCAGAGGCAGTTATTTCGTTGCCTGAACAAGAAATGAGTAAGATTCGCATAGGTAGTACTGCTACCATCAGTTTCTGGGCTTTACCTGATGTGAAAGTACAAGGGATTATCCGAGAAATTTCACCAGTACCAGATCCAATTGCACGGACCTATACGGTAAAAATTGCCTTACAAAATCCACCAAAAGAGGTACAGCTTGGCATGACCATCAACGCGGTCATCAATCAAGTAGAGACAACGGATATTTCTATTCCATTGACAGCTTTGGTGAAAGACAAACAAGGTAATAATGCGGTCTATATCATTCGAGATAAAAAAGCACATCTCGTACCAATTCAAACGGGCGATTTCGGTAATAATTCGGTTATCGTTAAAAGTGGCCTCGCTAAAGGAGATATCGTTATCACCGCAGGCACCCAACAATTACAAGAAGGGACGGCGGTGCATGAATGAAGAACTTTAACTTAGCCGATTGGGCGTTACGCCACAAATCTATTATCTATTACTTCATCGCCGTACTCCTCACCTTTGGTATATTCTCGTTCACCCATATGGGACGCATGGAAGATCCAGACTTTACGATGCGTACCATGGTGGTCGGCGTTTCTTGGCCAGGTGCATCACCGCAAGAGATGTCTGATCAGGTAACGGATAAACTGGAGGAACGACTACGGGATCTTCCGGGTGTAGATTATACTAAGTCTTTCACAGATGGCAGTAAATCTGTTATATACATCAATCTGAAAGAAGATTTACCATCAAGTAAAATTCGTCCCGCCTGGGAAGAAGCACGTAACATGATCAATGATGAGTGGAAATCCTTACCATCTGGCGTTCAAGGTCCAGCTATCAACGATCGATTCGACGATGTATACGGCACGATTTATGCCCTTTCAGGTGACGAATTTAGTTACGAAGAAAAACGGCAACAAGCTGAAAATTTAAAACGACAATTATTATCCGTTCCAAATGTAAAAAAGATTACCCTTATTGGAGTACAAGAAAAGTCCCTTGATATAACTATTAATAAGGATAAATTGGCCTCCTATAAGGTAACAGTTCAACAAGTGTTAAACGCGCTCAAACAGCAAAGCGCCATGGTGCCAGCTGGTATGGTTAACACCGATACGAACAATGTATATATCCGTGTAAATGGTGTATTCGATAGCGTGGATGCTGTCAAAAATATGCCAGCCCGCATCAACAATCAAATCGTACGACTTGGCGATGTAGCGGATGTAACAATGACCTATAAGGACCCATCTAGTCCTCTATTTTACTACGAAGGCAAGCCTGCCATCGGCATCGCTATTTCCATGGATGCTGGTGCGAATAATATCGAATTTGGCGAGGCTATCGATAATAAACTAAAGGAATTTAAAACGACGATTCCCGCTGGTTTAAACCTCGATCAAGTATCGAATCAACCGCACATCGTTAAGGAATCCATCGGTGATTTCTCACAATCTCTATTCGAAGCCATCGCCATCGTATTGCTCGTAAGCTTTGCGTCCCTTGGCATTCGAACCGGTGTTGTGGTGGCGCTCACCATTCCTGTCGTTGTATCCACCGTCTTTGTGTTGATGTATGAAAACGGTATTTATCTACATAAGGTTAGCCTTGGTGCCCTCATCTTGTCACTGGGCCTCCTCGTAGATGACGCCATCATCGTTGTAGAAATGATGAGCGTTAAGCTTGAAGAAGGCTTTAACCATTGGCGTGCAGCCACCTTTGCTTATGAATCTACAGCCTTTCCGATGCTGTCCGGCACGCTCATTACCTGTGCTGGTTTCTTGCCTCTCGCCTTGGCAGAGGGCATGGTTGCAGAATTTACTAAATCCTTGTCCATCGTTGTGTTCTTAGCCCTCGTCCTATCTTGGATTGCATCTGTTCTGGTCAGTCCTGTACTGGGCTATAAAATCATCGAAAACAAGGCTGAAAAACCCGAATCCGAGTGGACTCGTCGCGATCATATTATGCATCGTCTGAAAACGATTTTTTATGCACGTTTTGAAAGTCTCCTCCACTGGGCACTCGGTCATCACAAGACCATATTACTTGCCACATTAGGGGCTTTCATATTGTCCCTCCTATCATTTCCGCTCATCAAACAGGAATTTTTCCCATCATCAACGCGGAATGAAATCATTGTATCTATGCAATTTCCTCAAAGCTCATCCATCGATTATACGCAAAGCCAAGCTAAATTATTGGATGCTTTGTTAAAGGACAATGAGCATATCGATCATTATACAACCTATGTAGGTGAAGGGTCGCCACGGTTTGTATTGACCTTAGAACCGGAATTACCACGTGCTAATTTCATGCAAACCATCATCGTCACAAAGTCCTTAAAGGATCGTGATGCATTGTTCAAGGATTTACAAGATCAGTTAAACAATCAATATCCATCTGCCCTCATCAATATGCAATTCGTTCAAATTGGACCTCCATCTAAATATCCTGTTATGCTTCGTGTATCGGGACCTAATGCATCTGAGGTAAAAACGATTGCTAATGATGTGAAAGCCATGATGCAGCAAGATAAGGACTTACAAAATATCGCCTTTGACTGGCCGGATACAGAGCCTGTTGCACAGGTTCATATCGATCCAGATAAGGCTCGTATGCTTGGCATCAATAGCTATGCTGTATCTCTTCATTTACAAAGCTTATTAACAGGCACAAAAGCGGGTGAATATTACGAAGGGAACCAAACAATTCCTGTTACTTTCAAATTAGGTGGTAATGAAAACCACAATCTAGCGGCACTTTCATCACTACCAATCCAAACAGGCAATGGTTCCTATGTACCGCTCAGCCAAATTGCCACGATTTCTATGACCCAAGAGGAAGGGATTATCTGGCACCGCAACATGATGCCGACCATCAGTATCCATGCTAATGTTGGCCCTGGCGTACTTGGCAATGCTAAGACGAAAGAAATCTACAAGAACCTTGAAGAATATCGTCAAAACTTGCCAACTGGATATACTATCGAGCTCGATGGTGCTGCTGAAAAGAGCGTTACAGCCGTTAAAAAATTACTCGTCCCAATTCCTATCATGCTTTTTGTGATTATGACCATTCTCATGTTCCAATTGAAGAAATTTGCACTCATGCTCATGGCCTTATTCACGGCTCCTCTAGGACTCATCGGTGTTGTACTAGCCCTAAACATTACACGTACACCACTTGGATTTATGGCTATTCTCGGTGTTATCGCCCTCTCTGGCATGATCATTCGTAACTCCATCATCTTGTTGGACCAAATCGAAATCCACCGTGCTGAAGGACAATCTCCACGAGAAGCCATCATCAACTCGGCTACATTGCGGTTTAGACCAATTATGCTAACCGCTATTGCAGCCATCCTTGGTATGATACCGCTCATGGGATCCGTATTCTGGAGCCCACTAGCCATCGCCTTTAGCGGCGGCCTACTCGTGGCAACGGTACTAACACTCATCGTACTACCAGTTATGTATGCAACATGGTATAAGGTAAAATAAGCAATATATAATAAATATCTATTATAATCTAACAATTGATTGACTACTAATTCTGATAGTGTTAATATCTCTTTGACAAGGGAAATAAGTAAGTTGCAATGTATTCACGTAACAAAAAAACAGCAGGGTGGCGGCCCTGCTGTTTTTATATCACATAAAAATATAATCAATTTAATTTATCTATATTCAATACATAGGTTTGTAATTCATTATATTGAGTATTTGTAAGTAATTCAAAACCAAATTTCTTATAAAATTGAGTTAATGAATCTATATCTTTACACTCAATGGCAATAGCTCTACCTCCTACAATATTACTAGCATTTATAATGGCCTCTAGTGCATAACACATTAAATCATCTCCATTAATCTGATTATGATTAATATTAAAGTTTTTACCTATTTGCCCAATTAGATAAACAGTAGTTTCTTTTTTATTAGAATATCCAGATACTATTTTTTTTAATTTATTTGATACACTAGAATCTAAATTTAGTACTTTCAAAGCTAGTGTAAAATATCCTAAAAGTAATTGTTCTGTATAAGTATTATGTATAATTAAATATGTTCTAGAAAAATTTTTTTGTTCAAATTTTATAGATTTCTCTTTAAGAAATATTTCAATATCATTATTTACAGGACATGAAAATGTACTCATAAAATGTTTAATTTCTGATTCATTAGCATAAGTTAAATAAGAATTTAATGGTACAACATCATGTTCCATTTAATTATTCCTCCGCATTTTCTCAACCAATGACTTTACTTCATTATCATTTAAAAATTTATAATTTTTATTGGTTTTCCATTTTACTTTTTCTTTTGATTCAAAAACTTTAATCATAGCATCTTCGTCCTCAGGTTTTACAACCAATGGCGTAAAAAAACTTGATGTTGCCATAATATACCTCCTAACATAATTATTTTGATACGAACTAAACTATTGATTAATTATAGCAAGTCTATCATATAAAAATCTAGCTATGTGATGTTACTAATAGAGTCAAGGGTGATTAATAGGAGCATAGGTGACTATTAGTCACCTATAAATCAATCATAGAATCTTATATACACCTATTTTGAAATAGTACACGCCTATTCTATTTCTTAAGAGATACTTTATTACATACTAAAAGGTAGCAGATCACAAAATCTGCTACCTCATACCCTACTTATGGCCCTTCTCACTCAAACCCGGCCGATGGAAATTTTAAGCAAAATAGGATAAGTAGTGTTTTCGAACGACTTTTTCTTTTTCTAATCCAGACTGTTGTATTTAATAGAAAATAGATGGGACCACTTGTTTCATGACTTTGGCCCTGCGGAGGCCGTAGGCCGGAGTCAGACCCGGCCGGTGGAATGAAACAAGTGGTCCCATCTATGAATTCTTATTAAATTACAACGGCCGTCCCATTACATGTCACCATTAGCATGCCATTTTGTGCCCCTACGGTGCTGTATTGGAATGATACGCCAATAACGGCATTAGCGCCGATTTTGCTAGCTCGTTTTGCCATTTCATCGATTGCTGCTTGGCGTGCATTCATTAGTGAATCTTCATAGCTTCCGCTGCGACCACCAACGATGTCACGAATGCCAGACATAAAGTCTTTTACAAAGTTACGTCCTTCTACGACCTCACCAAATACGATACCTTTGTACTCTTGTACAGGTTTATTTTCAATATGCATAGTTGTGGTAATAATCATAATTGTATCCTCTCTAATTGACTACAATATATTTTGATTCATTATAGCAAGACTTTTATAGAAAAACAATCTTATAATGATAGCTTTCATATAAAACAATTACCTAATACTGCATGTACAAAAAAAGACCTATTCACTACTTTCATAATGAATAGGTCTAATTGTATTACGTTTTTATTTATCAAAATCGCGATCTAAGTTTACTTCTTTCAATGGAACTAATTTAGTTTTATTAATCCATTTGTAACCGAAGTATACAGCGAAGAAGATTGGCAATCCGATGTAAGCAACGGATACGCCGTACCAGTCGATTGTATCGCCTGTGAAAGCGGAGTAGTTTTGACCAGCAATAATAAAAATACATAAAATTAAAGCCAAGATTGGTCCAATTGGGAACAACCATGCTTTGTAAGGCAATTCACTAAGATCTCTACCTTGTGCAATGAATGCACGGCGGAAACGATAGTGAGAAACTGCAATACCAACCCATGCGATGAAGCCACAGAGACCAGAGATATTAACAATCCAAGTATATGCAGTACCTTCGCCGATGAAGCTTGTAAGGAATGCAAATAAACCGATGGCTGTAGTTACTACCAATGCAGGAACTGGAACACCACGTTTGTTAAGTTTAGCGAAGATTTGTGGCGCTTGACCTTCTTTAGCCAATGCGTAAAGCATACGAGTTGAAGAATACAAACCGGAGTTACCAGCACTCAATACAGCTGTTAAGATAATAGCATTGATAAAGCTAGCGGCAAAAGCGAATCCAAAACGGTCAAATACGAGTGTAAATGGAGAAATGGATACGTTTTCAATGCTAGAATTCAATAGATTTGGATCAGTGTAAGGAATGAGGAAACCGATTACTGTGAAAGCCCCAATATAGAACAATAGGATGCGCCAGAAGATGGAGTTAATCGCTTTTGGTACGTTCTTTTCAGGGTCTTCTGCTTCCCCAGCGGCTACGCCGATAAGCTCAGTACCTTGGAAGGAGAAACCAGCTACCATGAAGATAGCAAGGATGGATTCCCAACCACCTACAAATGGAGCATCACCTGTTGTCCAGTTTACAAATCCTGGAGATGTACCGCCAATGCCTAGGATAAGCATTGAACCACAGAATAGGAATACAAAAACTGTAATTACCTTGATGGATGAGAATACGTATTCACTTTCACCAAAGGAACGAGTGGACAAATAGTTGAGTCCAAATAGAATTAATAAGAATAAAGCGGACCAGACGATGGCCGGCACATCAGGAAACCAATATTTCATAATCAGGGCCCCTGCCAGTACTTCAGCAGCCAATGTAATAGCCCAGTTAAACCAGTAGTTCCAACCTAAGGCAAAACCAAAGGCAGGGTCTACATAGCGTTTTGCATAAGTCCCGAAGGAACCAGGAATCGGCAAGTAAGTAGCCATTTCCCCAAGAGATGTCATGAGGAAATACACCATGAGGCCAATGAGGCCGTAAGCTACGAGAGCACCACCAGGGCCTGCAGTACTTACTACTTCACCACCAGCTACAAATAAGCCAGTACCGATAGCACCACCTAGAGCAATCATATTCATATGACGCGCTTTCAGGGTACGTTTTAGATGTTGATCTGTGTTAGACGTAAACTCTACGTTATTATGTTGATTATCAGCCATGGTGCACCTCTTATAAGTCTAGATTACGCACATATTTTGCGTTATCTTCAATAAATTTACGACGAGGTTCAACCTTATCACCCATAAGTACGGTAAAGATTTTATCAGCTTCGATAGAATCTTCTAAGCTAACTTGTAAAATCGTACGATTTTCAGGGTTCATTGTTGTCTCCCACAATTGTTCAGGATTCATTTCACCCAAACCTTTATATCGTTGAATTGTAATACCATCGCGGCCTACTTCATCAAGTTTTGCTGTGAGCTCTGCATCAGAGTATACATACCAATGGGATTTGCCTTTTTTAATTTGGTATAAAGGCGGTTGAGCAATATAAATATGTCCTTCCTCTACCAAAGGTTTCATGTATCGATAGAAGAATGTGAGAAGCAATGTACGGATGTGAGCGCCATCAACGTCCGCATCTGTCATGATGATAATTTTATTATAACGGGATTTAGTAATATCGAATTCTTCCCCAATGCCAGTACCGAAAGCAGTAATCATGGAACGAATTTCGTTATTCGCCAAAATCTTATCAAGGCGTGCCTTTTCTACGTTTAGGATTTTACCACGCAATGGCAAAATCGCTTGGTAACGACGGTCACGACCTTGTTTTGCAGAACCACCCGCAGAATCACCTTCGACTAGATAAATTTCAGTCATAGATGTATCTTTTTCGGAGCAGTCCGCCAATTTACCAGGAAGGCTAGATACCTCTAACGCGTTCTTTCGACGTGTCAAATCGCGGGCCTTACGAGCAGCCTCACGAGCACGGCTCGCCATCGTTGCTTTTTCGATAATCTTCTTCGCATCTTGTGGATGTTCTTCAAAGAATGTTTTAAGACCTTCGGACACGATAACGTCAGTAATACCTTTTACTTCGCTATTGCCAAGCTTAGTTTTAGTTTGACCTTCAAACTGTGGTTCTAATACTTTCACAGAAATAACAGCAGTCAAACCTTCACGTACATCCTCACCGGAAAGATTGCTTTCATTTTCCTTGATAAGACCAGATTTACGGCCATAATCATTGAGTGTACGCGTCAATGCGGCACGGAAGCCAGATAAATGTGTACCACCATCAACGGTATTGATGTTATTTACGAAGGATAACAAGTTTTCGCTGTAACTATCATTATATTGCAATGCAACGTCAACAACTACGTCATCCTTTGTATTTTCAATGTTGATAACAGTTGGGTTAACAACTTCCTTGTTTTCGTTCAAGAATGTGATGAAAGAACTTAAACCACCTTCGTAGTGGAAGCTTTCAATACGAGGTTCCTCTTGGCGCAAATCGCTCAATGTAATGCGAAGGCCCTTGTTAAGGAACGCCAATTCTTGTAAACGGAACTTCAATGTATCAAAGTTGAACACTGTAGTTTCAAAGATTTCTGGATCTGCTTTAAAAATAACTGTTGTACCGGTGCCTTCAGCTTTGCCAATTTCATGTAATTCAGATGTTTTATGGCCACGAGCAAAGGAAATTTCTTGAATGATGCCATTTTGAGAAACTTGAACCTTAGTCCATTCACTCAATGCATTTACAACGGAAATACCTACGCCGTGAAGACCACCGGACACCTTATAGCCGCCGCCACCAAATTTACCGCCTGCATGCAATTTAGTTAATACCAATTCCACTGCGGACATGCCAGATTCATGCATACCTGTTGGAATACCACGGCCATCATCTACAACGGTAATACTATTATCTTCATTAATGGACACTTCGATATGCGTCGCATAACCTGCGAGCGCTTCGTCCACTGAATTGTCTACAACTTCATAAACGAGGTGATGCAAACCACGCACAGACGTACTACCAATGTACATCCCCGGGCGTTTACGCACCGCGTCTAGACCCTCAAGAACCTGTATATTCTGAGCGCCATAATTTTCTTCAGCCATTAAACAAACTCCTCCTAACGACATAAACCGCAATATGCTTATGCACAACACGTCTACGATTATAGTTTATCTCATTATTATACTATATATTGCTAATAACTTGAAAGCTATATATTACTAATTACTTATTCTTCAAAATTGAGTAAAACTCATCAATACGTTTTTTCAAAGTTTTTAGTGATATACCAGATGCATACACACAATCATCTGTTACGATATATGTTTTTATCTTGTCTTCAGGCACCACGTTTATAACCTCAGCATCATAATACGATATGCCCGTCCTATGCGATTTTCCTGAATCCGCATGAATCATGGTAATGATTGAATTCATAGGAATACTCAAATTATCGCCAATATGAAGATACATATTTCTCCTCTTATTTTCATCTAAGTAAGAATGCTAAATAAACTCCATTTTTCTCTGTCCTACTATTGAATAGATGACCATTAATTTCGCAGCGACTTTGGCCCTGCGGAGCCCGAAGGGCGTAGTCAGACCCGGCCGGTGGAGCGAGAAATAATGGTCATCTATTCCAATATCCCCCTAAGCATATTGAGCTCTTTTTGTTTTTCTTCACTCAAGAATTTTGATCTATGTTTATTACACAGGTTAATCACATGTTGATCTGTTAATTCTTCAGGTTTTTTATGGGTAATGAGCATGGCTGCCATATACATGTGATTACGGCTAGTTGAACCATGATATACCTTGTCTAAATAAAAATAAATAAGTTCTCTCATAGCCATGGCAAAGTCATCAAAAGTGCAGTTTATATATTTACAACATTCTTTGTATTTTATATAAGGAATCCGTCGAATTTGCCGTTTAATATTGTTGATATGCTCACGATGAATTTCATATTCACAGGTAACACAATGTTTAGTAGCTCGATTCATCAGAATTCGACAGCGTTCACAACGATGATAGCCATGTTCTAATAAATAGATTTCTTTTTTGCGACTGCTAATAATTACGTTTCTGAAAGTATCTTTTAATGTGTCATCAGAGATTTTGTTAACCATATTGTCGATAACATTTATATCATCATCGGATAAGATGATTTTTGACATATCTATATAGCCTTCTATATCAGGCATTTCTATATGATATATCTCCGGACTAGACGATTCTTTCACAAAGCTCTGACGATGCATCATAAGGCCCATTTCGGTGATAATCTCACCTTGATAATAATCATTAATGGCCTTAAGAATGCGTTTTTGGTTCATCTTAACCTCTTGCATCCACTGCGAATTATCAGCACTAAGCACAATTTTAGGAGGTTTAATGTCGATGATGCGCGTATGGCCTGCATAAATTGGACCTACCACATCACGCCAATGATGAATCAGAGTATTCAGTTTAAATTTTTCAAGTATACCTAGCTCATCAAGACCACCAGCTAAGCACATATTAAGGCTTTCCATAATGGACTTGCCCCTCCTGACATTGAATAAATTGAACACCTTGTAGGTTTTCAAAATCGTGTATATCCGTCGTAGTTATGACGGTTTGAATGCGTTTATGGATGAACTGCAATAAATTATTCCGTCTCGCCTCGTCAAGCTCGCTCAATACATCATCTAAGAGCAATACGGGATATTCGCCTACTTCGGATTTGATAAATTCTAATTCGCTTAATTTTAGTGACAGCACCGCCGTCCGCTGTTGCCCTTGGGATCCAAATCGCTTTAAATCAATAGAATCCGAAAAGAACCGCAAATCATCACGATGAGGACCTACGCTTGTGGTCATGCGATGACGATCCTGCGGCAACGACTCTTGTAATAAATCGTAAAAGGCTTCCTTTGTATATACAAGATGATTGTCCTTCCCATAGGGTTGTTCATAACCGATGGTGAGATTTTCAAGACCGCCCGTCAATTTACGATTCATCAAATCGATGAGCAAATTGATTTTCTTTAAACTTTCCATTCGTTTTTTTACGATGAAAGCCGCCATATCCGCTAGCTGTATATCCCATTCAGCAAGAGGAATATTCTGCTTACCACGATATTCCTTCAACAAGGTATTGCGTTGTTGTAATAAGCGATTATATTGCAACAATTGATGATAATAAGTAGCGCTGGTCTGCGATATTTCCATATCAAGAAATCTACGACGCCCCGATGGACTGCCCTTGATGAGCTGTAAATCTTCCGGACAGAATATAACTGTATTTAAGGTACCAATTAATTCCTTCTGAGATATTTTAGTATCATTTAAGCGAATATCTTTTGGTCCTTGGCGAAATAGCTTAATATTTACCTTCTGCGGCGTATCCTTTTTCTCAAAGTTCACCACAATGCCTGCTTCATCAGCATTAAATAAAAGCATATCCGACGTATCATTTGTACGATGGCTTTTACCAATGGTACCAACGTAAATCGATTCCAATATATTGGTTTTACCAGCCCCATTGGTGCCGTATAAGACGATGATTTCAGGATGTAAGGATATATTCAATTCTTTATAGTTGCGAAACTGGAACAATTGCAGTGAGTTGATTCTCACCGATTATGCCTCCTCTTTGGTAACGATGAATTCTACATCGAGACCATCTACACCTATCACATCACCAACGCGACATTTTTTACGTTTTTCTGTAACGATGACGCCATTTAATGTAAGTACTTGATCATCGATAAGGCTTTTTACTTGGCCCCCTGTTTCGATGACACCTTCTAATTTAAGTAGTTGATCGATTTGAATGTACTCCGTATGGATAGGTACATGTTGTTGTTTCATAACGTCCTCCTATGGTGGACAAATTACTGTATGTAACGATTAAGCATTCGTACGAACAGGTGTTACTACGTACGTATAGTTCGGATTATTATCTTGGCGAATCACAACAGGACCATTTTGTTTTAAATACATGTGGATGTTATCGCCTGTGCTATGACGCAAGATATCAGAAATGTAGCGACCATTAAAGGAAATGGTAAATGGTGTACCTTTAAATTCCACAGGAATTTCTTCCTTCGCCATACCGATTTCAGCATTTTGGCTGGACAAAGTCACTTGTACCTCGGACCAGTCATAGCGAATTACGTTGTAACTCATATCTTTTGCCAATAAGGATACACGATCAACGGCGCCTGCAAAATCTTTGCGGTCTACAATCGCACTAGAATCGAATTGAGCAGGAATTACCTTTTCATATTCTGGATATGTACCTTCGATTAAGCGAGAAATAATATAGATGGATTCAAATATGAACACGATTTGTGTGCGATTCCAAATGATTTTAATAACAGATGGATTATCTGTTGGCAATAAACGAGATACTTCTGCTAAAGCCTTTGTTGGAATGATAACGCGCATTGGATTAGTTGCTGGTTCATCGATAGTTACTTTCTTAACCGCCATGCGATGTGTATCTGTAGCAACCATAGTTACTTCTTTGTCGTTTGCATCTTTAATTTCAAGTAAAGCACCAGCAAATACAGGGCGATCATCATCGCTGGCTGCTGCATAGTTCGTAAGGTCGATAAGTTCTTTCATTGCTTGGCTGTCCATAGTTACATGATCTTGGTCATGAATTTGTTCAACTAAGGAAAAATCGTCTGGATGCAATGTGACAAGATTAAATTCAGAGGAACCTGATGTGATTTTTAAGGAATTGCCATCTTCTGGTTTGCTCAATTGAATTGTTTCACCTGGCAATTTGCGGATTAATTCTTGGAAGTAACGAGATGCAACCACCAAAGTACCTGGTTCTAAGATTTCTGCATCGATAGTAAGTTTGATGCCCAATTCAAAATCGTTACCTTGTAGTTCCACTTGATTATTTTTTGTAGTGATATAAATGGAACCTGGTAGATTGGAACTTGTTTTGTTTTGAGATACTTTTTGTAAAACGTTAATGGCTTTTTGGAGATTAGCCTTTGGGAATTTGATATTCATATCGTAAATACTCTCCTTGTTTGTAATATTCGTTGTGCGATTTACGTTGGTCCTCTATAGATAATCAACGATAGATCGGTTTTCTGATATGTTTTTGATTGTTTTGTAAGTTTAGTAGTATTTGTAGTAGGCGCTGTGAATGTGTGTACATGTGAAAGTTTTCTAGATTTTGTGCCTTTCTACAGGTGTGGATAAGTGTGTGTATACATTGTTTTAGGTTATCCACATACTCACAGAAAATCTTAAATTCTGCATTATCCACAGATTTATACACAGTCTATCCACAGAGTTATCCACACCTATTTTAGTTGAGTGATGAAAGCTTGGATTTAATGTCTAGGATAATCTGTTTTGTTTCAGGATTCTTGTCGATTTCTTTGCTAATCTTATCGTACGCATGCAAAATCGTCGTATGATCCCTCGAAAAGGCTGCTGCGATTTGTGGATAGCTTTCATTAATCACATCGCGACACAAATACATGGCAATTTGACGTGGAAATGCAAATTGAGCCTTACGTTTCTTGCCTAACAAATCTTGTTTCTTAATATTGAAATAAGTACTGATAAAATCTTGAATGGACTCGATATCAATCAGTGTCACCCGTTCCGTCGTGATGATGTCGGACAATGTTTTTTTCGTGTATTCTAGGTCGATACTGCTAGTTCGTTGTTCAAGGGATGCAGTACCGATAAGCTTGTTGAAAGCCCCTTGCAGTACGCGGATGTTTTCATCGAATTGTAATGCCACGTAGTTAATGGCATCGTTGTCGATAACGAGATTCCGATTCTTGTTGTTTTCCTTTTCAACGAGAGCTTTCAAAATGGCGATACGCGTTTCCAAATCTGGATTTTCCATGGTCGCTACATAACCTGCTTGGAACCTAGAACGCAAGCGCTCTTCGAACTGATCCATATCGTTTGGCATGGTATCGCTGGTGAGGACGATTTGTTTGTTATTGTCCAATAATTCGTTGAAAGTATTGAAAAATTCTGTTTTCGTACCCTCTTTATTTTCCAAGAACTGAATATCGTCGATGAGCAATACGTCGATATTGCGGAAGGTGTTACGGAATAGTTCGCCTTGTCGCTTGCGAATGGATTCGATGAACAAATTCATGAATTTTTCGCTCGTTGTACACATCACCTTAAGATTTGGATATCTTTCGACAATGGCATTGCCAATAGCGTGCATAAGATGCGTCTTACCGAGGCCAGACGGGCCATAGATAAAGAGCGGATTATAGTCGCCACCTGGATGTTCCGACACATTTTGAGCGGCTCCAAAGGGAATGCGGTTCGAATTGCCTGTAATGTAATTATCGAATCGATAGCCACGGTTGAGCTGAGACGACGACAAATCGATAGGAATATCCATAGACTGCAGCGTTTGCGCAGCTTTTGTCTGTTCCATAGGGAACATCGGCTCATCAGGAATTAACTCATACGTTTCTTTTCGTTGAATATACACAGGTTCATCATAGACCGGCGTGTAAAACTCCTCTTGATAAGGAACCTCTTGTTTCGTAGGTTTTGTAAGTTCCGTAGCATTTTTCAGCGTACTCAATGCAGTACTTACGGAGAAAGTATCCGTTACTTGCGGTGGCTCTACCGGTGTTTCCTCTTTGGGTGGAAATAAATCAAGTAAAACCATATTTAATTGTTTGCCCGTCACTTGCTGGATGGCATCTGTTAACATCTTACTCACCGTTTGCTGAGATTCAATGACATTTTTTATAAAACTCTGCATAACCACAATGTGAATAGAATTGTTATCTATACTCATCGGTATGAGAGATGTACTTAAACTTGAATAAATCGCAGGTGGCAGTGTTTGTTTCGCTACTTGTAATATATGTTCCCATATATCATTAAGATCAGTTGCTTGCATTTTGTGCCTCTTGTGTATAAATTTTACTGAAAATGTGGATAACTTTTGTAATTATGTGTATAACTTATTCAAAAGCTGTGGAAAAATTAAAAATACCTGTGAATAACATGTGCACAACCTGTGAATAAGAGAAAATAAAATTCCCTTCCAACCTTATAAACACTAGGTTTTTACTATTCATAGGTTAAAAGAGAAAAAATGTGGATAACTTTTGTAAGCTATCTATAAAATACTTATAAAAACATATATTTTTTACCAATTTCAGTTATAATTGTACCAAAAAATAGGGGGATTGTCATTTAATCTGTGGATAACTTTTATGGAATTTGTTTATTTTAGCATTTTTATCTAAATCCGGTTTGGTGGTCACTTTTTAGCTCCACCGGCCGGGTCTGTCTTCGCCCTTCGGGCTCCGCAGGGCCAAAGTCGCGAAAAAGTGACCACCAAACCTACTTTCATCTAAAATTAGCTAAAATAAACAAATTTCATATGGGTAGAAGGACACCGGCCGGGGCTGTCTCCGCCCTGCGGGCTCCGCAGGGCCAAAGTCGTAAAAAAATGATAACCTCACCTCTTTTGATCATAAATAGTCAAAATAAACAAATTTCATATGGGAATGGGGAACACCGGCCGGGTCTGATTTCGCCCTCCGCCCTTCGCAGGGACATAAGTAGGGTGTTCCGGAAAATAGAACAGGCCTGTTCTATTTCAAAAGAGGTGTATGTATGTTGCTCTAAAATAGTAGATTCTGTCTTCCCCGCCAAGGGAAGGTGCGCGCAATCTGTTTCAATAAAAAACAGGCGTTAATCTATAAGGAGAATACAAAAAAGATATGGTATTCAGGTAAGGTCTGAGAGGTGTAATTTGTTTGGCTAATTTATGTATATTGTTTAATGAGAGATGGTGCCTATTTTTGCTGCGACTTTGGCCCTGCGGAGGCCGCAGGCCGGAGTCAGACCCGGCCGGTGGAGCGAAAAAATAGGCACCATCTCTCATTTCTTAAATGTAGAAATTATAGAGGCAAACAAATTACACTTAAGATATTAATCTAAACACCATATCTTTTTTATATAAATATATATAGAAAACCCTGTTTTTTATTGACAGATTTGCGTTTTCCCTCTATAATTACCCTGTTATGGTATAAGTAAAACAAATATATAACGAGGAGGTGTTTTACTAATGAAACGTACATATCAACCAAATACTCTTTGGAGAAAACGTACCCATGGTTTCCGTGAACGCATGAAAACTATCGGTGGCCGTCTCGTATTAAAAAGAAGACGCGCTAAAGGCAGAAAACGCTTATCTGCATAATATAATGGCTCAGCAAGAGCTTTCAGAAAACTTGGCGCTCTTGCCAAGTTTTTCTATTCTATAGGACTCGGACGATACAATGGATTACCGCTTAGATAAAACGAGACGTATTATAAACAATAATGAATATCGCCTTGTGTATAAGCATGGTAAGTACGAGGTAGGACGCCTATGCGTTCTATATCGTATGCCTGTAGCGAAGCAAAAGACTCGCATCGGATTTGTGACGGGGAAAAAGGTGGGCGGTGCGGTTGAACGCAATCGAGCACGTCGCCTTATGAAAGAGGTATATCGCCTCAATCAGCATCAAATTCGCGAAGGGTATCATATTGTTATCGTTGGACGTGGCCCTCTGAAGGACGCAACCTATGAACGAGCGGAAAAGGAAATACTGTACTTATTGCGTAAAAGCAAGCTCTTAGTATAATCCTATATAGGACCACAAGCATGGACAGCGCTATGCTTTGGTCCTATTCGCGTATTATGAGGCCTATGGTTTAAATGTATATGCAATTTTAGACCTTAAGCCTAAATGGTGAATTCTATGAAAGATACATGTATAACTATATCTAACCTTATAAAACGAGGGGTAACCTTTGTTTTATGGCTCGTTATCCGCTTCTATCAGATTGCCATATCCCCTCTCAAACCGGGATGTTGCCGATATTATCCCACTTGTTCCGCATATACTCTGCAGGCCATTGAAAAATATGGACCCTTGAAAGGTAGCTGGCTTGGGCTAAAACGAATTTTGCGTTGTCATCCATTTCATAAGGGCGGCTATGATCCCGTTCCTTAATTTGGTATTGGTGAAAGATAAGACTAGTACAACTTTCACAATTGACATTAGTTTGAGTGAGCACAGTTTTGGAAATACCTGAGCATCTGTATGGATGAAATTTAGACCATACCATAACGATATATGGATGCGCAATGGTGTCCTGTTTAGGCCTACATTCGAAGGAGAAACAATGGAAATTTTTAACTATTTAGTTGAATTTATGCGCACGCTTGTGACATATGCATTCAACTTGACTGAAATGGTCGGATTCCCAAGCTATGGGATGGCTATCATCATCCTTACTGTTTTTATCAAAGCGATTCTAGCGCCGTTGACAGTAAAACAAATCAAATCTATGAAAGCTATGCAAGAGTTGCAACCTCGCATGAAAGAGCTTCAAGATAAGTACAAAAATGATCCTGCAAGAATGCAAGCTGAAATGGCTGCTATGTACAAAGAATTGGGTGTAAATCCACTAGCTGGTTGCTTGCCTTTATTGGTTCAAATGCCTTTCTTGATTGCTATCTTCTACGCATTGCAAGGTTATCCTTACAATCCTGCATTCGAACATTTCCTCTGGCTTCCTAGCCTTGGAGAAGCAGATCCATACTACATCTTGCCTGTATTGAGTGCTTTGTCCACATGGGTTATGTCTAAACAAACTGGTATGGGCGCTTCTGGTGCCGCTGCACAACAACAAAAGATTATGACAATCTTTATGCCATTGTTCATCGGTTACATTTCCTTGAACTTCCCATCCGGCCTTGTTATTTACTGGATCGTATCCAATGTGTTCCAATTTGTGCAACAACATTTCATTTACAAAGGCTTAGAAGCTAATAAATAGGAGGCACTATGGAATTTATCGATGTATCTGCTAAAACAATTGAAGATGCCATCGCTAAAGGGGTTGCAGAACTTTCTATAGATGGTCGTGAATTGGTAGAAACAAAGGTTATTGAACAACCTTCTAATGGTTTTTTAGGCATTGGCCGTAAACCAGCCGTTGTTCGTTTGTTTTATACAACAGTAGCTGCTACGGCTACAGTAGAAGAAAAAGAAGAAATCGCTGAAACTTCTGTTGCTGTATCTAATGAGCCTGTGGCTACTTCTGAAAGTAATGTTACTGTTTCTGAAAGCTCTGCTGATGATTCTGAAATCGACGAAGTTGAAGATGAAACAGAAACTACTAAAGAAACGAAAAAAGAACTTTCAAAAGAAACACAACAACTTATCGCTGAAAAAGGTAAGAAATTCCTTGAAGATATGTTCGGCCAAATGGGCCTTGTTGTGATGATTGAAAAAATGTTTACCGCTGATAAAATCACGTTCCAAGTACATGGTGAAGACCTTGGTATCTTGATTGGTAAACACGGTCAAACCCTTGATGCTATCCAATATTTAACGAATTTGGTAGCTCACAAAGAGGTATCTGGCCATTGTCACATCGTGGTGGATGTGGAAAATTACCGTGCTCGTCGTGAAGAAACGTTGATCAATCTTGCAAAACGCCTTGCAGCTAAGGTAAAACGTAACCGTCAAAAGGTTTCCTTAGAACCTATGAATGCATTTGAACGCAAAATCATTCATACGGCGTTGCATGATGATAAACACATCGTCACAGAATCCGCTGGTGATGAACCATTCCGTCACATTGTAATTTCTTATAAAAAATAAATAATGATACGTGATAATGTTGATGTTTCGAAACCGACTTTGGCCCTGCGGAGCCCGTAGGGCGTAGGCAGACCTGGCCGGTGGAGGTTATCGAAACATCAATGTTATCGCAATCAATAAGTTATGGTGAAAGCTAACTTAAGGTAATCTTCGCATGGGTAAGATTGGTTTAGTTTAACTTTCACAGGCGAAGAAATTAAAGATATTCGAAGTACGGAGTTTTTTATGTATATAGATGATACAATAGCGGCCATTGCGACGCCGCCCGGCATCGGCGGGGTTGGTATTATTCGGGTCAGCGGCAAGGATAGTTTTCCTATTGTAAATAGCCTGTTCAAGAGCGCTGGCACGGTTCCGTTGATGGACCGCCAAAATAGAACGATTCAATACGGGACTATTGTGGATCCAGCGACGAATAAGACCATCGACGAGGTTCTTGTGTTATTAATGAAAGGCCCTCATTCTTACACGGCAGAAGACGTGGTAGAAATTCAGTGTCACGGCGGTATTGTGCCGGTTCGACAAATCTTGAAATTGCTCGTAAATCACGATGTGCGCATGGCTGAAGCCGGCGAATTTACGAAGCGCGCCTTTATGAACGGACGTATCGACCTCACCCAAGCGGAGGCGATCATTGATATTATTGAAGCAAAAACAGAGGACTCCCTCTCCCTTGCTGTATCGCAGCTGGACGGCACCGTTTCGTCCTTTGTAAAAGATGTGCGTGAACAGCTTATCGCCATGATTGCTCATTTAGAGGTAACTATCGACTATCCTGAGGAGGATATTGAGGACGTAACGAGCCAAGAGGTTAGCGATCAATTACAGCCTATTTTGAAAGCTATGGATGAACTCTTGTCTACAGCGAATACGGGACGCCTCATTCGCGACGGTATTACGACGGTTATTGTAGGCCGTCCAAATGCAGGTAAATCGAGCCTTATGAACGCTCTCTTGCGCGAAAACCGCGCTATTGTAACGGATATTCCTGGTACGACGCGGGATAGTATTGAAGAATATATGACCGTAGAAGGCATTTCATTGCGCCTCATCGATACGGCAGGTATTCGGGATACACAAGATACGGTGGAAGCCCTCGGTGTGGAACGGGCTCGCGACTATATCAACAAAGCAGATATCGTGCTCTGTGTTATTGACGGGTCTACCCCATTGACCCCTGAAGAAATTGAAATTTTGACCTCTGTTAGCGGTTTGAACACTATCGTACTCCTCAATAAGTCCGATGTAGCACAAGTCATTACAGACGAAACTATTAAAGAACACGGTAATTTTACAGCTATCGAACGCATTAGTGCCAAAGACGGCGAAGGATCTGCAGTTCTCTCTAAATGGGTGCAAGAACTCGTCTATGGCGGTCGTGTAAAACAAGACAACAGCGCCATGATTAGTAACGTGCGCCACATCAGCCTCATGGAACAAGCGAAGGCTCAAGTCGAAGAAGCCCTCTCCTCCATCGACATGGGCATGCCAGTGGACTTTGTAGCGACTGATCTGCGCAGCGCCTGGGAACTACTAGGCGACATCACAGGCGACACAATTCGTGAAAGCATGATAGATGAATTATTTAGTAGATTTTGTCTCGGTAAGTAATGTAGATATGGAATGATGGCTTTCAAAAAACGACTTTGGCCCTGCGAAGGCCGTAGGCCGAAGTCAGACCCGGCCGGTGGAGTTTTTTGGAAGTTATCATTTCATATACATTTCATAATAAGTAGTAAATATAAGGAAATTCATATGTATACTGTAGATAATTATGATGTCATCGTCATCGGTGGCGGTCATGCTGGTTGTGAGGCGGCCCTCGCCTGTGCCCGCATGGGTCATCGCACGTTGATGGCGACTATCAGTTTGGATAATATTGCACTTATGCCGTGCAACCCTGCCGTTGGCGGTCCTGGTAAAAGCCATCTTGTGTATGAGCTCGATGCGTTGGGCGGTCAAATGGGTATTAACGCGGATGCTACGGCCATTCAAATGCGTATGCTCAACATGGGTAAAGGCCCTGCCGTGCATTCCTTGCGCTGCCAATCGGATAAAATTAAATACCAACATTTGATGAAACAAACTGTAGAGAATACAGAGAACCTCAATGTTAAGCAAATCATGGTTACGGAGCTTAAGGTTGAGGACGGCAAAGTAATGGGTATCGTTACTGAGCTTGGTGAATTCTATGGCGCTAAGGCTGTTATTCTTTGTACAGGGACCTATTTGAAAGGCAAAATCCTCATCGGCGATATCGACTACGTTGGTGGTCCAAATGGTCAACGGGTAGCGGAACATTTCTCTCAATCTTTGCTCGACAATGGCATTGAGTTGATGCGCTTTAAGACTGGCACGCCAGCCCGCGTAGATAAACGGACGCTTAATATTGAAAATATGGCCGTTCAAGAAGGCGATACACATCATCATGCCTTTTCCTTTATGGACGAATGGATTAACCGCAACGAAGATGTGTGCTGGTTGACGTATACGAATAAGGAAACGCATGAGATTATTAAAAGCAATATTCATCGTGCTCCTATGTACAGCGGTAAAATTGAAGGTGTTGGCCCGCGCTATTGCCCTTCCATCGAAGATAAGGTGGTTCGCTTTGCCGATAAAGAACGCCATCAACTATTCGTGGAACCAGAAGGTACAAGCACAAACGAAATGTACGTACAAGGCATGAGTACATCCCTTCCTATGGACGTACAATACGCATTCCTTCGCACCATTCCTGGTCTTGAAAACGTTGAAATCATGCGTCCTGCCTATGCTATCGAATACGATTGCTTAAACCCAACGCAATTGACGCCAGCCCTTCAAGTGAAACATATTGAAGGCCTCTACTCTGCTGGTCAAGCAAATGGTACATCTGGTTATGAAGAAGCAGCTGCACAAGGCCTCATGGCTGGTATTAACGCAGCGTTGTGGATTGAAGACAAAGAACCTTTCATCCTCGCTCGTTCCGAAGCATACATCGGTGTTCTCATCGATGATCTCGTAACAAAAGGTACAAACGAACCGTACCGCATGATGACGAGCCGTAGTGAATACCGTCTATTGCTTCGTCAAGACAATGCGGACATGCGTCTTACCGAAAAAGGTCGTAAAATCGGTCTTGTGAAAGACGATCGTTGGGCTAAATTTACAGCTAAAAAAGCGGCCATCGAAGAAGGCATGGAACTGTTGCGCAACACACCTGTCAATCCGTCCAAGGAAACGCAAGCCTTGCTTGAAAGCCTAGGCACAGCCCCTATCAAAACAGGCATCCACGCATATGATTTGGTAAAACGTAACGAACTCTCCTATGCTACCGTAGCTGATGCATTCGGTTTGAAACGCTTTACACCTGACGTAGAAGAAGCTATGGATATTGCCATTACCTACGAAGGTTACATCAAAAAGCAAATGGAACAAGTTGAGAAGGTTCGCAAACTGGAAGAAAAAATTCTTCCAAAAGAATGGGATTATACAGAAATTAAAGGTATTTCCCTTGAAGCGCAACAAAAGCTCAACAAAATTCGACCTCACTCCATCGGCCAAGCCAGCCGTATCTCTGGCGTATCCCCGGCGGACGTGTCTGTACTATTGATTCAACTAGAACAATACAATAGGAACAAATAGAATATGTGATTACATAGAAAAAGCTAGCTAATCGTTTGATTAACTAGCTTTTTTCTATTGGTTTATGTTGTATTAGCTTAATGGTTTAGACCAATCTTCTACATTTAAATGATTAACTCTGTTGAATTCTTTTGTATTGTTAGTTACAATAGTTAAATCTTTCGATTTAGCATGGCTAGCTATGAGTAAATCCATAGGACCAATAATTTTTCCTTGTGATTGTAAATCAGCTTTTATTTTTCCATATTCCTCAGCAGCATGACTGTCAAAATCAACAATTTCTATAGGCGATAATAAAAGCGTTAGTGCTAACCTATTTTTATCTTTGGCTTGGCTTTTTTCAACACCATGCATTAATTCAGCATATGTAATTGATGAAATGCATATGTCTGATGGATGATGTTTTAAAATTTTTTGTAGTACAACTTCTGGCTCTTGTTTGATAGCATAAATACAAATATTTGTATCTAACATATACTTCATAAAGTTTCATGCTCCTGATGATCGATTTCTTCCCGTCCGTTACACATAAAATCATCTGTAAATAATGATAAGCCTGCTACAAAACCTGCCCACTCATCATCTTTTGGCATTAGTAAGACTATATTGCCTACTTTGTTGATGATTACTTCATCACCATTAAACCGATACTCTTTTGGTAATCGTACAGCCTGGCTACGGCCATTTTCAAATAGCTTTGCTGTGGTCATACACATCACCTCCTTGTTAAGAAAAGTATATACCTTGATATATATTTTTACAAGTATTAGTTTTACAAATATAACAAATAAATCTTTGCATAAATATATGGATATTTATAACTGTAATATATGTAAAAGTAAAATTTTGTACATTCTAAACGCACATAAGATGTACACACAGAAAAGACAAATTATAAGATAAAATGAAGATATTTTCATATAGGAAATAAAATTTGGAGTATAGTATTTGGTAAGTGTTAAAATACGAAGAATTATATTTGATAGTTAGATTTGGATGATTGTATAGAATTAAAAATGAGTAGAATAAAAAAAGATGGAGCGATTTCTCAATAATATAATTTAAATGATAATAACTTGATCTTGATACAATCCTTTTACTATCTATTATCAAAATTATATAATTAATTGAGAATATGGTATAATAGATACAAATATGACTCTTATATTTCGCTTGTATGCTCTTTTTTTAGTGTTTTGTATATAATTTATCCTAGAAGCACATAAACAGGCCTTACAGTGCGAATAAATGAATTTTATCCTGAATTACATACATATAGTTAGGAGCACCGATGAAAGAAAAATATGATGTGCCTATCGCTAGTGAATCTGAGTTTGTAGAATATATGCTTTCACAAATGGCAGCATTTGGATTGCCATGCACACAGCAGCAAGCAAAAGATTTCTACGTGTATTATGCACGCATGATTGAAACAAATAAATACCTCAACCTGACGGGTATTACGGATATGAAGGAAGTCGTGGTTAAGCACATGATTGATTCTCTATCTTGTTATGATCCGAAAATTATCAAATCTGGATTCTCCATTATCGATGTCGGAACCGGTGCTGGTTTCCCTGGCATTCCCTTGGCCATCTATGACAGAACCTTGCACGTGACCTTGTTTGACTCTCTCAAGAAACGCCTTACCTTTCTTGAGTCTGTTATCGACGAATTGCAATTGACGAACTGCAAGACCTTACATGGACGGGCTGAAGATTTGAGTCATCAGGACTATCGTGAAAGCTTCGATATCGCCACGAGTCGTGCAGTGGCACGTTTACCAATCCTATTAGAATGGACCGTACCATATGTAAAAGAAGGCGGTTACGTAATTGCTCTAAAAGGCGCTATCTACGAAGAAGAAGTCGGCGAATCTGATAAAGCCCTTAGTACATTAAAAGCATCCATTGAAGATGTAAGAACCGTGACCTTACCGACACTAGACGATAAACGTGCTATCGTGTACATTAAGAAAACAGGAACAACACCTGGGAAATATCCAAGAAAACCAAAAGAGATAAAGGATAAACCGTTATTATAATATGCTACAATCTTTTTCATTAATGTAAGCAATCTAAAAACACCTTCCAAAAAGCCTCCACCGGCCGGGTCTGACTTCGGCCTATCGGCCTCCGCAGGGCCAAAGTCGTTTTTTGAAAGGTGTTTTTAGATTAAACTTATATTATGAGTAACAATAAATAGGAAAAGATTGTGGCATATTAATACTAACGGCCATATCGAAAACAAAACAGGGAACAAATCAATTTTGATTTGTTCCCTGTTCTTTTTAAACTTGCATATTATTGATTACGTGTATGTTTTATAGACGAAAAAAAGGAATGACCTCCCAAAACCGACTTTGGCCCTGCGAAGCCCGAAGGGCGTAGGCAGACCCGGCCGGTGGAGGTTTTGGGAGGACATTCCTTTTACTGTTGTATTAAAAGTATTACACGTGATCAATAATATGCAAAGTCGTATCTATATCATTGAGCGGCATGATATGTACGCCAGCTGCGATTTTCTTGATTTGTTCCAGTGTTTCGATGGCGATTTCTGTACCTGCTTCTTTACCGCCTTTTTCTACGCGATCTAGGATGTCTTGAGTAAGGCTGATTCCAGGTACTTTCTCGTGAAGGTATGTAGCCATTTTAAAGCTTTTAAGAGGAATCAAACCGAGCATGATTGGCACGTTGAATTCGGACATTGTATCGATATAGCGTTTAGCTTGTTCTAAATCGTAAATCGGTTGTGTTTGTACGAAATGAGCACCATTTTTGATCTTAGCAGCTAATTTTTGGCGTTCAATTTCTAAATCAGGGGCCCCAGGGTTACCTGTAGCACCGATATAAAAGTTTGTCGGTTCGTCTAAATCGTTGCCTGCTAAATCTTTACCGGCATTTAATGTTTTCGCAATATTGAGTAAGCCCATGCAGTCCACTTCAAATACGGATTGTGCGAATGGGTGGTCCCCATGGTCTGGCTTATCGCCTGTTAGTGTCAAAATGTTATTAACACCAAGTGCTGCAGCACCGAGCAGTTCGGATTGTAAGCCTATGATGTTGCGATCACGGCATGTGAGGTGGAAAATCGTTTCGATATCTTTATTGTGTTGTAATAAGTAGGACAAAGAAATTGGGCTCATACGCATTTTAGACATTGGGCTGTCTGCGATATTAATGGCATCTACCTTGCCTTTTAAGCGAGCCGCTTGCTCAAAAACCTTTTGGGCAGAACTACTTTTTGGTGGATCTAATTCAACGGTGATAGTAAATTGACCGTTTTGGTGTTTCTCTCGTAATGTCATCATGTACCTCGTATGTATTCTTTGTATGGTGAAAGCCCTATATGTACTATATCAGCGTTTTATGAGGCTTTCACCATCATTATTATTATGTATATTATATATATTATATTTCTAGAATAGCGATTATTTCAAAGTGTCAAAGAAATCGTTTGCATGATTTACGGCCGCAATGCCATCCTTGGCGTAAATATCTGCACCTGCTTGGTCTGCGTAGTCTTGAGATACTACGGCGCCGCCGACCATGACCTTAGTTTTTAGGCCTGCCGCACGAATGGCAGCAATGGTGTTATCGATTTGTGGCATTGTAGTGGTCATCAAGGAACAAATGCCTACGAGGGCCGCCTTGTTGTCCTTAATGGCTTGTACGATAACCTCTGGATCAACGTCCTTGCCAAGGTCAACGATTTTGTAACCATTGTTTTCAAGCAATGCAGCTACGATATTTTTACCTAAATCGTGAATATCGCCCTTAACTGTAGCTACGATGACAGTTCCTTTGTCTAGACTTTCACTAGCTGGAATAATTTCTTTGATGGTGTTGAAAGCAGCTTGCATTGTTTCAGCAGCAAGCATAACTTGTGGTAAGAATAATTTACCAGAGCCAAACTTGTCCCCTACTACGTTCATTGCCTCTGAAAGCCCTTTTTTCGTAATGTCTAATGGATCCATACCATCTGCTAAAGCCTTTTTAACAAGCTCAACAATGGCTTCCTTTTCACCTTGCTCTACGCAAGCACGAATATTGGCTAACGGATCATTGCTGTCAAAGGATGCTTTATCTGGACCCTTTGGAGCCGCATTTCCTGGGGCGGTTGTTTCGTCTTCGTAGCCGTATTCTTTAATGAACTCAGCAGAACCTGGATCCCAACCAAGAAGTGTGGAGCTTGATACGAATGCTTTTTTAGCGGCGTAGTTAAGTGGGTTCATAATTGGCGTAGTTAAGCCTGATGCGAGTGCCATTGTTAAGAACTGACCGTTTAAGTATGGACGTTGTGGCATACCAAAAGAAATATTGGATAGGCCCATAACGGTTGGAAAACCAAATTTTTCTTTATATAAACGCAATGTTTTTAGAGTTTGTCGTGCACTATCTTCCCCACTAGCAAGTGTTAATACCAATGGATCGAGTAAAAGGTCATGAGGTTGTAAACCATAGTTATAAGCGCGATTTACGATGCTTTCAGCTAAAGCAACACGGTCCTCTGCTTTTTCTGGTAAATCACCGCTGGAAAGTGGCAAACAAAGTAATGCAGCACCGTAGCGTTTAGCCAAAGGCATAACATGTGTGATGGACTCCTCTTCCCCGTTTACGGAGTTAATAAGGGCGCGGCCTGGATAGTTTTTAAGGGCCACTTCCATAGCTGCGGGGTCTAGTGTGTCGATGGATAAAGGCGTTTCAACAAGCATGGATAGCTCAAAAATCGCTTTTTCCATCAAAGGTGTTTGGTCCATGCCAGCAACGCCCATATTTACGTCGAGAATATCTGCACCAGCCTCTACTTGATCTAATGCGTCGCGTTTTACACGGATGAAAGAACCATCGCGTAACTCTTGAGCTAATACTTTTCGACCTGTTGGGTTGATACGTTCACCAATAATTAATGGCTTTACATTATGACCTAACTCAAGAAGTTTTGTACGGCTTGTAATGATTGTTTTAGGCTCAATATAAGCACGTTCTTTTGGTGCGTGTGCTTTTACAGCATTGGAAATAGATTGAATATGAGCTGGTGTTGTACCACAGCAACCACCTACATAACTTGCACCTGCATCGACGATAGCAAGCATCAATGGCCCCATCTCTTCAGCCGTTAATGGGAATACAGTTTGTTTGTTGATGAGTTGTGGCATACCTGCGTTCGGTTGGCAGCTGATTGGTAAATTCGTTACACTTGCAATTTCTTCAATAAGCGGTGTGATTTGCTCAGGTCCAAGAGAACAATTGATACCGATGATATCTGCACCGATGGCTTCTACGATGGTAGCTGCTACTGCAGGTGGCGTGCCTGTAATAGTACGTCCATCTTCACTGAAAGAAAATTGACAAATAATTTGTACGTCTTCTTTAGTTTTCCCTGCTTCATTACGTGCATCTAAGGATGCCAATAATGCGGCACGCATTTCTTGTACGTCGATAATCGTTTCAATGATGATAAAATCTACACCACCTTCGATTAAAGCATCTGCTTGCTCTTTGTACGTATCGTATATATCATCGAAACTCATATTGCCTAAAGGTTGCAAAAATCGTCCTGTAGGGCCCATAGAACCGGCTACGCGGGCAGATGGTTTAACCTCTGCAATTGCTTCTTTGGCAACCTTTACAGCTGCTATATTTATTTCTTTTACACGATCTTGTAAATCGTAATCTTCTAATTTAAGGCTACAAGCACCGAATGTATTTGTAGTAATCACATCACTACCATGTTGTAAATATTGAGCGTGTATATTTTTTACTACTTCTGGTCTTTCTACGTTAAATAATTCTGGGCAATAACCTTCTTCAAGGCCTGCGGCTTGGAGCATTGTACCCATAGCGCCGTCAAAAATGTACATGTGAATCATCCTTTATATTTAATGAGATGTAATTATTAATAAATGACTGCAGTGTAGTTGGCCCTTATTCCTGTATAGCGTATAGATGTGAATGAACATTGCTTTCTCGCTCCACCGGCCGGGTCTGACTTCGCCCTTCGGGCTTCGCAGGGCCAAAGTCGCTACGAAAGTAATGTTCATTCACTATCACTTTTCTCTACCTGTTTATATGGGTTTAATACACTGCCATTCATTTTTATAATTGCATCTATTTAGTGTTATAAATGAATTGTTTCACGTGAAACATTTTTGCCTGCACATAGGTACAAGGAAATGTTTCACGTGAAACATTTAGTTTGTTGGTTGTCCTTTCATTGTGATGCTAGACGCATCTGCTGTGCTTTTTTCGCAAGGTACTTGGTCATTTGTGTTTTGTGTACTTGCTTTTTCTGGAAGTTTTCTAGATGCACAGTCTTTTTGTGAACAGGATGTACAACCTCTTTTAGTTTTTATGTCTTCGTTAGCTGGCATTAAGCCGATAATGGCTGTTACAGATTTTCTTGGAAATAATAAGAAATTATCTGTAACTTGTAGGCCGATTTGTTCGGTCTTAATGATTTTTGCTAAATCTTTTTGGACTTCTAAAGGCCAATTTCCATAACCTGGGCTAAAGCGCCATGTAGGTTTGTAGCCTTGTTTTTTTGCTATTGTATTAATTACTTCATTAACTTGGTCTGCTACTTGCTCGACAGCTGTTGTAGCAGCTGCATCAAGTAGTAATCCTACTGTATAATTACCTGCTTTAAACAGTTGTTCGCTCCGCACTTCTACATCTTCACCTACGGTAACGCCTAATACATATACCTTTGTAGATTTTTCTAAATGTTTTTCTATTACAGAACCTTCAATCTTAAATGGCGGATTGCTAAGAATTGTTTTAGTCTCAGCGTCGTAATCATATTCTTGATACACACCTTTTGGTGTTGCTAGTAATTGGATTTCTTTACAAGCTTCATCAACAAATTTTTGAGGAAAATCCTCTGCATGTCGAAGCCCAGCATATCGCTTTACTTCGTCCTTGTTTATTACCGGAAGCATTCCGTTATATATGGGCATGTGAAACGCCTCCTTTATAATGGTATATAAAATAGCTTTAGAGCTGTTAAATCGATAAAATACTATCTTTTATAAGTATAAATATATCCTTATGTACTGTAAAGGTTATAGCTTCATATAATTTATTGAGGTGCGTCCATAGATAAAAGTTATATAACATGTAATTGTATAAGGAACACGTAATACTGTGTTTGTAAAAGCTCTATAGAATTTAAGTTTTGGGATTTCTTTTAATGAGTTGTCGTTGTATATAAATTTGAAATGTTTCACGTGAAACATTTCAGATAAGTTTACATAGATTCATGAAAAATTATTTTGTATAATCTATAAAGTTCTATTTCTTTTATGTACCCTATGTTATAATGAAATGAAATATTTTTGAACGTAAAGTCGAGGTGAATATTGTGGGCAAAGTAATAGCGATTACTAATCAAAAAGGCGGTGTAGGAAAGACTACAACATCTGTTAACCTCAGTGCTTGCTTAGCTGATGCAGGAAAAAAGGTGTTGTTGATTGATTTAGATCCGCAAGGTAATGCTAGTTCCGGTTTGGGCATTGAAAAAGATGATTTAGAGTTATGTATTCACGATGTACTGATAAATGGCGAAGATATCACTAATGTCATTCAAACTACAATGCTTAAAAAGTTATTTGTAGCGCCTGCAACAATTCAATTAGCCGGTGCTGAGGTTGAATTAGTAGGGGTTGTTTCACGTGAAACAATTTTGAAAAAAGCCCTTGCTTCTGTACGTGATGACTATGATTTTGTTATCATAGATTGTCCGCCATCCCTTGGATTGCTAACATTGAATGCTTTTACAGCGGCAGATAGCGTGTTGATTCCTATTCAAACCGAATTTTATGCATTAGAAGGCGTTAGTCAACTTGTTAAAACGATTACAATCGTACAGCAAACATCAAATAAGAATCTTGAAATTGAAGGTGTATTGCTTACAATGTTTGATGGACGTACAAATCTATCTATACAAGTTTCCGATGAAGTAAAAGCCTTCTTTGGGACTAAGGTGTATAAAACGGTGATTCCTCGTAATGTACGTCTTAGTGAAGCACCTAGCTATGGTGAACCAATCATTGTGTATGATCCAAAATCAAAAGGTGCTGACGTGTATACTAAATTAGCTAAAGAGGTCATCAAGGCTTCTAAGAAAACTAAATAAATATAATTTAGATATAAGAAAACCAAATAAATGTAATTTAGATAATAATAAATATAATGATGTAATGTAAGCACAAACTGTATATTAGTTTGTGCTGCATTTTATATATGACGGTGTGTGAAAGTACTAATAGATTGGGGATTATTATGGCGATGAAACAGAAAAAGGAAAGAAAAACATTAATGGCAATGATGGGAGAGCAATCCATTGAGACGGCTTTGCCTGATCGTGAAATCCATGAATTGCCAATAGGGGAATTGATGCCTAATGAAGATCAACCACGTAAAAATTTTGATGAACAAAGTTTGGCTACACTAGCTGAATCCATTAAAAACCTTGGCATTTTCCAACCAATCGTCGTGCGTAAACAAAAGGATAAATACCAAATCGTAGCCGGTGAACGTCGCTATCGTGCAGCTTTGATGGTAGGGCTAGAAACTGTTCCTGTAGTAGTAAAAAATTACAATACAGAGGAAATGACAGAGGTTGCATTAGTAGAGAATTTGCAACGTGAAGGTCTCGATCCAATTGAAGAAGCATTGGCATACCAAGGCTTGATGAACACGTATAAGCAAACACAAGAGATGATTTCTGCTCGTCTTGGCCGTAGTCGCTCTTATATCGCTAATATGATGCGTCTTTTGAAATTGGCTGCATCTGTGCAAAAGGATTTAATTGAAGGGGATTTGACCGTTGGTCAAGCCCGTCCTTTGTTGGCTTTGCGTAGTGCAGCACAACAAGTAGAAGCGGCAGAACGTATTAAAGAGGGTGAACTTAGCGCTCGTCAAGCAGAACAACTTGTGAAAGCGATGATATCGAAAAAGACTAAAGCTAAAGAAACAGAAGAACCGCATAATACAGCTGAGGTTCGTGATTTAGTTGACCGTTTGAAATTGAGTTTAGGATCTCCTGTATCTATCAAATTCCGTGCAGGGAAGAAGGTACAAGGTAAAATTGAGATTGCCTTTAGCTCTGAACCCGAATTAGAACGTCTCATCGCTTATATGGACGCTCAAGAGAGTACAGGCGAAGAAGAAACAATGGAGTTTCGCGTATAATGGAACAAACACCAAAGGCTAACCGCGTGCACATCGGCTTTTTTGGCCGGTGTAATGCAGGGAAGTCTACGTTGATTAATATGCTTACGGATCAACCGGTATCCCTCGTATCTGAGGTGGCAGGGACTACGACTGATCCTGTAAGTAAATCTATGGAAATATTGCCTCTAGGTCCTGTGGTTATTACCGATACGGCTGGTATCGATGATACTTCGGAGCTAGGTGCTCTTCGTATTGAAAAATCTGAAGATATTATTAAAAAAATTAATCTGGCTGTTTACGTACTGCGTAATGATCAAGCGCCTACGGCTGATGACATGATGTGGCTTAATAAATTAAAGCAAAATAATGTGCCCATCGCACTGTTTATCAACGAAATTAATACTTCTCCTAGTGAAAGTACTAGTAACAATCAAAATTATGCAAGTGAAAGTACGTCAAATAAAGCTAATAATGTTCATCAAGGTCATATTAATACATATTCTGAACTGACATCTATTGCTACTGTAGTAGGTTCTACTGACTTTACATCTAATCGAGATCGCCTGATGTTACTCGATTTATTGGGTGGATTAACGCCACTAGATGTAGAAGGGGAGCAAACTCTGTTGCAGGGTTTAGTAGAACCAGGGGATACTATTGTTTTAGTGTGTCCTATCGATTCTGCTGCACCTAAAGGGCGTTTGATTTTGCCACAGGTACAAACGATTCGCGAGATACTAGACCATAAAGGCCTAGCCTTGGTATGTCAAACAGAAGAACTGCCAACCCTGTTAGGTAAGCTTTCACAAAAACCAAAACTTGTCATTACAGACTCGCAAGCCTTTGAGGCTGTTAACGCATTGACACCAGTAGATATTCCGTTAACATCCTTTTCTATTTTGATGGCTCGATTTAAAGGCAAATTACAGGATTTGGTAATGGGTGTAAATGCTTTGAATAATCTGAAACCAGGCGCACGTGTGCTCATTAGTGAAGGTTGTACGCATCGACGTCAGTGCGATGATATTGGTACGGTTAAAATTCCGATGTGGCTGAAAAAGAAGGGGCATACGGATTTACACCTTGAATTTACAAGTGGTGGTGCATTTCCTAAGGATGTGAGTTACTATGATCTCATTATCCATTGTGGAGCATGTATGCTTACGCGCCGCGAAGTGCTTCGACGCATTGATTGTGCTGTTGTACAAGGTACGCCTATCGTGAATTATGGTGTACTTATTGCATCATTACATGGTATACTAGAACGTGCTATTAGTCCGTTTTTGGACGAATTAGATAGAAAGGAATTTGAATGTTAGAAACTATACAACCCTATATCGGCGTATTAGGATGCGTACTATCTGCTATTTTGCTTGTATATTGCATCACTTTGCACATCCGATTGGGAAGCTTAACGAAGAAGTTCAATTTCTTTATGCAAGGCGAAAATGGGGTTAGCCTAGAACGTAAACTTTCAGTAGAAATCACTGAAATTAGAGAGGCTGCAAAAGGTTTGCAAGATATGATTGCAGAACAAACGCAAATTCGCAATATTCAAGGGAATACATTGCAAAAAATCGGCTTTAAAAAATACAATGCCTTCGATAATATTGGCAACGATTTATCCTTTGCTCTCACATTGCTTGATGGCAATAACAACGGTGTTTGCATTTCCAGTATTTATGGCCGCAACGACTCTCGTATTTTTAGTAAACCTATTGTGAAAGGTAAAAGTCTTGTTAATCTTTCACAAGAGGAACTGGAAAGTTTAAATGAAGCGCTAGGTGAACGTACTAATGAGGAAGCGTTAGCGAGCGTTATCCATTCCCAATAGGCAAATTGCTTTGTTGTGTTCGTATTGAACACACATGCATGAAGAATTGAGGAAAGATTAAAAGTAAGGAAGACATTTTGAAAGTACCAAGTATTTTAAGTTCTGTAGTGTCTCAAAATGGTGAGAATACCACCATTACATTGAGCCATAAACAAGCGAAGATAGCCGCAATCGTGGGAACTATCTTATTTGTAGCAGCACTTGTTTTGACTATTTGGGGCATTGCACGACAAGCAGAAATCGTTCAATTGCGTCAACAAACACAATTGCAAACAGAACAATTAAAACTGTTACAACAAAAAACAGAAGTGTTGGATAAGAAAATCCAAAACTTAAATCAAATTAGTGAAGAAAACAAGCAAATGTTGAAGGGTGCTGAATCTGGCACACCATCTCAAGGTGGTAGCGATGGCTCTGACCCAAAGCAAGTAGCCGCTAGCGATGAGACTAGTCCCACGCTAACTGCGGCACAGCTTTCAGCTAGACTATCCAAACTAGATAAGGATGCTCAAAAATTATTGGTTAATTTCTACACGATGCGCAATATTTTGCGTGATGGTGGGGCCCAAGACATTGCTGCATTGCAACAATTGAACTACACCGTTGGCTCCGGTGGTTATACGAATAGTACAACTCCAAGCATCTGGCCAAGTAAGGGTGTTATTACATCTCCTTATGGTAGCCGTATCGATCCTGTAACGGGCGCAAGCAGTGCATTCCACGAGGGGATCGATATCGCCGATGATTACGGCACATCCATCGTTGCTACCGCAGCGGGGACCGTAACAATTGCAGGCTACACCGATGGGGGTTATGGTAACCTTGTGGAAATCGATCATGGCAATGGATTTGTGACTCGTTATGGCCACAATAGCGCCGTCCTTGTTACACCTGGTATGAGCGTTAAACAAGGTCAAGTGATTGCTCTTATGGGTAGTACTGGTAAAAGTACAGGCGCACACGTCCATTACGAAGTGCGAATCAATGGGACCGCAGTTGATCCAATGGTATTTTTGCCAATTAGTAATTAAATATGCTATGTGAAAGGGAGTGTTCTCCAAAAACAACACGCTACTGCGCTTGCGCGGAGCCCGAAGTTGTTTTTGGAGGACACTCCCTTTCTACGCTATATATTAATTACTAAACTGGCGGGAGAGGGGAAGCTACTGCGCTTGCGCGGAGCCCGAAATCATTTTCAGGAGGGGTCTATCTTTTTCTATCTAAATTTAGTTGACTAATTGGCATAAAATACCATTGTACAACTTAGGATAAAGGAGCGTATGGGATTGGCTTATATATTTCTTATAAAAAAATCGAACAGGCGTGTACTAATTCTAGGGACACACTATAAGGAACCTATGTAACAAGTATTCATTACATCTCTTCCCAAACGGCTGGGTTGGTAGTAATTCATATACCATAATTAGTACATGTTTATATACTGATAGTATAGATATCACATGTGGGATAATCTTTTTTGGTTGATAATAATATCTATTGGATATTGTATTGGTGTCTATTATTTTATAAGCATACGTTATTGAAGTGCTAGATAGTAAGATGATGATGGGGTTCTAAATCCGACTTTGGCCCTGCGGAGGCCGAAGGCCGTAGTCAGACCTGGCGGTGGAGGATTTAGGGCCCCATCATCATCTTGTTTGGCACCAATGTGTAGGTAATATAATTAATAGATCAATAGATATTATTATCTTATGCATAATTAGGATTGGCTTTCATGTGATATCTATTCCTTTTCGTCTATAAATATTGTACAATTATGGTATATGAACGGAGGTATATCTATGAAGGCCTATGTACAAGTTTATACCGGCGAAGGCAAGGGTAAAACGACGGCTGCGATTGGCCTCGCTATACGAGCTATAGGCGCTGGCAAAAAGGTTTTATTTTTACAGTTTATGAAGTCTAAAGTGTATAGTGAACATAATATTTTACCGACCCTCAAAAATATTACATTAGAAACTGTAGGTAAACCGTTTTTTATCATCAAGGAAGGCATGAAGAGCAAGGATGAGCTCGCCAAATGGGGTGATGAAGTGGTTGTATTTGAATCAGGAAATCCACCTAAGGATTATGTGGCTCTCATTGAAAAGGGCTATGAACGCGCACTAGAGGCTGTATCTAGTGGCGAATATGATTTAGTGGTTCTCGACGAATATAACATGGCTTTGTTCTTTGAACTCATTGACTGGAAAAAAACGGAGGCTCTATTAGAGGCTCGTAATCCGGAAACCGAAGTGGTGTTTACGGGGCGCGGGGCACCGCAAGAACTTCTTGATGTGGCCGATCTTGTAACGGAAATGAAGGAAGTTAAGCATTATTACATGCAAGGTGTAATGGCTCGCAAGGGCATTGAAAATTAGAGCATACTTTCAAAATCCCATAACCTAAGGAGGTGATGTGGTTGAGTATAGTCGCTATAGTGGCACTCGTCGTAGTGCTTCTCATCGTAGCGCTGATCATGATTATCCTACTAACGCCAATCACATATAGTATCGAATGGAACGGCAGGACGCCGTACCGCGCAGAATTGTCTGTTAAATGGCTGTGGCGCGTGTTGTCACTGCATCTCGCATATTTTCAGGGCAAACCATTTTTTAAACAATTGTATGTATTAGGCATGCAGAAAATAGGCCCTGTGAAAGAATACGATGATTGGATCGCACAACGGGTTGATGACGAATATCAAAAGGCGATGGACGAAATTGACAAAGATCCGATGACGGCCCAAGCGGAAGCGATGATGAAAGCCATGCAAGGTGGTGGTCAAGGCGGTACGGAACCGACTGAGCCTACAACCGTTGGCACTTCTGGTGAAAGCCTAGATTCTGTTCGCAGTGCAGGACAAGCGTCGGCTTCACAAGAGAAGCAGGTTCGCATTGAACGCGTGGATGAGTCCACCGATGAAAATAAAGGTGCTGAAGCACGAGCTGCACAATATGATGCAATTCGTGATAATCCGACGATGAAACCTGATGATGAAGTGGTGGAAAAGGTCACTTTCAATAGTGATGGCACTGTAAAAGAGAAGGTGTTTACGAAGATTGATGGTTTAAAAGATAGCGTGAAAGCTCGCTTTCAAAAGCCAGATCCAAATGATCCAGTGGCTAGTTTTAAATCTCAAATTCCAACCTTTTGGTTTATGAAACATGTGACGAATACTGAATTGTGGCGTCAATTACTACTTGTTTCTAAGCGGTGTTATGACCATTCTAAACCGCGAGATATCGCCGTAGAAGGGCGAATTGGCATCGGTAATCCATTTAAGGGTGGCATGCTTGCTTCGATGTTGTACAGTATCTGGCCTGAACAGGCTGAGAATATTGAAATTGATTATTTGAATTGGCATTTAGAAGGCAGCGGCCATATTAAAGGGCGTATAATCCTAGGTGTATTGGCTTGGCATGGAACGCGGTTTATACTTTCACAACCGATGCGTGCACTCATTGTAGAAGCCATCAAAGTGTTTAGGGTTAAGCGCAAAGAAAATAAAGAATTAGAACGATTAAAAGCGGAACAAGCCGCTAACGCATAGTTGTCATCAGTGGAGGTACTACGATGGAGAACAGTAATGTAAAAGAAAATTTGGAAGTCCTTTTTGAGAAGTTCAAAAATATGATTAAAGTGGAAACTGTTGTTGGTGAAGCTGTACAAATCGGCGATACAACATTGGTTCCATTCGTTGACGTAACATTTGGTTTCGGTACTGGTACAAATCATAATACTGCTAACAAAAACCACGAATGTGGCGGCGGTGGCGGCGGTGCCAAAATGGAACCAAGCGCAGTGCTAGTGATCAAAGGCGACCGCATCGAATTATTCAATATTAAAGGCAATCCTTATAGCAGCAGCTTTGATCGCCTTATCGGCTTGGTGCCTGACCTCGTGTCTAAATTGAAATCCGATAAATATATCTATCTTAATGACGAACAATAATAGATAATAAAATATTGATAAGGGTTCATGATGAATTCATGGGCCCTTATTATTATTTAATAGTATACAATTGAAATATTAGATGCTATAAATAATCTCTAATTTTCATAGGTTTTTTACTTGTGAAAGCAGGGGAGATTTGATATAGTAAAAACAGTGCATTACACGTTTGTGTAGTGAAACTTTACTATTGAGGAGGATCTCAGATGAAATTGACTAAAAAATTGACAACATTAGCTATCGTAGGTGCTATCTCCGCTACCACTGCTGTGGCAAGCGCTGCTAACATTGGTTTGGTACAAATGAGTCAAGTTGTAAATAGCTATCCTGGTTACGGTGCACTTGATATGAAAATGCAACAAGTAGATGCACAGTACCGTCCACAAATCGAAAAGAAAATGCAAGAAATTGATAAAATTAAAGATCAAGCTCAAGCAGAAGCAGAATTCAATAAATCAGTAGCTCCATTGTTACAAAAAGAAAATGATGAAGTAAACAAAATTGCTCAACCTATGATGCAAAGCATTCATAACGCTATCGAAGCAGTTCGCGTTGAAAAGAAAATGGACGTTGTATTAGACGATCCTTACACAATCCGTGCAGCTGATGCAAATAGCAGCGTTGAAAACATTACAGACGAAGTAATTAAACGTCTAAAAAAATAATATTTTAATGTCGCTTTGGCGATAGGTAAAAAGACACCCTCCTAAAAACTCCACCGGCCGGGTCTGTTCCTTTGGAACAGGGCCAAAGTCGTTTTTAGGAGGGTGTCTTTTTTCTCTCTAAATCACATAAAATATTATTTTTTAGACTGTAGGGGAAAAGGAGCAAGTCGTTTTTCGAGAGGGGGCTGTTTTCCTCTATCAGAGATAGATATTATTTTTTAGACTAAGGAGCAGGAAATGGGGTTCTCTTATTTGTTTTGCCGGTAGTGATATGGTATGATTTTGGTGTTGTCGAGAAAGGATGAGGAGGTTTTATAGATGTCTCTTATGCAGTTATGTTGGGATTTAATATGGAGTCCTAGATCAAAGGGGATTCCCTATGTTGTTGAGAATGGCACATTTAATCAAGGTTTAAAGTTGATGTTAAGCTTGTTTGGTATTATGCTTGGCATTTCCTTTGTAGAAAATATAGCCGTGTTTTTGTTAACACCGGTATCCTTAGCTTATGTAATCGGAGTATTATTTGGCTATATATTGATGTGGGCGTTTTTTAAAGGCTTTTGGCTTGTATTAGCATATGTATATGTAAAAAATGTTTCTAATCGTGAGCTTACGTTTAAACAAACTTTTACAGCTGTTTCGTATGCAGTGGCCTTTGATTTTCCATTGGCCATATTAGGGTTAGTAAATTCTCTCTTAATTATAGCTTTAAATCTCATGCACTTTGGATATGTGGCTTATTTGCTTGAAAATTTTATTGGTATCGCTCTTTTGGTCATTGCTTTGTATTATATGCTTTGCTCGCTTGGTCTATATCGTAAAATGCTAGGTACTTCGTCGGCCCATATTATTTTTATTGGTATAGTGTATATTGCTATCTTATTAGTAACTGCTATAGCTTTACGCGCCTAAGTGAAAGCTATTTCATTCATTATAAAATCTAATAGTAATCTAACTGAAAGCACATAAAAACGAGCGTAAATTTTTACGCTCGTTTTTGTATATAATTTAGTTGTAATAAGTATTATTTTGTTAACCGATGACTCATATCCAGGAGCATTTTTATTCTTTCAGTAGGAACAGAACCGTCCAAAGAAACGGTTAACCAATTGGATTTATCCATGTGATATGCTGCATAAATGCCTGGTTCCTTGCGAAAGGAACCAATCATGGTAGGATCACATTTGATGTTAAGTACATCAATAGGTTTGATTTTGGTAGAGCCTAATTTATCCGTTGTAATATTCATGACTAATGCGAACCATTTACGATTATCTTGATGGCGGAATACCTTGTAATGTGGAAATTGCGTCCATGGTGTATTGGTAGTGGTGTCATCAAATTGCTTATAAATATACATTTCTAAATCTTCGCGTGTCATAAAATCCCTCTTTCTCTTAATAGATTTAGTATATCTCTTTATAGATGTAACCGCAAGGATTAGCAAAATATTCTATAGAAATATATTATGAGAATGTATTGCGATAGCAATAAAGTCATCAATTATAATTAATACATACTATCAAAAAAAGCACCTATGAGCTGTAAGCTTTCTTACATTTAGTTTGTAAGATTACTATTCAGCATAGGTGCTCTTTTAATGATCGTATATAGTATTAAATGTATTTGAGAGGAGGGTTAATTAATACATATAATCTTATTCAGGTTTATGAACGAGGTTTACGATGAACTCACTATCTTCAACGAGTGTTGCTTGAATGTAGTTATCGCCATTGAATTCAAGCACTTCACCTGGTACGAGCACATGTTCCTCTGTTTCGTTTAGGAATACTTGAACCTTACCTTTTACAACAGTGAAGATTACATTCGCTTCAGGGTGATTGTGTTTTTCTACCTTTTCACCAGCTTGGCCACCTTTTTTTACGATTACGTAGTTAGGACCTTGGAATAATAAACCTAATTCTTGTTTTACTGTGCCTGCCATAATGCTGCACCTCCTATATAAAATACTTCTGTCAGTAAGAATTTAACTTATGGTCTTATTATAAATGATATTTCTTATCAATGCTGTGCCTATGGCTACAGTTTTGAAAGAAATTTCAAATTAGTACAGACCTGTATTAATTCATAGGATACACTTATCGGTACGGACATAAAACGAGCGTAAAAACGAACGAAATGGTATTTATTTTTTAGCGATTGTATATAATCGTGTGCCATTGTCTTCGGTGGTGATAAGTTCGAATTCAGGATCGATAGCTTTCACAAAGGCCTCGAACCATGTTTGGTATGCTAATGCCATAAATTTAGGGTCAACGCCTGCTGTGCGCCAGTAGCCAGCTTGTAAGCGGTGGTCGCCGACCCATGTGAAACGGTCAGCGCTGTCCTCAACGATTTGGTCGCCGCCGTCGCAAGGCATGCCGTTTACATAGAAGTTTTGAAGGGCACTGTAAATAGCAGGTGCTGTGTGTTCTTCAAGGGAATCTTGAGCTACAACACCGCACGCTTGGCCTTGTACTGCAAAGGCATCGAGGATGGCTGTCACAACGTGTATAGCATTGTCATCGGCATTCGTGTCGAGCATATCTTTAATGAAAGCTGCTTCGCGAACGGATGCTATATTGATTTGGTTAGCGAGCCAGCCATGAATATTGTTGTGGTCGATGATATTTTCTAAAGGAATGCTTGGGTTGATTGGTTCCCCATACGTATCTACGGAGATGGAGTGCAATTCTTCAGCAAGATCGTCTACCACCTTAGTTGTTTTTTCAAGGATTAAATTTTCACGCTCAACGAGCAATTGAATTTTACGGTATAACCAGTAATGAATGTGACCTAAAAATGCGGACATAGTAAGCTCCTTTATAAATCGTCTTTATGATAATGGGGAAGGACCTATGTGTCTACATAGGTCCGAATATACTCGAATATATAAATATATAAGTTAAGTATAGGTTATAATTATGCGCCTTTGCGGGCAGTTTCTAATTTATCTAGTAAATCGTATACATTAACGCCATGAATTTCAGCAGCTTGCCATAAAGGCTCCATCGTGGAGGATGGGCAACCGAGACAACCCATGCCGATGCTTTGTAGTACTGGTACTACAACAGGGTACGTATCTACGATATCGCGGATGATTGTATCTGGTGTGATTGGTTGACCTGGTTCAAGGCGCGGTGCTTCTACCTCTGGATCATTGCCGTGACCTGGTAAATTAACAACCGGTTCCGCCGCTTTCGGTTCTGTAGGAGCCCCTTCAAGGTCGCCCAATACAGCTGCTTTGAAAGCCTCTAAACCGATGCGTTCAATGAATTCGCCCATTCTTTCAATTTGAGCGTTTGCTTTGTAATATTCAATGATGCGGTCTACCAAAGCGAGTGCTTCTTTTTCAGTCGCCACTTCGGCAATAAGGTCGCCAATGCGTGGGTGAGCACCGCCGCTACCGCCAGCGTATACGTTCCAGCCTTCAACCGTACCGATTACGCCAACGTCCTTCATGCGGCTTTCAGTACAAGAATTAGGACAGCCAGACACGCCAATTTTCATCTTGCTAGGCATCTCTTGGGACAAATATTTGCGTTCCAATTGCATGCCAAGATGAACGCTGTCTTGTTTAGCCCTCTTACAGAACGTTGTGCCAGGGCAAATCTTGACGCTGCGCACGCGGTTGGACACCATGTACGCTGGTTCCATGCCAAGCATTTCCCAAGCTGCGTCTACATCCTCAGCTTTCAAATTCGTAATCATAATGCGTTGACTGCCTGTTAATTTTAGAACAGCGTTAAATTTGTTCGCCACATCAATATATTTTTGTAATTGATCTGGTTGAATAAAACCCGCTGGAATGCGTGGTGTAATAGCATAACGGCGTTGGCCGTTTTTAATTCGTTGTAAATTTCCTGCAATTTGAGCCATTGTAATCCCCTCTAAATTGTAATGAACTACTTATATTCTATCATATATGTGTACTGTGAAAATAATTGTGAAAGTCTCTAATACTAACATGTATTGTGTTATATTGAGTCTCTATCAATGATGAAACTATACTCATCGCTACCCTATGAATCTAGTATAATATATTTTTCTATAAAATAATGTGTCTCAAGCTACAAAAATTAAAAATAATGATCCCGTTCATGTGGTGGGATATAAATAAAGCTTTATATGTATTGGTGTTTCACGTGAAACTACTTACAAAAGTACGGCCTAAAATCTTGATTTTGGGCCGTTTTTTCATGGGTAAAATTATTATTCCTCTTTTTTCATCGAATTTGCTTGTCACGGACCTCTTTTTGGAATGTATATAGGTGAAAGGAGGTGATCAGATGGCTGAACTCAAACGCACAAAGTTAGTGTTACGTTTTAATATCGGTACGGAAGATAAACCGAAATATAAAGACGTTACTTTCACACGCGTAGCTGAAGAAGCTACTGATGATGCCGTTAAGATTGTCGGCACCGCATTGGCTGGTCTCTATGAGAACACCATTGCTGACGTGGTACGCGTCAACGAAGTATCCCTTGGTCATTAATCTCTGCTAAGTTAATTCTTAGTTTGTAATGGCTGCGTGAGGGTTTATAGTAATCCAAACCCTATGAACCTATCGCGATTTCATTCCCATCCCTATGTATATGAATTAGAAAGGAGTGCCCAATATGGCTGATAAACGTGTGGTATATCTTAAATTTGCTACGGTCAATGGTAAAAGCGCATCAATCACAATTAGTGGACCTCGCACTGGCCTTACTTTGGAACAAGCTAAAACGGCAGCTAATGCGCTAGTAGCTAATAAGGTAATCTTAGGCTCTGGCGATGCTCCATTGGCTAGCTTTACATCTGCCAGTGAAGTCACTACGCAAAGCAAAGATTTGCAATAAAACAACATATCGCAGTTATGCGACGAATATCTTATCCCTGTTCATATGACAGCATCGGAACCTGTTATATGATCCTCCCAGCGGGCCGCTCTTCGGAGTGGCCCGTTTTGTTGTATAATAGACATAGAATATTCTGAATGCAGGAGGAACTATGAAGGTTCTATACGATACAATTTTGAAAGCCACTTATACGGGGCGTCCCAATCGCTTTGTGGTGACCTTGGAACTCAATGGTGAAAGCGTACTTGCTCATTTACCAAATCCAGGTCGTATGTGGGAGCTCCTATTCACAGGGGTGACGATGTATATCGTGCCCCACGACAAGCCAGATGCAAAGACGAAATACCGTGTTATAGGCATTGAGCGTGATGGCGTGGTTATTATGCTCGATACGAATTATAGCAATGATGTGGCTCAGCATTTGATTGAAAACAAACTCATTCCAGGATGGGAGGAATGGCGCGTAGTTCGACGAGAATACACGGTCAAACTACATGGCACATCATCTCGTTTTGATTTACTCCTCACCAATGATAAGGGCGATGAGTTCTTACTAGAGGTTAAGTCTTGTACACTATTCTCCAAGACCGGTGCCATGTTCCCCGATGCCATTACAGAACGTGGGCGCAAACATTTATTGCATTTACGGGAACTTCAGGATGAAGGATACCATACGGGCGTGCTATTCCTTGTACAATGGGACCAAGCCAAATGGTTCTTGCCGGACTATCATACGGATTTAGAATTTGCTACGACCTTTAAAGAAGTGGCCCCATATCTTGACTGGAAAGCCGTTGCTGTAGCGTGGGATGAGACTTTCACAATGCCTACTGTGACGCGCGAATGTACCTATCCGAGCTATGTTCTCGATAGCGAAGCGCACGATAGCGGCGTATACATCATGGTGATGCACCTTGACCATGAACTAGATCTCGAGGTCGGCTCTAAAGGGATGATGCATTTCAAGGCGGGTTACTATATGTACGTTGGTTCTGCTAAGGCGAATTTAACGAAACGCATTGAGCGTCATAAGAGAAAACGCAAGAAAATGCATTGGCACCTCGACTACTTCCGCGGCCATTGCGAAATGATTGCGGCCGTGCCTATTCGCACAAGTGGACTGCCCCTTGAAAGCTGGAGCCTTACTCACGAACCATACCCATCCATGCCAAGCATGCCAGACCCTGATATAGAAGTGAGTGTTGAATGTGCTCTGGCTGATGCGGTGGGTGCTATTGCTGAGTGGGAGGTGCCAAAATTCGGCTCCTCAGACTGCGATTGCACGAGCCACCTATTTGGGATGATGGAAAATCCGATACATAATAAGAAATTTATGGATGTGATAGAAGATTTTCGCATGAATCAACTAGATGTGATGGTTGAGTGATTGTTGTTTATATCGGTATAGTTGATAGGACTATTTGCTACAAATGAGATGAACGGAGAGAGGAGAGTTTTGTATGTCTTTGTTTGTTAAGTCCGTGTTGTTGATTATAGTATGTGTGTGTAGTGTTGTACTAGGTGGTTGTACTTCTTCTCGATTGACGCTGTTTGATGGAGATCCTTATACGGCAGATGATATAAAATCAATGGTAGAAGAACACTTCGAGGCATATCATCCTCGTCTTGTATTGCAGTCCTCTAAGGTTATTACGACAAAGCCTTATAAACGCAATGAGTATACTTTTTTCGATGAAAATAATGGCTTTGTCTTTTCTGCGCGTGCTTCTGTGGAGGTACCTCAGTTGCCTATTCCTGGTGGACAACGGGTTACAACAGCTAATATGAGATATGCAGAAGCGTATTTAAATCATATGAATGGAAACATAGCTGGCCTTGCTGCAAAGTATGGCTTTCACATAGCCACTCCTGAGGAGAGCGAAGCATTATTTAAATCCCAGATTATGCGACAAGAGGGTACAAGTACAGTACCTTTGTTTGAGGCGGATGATATGATATTTCTTAATCAAACATCAACGGGGGCTAACGCACTGGCTCTATTGCGTCAGATGTATGATCTATATAAACCTAATGGGGATGGCGTACTCGTAAGTAGTGTGCATGGTCGTAAGATTGGTTTTTACTATTTGCCAAATGGTGAAACGGATAAGCGTAAAGCCCTGTATATAGAAAAGTTTAGAATCGGGGGCGACAAAGAAGAATGGCGTGATACCTTGATGAGTGGCATTGGTTACTCAGATGAAAATGCAGAGCACATTGAACAAAAGTTAGTTGTCCTTATTGATAGGAAAATACAACAGGCTGTGAGCGGCGAGTAGCTCGGGGAGAGGTGTATCTATGAAGCTATTTATTAGATGTTATCATTAGTTGTTGTATGTATTTGTACATTTTTATTGAGCGGTTGTTCTTTTGTGTGGACTACGGAAAACGGTGATCCTACCACTCCAAAGGATATTAAGGCTAGTGTGAAAAGGAGTTCAGCGTTGTTCATCCTCGTCTAGTTCTTCAATCAGCGGTGGTGGAGAAGGAGAAACTGCTAATTGCCAAATGGGAAGAGGACAAAACGAAAGCCCAGTATTTGATAGGCTTTAGGTATATGGCAAGGAATGACTGGAAAGAAACAATGCTAACAGGCATTGGTAGTACAGGTAATGATACTTCAGGTGTGGAACGAGACTTTGTTAAGGTCTTGGACCATATGATATACCATGCAGCTCATTAAATAAGAAGCAGGAATAGCTTATAAGTATGAAACAAAATGAGATATAAATATAGAGGGGGATTATATGACATCTTTAGAAAATGCGATTACAGGAAATGTTATTGTATATCAAGCAGAGAATGAATCTGTTTCTACGAATGTACTATTCAAAGATGAAACGTTTTGGATGACACAAAAAGATATGGCAAAACTATTTGATGTTAATATACCTGCTATTAGTAAGCATCTGAAGAATATATTTGAAAGTGGAGAACTAGATCTGTTAGCAGTTATTTCCAAAATGGAAACAACTGCTGAAGATGGTAAAATTTATCAAACTAATTTTTATAATCTTGATGCTATCATTGCGGTAGGATATCGAGTAAATAGCAAAAAGGCAACTCAATTTCGAATTTGGGCGACAGGAGTTTTACGGGAATATATTATCAAAGGTTTTGCTCTTGATGATGTTATGCTAAAAAATAGACGTTCATTTGGACAAGATTATTTTAAAGAATTGCTACGAAGAGTCCGCTCAATTCGCGCTAGTGAACGACGCATATATCAACAAGTAACAGATATATTTGCTGCGTGTGCAATCGATTATGATGCACAATCACCTATTACTAGAGAATTTTTTGGAACGATACAGAATAAGTTTCATTATGCTATTACTGGTCAAACTGCTGCAGAGATCATTCATAGTCATGCAGATGCTAAAAAGGATCATATGGGATTGACTACGTGGGAATCTGGGCCGGAAGGGCGGATTTATAAGAAGGATGTAATCGTAGCAAAAAATTATTTATCTGTTGAAGCGATTGAACAACTTGAGCGAATGGTATCCTCATTTTTTGATTATATAGAACGTATTATTGAACGACGTGAAACATTTACTATGAAAGCGTTTATTGAAAGTGTAGATAAGTTTTTAGACTTTAATGAGTATCAAATCCTAACAAACAAAGGACTTATTTCTATGACACAAGCATAGAAGAAAGCTGTTAGTGAATATAAAACGTTTAATACACAACAGAAAGTAATTTCTGATTTTGATAAGTTTGTGAAAGAACATAGTTAATAATAAAGGGTTTATAGCCTTTATCCCTTAAAAATGCTATAATAATATGATGAATTGTAATCAGTGTTAGTAAAATGAGGTGAGATTGTGGCAGACCAACAATGGTCCCATGGGAATATTCATCCCGTTCAGATTGATAAAGAAATGAAGAACGCCTATATCGATTATGCGATGTCCGTAATCGTAATGCGTGCTCTTCCAGATGTGCGCGATGGCTTGAAACCAGTACATCGTCGTATTTTGTACGCGATGCACGAAACAGGCATGACGCCAAATAAACCGTACAAGAAATCCGCTCGTATCGTCGGTGATGTACTCGGTAAATATCATCCACATGGTGATAGCTCCGTTTACGACGCAACGGTTCGTTTAGCGCAGGATTTCAATACGCGCTACCTCTTAGTAGACGGCCACGGCAACTTTGGTTCCATCGACGGAGATAGTGCCGCTGCGATGCGTTATACCGAAGTACGTATGGCGAAAATTACACAAGAAATGCTCGCTGATATCGACAAGGAAACTGTTGATTTCATGCCGAACTATGATGAAAGCTTGCAAGAACCTACAGTATTGCCAGCGAAGATCCCAAATCTTCTCATCAATGGTTCCAGCGGTATCGCCGTAGGGATGGCGACAAATATTCCGCCGCACAACCTTAACGAGGTATGTAATGGCCTTACCATGCTCATCGATAATCCAGATGTAACTGTGGACGAATTGATGACACAAATCAAAGGCCCGGACTTCCCGACTGGGGCGCTCATTTTGGGCCGGGAAGGCATTAAAAAAGCGTACTCCACAGGTCGTGGCAGCGTAAAAATGCGCGCTCGTGCAACCATTGAAGAAATGGCGAAGGGTAAGCATAAAATCGTAGTGACTGAGATTCCATACCAAGTTAACAAGGCTCGCGTTATCGAAACGATTGCAAACTTGAGCCGTGACAAGGTAATTGATGGCATCACAGCACTTCGCGACGAATCTGACCGTCAAGGTATGCGCATCGTTATCGAATTGCGCGCTGACGTGCAACCAGATATCGTTCTTAACAAATTATATAAACACACTCAACTTCAAGAATCTTTCGGCGTGATTATGTTGGCCCTCGTAGATGGTCATCCTCGCGTATTGAATTTGAAAGAAGTATTGGGTTACTACTTAGATCACCGTCTCAATGTCATCGTACGCCGTACTCAATTCGAGCTTAACAAAGCTGAAGCGCGTGCTCACATCTTGGAAGGCTTGTTGATTGCACTTGACCACATCGATGAAGTTATCGCTACAATTCGCAGTTCTCAAACTGACGAAATCGCACGTAACGCATTGATGCAAAAATTCGGGCTTTCAGAAAAACAAGCAGTTGCCATCCTCGACATGCGTCTACGCCGTTTAACAGGCTTGGAACGCGAAAAAATCGAAGACGAATACAAGGAATTGTTGGCATTGATCGAAGACTTGAAAGCTATCTTGGCTAGCGAAGCGCGTCAACGTCAAATCATCAAAGACGAACTAGAAGATATGAAGAAGAAATACGGCGACCCTCGTCGCAGTGAAATCACAATCGATACGTCCGACCTTGATGTAGAGGACCTCATCGCTGACGAAGAGATGGTTATTACCTTGACGAAACAAGGTTATATCAAACGGATGAATGCGAACGTATATCGCAACCAACATAAAGGTGGCGCTGGCGTTATCGGCATGAAGACGAAGGAAGACGACTACGTAACGCAAATTATGCATGTTCGCACGCATAATACATTACTATTCTTCACGTCCACAGGCCGTACATATCGCCTCAAAGCGTACGAAGTGCCAGAAGCAGGTTCCCGTAATTCTCGAGGTACTGCCATGGTTAATGTATTGCCACTGGCTGTAGGCGAATCTGTTACGACTATGATTGACCTTGAACGCATCCATGAAAATGTAAACTTATTCATGGTTACTGAGTTCGGCGTTGTGAAACGTACAGCTATCGAAGAATACCGTAATATCCGTCGCTCTGGCCTCAACGCCATTAACCTCGACGAAGGGGATCGTTTGATTTCTGTAACCGTAACGACTGGCAAGCAAGATATCTTGATTGGCACGAAACTTGGCATGGCGATTCGTTGCAACGAACAAGACGTTCGTCTCATGAAACGTGCGGCTCATGGCGTTCGTGGTATCAAGTTGAAAACTGGCGACGTTGTAGTTGGTGCAGGTGTTCTTGAGGCTGATGAAAGCGAAGTACAAGTGTTTACTATCTCCGAAGAAGGTTATGGTAAACGTAATGATGCATCTGCATATAATGTACAAAAACGCGGCGGTATCGGTACGAAAAACTTCCGCATCAACGACAAAACAGGCGACGTAGTGGCTGTTGAGGTTGTGCGCAACGATGACGAAGTGATGCTCATTTCCGAACAAGGCAAAATCATTCGTTTTAACATGAATGATATTGCAGTGAAAAAAGGCAAAGCAATTTCTGGCGTTAAAACGCAAAATCTTGACGAAGGTGATAAGGTCGCAAGCGTTGCTGTGATTCCTGCATCTGAAATTGACGACGACGAATAATAGAGCGTATAACGTAAAGAACATATATTGTATCTAACATAGATATGCACAAATGGCGATCACCTATGTGGTCGCCACTCGTGTTTACATGGTAAGGTATGAATTACAGTAATAATGTGAACATATAGTGTTGGGCAGTTTACAGGACTGCATAGGAGAGTATAATGAAAAAATGGTTAGCTGCTGTGATGGCAGCAGGATGTATATTGGTAGGTGGCTTTGGCGTGGCCCATGCAGCTGATTGGTACTATATTGACGCTGATGCGGACGATTCTACATGGTTTATCGATAACTCTACGGTGTATAAAACAGATGGTATGGCTCGTATCAATGTGAAAGTAAACAACGTTGAAGGGTATACCTATATTTATTCCGTTGAAATCAATCGTCCCGAAAAAACATGGACAGAAGTGAAAGCAACCGTGTATAGCCAATCTGGAGTGGCTTTGTTGACCAATAATGAAAAACAAAAACCTATGAAAATTGAAAAAGAAACCATAGGTGAAGAAGTAATGCAGGCCCTTTGGGGAAAATAATTTAATATAGATGTTTTGAAACCTCGCTCTGAATATTAGCATTCTGGTGTGGTATGTAGAAATGGATGGTGTCTAAAAATCCTCCACCGGCCGGGTCTGACTTCGGCCTACGGCCTTCGCAGGGCCAAAGTCGGTTTTTAGACACCATCCATTTCCCAGCCTACCCTAGCAACATATTCAGAGCGAGGTTTCTTTTATTCTACATTAGTATTATTTTCTACAAAGGGCCGAGGGCAGAGAGTAGGTAAAGTCGTTTTTTCGAACCTATCAATCCCTTTTTATAATCTATCATTTATATAAATTCAGAGAATTGAGTTCTTTTTATCTAAAAAATTATTTTCCTCAAAGGGCCGAGGGTAGAGAGTAGGTAAAGTCGTTTTTTCGAACCTATCAATCTCTTTTCATAATCTATCATTTATACAAATTCAGAGAATTGAGTTCTTTTTATCAAAAAATTTATTTTCCTCAAAGGGCTGGAGAGGGGAGAAAAAAGACTCCTTAATATATCCCCTATATTATGTTAAAATTAGGGGAGAATAATGTGGATAGGGGAAAGGTGGTGTGGTATGCGCAGTTTTGATTATCATAGGTTAGGGGATTGTCTGTGGGGTGGTGAGGTTGTGTCGCTGCTTTCACAGATTCATGAGTATAAGGGGCGGCAGGATTTGTTTGTGTCGCAGCGGCCTAGTAGTGTGGCGCGGTTGGTGGAGATTGCGAAGGTGCAGAGTGTGGAGTCGTCGAATCGGATTGAAGGGATTGTGACGACGAAGGCTCGGATTCGTTCGTTGGTGGCGGATAAGGTGATGCCTCGTAATCGTGATGAGGAAGAGATTATGGGGTATCGTGATGTGTTGAACACAATACATGAGAATCATGAGTATATTACGTTACATAGTAATATTGTATTGCAGTTGCATCGCGATTTGTATGCTTATTCACATAAGAGTATAGGTGGACAATATAAAAATGTACAGAACTCGATAATTGAACGGCTTGCAGATGGTTCTGAGGTGGAGCGCTTTAAGCCCTTGGCACCTTATGAAACGCCTGCTGCTATTGATGAGATTTGCCAAGGTGTTAATGCGGTTCTCCAAGATAAATCGGTAGATCCATTGCTGGTGATTCCTGTATTTATACACGATTTTCTGTGTATCCATCCTTTCAATGATGGGAATGGTCGTATGAGTCGCTTGCTGACGACGTTGCTTTTGTATCAAAATGGGTATATGATTGGTAAATTCATCAGCTTAGAGCAAAAAATTGAGCGTACCAAGGATAGTTACTATGCGGCGCTAGGTGAGTCGGGGATTGATTGGCATAGGGGTGAGGAAAATATAGTTCCTTTCGTAAAATATATGCTTCGCGTTATATTGGCAGCTTATCGTGATTTTGAAAGCCGTATTGAATTACTGACTACGTCGTTATGTGCAAAGGATCGTATAAAAATCATTATTAGTGCTACCATCGGTAAGGTTACAAAAGCAGGGATTCTTGAAAAGCAGCCAGATATTGCAGTATCTACTGTAGAAAAGGCTTTGAAAGAACTTGTTGAGGAAGGCTTTATAGAACGTCGTGGTGCAGGGCGAAGTACATTTTATATAAAACATTGCAAAAAATAAACTTTCATACAAAATACATTTAATATATGGTATAATAAATTAAATTTGATTTTAAACGAGGTGAAATATATGAAAAAATTTTTTGCATCATGTTTAGCAGCTGCTGCGATTTGCGCATGCGGTTTAGGTTCTGCTAGTGCTGTTAACTGGCAAGTATTTGGCGAAGATAGCTCTGGTATCACTTGGTACATCGACCAAGACAGCGTTCAAAAGAACGACAAAACTGCAACTGTAGCAATCAAAGCGCAAGATTCTGAAGGTTACCACTTTGTTGCAACTGAAGAATTCAACCACAAAAAGAAAACTGTGAAAGACCAAAAGGTTGTATTGTATAACCCACAAGGTTACCCAGAACGTGAAGATAAAGTTGACGGCAAAGATCGTCCAGTTGTAGATGGTTCCCCATCCGAAGCAGTATTTAACTACTTGTGGCCAAAACAAGGTAAAAAATAAGATTCATCTTATAAATAAAAGCAGTCCGAAATGATATGTACCCTCTTTACTAGAAAACCAGTAAAGGAGGGCTATATCAAAGGGCTGCTTTTTTTGTATATGTGAATTTGAGAGATAGGACTATAAGAGTTTATAGGATAAAAAGCGGACTTATAGGACACAACGTGTGTGTAAAAACCCTTATACCACTAGATATTCACTAGTGGTATAAGGGTTTTATCTTCCAAGTTAATATAGTATAACACGATATAGTATATCATAATATACTATATCGTGTTATACTATATGTAATAATAAAAATATAATTATATGCAGGCATATAGACATACAGCTATACATACACATACAGCTATACATACACATATAAAGATAGATATTATCTGATAGTAACATAAGGAGGTGCAATATGGTATTTGTAGGGCGTAAAAATGAATTAGCATCCCTTGAGGCGCAATATAATTCAAATCGTTTTGAGCTCGCGATTGTATATGGCCGACGTCGCGTGGGTAAGACGTATTTGCTCAATCACTTTTTAGCGGCCCATGAGGGGGCCTATATGGTGGGCCTTGAGTCGGGTGCTAGCAACAATTTAGAATCGCTTTCACAGGCTGTATATCGTGCAACAGGAATGGTTAAAACAGGGCAATTACAGTCGACTTTGCCGGCCTTTTCGACGATTTCTGCAGCTTTAACCCATTTATTTGAGTATAGTTTGAATCATCGAGTCGTATTTATTATCGATGAATATCCGTATTTGGCAGAATCTATTCCATCTGTTTCATCCGAGCTGCAGGCTTTGGTTGATGCGTATAAAGATCGGTCTCAGTTAATGCTCATTTTGTGCGGTTCGTCCATGAGCTTTATGGAGAATCAGGTGCTCGGTCACAAGAGTCCTCTCTATGGTCGTCGCACGGCGCAGTATAAAATTAAACCTTTCACGTATATCGAGGCCCATCAAATGGTGCCACACCTTTCCTACGAGGATAGTGCCATTGCCTTTGGTCTTACCGGTGGTGTGGCTGAATATTTATCATATTTTAGAGATGGTGATTCTCTTGATGAAAGCATTATCTCCTTGTTTTTCACACCAACAGGGCGCCTTGTGGATGAGCCATCTAGTCTATTAAAGCAGGAGCTTCGGGAGCCGCGTCAGTATAATGCCATACTTAGTGCCATCGCTAAAGGGGCTAGCCGTAATAATGAAATTGCCACTAAGGTAGATATGACGACGGGGGCTTTGAATAATTATCTAAAAAGCCTTATTGACTTACAGATTATTGAAAAAATACATCCTGTTGGATCTACATCCAATAAAAGTATTTATGCGATTAAAGACTCTATGTATACCTTTTGGTATCGCTTTGTAGAGCCGAATCAAGGCGCTATTGAAAACTTTAATGGCAATCTTGTATATACGCAATACGTTAAACCTATGCTTTCACATTTCATGGGACCTGTATTTGAAACGATGGCGGAGCAATATGTACAGGCTCGGATTCACTGTGGAACAGTTCCATTTTTACCACAAGAAATGGGGCATTGGTGGGGAACTGACAGCAGAACACGACAACAGGTAGAAATCGATTTAGTAGCCTTAGCAGATATACAAAAGGACCCTAATGCAGGGCCTGTGCGCCACTTGTTAGTGGGCGAGTGCAAATGGAAAAATAACCCTATCGGTTTAGATGTATTAGTATCCCTCAAGGACAAGGCTAGCGTATTGCATGGTGAACTATATTACTGGTTATTTAGCAAACGAGGGTTTGGATTCATAGAAGATAATGAACGGGTTGAGCTCATTGACTTACCAATGATGTATGAGCTATAAAATTTGTTGTATATAAAGGCTCGTATACTTTCAATTCCTACCAGCTCGGTACGTTGATGAACTACCCCCATATTTGTTATGCTTAAGGTATAGAAAAACTTACTTTCACATTAAGTATGATTATACAAAACGAGGAGGTCCTCATGTCCCAATTTGAATGTATCGATAAACGTGTGCCAATTGCACTCGACAATCCTGCCATTACTCATGACATCTCTAAATGTAAAAACTGTACGTTGTGCCGTCGTGCCTGCGCTGACGTGATGAGCGTGCTCGACTATTATGACCTCGAATCCACAGGCGATGTGCCAATGTGTATTCATTGCGGTCAATGTGCGGCTGCATGTCCATTCGATTCTATGCATGCTAGATCCGAGCTTGATAAGGTGAAAGCTGCCGTTGCGGATCCAAACAAAATCGTGGTTATCCAAACGGCGCCAGCTGTGCGTGTAGCTATCGGAGAAGGCTTTGGTTATGAGCCAGGCACATTCTTTGAAGGCAAAATGGTTAGCGCCCTTCGTAAACTTGGTGCGGACTACGTAGTAGATACGAACTTTGGTGCCGATTTGACTATTATGGAGGAAGCATCTGAGCTCGTGGAACGCCTTAAGAATGGCGGTACGATTCCTCAATTCACTAGTTGCTGCCCTGCATGGGTGCGCTTTGCGGAAATCTATTTCCCTGAATTGTTGCCAAATATTTCCTCTACTCGCTCCTGCATCGCCATGGAAGCTGCTATGATTAAGACGTATTTTGCTGAGAAAAAGGGCATTGACCCTCGCAATATCGTGTCCGTTTCTGTGAACCCTTGTACAGCTAAAAAGGCTGAAACTAAGCGGGAGGAACAAAATGCAGCGGCTCGTTATTACAATGATGAAAGCCTAGGCCTCGACACAGATATTTCTATTACAACGCGCGAATTTATCTACTGGCTCAACGATGAAAATGTTGACTTTGAAAGCCTTGAAGATTCTCAATTCGATGATTTAATCGGCATGGAAACTGGTGCGTCCATCATTTTCGGTAACACTGGTGGCGTTATGGAAGCGGCTATGCGTACGGCTTACAAGCTCGTTACTGATAAAGAACCACCTCCATATGCATTGACTCATTTAGAAGATGTTCGCGGCATGGATGGCGTAAAAGAAGCGACTGTACAACTTGGCGATGACCTAACATTATCCGTTGCTGTTGTACACGGCGGTAAAAATACCCGTGATTTCCTCAACGCATTGAAAGAAAATGGCAAACACTATGATTTTATCGAAGTGATGGCTTGCCCAGGCGGCTGCATTGGTGGCGGTGGTCAACCACGCACTAAATTACCACAAGCCGTAAAAACAAAAGAAGCTCGTATTGGCGGGCTTTATAAAGCTGATGAAGACTACAAATACGTGGCATCCTATGAAAACCCTGAAATTCAAGACCTTTACAAAAACTTCTTGGGTGAACCTCTAGGACACAAAGCACACGAACTACTTCATACACACTTTACAGACCGTAGTGCACAACTAGGTGACCGCAAAGACGTGGTGCCTGAAACATGCCCTACATCACCTAAATACAAAGGGTAATTGTAGATGCTCCTAGGGAATCCTAAAAAACGACTTTGGCCCTGTTTCGAAGAAACAGACCCGGCCGGTGGAGTTTTTTAGGATTCCCTGGGAGCTTTCTCTATGTACATTTGCATAGAGGTGATGTAGTAGCATTGTTTCTAGAGAAGGGAGAAAAACGGTTCTATAATAAATGTTGGGGTGACACCACTACGGTGTCACTTCCAACATTATTTTTTTGCAAAAAATAAGCATATAAGGCTCACATGCTTTACAATAAAAGTGTCAAAGTCCTAAAGAAAGGATGTGAGCTTATATGCCTACTACTGATTATACTGAATTTTTACATAATGTAAAACAAGAGTTTATTACAAACAGCTACGAATTGGACGGAACATTTATTTTTGACATAGAATTACCGGTAACACCACATATTTGCCCAAAATGCGGAGAAACTACAGAGCGTATTAAAGATTACCGTATACGTACGGTAAAATTTGGAAAAGTACAACGAGGACCATTAATTGGAAAATACAGACAACGTCGATATATTTGCCCTCATTGTAAGCACTCTTTTGCCGAGAATAATCCATTTGTACGAAAACATATGCAACTAAGTATAACCAATATTAAAATGCTATTTGATAAACTTACTGAAAGTGTAACCTATACTGCTATTGCTAAAGAGTGTGATACATCTATTACTACAGTATTACGCTATTGCTCTATGATCACTATACCTAAGCTTAAAACACTACCTACTGTTATTGGTATTGATGAATTCAAAGGAAATGCAGAAGGTTATCAATACCAAGTCAATTTAACCAATCCAGATACACATGAAATATTAGACATTTTACCAAAACGTGATACGCAAGCATTAATCCGCTATTTTGCATCATTTAAACATAAAGATCGCGTACAAGTTAAGTTTATTGTAATGGATATGTCCATACAGTTTAAACGCATCATGGAGGCGCTATTTCCACATGCACACATTATCTGTGATCGATACCATGTGTGTCGACTTGTGGATTGGGCGGTAGCGCGAGTTAGAAAACATGAGCAACATAAACTGGCTGCTTATTCACGTATGTTAAAACAGAATCGACGTGTGCTAATGAAACATCCAGATCATTTAACGGAAGCTGAACACATTAAGCTCTGTGAAATACTTCGAATTTCTGAAGATTTACGAAAAGCATATGCTTTAAAACTATCTTTTAGAAAAATCTTTTCAACCTATGGTAAACAAGGGATAGCTACACATTTAAAGCATTGGTTAGAATTAGTGAAAGCATCTGGTTTAAAAGAATTTAATAACTTCTTTACATCGTTTCCTGCATGGATGACTCAATTAACTAATGCATTCTTATTACCATATTCCAATGGATATACAGAAGGAACTAACAACAAGATTAAGGTATTAAAACGAATAAGCTATGGACTTCGCCATTTTGGTAGATTTAAAGTACGTATTCTACTTTTGAGCAAAAAGAATGGCACCAACCATACATATGATTGGTGCCAAAGAAGGCTCGTAGGGTGAACACCCCAACATTTGACAGAGAGCCAGAAAAACCTCCACCGCCTAGACGGCTGGCGTAGCCAGCCTGGCAAAGTCGGTTTTAGAATACTGTGGGGGCTTTCTCTGTGTATATTTGCATAGAGGTGATGTAGTGGCATTGTTTATATTGATGTAAATATGTTATTGTGTTGCCCAAAGTATTATATAGGGTATGGGTATAGCAGTAAGGTATAATCGATAATAAATAAAATATCCACTGGAAAGTAACTTTTAGAGATATAAAATCATTATCTATTTAGTTAATACAGATTTCTATCAATAATAAATTGATTTAAATGAGTATAATTGGATGTACTAATTATGATAAGTAATAAGGTTTATTATTTTTTGATTTAATTATATTTATATATATGATAATATGAATGTAAGGTGAAGTTGTATTTAGCGGATGGGGAGAGTTGTTTTTCTGTTGATCGTTTGATATTTTTTATCTAAGTAATGTGTTAAATAGGAGGTTGCGAAATGTTATCTTTTGAGGCTGTAAAAGATGAGTTTAATTCATTAGGTGTTGAGTTTACAGAGTGTGACTATAATGGTGATAAAGTAATAATTACTTATTTTCATTTAAAGAAAACTCAAGTTGGGGTAGAGATTGCGATTCGATTTGAAGAAGATGCATCTATTTGCAATATTTATGTGATTGAGTTGGCAAAGGTGGAGTATGAAAGCAAACAATATTATCAAATGTTAAAGTTATGTAATAAATTTAATATTAATACTAATTATGTTCAAATGTATATAAAGGATGATGGAACTGTTTGGGCTCAAATCACTCTAGATATGACAAAATTCAATGCCGATGAGCTTAGACTTAGTATAATGATTATTTTAAATATGTTAGATAGTCAGTATATTAGTGAAATTATGAAAATTAGATGGGATTCTTAAAAATAATAATTATTAATTTCGAGGAGAAAATATTATGCCTGCAATAAATGAATTAAAACGAGAGTTGGATTCGATTGATTTCGTCTATTCGGAACAAGAGTTGAATGGCGCAGAAACTTTAATTATTTACTTCCCATTGGAAGAGTTCAATATATCTGTTGGCGTAGGTATATTTATTAGAGAAGAGAAAAATATTTATGATGTGTTTTTTATGAATCTCTTGCAAGGAGATTTGGAGAGTGGTAAAAAATCACGTATTTTAGAAATTTGTAATGAGTTTAATATACAGAGTGATTATGAAAAAATGTATATTCAAGAAAATAATTCTTTAGTCATTCGTCATGCAGGGTCTTTAGATGGCTTCAATGCTCGTTGGTTATTGGGAAATATATTCCATACGATAGATCGTTTAAATAACTATTATTTAGCACAAATATTTGGGGTTAGGTGGTCATAAATTTATAATAAGATGGATAAGTACTTTTTAATAGAATAACTTATGATATTGAAGGGCTGTTTTAATACAGCTCTTTTGTATAGTTCACCTATATTCATAGGCCTTTATAAGATCGGCTATTGTAGCAGTACTGACCGTTTACGATATATGATATCTAGTTGAGCATTACTAAAATCGAATTTTTATAATTTTAATAGTATAAATTGAAATAGCCAGTACTACGAAATATAGTACTGGCTATTATTGTCTAAATTTTACTATTGCTTATAAATTAAATTTGGCTATTAGTGTATTTCCTATTATAATTGGTATAAAGTATCGTTCTGTGAAGATTGTATGAATTGGGAGATGTTAGAATGTGGAAATATGCTATAGGAGAAATGGATGAGATAACATATAAGGATTTAGCCTGTGAACTTATATGGATATTTTCTCATTCTGTAAATATAGATGATATTAAATTGCTTAGTGGTGCTAAATATATAGCGTCAGCAGTTATTAAAAAGCAACTAGGTAATCATATTCTAGAAATATTTACTCCATTATATAAATCTCATGATTTTGATAAATCATATTGTGGACTAAGTCAATTAGAGGTTGCTATTGATGGTAGGCATTATCTGATTAGTAGAACCTGGGTATGGTATTACGACTTTCACATTGTTTGTCCTTATATGGAAGATGATAGTTCGGACGTATATGTTAATAAAATTGATGAACAGCGTTTTTTATATGATTTGAAGCTATTATGTGAACTTGCTCTAATGCTTTGTGTTGAGGCTGATGGTTTTAATTCGAGCCGATATATTGTCCAATATTACTTGGACCTCATTGCAATGGTTGAGGCTGGTGAGTTCAAAATAGATATGTTGGGTATTATATGGGATGATGAATACATGTCTAAATCAACACGTGATGATTATTATGATGAAAGTAAACTATACCAACCGGATTATAGTTATGATGAGGATGATGAGTTTCCTCCTGAATTTTGGGAAGCCGTATATAATATGATGGAAAAATAATAAGGAGATAAGGGGAGATGTATATGTATAGTAAATTGAGATGGATACTTGGTATAGTTTTTAGTATTCTTTGTATGTGTTCTTCGATAGCTGTAGATGCATATCAAAATTCATTAGACAGTACAATCCGAGCTTCGAATAAAATTGTTGGTGATTGGTATGATACTAGTGGGAATAAAGTATTAACCATTTCTAACGGATATATCAATGGTTGTCCTATTGTAGATGGTGCCGATTTCGTAGGAGGATATCCTGGAGCTGGTGTTTTTATTATCCAAGAAGCCCAAGGTAGAAAAGCGATTCATCTGCAGTGGATGGGATATGATGAACATAAGACGTTAATCATAAACAAAAAGGTGCAATTAAGTACGATTCCTCAACGACAACATTATGAATTGGTTAATGGTGTATATTTAGGTATGACTAAACAGGAGGTTATAGATTTGCTAGGCGTGCCAAGTGATTCTGTTGATAGTCGTGGACGTGAAACATTAAAGTATAGTGATTTAGGAATATCTGTTGAACATGATCACGGTGTTGTTACTGTTATTAATCTTATTGGTGATAATGTACGTTTTGAAAAATCGGGACTCACTCGAGAGTCATCTTTAATTGAATATTATAACTTTTACCAGTTTAGTAGAATGCCATCGGAATTTTCGAAAGATACATTTCAAGGTTGTTTTTCCATTGGCCATGGAGAGTACATCGCTTTTTCTGATGGCAAAGTTTCATTAACCTTGTATAGTAATTGATACATATAAAAGCTGACAATTCGCATGAATCGTCAGCTTTTTGTTTTAATATTGAATTTTAGTATTTGACTATTAAAGGATAATATATTGATGGATGTTATCTGAATTTTTGTTTTAGAGTTTCAGAGTTTTTTAGCTTTTTAAAATACACATCTTGTTTTGCTTTAATGCAGTGGCACAGTATATGAATTGGTTTAGCACTTGTTTTGGAGTAGGTATAGTATAATCGATAGTCTTTTGCAGTTTGCATATGGTATACAGGATATCCAAGTACATCGATTTTACTATTGTGAGTAGCATCAATTTGTGTAGGATCATCGATTTTGTATAAGCGAATAAGCATTCTGTCGATATCGTCGCGCACAGATTTACTAGCGCTAGTATAATCTTGTAAGAATTGTTTCTCTAATTCAAAGTCTTCAAACTTTCTTTGTAAAATCTTACCCTCGTTCAGACGGTTTTTATCATTGTCATATGCATACTCGTCTTCAACCATCGCTTCTTTAAGCTCTTGAATTTCTTGGACATACTTATTTTCTTTTTCTATCATACTTTGATTTAGTTTTTCATTGTCCGTTTCTAAGAGATCCTTGTATCCTTTAAGGTACTGTGTTTCTTCATGTAATACTATATTTTCTTTTTCTAGTTTCTTATTGCGTTTATTTAGTGTATCTATTTCGTTCGTTTGTTCTTTATATTTTTTTTCGTATTCTTCACAATCACCTAAAGCAGAGCTCAATTGTTGATAGGTTTCTTCGAGTTTCTTATTTAGATTATCGATAGTGGCCTGATTATTACTATTTGCATTTGCTTTTTCTTGCTTTAGTTCTTTTTCAATAGCTTGTTTTGATGCTTCTATTTCTTCTGCTTTTTTCCGAGCACGTGCTAAATTTTGTGTAACTTTATTTAATTCATCATGTAATTGTCTAATTCTATATTGGTTATTTTTATATTCTTGATATTCAGCTGAATCGCTTGTAAACCATAATGGTGCGCCATTGTCATCAAGTAAGAAGCTTTTACCATAAATAGTCATAGCGATGAATACAATAACGGACATCATGGCAGATGTTAATTTACCAGAGGTCTTAATGAGTGAGTATACAGAATAGCCACCTAATGCACACCAGCCAATAGGACCTGCGATGATGGAGACTCCTTTAGCAACTCCAGTGTAAACTGCAAAAGGAAGAGTAATTCCTAAAAAGCTTGTGAATATGGCATGGATAATTGTATTAATAGCGATATAAGCACCAAATGTGCTGCCTACAGTGATGAGTGAACCAATACCAACCCCAGATTTTAGGAAACTATTGCGTAATACTTCACCACTTAAATGGTCAGTTTGTAAGGACTGTTTAATTAATTCCTTTCGATCAGATGATAGATTATCTAATTCTTCATTTAGCTGACGAATCATTTCATCTCGTTCTTGTACACTTTGTTTCTCTAAACTTGTTTTGATAGATTGAAGTGTTTTTTGATATATAATATCTGCTTTTTGATTAACATCTAAATCTTCATGTATTGTTTTATCTGTCTTTGCAGCACTTTCAATAATTTTATTAGATAAATGAGTTAAACTGCTATCTGGTATATCTAACTCATTGCGGACTTCCTCAATAAATAGATTATAGAGTTGCTCTTGCGTATAATTTTGTAATACGTGAATTTCTTCTTTAATTTTATCATTTATATCTTGGTGCTTATCTTTGTCTTGACGTTCGATTTCCTCATTCGTTTTCTTAGATTTGCCAAAAAAGCTCATAACCGAGTTGATTGCTTTTTTTCCTGTGGTTACCGTGCTATTGAACTTATCTGAGAAAATATTTATCATAGTTTGTTGACGGAGAAGTGCGATTAAATAGGATAACTCCTCTTTAGATGCATTTTGTAGGCCATCGAATAGTGTAGGTGATGGATACGTTGTATTTTTAAATCCATTCGTACTCATAGTATATATCTTCCTTTATGCAATATAAATTCATTTAATATTCATAATTTATATAGTATCATATAAAATTTATTTAGAAAATTATTTATGTGAAAGTATAGACTATAATTGTGCAAATTTGAATGTATCTTAGTTTTTTTGAATACGTTAATAATATGGGTTAGCATATAATCATGATATAGCCAATGAGTAATGAGAAATTTTGATAGAGGCTTGCCCTAGTAATATTGATATAAAGATTTTCATGACTTGGGTTATACTATGATTAATAGTTTGAACTTTAGTATTGTTGAAAGGTGGTGAATATAATGGGAGGAACATTTTGTCGGCCTAGATAATGTTTTATGTGGTAATCATGCCATATAGAAGAGAGTTATCTCCTAATAATGAACTGCAATGTTTTTTGTTTATTGATGTATAGTATGATGTATTGAATGAATTGATAATGTTTTAAAAAGGAGGAGTTAATATGTTACCAGTATTAGGTTTTTTAGCAGCAGCGTCTGCGTGGGAAGTCTTTTCAACAACTGTAACAATAGGAACAACAATATATCGGGCAACACGGGACTAGTTAGCATTCTGTAATAAAAGGAGGTGTTATATATGTCAATTATACTAGGATTATTAGTGCTGTATGTTGTGGTATCATGTTTTGGAGAATAATTTTGAAAGTAATAAGTGAATATAAGAATTGATAGACCTATTCGTGTGATTTGATGCGAGTAGGTCTTTTTTTGTAAACCAGTTATGAAATAGGTTTTCTTGGCTTATAAAAGTTATCAAAATAGCGATAAGCCCAGTTATTACCTGTATTTTATAAAAATCGTTCCTTTTAGAAAATCTCCCTACATATTGACGTAAAACTCGAAAACCCTTATAATTACTGTAATCTTAGAAAAATCATTTTCTACTAGTATTTACCTATGTTCGTAGGTGTTATGGACTGAATGGGAGCACGTTTTGACCATTTACGGTATGAGGTTTTCTAAAACCTAATTTTAAGCCCCATGAATACTGGATTTCTAGGACCTGCTGTTGCAACAGTACTTACCGCTTGCGGTATTGAAACCACACATATTGGGGCAATTACGTAACCATTTAGACCTAGTTGCAACAGTACTTACCGCTTGCGGTATTGAAACTCATAATGCCATTTATGAAATTCTACTTCTGTTTGTTGCAACAGTACTTACCGCTTGCGGTATTGAAACTGAATGGCATTATCATAATTTTCACGCTCTGTCATTGCAACAGTACTTACCGTTTACGGTATTGAAACTCCATGGAAGTGAATTGTGGTTGCATAAGCTTTGGATCGTTGCAATAGTACCTATCGTTTAGTGGAATGATGAAGATATCCACAGAGTTTTAGCCATTGTCTTCATCCGGAAAAACATAATTAGTGCAATACCTTTTTTTGTGATTTTTAATAACATAGCGTAAGCAAATCCCCCTAAGTAGACAGTCGTGTTTACTTAGGGGGATTTTGGTTATTTTAAAAATTGGTTTTAGTATAGAAATTATTAAGCTAATTTAATGTATAGTATTACAATTATTGACGGAACTTTATGACTACCCTATAATTAAAATTAATAATTCATGAAATTCTCATGATTTACAAAGTATTTGTAAATGGTTGAGGTGGCATATGGGGACACATAATTTTTCAAGATTAGAGGCCATAAATCCTGAGATGTATAAAATGGCTACGGATTCTGAACGGTATTTGTATGCAGATCATCAAATTGCATTAGTTAAGTTGCGCGTATTTGCCGAGAGTTTTACTAATTATTTGTATAACGACTTACAGTTGCCTAATAATCCTAATGATAGTTTTTGTGGTAAATTACAAAAATATGAATTTTCTAGAGCAGTTCCACGTGATATTATAAAAAAATTGCATCTTCTTCGTGTTAATGGTAATGATATGGCCCATAAGGTTATTGAGTGTGATCAAAAGGTGGTTAATCATTGCTTAAAGGAATCATATTTATTGAGTAAATGGCTATGTTTTAAATTGGACCCAGCTATTACGGATTATCCTGAATTCGTTTTGCCTGAAAATAAACCAATTGTAAATCAGTCTGATTCTATTAGTCTGGATGATGAATTAGAAGCTTTACATCGTGACCCAGATGGTTCCATTGCTAAACGTAATGAAGTGTATAGTAAGATTAGTTCTGAAGAGCGCGAGAAAATTACAGCGGTACGTGCTAAGGAATATGCCGATGTTATTCAAAAGAATCATATCAATCTATATCCAGAAGAAACAGCAGCTTACTATCATTTGGTAGACGAGTTTAAAGGATATGCTTTGACCGCAGATCAGCAAGAATTAGTAGCGCAACTAGAGGATTTCCTTAACAATGATTCGGAACATGTGTTCCTAATGAAAGGTTATGCTGGTACAGGTAAGACTTTCATCCTTAAAGGTGTGGTTAATTATCTTAAGAATGTTGGACGTAGTTGCAGTTTATCTGCGCCAACTGGTAAAGCGACGTTGGTATTGCGTGAGAAAACAGGTCATTCTGCATCTACTGTACATTCTATGATTTACTCTCTTAATACGTTGAACGAATATGGAAGAAATCAAGAGGGAGAAACCTTTAAACTAGTATTCGAATTAAAGGACAACGAAAATCCAGCTAATCATGTGTATTTGATTGATGAAAGCTCCATGTTGTCCGATGCTATGGCAAATAACGAATTCATCCAGTTTGGTAGTGGTAAATTATTAGATGATTTAATGCACTATATAAATCTAGACGCTAATGAACATGCTAAGAAAGTCATTTTTATTGGTGATGATGCACAGCTTATGCCTGTTAGAATGAATCACTCTCCAGCTTTATCTGAAGAGCATTTTAAAAAGTTATATGGTGATGAATTCCCTATTCGCTCATTCCAACTTACTGAAGTGGTACGTCAAAAAGCAGATAGCCTCATTTTAAAGAATGCTTTGCATATTCGAAATGATTTAGCCCGATATCAGTTGAATAGATTGACCATTGAGCAAGATGATTCAGAGGTGGTAGGTATTAAGGCTGAACAATTTTTAGACACCTATATGATGAACTGCAATAATAATATGGATGCGCAGACCATTGTGATTGCCTCTAAGAATGACTTAGTAGGTATGTATAACATGATGATACGAGAGTCCTTATATCCTGGGGCTAAGACAATAGTGCCAGGTGATCGAATTATGTTCTCTAAAAATACATTTATCGATGGACACCGTGTGTTTAATGGAGAATTTGCCACAGTTACGGCTGTAGGTCATGTAGAGTCTCGTCGAATTCAATTGAATAAAGAACGGATTGTAGATATTAACTTTAGACATGTTCAAGTCGAATTTATTAATGAAAATGGTATGCGTATTGTAGCACCTACCCTATTAATAGAAGATTTGTTAACATCGTCTAATGCCATGTTGGATGCAGATGAACAAAAAGCATTATATAAAGATTTTTATATAAGAAACACTAATGCTTTAAAATCTATTGCGCAACAAATGAAAGCAGAAAATAAGGATGATGAATCAGAAGAAGAGCGCAAGAGAATTCTTTTTAACAATAGTCACGAGCGATTGAAATTAATGATGTCAGATCCTTACTTTAATGCGGTTCAGGCTAAATATGGGTATGCGATTACATGTCATAAAGCACAAGGTAGTGAGTGGAAACGTGTATTTCTAGATTGTCAGCATTATAATAACATATTGTCTATAGATGGCTTTAAGTGGTTATATACAGGAATTACAAGGGCAACGGAGCGCTTATATTTACTTAATTGGTGGGATAGAAGAGCTGATTCTAATATTGAAGTAGATGAATTGAAATTCACTGAAAGTCAAAAACAATTAACCTTAAAACTACAAGAAAATTGTGCAATTGATACATATCTTGATTTTGAGTTAGCTTCATTGTCTCGTATTTCGCAAGGTATTTGCCGCATGGTTGTTAAGACTTTGGCAGGTCAAGATATTACTATTAAGAAAATTGCATCTCATGACTATCATGATATCTATCAAATTCAGGTTGAAGGTAAATTAGAAGAGTATAAAATTTACTATAATGGCAAGCATATTATCAGGAGTATAAGTCCTAGTAATAAAAATAATTCTAATCAATTATATACTTCATTGAATGTGTTGGTAGGATTGTTGATACAAATGGATGAAAAACCACTTATGGAACAATCACAAAATGTGGAATCGATTGTTCAACGAGCAGTATATCCAGAAGCATTTAAAGAGTTTTTACAAGCTTATAGTGAACAGTTAGAAGCTAAATTGCAAGAACATCATATTGAAATTAAAGAAATTAAATGTGCTCCGTACCGAGTCCGATATACTTTCAAGAGAGGTATAGGTACGATTACGATGGATATCATTTATAATGGTAAAAAACGAGTTACAAAAACCCAGTTTATAGATAGCTTATGTAATGATTCGGACTTGGCTGACGATATTAAATCCGTTTTGGAAGAAGGAGTTATGTAGCTATGGAAACTAAGACGAAATATACGAGCAAGGATGTTTTTGATTTACGTCATCAAGATATTGATCGTGCATTCGAGTTAGCAAAAGAATTAATGAACGTGGCAGGTCATGATACATGGAATATAAGGGCCTATGCGTGGTGTTTAATTGATTTAATTAAACGCGGAGTTAATACAAATCAACTTGAACATTTAGAAGAATATTGTAATGAATTACAAGCTCTAGAAATTGATAATTCTAAGGAAACTGAAGAAATCTTGCTTAAACAGCGTGAGTTTGCTATACGGATGGCTAGTCCAGAATATAAAGGGCTTCAGGAGATTAAGGCCCTTAAGGACGCCAATAAATTTGTGGAGGCGGCCAAACGAGCAAAAGCATTAGTGAAACAATTTCCGGATAATTTAACTGTTAAACGCTCTTATGCTTGGCGTTTATATACTCTCTTAAAACAAAAGATAAGTGACAAAGCCGTTAATTTTGATCATGTTGTATTTTATTTAGATGAGATTTTCTCATTGGGACTTTCAGATGAAACCTTATTGATGCGATGTGTATGGAGAAGTATCTTATCTTTTAAGGATGAAGAACAGCCTATTAAATTATATATGTATGCGTTACAAACTGATTTTAATTGTTTTGAGTATGAGGATTATAAGACTAGCACTTATACCGATGCAGATGGGAAACAACGCGAAGGTAGTTCTTTAGTCTCAAGAATTTTGAAGAAATCCCTAGATGGTATTAATAAAAAGGTTGATGAGGATAGCATCATTGCATTATGTGATATAGCAACATCACAGTTAAGTAAGTTACATGAAAATACATTGTTTTTGAAATGGAATATTGCCAAAGCGTTAACAATGGTAAATCAGCTTGATCGTGCTCAAGCTATCATTATAAAGCTCTTATATGACAAACCTTATGAATTTTGGCTTTGGAAGGGATTGGCAGAAACCGTAGAAGGTGATGCAAAGCTCGCATTGGCATGTTATTGTAAATCGATACTGTGTCAAACAGATACATACTATAATGGTAAGTCAAGACTCGGCTTGATTAAGCAGTTAATCGAATTAGAATGGTTTGATATAGCTAGTTCTGAAACGCGGTATTTGATTAAAGCTAGACAGGAACAAGGGTATAAGGTTGAAGACGTATTAAATCAATGTGTGAAAGCATCTTGGTATATGCCAGATAGTAAATCAGTTACCGAGAATTTTTATCTTGAGCATAGTGTGCCTGCATTGGCATTGTTGTATAAGGATTTACCTTGGTATGAAGGAATTGTTGGGACGACTTATACAACTGAAAAAGGAAAAGCTACTAATATTATTGTGATGAAATCCGATTCTGAGGCACCTAAAGAGATTCACGTTAAATCTTCTATGTTACGTAATATATCTAAAGAATTTGGTACACCTATTCGTGTTAAGATGAAATGGACTGGATATAGTCGTGGTGATATTTTTATGATTGAACAAACTGATGCTACCAAAGAGCTCCCTTATCATATTGGTATTGTGAATCGAGTGGATACTCGCTGTAATCGTGCTCATATAGTAGCCAGTGGTGATGTTTTACTTTCCTATACTATTGATGAAAGCACTCCTTTACAGGTAATGGATGTTGTATCTGTTTCCTATTCATCTGCTGAACGTAAGGATGGTACAGTTGTAAATAATGTTATTTCCTGTGAAAAGGTAAGACAGAACCCACCTAGTTCATTAGTTATGGATTTTGAGAATATAGTGAAAGTTGTTACTGGCGGGATTGCTTTCACAGAACGTACCAATGTATTTATAGAACGTCAACTAGTAGATGATTATAAATTGGTTAGTGGTGATGTAGTTGCTGGTACTGCGATTCGCTCCTATGATCGTTCAAAAAATAAATGGGGGTGGAGTGCCGTAGAAATCTCATCTGTAGATGTGGAAGGCTATAAAAAGCTACCACCATATTCTAAGTATTAATCTGTGGTGAAATGAATTCTTCCTAGTTTTTTTGAATATGTATAAGTAGATACTTTTGTTATAATAAATACATCAGTTAATACTGAGTACTTAGTGGTGTAAGGTACGGATGTAAAAATTTCTCCTTTTGGTAAATAATATAAACTATATCATTAAAGTTCGTACTGCATCGCACCTCTAAGCATAGCCTTGTCCGTATGGTAACATATGGGCAGGGCTTTTTTAGTGTAAATTAGATATATCTTTAAACGTCATGACAAGGGATATTAATGAACGTCCCCATTATTCGTTATTTATATAACGTATGATGGGGGCGTTTTTATGGTATTTGGATGAGTCTAATTTCATAGTTATTTTGAGGCAGGTGTTATCTTATGTTTGTTGTATACTAAACATAAAATAATAATAGGTATATCAAGAAAGGAGGTTTATTATGTTACCAGTATTTGCAGCAATGACGGTTGTCTCAGCTTGGGAAGGTTTTGCTACAGGTGTTGGACTAGGTCTTACTGTTTATTGTATAGCACGCCCACATCGATAAGTTTTGATTACGGATTAGGGAAGTAGGTGATAGTATGCCATTTGTAGGCTTCGCAGTAGCACTAGCGCTTTGCATAATATTAGATGATTAACTAGTAACTAAAAGGGGCAAAAAAGTATGTGTTAATTAAAATGAAATATATTGAAGAATACTAGCGAGTTTAAATTACTTAGGAGGAGGGATATATATGATAGTATCTGTAGACTTTGGTTTAGTACATATATATGTAGAGGGATAGTTTTGAATATAACAATAGAATATAATAAACAATAGACCTATCTGTATGATGTCATATAGATAGGTCTAATTTTATTTATGAAAATAAGATGATAAAATAAAGAGGAATAAGATTTTGATAATATTGATAATGATCGAAATACACTAGATAAATCCTAATTACCAGAAGGAGTGTTAATATGATATATAATTTATTTTTGACATTTTTGAGTCCTGTTAATAACACTCAGAAAAAGGTTATAGTGAGTCCTGAGATGCCGATGGAATATAATAATATTGTTGCAACGAATGAATCTGCTTTGAAATATTTGCTGTGGAGCCATTGGCAAGAGGATTCTAGTTTTTCCATACATCGAATTTTTGCACTTTGTAGTAAAGGTGTTCGTGAGGATCATGTGACATTTAATAACCAAATTATGTCCTCTGTCGCAGTATTTAGTAAACAAATAGAAACGTTTTATACTCATATGGGGCATACTCAATATGAGTTTAAAGATGCATTTGTTCCTATTGGTTGCGGTGAGGATATAGAAGATACACAACGAGTTAAAGAGAGTATCATTGAAGTATCGCGCCAAATTATCGATTTTATGCGTACAATCAATCGAGTAAATGATTCTGTGCATCTTTATATGGATATATCTGGAGGTCCTCGTAATGCAGCTATGATTTTATTAGTTATTTGCCGATTATTAGCTTATCATGGTGTTATAGTTTCAGAAGTATTTTATTCAGGTATGAAACAAGGAACTCCTAGTGAAATTACAATTCATAGAATTAGAGATATTTATAATTTATTTGATATAATCTCTGGATTTGAAGAATTCAACTTATTTGGTAGTGCGAAAAAATTAGGTAATTATTTCCATCAGCAGAGTCAATCGAATGCTGCTATATCTGGGTTGCTCTGTGCTATGAATGATTTTTCAGAAGCAATAAAATTATCCAGTCGTGGGAATTTTGAAACATCTATTGCTGAACTGAATCGTAGTTTATCTGAACTTAACCAACGAACAAATCATAATTTTGATTATCAGGAGTTTGATGATAGTCTAATTGAGATTTTAAGAGAGCCGATTGAGGCCTCCTATGATGCATTACTTAAGAATCATAGAGCTGCACAAACAGATGAGTTGACGTATGTAGAGTGGTGTTTACAAAAGGGCTATTTACAACAAGCCTTAACTTTATTTAATGAATATATTCCACTGTATACCATTAATCACCATATCATAGAACTTGATGAAGCTGAATTCATTCAGTTTTATAGTGAGCTACAGCATGATAAGGAAAAAGCTATTTTAAAAAAAGCTATTAATCGATGGAATAAAAATAATAAAAAGAAGATTGATTTTGATGATTTTTATACTTGTGTAAATACTAGATCTAAGATTGTTAATGTGAAAAAAGACATTAGGTCTCTTCCAATGTTAGCCTTTAATACAATTAATTATTGTCGTGGTGAAAGAATTAAACAGTTACGTAATAAATCTAAAAAAGTATTGGCGCCAACCATCAAAATGCATCTTATAAACTTTATGAATCTATTTTATAAGCGACCTACAGAATTAGATTTAACAAATAATAAACAGTCATTAGTCAGTTGGCATTTACTAATTGAAAAAGAACAAAATAAACTAATAGAAATTATAGAAAATATCTTGAATAAATATAGCTTTTCTTTATTCTCTTCAGACGTAAAAGATGATAAGTATACATTAATTGATTTTATTTCTTTTATTAGTTCTATTTTGAATAATCCATTATCAATCGTTAAATTTAATGATATGTTAGTCCCACTACGACAGCATCTTATTAAATATGTTTTTAAGGATGAATCAATTAAAAAATATATAACTATTGATACTGCCAAGAGCCTAATAGAGTTAACCTCTAATTCTTTATCGAATGCATTAGTAATATGTCAGAGACTATTTGATTTTTTAGTGACAGAATTTAAAGCAGAGCATTATACTTTACTAATTCTGTATATCAATGAAAATAGAGAAAGCGATATTAACTCATATGTTGATGAGGTATTAAAACTGGTTGATACACAATCTGCTAGTGTAACGCCATATGATGTAAAAGGTGTTCTTATCCCAACTATTGATAAAAATCGATTGGTTAGTATATTAAAATTTTTATATATTTATGCGGATATAAAAAAAGCTCGTAATGATAGTAATCATGCTAATAAGGAAACGCTATGTCGATTTACAACTTCCTCTGAATTATATCAAAGTATGAGTGACTGTTTACAGTTATTACGTTTATTAAGTCAGTAAATAAAAGAGCCTAATAGCACATATAGTTTTTATAAATTTATATGTGCTATTAGGCTTTTGATATCTTATGTTTAAATGACTTTTATTGAGAAGTATGCCGCTCAATAGCTTTTATGAATATTTGATTTATTTGGTTTGCTAACACATCGGGTGCTTTAACATGAATTGCAGATCCTAGTGATAATAAACGATTTATGAGATCTTTTTGCTGATAGGTTTTGAATGGAACAGTAATTGTATATATATTACTATTAGGTATAATCTCATTACCAGTTATTTCATAATTGGTAAAAGCTGTGAAACAGCGATCAATAGCATTTTTTATATTATATATTTCAAATGTAGCGGATAATTGTTCATTTTCGAAATCTTTTAGGTATCTAGAATTTAAATCTATACTTATAGATGGCTCTATAGCTGTAATTGAATTTAATGTATTGATAGAATAATATTCAAATGTCTGATTTGCTATAGAATAAGCAAGTATATTAAATCCATTAGTTGCTACATTGTATTCTAATTTATATGGTAATAATTCAATATTTTTGCCATTGTGCTCACATAATATAGATTCTTCATTAATGATTGCATTGTGGCAAATTGTTAATGATTCAATAGTGTTTAGTGATTCATCTGTTGTAATAGTTTTGTTATGCCATAATGTATCTGGTAATGTATTTTCTATTGACTGGGTAGCTTCTATTAATTTTGTTTGTAATATTGGTGAAAGCATCCAGTTTACACGCTCATCCATAATGAGATCTTTAATAAATTTATGTTCTGCTGTTGTGATAATAGTTTTAGGCAGATGTTTAAACAGTGGCAAAAGTTTTTTATTATCGTTTATGATCAAGTTTTTTGTTATTGATAGTTCAAAAATATCATTTTCCAATTCTGGTTCATTAGGATTTCGTAGAGGCCTATTTTTACAAATAAATTTAAGATCATCAGTTGAATAGGTATGACCATTAATTAAATCTTGTTGAATACGATATTGTGTGAGAAAAATAATGGAGGATAATTCGTTAAGTAATGGATCTACAAATGTAGCCTCTTTGCTACTTTCTTCAGTTCCTTTAATATATTTGTTTGTAGAATCTTTATTTTTTTCTTGTAATTGAAATGGTTTTTGCGTATCGTTTAAATCTTTAATAAATCTCGTGAATAACGATACTGGTATAGTAGAGCGAATATGTATATAAGGTAAAAATGTACGGAGAATTGGTACGATAAGCTGCCCATCATTTGTTTGAAGTACAAAGTCTTCATATTCAATAGTATCTGTCTGTTGCTCTATAGGGAAATTTCTGAATATATTAAGAAAACGATTTCTAATTAAAGCATAATTAGTATCTTTGTAGAATCGAAGCTCAAAACGATGTTGTAACTTACATTTTGATGTCAATATATCTTTTTTGATATCATAAGTATTATTTAATAAAGCTATGTCTTGAATCTGGTCAATACGATATGATTCTTTATTATTTTTATATAAACATATTAAATAATCACGATTGCCTATATAATCTGATTCAATTGCAAGTGGAGTAACGATTACAGGCACTTTATTGCCGTCATATGGTATAATTTTAATTTTTTTATGTTCATGAATTGCATATGCAATAATCTGTAATATTGACTCATCAATTACATGTAAAGGATTATTATAGGCGAATAGATATTGTGACTCATAATTTTCTACTAATGGTGTTTTCAGTTCTGTACAATAATCACATGTAGATAATAATCCTTTTATCTTTTCTAGTAGTGTATATCCAGCACTAGAAAATAGGGCAATGTTTTTATAGAAAAAGATAGCTCTTGCTAATTCAGATAGTTCATCATTTGATAAGTCGGTAATAATAGAGTGTGTTAGGGTATAGCTATTAGCACGTTGTTGAGAATCTATTGTTTTTTTTACAATCCCTAATGTAATTAATTTGTCTAATTGACGTGTCACTTGTTGTATATCTAACACAGGCATACTATTACTTTCACAACAATTTTCATAATTTTCACTGAAGTATGGTAATTCATTAGAGTATGATATTAAATCATTAATCGTACTGTTGGGATATTGTGCAAGAGTATCTATTAAATATAAAAGTTCGAAAACCTGTTTTCCTTTTATTGCATACTGATTATATAAGGTTTGTAGATAATTTTGTCCGTTTTGAATACTATTTTTTTCGATAGTAAAAATTTTTCGTCGACCGATTTGATTGGAGTGTAGTTTATCTGCTAGATTAAAAAATTTTAGGCGGCGAATCATATCGTCGTGTTGTGCACTATTTAATCCCAAAGCTTTTAAGATATTATTTTGATATCCAGAGGCGCCTATTTTTTTTCCTGTTTGACGACTATGTACACCTAATGCGATATTTCTAATGAATTGGCGTATCGTTTTCATATTTTTAATATAGTTTGTTACTGTTGCCATATATATCCCCTTTTATAATATATGATGAAAGTATCATGAATAATATAACAAATTCTATACTCTAAATATAGTGATTTTTTCTATTATTTTTGTTATAGTTTAAATGAAAATAATGTGAAGGTTTGTTCGGTGCAGGGGAGGTAGCATTATGGGAAAACAAGTTCATAATATTTATTTGACATTTTTAAGTTCGTTGAATACTAAATATGATTTTAATCGCGAATATTTGCTTAAGACTATTAAAGGTGATATCGTACCAAGCGAATATGCTGAGGTTATTCATACAGCTGAATCTTCGTTTAAACACTTATTGTTTAACTCTCGACAAAGTAATTCTCTATTTAATTTAGAAAAAATATTTTTCTTTAAAACTCCTGAAATTGATAAAGAGTTAGGTACTTCTTGTACGACAACTAAAAAAGAGTTCGTAAAGCAGATGAAATCATTTATAAGTGGAGCAAATATAAATATAGATTGGAATTCCACAGTTCAATATATAAATTGTTGTAATGTAGATGATATTGAAAGCATTAAAAGAAGTATTGTAGATATGGTTCAGGCAATTCAAGCATTTGCTAAAGAGCATTCGTATAATATGGATGATATTGTTTTACATGTGGATATGAGTGGTGGCCCTCGAACTGCAAGTATGATGTTGTTAGCAGTACTACGAATTATAGAATATTTGGGTATTCATATTGGTACTATATTATATGCAAATGTCAATGATGGTGATGAAAATAATAATGTTATTGTTTATGATGCACTGTCAGTTTATCAGCTTTTTGATTTTATTGCAGGGGTATCTGAATTTGATCAATATGGTAGTGCTAAGGTATTAGAGAAAAGCTTTAAAAATCAAACTGAAGATAATGAGATTATAAAAGAATTACTTTTTGTAATGAATAATTTTTCTGATGCAATTAGTTTATCTAGTCGTGGATTATTTAAAAAATCTATGGAACGATTGTCACCAGTACTACAATCTATTAGTAGTATAGATTGTAATGATGACTTTAATCTTAATTTATTGAAATTGATTAGTACTAAACTTTCTGATACTTATAAATATACTATTAATAATAATGATGACGATTTAGGTTATATTGAATGGTGTTTAAAACATGGTTACTTACAGCAAGCATTGACTTTATTTACTGAATATGTACCTAGATATATTTGTTATAATATGCTAATGATTAATAAAGAAGAATATCAAGATGCAGTTGTTATAGATAAGGCTAAAGCGACATTGAGTGCAGTGAGAAAAGGTATTTCTTTATTTAAACAAAAGTGTAAGGGGGAAGTAAATCCAGAGTTTGAAAAGTATATGGAGACAGTTTTAAATACAAAAGAGGGTGCACTACAAATAATAAACGATAAAGATAATGAGGACATGACAGATCGTGAATTAGCTATGAGCGTTCTAAGCTTTTTTAATAATCAAAAAGAAAAATACTATATTCCTGAACATCCATCTGAAATATTAAAAAATATAATAAGTACTTTTGCGAGTGAGGTAAATAAAGATATTAATAAAAAAATAAGCGATTTAAAGTTGAATAAAAGAATAGAAGATATTCCAAATGAAATAAAAAAATATTTCGAAGAAAAAGTTCAATTAACGATAGATAAAATCAATAATATTTCAGTTGTGAATAATTTTTACCTTAAAGAAGATAAACGACAATTAGCGATAGAACTGATAAAGGGCATTGAATATATATATATGAGTTTAGCCAATTTACTAGATATGGAAAAGTGTCCGAATTATTTTAAACAGAGCTTTATCAAGATTTTTAAAGAATCAAAATATTTAGAAAGGTATAAAAAAGACATTAATGTTAATGATAAAACTCTTGAAATAATGATTCAGAGTGAATTAGATAAGAAAGAATTAAATGATATAAGAAAACAGATATGTAAATATTTTGCCAATAGTTTAGATACTACGTCATTTAATGATTTTTTTGAATCAGTATTAATAGAGCAGTTAGACTATATTTATATGGCAAAAGAATATCTTGCTATTAAAAAAAAGAACTTTGAAAATAATAAACCTACTTATATATATAATGCTCCTGGTGTTGTTCTCTGTTATAAAAAAGAATCAGATATAGTTAATTTTTTTAAGTGTATTCGATATTATTTTGAAATTAAACAGTCTAGAAATGATACGAATCATGCTAACATAGAATTAAAAGGTGAGTTTAAAACTGCTAAAGAGTTAAAACGTGCTATGGAATGTTGTTTACAACTTTTACGTTCATTTCCACTTAAATCTAATAGTTAGACAAAGAGAATTAATTATTATTAATCATTGAATTGGAATTATCTTTGGATTTGGTTATAGCAAAATATTTTTTAGATAATACTATATTGGTGATTTTCAAAATGCACCAGCTATATAAGGCTGGTGTATTTTGTTTCTTAGTTTTTTTGATGTGGTCGATTATTAAATAAGGTGTATTATATTTCTACAGACAGTTGAAGATATTTTATATATCAATATACAGCCTGATAGTCCTAGTTATTATGAGAGGATACTTGGTATGTAATCAAGTAGAATAGTTTTAGGCGGTGTTAAATGATGTAGATTAATATCATTAGGCTATTATAGTTCCTAGTTATTATGATGTGATACTGTGCATTGAGTGCGGTAGAATGATAATAGGAGGTGATCATATGATATAAATGTATTAATAGTGCAAAGACATATATTCTTAAAGGAGGTGGCGTTATGAATCCATTATTAGTTGAAGTTTTAGCTAATGTAGCGATAATTGTGGCAAATCATTTTTTAGAAAGCGAAAATTAAAGTATAAGTAGATAGACGTTTGTTTTAAATCTTAATTGGTTAAGTTGTTAAAATTTTAGGTTGATGCCGCAAAGGAGGATTTTTATGTTACGGAAGTAAATCATATGATAATAATTTAATGGTATATATTTGAAAGGTGGTGAAAATATGGGATCATTAGGTGAATTATTGCTTGAACTAGCGGTAGCTGTCGTAGTCGATTCGTTATTAGACGATGAAGATTAAAGCATAAGATGCGCATATTTTGTCTGTGGTTTAAGTGAGTATGTTATCAATTTTGATAATAATGTTATATAGGAGCGTTTATGCTAAGTAAATCAACAATACAATATTAATTTTAATATTTGATAGAAAGGAATGACTAAGAATGGGTTTTTTGGGTGAATTATTATTTGACGTAGTAGTAACTGTTGTAGTGGATGCATTACTTGATGACGATGATTAACTCTGTGTATGTTTGTAGCTTTTGAATAGTTTTAATTTATAAATGAGGAGATATGTAAATGATAAACTTCATTGATATAACGATTTTTATTATATTATAATTTAGGTAATAGTAGTGATATAAATGAATAATGAAAGTGAAAAGAAATAGTCAGCCTTGTATGTATATGCAGGGCTGGCTATTTCTTTAATATTAAAATATTTAAAATTTAGAAAATATTATAATTACTTTAGATTTTAGAAGGTTATTTATGATTAGTTTTTATGTAGATTTATAGGTTTTTGAATCCTAGTTTTCTTGAGTATATTAATTGCTATGAATCTCATATGATGAAGATGTAGTCGAAAGGACTTATGCATAATCTGAGCGTAATAGGAATTGCTCCTAGTTAAAATGAGTATATGCATTAGTACAATTGAATTATACTAAGAGTGTAGTTTTGAAGTGCGTTACATAGGGAGGTAGATTATGAATTATAAGTTTTATGTTATGAGATTGTAGTTAATATTTTATTAAATAAAAGGTAGGTGAGTATATGTTTAGCTTTATGCCTCCACAAACTGATTGGGGAAGATTATTACAACTTCTAGGTATTATTAGGTTTTAGTTTTTAACAGGTAATGGTTAGTTTAGTTTAGTAGATATATGATAGAAGGTGAAAATATGGATGAATTATTAGACTTAGTCTTTGATGTAGCCGTTGATGCGGCATTAGATGTTTTGTTTGAAGAATTTTTTGATTAATTATGGGAGAAATTATAATTGTTTATAGAATGAAAATGAGTATATGAATGTGATAAGGTTTTATTTTAAAAGTGAGAACAGAATATAAAAAGCGATAGACCTATCTGTATGATGTTATATGGATAGGTCTTTTTAGTCTTAGTTTTTCTGAGTATCTTACTTTTCTTAATGTTCGTATAATGAATTCAATAAATAAAAGTGGGTGCTCTTTAAATTTAACATCTTATTTTTGGTATAGATTGTGAAAGGTTAGGGAAGGAGATCTTTATGCAGTATTTGATTTCTTATGATATTTCAAACACGAAAGTTAGAAACAAGGTTGTCAAGTATTTAGAGTCTTTTTGTCATCGTATTCAGTATAGTGTATTTCTATGTACACATACATATATTCGAATTGATTCAGTTATAAGAAAGCTAGAAATATTAACTAGAAATGATGTAAATAAAAAGTTACTTGTTATCTCTATTTCGGATACAGCAAAAACGCCTATATGGTGTAATAAAGAACTTCCATTAAAAGAGAAATCTATATTAGTTATTTAATTGTAGTATGAGGTGCCCTGTATGATAGAAACTTTATATATAATTACCCCTGGCATATCAATCCGTCAAGCTGGTGGATTATTAATTTTGGAACAAAATCATAAAGTTATAAGAACATTACCTATAGCAACGGTTGGTAACCTTGTACTGGGGAGAACAGTACAAATTTCAACACAGGTTATGTTTTCTTTAATTAAGCAAGGAACTTTGATACAGTTTGTAGATTATAAATATAATGTAATTGGAACGTTAGGAGATAATCATACTATTTTACCTAGATTATTATGGCAAGCAAAATACTTTCAAGATAACTGCATTGCTTTATCGGGTGCAAAGTATATAGTACATCGTAAGATTAAGGCTCAAATTGCAATATTAGATCAATATAAGAAAACTAGAAAGATACCCATGTACACATCTGTACGGAGTACATTATATACTTTGTTAAAGCGTATAAATCAAGCTAAAACGATTGAAGGGGTGAGAGGTATTGAAGGATTGGCCTCTAAGACCTATTTTTCTGTATGGGAAACGATTTTATCTGAACCCTGGGAGTTTACAGGTAGAAATCGAAATCCTAGTTTGGACCCTGTTAATACATTGCTTAGCTATGGATATTCTTTTTTAGAAAGAGAGGTGCGGGCGTGTTTAGTGACAGCTGGCCTTGATGTACGTATTGGTGTGTTGCATAGTACAAATAATCGTAAAGATAGCTTTGTGTTTGATATGATGGATTTATTTAGGCAAGCGGTTATGGATCGCTTTATTTTAAAGGTACTTAATTGTCATATGCTCAAATTTAATGATTTTGATATATCGGAAAATGGGTGTTTTATGAGTAAATCATCAACTAAAAAATGGATTCAAATTTATGAAGATTATATGACGACACCGAAAAAACATTTTGGTGCATTATCACCGCGTCGGTGGATTCAACGAGAGATTACTAATTTTATAAAATATCTTACTGATATAAGTGATGATAGTATTACTTTAGATACAGATGCAAAATGTATTTCTTAATGTAATGAGGCTTAGAGGAATCATTTAATGATTTTCTAAGCATTGATATTTATATACAAAATATTAAAATGAAAAAAATTTAATAAATCATCATGTTATAAGTGATTTTTTCTTATGTATTTGCTATTATTTTAGATGAAGAATAAATGAATTCATATTAATAAATAGGGGTGTTTATGTTTATTAATCATACAAACCATTTGTCGCAATATTGGTCACAGGAACAACTTGCTGCAGCGCATCAATATGGGGAGGTTATAGATTTACCATTTCCTAGTATTGATCCACAGGCATCATCCTCTGAGGTGATGGACCTCGCTCAAGAATATGCAGGTCGTATTATTGCCTTGCATCCGTCTGCTGTATTGTGCCAAGGAGAATTTGTCTATTGTCATGCTCTAGTGGAAAGACTACTGACCGCAGGAATTACTGTATTGGCAGCCACTAGCGAGCGTGTTGTAGAAGAGTTTCCTCATAATGGTATAAACGAAAAAAGGGTTAACTTTCAGTTCGTCCAATTTCGGAAATATATTCGCTAATCATAGTTATTTGTAGTTAAGGAGTGAGCTTATGCAAGTCAATGCTATTTTGTTTGATGTGCAGTCTATTCAAAAGTACATCTTTGCAAACAATAAACTGAAGGCGAATGTTGGGGCTTCGTATATTGTGGATAGATTGTTTGAGGATGTATTGTGCAAAGACGTTATCTTAAAACTAGAATCGGGAGCAGATATTACATCTTGGAAAACGCGTCGTGATAGTATTACATCTCTACCCGCATCTGTATATGTTGCCTATATTGGTGGTGGTAAGGCACTGATTCTTATTGGTAATGATCATGCAAATATGATTGAAAGTATCATTAAAACATTTACATCTCAAGTGTTGACTCAATATCCAGGACTAAAGGTCGGTGTGACAACAGGTACTGTAACACTTGAAGATATAGATGAACGTCAATTATTTAAGCAATTGAAAAATAATCAATATACGTTAAATCCTATTTTGTGTCCTGCTAATACAGGTCTAACGACAATTTGTGATTATAGCGGTGATACAGCTGATACAGTCATAAACTTTGGGGATGGAGAACGTTTAGTAGCCACCTCTTTTACCTCTAAATTTAATGCCTTTGAAGCAGCTAATGCACGTCTAAAAAAAGATTTGTTTGGCACCGAGGATATCGAATGGGTGTTTCCATCTGAGTTTGATGAGTTAGGTCAGAATAAATCGACTGAAAATAGTAAAACAGGTATTAATGATATCGCTATTGTCCATGTTGATGGTAATAATATGGGGGCTAGATTTATTAGTTGCGATGGATTAGAAGAACGGAGTGAATTATCTGAAAAGGTAGCAACAAAGACTTTGGAAAGCTTTAAATCTCTAATACAATGGATTATTGATAAATACGATGTTCTTACTAAGAATCTTGAGTTAACAGATAAGATACTACCAATTCGTCCAATCATCGTTGGTGGTGATGATATTACGTTTGTTTGTAATGCTCGTATTGCTGTACAAACAGCGCACTTTTTAATGCAAGAACTGTTGAGTGATAACAATGGTATGTCTATTGATTCTTGTGCCGGTATTGCGGTAATTCCTACGTCATATCCTTTCTTTAGAGGATATCAGATGGCGGAACAATTGTGTGATAGTGCAAAATCTAAGATGCGTACATATAACAAAGGGAGCAAATCTTGTTGGCTGGATTTTGCTTTCCTTCATGGTGAAACCGCACCTACATTGGAGCAGTTCTTTGCCAATGAATATAGTAGCCTAACAGGTAATATGCACTATGGGCCATATCGTGTATATGAAAAGGGTAAAACATGTGAAACTGAACATGAAGGTTTATGGCAACTCTTAGAGTGTACTTATCAATTTAAGGATGGCCATGTGATGGCTCAGAATAAGGTAAAAGAATTACGTTCTGTATTGCAAGATAATGAACATATGTGGACTGTATTCCTTGAACAATTGCAAAATACAAAACAATCTATGCCTGAAGTGTCTGGCTGGGATGCTTTTAAAGAGAAATTATGGGTTAAAGTAGATGGTAAAATGCGTACACCATATATAGATGCTATAGAATTAATAGATTATGTGTTGCCTGGATTGGAGTAAGTATGTATACATTAACAATTAAATTATTGTCGCCAACGATGCTTATGTCTGGTCAGGGCGACGTTAATACAGATAGTACGATTATTCATGATCGTTATGGTATTCCATATATACCTGCTAAGCGTGTACGTGGTGTTTTATATGAAAGTGCCCTTGAAGTGGCAGAGATGATGGAGTTATCAAAGCTTGATACTTTCACAATCGAAGATGTAAATGTTTTATTTAATCGTAGTACTGATGATCAACTAGTAGAGGATAATCCTAAATTAGCTATTTTTAATCTGACGATTGAAGATTATGATGCGGTGGCAAATGATATAGCGGCACTACAATCTGATGTGCATCTTAAGAAAATATTTACTAAGGATCGTATCCTTGGAGAATACACCTCGATGCGGTACTATACATCGATTGTAAAAAATAGCGGAACCGCTCGTGAGGGGACTCTACATAATTCCCGTGTTCTCAATAGAAATCTTGAGTTTAAAGGATATATTACAATTAATGATATGACGGATACTGAAAGACTTATCTTAAGCTGTGCCGTACGTAATTTGACAGGTATCGGTGGTAAACGTAACCGTGGTTTTGGTCGCATAGAATGCACAATTGATGATAAAGCCTTTGATTTAGAAACTTTAGGGGGTAAGTTATGGAACAAGTAAAGATTACAATTACCGTTAAATCCCCAACGTTGATTGCTAGTTCCTCTACAGCGGGTGTGTTGACTGCTACACGTGGCTCTATTGATGGTCGAATTTTGCGTGGCGTTTTTGCATCTCACTTTATTAAATCTCATAACCTTGGTAAAGAAGCGCATAAGAATCAAGAGTTCATGGACTTATTCTATGGTGATTTGCGCTTTGTGTCTGCTTATAAAGATACTGTGAAAGGTACTTCTTTCCCAGCACCATTGAGTTTGCAGAAATATAAGAATGCAGATAAAGATACAGAATTTGTAGAAGGAGATGTGGTTGATTCATATTATGCAAGAACAAATTTGGATTATCAAAATGACGATAGGAAGAAGAATCTCTTAGGATTTAAAGGGGTTAAAGGGTTTATCGTTCGATATGGGGATTATTGCAGTTCAGTTCAAGTTGAAACGGCTATCAGATTACATATGTCTCGTTCTTCGGAAAAAGAACGCATTCAAGGGCGCAGTAAAGACGGTAATATTTTTAACTATGAATTTCTTGAGCCAAATCAAGTTTTTATAGGTACTGTTATAGGCCCTAAATCAGTATTAGAAGTATTTGTTCGCCAGTTCCCTAAGAAATTAGACTGTTATATTGGTCGTTCTCGTTATACAGAATATGGACATTGCGAGGTAGAGATTGGTGAGATTACATCGATTCTAGCACCTGAAAGCAAAGAGAAGCCTGTGTATATTAGATTGCATACGCCATTGTTATTAGGAAATGAATCTATTGTTAACGTAATTGGTGATGCGGTGCAAGAAATTGGTTCAGATATTTCCGTTGATTCTGTACATGCATCCTATCAAGAAGAGCAAAACTTTAATAGTATTTGGGGTGTTCGTAGTAGCTCTGAATCTGCTGCTTCTGCTGGTAGTGTAATTAAGCTAGTAAAAGCGTCTGGTTGGACACCAGATGACCTCACTAAATTACAACATATTTTGTACAACGGCATGGGTAGCCGTGTACAAGAAGGTTATGGTCAAGGTCGTTTATGGAATCCTAACCAATTTAAAATGGTGAAATTAGAAGCGCCGAAAATGGCTGAGGTTACTTCCTTACATCAATCGACACGTGATCTTGCTCGAAAGATATTAGAAAAACAAGTCATTTTAAATGCTCGTTTGAGTGCTGCTAATGATGTAGATACATATATTAAACCAGGATTTAATGTAGGTGGCCAAGTAAAGCATTTTACTACTGTCTTACTAGCTGAGCTTGGTATGGATCATAAAAATGGCTATAAGACTTTGCAGGCCTTTGTAACAAAAGTAAAAGATGCTGATAAGATACTGGCAAATAATTTGAAACCATTCAATATAAAACATGAGTATACAAGTAAATCCGATAAATATGTAAACTTAATGGATTATATTATTACATTTGACAAGGATATGTTACTAGATGCTTGCTTATCTAAAACCGGTGAAAGTGGAGAGTACTATGAGATTCCTACTGAATTAGTTGATATGATTGGTATTAATAAAGAGGAATTTTCAAAGATTGTAGTTTACGAATACTGGTTATATTTCTTTAGACATATTAGAAAAATTCAGTTTAGTCATATTAAAAAGAATCAGTAAGGAGGGCCGTCGTATGTCAAATTCTGCAAAAATAATGGGACGGTATACTCTTACCGGCACTGTTAAATTAGTAAGTCCACTCATCATTAGAGCTGGCGTTTATAATGATATCTTAAATGATACGGTCGATGATATCGTGGTGACCTATCATGATGGGCAGCCATTTATTCCTGGTACATCCTTGGCTGGGGTATTGCGTCAAATGATTCAAGATATTCGACCTGATGCAGACAATGTATTATTTGGTTCAATAGATGAATATAAAGGTACACAAAGTGCATTGCAAATTAATGATATCCCATTAGAAAATACGAATATCTCTGTCCGTGATGGAATTTGTATTGATGATGTACTTGGTGTCACCAAAGATGGAGCAAAATATGACTTTGAGGTCATTGAATCTGGGGCGTATGGTGCATTACGTATTGATTGTATCATTCGTGAATGCCATCGAAATCAAGTCAATATAATTGAAGATGCTCTTAAAACATTAGCAAATCTATTAGAAAATGGTATTTCTATTGGCGCTCGTACGGTAAATGGATTTGGTTGTATTGCTTGTGAAGATATCTCTTTAGAGCATTATGACTTTATAAAACAAGAGTGTGTACAGGCTTGGTTATTGCATGAATCTGGTACAACAATTACTATTCCTGAGGCACCTATTGTAGCAAAGAACGACCTTATCATTGATATGGATTGTTATTTAGAGGATACCATTCTCATTAAATCTATTTTTGAGGCTCGCTGGGAGGATAAGTTGGAGGGTAAGTCGGAGGATAAGTTACTGACTTTATTTATTCCCGGTACATCTGTTAAGGGTGTGTTACGACATCAATGTGGACATATATTACATGCATTAGGGCGTGGAACTGCCTTAACTAATAATCTCTTTGGTTATAGCAATGATAAAACTAAGGATAGTCATAAGGGTCGTGTCTTGGTAAATGAAGTATATTTTGATACAGCTTATACACAAGAAGAACAGCATCGCATTCGTGTTGACAGATTTACTGGCGGCGTTATGAATGGTGCTTTGTTTGCTGATCATCCTCTACGGAATACAAAAGGAAAAACATTAACGTTTCCGTTGCACATAAGAATTAAAGATTGTAGTGACAGCGAAGCAGGCCTTGCCATGCTTCTTGTGAAGGATTTAATGACTGGTCAAGTTACAATGGGGGCTAATCGTACAATCGGTTGTGGCCGTATAAGAGGTAATTCTGTTACTATTCGCTATAATGATGAAAGTTATGTAATCGATGGCAGTGGCAAGGTTGTTACCGGTCAAGTTGAGACTTTAGAATCATTAGTTCAATCCTTACATCAGTGTAAAGAAGATACAGTTTCAGCTAAGGAGGGCGCTCATGAGTAAGCAATTAAATAGCCATGAAGGCGTATATACAAAAACTAGTGGCACATGTGGCCTCACAGCTGAAGTAAATGTGTTATCTACTGCAAAAGAGTTTATGAAGCATGATGGTCTTGTGATTACTTGGTCAGTACACGAAGTGAAATGGGGATATTACAAACAAGGTGTTTTCCAATTCTCTGATGGTACTACAGATGTTGATTTGGCTTTCTTGCAAGACATGCGTATCTTTAATGATGCGGAAGAATTACGACTTACTGTACAACATGGTGAAGTAGTATATCGTTATATTAGTGACGAAGCCGGTGAACCTGTAAGTTATGTAGACTCTACATCTCGTCTTATTGGCGAAAATAATGCTGGATATGCTCAACTTAATCGGGTAGACGGTTTTACGTATTTAGTCGATTCAGGACGTAAGCTTTCACAAATCATTCCAGTATCTACATCAAAGAAATATTGTTATTTAACAACACGTAACTATATAGGTTATTTAGATAACTATCAAGCAAGCTATACCGATTATCGGTATATTGAGATTGCAGATAAGGAAGTGTAAAATGGCAAAAACACAAGCTGAAAAAAAGAAAGAGTCTCAGGCCCGTATGGCAAAAAATAATGGAGGAAATCAGCGTTATGGTAGTAAAGACCGACAAGAATCTACTAAACCAGTATCTTTGCCATATAATTTTGTAAGTTTGCCAGAACAGGTTATTCCTGCAGAGTTTTTTGAACCAGACTCTGGTAAAGATATGAAAGATTTATATAAGCAACATGTTTTAACTAATGGTAAAAACTCTGGCTATATAGATATAGATATTTTGACGCAAACTCCTCTATTTATTGGTGGTAATGTTGTTACGAAAAATGGGGAAGAGTATCAAGAGTTCTTTGGTGGCAATGATCATCCTATCATTCCAGGCAGTAGTATTAAAAGCATGATTAAGCAGATATTAAAGATAGTAACTGCTAGTGGATTTAAGGCATATAGTAGCGAATCTGGTATGGGTGATTTTGAGAATCGTCGTTTATTCTATAGAGAAATAGGCAACAAAGATTCAATTTATCATAAGAATATGATTGAGTCTTGTCGTATTAATGGTAAATGGACCTCTAAACCTTTAGCTTCGGCTGGCATTATAATAAAAACAATTAATAATGAATTTTATGTTGTGAATGCAAAATTTGAAACTTTAAACTATAAAGAGTTCCCTCATTTGGAACATAAAAATGGTAAAGTTGGTATTGACTGGTCAGATGATTATGTAGATATACATACTGGTCAAATACAGAAAAAAAGCTCTTTTGTTCGGATTTTAAAACCGACTAGTTTTTTTAAAGGACGAATAGAGTTGCCTAAAGAAGTTATTGAAAACTATGGATATGATTATATTTATAATCGATATTCGATTAATAAAGAGGCAATAAATCTATTAGATGTAGATAAGAATTGTGTAGGCAAAAAAGGTGAGGCAGCAAAAAAATATACGGATTGTTCTGATATAACTTATGTTGTGCCTTGTTTTTATAAGATAAAAAATGGCAAGGTACAGCATTTTGGACATGGTCGTTTTTATCGTACTCCGTATGAAAAAAGTATTGCTGATCATTTGCCAACAGCATTGAAACAACAAAAGGATGTTGTAGATTTAACAGAAAGTATTTTAGGTTATTCTCGTGAGTGGGCAGGTCGAGTCTATTTTTCTGAAGCGCATCTATGTAGTAATCCTAAGTGGTGTGAATGCAACAAACCACAACCATTGATGGGACCGAAACCGACATCCTACCAATTCTATTTGCAACAAAATACAGATAATTCTAATTCTGCACATAATCATTGGGATAGTCCTAATACTTTTATTAAAGGCTATAAATTATACTGGCATCAACCTATAGCTAAAGCTAATTCTTGGAAAAACCCTTCTATTAAGAATAGCGATAAACTTTCAAAATATATTCAGCCTATTGATTCCGGTATAACATTCAAAAGTAGAATTTATTTTGATAATCTTAGCGATATTGAATTAGGTGCATTATTATTAACTTTAAATCTTGATACAGAGGCTGGTGAAAAGAGGAGTATTTCCTATAAATTGGGTAAAGGTAAATCAATTGGTTTAGGCAGTATTAAACTAAATTCTTCTTTATATATCTTGAATAGAGATAAGCGATACAACACATTGTTTTATAATAATGCTTGGCAATTAGGAGAAACTGATATTTCAAAAGAAGTTTTTATAGATGCTTTCCGGAAATATAGAAATGATATTCTCGGTGATGATGAAACTCTTGAAGAATTAGTGACTATGATGGACTGGAATATAGCTAATGGACCAAGTGCAATCCCAAAATGGAAAGAGGCTGTGACCATGATGCCTGTTGGCAGAGCAGATCCTTATGAGCGTTATATAAAAAGAGTTAAGTTAGGTACACCAACTGAGTTTATTAAAGCTTGGAGTAAAAAATAATGCTTGCTACCGTTACACTCACTCTCCAATCTCATAATGGAGGGGCGTTGCCCCAATTCCCCGGTCGTTTCCTTCATGCTGCCGTCTTTTCTCTTATCAGTTCCATTGATGAAGAAGCAGGCAACTATTGGCATGATATGTCTAGCATAAAACCTTTTACCGTGATGTTAGACTATAATCAGCCTCGCCGTAATCATGTGATTCAAGAGGGAGATATACTCTTTTTACGAATTAATGTATGGCATCGTGATTTGTGGTATATTTTAGCAGAGACTTCAGAATCGATGTGTGTACAGATTGGCCCTTTACAAGCAACGATTGTCAATGTTCACTGTGAAGCGCCTTTTGGATTGCCACTGCGTGAAGAGAATATACTTGATTTGGTGCAACATCGATTAGAAGCCAAACCAGCACGCAAAATTGAGTTTGAATTCTTCACGCCTACCATGTTTAATGGCACGTATGGAGATATAACATTTCCAACTGCAGATCTTATCTTTGCCTCCATTGTAGATAAATGGAATGCTGGTGATGTAGAGGATGTATTGGATAAACTACGCATTAAAGCACTTTGTGAACGTATTATATTATTCGACTGGAAAGGTCAGACAAAACGTGTTTATTTTGGCCGTGATCGAGGATATACAGGATTTGTTGGTAAGTTTGTCTTTAATCTATCTAAGTTAAGTGCCGAGGAGAATCATCTCATCACTATTTTAGCACTATTTGGCCAACATTGTGGTATTGGTAGATTGTCTAGTCAAGGGCTTGGACAAGTAAAAGCTTTGCTAAAGAATAAATAACATATGTAGATATATTAGAACTATGAAACGTTCATGATATATACCTCTAAATGAAAGGAGTCTTAGGCACATCCTATGTAGATGATCCTGAGGCTCCTTTTTGCTCCTAGTTTTTTTGATTATCTCATTTCTATAATCATTCGTATAATAAACTCACAAGTTAAGCCTGAAGGGTTGGAACAAAGTGTAATCATAGTTTTTTCCTCCTTTTAAATATAAATAGATTTTCCTTTTAGAATGAATAATAAAAAAATACCTCCTATGAAGTCCCGCCCTAGCGGGCAATATAAATTATTGTTCACCCTACAGGCTTAACCATAATTAAGTTGGTTGTATTTTGTTATATAGTTTTAAGGAGAGACATTATGTATCATTTTATAATTACCACAACAGGATTATTTAATACACTTCGTACATCGGTTTTTCCAGCCATAAATAATCCGAAAGCAGCAACATTTTTATTGGGTTTATTATATAAAGTCAATGTATACACCCGCCATATCAGAATCAATAAATATAAAGAAAAACGAGATTTAGTGCATCAAGAACTTAAGTTAGAGCGTAAACGCATTCGAGCTTATGCGGATGTTATTCGTGGAGAGGGAAAGTGGAATGATGAATTAGAACGAAAATGTATCGATTCTGTGTTAGAGTTTATACGATTCGGCACCTATCAAGGTGAACCGGTCTTGCCTGAACCTCGTAATGGTAGTTACACCTTGTATCCTATGTATAAGACTCAACGAGGACGCTCTTTATTGGATAAGGAGAAACAAAAGTTCGCTGAGGAAAATCAATATACATATGACCATATGTTACGGTATTTTATATCCTTACTATATGCTCCTGATGGGGTCTTTCGAAGGGCAGATGATTTCCAACGACTCAAGGCTCCTATATCAATTTCTTCGATTCAAACCGCATTAGACGACATTGATACATCTAATCTTCCTAGTATTTTAGATGTGAAATCTTTACCTGATACGTATACTGCCATGTCTTGGAATAGCATAGATTTGGAATTTTTATTTATTGCTGATGCGGTGGGAGCATATATGGTTCGTGGTATGTGTGGTTATACCGAATCGGAACAGTTAAACGCATTATGTGATGATGAAACATTGATGGCTATTTGTGAAAGTCCGTATAAGTGTTTAAATTCGTCTAGCCTGCATGATTTTTGCTATCCAGATATATTACCTGTAGATAATTTTATTCCTGTATATGATGAAAGTAACCATAGTTCGGATATCCTGGTATCTTATTATGCTCATAGTAACACAGATTTATTTCAAGATAATTGGAGTGCATATGATGGAGATGATATTGAGGAATATGTGCAAGACCGATTGACTGGCCCTATGATGGATAATATTATTAAGAGTTTATCTAAAGAAAAATTATTTATAGAGTTACACCCAAAAGCAGAATACCGAAAGGAGTATTTAGATTTCTTGCTTCCTTATACTACGGAGCGTTGTTTGGGGGAACACAAGTTCATAGTACCAAAAGAAATTGATATTATAGCGAAAAAAGTGTATTGTATGCTGGACGCGTGTAGAAGTATTATTGATAATTCGCAATTGTATGGATCCATATTACCTATACTCGATGCAATTGATGAATTGATTGGTGATATGTCTCTTTCACTAGATAGTCCATGGAAAGTTGAGTATGTTAAAAAAGTGTCACGATTATCTCAATGGTATCGAGCATTAGTCTATGCTTTCACAGGCCGTAGTGGAGCCGATGATATTTTTAAAGCTATTATTGAGCAACAAGAATGGAATCTATTGGCATATGATATAAAGAAGGATTATTATATGGCTGAATGGGGTGAGCTATCGAAAGCCTTTGATTTGGACACTGTGCGTTATGCCTTGTTACAGTATTATGTAAGTATGGATTATCAAGATGTGTATGAGCAATATTTGCAAAAACTGTGTCCAGATATTATACTTGGTGAATTTGATTACGAACAGCAAACGTCTATATTGTTGAAACAACCTATCCATAAAAAGGATTATTGCTATGCTGGACGAGATGTTGCGCTATGGACCAAGGTTTTGTGGAAGTTCTATGTAGATGAGATTGATCCATCATTATGGAATGAGATTGCGACCTTGTGGGAAGCATGGCGGGAAGCATATTGTTTCGATGATTTATATGCCTATCAGATAAGTGTTAAATACATGGTTAATTTGGCTATGCATTTCGGTGATATACAGCGTGCAGAATGCTATAAGCAAACCGTTTCTGATGATGTCTCTACTTTTATGCATGATATGGGCATGCCAGAGTTTGGTAATTATCCTTGGACGGCTATTTCTTATTACATTATGGCTGATACGGATCAAAGCTTAGGCCTTGTAGAACAAGCGATGGAAGAATTCCATAAAGCTTATATCATTAAGACGCATGCAAAATCTAGCTGGGAATTTTATGAACAATGTAATGGAAATGCTTGGCAAATACCAATATCTCGTTTTGAATATAGAGGGACTATCTTTGGATATATAGATCAGGTAGATATGCCAAAACTATCTTCAATCGAAGCCTATAAACGAGCATTGTCTCCGTACATGACATATATTATGGATTAAAGGCAATCTAGATAGTGATAGATAAATAACAAAGAGCGAGTGGATTATGAATGTAATCCGCTCGCTCTTTGCAATTGCATGAGTAGACATTTATAACTCCACAGATAGTATCTGTATTTCTGTTAAATAAGATGAATAGAAAATGAATCGAGTTATTGACGTAAAATCGATAAACCCTTATAATAACTGTATCTTAGGAAATATCATTTTCCTCCAGTATTTATCTATATCCATAGGCCTTGTGGATCAAATGAGACCATGTTTTTACCGTTTGCGGTGTGAGGTTTTCCAAAACCTAATTTTAAGGCTCATGAATACTGGATTTGTAAGGCCTGCTGTTGCAATAGTACTTACCGTTTACGGTATTGAAACGCACCACATTGGTTACACTTAACCATGTTACCACCAGTTGCAACAGTACTTACCGTTTGCGGTATTGAAACTCATAAAGCAATTCAGGTGTTTGGAAACGATTTTTAGTTGCAACAGTACTTACCGCTTGCGGTATGCGACGAAGGGGGCGAGATAGCAGAGGAGCGAAGCGATGATGAGGTCCGCCCATCTCTAGTCCCTGACCGAAGAGAAAGGAAAACGAAAAGGATAGAGTGAATGTGCCTACCGCTTGTGGTATGCGACGAAGGGGATGAGCAGAGGAGCGAAGTAACTATGAGGTCTGCACATCTCTAGTCCCTGACTGAAGAAAAGGGAAAACAGAAAGGATAGAGTGAAAGTGCTTAACGTTTACGGTATTGAAACTGGCAATATACATATCTTATCACCGCTATATAAGTTGTAACAGTACTTACTGCTTGCGGTATTGAAACAACTTAGTGGCAGACTTTATCCACCCGCTAAACATTGCGGTTGTAACAGCACTTACTTTTTACAGTATTGAAACTTATTATACGTTTTAAAGCGAGGCTAATGATTATGAGAGACGATATCCGAGATCTTTTAAATTGTGAATTACGTAAATTAAATGAAGCAACTTATGCTTGTAATGTATATACTATAGCCATAAAGTCAGATAATGATTATATTGATCTAGATCTGGTTAAAGTAGAAGATTATAATGAAGTTGTTAAACTATATAATTCACTTATAAAAGATTTAAATGAAGAAGATCTAACTAATAATTATAGAGATGCTATTAGATATATGAATAAAAGGTTTTTCAAATATTAGTGAGAAAAATCTATATGATTTATTTTTTATTTACTCATTTTAATATAAGATTAAAGTCATATATGATACCATAAGGAGGTACTTTAAATGATCCTTAAGGATCTAATTACAGATGTTTTAGACGCTGCTGCTGGTACTGAAGTTGGTAGTTGCAACAGTATTTATCGTTTACGGTATATGACAAAAAATTCAATAATCTTATAGGAATACCCTACAAACACAAAAACTCTACCCTAGATCTCCTAAGGTAGAGTTTTCATTTATAAATCTCTATAATACGATGCTTATTGTATCGTATATTTGTTTGGTATATAATTAACATAAGATAGTTAGGCGAGGTTGGGCCTCTCTTCGTCATTGAAGGGAGGGGTAAGCCTATGAGTGATTATGAAATCATTATGCTCCTATTACAGGTAATGACCGTGGTTATCGCCTTTGGAGCATTAATAGCGCTTATTTGTCTAGGAAAAGACAAATAGCCCTTCGTTATCTTTGATAATTCGATAACTGAAAGGCCATTTCCTAATATTTTATAGATTTCGAGATGAGCCTGACGTATCCACTCGTCTGACTATCTTCTTATATTATAACGATGGTTGCGTTCATCGTCAAATATAGATGATCACAGTCGTTATTTTGGGATATGGATAGTGCTTATTTGTCCAGGTAAATAGAAATAGCCCTTCGTTACCTTAAAAATCGATAACTAAGGGCCAATTCTATATTTTATGTAATTCAGAGATGAGCCTGACGTGTCTACTCGTCTGACTATCTTCTTATAGTATAACGATGGTTGCGTTCATCGTCAAACACAGATGAACAAACATGTCCTTATTTATATTATTATATGCTCTGCCATTAAGTATGCAGGACATGAATTCTGAGCTGTTTTAAACGGCTCTTTTTTTGTTCCTAGTTTTTTTGATTATCTCCCCATAGAGAATCTCCGTATAATAAACTCACAAGTTAAGCCCATTGGTTGTAAATCAGTAGCATGATATACCTCCTTTGAATAAGAAATAAAAATAGACTCCTTTCTGATAGAACATGAATTGTGCAGATGGTGAGCTGGTTTCTTCCAATGGGCTTAGCCTAGTATGTTGTTTGTATTACTTGCGTTATATGAGTTTTTATACACGGAGGTCCTTTATGGAACGATTTACTATTCAGAAAAATGATTTTTTATCCCATGATTGTACCGGTTACTTTCACCTATATTATGTAGGGTACGGGCGACCAGGCAATCCGGATTATTTGAACATCTTGAAAAATATATTTGTTTCTACACATCCAGATACATTGCAATCCGCCTCTAGACAAGCTGCAGCGTTAATGATACAGGATATTCCGCAGGTTATGGACGCCGAAAGGTTGGATGAGGCCGTTCTCATGGCGGTGCCACGGTCCAAGTCTGGCATGTGCAATTGGCAACTCGGGTTTAAGGCTGCGGTGCAGACCGCTGTGAAAGCCCTACAGGATAATAATTTGCCCGTCATCGACGGAACGGATTTTATTTTCCGCCATACGAGTACCAAGATGACGCACTTGCGTAAGCCTGTGTCTAATTTCGAAAATACTGGTAGTGAGCCGTACCCAGGGATTACCAAGGATACTTGCGATATCCAGTACGAGTACATCAAGGGTAGAACGATTATTTTAATAGATGATATTTATACAAAAACGGTTAATGTCGATGAAGACTGTATTCAAGCATTGTACGATGCCGGTGCGGCGCGCGTTGTTTTCTACGCCGTAGCCTACACCAATCGAAATGCGTATAAAAGAGGAGCATAATATGAACATTTCACCTATAGCTTTGAAAATTTGGGCTGTTCAACAAGCCACCAACCAGATCAAATCGAGAGCTAGCTTTCACAATACGTGGAAAACAGCTGATGAATTCCTCGCCATGATGGACGACATTCCTCACATTGATGAGGCGGTGCACAGTTTGTCCGTGGCGGCGGACGATATGGACTGGATGGATGGCGCCGTGTGCTGCTTTGATGCGGATTTTCCCATCGTGAACACCAGCGCACCCAATGGCGACCGGCCTTATCTCTTGTTCTACAAGGGCAATCTTAGTTTACTTGGCGATTTGAACCGTAATGTGGCGGTTATCGGGTACACAACGCCGACTGATGAGCAGGTGGCCCGTGAAAGCAAGATTGTTGAGCAACTCGTCCATTATAACCAACATATCGTGAGCGGCCTCGCTAAGGGCTGCGATGGCGTTGCCCATACGATATGTATGGATTGTGGGGGCAAAACCATTGCCATCTTGCCGTCACCATTAAATTCTATATTCCCTGCTGCGCATCGTGATATGGCAGAGCGCATCGTTGCAACGGGTGGGCTCATTATTACTGAATATTGTGATGAACCACATAGCCGTTATGAAGCCATCAATCGCTTTGTAGAGCGAGATCGATTGCAAGCCTTATTTGCTAAGGCGGTCATCCTCATTGCTAGCTATGAAGGCCGTGATGGGGATAGCGGGTCCCGTCATGCCATGGCAAAGGCTAATAAGTATGGACATATGGCCTGTGCTATGTATAATGCTCTGACTGATGACAATGCACGGGATATGAAGCTAAATCGCAGTTTACTAGCATCGAATCAAGCGCGACAACTCGTGGCTGCAAAGGGAAAATCAGATACATTGGCAGTCACTGTCGAGGATATCGTTCAATTAGTGAATCCAGCATTGGAACTGGCAGACACACTATTTTAAGTTCTATAGTAGTTGGCTGTTGTGATTATGATGTCCGCATTATTACGAATCAGTTAGAAGTAATAGGTATAGTTTGATAAAGGAGGTTCTATGTTTCACATCGTCGATGTAGATAATACATTAGTGTTTACCAATCAATTAAATACAGCCGGTTATGTGTACGCCTTGGCTCAGGTGGGACTGGAACTAAGTACTACTATACCGGATCGTATTACCCGTGATGTGGTGCGTACTTGGTATCCGCAGCTCACAGATCAAGAATTAGGGTTCATCACATCCCATAAGCAAGCCTATGTGCGTACACATTTGGAACAAACCACGCTTAACCTTGCAATGGCTCACTTATTGATTTCTCAAGGCAGCAAGCATTGCGCTTTGTGGACCGCGGCTGATCCAGAACGAGTACGGTTGCTGTTAAACTTTCACAATGTGACAGATTACAAGGCCATTCGGTTTAGCGATAAGTCCGCTGGAGATGTGGTACATGCCATTCAAGATTTTTGCTCATTATTTCAATGTGGGCCAGAAGATTTGTGTTTTTATGATGATGACCCTGATGTTATTCAGCGACTACTGGACTACGGTGTGTCCGTCATGGCGGCATAAGATGGTAGGTGTTTTATATCAGTTTTGCATCCATCATTTGGTATCATAGACGTATTTGATTAGATAGATTAGAATCATAAGTGTAGATAGAGTTTTGTTATATAGGAGGTATTATGCATCACGTTACGATTAGCACAACGGGCATATTTAATGCCATTCGGCCGTCCTTGTTCCCGCCGATAGAGGGGAAGGAAACGACGACGTTTTTACTTGGCTTGGATTTTGATACGGGTGGGATTATTCCATTTTTAGATGAGGAGCAAGATGATGTGGTTGCCAATGGTCCTCATGTTGAGCTGGAACGGCAGCGGATTCGTGCGTTCGTCAAGGCCGTGTGTGAAGAGATGGGCAAGCCCTTCGAGGAGTGTCGCAGTGCGTTCTTGTTTTCTTTGCCAGAATTCATCCGCTTTGGTACGTATAACGGTCAACCTCTATTAGAAAAGCCCCGTACCGGAGAGTATGAGGCGTATGTTTTGTATAAAAGCCACAGAGGCCGTAAGTTATTATTCCAACAGGGCCGTTCACCAAAGGATGAGGCACAATATGTATTCGACAACATGCTACGATATTTTATAACGACCTTGTTTTCTGATGGGGGTACGTATGGCTATTTAGCCGACGTTAAGCATATAGAAACGCCCCTATCCCTTGGCGTGTTGCAACAGTCCTTAGAAGACATAAATCCTGATACTTTGACAGAGGGCGTTGCAGCCTTTTTGGTACCGAATCATTACGAGATGACCGAACCTACACAGGTGCAGTCTGAATTTTTACTCCTTGCCGATGCGCTTGGTGCCTATATGGTGCAGGCCATGGACGGAGAAACGGAATCGGACGCGCTCAAGACCTTGTCGAATGATGTATTATTACAACATATTTGTGAGTCTATATACAATGAGTATATGGGACCTCGTGAAGAGGCGTCCATTAATATTTACGATGCGTGTGAACGCTGGCTCAATCCGTTGATTCGTCAATCTTGGAACAATCAATATACGATGTTCCGTCGTACCTTAAAGCAGGTGCCTACTTATGATGATGGTGTGCTTGGTTATGTGAAAGAACAGAAGGTATTCCCGCTTGTGGCGCAAGTGATTCAGGATCTTTCCACATCGAATCTTGGCGTCGAATTGCATCCAAAGGTGCATCAGTATAAGCAGTATTTGGACGTCCTCGTTCCTTATACAGACCGCGTGGAGGACCTGTATCGCAAACGCTATGTTGGGGTGGGCGATGAGCTCTTGTCTGTAATGGATGAATCGAATCCATTCGGTATGAATAGTCATTTTCGCATGGATACCTCATTTGACCTAGAAGGTTTTGTTGACACTGATGATCCGTTTGGGGTTACTGACCCATTTGGCATGAATGATACGGATGATATGCCGCCGGTGGATGTGGAATTATGTTGCCACGTGTATTGTGCACTGGATGCGTGTCAGCGTGCCATACGAGGCGAGCGCATGTACCACAATGTGATTCCTATCGTGAATTTCCTAGATGATTTGGTCGCTCATGCAGATATTCCTTCTCCGGATTCGTGGCAGTACGAGTATATGTTGAAAGTAGGTCGTCTGTCCAAGTGGTATCGGGCATTGGCCTATGCTTTCACAGGGCGTAGTGAGGCTGAAAGTCTATTCAAAGAGTTGATTCAGGCTCAGGAAAAGGATCCATTAGAGTATGAAAGTTATTCGGATGCATTCATTAATAACTTGGCAAATCCGTCGAGTGCCTTTGACCTTGACTATTTGCAACTTGCGTTATTGCATTTTTATGTAGAAACGGACAATCGCGTTGGTTATGAGCGCTATATTGAAACCTCATATCCACCGCTTTTCTCCATGCGTCTTGATTGGGTTAGCCAAATGCATGTTTTACTAAATGAGAATGGATACGAAGCCGAAGATGAGTATACACAAGGTAATCACTATTGGAACTATACAAATGCGGCCTTTTTGTTGTGGCTTAAAGCTGTGTGGCACTTTCACCTAGATCATATGGATCAAGAATGCTGGGAAGAATTAGGTACCCTATGGGATGCGACCTATAAAAATTCCAATTATTTGCTGCGGCATACGCAGGATCATTACGCGTACCTTGAATGTGTCAAATACATGGTGAAATTGGCCGTTCATTTTGGCGATACCCGGCGGGCCGAGATGTACAAGCGGAATTTACAAACCCTTATCGATGAGGAGTATAAATTTGGCTGGGCCGGTACTGCATTAGGCTATCCATGGAATGCATCGTATTATTGTATTATGGCTCAGATTAATGAAAGCCTAGGCAAACTAGACCTTGCGAAAGAGCAGTACGATAAGGCCTACGCCTTGGTGAGCTTTGCCCAAGATAAATGGCGCTACTTTGAAGGTAAACATGGTAACATCTGGGAGTTACCGATTGCCGTAGATCCAGAGGCAGCACAACCTACGCTAACCGAGTGGTTAACAAACTATACACCGAAATTCTCTACCATTGAAGAGTACAAGAAGGCCTTAGTATCTTGGATGAGCCTTGTGTTCCATTAACATCGTTACATTGACGTATAGAATATAAAATAGGCACGTTCTCGTGGATATAGTATACTTATACCAATAAGAGAACGTGCCTATTGTTGTTTGAGAGGTGTTGTATGAAACTAAAAACGATATTGCTAGGTGTATCTATGGCGTTAGCTTTTACCATGCCTATTAATGCGGCGCAATATACTGTGCCCGAGGGACAACCGCCTGTGCCAGGGGCAGATGCAAGTATTCCAGAAAATGCATATCAGAATTATCGGTATGGCAATACTAGTAAAGTACCTGACTTTGAGATTAAGGAATCTCTAAAACTCAGATTTAAAGAGATAGACGACGTTGCAAGTGAGCCTGGAATGAGTCTAGCCAATGCTGATGCATTAAAGAAGGCTAATATTAGGTATATGGACTTGCTTTCTCATGATTCAACGGTCATTTTATTACACGAAAAGGGGTATAATGCTAAACTGACAGCTCCGATTAGGACTGTGGAGGGTATAGTGACCCCTTTAAAAAGAGAGGATATTACATCATTTGCCATAGACCGTTATGCAATGGCTTCGCTTTCTGGTACTACGGAAACGCCGGAACAAGCTTTTAATGAAAGTAGCGCTGGACGTAAAGGAACTTTCATATATCCTGGTATACGAGCAGGAACTTGGATAATAACAGAATCATCAAAGAACGATAATAATCCTATGATGTTTGCCCATGTTATAGTCGATGACCAGCCAAATCATACATACATCGCTACGTTGAGTAAGTTTGGTCAATCGGATGTTGTAACGAACTTAGAGTCAGCAATGGCGAATATTGTGATTCCTTCTATGCAATCGTTGGATACATTGGATAGCATCAGCAATCTTATTACATGGGATAATATTACGTATCGTGTGCCAAAGGGCATGGTGCTAAAAACGAATGATACGAATCATTCCAATTCAAATAAGCGTGTGTATCAGGGGCATGGAATGGAATTCGTTATTGAAAGAGGTCCTGTTACTGATACTGAAAACCCGATATTGGCATATTGTAACCGTGTTCTACGTGACTATCTCTATGCATCTCCATCACTTCTATTACAAGAGGTACCGATTCAGTCTGCAGTGGTGTGGAATAATGGGGTTCCTTCTTATCTTATGGATCAATATAATTCTGGTAAAAAATCTCGTATGATTCAATTGATACAGGATGATCAGTATGAATACAATATATATCTTACCTATGAAGATGGAAAAGCAAACTATAATCACATCGAACTACGCGATATAATGGAATATTTAGATTTTGGGAACGCTAAGATGCTAAGAGATACAATGCATCAAAACTTAATACATAAGAAAAAATAGCCCTTCGTTATCCTTTATAATTCGATAACTGAAAGGCCATTTCTACATGTATATGTAATTCAGAGATGAGCCTGACGTATCCACTCGTCTGACTATCTTCTTATATTATAATAAGGTTATGATTTATCGTCAAATTAAGATGAATGAGGTATAGTGTTTATAACTATAATTTCTAAGAGGAGAGTCTTATGTTAAAACGTATTTTTATAATGTTAGCAGTAACGTTAGCTTTCACCATACCTAGCCAAGCGATATCGATACAGGAACTCAAGTCGTCACCACAGTTTAAGGTGATGTATGAGGTAACGCCTGATGGTCCTAATGCGGATGAGCATACTACGTGGTATTTAGATACGAGATCCATAGAGGTGTTAGAGTATGCACCACCTATGTATAAAATTAAAGCTACGGTATACAATGCGTACCAATCACCGCGGAAACATGTTATTTATAGTGATTCCTGGGTTGTATCCTATGACACTCGTTTGTCGCTGGCGAGTCAGGTATATCATGCGAAACAAGCCGGTGCTTCGTTGACGACGGTTATTGATGCGGCACAAACGAAAACAGGTATGATGGGCTCCGAGGAACCCTTAGGCGTATTCTCTTTTGATGGTCAGTCGTTGCCGATTCATGTGAAAGCCTCTACGCGTGCTATTTTGCGCATGGCTCCGAATACGAGGCGTTATGATATAGCGGATACTTTATTCTATGAAGCGTATCGGATGCATTTTGAAGATGTGGTGGTGAAATGAGGCGGATGATGAAAGTATTATATATAACAATGGCATTGGTACTGTCTGGTGTGGTGCCAATATATAGCATATCTATGCAGGAATTACAAAATACTAGCCACTATGAAATGCTTCGTGGTTTTGGTGAAAGCGGCAATGGTGATGGCACCTATATAGATAAGGATTCCATCAAGGCCTCTAACGGGCCGAATGGAACAAAGCAAATTACCATCACACAGTATGTGCTCATGCCTGCTGGTGATACGATTCAGGAAAAGCAGGTTCTTTACACCTTTGATACAAAGCAGTCCTTTGCTAATTTAATTAAGAAATTGGATGCTCACCAATTAGGATCCTATAAAGACCTATGGTTATCTAAACAAAAGAATTCAGGAATTTCATCTACTATTATTGATTTTAAAGTGTTCCATGTAGATGGAAACCGATATGATGCACAAAGCGAAGCGAGAGATAGACGGATGGCAACGGCCCCTGTAGACTTTGGCTTTGCCGGATATCTTTTGGCTAACCGCTTGTATGAACGTGTGTACGGTATGCAATTTGATGATATATCGTCAAATTAAGATGAATATGTTGTTATAAAGTGTTTATTGCTACAAACTTTAAGAGGTGATTCTAGTGAAACACTCGCTTGTAAAACTCTTGTTAAGTTCTATTTTTATTATTGGTTGTTTGGGGCAAACTGCGTTTGCTAAAACTGATGATGCGGGCGTTTTAGCCGGTTTAGAATCTAATTCGGATATATATTCTTATTTAAACTATTACCATTATTCCTTATGGCTAGCGGATCATCGTTATTCCTATCATGATATGTATATCTCTGCTGACCAATCGGTTATTATTTCATTATGGGATTTGCGTACACAACCGAGTACGATATATATTACAAAATCTGGGTATGCAACTAATAAAGGGGCTATGGTAGGTATGACGCGAAGCGAAGTAGAATCTCTTTATGGGCCACTTCTTGAGGATACTGAATGGGGACGACCAGCAGAACCATATGGAGATATCTATCATGGATATGATAAATATACTGGGTACTATGTGGGTGAATACGTAGGGTATCACAATGAAGGTTTATCTTTTGTATTCAATAAATATACGAATCAGGTTGTATTGATTCGATACCAACGTAATCGGCATGGGAATAGTAATGTGTTGATGGATGTCAAAAAATATAATTTACTCCCTTATTTAATATAGTGAGTAGAATGAAAGAAACAAATGAATAAAGAATGAAAATACATCGTTGACGTAAAAATAAGTAGTGCTTATAATGAAATTATATTGGGGAATATGAGATTTCTTTCAGTATTTATCTATATTCATAAGTATGTATGAATGAGGGTCTATAAGGGTTATTTGTGTGTGTTAGATCATGTAGGTTAGAGGGAGAGTTATCATGAATAAGAGATTATTAGTGTTAACGGGAATTTTGTCTATTTTGAGTGTGAATGTTATGGGCGCACCAGTGAATGTTGGTACTGATACGATTACTATCGGCAGTATGTCATCAAATAACCGCTTTGATGGTACCACGATTTCTACAAAACAGTTTTGGATTAATGATGAGTTTCCAGATGGTAGTAATGAACGTGTCATTATTAAACCGGGCACGTTATCTATGTCGAATCACGATACTAGTATGGATTTTGATGGCGATGGATTGAAAATTGTTGATGTGGGGGCCGTTAGCTCTATTGTGCCGGGGACGGATCCAAGTACTGTGAAAGTGCATGCTACACAAGTTAAACCGACGGGTATAACTATTAGTGATGGTCGACCAGATGGCATTAATCTTACGTATGATGCGGAAGCGGGTATTCATGCAGGGGATATGAAAATTGAAAATGTAGACGATGGTCAAGCAGATACAGATGCTGTTAACGTTCGTCAATTGCGCGCAGCTACTGCGAATGTTAATGTTAGCAATATTATGGGGAACGTAGGTAGCCAAATTAACAAAGCTGGTGCTGTGTCAGCTGCTTTATCTGGCTTGCATTACTTGGACTACAATCCAAATGATAAATGGTCCTTTGCGACTAGCGTAGGCCATTATAAAAATGCAACGGCTGGTGCTATCGGTACGTCTTATCAACCGAATGAAAATACGATGGTTCATCTTGGCGTTGCTTTAGGTAGTGAAAGTACCTTCAATCTTGGTGCATCTTTCAAATTAGGATACCAAGATCCTAGCCTAAAAGTGAGCCGCTTTGAAATGGCACAACAAATTAAGGACTTACAAGCTGATAATGCGGATTTACGTGCTGAACTTCAAGAAATTAAATTGGCACTGCAAAAAATAAAATAGTATATATTTTATAAATTATAGGCACAGCCTTATTTGCATAGTATACTTATGCTAATAAGATTGTGCTTATTTTTATGAGAGGAGACCTTTATGTCTAAAAAGAAACTGTTTATTGCTGCATTAGTCGCTGTTGTGGCGATTGTACTGGGTTGGTATTTCTTGTATTTCACGAAAACCCCTGTCTATTCCTTGAATCTTGCTCGTGAAGCCGTAGAAAAGCATGATGTAAATGCTTTTAAAAAGCACGTAGATATGGATTCTATTATCGGTTCTGGCTATGACGATGTTGTGGCTATGCAACTGGAAGATCCTGAAATTAAAAATAGTCCATTTAAGGACCTTGCTGAGGTGATGTTCCAAGGTTTGAAACCTAAGATTGTTCCTATTTTGAGCAATGAAATTTACAATGCTATTGCAAAGCAACCTGAAAGTTCAGAGCAAAATGCTCGAGAAAAACAAGCAGCTGATGAAATGAAAGAAAAAACAGGTGTCAAAGACCTTGAGTTCAAAAGCATTGGTTCTGCCACTGTTGACGGCAATAGTGCCGTTGTGCCTGTTACATTTAACTCTAAAGAACTTAACCAAGACGTGACTTTCAATCTAGCTATGAAAAAGCTCGATGATGGCACATGGCAAGCTGTTAAAATTAATAACTTTAAGGAATTCCTTATCCTTATGGAGCAACATGAAAAACAAGCTAAAAAGAAGTAGCGACATATAGCAATAGCCAGTACTGTGATTGCGGTACTGGCTGTTTGTTTGTGTATCTTATGATAGTAGACTGGGTATATTAAATTTTTTACTTAGCGATTCTCTGGAAACACTACATGTTCTTTTAATTTAAACTCAGGATTATTCGTTGAGTCAAAGTATTCAATCATATTCCGTAATTTTTGAACTTCATCAGCACTTAAAAAGTTCGGATAAAAGATGGTATAGATAAAATGATAGATGCCATCATAGGATTCAAAGTTTAGGATGTGATTATCCCTATACGGTTCATAGCTGTGTATGGATAGTCCAGGAATATTATTATTCCATACAACCGAGTAATTTATATAATCTGGTGTTGGGTGGTAACGGTAAATATCCCAAAACGTATGTAACTCTCTATTAAAATTGTAATGACCATCAGTAATAAAAGTATGGACATACGGATTCTTAGCAAGCTCCGTAGTAGAAACAGAAAAAATTATGGCCCCTTTTTTGTAATGTCTAATATCTTGATAGGTACCCTTGCTTTCACCATCGAATATAGCATCTTTAGGTACACGATACTTTATGCCGTTTAGGTTTTCTATGCGTGAATATTCATTCAACTCATTGAGATTTTTCACGGATGGAAGCACGTAATTGGCGAGTAGATTGTCAGTAGGCACCTTATTCAACACCGGTTTATTATCGAAATAGGCGATACCTGCGTGATATAAAGGGTAACGTATGGCAAAGCCCATCATATGTTTAAAGTTGATGGTATCGACGGTCATCGTCGTTTTTTGATCGTTTTTGAGGTAAGGCATTTTCATGCTGTCCCAGGTACCGTAGGTAACAGTAGGGTATGAAAATACAGTCGCCTTTATATCAGAAATATGCTTTTCTGGATTCTTCTTTGCTTTATCTTGTAAGAACTTATGAACGTCCTTATCTGTTAGTTTTTCATAGGCAATTTTAGTGTTGCGCCAATTCTGATCTTTGTAATCTGCATAGTCGATTTCTAGATTAAGACTGCCATTATCAGTTATAACGCGATAATCCTCTATGGTGCGATCTGGATTTTTATACCGGCCAATATTATATTCGCTTTTTATGCCTGCTACGGGGAATGAAAGTCGGATTTGGCTGTATCGATTGTGAACGGAAATCACTGTACTGTGGTAATGTTCGCCACGATATATGGAGGCCTCCTTTGCATAGGCTAGTTCGTTTCTACTAATACCGTTGGCTTTATCGGTGCTCTTTAACGTTTCTACATAATTGGACACATCTTGTTCAATGGCTGGGTTTGTGGCTTGATAATTTATATACGCATTCTTTGGAATTTTCGCATCCGCACCAGGAATGTTGACGTCGATGGCGCCTACTGGTGACAGTATAGTGCTTATGATGAAAGCTCCCGTTAGTACTACTAATTTTGTCATCTTTTTATCTCCCTTTTAGGCTCTCCTTATGTATCGGTGTTATAGCAATACATAGATTTTCTTTATTAAGTATAATTATATAACTGAACGTCTATATATTTCTATATTGTAAGCCCTATTACGCTTACATATTATAATCTGTATTACGTTTATATGTTGCCATGCACTAAATTCTCCTCATCCGTTTTTTTATAATAAAGGTGTAATAAAGATAGCTTTCATAAGGATTAACAAGATACAAGGGGGATGTCCTATGAATCAAGGTTTAGTGCGCCAAATTAATGATATTGTTAGACCTTATCGCGAAGCGCGGATGGGTCTGCTCATCGCGATTAGTAATCCGGTTGGGCGGAGTGGGCCAACGCCGCCTTTGACATGGCATTATATGATTGGTAGGAATTGGTACAAGCACATGATTCATGGCACGGCGTCCGTGAATGGTGTACATGGACAGCAGCCGGTAGAGATGACCTTATTTGCATGGCCTGAGAATCGGATTGTGGATTGGCATAGCGTAGGTGGCTGGTATACCCAGCAATATGGATACCCTTGTGTGCTCTGCGTGTCGCCTACGGGGCATACTAAGATGCTTCGTTATGATAATGGCAAAATGCGTTATGGCGATGACCTGGGGCCATGGGACCCTAGTCACATTGAGGATTATGGGATGGCTGTCTTTGGTAAAAGCTACGCTTGCACGGCCATTGATGGTGATTATCGGCGTATGCAATTTCCTGAGTTTAATCGTCAAGATGGCATTCATTTTGGTGCCTTATCTGACTATATTGGTAGTGAATATATTTTACTATTCCCCAAAAGGCGTATTAGTTTAGTACGTAGAGGAATATGGCGCCATTCGATTGAAGACCTCGCTAATATATGTAATGTACCCTTTGATGTAGTGGAGCAAACCTATCTCGATACGCCTGATGATTCAACGGAATATAGAGAAACCTTTTATGCTCTGTATGTGCGAAAATCAAGATTACAAGAAGTATTTGGCGTTTTTAAACGAACCCTTATGTCTAGAGCAATTCCCTGGATGCTTTGTATCACACCAAGAGGGTATATGTATCATATTTCTCCATGTACAAATAGTGATACGGGGCTAACAACCAGCACCTTACCTAATATTGCATATGACCCACACGCCGATGAATTTTTGGCCCTTCTCGCTAAAGATAGATGGGAATTGCGTGGTAACTATGGACTGTTTTCACTTGATACATACAAATCATTTATGGAAACACAAGATTGCTACATCAAAACGATTTTGCCAGATCCAGAATTTACCTATTGCGCTCCGTCAGTCATGACCGTCATAGCAGGGCACAATATCATTCAGAACTTACTGAAAACACCATGTGTATGGGCATAAAAAACGCTATCTTAGATTTTCTAAGATAGCGTTATATCTATATATTCATATAATATGATAGTTATTGATATCCTTTGGAGCCCTTATAGCGCTTATTTGTCTAGCAATAGCAAAATAGCCTTCCGTTGCCTAGTGTAACTAGATAACTGAAAGGCCATTTCCTAAGATTTTACTATTTTCGAGATGCGCCAGACGTTTCGACTCGTCTGACTATCTTCTTATATTATAGATAGAATTGTATATATCGTCAAATACGAATAAACCATAAAACAATAGGCACAATGCTTCTCAGCATAGTATACTGATGCTGAGAAGCATTGTGCTTTTTGGTGTTAGGTTATTATATTTTTATATCATATAGTTTGTGAGAGTTAGATATTTGTGAATATGTGTAAATCAATTATAAAAATTGTTTTAGGACTCGTTGTAAAGCTATTGCTTTTAGTAATTTGGTGTATTTCTATATATGTTTTTTGTGGCTTAATTTATGATCGTTATGTGTTGGAACTATACCCATTAGGTGATAAAGTTCTAGTACTGATTTTTACGTTTGGTAATATATGGATTATACCCTGGCTGATGTTGTGGTGTAAAAAACTGCATCCATTTTTATCTAAACCTAAGATATATTATTCATGTAAATCTTGGATAGCAGAAAAAAGAGAGGCTTCTTTTGCTTTTAAATCTTTATTCTTTATTATTGAATTAATATTGAAAGCCTATGGTATATTGTGGAGTACCCTGTTAGTTGTTATATTAGCCCTAATTCTTACACCCTTATTATTACAACTTAGGCAGCTCCTTTCTTGGGTACTAGGATGGGGGTAATTTGAGAATTTATCTAGTTTTATAAGTCTTTGATCGTTTATATAGTTTTGAGAGTTTAGGAGAGAATGATGAGAACAAAATTTATAGTATTTAGTTTGGGTATTGCTGTATTACTGGCTGGCAATATGAGTTCTGTTGCTGATGCCAGTTGGTTGAGTAAAGCCATGGATCGTTTAGAAACAAGTAATGCTAAACTTTCACCAAGTTGGCCAAAGGCAGAGCAATATCGTCATTATAGACCTGGTCAGGTCATAGGGGCCTATTTGCCTGCTGAAGATATGAAAATTGCAGGGGTGTCCCTTGGTATATCTTTTGATGCAGTAAAGGCTAGCCTTGGTCAGCCGACTAGCGAAAAACGTGATGAGCTTACCTATGGAGGCATTAAATTCGGACATTCCTTGATGCAAGATAGCAGACCTATCGTATGGTATATAACCGTAAGCAATCGCGATGCTGTAACTGCTCGAGGCATTGCCGTTGGCGACACCTTGAAAAAGGTTATGGATGTCTATGGACGCCCTGATTTTATCGACTTTAATAACCGGTGGTTCTATGGATATCTTAGATATAATAGCGATAACATTCGCGGTATATTCTTTGAACATAATGGTAGCAAGGTGACGAAGATTATCGTAAGCGATAATTAAGTAGGTGCTATTCCTACGGACGATATATAAAATAATAAATTGAAATTAATCGATATATCTGCTACACTATACATATGAATAATGATTCCTAATGTTATATGTAGATAAAGGAGTTCCTATGTTATTTGTAGAATATCCAAAGTGCACAACGTGCAAAAAAGCAAAGAAATTTTTAGATGATCATAATATTAAATATACAGATCGTGATATTAAATCCGAAAATCCTACAGCAGAGGAAATCGCTGCATGGTATCCTCAATCTGGTAAGGATTTGAAAGCTTTCTTTAATACATCAGGCTTGATTTATCGTGAACAACAATTAAAGGATAAATTACCAGGGCTCAGTGAAGAGGAAAAATTAGCTTTATTGGCATCTAATGGTATGCTCGTAAAACGTCCAATTTTGGTATTAGAGGACAAAGTTCTAGTAGGTTTTAAAGAAAAAGAATGGATTGAGGCACTCAATCTGTAATCGTTTCTCATCAACATAAAAAGCTGTAACAGCATGTGGTAATACTACACTCTGTTACAGCCTTTTTTGTCATAAAATGTAAAAAATATGCTATAATTAATATACTATTTATAATTTAGAGAGAGTGTTTATTATGCATATTACAAAGCCCCTATTATGGCTATTAGAACCGTATATCGTATACAAAGCCTATTTGTGGGGCCTTCATTTTTATTCGAATCCATTAACTTGGGAAGGGGAAGTGGATTGGTTTTCTTTGACCTTGACCATATTGCTCGCCATTGATGCTGTTGTATTACCACTTTTATTGTTATACCTACCAGCATGTAATCCCCACAAGGAAGTTCCCAAATGGATTATGAGGATGTTTAATCCTTTAGATCGTTTTGTAGCTTGGATTGAAGGAAAACAACTTGGTACGGTATGGATGAAAATCATTGGCGCTTTATGGGCCTTTTTTATATACCTTGTACCTGTTTATATCGGTGGGCAACTAGCGATGGCCGTCGTTGTATCACTCATTTATGATGTGCTAATTTGGGCGACCATGCAGGTATAGACATAGTTCATAAGTATAGATATAGGTCATTAGGTATAGGCTGTACTAATGTACCTCGATTACATAGTGTTAGTGAGTACTTTCACAAGGAGGAGTCATGAATACCTTAGAATGCATTAAAACACGCCATAGTACGCGCAAATTTAAATCTGAACCAGTGGCAAAGGAATTACTAGATACTGTTATTGATGCGGGTCGTCGCGCGCCAACGGGGGGCAATTTGCAGCCCATCCATTTTATGGTCATTACCAATCCGGATGTGTTGAAAGAACTAGTAACCCTTGTCCAAGAAGAGTATGGTAAGACGGAAGTAACGGAACAAACGCCGCCATACATGGTGAACATTATTAACATGTCTAAAGAAGGCAAATTTGTGTTCCATTACAATGCGCCGGCGCTTGTCGTATTGGCTCATAAACCGGTATTAGCCAACAATTTCTCTGATACGGCGTGTGCTATGCAAAATATGATGCTTGCATGTAATGAACTCGATTTGGGCTGTTGCTGGGTTAATCAATTGCGTCATTTGCAAGATAATGAACGCCTCGTAGCACGCTTGCGCGAACTCGGCATGGGCGATGATGAAAAGGTTTTTGCTAGCCTTTCTGTGGGGCACCCTGATTTGCCAAATGGATTGAATCGTAGAGAACTGGACATCAAAGGAAATCCTGTAACATATATAGGTTAATAAATGCTCTGTAACAGTTATAGATTGAGAAATAATCCATTCCGCTAAACAATAAAATAGAAGAATAAAGTAAAAGGTCCTCAGGATGATGTATGACTACACTAATTGTGTGGTCATACATCATTCTTGAGGATCTTTTGAGCTCTGCTGATGACTATATAGTATGTATGTAAATAAAAGTGAAAATTGTGCTTGCCAATATACCTATATAGGTATATAGTATAGATAAGCATATACCAGTATGGGTATATGCAAAATGATGTTAATAGTTATATTCAGTTGAATAACAATATATAGTACGATTGATATATTGTTGCCGGAGGTATATATGGCAACGCACAATACAATAAAAGACTGGTTCCTGGAACATACCGAACCACTAACATTAATTATAGATAAAATGGATCATGCATTCTTGGTGGATGATTCTGATGGCACTAAAGCTTGTGATGTGGAAGAATCATTCCGTACATTAGATAATATATCTGTGTTAAGCATGCCAGTAATGCCAGTACAATGGCATAGTGTATCTCAAACTGCGTTGACATGGACCCTGTTAGTTCATCAAGGCTGTCAAAAAATAAAATAATCCCTCTTATAGAACTACAGTTTCAAACTAGTTGTATGTAACAAAAGGCCGCAATCGCGGCTTTTTTTCTTATATAAATTTATAAAGAGACATAGCGTTTACCCACAGCATAGATGTTATTTTAAGCAATATACCATTTTATTCTTTAAAATACTAAAGAATTTACAGAGATGTATTGACCGTTTGCTGGAAAATTGTGTACAATTAATTTAGAAATACATAGTGTGTAATGGAGGGCTAATAAATGGCTAAAATAGGTACATTGGCAGGTTATAATCGGGCTTCGGAGGTGCCGGAAGACGATTATTTATTGTTAGAAAATCAATTGGGATTTCCTTTGTATGTGGTAGCAAAGGAATTGGTAAATGCATATCGTCCATATTTGGAACCATTAAATTTAACATATACTCAATACATCGTCATGATGGCATTGTGGCAATACGGTGACTTATCCGTAAAAGAATTAGGGCAAGTATTGCGTTTAGATTCTGGTACATTAACACCACTGCTTAAAAAATTGGAACTGAAAGGGTTCTTGAAACGCAAACGTAGTCGTAATGATGAACGCGTTGTGATGGTTATTCTTACAGAAGAAGGTCATAACATTCGTGCAGAAGCAATTGAAGTACCTAAGTTATTAGTCGCTAAATCTAAAGAAGTGTTTTCTGTTCATGAAGCGGCTGAATTGAGAGCTTTACTTAACAAATTGTTAGATGCTATCGATGCTGCTCATGGTGTAGTTAATCCTGAGGATATTAAACGATAAAAAAATATATAACACAGTAAGGTAAAGCCATTGTAACACCTAGTATGTTTGCGTTTAGTATTGTGTATGTTTTATATGTGGTATAATTTAAGTAACTTTTGTATTATGGGGTCATTGAGAGTAGCCCCAGTGTTACCCTTTAGGGTGAAGGAGAACATTATGAATAAGAAATTTGTTACAACATTTGCTCTAGCAGCAACATTATTAGTTGGTTCCGTAGCAAGCGCTGCTAACTGGAATGGCTTAGATAATTATCCAGAGGTACCAAACAGTGCTAATGGTACAGAAACTTACTTCTTTGACAAAGCATCTGAATTTAAATTGATCGATGGCAGCCGTAACTATGTATTCGGTATTAATGTGGTGAATATGCACAACAACCAATACGGCGAAGCTACATTGTTCAAATATATCGTGCATCCTAGCTTGAATGTAGTCTATCGTTTTGCTCCAGATGGTCAATTGTACCAAATCAATCCTGGCACGAACGAATTCAACATGTTCAAGGCTGCTTGGAAAGAAGTATATGGCACAGAATTTGAATTCACTAATATGAATGCAGTGCCTGCAACTGTAAATGTTCATCCATAATAATTAAATACTTATAATGGTGAAAGTTCACGTATGGGAGCTTTCACCATTATTGTATATACATGTATTAGTTTTTATGAGGCGATTAGTATGACAGTGCTTTCGTTCTGTGAAAGCTATATGTATTGTGTTAGGAGGTAAGGATGGCAAAATCTGAATTTGCGCAAGCCTATATGGAGCGCATGTTTCCTGAAATCGCATCCCCCGCAGGATATATAGATCCTGAATTTGAAGATTTATTTGAAAACTTTGCCTTTCATGAGGTTATTACCGAAGATGGTTGTAATGTAGCGGCACACAGTCGATTTTTAGCGATTTTAGCTATATTAGTCGGTGCAGGTGCAACGGAAGAATACTCGTTGATGATGCCCGCTGCCTTGAACTTCGGGGTTATTCCTGATGAAATTGTAGAGCTCATCTACCAAGCGGTACCATATCTTGGTATTGGTCACGTACGTCCGTTCTTTAAGATTACTAATAAGATTTTTGACTATCGAGATGAAGATATTCAAAATCCGCATCGTAGCACCGTAACGAGTGAGACACGCCTTGAGAAGGGCATTGAAAAACAGGTTGAAATCTGGGGCGAAGGCATGAGAGACTTTTACCAATCAGGCCCACAAGAAACGCGCCACATCAACAAGTGGCTGTCTAATATGTTTGGCGATTACTATACGCGTAAAGGCTTGACTACGCGTCAACGAGAAATGATTACCTTCTGTTTCCTCATGGCCCAAGGTGGCTGTGAAGCACAGCTAAAGGTTCATGTTATTGGTAATTTGAACGTCGGAAATGACAAGCAATATTTGATTAGCATTGCATCTCAGTGCGTGCCATATATTGGGTATCCACGCGTGTTGAATGCATTAACTTGTATTAATGCTGGCTTTGCAGAGTGGGCGGCTAGTCAATGATTTTTAAATTATAAGGAGTGTTATGATTCTTTCTGGTTTAAGTTTAATTATGATTATCGCCTCAATTCCGGCGCTAATCATCGCTGCGGCGGGGCATGAATATGCTCATGCAAAGGCAGCAGATTTATTGGGTGATCCTACGCCTCGTATGATGGGACGCCTTACGATGAATCCTTTTGTACATCTCGATCTAGTTGGTTCCTTAGCCCTTATTATCGGTGGCTTTGGATGGGCAAAACCAGTTATTGTAAATCCTACTAATTTTAAGGACCCACGGACCGATGACATGATTGTGTCCATAGCAGGCCCTATGGCTAATATTTTGATGGCCTTTATTGCGTATGTTATCATGCGAAGCTTAGATGTAGTGGGTTTATTAGAGAATGAGTCTCTGTACCTCGTATTGTTACTCATCGTTGTGTATAACATCAACTTCGCCATCCTTAATATGATGCCCATCCCACCGCTTGATGGCAGTCATATTTTGATGAACTTTTTGCCCCTAAAATGGCAAGTTCATATAGCTCGATTCAGTATCGTTTCCTTGCTCATTTTAATCGCTATTTTGAATTCCCCTATTGCAACTCGTATTTTCGTGCCATTGCAAAAATCTATTTTAGGGGGTTTTGAAAGCATTGTTAATTTAGTGCTCTAGTATTGGTAAACGTTTATATGTAACTTGGACGGTAACAAACTATAACCCCATTAAAATATAGCCCCTTTTATTAAAGGGCTATAACAAAACAGTCCGTTACACTAAAAAGGCTATTAGTTGATTGTATTTGATCAACTAATAGCTTTTTGGTGTTTTAAGCAAAAAGGGCCCCGAAGGACCCTTTTCGTTGGTATAATTAAATATATGCTAAATATGCTAAATGCGACCTTGTTCTTTTAGTTCTGCTAGTAATTTTACAATGCGTGGGCCACAGCCTTTGCCGCCACAGGCACCGGTACCGGCTCTAGTGGCTTCTTTTACAGCAGGAAATGTATGAGCACCATTAAAAATGGCCTCTTTAATCGTTTTTCGTGTAATGCTGCGGCATGTACACACCTTTGTTAATTTATCCAGAATCGCTTCTGGCACTTGGTTATTTTCAAATTCCATATATTCCTCTTTGACTCACGTGAGTTATTATACACTAAATCACATCGAAACTTTACGATATAGTTTAGTATAGCATATATGAGGTTTATTTGTTAAGTTATTTCGGAGGTTCTGATGTTACGACGTATATTAGCAGCGACTATGGTTGGTGCACTAGCGCTGACGGCAGGCTGTGCTTTACCGAATCCGTTTGCTCACAAGGTGGAGGCTGTCACCTATGAATCGGTGGCACAGAGCGAGCTTTCACCAGAAGAAAAGGTAGATACATTAGTGGCGAATATGTCCGATGCGGACAAGGTAGGCCAATTGTTAATGATTGGTATTCATGGAAAGACACTAAATGATGATGCAAAGTTTATGCTCAACGAATATCGGGTGGGCGGTATTATTTTGTTCGACCGCAATATGGAAAGTAAGGAGCAGGTGAAAACGCTCATCACCGATATTAATAAGGTAAGTAAAAATGCTGGTCTTACGCCATTATTTATCGGTATCGATCAAGAGGGCGGTGCTGTGGCGCGCATGGACGATCAGTTGATAAAGGTGCCGCCAGCAGAAGAGTTAGGACAAGGTACTGCCAGTGATGCGGCTAATTTGGCAAAACAAGTGGGAGCTGAGTTAAAAGACCTTGGTTTTAACATCAATTTTGCGCCTGATGCGGACTTGGGATTGACCTATGGTCGCTCCTATAGCACAGATCCTGACCGAGTTGTACAATTCGCTCATGCTGTCGGCAATGCGTACGATGCATCTGGTTTATGGTATTCGTACAAGCATTTTCCAGGCATTGGTAAAACCGATGTGGATTTGCATGCGGACACGAGCATTGTACCTGCATCTAAAGATACCTTGCTCGCTGAGGATACAAAGGTATTCGTAGATCTCATCCAGCAATCTAAACCGAACACATATATGATTATGGTATCTCATGCGATGTATCCGCAAATTGATCCAGATTATCCGTCTAGTCTCTCTAAGAAAATCATCACCGACTGGCTTCGTAAGGATATGGGCTATAAGGGTGTTGTTGTTACCGACGATATGGACATGGGGGCGCTCGCTAAACACTATACCTTTGGTGATATGGCGGTGCAATCCATCCAAGCGGGCAGCGATATCCTGCTCGTGTGCCATGAGTATGAACATATGCAGGCCGCTTATAATGGGCTTATGAAAGCCGTCAAAGACGGGACCATCTCCAAGGAACGCCTTGATGCATCGGTGAAACGGATATTGCTTATGAAATTGAGTCATGGTATATAAATACTAGTGTAAACCATAGTATATAGTGTATTCATAACAATATAGTATCAACTCCATACAGGATTTTTTGATACCGATAGAGAATTAATAAGTATAGTTATTCTCTATCGGTATATTTTTTGCGTTAGTACGCGTTAGGAGTGATGTATATGGTTAGAAGAATTATGTTGAACGGTACGTCTTATTTTGGGCAAGGTGCGATTCAAGAAATTGTGAACGAAATTAAGAATCGCCACTTTAAAAAAGCTCTCGTTACATCTACACCTGATTTATTTGAGTTTAAGGTAGCTACAAAGGTTACGGACTTACTCGATGAAGCAGGTATTGAATATGCTATTTATGACGGTATTAAACCAAATCCTACCATCGAAAATGTAACGGCTGGCGTTGATGCTTGTAAAGCAGCTGGCGCCGATGTTATCGTTGCTGTTGGTGGCGGTAGCCCAATCGATACAAGTAAGGCGATTGCAACTATTATGACGAACCCTGAGTTCGCCGATGTACGTAGCCTTGAAGGTTTAGCGCTTACTAAGAACCCTTGCTTGCCAATTATCGCTGTAACAACTACGTCTGGTACAGCTGCAGAGGTTACTATTAACTACGTTATTACAGACGTTGAAAAAAACCGTAAATTCGTTTGCGTAGATCCTCATGATATTCCAATTGTAGCTATCGTAGATCCTGATATGTCCGCGTCTATGCCGACAGGTCTTTGCGCAGCAACAGGTATGGATGCTCTCGTGCATGCCGTAGAAGGCTATATCACAAAAGGTGCGTGGGAACTCACTGATATGCTTCATTTGAAAGCTATTGAAATCATCGGTCGCTCTTTACGTAGCGCTGTAGCAGGTGACTATGCAGGCCGTGAAGCCATGTCAGTTGGCCAATACATCGCCGGCATGGGCTTCTCTAACGTAGGTCTCGGTATTGTTCACTCCATGGCTCATCCATTGAGTGCTGTATATGACATCCCTCATGGCAAAGCTTGTGCAATGCTCCTCACTGCAGTTCTTAAATTCAATGCGCCTGAAACAGGCGAAAAATATCGTGAAATCGCTCGCGTTATGGGCGTTGCTGATGTGGATGCGATGGATCAAGAAACCTATCGCCAGGCAGCTATCGATGTAATTCAAAAATTAGCCGACGATGTAGGCATTCCTAAATCCCTCAGCGAAGCAGGCGTGAAACGGGAAGACATTCCATTCCTCGCTGAATCTGCTTTCAATGACGCATGTACGCCAGGTAATCCACGAGATGCAAGTTTAGAAGAAATCATTGGAATCTACGAATCCATATTTTAAATACACATAATACATAAGAAACAGCATCTATGCGGTATAGTAGTGCCGTTGTAGGTGCTGTTCTTTTTTACTCACGAATTCGTGAGTAAAATATTTACATAATATAGTTAAAAGGATATACTGTGAGTAAAGAGGGCAGGAGGTGTGAAAATGAAGCATATTGGGCATACAAAGGATACAGAAAATATAGGGTTGCTTGAAGATTTGCGAACAGAATTTAAAAGTGATGTTAAGAAACTTTCAGAAGAAACAATAGTCGAGGCCGTTGTAGCATTGGCAAATACGGAGGGCGGTACATTATATATTGGTGTAGAAGATGATGGGTCGATTACGGGTGTACATAAAAATCATCAATCTACAGCGGGCTTAAGTGCTATGATTTTTAATCGTACGGTGCCTAATGTTTCTGTTAGTACAGATATTATGTATAGTTTTGCAAAACCTATTATTAGTATTACGGTTCCAAAGAGTTATGAGTTGATTTATACATCGAGTGGACGGGCATTACAACGTCGGTTAAAAGGGGATGGCACGCCAGAAAATTACCCGATGTTTCTCCGTGATATTCGTCGTTATATGGTAAATGCCTATGGCCTGGATGTGTCCGCTTATCCTATTTTAGATGCGACATGTGATGATTTGTCCTTGCTCGAGTTTGAAAGAATGCGTTCCATGATTTCTAAGTATAGAGGAGATCAGTCTTTACTTGAGCTAGATAATTTGAAATTAGCGCAAGCCTTACAATTAGTACAAACCGTAGATGGTACCGTTCACCCAACAATGGCTGGATTGATACTACTAGGTAAAGGCGAGCGAATCAGGGGTTTAATACCGACTGCAGAGTCTGCTTTCACCATGATGAAAGGCACTAAATTAATTAGGAATGTATCAGAGCATATCCCTGCACTGCAGGCCATTGAGCGCTGTATTGAATCATTAGATTTAGTCAATATGATGACGGAACTATTTCCTGGCCCGGTTGCTGTTCGATTGATGGATATAGACCCTATTTCTTTTAGAGAGGCATTAGTAAATGCTTATTCTCATAGGGATTACACAGAAATGGGGCGCATTCGTGTTGAAATTAACGATGAGCAAATATCAATCACGAGTCCTGGCGATTTTATGCAAGGGATTACACCCAATTCCGTATTGTTTGCAGAACCTCGTAGTCGTAATACCGTATTAGCCGATGCTTTCAAACGAATCGGATTGGCTGAAAAGACGGGGCGTGGTGTGGATAAAATTATTGAACCATCACTATTTGCAGGGCGTCCGGTACCTCGATATGACGAGTCTACTAGTACTTATGTGCGCGTTGTTTTTGATAAGGCACCCGTAGATGATAATTTTGTTACCTTAATCGTACAAAATCAGGTCAAGTCCAATATGGAGCTTAGCTTAAGAGGGTTAATGGTTTTGTATAGTATACGTAAACTCAAACAATCTAGTATGGACGATATTATCCATGATTGTCAGTTATCTCCTGCTATCTGTGAAATGAATGTTCAACAATTATTAAAGATGAATATTATCCAATCGGTCGATATGGATGGTAAGCAGTTGTATTATTTGAATACTGCTGATTATGTATATCGATTACATGGAACCTCACAAGTATATGATGTTACGCCGACTTATGGAAATCCATATATTAAAGCATTCCATTCGTTGCTCAATGCTGTTGATAAAGTGACGCGTACGGACGTAGCCAATGCACTAGGGATTTCTAAACCGCAGGCGTATCGGCTGATTATGAAGCTATTCAATAAGGGGATTCTTGAAAAAGTAGGAAACGGCAAGTATACTAGTTATAAATATACTGATACGTATGTAGCGGAAAAAATTCGCCTAGAACGGATGACAGAGAAATCGTTATTGCCGTCCATTTAGAGAATCCTACATAGATTAGACTGATGTTCGATATATTTTTCACGAGGAGGAGAATGAATGAAATTATGGAAACTAAATAAACACAGCTCTACCTTGGCAGATATGTCGATGAATCGTATTTTGCTATCTGAACTCATCGTCAAAGGGGCATTAGTAGGTATTATTGCAGGCTTTTTCGGAGCTGCTTATCGGTACTTAATTCTCGAGTCCGAGCATGTTAGGTGGCATTTGATGGGCGATATTTCTATCGAATGGGCCATAACCTGGCTCATTGCCATGGTAGTGTTTGCTTTTATTGTCGATCGATTGTTAACGTGGGCGCCATTATCTGGTGGTTCTGGTATCCCTCAAATTGAAGGGGAAATGCTTGGCTTATTTGATATGAAGCCATATCGTACGCTCATTTCCAAGATGATTGGCGGCGTACTCACTGGCTTTGCAGGATTTTCTGTGGGCCGTGAAGGACCAGCCGTACAAATCGGTGGCTCTGCCGGTAAAATTGTGTCATACTGGATGAATTCGGGCCTACGTGAACAGCGCATCCTTACATCGGCTGGCGCTGGTGCGGGCCTAACCGCTGCCTTTAGCGCACCTGTATCCGGCGCCATGTTCGTCTTTGAAGAGGTGCATAAGAGTTTTTATCCATACCTCGTCATTCCTACCTTTGTGGCTACACTCATATCGAACTATATTACGGTAACTATCTTTGGCCTTACGCCGGCCCTCGGATTTTCCGTAACTTCAGGGATGCCGCTTGATTATTTTCCGGTTCTGCTCGGTGTAGGTATTTTAATGGGGCTCTGCGGTGTATTGTTTTGTCGCATGATATTTGCCTTTAAGCGTTTCTTTGAGTGGATGAAATGCTCTCGTTTCTTAAAACTTGTGATTACTTTTGTGACTGTGGCCGTTATCGGCTTTGATTCCGAGCTTTTATTGGGCGGTGGCAATGATCTAGTAGGGCAGCTAGCCTTTCAATCTCATGGTGTATTGCTTCTCGGTGGTATTGTGCTGGGTAAAATCTTGCTCACTACCTTTTGTTATGGCAGCGGCGCACAGGGCGGCATCTTTCTACCGATGCTTGTTATCGGTGCATCAGCCGGTGCTTTTTGTGAAAGCCTGCTTTCATCCATGGGATTAATAGCTCCAGATTTTGTACCTCAATTTGTTCTTTGTGCCATGGGTGGCATGCTAGCGGCCGCTATGCGTACCCCAATTTTGGCGATTTTACTCGTTATTGAAATGACGGATAGCTTTTCCAATATCTATGCTATTGGTATCGTTACTATCGTGGCGTACTTGGTGGCAGAAATGCTGAAAGAACCACCTATTTATGATTCCTTATTACAAGCTATGAGCGGTCAAAGCAACTTAGAAAATGTGCAAACCTTCTTCCAAACTAAGGTTCCTGTGGTGGCCTCTTATATTAATACACCATTACAAGACCTTAATTTGCCTGATGGAACACTCATCGTTAGCATTCGCCGGAATGGTACATACATCGTGCCTCTTGGCGATGTGAAACTAGAATCGGGAGATGAACTGCAAGTATCGTGTGAACGAGGAAGATTAAAAGCAGCGAAAACGTATTTCCAATCTACTTAATTAAATTATGTTTGTAAGGTGAGCTGCCTCGAAAAAGCCGACACGCTATCGCGCTAAAGCGGGACCCGAAGTCGTTTTTTCGAGGCAGCTCACCTTTTTTATTTCCTCAATTATAGATTGGAAATATGTTTTCTCTGTTTTATTGTGGAGAAGTGTAAGGGGGTGCTAAAAGTGACTTTGGCCTTGCGAAGCCCGTAGGGCGAAGTCAGACCCTGCCGGTGGAGCTTTTAGCACCCCCTTACACTTTATTGTCCAAAGGCGGCTTTTTAGTAGGACCTCAGTCCTTTGTCATTTAGAACTATTAAGATTAGAAATATGATTTTGCTGCATTATTACAGGGAGTAGAGGAAGGGACCCGAAGGGCGTAGTCAGACCTGGCCGGTGGAGATTTTAGCCCCCCCTTACTCTTATCTCTCTTTAGTTTTTCTGTTATACTTACTATATATACAACAGGAGGTGTCGATATGAAGACGTATTCTTTTCCATATGATTATAAAAGTGTAGATGTGTCTATTGATGAGCGGTTTGTGCAGGGGGTTCTTGTGTCTAATGCGGCGGCGTATGTAGCTGAGAAGAGTCCCGCTGAGCTTGTAGAGGAGGCTCTTGATCATCCGATTAACAGTCCGTCTCTTGAAGAATTGGTTAAGGGTAAACGCAATATGGTTATCATTACGAGTGATCATACGCGTCCTATGCCTAGTAAGGTGACGTTGCCGATTTTGCTTCGTCGCATTCGTGCAGTAAATCCTACGATTGATATTACGATTCTGATTGCTACTGGCTTTCACAGACCGATGTCTCACGAAGAGATGGTAAATCGTTTTGGTGAAGATCTCGTTAAGACTGAAAACATCATTAACCATGATTCTGAAGATGCAGCGAATATGGTGGAAATTGGTACATTGCCATCTGGCGGCAAGTGCGTCATCAATCGTTTAGCAGTGGAAACAGAATTACTCATTTCCGAAGGTCTAATTAATCCTCATTTCTTCGCAGGATTCTCTGGCGGTCGCAAATCCGTGTTGCCTGGCGTTGCATCCAAGGTTACAGTGCTTGCAAATCATTGTGCTGAGTTTATTGAAAGCGAGCATTCTCGGACCGGTAAAATCGACGAAAATCCAATTCATAAGGATATGTTGTATGCTGCACGAACAGCGAATTTACAATTTATTTTGAATGTTGTCATCGACAGCAAAAAGGAAATTATCAAGGCTGTAGCAGGCGATTGTGTAGATGCGCATAAGGCGGGCTATGAATTTATTCGCTCCTTGTCTTCTGTGAAAGCTATGCCTGCAGATATCGTTATTACTAGCAATGGTGGATACCCATCGGATCAAAACCTATATCAATCTGTTAAGGGTATGACTGCTGGCGAAGCATCTTGTAAAGATGGTGGTGTGATTATTATTGCTGCATCCTGCAAGGAAGGCCATGGTGGTGAGGCTTTGTATGAAGCTATTAAAAACATGGAAAGCCCTCAACAAATTTTGAACGATATCCACGGTGTACCGCGTAATGAAACTAAGCCATACCAATGGAAAATTCAAATCTTAGCTCGTATCTTGAATCATTTTAAGGTTATCGTTGTTACCGAAGATTGTGACCATCAAGTCATCTGCGATATGCATATGACTCCTGCATCCACATTAGAGGAAGCATTGGGCATTGCACGAGGTATTATGGGAGAAGATGCATCGATTACCATCATTCCTAATGGGTCTACAGTGATTGTAGAGTAGGAGTATTCTTATGACTGATAATATAGTTTTATTCTATCTATTTTTTATCGTAGTTGGATTTTTTACGGCTATGCTTGGCACTATTATTGGTGCCGGCGGTGGCATTATATTTGTGCCGCTATTCATGTACTGGTTCCCTGAGTGGAGCCCATCTATGATTGTAGGGACCTCTCTATTTTCTGTTATGTGTAATGCCATTTCGGGATCGATTGCCTATCTTAGACAGAAAAAGGTATACATTAGTGCGGCCCTCATTTTTAGTGTGGCAACCTTTCCGGGGGCCATCTTAGGGGCTCAAATGTCCGATGAGTTTTCTGGACCGGGATTCAAATTTGCCTTTGGTTGTTTCCTGTTGTTTGCATCCTTCTTGATTGGCTTTAAGAACTTTGGTAAGAAGGGGGAACGCAAGGAAGAATCCCTTTCAATGGACCAAGTAAGCTATAATAAGCCTGTAGGTATCGGCATTAGTATCATCGTTGGGTTCATTTCCAGTATCTTAGGTATTGGTGGTGGTTTAATCCATGTGCCGGCCCTCATCTACATCATGGGATTTCCTACTCACTTGGCGACGGCTACGAGCCATGCCATCTTGGCGGTATCCACCGCAGTAGGCGTTATTACCCATCTCTTAGAGAACCATATTGTGTTTAGCATTGCCATTCCTGCTAGTATTGGTGCCGTGTTTGGTGCTCAAGCAGGCGCTCAAATTTCAAAACGCCTCAAGGCAAAGGCCATCTTGGCTCTTATGAGTATCGGTGTCTTTGGCTTGGCTGTGCGGCTCATTATTGTTTCTGGCTTTATATTTTAATATGAAAGAAAAAGCTATTAATCTATGATGCGGATAATAAGTACCTATTTTCCAGTGCACATAGTATGTACTAGCCTAAATATATGGATGCTTTCCTGTATTTTTCAGGGGGCATCCATTTTGTTTTTCTTGCACTATTTTGCTATAACTAAAACGCATACATAATTTATATTGATAATTTTTAATATAATTTATGCAGAATACCATTTGAAAATGTATAAATATAAAAATACGCTTCCTTGTTACTATCTTATAAAAATAGGCGTATTCTCTTAGGAATCTCTAGATTTTTGAGAGAGGTATATGTAGCTGAAAAGAATGATATAGATATATTTTTATTGATACTTTTTAGTTAAAGTACAAATGAAGAGCCAAGAAACTGAAAGTGGATTTCAACTAGATATAGATTTATATGATGGAACTATAGAATTTATATTTCATATATAACTTATGCATAATTGTAGCGGTTGAAATGAGAAGGGCGTATACTAAATATACAAGATTTTACCCTTAAGATAGGATTGGAGGAAATTCAAGTGAGTACGCTTATTAGAGATTACGAACGCTTTGCTAAAGAGGCAAAAATGATTTGCAAAGATCGTGTGTATACGGATTATTTGCGTCGTTATGCATATGGTGTAGATGCATCCTGTTATAGTTATTTACCAAAGGTGGTTGTAAAGGCAGAGGATGAACAAGAGGTAAGACGCCTTATTCGTTTATGTCAACAATGCGGCACACCATTTACATTCCGTGCGGCTGGTTCCTCTTTGTCTGGTCAGTGCTCCAGTGAAGACGTGCTCATCGTATGTAATGATGGCTTCAAGAAAATGAAAGTTATCGACGATGGCAAAGCCTTAAAATGTGAGTGCGGTGTTATTGGTTCCGACGCGAACGATTTATTGAAACCGTACAATCGTAAAATTGGTCCAGATCCTGCAACGCTTGCAACAGCATTAGTAGGCGGTATTTTAAATAATAACTCCTCCGGTATGTGCTGTGGTACGGCGCAAAACTCTTATAAAACAATTCGCTCCATTCGCGTTGTTTTATTAGATGGCTCTATTCTTGATACATCCGATCAAAAGAGCATCGACCAATTCCTCAAAGAGAAACCTCAAATGGTAGAAGATATCTTGCAATTGCGCAAAGAAATCTTAGCCGATGAAGAATTGACTCATTTGATTCATCACAAATACAAAATTAAAAACACTACAGGCTACGGTTTAAACTCCCTTGTAGACTTTGAAGATATTATCGATATCATTAATCACTTGTTCATCGGCTCTGAAGGCACATTGGGCTTCGTATCTGAAATCGTGTACAACACTGTTGAAGACGTACCTCATAAAGGTTGTGGTCTTATGTTCTTCAGCACATTGAACGATGCATCTCTTGCGGTTGTAGCATTGGCTAATATGGGTCGTGAAAAGGTTGTGGCTGCGGAAATGATGGACTATCAATCCTTGCGCGCTGTTCAACGTCTTGAAAATGTACCTGACTTTGTTCGTGAAGTGCCTGAAGGTACGAGTGCTATCTTGTTCCAAACTGAAAGCTATTCCAAAGAAACTGTAGATGAAAACTTGGCTTTCATTAAAGAACAATTGAAAGACATTCCAACAGCTATTCCAAGTCTTTATTCTCAAGATCCTAAAGAATACGATTCCTGGTGGGCTATTCGTAAAGGTATCTTGCCAATTGTTGGTGGTCAACGTAGAAAGGGCACTACTGTTATTACAGAGGATGTTTGCTTCCAAATTGAAGACTTCACTAAAGGCATCGAAATGCTTACTGAATTATTCTACAAATACGATTTCGTAGACGGTGGTGTAATCTTCGGTCATGCCTTGTCCGGTAACGTTCACTTTAACATCACTCCTGACTTCAGTGACCCTAAAGATACTAAGAACTTCGGCGATTTAGTAAAAGAAATGTCCGAACGTGTATCTGGTTTCGGTGGTTCTTTGAAAGCTGAACATGGTACAGGTCGCATGGTAGCACCTTTCATCGAAATGGAATGGGGTAAAAAAGCGTACGAAATTAACCGTCGCATCAAAGCTATCTTTGACCCTGAACGCATCTTGAACCCTGATGTTATCATCACTGATGATCCAGATGTGTACAAGAAAAATCTTAAAGCACAATGCGCTATCGACGATGCTTTCACAATCTGTATGGAATGTGGTTTCTGTGAAAAACATTGTCCAAGTCGTAATTTAACATTGACACCACGTCAACGTATTGCGTTGTTACGCGAAACAAAACGCCTTGAAGATGAAGGTAATTATGCGCTTGCCGCTGAGCTTAGAAAAGGCTATGAATACTATGGTATTGAAACTTGTGCAGCATGCTCCATGTGTAAAGGCCTTTGCCCTCTTAGCATTGATACTGCACAAATCGCATTGTCCATGCGTCGCATCGATCCTCCTGCACCAGAATTGGCTAAAAAAATCTACAACAATTTCTCTACAACTATTGAAATGTGTCGTGCCGGTGTGAGCCTCGAAGGCATTGCAGGTTCTATCATTACGCAAAAAGCAATCTCTAAAATTACAGAAGGCTTGCATGGCGTAACGGGTATTACACCTTATGTTCCTAAAACAACACCTAAAGCTAATCGTTATAAATTGAGAAACCGCATCAAACCTACTAACTTTGAAAAAGTTGTATATTTCAGTACTTGTGCGAACCGCGCATTCAAGCCTAACCAAGGTTATGACGATGACCGTAGCTTGCAACAAGTTGTAGAAAGTCTCTGCAACAAGGCTCATATCGATATTATTTACCCTCAACATATTGAAAACCTCTGCTGTGGCTTGAGCTTTGAAAACTATGACGACGTTCATGAACGGGCTGTCAAAGACTTGCATGATGCATTGATGAAAGCATCTCAAAATGGTAAATACCCAATCGTAATCGACCATAGCGCATGCTTCAATCATGCTTTCAAACATATGCCAGACTTAGAAATCAACGATATTTCTGAATTCTTGTGCAAATATGTAGTACCTCATCTCGACATTGAAAAATGCGATGAACGCGTTATCGTACATAAACAATGTAAGATTAAATCTTTGAACAAATCTCAATACATTGAAGACTTGGCTCGTCTATGCACAGACCATGTATTCAACATCAAATCCTTCGCATGCGATGGTTTCGCTGGTCAAAAAGGCTTCTTTACACCAGAACTTAACAAATCTGCTACAAAAGACCTTGCTGGTGAAATTGCTGAATACGGTGCTACACTAGGCGTAAGCTCCAGTTCCACATGTGAAATTGGTCTTGGTGAAAGCGGTGGCATCCCATTCGTAGGCGTTGCATTCCTATTAGACCGTTGCTCTACAGCTAAAAAATAATACAATAACTTGAAGAAGGTCTCTGTATTTATTGTTAAGTGTTTATTTTTCTAATAAATATGGTATATTATATGTAGGTAGTAGAGTGTATAAGATTACCTACAATATAACAAAAAAAGGACGAGTGGCAGCTCGTCCTTTTTCTTATATTATTATGCTATGCATCTTGGAGATTATTTAAGAATGGAATATATGATATGAGAAGCATTTTACCTATATTTGTACTACTTATAGTTATTAGTGGTTGTGGATTAAATCAGAATACAAATAATAGTAATATAGAAAGCAATACTACGAGTTCAAGTACACCCTCTAAAGACAGTAGTAAAGTGACTAATCTAGATAATCATTTAGTTACCGCTAAACAGGCTTTATCTGCTGGGGATTACACTAAAACCATCGAGGAGGCCACAGCCTCTATTAAAGATAACCCTAATAGTTCCGAAGCTTATTCTGTGCGAGGTTTCGCAACGGCTTTACATGGCGATACAGCTAAAGGTTTAATAGATACTAAAAAAGCTTATGATTTAGATCCTAATAATGTGGCTAATTACTATAACATGGCTATGGTGTACAAGTTACAAGGCCAATTAAACGATTCTAAACAGTGGTTTGAAAAGGTATTAGAAAAGGACCCTAGTAATACTTGGTCCGTCTATGGTATTGCTACCATTTATGCAGACCAAGGGGATGATACTAAGGCCCTTGATTGGCTTGAAAAGGCGATTAAAATTGATCCATCTGTAAAAGCTGTGGCAGCAGAACAAGACCATTTCGAGCGCTTTCATAATAATACGCGATTTAAAACATTAGTTGGATTATAGCCTTATAAAACTCGAAAAGACTAGATTATTGATAGTAATGGGATTGTCATAATGGATAGTAAACAAATGTAGTCCTAATTTTGCTGAGCAATTAATGATATGAATTTACATTGTTTTCTCTACTAATGCTTCTTGTAGAATTTGCGAGAAATTGATACCTTTCGCTAGTGCTCTATCGTTAAGCCATGCAGGAATGGTTAAGGTTTTCTTTACGGATTTACTGTTTTTAGCTAAATCTATATCTGTTTGAACTAATGTAGGGTATGTGGTATCTGTGCATGGTAAGTCGCGAATAGAGGTTGGAGTAGGTAAGCTTTGTCCATCCTCTAGCGCGCCTAAAATATATAGCTCCATCGCTTCTTGTGCATTGGTTACTAATTCTGTTAGTGTTGATCCCGTACTACTTGTATATTCTAAGTCTGGAAATTCAGTCCAGAAACCATCAGCGTCGTCATGGATTATGGCAGGGTATATAAATTTCATAGTTCCTCCTTATTTTAGTCCTGTTCTCTTCAAAATGGCATTTAATAAACCTATAGGTACATCTTTGCCATGTACGGCAATCACTTCGACTTGGTCATCTTTTTTTAAACGATGATGACTTCCTCGTTGGCGTACATCCTTCCAACCAGTTTTTAACAGTAATTTCAGTAAATCTTTGTCCTTCATAGGTTCTCCTTTTATAGTAACACGTATATACGTATAAAACAATTGACAGGAGTATTACTTATCTCATCTGTAGTCTAGCACCGTTTTTAGCTGTATAGTGGTGACCATTGCTCACCTAGGTTCCTATTAGTTACTTGACTTTTTTGGTTTTTAATGATGCATGCGTTTTGGTTATTATATATGACTTTGAGTTATAACTTAAAATTTGGTACATATGATTTACTGTTATATTCATTGACTTTGTGCATATTTTTACACTATATTGGACTTAGAACAACGAATACAGAGAATAGGTGTCGCAAGACTTAATAGAGAAGTCGGTACAAGCCGATGCGGTCCCGCCACTGTAAGGACGAGCCTGCTTTCATACATGTCACTGGAGAAATCTGGGAAGGCGAAAGCGAGGTGATGACCCCGAGCCAGGAGAACTGCCTATTTGATAATCACCGTTATGTACCTACGAGCGATAGGAAGGGGATTGAGGTATGCTTTTTACAATAGTTTTAGTGTACCATTCAATATGTAACCTAACGTGTCACTCTCGGGTGGCACGTTTTTTTTATTGCCACGCTAGAGGGTCGTTCATATATGGCATAGGCTTAATAGTTTGACTGGAGATTCATCATCATGATGGACATATATTTGGCACCTATGGAACTCATATACGAAGCAACTCACTGGTACGGTGCGCTGTTCCCCTGTATGGTTTCAAGTTGAAAAGGAGGCACATATATGTCTGACAAAAAGACTTCAAAGGACGCTGAACGCGATTTACTGGCGCCTGTATCCTTTGATGAATTTGAGAAACCTACGTATGAACGATGGCAGGCTGAAGTTGAAAAGGCGTTAAAAGGTGGCGACTTCCATAAAAAGATGTTCACTCCAACTTATGAAGGTATTACGCTACAACCAATTTATACACCTGCATTGCATGCGGAGAATATTCCAAAAGGTGTTTACCCTGGAGCTGGACAGTTCCTACGTGGCACAATAGCCAGTGGCTATATCAAAGAATCTTGGGGCGTATCCCAATATGTTGATGATTCCTTGCCTAAGGATGCTAACCATGCAAGTTTATACGAAATTGTAAAAGGTGGCACCATCCACAACATTCGTCTTGATGAGGCTACACGTCATGACCAAGACGTACAAGTAGGCGCATCCGTTGGTGTGGGCGGTACTTCCTTGTCCACAATGGATGATTGCAGTCAATTAATTGAACGATTCAATTTTAAGGAAAATCCTTTATATATTGAAACTGGTGCATCTGCAGCAATTTTGCTCGGTATGTTGTCAGCAACTGTAAAAGCTTCTAAAAAGCAAACATCCGATTTGAAAGGTCTCGTTGGTGCAGATCCTATCGGCGTGTGGGCAAAAGACGGTGCATTGCATATGTCTTTGGACACAGCGTTTGATGAAATGGCACATACTGTTGTGTGGGCTAAAGAACAAGCTCCAGAACTTAGAACAGTACTCGTATCTGGCGATGTGTACGCTAACGGCGGCGCTAACGATGTACAAGAGGTTGCTTATACATTGGCAACAGCCGTTTGTTATGTACGTCAATTGGCACAACGCAACATCGATATGAAAACCATTGCTAAGAGCATGATGTTCACATTCTCCATGGGTGCTAACTTCTTCATGGAAATCGCTAAATTACGTGCGTTGCGCGTACTTTGGGCTCGCATCATGGAAGAATTTGGTGCGGAAGAACAAGATCGTGCAGTTCATGTACACGGCAGAACATCTGCTTTCACAAAAACCGTATACGACCCATATGTAAACTTGTTGCGTAACACAACACAAGCATTCTCTGGTGTTGTAGGTGGTCTCAATAGCCTTGAAGTTTCTCCATTTGATCAACCAATTCGCAAATCCGATGAATTCTCTCGTCGTATTGCTCGTAACATTCAAGTTATGTTGCAAACTGAATTCGAATTGCGTCAACCAGTTGACCCTGTAGGTGGTTCTTGGTACGTAGAAACATTGGCAGCCGAATTATGCGAAAAAATTTGGGCTGAATTCCAAACTATCGAATCCAAAGGTGGCATCATTGCTGCATTGAAAGAAGGCTATCCACAAGCGCAAGTTAAGTCGATTCTTAACGAACGATTTAAAAATCTTGCGTTCCGTAAAGATGTGGCAGTTGGTAACAACATGTACGCTAACATGACGGAAGAATTGTTGGATCCAAAACCTGAAAATCAAGAAACATTACGTCAAAAACGTGTAGCTCATCTTGAAGAATACTTGGCTGGTGCAGATCAAGATGCTCTTGTAAAAGCACAAGCTACGTTAGAAGCAAGCACAACAGAACCAGGTGCGTTGATTGGCCTTATCGAATTGGGTGCATTACACAAAATGACAATTCGCCAAATTCGCAGTGCTTTAGAGGCGGGCGATATTTCCTCTGAAACTATCGAACCAATTACTGCACATCGTTGGACCGAACAATTTGAAGCACTTCGTATGCGTACTGAAGCGTATAAACAACGTACGAAAGACAATGTGAAGGTATTCTTGGCTAATATGGGCCCTATTCCTCAACATAAACCTCGTGCGGACTTCTCCACTGGCTTCTTCGAAGTAGGTGCCTTTGAAGTGATTAAAAATGATGGTCATGAAACAACGGCTGATGCGGCGAAAGCAGCTCGTGAAAGTGGCGCCGATGTGGTCGTTATCTGTTCTACAGATGATACGTATCCTGAATTGGTTCCACCACTTGCGAAAGAATTGAAAGAAACTATGCCGAATGTAACGGTTATTTTGGCAGGGGCACCTTCTAAGGACCTAGAGCCTGTATATCGTGAAGCAGGTGTAGATGATTTCATCTCTGTTCGTGCAAACTGCTACGCTATTTTAAATACGTTACAAGATAAGAAAGGGATGTGAGCTCATGTTTAAAAATCCAGACTTCTCCTCTCTTGGCTTGGGATCTCAGTCTGCCACATCGCGCGATGCATGGCTTGCTGAACTTCAAAAAGAAACAGGAAAAAGCTTTGAAGACTTATATAACACGACAATGGAGCAAATCCAATTAAAACCTCTCTATACAGAGATGGATTATGAAGGAATGACACACCTTGACTATATGGCTGGTGTACCTCCATTCTTGCGTGGACCTTATCCTACAATGTACGTAACTCGTCCTTGGACAGTTCGTCAGTACGCTGGTTTCTCTACAGCCGAAGAATCCAATGCGTTCTATCGTCGTAACTTGGCAGCAGGCCAAAAAGGGTTGTCTATTGCCTTTGACCTTGCTACTCACCGTGGTTATGACTCCGACCATCCTCGCGTAGTGGGTGACGTTGGTAAAGCGGGCGTTGCGGTAGACTCCATCCTCGATATGGAAATTCTATTCTCTGGTATCCCTCTTGACCAAATGTCCGTATCCATGACTATGAACGGCGCCGTATTGCCAGTAATGGCGTTCTACATCCTAGCAGGTGAAGAACAAGGCGTTGATAAAAAGGTTATGGCTGGTACAATCCAAAATGATATCTTGAAAGAGTTCATGGTACGTAATACCTATATTTACCCTCCAGCTACGTCCATGCGTATCATCGGTGATATCTTTGCGTATACATCCCAGTACATGCCTAAGTTTAATAGTATCTCCATTTCTGGCTACCATATGCAAGAAGCGGGCGCTACTGCAGACATCGAATTAGGTTACACATTGGCTGACGGCCTTGAATACATCCGCACAGGTGTAAATGCAGGCCTTCACGTAGATAAATTCGCACCACGGTTGTCCTTCTTCTGGGCAATCGGTAAAAACTACTTCATGGAAGTGGCAAAAATGCGTGCGGCTCGTATGTTGTGGGCTAAGATTATTAATAGCTTCGGCTCTGAAAATCCTAAATCCATGGCACTTCGTACACATAGCCAAACCTCTGGTTGGTCTTTAACAGAACAAGATCCATTCAACAACGTAGCTCGTACATGTATGGAAGCGATGGGTGCAGCTTTGGGCCATACTCAATCCCTACATACAAATGCGCTTGACGAAGCCATCGCGTTACCTACAGACTTCTCTGCACGTATTGCGCGTAATACACAACTTTACATCCAAGACGAAACTAAGGTATGTAAGGTTATCGACCCATGGGGCGGTTCCTACTATGTAGAAGCCTTGACTGATGAATTGATTCGTCGTGCTTGGGGCCATATTCAAGAAATCGAATCCCTTGGCGGTATGGCGAAAGCGATTGACACAGGTCTTCCTAAGATGCGTATTGAAGAAGCGGCGGCTCGTCGCCAAGCTCGTATCGACTCTGGTCGTGAAGCCATTGTTGGTATCAATAAATACCGTCTAGATAAAGAAGATCCATTGGATATCCTCGACGTAGATAATACGGCTGTACGGGAAGCGCAAATTCGTCGTCTCGAACAATTGCGTGCTAACCGTGATGAAGATAAGGTTCAATCCTGTCTCGAAGCGATTACCAATGCTACAGAATCCGGGGAAGGAAACTTGCTTGCCCTTGCACTTGAAGCAGCTCGTGCTCGTGCATCCTTGGGTGAAATTTCCTTTGCTGTTGAAAAAGTATGTGGCCGTCATAAAGCGGTTATCCGCTCTATCTCTGGCGTATACTCCAGTGAATATGAAGATGATGATGTTATCAAAGAAGTACGTCAAATGGCAGATGACTTTGAAGAACTCGAAGGTCGTCGCCCTCGTATCATGATTGCGAAGATGGGTCAAGACGGTCATGACCGCGGTGCCAAAGTTATCGCTACATCCTTCGCGGACATGGGCTTTGACGTGGATATCGGACCTTTGTTCCAAACTCCAGAAGAAACAGCACAAGATGCGGTGGATAATGACGTTCACATCGTCGGCTTCAGTTCTCTTGCAGCAGGTCACAAAACATTGTTACCTCAACTTGTAGAAGAACTCAACAAGCGAGGTCGTGGAGATATTTTAGTTGCCATCGGCGGCGTAATCCCTGCTCAGGACTATGAATTCCTACGCGAACATGGCGCAGTGGCTATCTTTGGCCCTGGTACAGTTTTGCCAGTAGCGGCGAAAAAATTACTAGAAACATTGACTAGTCACGTTCAAGACGAGTCTCATGACTGATAATAAACGGCCTACTCCGGATGAATTGCGCAATACACAGGACGCAACTTTCACCACTGGTGAAGGTAAGGCCCCTGAATTAGGTGTAAAAAATGCAAGCACTGAGGGTAGTACGTATCGTCCCGACTGGGTGCCAGAAGATGCAAAGAAGGATGACACCTTTGCGTGTCATGTGATGAAAGGCGTCAAGGAAATGCACGACGGCCTCTTATCTAGTTCAGCTCATCTGGCTCCAGCGGTATGTCCCGTACAGCGGCGAAAGAAGTTAACTGTCGCTGATTATGTACGCGGTATCGAGCAGGGGGACCGCGTTATACTTTCACGGGCTATCACATTAGTAGAAAGTAATAATAAGGACCATTTCAAACTAGCTCAACAAGTATTGCAAGCCGTATTGCCTCGTACGGGCAAGGCGTTGCGCATCGGTATTACTGGTGTGCCTGGGGCTGGTAAAAGTACATTTATTGAAGCCTTTGGTAATATGCTCATTGAAGCTGGTTACAAGGTTGCTGTACTTGCCGTTGACCCTACAAGCCAAGTCACAAAAGGCAGTATTTTGGGCGATAAAACGCGGATGGAAACATTGACGAAACATCCAGAAGCGTATATCCGTCCATCGCCAGCTGGTGGTACACTAGGCGGTGTAGCTCGTAAAAGTAGAGAGACCATGCTACTTTGTGAGGCTGCTGGATATGATATTATTCTCGTTGAAACCGTTGGTGTTGGGCAAAGTGAGGTTACCGTACGTTCTATGGTAGACTTCTTTATGCTCATCGTGCTTACTGGTGCAGGCGATGAATTGCAAGGCATCAAAAAAGGCGTTATGGAGCTGGCTGATGCTATTGTGGTCAACAAGGCTGATGGGGACAACCTCAAGCGAGCTCTCATTGCTCGTAGCGATTACGATCGAATGTTACATTACATTCGTCCAGCTACGGAAAAATGGAAAACCCAAGCCTATACTTGTTCAGCCGTTACTAAGGATGGTCTCGACGAATTGTGGGATGTAATCCAAGAATTTGCTGAACAAGGCAAAGAAAATGGGGTATTCTTAAAACGCCGTCAAGAACAATCCCTTCGTTGGGTACGTGATATGATTGACGAACACTTGCACAACCTATTCTTTAACAATGTAGTCATTCAAGGTCGTATGGGCGAGGTAGAAGCTGCAGTTTTAGATGGCGAAATGAGTGAATCTCAAGCCGTTGAAGAACTGATAGGCGTATTTGATAGATCATTGAAATAAATGATTATAATACGATACCTCTTTGATTAAACAATCAAACCAATACATAACTTTATATAAAGGCATAGCATCTATTTTGAAATCGGTCACTTAATCGATAGACCATTATAGATACTATGCTTTTTTATTTTTTTCATCAAATGCATAAGTATTACTTTCGTAAAAGTTATACATAGGATATAATTTAATTATAGATGTATTTTATGGAGTTTAATAAAGGAGAGATTTATTTTGAATCCAGTAGTAAAGAAAATTACAACAGCAGTATTGTGTGTGACCGCACTCACATCTCCATTGTTTTTGACTGGCTGCAGCTTCTCTAAGGTTGCCAATAGCGTACAACAAGGTGTTCAAAAGGGATCACAAGAAGACGTTAAAGTGTTTAACAACTACATTAAAGCCGTTGGCGATTTTAACAGTCATACAGTACGCTTTGGCTATGCTATCGGCCCAGACATTCAAAAACTAAGAGAAGGTCAACATTTAACAAGCTTTATGGCACCACATTTTGATTCTTTACAAGAGAAATTACAAGCCGCTAAAGATGCTGGCGTGCCATATGATGATATGAAAGAACCTCTTGATAAGGTATTGGCTGTATTAAAGGATATTGTACCAGTAGCCAGTGAATTGGATACGTACTACCAAACTAATACATATAAAGCAGATAATTATGCTAAAGAACAACAATTAGGACCTAAATACGTTCAATTATATGATCAGTTCTATGCAGCGTATAACCAATTAGATGCAGTAATCCATAAACATAATACGGAAAACCAACAAGCGCACTTAAAAGAACTTAAAGAGTCTGGTAAGAAAAATGCAGCGGCAGCTCAAGAAGTTCATTTACGTTTAACTGCTTTATTGGATGGCTTTGAAGACGGTAAGCAAATCGATGTAAATGCAGTTAACCAAGAGTTACAAGGCATCATGGACGTATCTAATAGTATTACTAGTCCGGAATATAACAGTGCTAAGAATTCATTAAATACAGCTATTGGTAGAATTCGTACATTCATAGGTGATCAAACAAATGATCATTACAATGATATGATTGAATCCTACAATAGCTTCATTGGCAGCATGAATCGTTTGGATATGAACAAACTTGATAAATAATATCTAACTATGTACGAACATTGTGCGCATTACTTGTGAAAGTCCATGCCTCATAGGAAGTACTAAATTGTAGATATAAAAATTTCATACAAAGGTACATAACGGATGTACCCTCAAGGGCTACCTTAAATAGCAATATTATTTGAGGTAGCCCTTTTTGTGTCTTTACCCATACTAGATTTGTTTTGTGTTCTCATATACAGCGTCTAGTATATTTTTACCCATCTATGGAGAGTCGCATATGTTTTGATGTCTTGAAACGTGGTATAATTATTAGATAGAGCCTGTATAGATGTGGCTTTTGGAGGTTAGTATGAGTAGTAGTATTACACATTTATTTCTAGCTGGTGGTTTTGTTATGTATCCACTGGTTATGTTCTTAATCGTTACTTTGATGATTGGTATTGAACGATTTTTATTATATCGTCGCTTTCATAAAGATATGCGCCAATTTATAGCTGTTTTGGGCAATCATCCGGGCTGGATTATGTTGCCTACTGTGCTAGAACGGGATACAAAGGAATTAGGGATTCTTTTTGCTCGTGCTTTGCGCAACGCTAAAAACTACAATGGATTGGAAAACCGCTTGCAGGACTTGGTAGGCTATACTGATGAACGATTGAAACGAGGCCTTGGGTGGCTTAGTATGATTGTTACCATGGCACCTTTGCTTGGCTTGCTCGGTACTGTTCTAGGTATGATTCGCGCCTTTGCTGTTGTAGGTGGCGATATTGGGGCGCCCACCATCATTACTGGCGGTGTATCTGAAGCCTTGGTGGCAACGGCGACGGGCCTTACTGTTGCAATCATTGCTCTTGGCTTTCACAGTTACTGTGCGGCTAAGGTGAACGATTTCATCGTGGCATTAGAGCATGAATGTGGCACTATCCTCGATGCGTACAATGAGGAACACGACCTATGAGACGGCGCACATTAGGGGTAAAAAAAGAGCCTACCATAATGATTATCCCCATGATTGATATCGTATTTTTCTTATTGGTATTTTTCATGGTTGGCACCTTGTACATGAATACGGAACAACAAATTCCCTTAAACTTGCCGTCCGCATCCACATCGACTGCGAAATCGATTGAACCAATTACCATTACTCTTACAACATCGCATAAACTCTACATTGATAATCGGGAAATCTCTCCAGATCGCCTATCTCAAGAGGTGCAATCCATTGTGCAGACATCGCCACGTCAGGCTTTTGTCATTCGTGCTGCGAAGGACGTGTATTATAACGAGGTTATCGCCTTGTTGGACATGCTGAAAGTAAACGGCGCTAAGTACATTAGTGTTGCAACGGATCGGAAGTGATTCTATGTTTGAATCGCATTATTTACGACCCTTTTTGATGGCCCTATTCATCAGTATTCTTATGATAACGGGGATGGGACTGTCATTAAAAGGCATGGGCGGTACCGGTGCAGGCCAAGAGGCAGCGGAAATCAGCTTTGATTTGGCTGATGTTGGTGAAAGTGAGCATGCGGATGAACATTCGGTGGTAACACCTCCGCAGGTGCCAAAGCCATCTGAAGATACAGCTGCAACGGAGGTAATAAAACCACAAAAACCTCAAGCTAAGCCTCAATTGGAGGGATTAGACTCGACTAAAAAGACGGATGATCCACAAAAGGAAAAGAATACTAAACGTGAGTGGGCTGTTCCTAAAGCCATTGAATCAGAGGCTAGTGGTGGTGAAATGGGTGTTATTGCTCACCAAAATTCATCATCATCTAAAAAACTGGTAGGCAATACTACATCTACGGACCCCAACGCACAGGGTAACGGTATTGATGATACGAATAAGGATTTATCCTTTTTTGCTGATGCACTCCAGCTGTTAACACCAGGTCAACGGGCGTGGTTAGAACAACCGGAGATTAATCCTACCGAATATCTACGACAAGTGCGAGAACAAGGCAAAGCTTCCTCCGTCCGCGGAGAAGCGGTTGTGCGTGTTAACTTTGACGCAGATGGTAATGTTATCGTAGGCGTTAATACGCCGCGCATTGTTGAGTCCGGTGTTCCTCCAGATGTACGGGACGAAGCGCTGCGTATTATCAAGACGAGCGGCAGTATTGTTAATAAAAAAGGACAGGTCGTGGCATTAGCGATTCCTGTCGTGTTGGGACAATAAAGAGGCATACCTCACATACATGGTTGTATGTAAGATATGCCTCTTTTGTTATTTCTTAATCAAGTTTTTTGTACTGTTAAAGATTGCGTAGTAAATGATGACGCCACCGATGAATAATGTCACTTGCATTTGTGTTGTGTATTGGTCCACACGCCATAATGCAAAGGCATAAAAGAACATGGTGATGAGCATAATTAAAAAAGATAAGATGCGACGCACATTCGTATGAACTACATGCGATGTACTGATGCGGTCTCTATTAATGGCAACATATGCAAGGGAAATGATGATATCAACAGCATATACGCTTAAAATCCAATTAACGGGCACATCGTTAAATACGAACAGGCCAATGACAATAAAGCTGATGAGAAAGAATGCTTTAAATACAGTTTCTGGCATCGTTGATTCTTTTGGTTTTGGTGTGCGTTCCTTGTGTTGTTTCTTTGTCATACGGGTCTCCTATGTGTACATACAGTAGTGATATGCTATTAATTCGTTACTGTATACGTTTTTACATTATTACTGTAATATTTTCGTATTATTACTGTAATATTTCCATATTACATAAATTATAAATGTTTACACATTATATCATGTAATCTATACCTTACTATTATAATAATAAATTACAAATGAATCCATAAGCAAATTAAATACCGAACATTAAGAAAAACTAATATATATATTATTCGGAAAATTACATAAGATTTATTGAACCAAGCTTTCACATATGGTACAATTATCGTATAAGAAATCTAGCTTTCATCATGCAAAGGAGACATCATGATACCACGTTATACACGAGAAGAAATGGGCCATATTTGGAGCGAACGCAACGAGTTCGACACAATGTTATTGGTTGAAACATTGGCATCTGAAGCGCAAGCAGAGCTTGGCATTATTCCGAAGGAAGCAGCTAAAATCATTCGGGAAAAAGGTGATTTTGATGTTGAAAGAATTCACGAAATTGAACGTGAAACAAATCATGACATCATTTCCTTTGTAACTGCTGTGGGCGAATACGTTGGCCCTGAAGCGGCTAAATATATTCACCTTGGTTTGACATCCACTGACGTTAAGGACACTGCTCTTGGCTATATGATGAAACAAGCTTGCGATATTTTAATCGAAGATTTGAAACAATTACGTGATGTATTGCGTCGTCGTGCCGCTGAATTCAAACATACCCCTATGATTGGCCGTACTCACGGTATTCATGGTGAACCTACTACATTTGGCTTGAAACTTTGCCTTTGGATGGCAGAGGTAGAACGCGATATTGAACGCATGGAACATGCTCGTAAAAGCGTAGCTGTTGGTAAATTGTCCGGTGCTGTTGGTACATACTCCAACATCGACCCATTCGTAGAACAATACGTATGTGAAAAACTAGGCCTTGAACCTGTTAAAATCGCCACTCAAGTCGTACAACGTGACCGTCACGCTGAATTATTGTCCACCATCGCTGTTGTAGGCGGCACATTGGACAAAATCGGCAAAGAAATCCGTCATTTGCAACGTACAGAAGTGCGTGAAGCGGAAGAATACTTCAGCCCTAAACAAAAGGGTTCCTCTGCGATGCCTCATAAACGCAATCCTATTACGTGTGAAAGAATTTGCGGTATGGCTCGCTTGCTTCGCGGCTATGCTCAATCTGCGTTCGAAGACCAAGCTTTGTGGCATGAACGCGATATCTCTCATAGCTCCGTAGAACGCGTTATCTTGCCAGATGCAACAATCGCCTTGAATTACATGCTTCACCTAACAATCCGTACTATCGATAAATTGTTGGTATACCCTGAAACAATGCTTAAAAACCTTAACCTTACAGGTGGCCTTGTATTCAGCCAAACCATTTTGACACACCTGGTAGATAAAGGCGCAGTTCGTGACGAAGCATACCGATGGGTACAAAAATACGCCATGGAACGCTGGCTCGAAGGCAAAGACTTCGCTACAGGTCTAAAATCCGATGAAAACATCAAAAAATACATGACCGACGAAGAAATCGATGCATGCTTTGACCCATATAAACTATTGAAACACGTAGATACAATAATGGCTCGTTTCGGCCTATAATCCTTAATGTATAGGATGGTCCGTCCAGAAAGCCGACACGCTACTGCGCTACGCGGAGCCCGAAGTCGTTTTCTGAACGGACCATCCTTTTTGCATTAAACCTTCTATGCCGAAAACGAGCCATAGAGCAGACAGGGCAAAGTCGGTTTGAGAAGGGGACCCGTCCTTTTTCGCTATAGATTCTATGCCGAAATGAGCCATTGGGACGACAAAAAGCCGACACGCTACTGCGCTACGCGGAGCCCGAAGTCGTTTTCTGAACGGACCATCCTTTTTGCATAAAAACTTCTATGCCGAATTTTTTATTTACAGTGCGTGCCGTATTTTCATATGGCGCTTTTATTTGTTAACGTACATAGGGGAGGTGGTGGTACCGGTAAAAACATGACTTTGGCCCTGCGAAGCCCAAAAGGGCGAAGCAGACCCGGCCGGTGGAGTGTTTTTGCCGGTACCACCACCCAAATCTGGAGGATACATGAAAAACACCATAAGAAAATACGCACCTCCTATTTTTCACTGTATTAACGACTTCGGTCAAGGTTCATTGGCCGCGCTTATACCATTTTTTATTACGAACTTTGGCCTTAATTATTATCAATCGGCTTCCATTATTTTCTGTAATACCGTGGTAGCGTCTATTGCTCAGCCCATTTTGGGGTATGTAGCGGATCGATGGCGCGTGCCTTGGTTTATTCCGGTAGGCTTTACGGTGACTCTTGTGTCCATTAGTGCTATGGCGCTGGCTACGAACTATGAAATGATTCTTGCTTTGTCTCTTTTAGCTGGCGTAGGGGCAGCCTTATTCCATCCTGAGGCGGCTCTTTTGGTGAATCGCACGCAATCCCATGAAATTGGCAATGCTATGGGTCGCTTTGCAGTGGGCGGCAGCGCCGGTTTTGCATTAGGTCCACTTATTGCTGGTGGCGTTTATGTTTTTGGGGCGCACTTCCTCTGGGTATTTACAGCCATCGCTTTACTGGGCGTATTAATGTATATCTATGCTTTCACGGATAAGGCCGATGTGACTAATGCTAGTGACTGTGAAAGCCATTCTAAATCTGTTGCTATTGGCACTAACGATTGGGTGAGCTTCGGGAAGTTATTCTTTGTCATAGCCTCAAGGTCTATACTGTTTTCTGTGCTGTCTATCTTTATTCCAATTTTGTATATTACCGTTATCAATGGCGAAGCCGGTGCATCAAGTTTGGCACTTACTATGTACTTTGCCATGGGGGCGATTCTTACCTATATGGGCGGTGCTTTATCTGATAAGTTCGGCTTTCTTAAAACTGTGCGTTTAGGCAATCTTATCTTCTTGCCATCAGTTCTAATCTTTATCTTTGTGCCAAATGTGTGGGGATTCTTTGGTGCTATGATACCGATGGCCTTTGGCGTATTCTCACAATATGGACCTATTACCGTTCTAGGCCAAAAATACCTTGCTAAAAATGCAGGCTTTGCATCAGGCATTACATTGGGCCTCGGCATTACATTAGGTGGCCTCGTAGCACCATATATTGGGCATTTAGCAGATATTTACGATGTACAAACAGCGTTGATGACACTGATCCCTGTTGGTGCGTTAGGATTATTAATGAGCTTCTGGTTGAAAGAACCTAAATAAAATAGAATTTGTGTAATCTGCATTTAGTCTTTTCGTGCTTTGCTATTATGTTGTATAATAACTATGGATTAATTTGACTTTCACAATTGGAGGACATCGATATGGCAACAAGTATGGTAATCGGCACTCAATGGGGTGATGAGGGTAAAGGTAAAATCGTTGACTGGATCGCGGAACGTGCTGACGTTGTAGTACGTAGCCAAGGCGGTAACAATGCAGGTCACACTGTTGTGGTAGATGACAAAGCATTTGCGCTTCGTTTATTGCCAAGTGGTATTTTGTACGATAATAAACAAAATATCGTTGGTACTGGCGTTGTTATTGACCCTAAGGTGTTATTACAAGAAATCGAAGGTCTTGAAAAAAAAGGTAAATCCGCAAAATCCCTTCACATTTCTGACCGCGCTCATGTCATCATGCCATACCATATTGCTCTTGATATGGCCGAAGAAGCATCCAAAGGTGATGCTAAAATCGGTACAACTAAAAACGGTATCGGTCCTTGCTACGCTGATAAAATCAACCGTATTGGCATTCGTATCTGCGATTTGTACGATATGGAAACGTTTAAACAAAAATTAGCGTACAATGTTGAGTTTAAGAATAAAATGCTTACTAAGGTATACGACGCTGAACCTGTTAATTATGATGAAATCCTTGCGGATTACACTAAATATGCAGAGGCTTTGAAACCTTATGTAACAGATACGAATATCGCTGTATTGAAAGCGATTCAAGAGGACAAAAAGGTATTGTTCGAAGGCGCGCAAGCAACTATGCTCGATCTTGATCATGGTACATATCCATTCGTAACATCCTCTCATCCAATCGCTGGTGGTGCTTCCACAGGTGCGGGTGTAGGTCCTAACTATTTGAAAAATATCTTCGGCGTTGTGAAAGCTTATGCAACACGCGTTGGTGCAGGTCCATTCCCTACAGAGCTTCTTGACGAAACTGGCGAAAACCTTCGCAAACTTGGTCATGAGTTCGGTACTGTAACTGGTCGTCCTCGTCGTTGTGGTTGGTTAGACCTTATGGTTGTAAAATACGCTGCAGGTCTTAACAGCCTTGATTACTTGGCTATTACTCGTTTAGATATTCTTGATACGTTCAAAGAATTGAAAATCTGTGTAGGTTACAAATTGAATGGTAAAGACGTAGAAGGCTTTCCGGCTAACTTGAAAGATCTTGAAGCATGCGAAGCAGTATACGAAACATTACCAGGTTGGGAAACAGATATTTCCGGTATCCGTTCTTACGACGAATTGCCTGAAAACGCGCGTAAATACGTAGAACGTATTGCAGAGGTAACTGGTGTTCCTTTGGGTATCGTATCCGTTGGTCCTAACCGTAGCCAAACAATCGATCTTGTTAACGTATTTTAATCTGCTGTAGCAAATTATTATAAAAAATAATAAGCGGAGATTCTTATTAGAGAATCTCCGCTTTTATGCGTATTTTCTATCTCATAAATAAATTTAATTATTCAATTAAAATATTTTAATGAGAATAAAAAGAAAAAAATAGATTTAGTTATAAAAATAGTATATAATAGTATAAAAGTAGATTGATAATTTTTGATGTATATTGAGGAGTTTTTCTTATGGTTGAAGTTTCTTATGAACGTTTGGCAACGATTTTTAAAGCGCTCAGTGATGAAACAAGATTGCATATTATAGATATGTTGTCCTGTAATGAGTTGTGTGCAGCAGATATTTTGGCAAGTTTTAATTTGTCTCAATCCACATTGAGCTACCACATGAAAATCTTAATTGATGCTGGCGTTGTAAATTCTCAACGTAATGGTCTTTGGACTCGCTATTCCATCAATGAAGATACATTTAGCGACATTTTGGAAATCATTCCACAATTGTACAAAACTAAAGACGAATGCATTTGCGCACAAATCAAATACTGCCGTCTTGATGAACACGAACAAGACGCGTAATCATGAGACGCTGGATTATGCATGTTGATATGGATGCTTTCTTTGCATCCGTAGAACAACTGGATCATCCTGAATACAAAGGCCACCCCGTTATCGTGGGTGGTCTTTCTTCGCGTGGCGTCGTAGCTACTGCATCCTATGAGGCTCGAAAATTTGGCGTCCATTCGGCCATGCCTATTTCTCGGGCCAAGAAACTTTGTCCGCACGGCATCTACGTGTATCCGAATATGGCTCGCTACAAGGAGATTTCTCAGATCATCCACAAGGTGATGGAGGAATTTACACCTATCATTGAGCCCTTATCTCTGGACGAAGCCTTCTTGGATGTTACGGGTATTACCCATAAATTCACAGGCCCCAAGGCTTTGGGCCGTGCTATTAAGGACCGCGTGTTTGAGGAAACGGGGCTCATCATTTCGGCGGGGCTGGCTCCGAATAAATTCCTTGCTAAACTGGCATCTGACCTAGATAAGCCTGATGGGCTTGTGGTCATTCCTTATGGTAAGGAATGTGAAAGCCTCGCAAATTTGCCCATTAAACGTATTTGGGGCGTCGGGCCAAGTACAGAACGGCGCCTTAAGGATGGTGGATTTTCGTTCATTAAAGATATTCAGGCTTTACCTGATGAGACCGCTTTGGTGCCTTATGTGGGTAATCAGGCGCGGCGGGTGTGGGAATTGGCTCGAGGCCTTGATGAACGCCCTGTAGAAATGGATCGGCAAATACAATCAGTAGGTAATGAGGAAACCTATGAATATGATGTAGAGGATCCTGCTGCTATCGACTTAGAACTGCATTACTTTGCCAATCGCGTAGCGAAACGATTGCGTAAGTATGGCTTGATGGGGCATACCGTATCGATAAAGGTACGGTATAAGGATTTTAAAACCGTATCTCGACAGAAACGCCTTGATTCGTCCACGGATCAAGAACGTGTTATTTATGACACTTCGGTATTGTTATGGAATAAGCTGATGCGTGATGCACTCTCTGCTAAGCAAGAAGAGCAAGAGGTGATGGGTGCTACACCTAGGCCTAAGTTTGATAATTCTATTCTTGAAGTACCCGTTAAACCAATTCGCCTCTTAGGTGTTACCGTTAGTGGACTTTCAACAGAAGGCATTGTACAAGATGATTTATTCTCCATTGAAGCGGATGAGAAAGATGAGAAGCTTTCAACAGTGCTCGATTCATTAGCATCTAAATTCGGTGAAGGGGCTATCATGAGTGGCGCTCTTTGGCGACGTGCTCATGGAGATGGTGGAGAACGGCGAAAACGGTCGGAATTAAAGGCCGAAATGGATTTAGATAATGAAGAATAAAAATCTTTCATGAATAGAATCATTCGTGATACAATGTACGTATACAGCAATGTGTATATGCAAGAAAATATCTGCAAGAGAGGTATAAATATGAGTATATTTCGTGTGGCCATTCATTATGGCGTAAACAGCAATGGGTTTTTAGCTTATGATACAGATACAAAAACTGTGACTATAGACCTACCTGAACAAGAATGGATTGATAAGGTCCGTGCATACTTAAACGAAGAACATACTATTGAGAATGCAACAGGTCTCGATACATATGAACGTGTACAAGTAAAACCTTTAGAATCCTTGGAAAACTTTAAATTAGCTCTTACACGCATGTGGGTTGCCATCGACGTACAAGTCGACTGGAGCCGCCCAGCGTAATTAAAATGAACCCCTTCGTAGCCATGTTGGTGCTATGAAGGGGTTTTCTTATTGTGGCTATAGTTGGAGTGCGTATTTAAATATTGCTAATCAAATTTTTGGTTTGTTAAGTCCTGATACATAAGCTTAGCGATTTCATATTGTGGATCACCGGCTTGTAGTTGGTGTGACGGTAGTTTAAATACGGCTTCAGCTATTTCATTTTTCTTGATGTCGATACCTTTTACATCGTCAGAACGGCTTATGGAAATGGTATGTGTTGTTGGATTTATGAAGTACGCATTTACATCGATGCTGAAAGCTTTGTTTTCATCTTTTCTCATGATTGTTCGAAGAATCATAGCTGAGATAGCAGTAGTACCATCTTTTTCGCCTAATAGCTGTTTAGAGGTGTACTCTACATAATCTGCATAGACATAAATATCGCCAGATTTGGCCTTATCATAATCTTGTGTATAGGCTTCTACCAAACGCAAATCGAGTTGCCTACCAAATGGTCGAGAGAACATTTCGCTTTGTAATTCGCGTGTTTCACTAACAGGTGGATAGAACGGTATAGGCGTTAAATCTTTTAGCATATCTGTTCGTGTTTCGTTTTTTCGTTTAGCGCGCCGTTCCGCAGTGACCTTGTCTAAGCGTTCACGCTCCTTTAACATGGCCTTTTCTTGTTCTTCTTTAGATTTATAAGTTTTTACAGATACAACACGATTACCAGACATAGTGACTGTTGAATAGATTGGTTTGCCGTTAGTAGGTTTTCCCTCAGAAGCATCAAGCGTAGATTGTACTATGGCTGGTGTTGCGCTTTCAATTGATTTTCTTAACCCTGGAATATTGGCGTAATCCATATCAACCACAGCAGTATCTGTGCTTTCACTTGGCTGCGCAGGTGTAGCCCCGTACGCGGATGATATAGCTAAGACAGCTAATAGTGAACTGGTAATAATCGATCGTTTACATAGTTTCATTACACATACCTCTTTTTATAAGAACTCTCTAATACTATCAACAGCTGTATTATAGCATAGTTCTTGCGTAGATAGATTTAAAAACGATATAATAAAGTGTACATGCGTCTATAGCTCAGTAGGATAGAGCAGCAGTTTCCTAAACTGCGTGTCACTGGTTCGATTCCGGTTAGGCGCACCAGTATAATAGAAGCGGTATAAAGTGTATATACACCTTATACCGTTTTTTATTTGCCACAAACGTCCATTGAGCAGGATTTCTATATGCTGATATGGAATTTATTAATATAGTTTGATTATGTGTATTTCTATTCAAGGGCTAGTTACGTCAAATATAAGGGTTATAGTAGAGGGGGTGAAAATATGGTTCTAGAAAATAAAAACTCTTTCTATTTAAATGGTGCCTTATTTCTTTCTACGATGGGCAGTACTGCGACAACGCTTGGTTTTATAACGTATATTTTTAATACGACTCACAGTGCTTTTAATACAGGAGCCATTACTATAGCTACATTATTAGTTGGTATGGTATTAGGTCCGTTTTTAGGGATTTTAGTAAAAGAAAAGGGCCTCATGTGGTCTATGGTAGTTCCTGAAATTCTTTCCGGGATGATATTATCGATTTTTATTCTTATCGATAATATTTATTTAGTCTATATCATAGCATTTCTTATAGGATTTAATAATAAGATTTTAGGGATTGCTCGACTTTCGTTTGTACCTAATATTACTAATGATTTAGTCAAGTTCAATGCTTTACTACGAGCTATTAATCGTTGTGCAATGATAAGTGGATCTTTATTATTTAGTATTATTATTAATTACTCCTTGACCATGGTATTTGTCATTGATGCTATTACATACATTCTATCAGCATATTTACTTTACCGATTAAATAAAAGTGTAGTAGTACCAATTATTGTTGAGGTTCAAAAGACTGTTAAAGAGCGCATATATGATAAAGCTAAACTTTTAGTAAAGGGGTATAAGTTATTATTTTTAAATAAAAAGATAAATTTTATTGTGTACTTAGGCATACTAACTAGATTATTTTATATGTGTATTCCTATTATGTTATTGATTTTTATTAAGGATACATTACATTTATCTGACAGTGAGTATGGTTATACACAAACTATATCTAGATTCGCTTCCTTTATGGTTTTTGGATTGTTAGCTAAATACCTTGCTATAAACTTGACTAAATCTTTTAAACCCTTGTTATTCTCTCTTTTCGCCCTATATGGAATTAGTATTTGGGGGATAGGTTATGTAACAAGCATTGAGAACCTTTATATCGTTTATAGCTTATCAGAAGTATTGCTCTTTACAGCTGTTGTTTTAGTTCATGCATATATACAGTCCGTATTTACTCAGGATGAATTAACATTAGCAAGTGGTTCTGTTAGCACAGGATTTTCTATTGGATCCATCCTATCGATTACTATATTTACAAACTTAGCTAATATAATACCAATACATGATATATTTTATATATGTGGTTTAGGTATAGTAGTAAGTACAGTTTTTATAATGAGCATAAATAAAGTTTCTTGTCAAAATCAATATACATAATGGAGAGTCTATATGAGTTTTTACAATTGGATTCAAGAAAAATTATTCGACAATTACGAAGAGTGGCGTTTGAAGAGCCCTGATTATAATCGGAACGGTTTTAACATAGTAGGAATAGATAATACCTTACAGGCTATGCATGATGGATTTTTTATGTATATAGAATTATACCCACCTTGTGCCATCGATGGCTGCACTGCGATGAAAGCACGTGTAGGAAAAACACCGGATGCAGTAGATATATTCTTAGATATTAATGATAAAACCTATCGTATGGCAGATGTAAGTTATCCTGATGCGGTACAGATGATGCGGGCTTTTGTGAAGAAACGTCGGTTGCCTGACCGTAGCCTGTTTGTAGAAACAGTAAAAATAGATGTTAAACAAATTAAGTCAACTTTTGCAGAGTTAGCAGCGTTATTACTTGGCGATACGAAACAAGCTAAATCTTTCATGTCCAAGGTAAAGCTAACATCTATGGATGATATAGAAGATGATTGGTGGAACCTCTATGAGAAACTACAGTCTAAAGGTCGCGCTGTAGAGATATCTTTAAAAATTGAATTAGAGGATTTTCTTTATCATGTGCAGAAGTTAATACGTAACAAGTCTTTAGATACTAGCGAAAATCTAACTATTGATACAGCCGCATTTGATGACAGTCAATGTATTGGGGACTGGTGCGCACATTTTAATTCCACGTGGAAAAACCATAAGTTAGTAGGTATGGACATCGGTACAGATAGTTTAGTGCTCATGGTACTTTCAAATGAGGAATTTAAAAGAGCCCAAGAACTAGCGAAAGAATTATTACATAGAATCGATGTAGCTGAACGTTTGTGATGTAACGAAAATTATAATGTAGTGGCACGATTATAATGTGGCCGTATCTATAAAAAGGTTGTAATTCTTAACTGTAAACAATTTGCACTGTATAAATGTGATGAATAGGAGAGAATCATATGAGTGTTGTACGTCTACCAGAATATGAAGCAGAGTTTGAGCCGGAAGTATTTGAAATTTATGCATTACCGCGTAGTGATGCGAATGGGGCTAGTCCTTATTTAGATAAGTACCATAGACCGCTAGTGTCTACCGATGCTATCCTAGATACTCGGACGGGCGTGCTTGACCGTAGTGAAGGCATTTTGACGTGGATTATTGAGGGTCTTGACGATAGATGGGGTTATTCTTTTGAGCCCCATGGGGTCTATAAATTGTTAGTTAAGAAAGCAAAACCATTAGAGGACTTGGGCTATATGCGTCCCTCTTGGAATAATCGCTATTATGTACTTGAGGTGTTAGAGGAACATGCTAAACATAGCGAGTTAGAGGCGTTGTCAGCGTATTTGAAAACCCCTAAATACCTTCATACTGACAGGGGTGACTTCCTGTTAAATCGAGAATATCAATATTACACAGCGCGAATTGATGATTATGCATTCACCCTTGATGTAGATGAGGGTTCTGATGAAAGCTGCACCGTGGCGTTATCGGCTTTCAATAAAATCGATAATTTCAAAGCATTTGAACAGCGAATTAGTACCTATATTAGTGAGACCTTATTAGACCTCGCTAACGATTGGCTCGACAATGATGACCAAGATCCAATTACGGCAGAAATATTTGCTAAGCGTATTACTATGGGCGAATTGGCGTTTCGTAATGATGGCACCATAGAGGTCTATTATGACGATGACGATATTTTCTGGGGACACTGCATCATAGCCAATATTGATGCGGATGGAAACCCTGTTAGTGCGGATATTGCAGGATAATGAACTAGTGGAGTGTGGCGAACTAGTGGGGTATCATAATGATAAAATCTGAATTAATGACATTATGGAACGTTGAAAGCTGGACTGTAGAACGGCATGGTGTTTATTTTATATCTCGATGGTTAGGAACTAATCGACTAGAGAATGTAGGACAAGCCTTTCAAAACCTCAATATTAGTTGCACCGATTATACTGAGGCTGAGGTGCTTTCACTACCAATGTGGGAGCAATTATATATTCAATTAGATAAATTAGACCAATTAGCACAGGAAATCATACAAAAGGAAATATCGCAAGAAGAGTCTGTTGTGCTAACACTAACGGATATAATGTTAGATAAATCAGGTTGTTACGACGCATTTGCACTAGGTTATGATATAGGTGAATCTCCAGCAGGACATCTATATGTTTTGGTTTCTTTTGATGAAAACTTTACGGCTCAACAAGATGTGATTTATGAAACCTTATAGAGTTGTATTAAAGTGGTGACACGGGTGTTGTAGACTACCTAAAAAAATAAGTGATACATAGGAGAGAGACGATGGAAAATCTGTATAAAGAATTAAGAAGCTTTTTTGCCAATGATATTGACCTAACTGATTTGTTTGACTCCGAAGCTATCATCTGGATTGACTGGCGCGAGTATGATGAAGATGTGGTGCGCTATTTCAATGATATGATAGATGAACCTATCGATATTCAAACCATTAGTAATGGCAAGCCCTATGGTGACGATATTGTGCTAAAAAAGGACGATAAAGAACTGCTAATTCCTTACGGTGATGAGAAAGATCGGGATGTAACCATCAAATACTTCAACGAATTTGTTAAACCTGATTATGAGGTGCGTTGGTTTACTGAAAGCCTTGGAAACGATACACTTGGGTTTACCGTGCTTTCAGGGGCAGAATGGGCAAAATTAAACGATGAATTTGGTGTGGATGCGGTTCGTTACTATTTTGAGCCTATCGATCTTGAAAGTAATATGTTCAATCTTGATATGGACGAAGTATTTGCACTATTGGCCTTACGAGAAAATAGTGACGGTGTAAATACTGACTTTAGTGTACAGTTAGATTGGATTAAAATCATAAACAAAGAAAAAGCCTTAACTGAACAAAAAGAGAGTGGACAAATTGACTTGAAACAGTACATGGTTGCTAAAAAAGAACTACAACAGATTAAGGATGACTTTGTAGCAACCCATGGCGAGATGGAATAAGAGCTGTTGTTCTAGAGGAGATTCATATGGCTATTGACGGTGTGAAAATCATAGATAGTGATGATGGCCATGATATTTATAATGCCATTGTTGAGCGGTATAAGGATGGCGTCAGTATTGATACGATTATCTCTGAAATCTTAAGTGAGGAACAAAACTTTTGTACTGATGAGTTTTACACAGAAATTTATTGGACTGCGGTAGCCTATTCGTTGTGGAAGATAGGGCATCTACCAAATAATGTTAAAGAGAAAGCATTAGATATAATCGCTCAGGGCCCTCATGAGTTTTGGCTAGAAATCGATGATAAGGCCCCTAAACAGCGTCAAAAGGTATTGGATAAGTTAGCTGTACAGCTACAAAGTGAAAATCCAAAGCCTATTAAGGTTCGTAAATCTAAAACGAAGAGAGTACCTTATTTTAAGGTGGGTGACGTATTAGTTGTTAAGTTTGAAACCAAGTATGGCGCCGTCTTTGTATCTGAAGTAGATCAATCACCGCGGAAAATCGAATATCATTTAGCCTGTACGCGGCTTTTACAAGAAGAAAAACCAACAATGGAAGAGTTTCTAAACAGCAAAATCGCATGCCGGAAAGATAATACAAATTTCGGTATCGATACAGACTGTTGGTTCAATCATAAGGACTTAGGTTTGTTGCTAGATAATTTGGAAGTTATTGGGGCAGTTGAATTGTATCCATGTAAACTATGGAAACTAGCACCAGCGGGAACGCTAGAGGATATCTATGGGGAGATTACAGATAATCCTAGGATAGGAAAACTGCGTCTCATAGATACTTATGAATTGGTGAAAGACATTGCTCACCAATAATTGTTGCGTCAATCAAAGGGAGTAGATGCGATGGATGTAGCCACTCAAACATATATAGAAACCGTTCAAGTTAGTGATATACCGTGGCACCGGTTAACCACAACCTACGGGCGTGCCACAGATTTTCCTGCTGAGCTTGATGTATTGTGGAATATGGAAAGCATGGACGCTGTTGATGCGGCTGGTGAGACGTTAGAACTCAATATTGAGCACCAATCAACGTTGTGGCATGCGACACCATTCGCCATGATTTTCTTGCTTCGTATTTTTAAGAAAGCCCAAGAAGCGAGCGCTCATAATGAGGTAGTGCAGTATTTAGTAGAACAATTGGTTGAGTTGTTTACTGTGATTGCTGAGTGCATTCGAGATGGTCTTATGCTAGAGCATGCAGATCCATTGCCGAACTTTGAGGATATGCTCAACGAAGAATACCTTTGGTCTGAAGAATATGATGAAGACGAAGACGTTCTTAGATTTGAGGAAGATGACGTATTCCCTGATGATTTATTCTTTAGCTTTTATTATTACTCCCTGCAAATACTTTTGTTAGCTATTCCGCTATTAGATACATCTGATGAAGGAGAGGCTAAATTGCTAGGATTAATTTCTGCTAATAGGAGCGTGTAAGATGGACTATTTAGATATATTGCGAAATGATGCCAAGTTAGCTGAAGATTTTGATACGCTATTCGATTTTCGTTTGCTAGATGCGTTGGAGGAACGTGATACTGCTGAAGGTCGCTGCACATTCTCTTTGCCGGGTATGGCATTTGCTGTAGATGGTGCTGGCGGTGAATATCATCTATTGGAGGATGGATCCATAGGTTATTGGAGTAGTGAGGGTGCTGCGGGCCGTTTGGCTGAAAGTATGGATGATTTGTTTCATTTGATTGTTTTTAGTATTTGTTGGCATGATTACTGTGACTCAAGTAAGTATGCTGATGTGGCAACACTTGAAGAATATGGTCAAAATAAGCAGTTGGATATTATCTCTTATTCGCCGATGGAACTTTGGGAACCCATTGTGAAAGCTTTGCATATGCCCATAGACATGAAACTTTCACCTGTTTTACAGAAATTCTATGATGCGGCGCATCGTGAATCTGTATATGCTTGCTATTTCCATGAAGATGATGGGAGCATTACGGAATCAGAACATCTATTTTTCTAGTGTGTAGAAGGATTTGTGAAAGGATTTAATTATGGGACTTATTGCAAATTATAGCTGTTTAAGCGATGTAAATTTAAAAGAGCTTAAAGCCATGGGCTCAGAAGAAGAGGAAATTCTTGAAAGTGTTGAAGAGTGGAATGACGACGATGAGTTATTGCTTGATATCGACAAGATGTGGGATGTACTCCATTTTGTGCTAACTGGTGTGGGCACTGACCATAAAGACGATAAAAATCCTCTTAGCCAAGCGGTACTAGGCGTAATGGCTGTTGAGGATATATCAGACTATGTAGCATATACAGAACACAATCATTTAGCCAATATCGTGGCAGCTCTAGATCAATTTGATATTGAAAGTGCACTCGAATCTTTTGATATGACTGCTTGTAAAGAAGCCGAACTATACCCAAATATTTGGGACTACGACGAAGAAGAGGAGGAAATCAAAGATGAAATTCTCCACGATTTCGAGCAGATGAAGGTGTTCTATAAAAAAGTGCTAGAAGCGAAGGGACATGTGCTTGTATCAATTTGTTAGGCCCCTTATAATCTGTTGGCTATGGCTCTCGTTATAGATAAACTAATTATGGGACTGACGAAGAAGAGGAATTGTAAATGGCAGTGTTAACAGAAAAGCAAATTAAATATGGATTTGACTACTATCATAAGGATGATGCACGGCCTAAATCTGTTGTAGAGGTCTCTGAATATGATGGTGAAGACAAGCTGATGATTAACTGCACACAGTTAGAAGAGTCTTATTCTGCTAAAGCTAAGAAGCGAATTTGGATGGAGTGGTGTGATTTCCTAGTAAATAATCCAGATACTTTTACAGAGCTCATGTTTTGTACAAGAATGCCACAGGACTTATTTGATGCGGTGTGTGCCCAACGTAGACTTAAAAAATTACATATAAAATGGGGTGTCTATCCAGATATTTCAAAATTAGAGAACTTACAAGAACTAGAATATCTACACATTGGGTCCGGAAGAAGTGTATCGAGCTTAGAGCCTATTTCCAGATTAGTAAATTTAGTAGCGCTGTCGATTGAAAACTTTCAACAAATTGATGATTATGCGCCATTAGCACATTTGAAGCACCTTGAAAGTCTTGCTCTAGAAGGTGATTTCGCCGCTCCTAAAATTCTTAAGGTTCAATCCTTAGAATTTTTACGCCATATGAAACAGTTGCGCTTTTTTAGCTTTTTAACGGCAAAGGTGACAGATAAAGATTACTCTCCCATTTTAGAACTCAATAATTTAGAACATCTTACATTAAAATCTTGTAAAGAGGTTAAGCAGTTGTATCCTGAATTCGTTAAACTACCAAAATTAAAATATGGCACAGTTTTAGAACGACCAGAATTATATGAGAAATAAATTATGAAAAGGCAATAATTACAATGGACAAAGCACGTAAAAAGGAATTATTGAAAGACTATAAAGCTAAAGAGAAACAGAGTTTTCAAGATGGCTTACCTATGGACGAAGAGTTGTTTTGGAATCTCTTTGACTATGTAGACGAGAAATTAGAAACAAATGACGGTTGCGATCATAGTCTGACTTTCACAAGAGAGTTTTTAGAAAAACAAAAGGTAGATGTTGAAAGCGTACTAGACTGGATTATCAATGAAGGTGGCGGTTGTGATTGCGAGGTTCTCTACAATGTAGAGGAACGTTTTGAAGAGTAGTACCATTAAAAGTATTTTCTATAGTTAACTCCTTTTATTTGCAGGTGTTACCATAAAGGTTTATAGTATAGGCATGTGATGTATCTATTCACATGTCTATTTCTTTATAAGGAGGACGCTATGCAACACGTTCAAACCCGCAGTACTACGTCCGCGTTAGTACTCACAGCCGTATTGATTGCCCTCGCAACACTGTTTACCATGTACACGAAAATTCCAGTACCTGGCATTCGCGGCTATTTCAATGTTGGAGATGTCGTTATTATGACGTCAGCTCTATTATTAGGTCGAAAATATGGCGCCTATATTGGTGCTATTGGCCCAGCGCTAGCTGATTTATTCCTCGGCTACGCAGTCTTTGTACCAATCACCTTTGTGGTGAAAGGCATTGAAGGCTATCTTGTCGGTACTGTCTATAACAATAAGACAACTACCTCTGCTTTGGTAGCAACTGTCGTAGGTGGTATTATTATCGTAGCAGGCTACTTCATCGCCGAATACTTTGTCTTCGATCCAGGCGTAGCCATTGCTAGTATTGTGACCAATACCATTCAAGCCGTTATGAGCGTTATTATTAGTATGATTTTATATGCTATATTACGGAGACGTCTGGGGTAGTAAATTGACAGTCTCTAGAATTCAGACTATACTATAAGTACAAAAGAGCCAGTTAACGTGTTCTAGGCGTTAGGCTCATCAAAGAATTACGAATTTGATAAACCTAACGTGTCTAAGTATTGCAGTACTTAGTCTTAAACGTTAGGTTTATCTTATTTTATAATCAAATAACTGATTATTTCTTAAGAATTAACACTACGAGGGTAGCGAATAAAATCATTAATGATAATGCTTCGTATACAGTCATAATGTCACCTCCCTCGAAAAGACGGAGATGAACCTAACTCACGTTAATGGCTCTTTCGTTATTAGTATATAGCGTAATTTGAATATTGAGAAATACAGATGAATTTCGTACAACTTGTACAAGAATAAAAGGGAGACTCCATCAAGAGTCTCCCTTTGCTAGTTATAAATAGGCGAATATATATTAATAGATTTTTATTGTAAAGAACATAAGTTCGGTTTATAATGAACGTAAGATAGTCGACGAGGTTGGATCGCCCTTTTTCTTTGAAGAGGGTGAAGCCTATGAGTGCCTACGAAATCATTATGATTGTCCTTGGGATTTTAACTGTTGTTATTTCCTTTGGCGCATTGATAGTGCTGATTTGTCGTAATAACGACAAATAGCCCTTCGTTACCAACTGGTAGCTGAAAACGAAAGGCCATTTCTGCATGTTTTATAATGTTTTGGGATGAGCCTGACGGAACCACTCGTCGACTATCTCTTTACTACATTATAAAGGGGTTGACATATATAGTCAATTCGAACTAGAGATGTAAATTGACGGTCTCTAGAATATATCTTAATAGAAATTATTGTGTTGTGAATAATTAAATGAATCATCGAAGTCTCATCTATAAGGCTTTCATAGTCATAGGTATAATATGGTATAATACTTTCATTATGTAGTGAAAAAGGAGAGCTAAATGGCAAATTTACCTAACTGCCCTAAGTGCGGCGACGAATACACATACGAAGACGGTCATATGTTTATCTGCCCTATGTGTGGCAATGAATGGACAGCGGCTGACGCACAAGCTGCAGCTGAAGCAGGTATCATTCGTGATGCTAATGGCAACGAGCTAGCTGATGGCGATACAGTTGTTGTTGTAAAAGACCTTAAAGTAAAAGGTGCGGGCATCTTGAAACAAGGTACGCGTGTTAAAAATATTCGCCTCATTACTGGTGCTAGTGATGGCCATGATATCGATTGCAAAATCGATGGTTTCGGTGCGATGGCATTGAAATCCGAAATGGTTAAGAAAATCTAACTATGAAAAATCCCTACTAATTATGCATTGGTAGGGATTTTTTCGTGGTATAATTAAAGTGTAATGTGTTATGTAGGTTGTATGATTGAGAGGAGTAACTATGATATCTCAGGAGGAATTAAAAAAATTTACATATAATCTCTTAGAAAAACGAGGGGTTACGATTCAAGCGATTGCTGACATTGTGATGAGTATCCAACAACCTTACATCCCTGATCTGACGATGGACGAATGTTTAGAAAGCGTGCAGGCAGTCCTTGAAAAACGGGAAACGCAGAATGCAATTATTACGGGCATAGAATTAGATATATTAGCGGAACAAAAGAAATTGTCTGAGCCACTGCAAAGCTTTATGACGCGTGACGAGGCCTTGTTTGGCATTGATGAAATCCTCGCCTTATCTGTTGTTAATCTCTACGGATCCATTGGTTTCACGAACTATGGTTATATTGATAAGGTAAAACCTGGCATCATTAGAAATCTTGATAGCCAAGTTGATGGTCATTGTAATACATTTCTTGATGATTTAGTTGGTGCCGTGGTAGCCGCTGCAGCAGGGCGCATTGCCCATAATACGCCGAATCGGGTGCACCATGTCGTTGTGGAGGGATAGAACATGAACGTTTTAGTCGTAATTGATATGCAACATGATTTTGTGGACGGTACTCTTGGTTCTCCAGAGGCTCAGGCCATCGTGGATAATGTACGTCAAAAAATTGCATCCTTTGATGGACCTGTTATTTTTACACGAGATACTCACGATACTAATTATCTTGAAAGCCAAGAAGGTCAGCACTTACCTGTGCCACATTGTGTGAAAGATACGGCTGGTTGGCAAATTATGGATGGTTTAGTTGAAGCAGCAGAAGAACGTAATACCATCTATCCTCATATGATTATAGATAAACCGAATTTTGGTTCCTTTGAATTGGTAACGCGACTACAAGGTATGCATACCGCTGAACCTCTTGAAAGCATAACTTTAGTAGGTCTTTGTACTGATATTTGCGTCGTATCGAATGCAATCTTGCTTAAAACAGGATTGCCAGAGGTTCCAATTCATGTAGATTCAAAGTGCTGTGCTGGGGTTACACCAGAGTCTCATGAAGCAGCATTGGCTACGATGAAAATGTGTCAGTGTGTTATTGATTAATAAAAAATTTCCTTTCCATTGCCATTAAAGGGTGTCGATTATATACTATCGATACCCTTTTTCTTGTGTACAAAGTAAAATGGTTTTATTCAATAGGTGGGAATATATTGACGATTCTCTATATGGATAGTACAATATACAAAGAATGATAATTTATATCAATTAAAACCATAATATGAATATGTTGTTTGTTGGTGAGCATGTATTTGGATGTAATTAATTGATTCTATAATACCGATGCAGGTGCATCGAAACGCTTTCACCAGAACGATACGTACTGATACATATCGTTCCATGCCCTAAATTTAAGGAGGACTATTATGAAACCTTTCGAACTCGCACCGTTACCATATGCTTACGATTATCTTGAACCTGTTATAGATGCAGAAACAATGAAATTGCATCATGACAAGCATCATCAAGCGTATGTTAATAATTTGAATGCTGCTATTGCGAAATACCCTGATCTTCCATATGGTTGTGTAGACTGCATCCTTGGCGACATCGCTAATGTGCCAGAGGACATCCGCCAAGTGGTTATCAACAATGGTGGAGGTCATAAAAACCACACTATGTTTTGGGATATCATGACAAAACCAGATACTTCCAAATTGCAAGGCCCTTTGAAAGAGGCTATCGATGCTGATTTAGGTGGCTATGATGCCTTTGTTGAAAGCTTTTCTAATGCTGCAGCAACACGCTTTGGCTCCGGTTGGGCATGGCTTGTTGTCAACAAGGACGGCAAACTAGAAGTAACATCTACTGCGAACCAAGACAATCCTTTGTTAGAAGGTAAAACAGCCATTCTTTGCTTGGATGTGTGGGAACATGCATATTACTTGCACTACCAAAACCGTCGCCCGGACTATATTAAGGAATTCTTCCGCGTTATTAACTGGGATGAAGTTTCTGAAAACTACGAAAAAGCCTTGAAACCTCATCATCAATAAGATAGCTTTAAATCCTCTCAAAACTAGATATATTTTAATAGATAACGGATAGTTGATATATTCTCCTCCATACTTGACTGGGGATGTATTATCTATCCGTTATTTATATATAAAAATTTTGATATTTTTAGAAAGAACTTTCAAAAATATAGCCATGGATACAGATTTTCTAATCGATATCGTTTATCATAGGGTCATAGGTTATGTTAGATAAACCTTTCACAGTATATATTGCCTTGTATACACAGTGGTACGTATAGAGGGCTACTCACATAAGTAATACACAATATTTTTGACACGAGGGGATCAAAATGGAAAAGAAATTAGATTTGTCCAAATCCGTATATGATTTGGTAAAAGAATATCCTGAAGTAATAGATATTATGAAGGGTTTAGGGTTCAGCGAAATCACTAATAAAGTGATGTTGAACTCTGTTGGTAAAATCATGACTATCCCAAAAGGGGCTAAAATGAAGGGCGTATCCATGATCGATATCGTGAGCGCATTCATAAAAGCTGGTTTTACCTTGGAAGGTGAAATGCCAAATCTACATGGTGATGAAGTAGCATCTGCTAAGGATACTCCTGTAGAGACTGCGGCTACTCAAGTAGAGGAGCCTAAAGCTAGCCCAAATACAGAAACTAATGAAGAGGATACTGTTACAGATAGCGAACGTGTAGAACAATTGAAAGGTTTCTTGAAACGGTTAGGTACTGGTGAAGAGCTTGGTGCTGTTCGTGAAGACTTTGCGAGCCAATTCAAACATGTTGAGGCTAGTGAAATCATGAAAGCTGAACAAGGGCTTATGCGTGAAGGTACACCTCTAGAAGAGGTACAACAATTATGTGACCTTCACTCTGCGTTGTTCCATGGTTCTACCATCCATGAACAAATGGATGCAGAACATGCTAAGGTTGAAGCTGTGCTTGAGGCGCAAGAAAAGAGCCAAAGCGTAGTGACCCTCATTGAAACGGTAGGTCATCCGCTCAACCGATTGACAGAAGAAAACAAAGCTCTCGATGCGTTAATTGAGTCTCTTAAGGTAAAGGTGGCCAATCAGTCCATTACCTTAGATGATGTGAATGAAGTTCGCCAACTCTCTATTCATTATGCTAAAAAAGGCGATCTCTTATATCCGCACTTAAAAGTGGCCTATGATATTTCTGGGCCATCCATGGTTATGTGGACTGTGGACGGCGATATTCGCGATACATTTGGTCGACTAGCTAAGTCTGCTACCTTTACTGAATCTTGTTATGAAGACTTTGATGCGGTCCTAACCCGTGCACAAGAGATGATTTACAAGGAACAAAATATCCTATTCCCACTTTGTGCGGAAAACTTTACAGCTCAAGAATGGTACCAAATTTATAAAGATACCGCACAGTATGAAGAAATCTTTGGCGTAGAACGCATTGCTTGGACAGAGGCAGAACTTGCTTTGGCTGATAGTCATGCACCAGCCAGTGCAACAGATAACACCATCGCTCTTATCGGTGGTAGCATGACCCTAGACCAACTAGATGCTATGCTCAATACAATGCCAATGGAGGTAACCTTCGTTGACCATGAAGATATTAACCGTTATTTCAATGATGGTGAAAAGGTATTCAAACGTCCTACTACAGCAATTGGCCGGGACGTGTATTCCTGTCATCCGCCAAAGGTAGAATCAATTGTACGCGGTATCATTGATTCTTTCCGTAAAGGTGACCGCGATAATGTGGCAGTATGGCTTGAAAAACAAGGCCGTCCATTCTATGTAAACTACATGGCTGTACGCGACCAAAATAATAACTATATTGGTACATTAGAACTCGTACAAGACATGCAATTTGCAAAGGATCATTTCGCTAGATCTAAATAAGAAAATTATATAATCTGACCATATACAAAAAAGCTGCTCTAGGACTGATACTAGAGCAGCTTTTTATATGGGGAGTAGATTTTTTATAGATTGTATAGAGCTAAGATTGTATATGTTTAATGATGCTATGTGTAGCTACCTTAATATTGGTTAAACTTGTTGCTAAGTTTAGACGCACAAAGGTGGCGTAGCTTTCACCACCAAACCATTCGCCAAAGCTAGGGGCAATGCGGCATTGGTTTTCAAATACATCGTGCATATGGTCAGCCATTACGTAGGCGCCAAAATCTATCCATGCCAAATAGGTGCCATTCATAGGGCTAATGCGTAGCTTAGGAAGGGCAGATAGTAGCTCACGACATAGATACTCGTAGTTTTCACGAATGACTGTGAGTGCAGCGTTGAGCCAAGTCTCGGCTTCTGGATGGGTGTAGGCCGCCGTGATAGCCGTTTCTGCGATAACGTCCGAGTCTGTATGGTATACAAGTGCTTTATATGCATTGTATTGGCTCCGTAATTCATCATTAGGGACGATGACCTCCGCATGGTGTAGACTGGCCATATTGAACGATTTTGATACAGAGGACATGGTTATCATATTGTCCGCATAGGCTCCGTTAGATACGGATAAGGCTGACCTAAATGGAATAGGGCCTGTGATAAGGTCTTGATGAATCTCGTCGCTGATGATGAGTACATCGTGGCGTTTACAGATGCTAAATAATTGGGCCATTTCTGCTTCGGTCCATACATGACCTACTGGATTATGCGGATTACAGTGAATAAATAGCTTCACATCTTGTTGTATGATGGTGGATTCGAATGCGTCGTAATCAACAGTGTATCGATTGTCCGTGGTACGCCTCATGGCTATTGGAACAATATGGCGTTGTGCATCGCTAGTGCTCGTATCAAAGGCACCGTACACAGGACTTAGAACAGTGATGGCATCATTTGGTTTTGTGAAAGCCCCAATACACCACATAATGCCTGTAATGACATTTGGAGCGCTGGTGAGCCAGTCTTTAGAAAGTATACAGTTGTGGCGCCGCTTATACCAATCTGTGACTGCTTCAAGATACTTGGGATTTGTCATGGTATAGCCTAAAGGCGTTGTTTTTACATAGTTTGCAATCGCCTCTTGAATGCATGTTGGCGTTATGAAATCCATGTCTGCCACCCACAGTGGTAATAGGTCGGTGCGACTAAATTTTAAGTGCTCACCGTCCCATTTGCGGGAATGCGTACCGCGTCGGTTTATATAGTATGTTTTGGTAAAGTCTGTTGTGTTCATGGTAATACCTCATTTGTTGTATTGTATGTATGTATTATAGCAATAAACGTATATAAAATAAGCATATTGTAGCTCAGCTTCTTGACGGAGTTCGCTTTCACAATTTAAAATGTACTATAGAATAGTGTGTGTCTGACCAGTGACCACACTCATATCGAATGGTTACAAATGATAAATTCTTGGCCGTATATAGTGGGCGATGTTCATATGTGAGTTTACTTCATCGAACTATGCCGCTATATGGAAAGGCTAATATAAGTATAGTACTGGATCCTTTTAAGGAGGCATGTGCCATGAGTAATGAATTGAAACCCCTTCACTTTGATGCGGATTACACGATGGAGGAGGCGCTCGCTGAGGCGAAACGCTGTCTAAACTGTCCAAAACCTTTGTGCCGTATGGGCTGTCCTATTGAAAACGAAATTCCTCGTTTTATCCAAGCCATCGCGCACGGTAACTTTGGTTTAGCCAACGATATCTTGGCGGAACGTACAAACTTGCCAGCTATCTGTGGTCGCGTGTGCCCTCGTGAAAATCAATGCGAAGGTAACTGTATCATGAATAAGGCTAAGAAACCGCCTATCAACATCGGCAAATTGGAACGTTTTGCTGCTGATTTTGAAAGCATCAATGAATTGCGCAAACCTAAGAAAATTAAACAAGATCTTGGCAGAGTAGCTGTTGTTGGTTCTGGCCCTGCGGGCTTATCCGTTGCAGGTGACGTAGCGAAACTAGGTTATGATGTAACCGTATTTGAAGGTCAATCCGAACCAGGTGGCGTATTATTATTCGGTATCCCAGAATTCCGTTTGTCTAAATCCGTTGTACGTCGTGAAATCGCTCGTCTTAAAGGTTTAGGCGTTAAATTCGTATGTAATACATTTATCGGTCAAGACAAATCTCTAGATGATTTATTCGCCGAAGGATTTGATACTATCTTCATCGGTACTGGTACGCATATTCCTCAAGAAGTACGCATGGAAAATGATCAAATTACAGGCGTATTCCAAGCGATGTACCTCTTAACTAATGTACAACTTGTAGAGAATGGCGAACTTGAAAAAAATGCGATTCCTGTGAAAAAAGGGGACCGCGTTGTTATCATCGGCGGCGGTAACGTAGCGATGGATGCGGCTCGTACATGTGTACGTTTAGGCTGTGAATCTGTTACCGTAGCCTATCGCCGTAGCCAAGAGCAAATGCCTGCATTATTATCCGAATACGAAGAAGCTCGTGCTGAAGGCGTTCAATTCCAATGGTTCGCATCTCCAGTGGGCGTAGAAGGTACAGACAAGGTAGAAGGCTTTAAATACGAAGTGATGGCCCTTAATGAAGATGGTGCTGGTATCCATGGTACAGGTAAATACCAAGTTATGCCTGTAGATAAAATCATCATCGCTGCTGGTCATAAACCTAATGCACGCCTTGTTGGTGAAGGCAATAACCTCCGTGTTGATGAAAAAGGTTATATTCTTACATCCGAAGAACCGTACGGCATGACGAGCCGTGAAGGCGTATTCGCCGGTGGCGACGTAGTGCATAAACCAGCCACTGTAGTACTTGCTATGCGCGAAGCTAAAAAAGCCGTTGATGGCATGGTTAAATACATGGAAATCAAACGTGCTATGACCATTGCAGAAGCGAATAAATAAGAAAATAATGTACAAGAATATACTTGTATGAGTGTATGTTTATGCGACCATAACATAATATGAATAATAATCCCTTGTGATATGAATGTATTGCAAGGGATTTGTTTTTATATGTCATCACTAATCAAGTTATTGTGGTCCCCTATAAAAATTTGCCGTATGTTGAGGTCAAAGATTTGCTATTGTTGTGAGTGGAAGGTGAGATTTCTATGACGTTTGACATCGTATGTAGTGAAGCACAGTCAGAAAAGGCTATCCAACACTTAGGCGTTCTCATTCTATTATGGCGCCGGCATTTTCAGATGACTCAACAAGAATTAGCAAGACGAACTGGATTACTGCAGTCTTATATCAGTGGATTGGAGAAGGGGAATGTTGATCCTCGTATGTCCACACTGTGTAGAGTAATCAGTGGCTTTGAAAATATGACACTTGATACCTTTTTCGCGGGACCTAATGTGGGGTTTATTGATTTTCACGCCATAGAACACAGACATATGGAATTTCATTGATGCGTATCTTGGTGGACTAAACTAGACATTACTATTGATATACTACAAAGAAACGGGGCACATATTACAGAGTGCCCCGTTTCTTTATTTAAAATCCTAAATCCTCATTGATGATAATAACCTCCATGGTTTGCATGTTGCGCATTTTCTTGTAATAAATCGTTAAGGCGTTACAAATCCTGTCAGGCGAACCACAGTCATAGCATTTTTCTTCTAGCTTGGCACAAGGATTGAGGGAACTTTTTTTATTTTTTTTGCTGTTCAGTGGTGCCGCCACATTGCGTGCTCGGTAAATAGCCGAGGCTAAGTCAGGCGTAATTTTGTTACGTCCCAGTACGAAAAAGACCTCTTGCGATCCAAATAGAGAGGCTGCTACACGATTACCGGTGCCATCGATATTGACCATTTCACCCGTTTGAGCCAAGGCGTTAACAGATGTGAGGAATACTTCGCGGCCCATGGTGCGTAATGCGGTGTCCCGGAAACTTTCACCAGGTAAAGGTCGCTGTATATCTGTTATGTCCTTGTTGACCTCGGATAAGGCATCATGAACCTTGAGCTCCATTAGAGTGCGGGAATCGCCAATGGCTACGCTCTTATCTTGAATACGAGATTGTAAATAATTGACAGCTTCAACGCCTGTTTCGAAATAGTTGACCACAAATTTATTGCGCTCCAAAGCCTTGATGGTTTTCTCTATATCAATAGGAGTATCGTTGAGTTGAGGATTGATAACTGCGTTGATTGTTGTTTCTGTATTGGCCATGAGTCCTCCTAATAATATATTAGTAGAAATCTTTCTGTTTCTATTGTAGCAAGAATGATTGAGTTAGATAGTTTTATTAATACTATTGTATCGTTTATATGGATGGCATTCAATATAATGAAATCCAAAATGATTGTTAAAAATTAGAAAAGTTGGAATGGATTCCAACTTTCAACAAAAAGGAATAGAATTAGGAATGATAGGCTAACAAATAAATTTTACTTTTATCAATAGGTTGAATTTGCTATAATAATAGTATTGATATGGCATAAAGCCAATGTTAAGGAGGCAAAAATCGTGGATTTAATTCAAAAATTAAAAGACCAAGTAAAACCATTAAGTAAAAAAATCGTGTTGCCAGAATACCAAGATGAACGCGTATTGAAAGCAACTGAAATCATTTTGAAAGAAGGTTTCTGCACACCTGTATTGGTAGGTAATCCTGCTGAAATCGCTGAAGCTGCTAAAGCTGCTGGCGTATCTGTTGAAGGTGCTGAAATCATCGATCCAGCTAACTACGATCGCTACCAAGAAATGGTTGATACATTCGTAGAATTGCGCGCTAAAAAAGGTATGACTCCTGAAAAAGCTGACGCAACTATGAAAGGTGACTGCTTATTCTTCGGTGCTATGCTTGTTCGCCTTGGCGTAGTAGACGGTATGGTTGCTGGTTCTGCAACTCCAACTGCATCCGTATTGCGCGCTGCATTACAAGTTGTAGGTACTAAACCAGGCCTTAAAACAGTATCTTCTACAATGGTTATGTTCACAGACAAAAAAGAATATGGCGATGATGGCATGCTCATCTTCTCCGACTGTGGCGTATTGCCTAACCCAACTAGCGAACAATTAGCTGATATCGCAGAATCCACTGTAGAAAAAGCTCGCAAAGTTGTTGGCATGGCTGACCCTCGTGTATCCATGTTGTCCTTCTCCACTAAAGGTTCCGCTTCCACTCCAGAAGTAGACAAAGTAGTAGAAGCTGTTAACATTTTGAAAGAACGCAATGTTGACTTCAAATTCGACGGCGAATTACAATTGGACGCTTCCATCGTTCCTTCCGTAGCAGAAAAGAAAGCTCCTGGCTCTCATGTGGCTGGTAAAGCTAACATTTTGATCTTCCCTGATCTTCAATCTGCTAACATTGGTTACAAATTAGTTCAACGTTTTGCTGGCGCTGACGCTATTGGTCCATTGATTCAAGGTTTGGCTAAACCTATCCATGACCTTTCCCGTGGCTGCTCCGCTCAAGACGTTGTAGACGTTGCGGCTATCGCTGCTGTTGAAAGCATCTAATTTCAACTTCATTTGATACGTTTCAATGACATATTAAAAAGCTGATTCTTCGGAATCAGCTTTTTGTTTAGGCAAATGGCTTCAAATAGTGTATTATTAAATTATCTAGAATAATACTAATCTTGATGTATTATTTATGACACATGGCATCAATATCTGCGAGTGATGTTGTACTTGAAAGCGTAAAAGGAGAGAACTATGATTTCTGTATTCGACACAAATCCTGTTACATTTGAAGATAAAGGTCGTACATTAACTATTAGTTACAATGGTGTGCTCTGTAAAGATGCAAATGGAAAGGTTATAACTGACATTGATTTTGAAGATGTAAATGAGCTATATCTTACAAGATATCTAAATTCAAATAGTAACTATACGATTATGTTTAGAGACCATAATTGGAAAAATATAAAAGGCCAAGATTTAGATACGGACCGTACAGAATCTAATGCTGGTCATAATATTCGTGAAACTAAAGCGATCATTGCTGCCTTTGCTCGCCATAAATTGACAGCGGAATTCCCTGCAAATTTAGATACCCTTCAATTGCCACTTGATTACTCCTACATGGGGAAACGAGAAATCACCATTAAAAATGGTGTTATCTCAAATGGTAAGATTGATATCCCTATTAATGAAATTCGCCGCGTAATATGTGCATCTAATGGTACAATTAGTAAATTGTTAGTCTATAAAGAAGAAAAACCTAGTTCCTTCTTCAAAAAGATTTTCGACAAATGTGATATGAAAATCACCTTGAATGCCATTACATTACCGTTATTAGAAGCCATCGTAACGCGCAATACAGGTCATGGCATCGACTTCAGTCGCGGTAATGGCTTTGACCAAAAGGATTCCAACTATATTATTATCCGCTATCTTGACTCTGGATTCTTCCTTGAGAAAGGCGGCACAGCACCTACAGAATGGCAGAAAACAGCTGCTGAAACAACCGCTAAATTTGGCTATGATGTGAAAACATTATTGGGATAACATCCGCTAACATAGAGGCATTTGTTAAGGAACTATGTAGTGTAAAAGACTGTATAACTAATACAGTAAATATGAAATAAGATATCAAAAGAACCACTAGTTTTTACTAGCGGTTCTTTTCGTGTATGGGGAATCAGTGTTGAATACTAATTGGAAAGTTTTCAAAAAGTTTTGTACCCTAAAAAAAGATACCATAAAAGGCTTGCAATACGATAAATTTGTGATATGATTTGAACTACATTAGAAAGAACTATTTCTAATCCTGAAATGGAAATAGTAGTATAGCTATACATAGTTGAGCTTAGCTATAGAGGTTTAGCTTTGTTATAACGAGCTACTTAAGCTATATAGAGAAGGAGAATTATAATGACAGAGCAACTCGTAAATGTTCATGATTTAGTGGGCCGCTGTCCTTTTGCAACGAGTCAAAAGTTATTAGCCGGCAAATGGTCTTTATTGATCATGCACGAATTAGCCGAAGGACCTGTGCGTTTCCGAGAATTAGAGCGCCGCTTACATCCAATTACACAAGCAACACTAACAAGAGCCTTGCGCCAATTAGAGGATGATGGCCTCGTACACCGTGAAGTATACGGTACTATTCCACCAAAGGTTGAATATAGCCTTACCGAAGTGGGGGCTGGATTTAAAACAGTTCTTGCATCCCTTGAAACTTGGGGTAACCAATATATTGACTATATGAAAGCCGCTGGCCGCATGTAAGAAATGTCAGCGGTATTTCTTATCCTTGTTCCAAAAATCAATTCGTATTCTTCATTATACCTAAATTTTCTAATGTACTAAGTGTAGGAAGGCCCTGTTTTCAAAAAACGACTTCTCTCCCCAAAATTAATTTGTATTCTTTATTATACCTAAATGTCTCTAATATACTGAGTTGAAGTAAAGATGGTCCTACCAAAACGACTTCGGGCTCCGCGAAGCGCAGTAGCGTGTCGGCTTTGGTAGGACCATCTTTACGCTGTCCTCAACCACGTATATAGAAAAATATGGTATAATAAATAATACGAATGATATAAATTCTCATTAAGCAAGAGGTATTGATAATTATGTTAGATGTAACTTTTCTTGCACACAGTGGCTTCCTCGTAGATGATGGTAAGCGTTGCTATGTGTTTGATTATTATAAAGATCCTAATAATATTGTTTGGCAACTGGCTAAGCGTGGTCGTGAGCTGTGGTTCTTTGTGAGTCATACTCACGGAGATCATTTTAATCCGTCTATTACAGAATTTGATGGCCCTCAAACGCGCTATATTTGCCATCAAGATGTGCCATTAGAAGGTAAGGTTCGCAAGTGTATTACCATGCGTCCTGGTCAAGATGCCACATTAGATGATGTAGGTATCCATATGTATGGCAGCACCGATGAAGGCGGTTCCTTCTATGTGAAAACGGATACAGCAAATATCGACTCTGACTCTATCTTCCATGCCGGTGATCTCAACTGGTGGCACTGGCTTGGCGATACGCCAGAGAACAATGCAGACGCAAAGCGAATGGCTTGGCGTGAGTTTAAGGAACTAGAGGGCTTGTCTGTAGATGTGGCCATGTTCCCTGTAGATAATCGTCTCGAAGACGCTATGGAGTGGGGCAGTATTGAATTTTTACGCCGTGTAGAGGTGAAGAAAGCATTTATTCCAATGCATCTAAATGGTCCACTATGGACTCCATCTGTGTATTTTAACGCTCTCTTTGGGGATATTCCTGTATGGGAACCTCAAAGAGAAGGGGATGAATGCACCTTTTAAATATACTTTCACAATGTGTAGTATGTGAAAGTTCGTGGCCCACGTGGTCACTACGTTATATGGGGAGAGTCTATATACGTAATTTAGCAAGTTAGGATCAAGTGATGATGAAAACTAAACCAATGGCAACATTATTATTAGTTGTCATGGCGATTATATTCTTAATTTCATATCCCCAACGACACGATATGTTTTGGGCTTTTGTGATGCACATCTCAGGGGCTGCTATGATTGGTGGTCTTGCAGACTGGTATGCGGTAACGGCACTCTTTACTAAGCCTTTGGGTATTCCTTTTAAGACAGCTATCTTGCCACGTAGCAAGGAGCGTTTAATTCAAATGGGACGTACCATGCTTAGCGAGGAATTACTTCGTGTGCCACAAATGTACTATGCCATCAAAAAAGAGCGCGTTATGGTCCGTATCATTGAATACGGCATGAGTGATATTGGGCAAAAACAGATTAAAGATCTTTTATATGGTGTTGGTAATCAAGTATTATCCCATATGGATATTGAACCAATGCGTAAAGAGATTAACAAGGCTGTTTATAAAGGTATATCTAATTGGAAGGCAACGCCTCTTGTTATCTTATTTGGTCGTTGTATGTTAGAACGCCATACTGCTAGTGTGTTTTGGCTCTATTTTAATCGTACTTGTCAGCGTGTTATTGCATCTAATCAGGTATATCCGTACTTGTATCGCGTTATGCTAGACATTATGAAAACCTATACGAAGGACTCTTTCTTCCGTGAGCTGGCTATTGCCTTTGGTGGTGATGGGCTTTCACCAGAACGATTGGTGGAAACGGTACAGAAAAAAGCCGTTCAATTTCTCAAGGAAAACGAATCCATCGATTCTGCGCTAGGTCGCTACGTATGGGGGCAAGCGATTCGATTCTTTAATAATCTGGAAACAAACAAGGAATGGCAAGCCTTTATTGAAGAGCATAAGGATCAATGGGTTAAAATGGTTCTTGAAGAATGGGAAGGAAAGCTCATCGATGGCGACACGCTCGATTGGGCACGTCTCATGGATATTTTGATTGACCGTTTTAATGTTCTTGGCAATGAAATTCTTCTAAATCCTGATAAGCAGGCGCCATTTGAACGATTCTTCTTGTTGCGCAGCATTCCGTGGTTACAAAAATTGAATCCTCTTATCGACAGTGTGGTGGGACAAGAATTGTCTCGTTATTCGCCGGATGAGATTACCCAAATTGTACGTGGAAAAATGTATTATGATTTACAAATGGTCCGTATTAATGGATCCCTTGTAGGGGCCGTTTTGGGCGGTCTATTCTATGGCCTTACTACCCTTGTTAAGGGGGTGATCGGATGATTCGCTACTTTAAATCACTTACCTTGAAACAACGAGCTAATGGTATTTTAGGCCTGATGGCGGTGCTCTATTGCTTCGTCTTTATCGGTCAGTTTTTCTTTGATAGTGAAAGCTGGTACCAACCGTTATATTGGGCGGTGCAATCTGCACTCATCGGCAGTGTAGCGGACTGGTTCGCTGTGACTGCACTGTTTCGTAAGCCTCTAGGATTTCCCTATCATACGGCGCTGATTCCACGTAATAAAGACCGCCTTATTAATGGTGTTATTAAGCTTGTAGAAACGAAGATGCTTACTAAAGAGCGTTGCCAAGTGCTTTTGAATAAGGTGGAATTTGTACCTTTATTTGAAAAGTTTTTACTATCTCCAGAAGGGCAACGGGCAGCACGCCTCGTCATTCATCAAGGTTTGCATTTGCTGTGGAAATCTCAAAGTAATGAGGAATGGGCTCAATGGGGAGCGAAACGTATACGAGCATTACTTGAAAAACATTCGCTAGTACCTGTGTTAAAACATGTATTGCTCGATTTATGTGAGCATAATCGCTACGAAGGTATGGTTGTACAGGTATTGAATGTAATTCAAGAACGGATTAATCATCCCGCTATGGTCACTTGGTTGACTGCTGTTGTAGCCGAAGAAGCGCACAAGAAAAAAAGAAAAGGCTTTTGGTCGGATTTTCTTATTTCTATGTCCGAAGCTACAGATGTTGTTAATTACCATGAAATGGCAGAGGCCATTGTTCAAGAGTCCTACGCTATGCTTGAAAATTGGAAGCGTCCTAATAGTCCGGAACGGACTGCGTGGCTTCGCCAATGGGTCGATCCTATTCGCCATATTGAGGAGAATCATGAAGTTTGTGGAGCTCTCGATGAGGCTTGGGAACGATGGATTCGAGAACAGGACTGGGAATCTATCATTGAAAACCATTTATGCCCTTATGTAGAGGCATTGCTGCTCGTAGGGGATGAAAATGGTGAAACGCCAGCTCAAGTCCTCGTCAATATTGCCCTTGAACTCTGGGCTGTGTATGGACAATCAGAAGACCTTCGAAACCGTATTGAAGTCACATTACACGATATTGCACGATACGTATTAGAACAAGGCTATGACCTCATTGAAACTATCATACGCCAAGTGTTAGGTGGCCTTAGCACAGATAAATTTATTTACTTTATCGAGTCTAAGGTGGAGGATGATCTGAGTTGGATTCGTATTAATGGTGCTATCGTGGGCGCTGTAGCAGGTCTTGTTACCTGGATTTTCTTGGAATATGTGTATACGTCATTTATAGGGGCTTTCATTTAATATACATTAGCATTTTGTAGTATTTCGAAGCTCATAACATATTACGTAAAAAACACCCTTCTAAATAACAAGTTACTCTCGCGTATGAGGAATAACCTTATCTAGAAGGGTGTTATATTTTTGTTATATTAAATTATTATTCCATATCTTCTGTATCGGATAGTGGTAGAGTGATGATAAATGTAGTAAATACACCTAACTCACTTTTAGCCGTGATTGTACCATGATGCAAATGTACAACCTTATCTACGAAATAAAGGCCGAGGCCAATACCGTGATTAGATTTTTTATTGCGTGATTGCTCTGTTTGGTACATCCGATTAAATATCTGAGACAGATTGTCTGCTTCGATACCAATGCCATTGTCGGTTACTTCGATGACCAAGTATAACTCGTTGCGTTTGGCGGTTATATCTATAGTGGATTTTGTAAATTTAATGGCGTTATCGATGAGATTTGTTATAGCGCGCCGCAGTGATACTTCGTGTCCTGTAACAACTAAATCGTTATCGATAGAGGAGTTAATGACAATGTTTTTCTCTGCACATAAACGGGTGTAATCGTGGACTAGGTTTTTTAACATAGTACTTACGTCTACAGGGGCCACATTCATTTCATAGTTATTTTCTAATCGCGCCACATCTAATAATTGCGACACAAGAGAGGACATGAATTTAGCTTGCTCTAAAATATGAACAAGACCTTCCTTCATTTCTTCCGGTGTTCGCGCGTATTTAATGGCATATTCGCTTTCAGCTTGAATGACTGCAATAGGCGTACGTAATTCGTGGGATACGTCTGAACTAAATTGCTTTTCCCGATTGGATGAATCCTCGAGACCTGATAACATACGGTTAAATGTGGTGGTTAATTCATAGACCTCATCTCTTGCGATATCCGGTAATTCAATACGACGACTAAGGTCGTTATTTTTACCGATAACCTTTGCCGTATGTGTTAATTTACGCAAAGGTTTGAGGCCTTTTTTGATGAATATATAACCGCCGATTGAAGATATGAGTAAAGCGACGATAATAAGCAATAATAAAGTGTAAATCGTGCTACCATTTTGATCGGTGATTTTTTGGCTCGTAATGGCACGCAAAAATCCCCGATAATTTGGTGCATTAATTGGCACATCGTAATAGTAGAAGGTCATGCCATTGGCTTGAATTTCGCCGACCTGTCCAAGGGATAAATTAGACTGATTTGGGAATCCATCTGGCAGATACCCTTTCGTAATCAAGCCGTCCTGCGTGTAAACAAGATAAAATGTTCCGTCTTCGTAGGGCTTGAACTTGCGGATATCCGTTGACATCATAAGCGTTTGTTGTTGTAGACGTTCTCGGATTTCCGTATTATGTGCCGTACCTATATAGTTGTAGTAAAAAATGGACATGAAAATTAAGAGGATACTCAATAATAATGTGTACCATAGCATAATTTTCAAAGTCAAAGGCATACGATTCCATAGGTGCTTAAAAGCACCTGACATAGAATTAAGGTCGTGACCTTGGTCCTTAGTTTTCAGTTTTGAGGACATATCCTACTCCACGAACGGTTTGAATTAATTTCACATTTTCATCCGTGTCAATCTTTTTACGTAGATCCTTAATATATACATCAATTAGATTAGAGTAGCTTTCATAATCGTATTCCCAAACATGATCAAGAATTTGTTGACGGGATAATACGATGTTTTCATTACTTGCTAAATAATACAATAAATCAAATTCTTTAGCTGTTAATGTAATAGCTTCGCCGTCGCGTTTTACTGTACGTTGAGGCACATTGATAGTTAAAGGACCAACCTTAATATCATTTTGTGCATGGCGAGCATTACGACGTGCCAACGCATAAATACGAGCTGTTAACTCTTCAAGGTCGAAAGGTTTTACTAGATAATCATCAGCACCAGTATTTAGGCCTGTCACCTTATCTTGTAAGGAATCCTTCGCAGTTAACAATAAAACAGGTGTTGTATTGCCTTCGTTACGAATTTGTGCCAGTGCACTGATACCATCTAATACAGGCATCATGATATCCATAACGATTACGTCATAGCTAGATGTATTCACATAATCGATAGCTTGTTGACCGTTGAAACATGTATCAACAGTCATATTTTCTGCACGTAAATATTTAGCCGTAATACCATTTAGCATTTCTTCGTCTTCTACAAGTAAAATCTTCATATGTTTGTTCTCCTTATGTATGATTAAATTATATAACTCTCTCTTAATACTATCTAATCACTAATCAGTTTCCGTTATGTGAAAGCTACAACACGTTAGTGATTAAAATAATATTAACATATATAAGTTATATTATATAACTATTTTATCTATTATCATACCTTATACAAGTGGAATGAGTAAAAAATGAATGTAATAAGTAGTATTTTATAGGTTTATTCAGTATTGAGCTGAATTTATCCATATTTTATCTAGCTTTCGTAGTGTTCTACGATGGGAAGTATATCGAAGATTGCCGTTTGTGCATAGTTGAGGCAGATTTTACGAAATTTGAAAGGTGTAAAGAAAATCACAATAAAAACTTATGATAATAATTATCAAAAGAAAAAACTATACTAGAATCGAGATGTTTTGATATGTATAAGCGTTTTAAATCCTATGTGGTTTTAGTAGGAATTTAAAAATTTTGATGTTATAAAATGGACTTATTGGATTGATACACGTAGCAAAACATTGTGTTTAGTTGGTGTATTTGAGGTGCTTATATAGGAAAAAATTCGGAACCGAATTGATATAAATGATATACATAAAAGTAAATAGAATTACATTCCTAGATAATCAGATTGTTCACAATATTTCACTAAAAATATGAATTGATATAGAATATCAATTAGATTCATTGAAATTAATTATGCATAATAAGGTTTAGACATACGGTGAAATGCTCTCTATAATTATATGTAAAGCTATAAGAGAAATCGCACATGTGTGAGGTTTTCTCTTTAAGGAAAAATGATTAGGTTATCAAAAATTTTTATAAGGTTTTTGAATCTAGATAGTCTAAGAAATTTTCTTTTTATAGGTAGTTATGAGGAGGTCATTATGGAACAGTTTGATGTTCTAGTAGTAGGTAGCGGTGGCGCTGGTCAACGCGCGGCTCTTGAAGTAGGTCGTCGTAAAGGCTTAACTGTAGCACTTATTACTAAAATTTTCCCAACTCGCTCTGCAACAGCAATGGCGCAAGGCGGTGTAAATGCTTGTTTGAATAACGTAGCAGCTGAAGACACAATCGAAACACATACTTTCGACACAGTAAAAGGTTCTGACTATCTTGGCGACCAAGATGCGATCGAATTCTTCTGCTCTCGTTGTCCAGAAGGCGTACTTGAAATGGACCACATGGGTGCTCCATTCTCCCGTACAGAACAAAACAAAATTGCGCAACGTAACTTCGGTGGTCAATCCTATCCACGTACTTGCTACTCTGCGGATAAAACTGGTCACGTTATTTTGCACACTACTTACGAACAATGCTTGAAAGAAGGCGTACACTTCTTGCAAGAATGGTACCTTTTAGATCTTGTTAAAGACGCAAACGGTCACGTTGGTGGCGCAGTTGTGTGGAACATGAAAGAAGGTAAAGTAGAACAAATTAAAGCGAAAGCTATCATCTTGTCCACTGGTGGTGCAGGTCGTATTTTCTGGACTCGTACTACAAACCCATTCCTTTCCACAGGCGATGGCATGGCAGCAGCTTTCCGTGCTGGTAACGGCTTGAAAGATATGGAAATGATCCAATTCCATCCAACTGGTCTTGGTCGTACCGGTATCTTGATGTCCGAAGCGGTTCGTGGTGAAGGTGGTTACCTTCTTAACTCTGAAGGCGAACGTTTCATGAAAAACTATGCGCCTAACAAAATGGAATTGGCATCCCGTGACGTTGTAGCGAAAGCAATCGAAGATGAAATCGCTGCAGGTCGTGGTTTCGGTTCTGGTCTTAACGCATACGTAGTAGCTGACCTTCGTCACTTAGGTCCTGAAGTTATCATTGAAAAACTTCATGGTATCCGTGACTTGGCTATGTGTTTCGAACATTGTGATCCATTAGTACAACCAGTACCTATCCGTCCTACTTGTCACTATACAATGGGCGGTATCGACGTAGTTGATTACAAAACTTGTGCATGTGAATTGCCTGGTTTGTTCTCCTCCGGCGAAGCTTCTTGTATCTCCATCCACGGTGCTAACCGTTTAGGTGGTAACTCCTTGGCAGACGGCGTAGTATTCGGTAAAGTATCCGGTGCTGGCGCAGCTGACTATGCTGAAACACATGAACAACCTAACGTAGATGCAGAATTAGCTGCAGCTGCAAAAGCTTGGGAAGCTAAATTCACTGAAGTAACAACTCGTGAAGGCGGTCGTCCTGTAGTTGAAATCCGCGATGCATTGGCTGATGCAATGTGGAATAAAGTAGGTATCTTCCGTAACGAAGATGGCATTACTGAAGCATTAAAAGAAATCGATCAATTAATCGAAGATTACAAAACTTGTTATGTAGGTGACCCTGAACGTACTTACAACATGGCATTCGTAAACTACTGTGAAATCGGTTCCATGTTAACAGTAGCGAAAGCTATTGCTATGGGCGCTTTACACCGTCGTGAATCTCGTGGTGCTCATATCCGTGAAGACCATCCAAAACGTAATGATGAAAGATACTTAAAACACTCTTTGATCAAATTGGGTGCTAACGGCGAGTACGAATTGACTGAACGCGACGTAGTGTTCACTAAATACGAACCACAAGAAAGGAAGTACTAAGATGAGACAAATCACCTACCATATCCACCGTTACCAACAAGGTCGCGCGTTTGTACAGACTTTCAAATTTGACTATGAAGCTGACCGTACAATTCTTTGGGGCCTTCAAAAAATTAAAGATACTCAAGATCCAACGTTAACATTCTTGGCAGCTTGCCGTTCCGCAGTTTGCGGCGCTTGCTCCATTCGCGTAAATGGCGAAGCAATGCTTGGTTGCGAAGCTAAAATTGACGAATTAACAGAACGTTATGGTACTGATGAATTGACAATTGCACCAATCGGCAACTTCCGCGTTATCCGCGACTTAGTTGTTGACTGGGAAGCTAAAGTTGATCGTTTGAAAACAGTTGCTCCTTGGATCTTCCTTAAAGCAGAATTCAACGAAGGTGACAAAATCGTTCGCCAAACTCCAGCTGACTTCAAAAAATTCGTTGCTGGTACAGAATGTATCCTTTGTGGTTGCTGCGCATCTGAATGTAACAAATTGACTGCACGTCAAGATGACTTCTTAGAACCATATGTATTTACAAAAGCTAACCGTTTCGTATTGGATAGCCGTGATGATGCACCTATGGCTCACATTCAACCTGCATTCGACAACGGTCTTTGGAAATGCGTTCACTGCATGAACTGTATCTCCCGTTGTCCTAAACACTTAAAACCTGCTCAAGATATTTCCAACTTGCGTAAAGAAGCTACAAAAGCTGGTCTTACTAACAGCAAAGGCGTTCGCCATGCAGTTGCTTTCAAAGACGATCTCTACAAAACTGGTCGCTTGAAAGAAGTTTCTATGAGCTTGAAATCTGATGGTGTTGTTGATTCCGCGAAACAAGCATTCTATGCTTTACGTTTGTGGAAACACAGCAAAATCAATCCATTCGAACTTGTAGTACCTCAAAAACCTGTAAATGGTATTGATGGTGTTCGCAGACTTATGAAAGCAGCTGAGGAGGTAAGCAAATAATGAAATACGCATTTTTCCCAGGTTGCGTTCTTGAAAGCGCTGCCAAAGAAGACTACTTAGCAACAGTTGCTGTAGCTAAAAAATTAGGCATCGAGTTGGAAGAGCTTGACGGCTGGACTTGCTGCGGCGCGTCCCACGTTCAAGACATCGCTCCAGAAATTACATTGGCTACTAATGCTCGTAACATTGCATTAGCAGAAGAAAAAGGTTTGAACCTTTTAACAGTATGTAACACTTGTACTTTGATGCTTCGTGAAGCAAAAAATGAACTTGATGCTAACGAAAAAGAAAAGAACGAAGTTAATAAAAAATTAGCTCAAATCGGTAAACAATACCGCGGCACAACAGATATCACTCATTTCTTATGGGTATTGATTCGCGATTACGGTTTGGATAAATTGAAAGCTAAAGTTGTTAAACCTTTAACTGGTTTACGTGTAGCTGAATACTATGGCTGCCATATTCTTCGTCCTCAAACTGAAATGGGCTTCGAAGACTATCAAATGCCTACATCCTTAGCAGAATTGATTTCCGCTATCGGTGCTACACCAATCGACTTCTCCCGTAAATTAGATTGCTGCGGTTTCCATGCTGTATACCCTGCACATGATTCCGTAATGCAAATGACTGGCTCCATCAACAAAGATGCAGCTACAGAAGGCGCTGATTGCGTAGTAACTCCTTGCCCACTTTGCCAAATGCAACTTGATATGTTCCAAAAAGAAGCTAAAGAAGTTGTTGGCGGTGGCAAAGATATGCCAATCTTACATATGTCCCAATTAGTAGGTCTTGCTCTTGGCATTTCCCCTGAAGAAATGGGCATGCCTAAACGTCACTTAACTGACACTGCAGCAGTGACAAAATTCGTAGGTTAATTCGTTTGATTTAGACATAGCCTAAGTTGGCTCAATGAAGATCTAAATCCAAACCTATTATCATAATTACCGTAAAGACCCCCTGGCCTTGGCTAGGGGGTCTTTATTTGATGATTCACAGCTTTTATTATATAATAGATAAATAAATATTGAAGACATAAGGGGGTCTCATGAAAGAAGCCTTATTAGATTATATTGATCATAAGTTGAATCAGGAAGATATGGGCCGTGTATTTCCAATTACTTTTCAGGGAAAAGAGTATTTTGTGAAACGTGATATTAGTAATTATCGGTCATCATGGGTAAAGCCATCACCTCGTGCGGCTTTTGATCACGAATTTTATATGATGAACTTTGTTCGTACTCAATTGCCTTTAGCACCTGAAATCATAGGTTTTAGAGAACATTATTTTGTTACGCCTAATTATGGGAAAAACTTAACGTATTATGGGCATTTGCCACAGGAGCATCCTGAAGACTCTTCTCTAGAGGATTTGGCTATCCATGTGTTTTACGCCTTTGGTAAAGCTCTTGGTATGCTCCATGATTATGGTATGGCTCATGGCCGTCCAGCGCTAAGAGATATCGTGTATAATCCGGATACAGATGACGTTATGCTATTAGATTGGGAGAATGCACGACGTTGGTATGAATTTACGCCTGCAGGATGGGATCTGTTGATTTTTATTCACAGTTTTATTCGTGAAGGCGATTTGCCACAGTCCTATCTCTATGCAGCTATGAATGGCTATAGCACTGCTAGATGTGCACAAGAAACCGTACTTCATGTGAAAGAAGTGTTACACAAGCGTGACTATCTATTTAAATTTTGTCGATTATTGGAACCATTTCATTTTGTAGATACAGAAGCAGCTGTAAAATCATTTGATTTTATACAAGGACTAAAAATTGAATAACTGTGTATGACTAGTTGATTCTTGCAAAACCAGAATACTAAGGATGCCGCAAATGGCCCTCCCGTATGGTGAGGGTCATTTTATTATGGTAAAATAGATTGTATACATGGTGATATTTTTACCAGCATTAGTTAGCATTAAAAAATCATAAATCCGGTGTAGGGGAGTTATGACGAGGTATAACAAGTGGAATATATTATTTCGTTTATGGAAACCTATGGCTATGCAGCCATGTTTATTGCGATGGTTCTAGAGAATGCGAATATACCGATTCCTAGTGAAATTGTGCTTGGATTTGCAGGGTATTTGATTGCTCAAGGTATATTTGATTTACATACGACAATGGTTGTAGGTACTTTAGCAGGGATTGTAGGCTCTATCTTATCCTACTGGATGGGTGAGTATGGCGGACGTCCTTTGTTGTTGAAATACGGCAAATATATATTCTTTAATGAGCATAAATTTGAACTAGCTGAGAAAATGTTTAATAAATACGGTGGTGCCGCCGTGTTCTTTGGTCGTTTATTGCCAGGTGTTCGTACATTCATTTCCTTCCCAGCTGGTATGGCTCGTTATCCTATGTCACATTTTGTGGTTTGGACTGTATTAGGTACGGTTCCTTGGACGATTTTATTGGTGTATTTAGGTAAAGTTCTCGGTGAAAACTGGAAAGATCTTATTGAATATAATCATGAGTTCTTAATTATTATGGTTGCTGTATTTGCAATTATTGCGGCTGTAATTGGCTATAAATATTACAAAAATCGACGTAAATCATAAGGAGATTGTAATGAAAATATCTCGCTTAACATTTGTGTTGTTTGTTTTCTGGTTGGCGTTTTTTATGGTCGCTAATAATGTGCTACCTGTAACTGATCCAGTAGAATCGAATTATGCATTAACCGCTAAAGAGATGGTGTTGTCTGGGGATTGGTTATCGCCGCAAATTTATGGGACCTATTGGTATGATAAGCCAATTATGATTTATTGGCTTATCGCTTTGGCATTTAAAGTGTTTGGATTTGCTGACTGGGTTGTACGTTTGCCAAGTGCCATATTCGGAGCTTTATCAGTGGCTACAATGTTCCAAGCTATGCGGTCCCTAAGTGGCCGTTGGCTCGTAGGTTTAGTAGGATCGTCAATTCTTGGTACATCACTTATGTTCTGGGCCGTTGCACATGGCGTTATTACCGACATGGTATTGCTGTATACGTCCTTGATGGTGATGGTATTTGCCTATGATGGGTTAAATAATAACTCTAGTAAATCTATGATTGTAGCCTATGTGTTCTCTGCGTTAGGCGTTCTTACAAAGGGACCAGTGGCACTTGTATTGCCAGGGCTTATTCTTCTCGTTTATGTAGCGCTGTATCGCTCTAAACAAATGTTGCTGCGCCTCTTTGATTGGAAAGGTATTCTCGCATTTTTAATCGTTGCATTACCATGGTACCTCTATATGTATAGTACCCATGGTCAAGATTTTGTAAATGGATTTTTAGGGCTTCACAATGTAACGCGTGCTACTCAGTCTGAGCATCCCGAGGATAATGTGTGGTGGTATTACATCGCTATATTTCTGGGGGCGTCCTTACCATGGACGGGTGCAGTTATTTATGGCATTATAGCTGGATTTAAGTTGCGTCATAAGGGCTATGTATATAGCTTGTGCTGGGGGATTGGAACGGTTTTGTTCTATTCTTTGATGGCCACAAAATATCCTCTTTATACATTTATAAGTCTTGTGCCATTTAGTGCACTCGGTACATTGGGGGTTTTGAAAGCGTTACGTCCAGGGCGTTCACGCTATGTGCCTTGGATCATCATAGGCCCTACACTTTTATTGTGGGTGGCGTATGTGGTTGCATCTTTCTTTGCTCCATGGGGGTACTATGGCTTGTTATATGTGTTTGCCGGTGTATCTGTATTGGGATTGTTATGGTTCTGGTGGAGCAAACAGCGTTATCGCCTCATAAGCGTTGTTGTTATCGGTACTATGTTAATTTCTTCTGTCGTTGTTGTAGAAGGACTGGTACCGCTTATAAAACAACGTAGTTCGGTTAATATACTACCTGTTGTGGAAAAATATAATGGGGATGTGTATTACTATAATGGTTATAGCACCTCTGTTGTGTATTATACCGGTCATAAGGTTATCCGGATTAAGGGTGATAGCAGTCGCTGGGACGACAAGGATAAATTGAAACAACGCAGTGCTGAATGGGATAAGAAATATCTTATGGAACAAGTGTCTGAAGAAGACTTCGTTAAATGCGTAGCGGAGGGCAAGCAACTCATGCTTGTTGTTCCAAAAGGTGAAAGAAAACACTTTAGACAATCCGCTATTGCACCATATGTGGGTGAGTATAGTGAAACTGATACTGCTGAGATTTATATTTTAAATAAGCGACAATCTTATATTGCCGAGTAAAATGTATTTGTTATAAATAATATCTTTGGTTGTGAAAGTAGCACCAACTGCTAGATGCAGTTGGTGCTTTTTGTATCCTAAAAGGTTACAAGTTTTTACTATAAAAATAAAACCTATAATATTAATATGTTTTATTGACAGAATAAAAACATATTGGTATAGTAGGTAATATAATTTTTTAGGACGAGGTGCTCTAAAGCCATATTTCATCTAAGGTTTAGAAAAGTGCGGAAAACGGCATGTGACGCCCCTTGTTATGAGATAGAAAGAGGGGAAGTTATGAAGAAAACTTGGTATCTAATCATTGCGGCTGTTCTCTTGGTTATCGGTGGTATCACGTATGGCTATCATGAGTACAATAAACCAAAGACGGCACAGGAACTAAAGACAGTACGGGTAGCGTATTTACCAATTACCCATGCATTGCCAGTATTTGCCACAAAAGAACTAGAAACAGCGGATGGTCCTGTTCATGTAGAGCTTGTTAAGTATGGATCTTGGCCAGAGCTCATGGATGCATTAAATACCGGTAAGGTAGATGCTGCATCGGTACTTGTTGAGCTAGGTGTAAAGGCTCGTGAACAAGGCATTGATGTTCGTGCTGCTGCACTTGGTCATACAGAAGGTAATATTATCATCGTAAATAAGGATATTAACTCTGTACAAGACTTGAAAGGTAAATCCTTTGCCATCCCTCATAAACAATCTACCCAAAAAATTCTCGTAGATCTTATGCTAGAGAAAGCTGGTCTTACCGAAAAAGATGTGCAAATCGTTGAAATGAGCCCTCCAGAAATGCCTTCTGCTCTATCGGTAGGACAAATTGCTGGGTATAGTGTAGCCGAACCATTTGGCTCTCTAGCCCTTGAAACGGGAACTGGGAAGGTTTTCGAAGATCCTGACCATCTCTGGCATGATAATATTTGCTGTGCTCTTGTGTTTAATGGTCAATTCGTCGATGAACATCATGACTTGGCAAAGGCTTTCACCAAGGCCTATCTCGATGCAGGTACATATTTAGACGAGCATCCAAAGGCACAAGAGGAGATTTCCTCAAAGTACATGAAGTTTAATGACCCAGTTATTGAACGTTCCCTCAAAGTGATTGGATTTAAAGATTTAGCCCTTACAGAGGACCGTTATAATGCGCTTGTACATCATATGACGCATATTGATTTGATTAAAAAGGTGCCGAGTTATTCAGAGTTTGTAGATACATCATTGTTACCATAGGAGGGGGACCATGAAGAAATATACATATGTGCCAGGTTCATTTATCGCAGCTTGGCTAATTTGGGAACTAATCGTTCGCCTCGGCGGTTTTAATGAAGCGCTATTGCCAACGCCGTATAAGGTGTTGATCGGCTTTGGAGAACTCATCGGAGATGGTGTTCTCTTTAAGGATATTGCAGACAGTTTAGTACGGTTCTTCATTGGTTACATTATTTCCGTTGTGGCCGGCGTATTCTTCGGCCTTATCTTGGGTTGGTACAAGGGGATTTGGAACTACATCAATCCAATCGTTCAAGTCATTCGACCAATTTCTCCTGTGGCGTGGTTGCCGTTTATCGTTCTCTTCTTCGGTATCGGCCAAGCACCGGCTATCGTTATCATCTTTATCGCAGCGTTCTTCCCAGTGCTGTTATCCACGGTGTCTGCCATCCAAAATATCGATCCTGTATATATCAAGGTAGCGCGCAACTTTGGTATTAAACAGCCAGAACTATTATTTAAAATTGTATTACCTGCCGTATTCCCTGGTATTGCATCGGGCCTTCACATCGCCCTTGGTACAGCGTGGATCTTCCTTGTAACAGGGGAAATGGTAGGCTCTCAAACGGGTCTTGGCTTCCTCATCATCGATATGAGAAATAACTTGCGTAACGATCTTTTAATGGTAGCTATTTTAACCATCGGTTTCGTTGGGCTTTTACTTGATTGGGGCGTGTCCCTCATCGAAAAATGGATTTACAAACGTTGGGGTATTGAGAAATAGGAGGTGGCCTCATGGGTTACATTTCAGTGCGCAATGCACACAAGGAATTTATGAAAGATGGGGAACCACTCATCATTCTTGAAGATATTAACCTAGATATTGAAAAGGGCGAGTTTATTTGCCTCTTAGGCCCTTCTGGTTCCGGTAAAAGTACGCTATTAAATGCTATGGCGGGCTTTGAGCTCGTTACATCTGGTTCCATTACTATCGACGGTGAAGAGGTGAAAGCGCCTCAACTCAGATATGTAACAGTATTCCAAAACTATGGCTTGTTGCCGTGGCGTACGGTGGAAAGCAATATTGAGCTAGGCCTTGAAAGTAAAAAGGTGCCTAAAGAAGAGCATCCTGCTATCATCGACAAATACGTTAAAATGGTAGGCCTCGATCATGCTCGCAATCGATATCCTGCAGAACTATCTGGGGGCATGCAACAACGTGTATCCATTGCCCGTGCACTAGCGGTGGATCCAGATATTATCTTTATGGACGAACCACTAGGCGCTCTTGATGCGTTGACACGCATCAACTTGCAAGACGAAATCTCTCGCATCTGCCGAGAAGAAGGCAAAACTGTTGTATTTGTTACGCACGATATTGAAGAAGCCGTAGTTCTTGCAGACCGCGTTGTGGTACTAGCGGCAAATCCAGGTCGAGTACAAACTATCATCCCTGTAAATATCATCGACAGAACAGACCGTACATCGGCAACCTTTGTTAATATACGGAACCACATCTTTGAACAATTCCAACTAGCAAAAGAAGACAAAATCGAGTTCTATATTTAGCTATATACAACTCAAAAGAAACACCCAAGGTATTCTATTCTCTTGGGTGTTTTATAATGGACAAAATTCTAAAATAATGTATATATATTTCTTATGCAATTCGTGTAATTATCATGTATAGTAGATATATATCGGTAATAACGTATGAAATTTAAATTGGAGGCTGTATGTCTTTATTTGATTTAGAGAAGACCTTGTCTTTTGATGAATATATAGCAATCTTTGATGCGGAGCGTGTGGCGAAGGTGCGCGGTTTTGTAGATTGGCTCTCCCAGTATTCTGGTAGTCTTGTTCATAATCCTTGGGGTGAGGTAAATCCTGATTTAGAGATTGTCGCAGATGATTTTGATGCGGCTCAAGTGCGTCGAGATAATTTGGTGGCTTATTTATTGCCGCGCTTAGGTCGAGCTAAGGTATTTGTAGTGGCTGAGGCAGTAGGATATCAAGGTGGACGTTTTAGTGGCATTGCTATTACTTGTGAAAGAATGCTATTAGATAAGCACAAAACTATTCGTGCGAAGGATATAACACCTATTCGCTTAGAACGAACGAGTTCTCCTACTAGCCCTTTGTTAAAAGGAACACAGCAAAAGGACGGCTTTAACGAGCCTACTGATACTGTGGTGTGGAGTGCTATCGTTGAAAAAGGTATTGATCCTTATGATACATTGTTATGGAATATATTCCCATTCCACCCGCATAAGGATGGAAACCCACTGACGAATCGTACGCCTACGGAGGCTGAGCAAGAACTCGGTTGGGAGTATACAAAACGCTTATTAGAGCTACATCTTGAGTTGGGAGGAGAAGAGTCTCTTATGCTAGCAGTAGGACAAAAGTCTGCTGATACAATGGGTAAATTTGGTTTGCCTGCCATTGGTTTGCGCCATCCTGCAAATGGTGGTGCTAATCTATATAGACAAGGATTTGCTAATGCGATTAAGAGTTGTGGTTTTGCCTCGTTGTAGATACTGTGCGATTACTAATAGGTCTTTGGTAGAGTTTCTGATAAATAGTGTAATAGCGTTAACGTAAGGGTCCTCTTTTGTTAACGCTATTTTTATGTTACAATAATAATAACGTATGAAAGCGAGGCTTTCATCAGAACGATCGGATTATAATGAACATTAAACGGTAACGAAGAGAACGTAACGTCGCGGCTGACGCGTTTAATGGTACACTATACTCATTTGCACGAGGCGAATGGACAAAAGGACTTGAACGGTAACAATTGAGTTGCGCTATTTTTGCGCCCATTTGAAAGACGCTGCTGGATAGCGCCTTTTTCGTTTGTCCGTTCCCCTGTAAAGATCAAATTTTAATGATAGGTGAAATTATATATGTTAAATAAATTAATGAACAAAATTTTAGGAGGAACTGTGAATACAACAGATAATCAACATACTGCACAAGTGACTGCAGTAGAGACGGCTCCGTCTGCTCGAGGTGAGCAAAAAACAACGCGCCGTCGTACTAACACACGTCGACCAGCTGGCGATAGTCGTAATACAGACCGTCGTAGCGGTGAACGCCGTTATACGAGTGCATCTAATCAAAGTGGCGAAGGTCGTCAACGTCGTACCACAAATACTAGAACGAATACACGTCGTCAACGACCTACAGGTGAGCAAGGCGAGCAACAAGGTACGGAACGTAGAGTTCGTCAAACTCGCACACCTCGTAGTGGTGAACAAATTCGCCGCACAGATAGAAATAGCGAAAATACACGTAATACACGTGGTACAAGCAATACACGTGGTGCAAGTAATACACGTAATACACGCACACGTAATACGACTGATGGAAACCGTAATGAAAACGCTAATAACCGTCGTACTCGTACTAATAATCGGCCTATGGCTCGCAACCAAGAGGCGCATTTGGATTTGATTGGTCGTCAACCGGATGGCTCTAATAAAGGGAAATTCCAAATTATCCCTCTAGGTGGCCTTGGGGAAATTGGTAAGAACATGACCATTTTCCAATATGAAGACGAAATCATCGTTCTTGACTCAGGTCTTGCGTTCCCTAGCGAAGATATGTTAGGTGTGGATATTGTTATTCCGGATATGAGCTATATCATCGAGAATAAGGACCGTGTGAAAGCCGTTGTTATCACTCACGGTCACGAGGACCATATCGGTTCTTTGGCATATCTTATGAAAGAGATTGACTGCCCTGTATACGCTACAAATCTTGTGTGTGGCTTGATTGAAGGTAAATTCAAAGAACACAAAGTGTCTCCTAAATGCCTTCGCATGATTGCTGCTGGTGATGAAGTTCAAATTGGACAAGTAACAGTTGGTTTTATTCAAACAAACCATTCTATTCCTGACTCTTGTGCCGTATACTTCGACACCCCAATTGGTACGATTCTTCATACAGGGGACTTTAAAATTGACCAAACACCAGTTGATGGCCGTTTGATGGATATGCACAAATTTGCAGAACTTGGTAACAAAGGCGTATTAGCGTTGATGTCCGACTCTACAAATGTTGAAAAACCAGGTACTACTGGTTCTGAAAGCTCCGTAGGTCCTGCTATTAAACAAGCTGTTGGTGAAGCGAAAGGTCGCGTTGTATTAGCAACATTTGCGTCTAACGTATCTCGTATCCAACAAGCAATTGATGCGGCGGTTATGTATAATCGTAAGGTTGTTGTTATGGGTCGCAGTATGGTCAATGTTACAGAAATCGCACAAGAACGCGGCTACTTAGACATTCCGCCAAATACGATTATCGATGTAGATGTAATGCACAACTACACAGATGATCAAATCATGATCTTAACAACTGGTTCTCAAGGTGAACCAATGGCAGGCTTGTCCCGTATGGCTACAAGTAATCACCGCACCGTAGAATTGGCACCAAATGATACTGTTATCATCTCTGCTACACCAATTCCAGGAAATGAAGGTGCTGTTGGTAAAACTATCGATAACTTGCTTCGCTTAGGTTGTCACGTTGTGTATGGTAAAGATCGTGGCATTCACGTATCTGGCCATGCGAGCCAAGAAGAGCTTAAAACAATGCTTAACCTTGTGCGACCAGAATACTTTATCCCAGTTCATGGTGAGTATCGCATGTTGCGTCGTCATGGTGAACTTGGGGTAGCTATGGGCGTAGATCCTAAGAAAATCCTTATCGGTGACAATGGTCAAATCTTTGAATTTGATAAAGATGGTGGCCGTAAAGGTGGCCGTGTACAAGCCGGCGCTATTTTCGTTGATGGCCTCGGTGTTGGTGACGTAGGTAATATCGTTATCCGCGACCGTCAACAATTGGCACAAGAAGGTATGGTTATCGTTGTTATGGCAATGGATACTGCGTCTGGCACTATCATTGCCGGTCCTGATCTCGTATCTCGTGGCTTCGTATACGTTCGTGATGCAGAAGAGCTTATGCTCGAAGCAGAGCGTCGCGTTCATCAAGTATTAGATGATTGCGAAGCGCAACGCATTAAAGATTGGACTACAATTAAACAAAATGTTCGCGATGCATTGGGCAAATTCTTCTATGATAAAACACGTCGTAGACCTATGATTTTGCCAATCATTCAAGACGTACACTAAATAATATATCCCTCTCAAGCATAGGTGCCACGATATAAATGGAACAAATGTCTTGAGAGGGATATATTTGTTACATCTTACTATAAGTAGCGTATTTGCTACCGTTCCCTACTATATAGGGTATTTGAAGTTACCCTTTTAAACTGCTATAATTAAAGGATAACTGGTATCCTTTTATTGTTGGATGGAGTATTATGAATCAAACAAATACAAGAGCTATGGTGGAAACGGCGTTTGTTAGCGCTATAGGCATCATACTCACGGCTGTTAGTGTATATTTACCTGTATTTGGGTTTTTATCTTTTTTTGTTACCCCCGCAGCTATTGGCATAATTGGTACAAAATGGGGCTTTAAATATAGCGTTGTAGGAACTATTGTTATTTTTCTTTTATCTACAATGTTATTTGGAATATTTAATTCGCTTACGGTTGGATTGTTTGCCTTGGTAGGTGTTGGCGTAGGGGCCGGACATAGACTTTCCTGGAATACGCTTAAACGTTTATTAGTGCCAAGTATAATGATGTTTTTTGCAGTACTCTTTACAATTGTGGCATCTTATACTGTGACAGGTGTTGAGTTATCGTCTGTAGGACCTACGTTGGTAGAACAAGCACAATCGCTTGCAAATGAGGCTATGGAAGTAAATCCTAGTATTACACAAGCACAAGCTGATGAATTTGTTGAAAGTGTACAGAAGAATGTCGACACTTTAGGTGATATGTTCTTTATGGCTATCGCAATAGCGGCTATCGTATATACTTATGTTACAATCCAAATATCACTTTGGATTGGCCATAGATTAAGACTTTCAATACCTGCTTTTTTAGCAGTTGAGCAATGGAGAATGCCTATATGGGGGGCCGGTATCTTTGCTCTTGGTATTATAGGTTTCCATGGAGCCTCCTATGTGCATTTAGATAATCCTTTGGTTATTGCTATTAGTAAAAATTTACTATTACTTGGTAATTTTATTTGCTCTATTCATGGTTTTGCTGCATTAGCAGATATTATGACTAGCTATCGAGTGAGTAATAAAGCAAAGTGGATATTGCTTTTTGCTTATACTTTGATATTCTCTCAAGCATTAGTTATACTCGGTATTATAGATATGTTTTTAGATTTAAGGTCTCGTTTTAACCAACGAGGTTATTAATAGAAAGGAGGTTATTATGAAATCCTTTCAACGTAGATGGGAAGTTTTAGAAATCACCATCATTGCTGTCATTACGCTACTATTATTAATTATAGCCTATTTAAATTGGCTGCTGGCAATATTGGCCGCTATTATCGTGGTCGCAGTGTATTTGATTAACTATAACACCATTCATAACAGACGTCGCCTCGCTAGAGAACAATTTAGTGCGATGACAAAAAATGTGACTCAAGCATCAAACTTTGCATTGCAAAACCTCCCTACTGCAATTGCCCTTGTTAATAAACAAGGCACCTTAGTGTGGAACAATAGCGTGTTTGCTGACTGGGTTACAGTAGATTGGAATAAAATGCAGAAAGTATCTGCCTTGATTCCGGGCTTTAGAATTGATAAAATCTGGGGCAAATCTGGATTTTTAAAAGAACATTATGGAGATAAATATTTCCAAGTGGTTTACAAATTTATCGATCCTCGTGATACGCGCCCTAATGCGGATCCAAATGATGAATTGACGGAACACGCAGTCATGGCCTTGTATTTTAAGGATATTACAGATATTGAACGAGCACGTATTAAGGCGGAAGAAGAACAGCCTGTATGGGGCATGATTCAAATCGATAATATCGAAGAATTGACAAAGGGCCTCAGCGATAGAGAATATACAAATCTATGGGCGGAAATCAATAATATCGTGGTGGATGAAATCGATAAACACGAAGGTTTCATTCGGAACTTCCAAGATGATATGTACACATTTGCCATTTCTCGGGGCGCTTTGCAAGATATGGAAAACAACGGCTTTAGTGTGCTTGAACGTATCCGTAAATTGCCTTCTCCTCGTCAAGTGCCTGCTACGATTAGTATCGGGATTGGCGAAAATGCAGGCTCTGTTAAGGATGTGTCCGAACGTGCTCGCGCAGCCCTCGATATTGCCTTAGGGCGCGGTGGTGATCAGGTTTGCATTATGGATGGTGAAAGCACCCGCTTCTTCGGAGGCAATACAGCAGGTGTTGAAAAAAATACGCGCGTTCGTGCTCGTGTGGTTAGTCAAGCCATTCATGAATTGATGAATGATTCTGACAAAATCCTTGTTATGGGTCATCAACGTGAGGACTATGATGCATTAGGCGGTGCTATTGGCGTCGTATCGATTGCACGTACTCTTGGTAAAGAGGTGCGATTAGTACTTTCAAAAGAAACAAATGCCATTGATAAAATGGTACATGTTCTTGTGGAAGACGAATTTTGGAAAACTCATATCATAACGCCTGCAGAAGCAAAATTGTGGGCTGATGCGAATACATTGGTCATCGTTTGTGACACGCATAGAACACCGATGGTAGCAGCGCCAGAGGCTCTTGAAGTATCTGAGCGACGCATTGTCATCGATCATCATCGTCGAGCAGCAGATTTTATTGAAAATCCATTGCTTACATATTTGGAACCAGCTGCATCATCTACGAGTGAGCTCGTAACAGAACTTGTACAATATGCAGGAGTTCCTGTGAAACTTTCAAAAGCGGAAGCCACAGGTATCTATGCGGGCATCGTATTAGATACGAAAAACTTTAATCAACAAACTGGGGCTCGTACCTTCGAAGCGGCTGCATTCTTACGTCGTGCAGGGGCGGATATTGAACGGGTAAAAGAATTATTTATTGAAACCTTCGATTCTATCCAATTGCGTGCTAAAATGGTATTTGAAGCCAATCGTACCGAAGGTATTGCTATTTCTGTGGCACCAGCAGGTATGAAGGATATGATGGCATTGGCCGCACAAAGTGCGGATATGCTCATCAGCAATGAAGATATTGAAGCAGCATTTGTACTTTACTCACTTAATGATGGCGGTATCGGCGTCAGCGCTCGATCTAAGGGCAAGGTAAATGTACAAGTTGTAATGGAAGCCTTGGGTGGTGGTGGTCACAGAACTGTGGCTGGTGCTCAACTACAAGGTATGACAATAGAGGAAGCGAAGACCGCTATCTTAGACAAGGCGCTAGAAGCACTTCATTCCGCTGAACAAGAGGAGGAACAACCATGAAAGTAGTATTGTTAGAAGATGTTAAAAAAGTTGGTAAAAAAGGCGAAATCGTTGAAGTAAGCGACGCATATGGTCGTAATGTGTTGATTAAAAAAGGTCTTGGCCTTGAAGGTACAACAACAAATGTAAACAATGCGAAACAAAAACAAGAGTCTATTGCTCATCATAAAGTAGTAGCGAATGATGAAGCTAAAATCTTGGCGGCACAACTTACAAAGGTTGAAGTAACTGTAAAGGTTCGCATGGGCGAAGAAGGCCGTGTGTTCGGATCTGTTACTGCGAAGGACATTTCCGATGCGGCTAAAGATCAATACAAGGTGGAAATCGATAAAAAGAAAATTGAAATTAAAGAACCGTTGAAAACATTAGGTGTTCATGATGTTGTGGTTCGTGTACATCCAGAAATTACGAGCACTATTAAGGTCAACGTAGTCGCTGAATAATCTTCGAATCACCATGCTCACAGAGTGTGGTGATTCTTTTATATGCGATAAGTGATATATAACTCCTTGGTTTGGGAGGATAGTCTTGATGGGTTTAGGGGAGAATAACATGGACGTACGCATTCCTCCGCATAATGAAGATGCGGAAAAGGCCGTATTAGGTGCGCTGTTGACGGATGGCTCGTCATCAGGTGAATCTGTGGATATGGTAACAAGTATCGTAGATCGGGATGATTTTTACCGGGATACACATCGTATTATTTATGATGCTATTTTAAGCCTCGTAAAAAGTAATAAAACCATTGATTTTATCACCTTGAGTGAAGAATTAGAACGCCGTAAAAAGCTAGATACCGTTGGTGGTATTGCTTATATTACATCCCTTGCTAATGAAGCAACGGGCTATAATATCGAAGAACATGCACGGATTATCGCAGAAAAGGCGCAAATGCGCCGCCTTATTGATGCGGGTAATAAGATTGTGGGCATGACCTATGCGGGTGAAGAAGAACCATCTATTATTATGAATAAGGCAGAACAACTCGTTCTCGATGTAGGTGGTCAAACTCAGTCTGAATCAAGCTTCTCACCCATTGGTGATGTGGTAATTACAAATCTTGAGAGACTTAATAAACTGCAACAGCAAAAAGGAGCCCTTACAGGTGTGCCAACAGGCTTTAAAGACTTAGATTTTACATTAAATGGTTTGCAAAAATCAGATCTTATCCTAGTAGCGGCTCGTCCTGCTATGGGGAAAACAGCTTTCACCTTAAATATCGCGCAAAATGTAGCGATGGGGGTGCATGGTAGTGTAGCCTTTTTCTCTCTGGAAATGTCCAAGGAACAACTGGTTGGTCGTATTTTGTCCTCTGTAGCTGGCATTGAATCCGATAAATTGCGCAAAGGCGATATGGATACAAATGATTGGGGAAAAGTGTTGGCTGCGGCTGAGGCGATGAGTAAAGCTCCGCTGTTTATTGATGATACAGCAGCCCTTACAGTACAAGATATGCGTGCTAAATTGCGACGCCTTAAGGTTGAACACGGCCTCGATCTTGTTGTTGTTGACTATATTCAGCTCATGCAGGGCCGTAGCTCTAGTAAAGGTAGCGAAAATCGTCAACAAGAAATTTCTGAAATTTCGCGTAATTTAAAGCTCATTGCTCGTGAGTTTAATGTGCCGGTTATTGCGTTATCTCAGTTATCTCGTAGTGTTGAAAGCCGACCAGATAAGCGTCCTGTATTATCTGACCTTCGTGAATCTGGTTCTCTTGAACAGGATGCGGATATCGTTATGTTCTTATATCGTGATATTTACTATAATCCGGAATCAGAGGCTGGTGATGAGGCAGAAGTCCTTATTCGTAAGCATCGTAATGGTGCCGTTGGTACAGTACGACTCCTATTTATGGGTGAGTTAACACGTTTCCGCGATACCGTTAAAAAAGATATGGGGCCGGAACAATAATATATAGGTAGTTAACATACAAGCAGCTAATATTAGATACTATATCTAATGTTAGCTGCTTTTTGTATGTGACCTTCAAAAATAGAACCACAAAGCAAACATATGTTTGAAAATACATGGTATTTTTGTTATACTAATTATAGAAATTATTCTTTTCAGAATTTTAGTGAAGGACTGTTATTTAGTGACTTTAGGAGGTGTTTATATGGGATCTACTGATACGAGTCGGATGTATATGTGCATTGATTTAAAAAGCTTTTATGCATCTGTAGAATGTGCCGATTTGGGTGTAGATCCCTTTACAACACCTTTGGTGGTGTCCGATAACTCTCGTGGTAAGGGTGCGATTACGCTAGCTATTTCTCCGGCCCTTAAGAAATTGGGGGTTAAGAATCGGTCGCGCTTATTTCAAATTCCTCCGCACATCGAGTACATCACCGTTAAACCACATATGAAGCGTTATATGCAGGTGTCGGCACAGATTTATGGGACTTTACTAGAGTATATATCGCCTGAAGATATCCATGTATATTCCATCGATGAATACTTTATTGATATTACATCATACACCAAGCTCTACAAGAAAACGCCTCGTCAGTTAGCGCAGATGCTGCTTGATGCGGTGCTAGAGGCGACTCATATTTATGCTACTGTTGGGATTGGAACGAATCTATTTCTTGCTAAAATTGCCCTCGATATATTAGCTAAGCATGCATCTGATTTTATTGGGTACCTTGATGAAAATCTCTTTAAAGAGCATATTTGGCACCATCAACCGATTACAGATATTTGGCAGATTGGCAGCGGTATTGCAAATCGATTGCGCAAGTTTGGCGCCTTTGATTTGCATGGCATCACGCAGGTGCCAGAATATAAACTGTATAAGGAGTTCGGTGTGAATGCAGAGCTGTTAATCGATCATGCCTGGGGGCGTGAAAGCTGTACTATTTCAGATATTCATGCCTATAGGCCGTCTAAGCATTCACTTTCACAAAGTCAAATTCTTTTACGCAACTATACAGCGGATGAGGCACGATTACCGATGCGAGAGATGGTAGAATCCTTAGTCCTTGAACTATTGCAGATTAAGGCTGTTACGAAATGTATTCATGTCCATATTGGTTATGCGGCAGAGGATTTAAAATCGACTGGCGGTTCACGCACCTTAGCACATTATACGGATTCGTTTCAAGAGCTATGTCCTGCTGTACTATCCTTATTTGATAAATATAAAAGGCCCCATGAGCTGATTCGGCGTATCGCTGTTAGCTTTGAAGAGCTCGTGAATAAATCAGCAGTACCTACCGAAATGGATTTATTTAGTGATGCTTTAGATGAGACCGAAGAAAAGGAAGAACATATACAGCAAGCAATGCTCAACATTAAAGGACGATTTGGCAAAAATGCCATACTGCGTGCGTCTAGTCTGCAAGAGGAAGGAACCATGCAGTTTAGAAATACCTTGGTTGGCGGTCATAATGGAGAATAATGTAACTATATAGTATTTAGTTTAATGGGGTTATTTACTATGAAAGGAAAAATGTCCCGCTTACAACGGGCGAAACAATTTATGCCCTTTGCCGCATTGAAGGGATTTGAGACTCTACTAGCTGCTGTAGCACGGCCAAAGGAAATGCGCGTAGAGTTATCTGAGGATCAACTAGAGGAATTGAATCGCACGATACAGTCTTTGGTGGAGGGGGATTTTGTACGAGTACTCTATTATACAGGTCATTGTTATACAGAGTTATTAGGTGTTATAGAGACGATAGGTCGACCAGCGCATAGCCTATCTGTTGAGGGGGTAGCTATTGCGTATAAAGATATAAAAGAAATCAATCTTTTTGAATGAGACTTTTTGAATGGTTGATAATAGCAATAAAACGTATGTAGGATGTAATGTAATCAAAGAAAAATAATCAAAGAAAGATAATTAAAGAAAGAGAATAATTAAAGTAAATTGTAAACTAAAGACATATAGAATTAGCCTATACTTATGAATCATGAGTATAGGCTATTTTTCTATCATTTATTGTCATAATTTATCTTGATAATTCTTCTTGACAGACCTTATGAATTCGATTAAAATAAACATATGAACAGATATTCATATAAATAAAATATCTGATGAAAAATGTTTAGGAACATATATAACAAGATATGAAACAAGATATGTCTAATAAGTATTAGAAATAGACAATAAATTAACTTATAATACAGGATAGAAACTTTCACTATTATCAAAGGAGACATCATGGAAGAAACATTATTGTTGAAGGATTTGAACTGTGCGAACTGCGCAGCAAAAATTGAAGATCGTATCCGTAAAATGGATGTTGTAGAGACTGCAAATTTCACAATTGCTACACATCAATTAAAATTAACCGGCTCTTGGGAAGACCGCGAAGCTCTTAAACGTGACATTCAAGACATTTGTGATGCCATTGAAGAAGGCGTAACAGTAGCCGATTACGAGCGTAAATCTAAAGCGGCTATGGATGACCACGGTCATAATCACGATCACGGCAGTGATGCAGTAACAATTGCAGTTATCGTAGCAGGCTTGTTATTCATGGCCTACGAAGGGTTGACTACAGTTGTGCCGTCCATCGGCTTGCCAGAGTCTATCGAAACTCCAATTTACTATATTGCCTATATTCTTCTTGCATTCCCAGTATTGCGTATCGCAGGTCGCAATATCTTAAAAGGCCAAGTGTTCGACGAGAACTTCTTGATGTCTATCGCTACATTGGGCGCTATTGCTATCGATGCATTGCCTGAAGCCGTAGGCGTTATCTTGTTCTACCGTATCGGTGAGTTCTTCGAAGAAAAAGCTACAGATCGCAGTCGTACAGAAATCATGAACGCTGTCGATATGCGTCCTCAAGAGGTGCGCGTTGTAGACACATGCGGCGGTGGTGAAATCGTAGTTATGGCTCCTGAAAAGGTTGAGGTAGGCAGTACTATCGAAGTTCGCCCTGGCGATTTAATTCCTTTAGACGGTACAGTGCTTGAAGGTGAAACTCGCGTTAATACAGCTCCTGTAACAGGTGAACCTGTACCGGTTCGCGCTGTACCTGGCACTCAACTCATGTCTGGTTGTATCAATGAATCTGGTCGCATTACGATGCGTGTTGATAAGGTTCTTGAAGAATCCATGGTTACTAAAATCCTTGATGCCGTTGAAAATGCTGCATCTTCTAAACCTAAAATCGACCGTTTCATTACGCGTTTTGCTCGCGTGTACACTCCAATCGTTGTATTCCTTGCTCTTGCTGTTGCCATTATTCCATCCCTTATTACAGGTGAATGGCATAAATGGATTTACACAGCCTTAACATTCCTCGTTATTTCTTGCCCATGTGCATTGGTGCTTAGCGTGCCACTCGCATTCTTCTCCGGTATCGGCAATGCATCTAAACATGGTATCTTGCTTAAAGGTGGTCGTGTTATCGAGGCATTGGCTAATGTGAAAGCCGTAGCTCTTGATAAAACTGGTACTATCACATCTGGTGAGTTCAAAGTTCACAGCGTAGAAACTGTAGGATCTCATGTAAGTTCCAGTCAATTGTTATCCATGGCGGCAGCTATCGAAGCCGTTTCTACACATCCAATCGCAACAAGCATCGTGTCTGAAGCAAAAGATCAAGGCCTTACAGTGGAACCTTCTGATTTCGTTCAAGAGTTAGCTGGTGAAGGTATGGTAGGTATGGCAGATGGTCAACAAGTACTTATTGGTAACCGTCGTCTTATGGAACGCTATAATGTTCAAGGCTATCCAACAGAAGCTGCTGAATATGGCACAGAAGTTCTTGTTGCAGAAGGTAATACATACTTAGGTCGCATCATCATCGCCGATGAAGCTCGCCCAGACTCTGCTGAAGCGATTGCTAATCTTAATGGTCAAGATATTAAAACTGTTATGCTTACAGGTGATGCTGAAGCAAGTGCCAATTACATTGCTAAAGAAACTGGCGTAAGTGCTGTACGTGCTCAGTTGTTGCCTCAAGATAAATTGTCTGTTGTACAGGATATTCGCTCTGAATATGGTCCAACTATGTTCGTAGGGGACGGCATCAACGATGCTCCAGTACTTGCTGGTGCTGATGTTGGTGGTGCGATGGGTAGTGGTGCTGATGCAGCTATCGAAGCGGCCGACGTTGTGTTCATGCGTCCATCCTTGACTGCTATTGCACACGTTCTTGACTTGTCCAAAGCGACATTGCGCGTAGCATGGCAAAACGTAGTATTCGCTATTGCTGTAAAAATCCTTATCATGGCATTAGGTCTTTTAGGCTATGCATCCATGTGGTGGGCTGTGTTCGGTGATACAGGCGTATCTATCCTTTGTATCTTAAACTCTATCCGTATCTTGCGTCGTCAATAATAAGAAATCACTTTTCATAGAACTAACTCATACACAAACATATATAACGTATATAACGTATATATAACATACATATATAACTCTCTCATACAACTTATACATATAGATACACACTAAAAAGATTCCTCTATTGGCCGATAGCCTCAAATGACTACTACTGGCTGATAGGGGAATCTTTTTGCTTTGCAGTGACTATTTAGCTATGTAATACATAGGGGGAATCATACATAATAAGAGGCAAATTGAGAGAGTAGTAGGACGATTTTGAAAGTAAAACTTTCACAAGAGAATTGAATAGTACCCTCAAATAGTATATAATTTTAAAGATAAGGTACAGTTTTTCTGCTCGAAAGGAGGGATAACATGATTACGGTGTACAAGCACATAGAAGAAGAATTAGTAGCCGATTACACGGTATCAGATGCCACAAAAGGTTCATGGGTAAATTTGGTGAACCCAGACCCCGATGAGTTATCCCTTATTAATATTTTGACAGAAATCCCAACAGACGTTTTAAAGACCGCTCTCGATATGGAAGAACGTTCTCACGTGGAGTTAGAGGACAACTATATTTTTGTAGTTATCAACATTCCTGTTGTTCGCGGTAATGATATGTACGATACGGTGCCACTTGGTATCTTCTTGACCCCGGATTTCTTTATTACGGTCTGTCTTGAAGAATCTGAAGTATTATATCCATTTATTTCCAATCAGATTTCTACGTTCTATACATTTAAAAAAACACGGTTCTTGTTTCAAATTTTGTATCGTACAGCAACGATGTTCTTGCGTTACTTGCAACAAATCAATCGCCGTACAGATGATATTGAAATCCAATTGCGTCATACCACAAAGAACAAAGACTTTTTCCAATTGTTGGAATTACAGAAATCCATGACGTACTTTACATCCGCTTTGCGTACTAATGGTACCGTTATGGAAAGACTATTGCGTTTACGTGGGCACAGTTCCTACAAACATCTTCTCAAAATATATGAAGAGGATGAGGATTTACTAGAGGACGTTATCATCGAGAATAAACAGGCCATGGAGATGGTTGAAATGTATTCCAATATCTTGATGAACATGATGAACGCCTTCACATCTATCATTTCTAATAACCTCAACATGGTTATGAAAATGTTGGCAACTCTTACCATTACAATGGCGGTGCCAACTATCATATTCAGCTTGTGGGGTACCAATGTACACTTGCCGTTTCAAGAGGATCCAAATGGATTTTATAAGGTAGTAGCAATATCCGTAGTCTGCTCCTTAATTGCTATCTTCGGTATGTGGAAAAAAGATCTTTTCTAAAGGATATAATGAAAAGCTAAGATACATGAAAAAGGCTGGCGCAAGGCCAGCCTTTTTGGTCCCTAGAAAGAAGTGTATAATGTTCTAAGCTCATTACATTCAGTTGTTGCACATTATCATAAAAATCTGCTATAATATACCATTATGGAGAGGTGTCCGAGTGGTTTAAGGAGCTGGTCTTGAAAACCAGTGACTCCGCAAGGGGCCGTGGGTTCGAATCCCACCCTCTCCGCCATTCAATTTTATGAATTTCAATGACTATCAAAGAATATGAAAGAGTAAATAAAACTAGATAAAACCTGCTTTATTGATACTCTTAGATATTCATAAGTAGTCTATAAGTTAAGTATAATTTGCCCCCTTTTTTGCCCCCTAAAATTTATGTGGTAGAATAGAGGGGAAAGCAGTAAATATAATGTTTTCAAAATCATATAATCATCTCTAAAACCCTTTAGGTTACCGCCTAGAGGGTTTTATATATAGCTTTAATCTCGTACTTGTGCTATACTATTTGTATAATATAAATCTTTAGTACCTAGTTGGGCGATTTGTTGCCTGTTGCTGGTTTCTTTTGATTTATTAATATGCTTGGTAAGGCAATTGGAGCCCGTTCCTTGTATATTACTATAGAGAACCCTTTATCAAATTGATAGAGGGTTCTTATTATATATTAGAGTATGTTAACTTATGTCAATATATGTTTAATAGCTTTGTCTGAAATTAGCTATAGGTTCTATTATTGACGATGTTTACCATATCTTTTATACTTATAGTATCAAAAGCAGTACTACTAGACGTATGATTGGCCGCTTGGCTATTGCCACTCTGTGCCTTAACGTTAGTAGTACTGCTTTTTTGTATGCTTTATTAATAGATGACCTTAACTTTTCTTAACAGCTTAATGCGGTATGTTTTGATGTAACATTGATGTAACAGGTTTGTAACGCTATTACATTCTATTAATAGTAAACCTTAGTTTTCTTTAGCCCTTTTTTAGGGTATTCGGTTTATTAGTTTTTAGGGTATCTGAAATGTTGAGTTTTTTGAAAGCAACTAATACATATAAAGTCCTCATTTTTTTGAATGGTAGGCTTGTTTCTGTGCTATACTATGAGTGTTACTTCCCTAGACTGGTAACAGAAAGGGGGTTAGGCGTTGCTAGAATTATTTCTTTCTTTAATGGTATCTATCATAGCAAGTGTAACTAGTCATTATGCTTGCAAGTGGCTAGATAGATACTTCAGCAAGTAACTAGCACATATAAAAAAGACGGTATTCGCAGTACCGTCTTTTTTCTTTTGCATTAAGCGATGCAAATTATTTCTTTCTTTAGTCATATATTATATTACAGCTTATCAATAGTTTTGTAAAGTGTTCGTTGTTCACTCATTCTCATTGATAGTCTATGCTTTTCAGTTATAGGAAAATAATTACTTCCGATAACTTATCCTTAGTGGAAGTAAAAACGGAAGTTATTATAAGAATGTACAATTTTGACGATGTACATAAGATAAGTGATATAAATTTATTTGTCAAGAAGCGTAGTAAGAGGTAATTCTCCATACTTTATCATATATATTACTCTGTTGTGTGATGATAAATAGAAAGAGTTTGAAAAACTCTTTCTATTTATAGTATGATAGCTTTATATGTTATTTTACTATAGAAAGGAACTCGTATGAGTAGATTTGGTTTCTCACGAACTCAGATTTTAATTCTTGTTAGCGTATGGCTAACGTTTTTGATTAGCTTTGTAATGCGTCTATCTTGGGCGTCTTTGATGCCTATTGTTAATGAAGCATTGAGCTTTACACCTCAAATGGGGACGTCTTATTTATCTGCCTTTTATATGGGCTATGCTATTATGGTGTTACCAGGCGGTATCTTAGCAGATAAAATTGGTTATCGTCATACCATATTAGTAAGCTTGCTTGCTATGGCGGCAATTACGGCGTTGATGAGCACTATCGATAATTATACCTATGGCTGGGTATTACGTTTCTTATTAGGCCTAGTATCTGGACCTGTACAAGCATCTTGCTTGAGTGCTATTGGTGATTACTTTGGTCCTAATCAACGGGGGGCAGCAGTTGGTATTTTCATGTCCTGTACATCTTTAGGTTTGGCTACTGTAAATTTATATGCGCCATATGTAGCAACTACTTATGGTTGGCAGAATGCCTTCCTTTTAACTGCTGTATTGCCAATTCTTGTTTTTATACTCAGCTATTTTACGGTTCGCAAGCCAAGTGCTGATATTTTGGCGCAACGTGAAGCCGAGGCGAGTACAGGTTCTGCCCATGTAGGTGAAGAAACTTCTTTAAAAGAAAACTTACTTCATGTTTTGAAAAATCGCAATATTTGTTGCCTCGCATTTGCTGGGTTCTTTGCGACCGGTGCTACCTGGGCCGTAGCTCAATGGTCAAATCTTTATATGGTTAAACAATTGGGCGTAAATGCTATCTATGCTGGTCGCGTTATGTTTATCTTCGGATTGGCTGCACTTATTGCAAAACCTACAATTGGTATTTTATCCGATATTTTACCGATTAAGAAAAATCATTTAGCGGCTCTTGTTATGTTCCTCTTTGCACCAGCATTATTGGTGTTTGCGAGCACAACAAATCCGAATATGCTATTTGTTACTGGTCCAATCCTCGGTGTAGGGGCATTTATGCATAGTGCGCTAACAAATGCTCTCGTTGTACAATCTGCAGCACCTCATTTGCGCGGCACTACAGCTGGTTTCGTAAACCTATTTAATCAAATCGGTGTTATGTTGGCGCCTATGGTCTTAGGTAGCATGTTAACTGCCACAGGTAGCTATCAATCTGCGTTAATGACCCTAGGTATTGCTCCAGTCATCGGTGCTACTGCATTGTTCTTTGTGCGCCTTAATAAATAATTTGTCCTAACATTTAATTTTGGGATTGAGAAAGTCATAAAATAAACCCTCATCCATAATTGTTGTAGATGAGGGTTTGTTTATGTTGAAAGTTTGAATTAATGAGGTCCTTGACCTCCGCCGCCACGGCTGCCATTTCCAGAATTGCCGCCGTTACGACCGCCATTATTTGATGATCCCTTATCGCGACCTGTATTGTTTCGACCAGTATCGTTGCGAGCTTTGCCATCTCGAACTTTGTTATCCGCAGGTCCTTTCTGTGAAGGAGGGGCTTGCATTTCAGGACGAGACATATTACGATTTGGATTTTGGGGCTTAGCTTGTTGCATAGCAGCAAAATTAGGGGAGAAGCCTCCGCGATTATTAAAGCCCCCAACGCCAGGACCGCCTACATGACCAGGTTGCAAACTTGGTTGTATCTTCGTCGGTGGTGCTGGTGGTGCTGGTATTACTCGGTCCATCGGAGTCGAGATAACCAAATCTGTAGGTGGCATAAGTCCAAATAGAGGCGTATGCACACTGTGATTCACCACCGGAGGGAATACCCTCGGTGGAATATATGGATTATCGTAAGTATACGAAATTTTTTCCATTTCCACAGAGGTATTGTATACAAATTCTCCAATACGTTGGGATGGACTATTTTGTGCAGCTACATGTTGACCGTAATCCTTGGCCAAGCGTTGTTGTGGTAATGTATCAATAGGATAACCATTTTGTGCATAGTATATCGGTTTTGATACCTTCCACGCTGTCATCGTAATTTGTGCATTAGGTTGTTGTTTGTAAAATGTAAAGTTTGTATCAAAGTCTGCGATTACATTATTTCTTGTATATAGACTTAATAGCCTTGCTTGTACAGTCTTATAATTCGCAGCGGTCTGCTTAGTATGAATAGAGCTGAGATCGATATACATACGTTCTGTATCGCTAGAATAAGCAAGCTGGTATTGATTTGGTTTTTGCTCGATTTCATACTGAGATATGGCAAATCCTGATTGCGAGGTACACAATAGGGTTCCCACGAGAGCTAGTAGATATTTCATTGTTATTCCCCCTCTCCATGCGAAAAAAGTGTACCATACTGTACTTAAGATTTCATGAAAATGAGTAACATATTGTACTTTATACATATATATTTTACAATGTAGATGACCGAATGTATAGTGGAGGAATTGATGAATATAATATGTTTTGGTGATAGTATTACTCGTGGATATGATGTGAAAGCAGGTCTTGGCTGGGTTGAATTATGTAGTGCCGCCTTACCTACATATCATATAGAAAATCATGGTATAGATGGTTTGTCTGTGCAAGGCTTACTAAACTATATAGAAACTTGGGGCATAGATAAGGATTATAAAGATAATCGTTATCTATGCATTATGTGTGGAACTAATGATATTTTACAAAATCGCGATAGCGATTATGTATATAATAAACTGATTAAAGTTATAACTATAGCTAGTCAAAAAGGGCAGGTCATCATTGGCCTAGAGCCTCAAATTGATAGTGAAATGGATGGGCTTAATCATGTGGTGGTCGATGTGAACAAACGACTGCTTTCATACGCAGCAGAAAACAATATGAAAACAATTGATTTTTATAGAGTGCTCCACGAAGCAGATCAAATAGGACAAATCGTATTTGCCGGTGAGGTACATCCAAATGAACGTGGTTATCGATTAATGGCCTATAAAGCATTAGAAACCTTTACCCGTTTATAATATAAATAGTATAGCAGGCATATATGGGCATGATAGTAATCCATGTTGCATATTTATAATGACAAAAAGGACTGTAAATAGAAGTCGGTTATACCGCACTTTTTACAGTCCCTTTTCATTATAGTTAGATGTTGTTAGAGATAGCTGGTAGTATCTCTACATTAGAGGTCTATTATCTACCTTGTTTTACACTTTTTTCGTTAGCTGCTTTTGCAGAGGCAGCGATGGAATACGCTGTACCTTTTACTAGTTCATAAGATTCGCTACTGTTGCCGGAAACGGTAACTGCTGCTACTGTATCTTCAGTAATGGCAAACATAGCTGTTGCATATGGATGTTGAGCACCATTAGGTACTGTTACAGCACCGGATTTTACGACGATGAAACGACCATTGTTGTTATATACATCATAGTTAGCAGCTTGTTTCACACCATCATAGCTTTCATTATAAGCAAACAATGTGGACACTTCACCTACGGATACATGACCAGTTTGTTGCATGGAACGCAATTTAGTTGCTGCTACAGAAGTTGGTTGTGTCATGTTAACAGTGATGCGTAAAGATGTGTTGTTTACGATTGCTTCCGTGATTACATTTGTTGTGAATACGTTGGCAATACCGTTACCAGCGCGGTTGTAAGAACTTGCAGTTTTTACTTGGTAGCCATTTGTATAGGCTGGTAAATCAAATGTGTAAGAACGACCGTTTAACAATACATCAAAAGCATTTAATTGATTGCTTCTATATGTGGATACATAACCATTGCCACTTCTGCTGAAAGAAAGTGTTGCTGGTGCATCTACCGGTTGTTGTAACGGTGCATTAGGATTTGGAATTGGATCCATAATTTGCATACCTACAGCAGTTGTTTGTGGTGCCACAAAGATTGGATCGCCCAATTCTTTAGATACAGGCATTTGTTGGCTCATATCACCAGCGGTGTAAGGTACAACTGGTAATGGAGAGTAGTTAGGACGTGGAGGTGTTGCCACATAACCTGCTTGAGCTACTGGTACAGTATTTGCTGGCATATATTGGTATTGGGACTGTTCTGCTGCAGCACGTTCATAGGCGCGTGCATTAGCATCCATATTTGCTGCAAAAGCTGAGAAAGAGATTGTTGTTGCTGCCAATACGGCAAAAGCCGTAGCAATACGTTTTGTATTCATTGTGATTAACTCCTAAATTGTTATTAATACAAAAAATTATAACCTTAAATAACATTTCATTTTACATTCATTATACACCACGGTGTTAAATATGTAAATAAAATATAAACAAATTTAATTTTTTTATTTTCGTAAACAGAATAATGTATAAATCAAATTTTGTCAAATATCAATTTAGGTATTTAATGGTGTACAATAGTATATATATTTATATGTTATATAAGTTACTACTGATATCTGTTTTTAGGGATGACGGAATGAATTATTAGTAGTGGGAGGTAGTATGAGTATTACCATGTATTATGGTCGCGCTGGATCTGGCAAGACCCGTGCCGTATATGAACGTATTCGGCAGGTCATAACCGAGTGTCCAGGTGATCCTATTATATTATTGGTTCCAGAGCCAGCAACATATCGGGTGGAGCGGGAATTAGCAGAATTTATGCCCCAAGGTGGCTTTACGACGGTGCGCGTTGTAGGGTTTGGGCGCTTAGCCTATCAGGTGTATCAATCGATAGGCAATGTGAAAGCCCATCAGCAGAGTATATCTCAATTAGGACGTTCTATGCTCTTGAGTCTTGTGATGAAGCGAAAAGGTGCTGAACTAGGCCTATTATCACAAGCTGCCAAACGGCCTGAGTTTTCGTCGGTCTTGCAAGGCTTATTTTCCGAGTTTCGCTCCTTTCGCATAGGGCCTGATGAATTAGAAGCAGGTGCACAGCGCGTATCGAATGGGGTATTGCAGAAAAAATTACGTGAACTAGCATTATGTATGTCAGCCTATGAAGAGGAATTGCAGCTTCATGGCCAAATTGATGGAGATCCTATTATGGATCTCGTTCATGCACTACCACAGTCTCCATTGATGGAAAACTGTCATGTCTTTGTAGACGGATTCCACTGGTTTACACCGGTTCATTTTGAGCTGTTGTACATGCTCTTTGACCTTGCTGTAGAATCGGTAATTACCGTTGATTTACCGGCTGACCCAAAACGGATTTTAGCCAATAAAGGGCAGCATGGCATCTTTAATCGCTCTGTTGAAATCTTAGAAAATCTATATAACGAATATGGCTCAAAACTATCCTTTCAGTCCTTTAATGGTCATAGAGGGACGCCTGTATTGCAAGCTTTGGAGGAAAATTTCTTTCACAGTAAACGCAATACAACAGATAAACATATACCTCTGGTGAGCGCCTATAATCGTGAGCGCGAGGCCGATTGGGTGGCTCGTGATATCCTTGCGTATATTGAAAGTAGTCCTACTGCACGCTATCGGGATGTGTGTATCATGCTCCGTGAATCGGAGACCTATGGGGATACATTAGAGAAGGTATTTACCCGATATGGGATTCCTCACTTTGGAGACCGTCAACGGCCTATGAATAATCACCCCCTAGGGGAATTGATGACGGATTTGCTCGGTATTGTTAAGCATAGCTACAGTCGTGATATTATGTTCCGTTTATTAAAAACGGATTTAACGCCTCTAACTCGTGAGGCGGTAGATGAACTGGAAAACTATGTGCTAGAATTTGGCATCAATCATTTACAGTGGGAACAAGATACTTGGTCCTATATGCGTCGTGTATCGGGACTTTCAGAAGAGGAACAACCAGACGCACCAAGACATGAGCGGGTAAACGCATCGAGACAGACCATTATGGACATCTTGATACCATGGTTTGATTTTGCAACGTCTTGCGAAGCCCATACGGGGGCCGAGTGGTGTAAGCACATCTATGCGGTTCTCGAAGAATTACAAGTGCCGCAGCGTCTCTATGAATGGTCGTTAGAGGCTGAGCGAGACAGTGATTTAGAATCTAAGGCCAGTCATGAGCAAATGTATAATGCGGTCATCGGATTCCTCGATGAAATGATGGTCTTAACCGATATGGAAACATTGACACTGGACGAGATGATAGCCCTCTTAGAAGAGGCCCTTGATAATGTTCACTATTCGATGATTCCACCATCTCTAGATCATGTGGCAATTACAACTATTGAACGGGCATATAGTCAATCATGGCCAAGGGTCTATGTGATGGGCCTTAACCAAGGTGTATTTCCTCAAAATATGGGGGATGAAGGCTTGATCAAGGATAGAGAGCGGGAGGACCTTGCTGAAGCGGGCATCGTTCTTGCAGAAGGTGCTTTACCGAAGGCGTTCAATGAAAACTTCCTTCTCTATTTAGCCATGACGCGGGCAGAACAGCATTTAACTATATCCTATGCTAGCTCTAATGATGAAGGAGAAGGTCTTGAAAGTTCTCTCGTTATTAAACGGTTACAATCCCTTGGTTTCTGTACATCGCCTGTAAAGGTTCCTTTCACCATTCAAGATGGTACTGAAGATAATTATTTATGGCGTCCATACCAAAGTTTATCCCTCTTATCTGAGCGTTGGGGCGCTTTGTTTAGTGGCGTACCTGTGTCGCCGTTGTGGTGGGGGCTCTATAATTGGGCTCGCAATGATGCGGCCTACAGACCGCGCTTAGAGGACGTGAGCCGTGGTATTCGCGACAATAATGATGTACCTATTATTGCACCAGAATTAGTGAATGGCCTATTCCTTAAACGGGGCTATATGTCTGGGTCCGTAACGCGCCTTGAAAAATATCGTCAGTGTCCATTTAAATTCTATGCCCAATATGGCTTACAATTGGAACCCCGTAAGGTACGCTCCTTTGGGGCCCCAGAAATTGGTACCTTTTTACATGCCAATTTAGAACGGTTAGGGACACAACTATTGTCTGAGCATAAGCAATGGCGTGATTTAGATGAAACGGCACAGCAGGAATTATGTGCTCGCGTAGCAGCGGATATATTAGAAGAGAATCGCTATGATGAGGATGAGAAAACGGCCTATGATAAGGCTATTGAAGAGCGCGTTGTTAGAACATTGCAGAAAACAGTATCACGCCTTGTAGATTGGTCTAGTCGGTCCTCCTTCGATACGATGTATTTAGAACAAGACTTTGGACGTCCTAATGGCTGGGAATCTATAAAGGTACCTCTTGGTGATGATCGTTATTTGCGACTGGTTGGTCAAATTGATCGTATCGATGAATATAAACGCGATGGTCATACGTACGGCATGGTTATCGACTACAAATCGGGTAGTACATCGGTGAATGCACAGGAAATATACTATGGTCTAAAATTACAATTGATGACCTATCTCTTGGCACTAGAATCGGCTTATGAAAAACATCATGATCAACCGATGACACCAGCTGCCGTTGTATATACATATGTGAAAAATCCACGAACTCCAGCTAGTGAACCTGTGTCCTATGATGAAGCCAAAGCTTTGGCTGATACGAATGGGGCCCTTAACAATAAAGGATATTTTACAGATGATATCGATATGCTGGAAAAAATGGATGAAAAATTGCTCACCTATAAGGGTAAGGGGCCTTATGTACCTGTTCGTATTACTGGTAAAGGGACTATTCATTCAGGAGATATGAAAGTCGTTAAATCCTCCGGTGATTTTGATATCATGTGCCGTTATACCGAATTGATTATGGCGGACACCGGCTCTGCCATCGGCAAAGGTGAATTTCCTATTGCCCCATATCAGTTGAATAAGGCTATTCCTTGTTCCTATTGTGATTACAAGACCGTGTGCCGATTCGATAATGAACGTAATCAGTACAATTATTTAACGTCTCTAAATGAGGCGAATGCCCTAGAGAAAATGCATGAAGCTCTAAATGGCACCTCTGAAAATGTAGCATCCGGTGTTACTTCTGAATATATGGCGTCGAGTGCAGCTAAGTTACTAGGTGAAAGTGTTAATAAGGATAGTTCTATGACAGGAGGTGACGACAATGGGCGTTAAATGGACACCAGAGCAGGAGTCTGCCATCATGTCCCCAAAGGACAGTAATTTAGGGGCCCAAACATTGCTCGTTGCCGCTGCTGCTGGATCTGGTAAAACGGCAGTTCTCGTAGAACGTATCATAACACGCTTGAAAGATATGGATAATCCCTTATCTGTACAAGAATTGATGGTCGTTACCTTTACAAAGGCCGCTGCTGCTGAAATGAGCGCTCGTATTGGCGTTGCTTTGGCGAAGGCCATGGAAGCAACCGATGACAAGGTATTACAAGCGCGCTTAGAGCGGCAATTGAACCTATTGCCATCGGCACATATTTCTACACTACATTCCTTTTGCCAGTGGGTAATCCGCTCGTATTTCTATAAACTTGATATTCCACCTACGGCTCGTATCGGTAATGAAGCGGAAATGGCCCTCTTAAAACAAGAGGTGTTGGAAAACCTATTGCAAGAGGCATATGAACATAATGAGTATGGTATTTTTGATTTATCTGACTTCTTTAGCGATGATAAGTCTGATGCGGGCTTGCAAGATAAGGTACTAAGCCTCTATGAATTTGCCATGTCTCAATCGAACCCGGATGGGTGGATGCGTCGCGCCGTGGAGCCTTATAAGGAGGCTCAAAATCAAGATTTACGAGATACCTTATGGGGCAGTGCCATGTGGGATGAGCAACAGGCCGAAATCGATCGTATTGCAGACCGCATCGAACAGATGCAACCTTTACTTGAAAGCCCTGTAGGCCCTAAGAAATGGGACAAGGTGTACCAAGAACAATTAGCCGCATTAGCCCAATTAAAAGGGGCGCAGACCTGGTCCGATATAGTCGATGTATGCCGTAACCTAGATACCTTTACAAAAGCAAGTTTTACAAGCCTTGGCAAAGCCTTAGAAAAGGGAGAAGTAGATGGTGCATTAGCAGATGAATTTAAATCACTTGGTTCCCAAAATAAGGATAGCTTAAAAGGAATGAAAAACGGTCTATTTCATATTGATGAAGCTGTACTGCAACAGCAATTTGTAGACCAGTATCCGCTCATTCATAATCTGGTAGAGTTAACCATTGCCTTTCATAGGGCTTATAATGAGGCTAAAAAAGAGCAAGGCATCATGGACTTTAGCGACTTGGAACACCTCTGTTTGGCACTCCTTGTGGAACCTAGTACCGAAGATGACCCTCAACCATCCGAAGTGGCCCTTGAGTTGCAGGATACTTTCAAAGAAATCATGGTGGACGAATACCAAGATACGAATGGTGTACAAGAAACCATTATTAATCTTATTTCTCATATAGATAACCGATTCTACGTAGGCGATGTGAAGCAAGCCATTTATAGTTTCCGTATGGCGGATAGTTCTCTGTTTATGCATAAGTACAATACGTACGGACTCGAGAATGACGCTGTAGAGCGTCGCATCGATTTGGCAAAGAATTTCCGGTCCCATGAAAATATTTTGACCACTACGAATTTTATTTTTTACCAAATTATGACCCAAGAGGCAGCAGAACTTGATTATGGTGAAAAAGAATCGCTCATACCAGGCCGCATCGTCGAGGATGCACCTGCTAATTGGGTGGGCGGTGCCGTAGAATTGCATCTTTTGGATACCAGTGATACGAACAGTTCTGATGAAAGCGATATTGGAGCTAATGTAAACGATACGGAATCTATCGGTGATGAGCCAGAGAATAATGAACGGGAACTAGATTTTATCATTCAGAAAATCAAGGAATTGCACGCATCTAAAAAACAAGTGCAAAATCCAGATGGCTCATTCCGTCAAATTCAATGGCGCGACTTTGCCGTGTTACGTCGGTCCCTTGCAGGATGGGGAACACGAGCTGTAGCTGCCATGCGTCAAGCGGGCATCCCAGCTGTTGTTAATGAGCGCGATGGCTACTTTGAAGCACAAGAGATTCAATTGCTCTTGTCCTTGTTACAGATTATCGATAATCCAGAGCAGGATTTGCCGATGGCTGCCGTATTGCATTCTGGGCTGGTAGGTCTCGATGCCAATGAACTCGGTGCATTGCGGCTTACTGGGGAAGGCTCTTTATGGTCCCTTATGCCTATTTATGCTGAACAGGCCCAGGATGAACGGTTAGTACAATTCCTCGGGCATATTGAGCATTGGCGTACATTGTCACGCCGTCATGGCGTAGCTGATTTGTTATGGGATATATATGAAACCTTGGACTACGTGAACTATGTGGGGGCCATGCCGAATGGCCTTGTGCGCCGCGCCAATGTGATGGCCCTCTATGAAAGGGCTAAGGGTTTTGAATCGTCTGGGTTCCGCGGCCTCTTTAGATTCCTTCGTTTTGTTGAAAGCTTACGCGATAGCAATCAGGATATGGCCGTTGCCAATGTGGTTACCGAAGCGGATGATGTGGTGCGTCTAATGACCATCCATAAGAGTAAGGGCCTTGAATTCCCGGTTGTATTTCTTTCAGGGGTACAAAAGAAATTCAATACCATGGACTTTAACTCCCCACTGTTGGTCGATAAAAATGCTGGTATCGGATTGAAGGGCTATTACCCAGATATTCGTGTATCCTATCCATCTATGCCGTGGCTCTATTGTAAATCTGTTAAATCGGATGCTATGAAAGCCGAAGAACAGCGTATTCTCTACGTGGCATTGACCCGGGCACGAGATAAGCTATTCCTAACGGGGTATATCAACAAGGAAATTAAAAAGGAAAAGGGGATTGGTGCTCATATAAAAAATGCGGCATTGACCCAGACCCAATCATTAGGTGTAGATCTAATTAAAGCTGGCAACTCCTATTTACATTGGCTGCTCATAGCCTTCGCTCGTCATTTAGATGGGGGCGGTCCATTACGCAATAGTATCGAGCTAGAAGGAGCTATAAATTTTGATTTACTGGACCGTCAATGTAAGGTGAAGGTAGAAATCCATGATGGTTCTCTGTATGGTGACCTAGACTATAAGGCTGATGTGGATGAAACAACTATCAATACCGTTCGTGCTTTAGGAAAGGTGAATGATGTAGAATTGCCAGAGGAAATTGTACAGCGATTTGCTTTTACCTATCCTAATCTTGTAGCCTCTAAGACAACAGCTAAGATTTCTGTGAGCGAATTGAAACGACGATTTGCCGAACGTGATGCGGAGGCAGTATCGGCTACGGTATTAGATACAAGTATTCCTGCTATTAGTAAAATAGAACTCGCTGATTCCGTATTTGGACGCAAGCCGATGGCCATTGCTGACGCTGAGGAAATTGTAACGGGTGCGCAATGGGGCACATTGATGCATGAAGCGATGCAATGGCTACCTGTTAAAAAGTATACGCAAACATCCATGACAGATATGCTCGATTCATTGCAAGCAGAAGGTAAATTTAGTGATGAGGAACGCGGTCTATTAAGTGATCGTAGCTTATATGGATTCTTTAACTCTGATCTTGGCCAGCGTCTCATTGCATCAAAACGGGTAGAACGGGAATTGCCGTTTAGCATGCTCTTTGATGGAAATCGTGTGTATCCTGATGTAGAAGCGGGGGAACGATTGTTTTTACAAGGTATTATCGATACTGCCTTTGTTGAAGATGATCAATGGATTCTCGTAGACTATAAGACGGATCGTGTTAAAAGTGGGGATGAACTAGTTCATCGCTATAAAATACAAATGGACCTCTATAAAGAGGCCCTTGAGACCTTAACAGGCATGCCTGTTAAAGCAAGTTATATTTATAGTTTCCGTTTACACGAAGCCGTTTTGTTATAACGCATATAGGAAAAAAGCCATTTAAAATGATAAGAACCCCCTTTGCTGGACAACCAGTAAAGGGGGTTCAATCACTTAGATAAGTGACTTTTTCTTTTCATGTTTAGTAGGTGCAAATACCTTGAGGACTTGAGGTAAAACCTCAAGGTCTACTGGCATAGATGGACCTGCATCACCATCCATGTTGGTTGGTAAATCACCTATATTACTTAATAATTCAATATGAGCTTTTTGTACTGTTAGCGTAGTCGTATTGCTTGAATTATAGATGGCTCCACTTAGAATGAGCGGTAAGACCTTGAAAATATCTAGAATAAAGTATTCTTTAAATATAACGAGACGCATATAACCATCATCGACAGAGGCCTCCGGCATAAAGCGTTCAAAGCTAGATACCACATTGGTGAGTAGTGCTAGCACTAGTGGTGATTTACAAATAAAATCATCCGTCTCTGTTTTGACACGGTATGTATAATCCTTTGTGGTGAATAGAGCTTGACCAGCACGCAAAAAGTAAGCCAGAGGACCTAAGATGCGCTTTTCCTTTGGCGTTACCTCTTCGATAACCTTTGGAATGACACCGGCTGCAATATTATTACAGAAGTATTTATCATTGCAGCGACCAATATCGATGGAGCGAACTTGATTGATATCGAGGCGGCGAATTGCTTCTAACGGCCGTTGTGGAATACCGAGAGCACGGGACATATCGTTAACGGTTCCCACTGGGATAAATCCAAAGGTTGCTTTGAATCCCCCTTGTGCGATGCCGTTAACCGTTTCGTTTACGGTTCCATCACCGCCCATGCAAAATACGGCATCAAAACCATCATCACAGGCCGCTTTGGCAAAACGAGTTGCATCATTGGCACCGGTTGTGAACTTTACTTCAATTGTGTCAAAGAGAGTACTCAATTTCCACTGTAAATCAAGGGCATAGCGGCGTGCTGCACCGCCACCAGATACAGGGTTAATGATAACCAGACAACGACTCATATTGGTAACTTCCTTACTTTAAAACTATGATTATCTAGAAATTGACAGTCATATGCACGAGATTTATAATTAGAGTGTATGTAACTATTATATATGCATGTGTTTGTATATAAAAATGCTTACATTTTATTATACTAATTTTAGGCGTTCATTGAAAGTATGAAAGCATATAAACGTTAGAGGGGACCTAGGCTAGAAATATGACAAAAGACGTGAAGGGTACAAAAGAACCAAAAGAGATGTATCATTTTTCCGCTGTAGATTCAATTGAACGATTGCCGTTAAGTGAACAAGTTTATGTAACTTTGAAACAGGCTATTTTAACAGGGGAGCTATTACCGCACGAAAAACTAAATGAAGTTAAAATCGCAGAACAGCTTAAGGTAAGTGCAACACCAGTTCGCGAAGCTTTCAGAAAATTAGCAAAAGATAATCTTGTTGTTATCGTGCCATGGAAGGGTGTTACGGTTAAAGCGGATACACCAGAAGAAATCGTGGCGCTATACCAATGTCGCGAGGTTATGGAAGGTTTGGGGGCTCGTTTGTGTGCCCGTCATGCCACACCAGAGCAAGTAGAAGAACTTAAGGAATTGTGCCGCGAAATGCATGCTATTGAGGATGCAACTGCACGGGTAGAGGTTAACAGCCGATTCCATAGCATGATTGCGCAATTTTCAGGCAATGAGCGCGTTGTGGATTACTTATTAGATTTCCGTGAACGTGTAAATCGCGATATGTACTTGAGCTCCTTCAATGCAGTGCGCACTCATGACTGCGATGACGAACATGATCATATCGTAGACGCTATTGAACGCCATGACGAAGTGGCTGCAGAAAATGCGATGCGTCAACACATCAATAATGCGTTTATCTTTAAGCGGGCTAATGCGGAAATACAAGATAAAAAATTAAATGAAGTTTAGTAACTAAATAGATATATTAAAAAGGACCCTAGTTAGGGTCCTTTATTTTGCAAAGTCATATATAAGATACGTAAGGGGTTAGTATATTTTATATATGTAGTACATGTTAGTAGGAATTATCTTGTTTTCTAATGATTTTTTTAAAATGAGGTTATTTTTATGATGCAAATATCAAAATTGAAAGTAAGTATGATTCAATTATATCTCTAGTATATATGTGTTAACTACGTTCTAGAGTTCTTTCTTAAGTTCCAAAAAGCGCTGATGTGCTAATCGGAAAAATTCGACTCTTTCATAATGCTTTGAAAGATGTCTATTACAGGATTTGTAGTCTTGCGTACGAAGACGTAGCAATTGACTAATAGAAATGTTGAGGCAATAGGCGATTTTAAAAACCACCTCGATGGACACACCTGAAATACCGTGTCCACATTCTAACTTGCTCAAATAGCTGCGGCTAATGCCCACGACATCGGCCAATTGTCGTTGTGAAATGCCCATCGACGTGCGCAGCGTAGATATTTTATGGCCCAAGCACATATACTGCTGCTGAAATTTTGGGTCCTGATAATGATTTCGTCGGTAGGCAGGCATTGTAAGTGTAGGATCTTTCATACGACCTCCTTTCCGATTCCTACCTTGTGCTTTTAGTATACTTAGCAAATACATTGTTGACTAATACGTAATATATGATAATTATTATGTATATATGATAATTACACGAATCGTTAAAGTGATGGAGTACTATTATGGAAAAATATATGGCTATCGCCTGCGGTGGTGCCTTAGGAGCACTAGCGCGATCGATGGTAGGCGAATGGGTAATGGCACGGTTAGGACCGTATCCATTTGGCACGATTGTAGTTAATTTAATCGGTTGTTTGATTATAGGCATCATCTTAGGTGCCTATCTGTGTAGACCTGATTGGCCTCAATGGGTTCGGTTTTTCTTGGTCGTTGGTGGACTTGGGGCTTTTACGACGTTTTCCACATTTGCCTTTGAACTATTGCAATTATTGACGGCTGGTGACTTTGGGGATGTACTATTCTATGGTGCTGTACAAATTTTAGGAGGTTTAGTACTCTGTGCCATCGGTATGTGGATTGCCAAACTCGTATGTGCGTAAATGCATATTAGCCGCTATCATCCATATGATATAGTAAATATATTACCATATATTACGTTTGCTATGCATAAAATAGAATCTATGTTGAAAGGTTAAACTATGAAAGAAATAAACGTACAAGATGCTGTAGGGCATGCTTTGGTACACGATATTGTACGCATCGTCATTGGCGAGGTGAAGGATACGCCGTTTCGCCGCGGCCATGTGATTACGGAAGCAGATGTGCCAAAATTACTCGATCTTGGTAAAGAACATATTTATGTGATGGAACCAGAAGATGAAGGTTTCCTCCACGAAGAAGATGTGGCCCGTGCCTTGTATACTATCGCAAAGGGTGACCATATGCACGATGGTCCTATGGCACAAGGTAAAATTGAGGCCATCGCCGATGTAGATGGTCTACTCAAGGTCGATGTAGATAAACTATACGCTATCAATAGCATCGGCGAATTGACCATCGTTACAAAATTGAATAATACACCGGTAAAAGCAGGCGATAAAATCGCCGGTATGCGTTGTATTCCATTATTGCTAGAAGAACAACAAATAATAGAGGCTCAAAAAATAGGTGGACCTATCTTAACTATTAAGCCATTCGTGCGCAAAACAATAGGCATCGTTACAACAGGTTCTGAAGTATTTGAAGGACGCATTAAAGATGCTTTCACACCTATTATCGAGGAGCGTTGCGCAGAATTTGGGGTGAAAAAAATCGCCCATGAAATCGTAACAGATAACACGGACGACATTGTGGCAGCCATCGATAAGGTGAAAGCGGTGGGTGCAGATATCATATTCTGCACAGGCGGTATGAGCGTAGATCCTGATGATTTAACACCGGGCGCCATTAAACGCTACGCAGATTGCGTAGTGACATACGGATTACCTGTACTGCCAGGCTCTATGGTGTGCATTGCTTACTGTGCAGACGGAACGCCTATCCTTGGCGTTCCAGGTGGCGTATTGTTTAGCAAACCAACAGCCTTTGATGAAATCGTGCCTCGCCTCATCGCAGATGATGAGATTACAAAAGAAGACTGTATTGCACTAGGCCATGGAGGGTTCTTAGGTTAAAATGATTTTTTACCTAATGTAGGATGGCTACACCGTTTTAATGTTAGCGTATCAATCATATGAACCGCTTCATCCAATGTGAGGTCCTCTCGTTTTGTAGGCGTTTCGAGAACTGCTAACGGATGGTCGGTGCCTACTTCGCCGGATGGCAAGTAGATATATTCTTGATTGATGGTGTCACCAAAGATATAGCCTGCTTGTAAATGCTCTTTATGAATGCGGCTCATAATACTCCTTTATAAATGTATGATGCACATTTGAATAGTATGTCAGTTATGCGCTCATAGGGATTCAAATTACAATATTTTTTGTATTTTAAATTCTGCATAATCAGCAGAAACGAGTTCTAATTTAGTATTTCCGAATGTAGTTGGGATTCGTTTGAATGACATCTGATCGTGTAAATGACCGAATATAGATATATCGACTTGGTAGCGCTCCATAAGGTCTGTAAAACCTGATGGGGCGTTATTTTCATTGAATGGTGGATAATGTAACAGTAAAATACGTGTTACAGGTAGTGACTCATCTGTATTCTGTGTTTCAACATGTTCCTTTTGCAACGCTTGGATGGCGTGCTCCATTTCTTGTAATGCCGCTTCGGTACGCATAATTTCTCTGTCATAGATAGACTGATCTGTATCCGGTTTAAAGTTGGTGTCATCAGGACAAATATATCCGCGCGTGCCACCAAAGGCTAAGATGCATTGCTGTTCGGTGGACTGGCTTTCACCAGTTAAAGCATTAACCTGAGTGGTGAGATTGATGATACGGGCCGTACCGTGGCCTTGTAAAAAGGTTATAGCATCGCCCATGGCATTTTTCATTTTGTTGGCAGAGGACCACCAATAATCGTGATTACCACGAATCATAAATTTTTGGCCCGGAAGGCTAGCGATTTCCTTGAGGTCATAAAGTGCTTCATCGAGGCGCAAGGCCCAGCTCATGTCGCCTACGAGAAAGATAATGTCCTCATCGGTGACGGTGGTGAGCCAATGTTCTTTTATACGTTGCCAATGATTGTCCCAGTGGGGACCGAATATGTTCATCGGCTTAGTAGGTGGATTACCTGATAGATGAAGGTCTCCAATGGCGTAAATGTTCATATATATCCTTACTAGAGTTCTCTCACGTACGGAACTCGTAGTAGAGAACTCTTATTTTAATTCAAAATAGGGGGTAATATTCCGCAAAATCTTAGCAGCTCGTTCATCGTTGCATGTTTGTGGAATTTTATAGCCCACGTAGAGCGGCGTTGTAATATAGCGAGGAATTACCTTGATATATTCGTAACCGTCCTCTAGTTGGTAGAAGAAATAGTTATAAGACTGGGAATATTTTGCTAAGCTATCTAGTACGTAGCGCACAGTTTGTTGTAAACGCATGGTAATAGATTTAGCAGGTGTATCTGGTTTAAAACGTAAATTATATTCAAAGAACCCTATAATAGGATGTTTGGATAAGGTAATACGAATATCTTGATCTTCGTGTAATAACCAGCCGTTCATGTTTTCAACGGTAATATCCTCGTGATAATCATAGGTGCGTAGGCCTATAATCTGGCTATGTGGGTGGCGTATGGAACCGCCAGACATGGGGCCGTGATTTTTAAAGAATAGAACGGATTCAAATTCTTTGGTGCTAATTGTTTCATGCCATTTATCCATGCCAAATTGAATAATACGTGTTGCTTCGTCGAGAGAGAGGGTAGATAATTCCCCTTGATCGCCTTCTGTTTCGATAATAACCGTAGGCCATGTATCCTTGAGAACTGGGTATTTATTCATGAGCCAAATGATGTGGCCATCTTGCGCCAAAATATCTGTTAGCTTAGAACGGTCGCAGAATGGACAGCGCACACTTGCATCTCGCATATTTACGGGCTTTGTACGGCCTAAGGCAATATCAAAAATAAGTGGTTCGTTCATGGTGCGCCTCCTTTCAATTTCATACTCTTAATCATACCATAAATGCCGCTATTACACATGAAATAATGGTATAATATAATAATAATTCTTACCAAATTATAGGAGGTCTTATGAAACCAACAACCTTGGTATTTCCCATAGACGAACAAAATAGAATTTTGCTGGGCCGTAAAAAACGCGGCTTTGGTGCTGATAAATATAATGGCTTTGGCGGTAAAATCAATGCTGGTGAAAGCTTTCGCCAGTGTGCAGTACGCGAATTATATGAGGAATCGGGCATACGCGTTGATGCGTCTAATCTAGAATGCGTCGCCCTTTTTGACTTTCAGTTTCCTTATGATGAAAGTTTAACCCATGTGGGCTATGTATATTTTGTGCGTGTTACCGATGTAAACCCCATTGAATCAGACGAGATGGAGCCGCATTGGTTTACATTGGCAGATGTTCCTTATGAGCATATGTGGGAAGGGGACCGTACGTGGCTTCCTATGCTATTAGAGGGCAAGTTGCTAAAGGGACCTATTCGTTTTGGTCCAGATAACAGTCATGTAGAGGACATGCGTTTAACAGAGGTCGACACAGTCATGGAAAGTGAACTGTTGGCCCGTATCGATGTATATATTAATGAATAGAGTATAGTGAAAGTATAGGATGTACTTTCACATACACCTATATTGAGGAACTATGAAAGAGATGAATAACCCAAAGTGGGTGCCACAGTTGTTGGCGTGGTATGATGTGAATAAGCGGGATTTGCCGTGGCGTGACTGCGGCGACCCTTATAAGGTATGGGTGTCTGAGGTGATGAGCCAACAGACCCGCATTGAGGCGATGAAGCCCTATTATGACAACTGGATGCGTTTGTTTCCTACATTAGAAGAGTTGGCAAAGGCATCCGAAGATGAAGTGGTCCACGCTTGGCAAGGCCTTGGTTATTATAGCCGTGCTCGGAATCTACGCCTAGGCGTACAAGATGTGGTGAATAATTATGGCGGCGTAGTGCCTCATAATCGCAAGGATATGGAATCCTTGAAGGGCGTCGGTTCCTATACGGCCGGCGCTGTGTTATCTATGGCATATGGCGAGCCAGAGGTGGCCGTTGATGGTAATGTGTTGCGTATCTATGCCCGTTTGTACGGCATATTCGATGATATTTTGGGTACAAAGGGCAAGAAGGCCATAACTGCTATTGTAGAGGGTACATTGCCTCATGATAGACCAGGCGATTTTAACCAAGCCTTGATGGATTTTGGTTCAGCCGTATGTATCCCTAAGACGCCACGTTGCGGTGAGTGTCCCATTGTTAATACGTGTCATGCGTACCAACATAATGTAACCGATCAATTGCCTGTGCGTATCAAGAAAACAAAGGTTGTAGATGTGCCTGTCTTTGTAGGCATCTTCAGTTATGGCGACTATTATTTGCTACATAAACGCCCTAATCGAGGTCTGTTGCGCTCCATGTGGGAATTTCCATCTGTAGAAAATGCGGATTCTTATGATGCGGCAGAATCTGGTTTAACTGAGATCGTAGGGGCATTGGGCTTTGGTTTATCCTTGCAACCAGTTATTGTGAAAGAATTAACTCATGTATTTTCTCATCGCAAGTGGTTTATGAAGGCCTTTCGAGGCGATTTGCAGTATACTGGAGACCATACATCAATTGAAACGATACAAAAGCAATTACCGAAGGATTGGATGCTTATCAAACGGGAGAAATTCGCCGATTATGCTTGGGCGGGACCTCATGGTAAATTGACAGAATTATGTCCTATTGTAGAATAAATTTATGAGACGAACACTGATTTTGTCTCAATGTATTAGCCATTACTTGATATACAGTTAGGAGCGTATATGCAATTAATTATAAATATTGTGTTTCTCGTGGTGCTAGCCATAGCCTTTTTAGGCTTTTGGGGATTGTACCTCTATTTATGGAAACCGAAAAAACTATGGTCTGCATGGCTAGCCTATATTTTGGTAGTAGCTGGTTGGTTCTGTGCGGTGCGATACTATTTCTTATACCAAGTTGACCTATATGGCACACCATGGTACGAATGGCTTAACTTGTTTAGAACGGAAAGCTATGGCGTAGTATTCGCTATATTCTTGTGTATACCAGTTTTCATCGTATTGGCCTTGATTTATGCGCTGGTAAACCGTATCTCCCATAAGGTTCCCGTCGAAGAACGGACAGGGCGCCGTGCTTTCTTTAGAACCGTAGGTACCCTTGTACCTTTGGCTGCCATGGGTGGTGCTGGCTATGCTGCCTATGAGGGACAACGAGAAATCGTTGTGACCCATGAAAGCTTTGGTTACACCAATTTACCGCCAGGACTTGCAGATTACAAGATTGTGCAACTCAGTGATATTCATATTGGGCCAAGCATCGACCTAGATGACTTTGACGAAATCTTGCGATTAGCACTACTAGAACATCCAAATCGCGTTGTCATTACCGGTGACCTTATCGACAAGATACAATGGTTGCCTGAAGTCTGTAATCGCTTAAAGGTATTTGCAAAACAAATTCCAGATGGCGTAGACTATATTCTTGGCAATCATGAATTCCATCACGATGTTAATAGAATCGTCGATGATATTAAGACTAAAACGCCATTAAATGTACTGATTAATGAGAATATTCAAATCATGGGTGGTAAACAACCGGTCTATATGGCTGGCGTATCCTATGACAATGAACGGCGTAAAGAAAACCGTGAAGCCATGATTGATAAGGCCTTGTCTGGAATCCCTAATAATGCCTTTGTTATTCTGTTGGCTCACCATCCAGAATTCTTTGATGAAGCCATCGAACGCAATGTGCCATTAACCTTGTCCGGCCATACTCATGGTGGACAAATCATCCTCTTTGGTATGCCTTGGGTACCGATTGGTACACCATATGTAAAAGGACGCTATACAGAGAAAAATAGCGTATGTTATGTAAATAATGGATCTGGACACTGGTTCCCTATTCGTATTAACTGTCCGAGAGAAATTACGGTCATTACGTTCTTTGACGGAGTAGCTTAGGTAGTGGCTTTGCTATATTAATCGCTATAATATTTAAGCCATTTTAGATGATTAAAGTTCATAATATAAACGAGGTATTGTATTTTGCATACGATACCTCGTTTTATTATATGAAGTTATATAAGAGTTGTGATATATTAGAAATGAACTCTTAATAATAGAGGTTACAAGCTAGTGAAAAATATAAATAAATTAACATATGTCTCTTATGACGGATTTATAGAAATGGATAATATACATAATAACTATGATTCTGTTTTAGAACTTGATTGTAAAAGCATATCAACAAAAGAGGAATTCTGGTTTCATATAGGTGCTCATTTTAACTTTCCTACATTTGTTAATAATTGGGCTGCTTTTTCCGATTGGATGAGAGATTTAGCATTTTGGGATAAAAGTAAATCTATTCTGATAATCTTTAAAAATGTTGATGAGTTATTTTGTAGAAATCTAACATTACAATCCTTAGCTATGTCCGTCTTTTGGGAAGAAGTATTACCATATTGGGAGAATGAAGTAATAAAAGTAACGAGTGGATCGATGCAGCCACGTCAATTTGATGTATATTGTGTTATGAGTCAATATGATGATTTTTAGTGCTTTTGCTTGATATAGTATTTTTATCGGTTTTTAATTTACGCAAAAGTAGCTGGTGGAGGGATATATTATAAAGAAAATGTTTATTAGAACTGTTTTTATTAGCCTCCTAGTATGCTTAACATTTCAGATAAACGCTGTCTTTTGGGCAGATTTAAGTAGAAATAATCCTATACATATTATTGGTTTGGGAAAATATGTAGTACTAGCAGATGGAGGTCTTTATAATGCATATGAACAAAAGAATATAGAGTCTTTTGTTTATAGTGCTACCTCCACAAATACTAAGACCTATGTTGTTGGTGAATATGGCGTCTATATATTTGAAAATAAATTATCCTTTATAGAAATCTCGTTTTATCCAAATCCATATAAGAAGAATGCTGTCCATGAGCAAGTTATCAATTCAATAGTTGAAGCATCTGGTGATTCGGTTATCATTTTATCTCAACTTTCAAAGATTGATAAAACTAAAGTAAAAAGAGCTATAAAATCTAGTGATCAAATATTTGATTACGGACGTTTACGTGACATTGATAAACAGTGGGTTGATTTATTAATTGGAAATTAAGTGATGAGAAAATTCAAATATATTTTTGATATAAGAGTGATGATAGGGATTGTAGCCATATTAAGTTTTAGTTTATATATATTCTCTGGAGCTACACTAAATTTTTATCAAAATCCCAGTAAGGAAATTGTTGCAATTGGTAACTATCAATTTAGTCGATATCCAGTAGTTGAGTTAGAGGATAGGAGTAAGAATATATCACTTGAAGTGAGGGTTTATGCTAAATTATTGGAGGATAAAACACTTTATGTATTAGGTGAACGAGCCATTTATATTATTGATGTAGAATCAAATAAGATGCGCATGATTTATAATGATACCCCTTTGTTTGATCAGTACATAAGTAATGCGCAATTAGTGTCGCTATATGGTAGTAATATTGAGGCTGTTAATACATTATCGGATAAAGATAAGTATTATATAGACAAATTAATTACACCAAAGGTTTATTCGTCGTTAAGTTATGATAAAGGCCATAAGCAGTGGCTTGATAGAATAGTAGACTTATTAAATCATTGGTATTTAGATGAAGATTTAAAAGTATGAGACAGTTTTTAGTTGATGAATTCAGAAAGTTTAAGATTGAAGTAGTAGAGTTAATTCAATATGTAAGTAAATTTAAAACACTTACGATGAATATACAAACTTATCTTTCAATAGCTCTACTAGTTTTTTTGGGGATAGACACTAATGTATTTATACTATCTCTTATTCCGGGGATAACGTATACACAATATGATTACAATATGATATCTTATGTTGGTGCTATTCTTTATACCCTTTATATATTTAGTATAAATTATATGAGATTGAATTATTATGAAAAAGATTCTTTTAATTGGCTTAATATCGTTATAATAATTTTTTTAATAGTGGTTTTGCTACTGGGGAATAGTATTACTATTTCTAGTTCTAATTTTAGGTTTGCAAGCACTACTGACTATATATTGGGGAATGAGGTACTATGGAGCGTAGATACACCTGAATTGTTCTTTCCTTTTTTGTTCGGGACTCTTCTACTTTTTACATTTGGAATTGACAAATTATGGTCTAACCATAATGTTATTGAAACTAATGGGATTATTTTTGATAATAAAGTTATTGATGTATGGTGGGGCAATAGAAATGATTTAACCGATGGGCAAATCAAGACTTTAAAGCTGCATTACAGTAGTCAAGATAACTATCCGTTTTGGGTTGATATCTATAAAAGTATTTTGATAGATAGTTTATGGTTTTATGGACGTAGTACTGTCCGTCAGTGGCATATGTTTAATGTGTTCTTAGCTTTTATTATGTATAATTTTGTTGTAACTTATACAATTGAGCCATCCATTATAAGATATGCTCTATACATTTATCTCATATATACTGTATTTACTATGATATGTAGACGCTTGATAGATAGCAATAGCAGTATTTTCTGGCTTTTGTGTTTGTTTGTGCCTTTAGTTAATATATACGTACTATACTTGTTATATAATAAAACTTCGGCAGTATATGATCAGGAAAGTAACTCAATCTTTTATTATCCTTTATAACTAATAAAATTCTGCTATGAGAATCTCGTAGCAGAATTTAATATAAAAGTATTATAATTATTGTGTATTGTAATGTTGTTAGTAAAGCTAGAATTAGTGAGAGAAAATGAATAGTTTTTTAGGACATGAAGGCTTATTTTTATGCTGGTTTATTATAACTTTATGTATTTATACAAAGATATATATTTTAGCTTGGACAGATAACAAAACTAATAAAGAGGTAGCATTGAACATGCGCTTTCCTAAAGTTTTTAAAATGCTTATGGTTTTCTCGTATTTATATATAGGGGGCTTAGTTTATATATATATAAGTGCAGATGACTTTACTACTATTATGAGCAGTACCATTTTTGGTGTGGTCCTGATATTTCTATTATCTATGTTAATTACTATCCAAAGAAAATCTTCTCCACATTATCATAATTGTAAAAAAGGGGCTCTATTTATGTTAATATACCCTATAATTGGTGTAGTTTTATATATATGGCTCAAATATAATGGGTTTTGATTTTTGAAAGGTATTATATATTAAATGAAAAGGCTTCTAAGATATATAGGTTACATTGGAATTCCATTAATAGTGATATATATAATGACCTATGCCGCGTCTACAACAACTTTTTTAGCTTCTTCTAATTATGATTCTGCTCTCGGTAGAGATGCTGGTTATCTTGATGATATGGATTATGATTTACGTGTTCCAGGTGAAATACTGACCGTTGAAGTTTATAATGACTATGAGATTGCGTGTTTAACGTCTTTTGGTGCTATTTTTGTGAATGGTAATGAGGGGAGTATTCGATATCTTATTGAAAGCGATGATAGAGCCTCACTTTTAAAAGAAATTACTCTTTATAAAGATAAAGCTAAGAACCGACAGGTTGTAGTACTTAATAGCCGACAATCGTTAAGTGATAAAGAGAAAAAGCTCTATCAAAAGTTAATTGATAGAGTTGATAAACGATTACCTACTTATGTTGACGTAAATCGAGAACCAAAATGGCTTCAAGTTCTAAGAAGTATAACAGGTAATGATAAAAGCTTGATATAATTGCTTCAATAAATCTAAAAAGGACGCAATAGTCTAATCTTCAGTAATAAGTACTGCTGAAGATTTCAAGACTATTGCGTCCTTTTATTTTCCGTTCATTTGAGGTATGAGAGGATGTTATAGATATGTCAAAGAGAGGTGAGAGGTTTATTTCATGCGAACTGCTTCAGCAAATTCGTCTTCAGTCATGAGTTTTTCTTCTAAGATGATTTCCTTGATAGAGCAACCGCGTTTGTATGCTTCTTTTACGACCTTAGCACTCTTATCGTAGCCGATGTATGGTGTTAAGGATGTAGCAATCATGAGAGATTGTTCTACAAAGAAGTTGAGTTTTTCAGGTACAAATTCTACACCGTCGATACAGTGTGTTGTGAAAGAATTCATTGCATCTGCGAGGAGGCGACAGCTTTCAACAAAGTCATAGATCATGATAGGCATGTATACGTTCAATTGGAACGCACCGCTGCCTGCACAGAGCGTCATAGTCGTATTATGGCCGAATACTTGGGCGCATACCATGGTCAAAGCTTCACATTGTGTAGGATTTACCTTGCCTGGCATGATGGAGGAGCCCGGTTCGTTTTCAGGTAGATGCCATTCGCCATAGCCGCAACGAGGGCCAGAGCCTAAGAAGCGAACGTCGTTAGCGATTTTGAATAGTGTTGTAGCCAATGTGTTAAGTGCACCGTGAGCCATCATGAACGCATCTTTAAGAGCGAGTCCTTGGAATTTGTTGTTCTTCACGCGGAATGGAGTACCTGTTACCTCTGGCAATACAGTTTCCATAACGTCTAGATAGCCTTTAGGCGTGTTTACACCTGTGCCGACCGCAGTGCCGCCAAGGGCTACGTCGAGTAGGTGGTCAGCGTTCTGAACAAGCATAGTTTTTGCAGTTTTTAAGCCGTCCACAAAGGCGCTGATTTCTTGGTCTACCATGATGAAAGTAGCATCTTGTAGATGTGTACGACCAACTTTTTGCAAGCCTTTACCTTTTTCTTGCAATTTCTCGAAGGATGCGATAAGGCCGTCTAATGCAGGGATTACGCGTTTTGTAATTTCAAAGTACGCGCAGATATGCATTGCTGTAGGGAATGTATCGTTTGTGCTTTGGCCTCGGTTTACATCGTCGTTAGGATGGAGCGGGTTGCTTTCATCTAACTGTTTAGCCCGGTGAGCGATTACCTCGTTCACATTCATATTAGTTTGTGTGCCAGAACCTGTTTGGAATACCGTTAACGGGAACTCATCATCCCATTTGCCGTCTACAATCTCATCTACTACTTGAGCGATGAGCTTTGCTTTTTCCTCAGTTACTGCGCCACATTTTGCATTGGTTAAAGCACATGCTTTTTTTACAAGCGCAAGCGCTTTGATTTGTTCAATAGGGATGCGGTGATCACCGATTTTAAAATTATTGAACGAGCGTTGCGTTTGAGGTCCGTAAATTCGTCTAGCGTCGACTTCGACTGGTCCCATTGAATCATATTCAATTCTTGTTTCCATAATGTTTACAACCTCCTTAAAAGACATGCCGACCATATTGTCGGTTCTTTTTTATTATATTCTAAAAAAAGAAAAAATATAATAGAAAATGATAATAAATACCAATTAGATATAATTAAGGGGGTATAATTACCTTTATACATAGTATTCTTATACAGGTAAAAGGTTAAAGGTTCTCAAAATTTTATGATGACAGGACGATGGATGGGAAGAATATAGTGGGAGTTTTTTGGTACATATTATTTTCTACCGTGTATACATAATCAGAATATAGGGATTTTTATTGTCAACATCGCTTTAACACGTTAAAATGGAGATAGCTTATAGTTAGTTTTTTTAGAGGAGGTAAGTACTTATGAAACACGATTTTATGAGCAATGACCTTCATTTGCCGGAACTTACGTTTCGTGGGATGTTACTAGGGGCACTGATTACCCTAATTTTTACAGCATCTAACGTATACTTAGGTTTGAAGGTCGGGTTGACATTCTCGTCATCCATCCCGGCAGCCATTATTTCAATGGCAATTTTACGTTTTTTCAAGGATTCTAACGTTCTTGAAAATAACATGGTACAAACGCAAGCATCTGCAGCTGGTACCTTATCTGCAATTATTTTTATTTTGCCAGGTTTATTAATGCTTGGCTATTGGCAAGGTTTTCCATTCTGGCAAACATTCTTGATCTGCGCATGCGGTGGTTCTCTCGGTGTATTATTCACCATTCCATTGCGTCGTGCTATGGTAGTGAACAGTGACCTACCATATCCAGAAGGCCGTGCAGCAGCTGAAATTTTGAAAGTAGGCTCTCACAGTGGTGAAACTAGCAAATCTGGTTCCGGTATGACAGACATCGTATCTGGTGGTGCTGTAGCTGGTATCATCAGTCTTTGTGCAAATGGTTTTAAAGTACTTGGCGACAGCATGAGCTTCTGGCTCCCTGTTGGTAAAGGTATTACTCAAATTCCATTGGGCTTCTCCACCGCATTGTTAGGTGCTGGTTACCTTATCGGTATCGCATCTGGTATCGCTATCCTAGTTGGTGTTCTCATCGCTTGGGCTGGCTTTGTACCTTATTTGACAAATGCACTTGCTCCAGATGGTGGCGTAACTGCTAAATTTGCTATGGGCGTTTGGAAAGAAAAAGTTCGTTTCATCGGTGCGGGTGCTATCGGTATCGCAGCGATTTGGACTTTGATTACTTTGATTAAACCTATCATCGAAGGTATGAAAATCTCCTTACAATCCATGAGTGGTAGCGCTGCTGAACGTGAATTGCATCGCATGGATACAGATATGAGTACGAAATCTGTAATGTTAACATTTGCCGTTATTCTTGTAGGCTTAGTTATTACATTCTGGGATTTCGTATCCGCTGTACCTATTAGTGCAGGTTTAATGTGGACTCTTGTTGTTGTAGGCGTTGTAGTAGCTTTATTAATCGGCTTCTTCGTAGCAGCAGCTTGTGGTTACATGGCAGGTCTTATTGGTACATCTGCATCTCCAATCTCTGGTATTGGTATCTTGGCGACTATTATTTCTTCTCTAGTGGTGTATTTCATCGCTTCTGAAAATAACTTGTTCGCTACAGAGGCTGGTGTTCAATTTGCTACAGCTATGGCTATCTTCATGACATCCGTAGTTATCGCCATTGCATCTATCTCTAACGATAACTTGCAAGACTTGAAAACTGGTCAACTCGTTGGTGCTACACCTTGGCGTCAACAAATTGCGTTGTTACTTGGTTCCGTAGCCGGTGCAGTTGCAATTGCTCCAGTTCTTAACTTGTTATACCAAGCATATGGCTTCACAGGCGCTTTACCTCGTGCTGAAATGGATCCAAATGCTGCATTGTCTGCTCCTCAAGCAACTTTGATGACTACAATCGCACAAGGTATCTTCAACTCTAGCATGGATTGGAATTACATCTTGATTGGTGTTGTTGTTGGTATCGTAGCTATCATTGTTAACGTAATTCTTAAGAGCACAACTGCTTCCTTAACATTACCTCCATTGGCTGTTGGTATGGGTATCTATTTACCTCCAACATTGGAAGTACCTCTAATTGTTGGTTCTTTCATGAGCTATTTCGTAGGCCGTTATCTCATTGCTCGCGCTAAAATGCGTGCTGGCGAATTGGCTGAATACGATGTGGAACAATCTAATCGTCGTGGCGTTCTATTTGCGTCCGGTTTGATTGTTGGTGAAAGCTTGATTGGTGTAATCATAGCTGTTATTATTGTATTGTCAGTTACAACTGGTGGTGGAGAATCTCCACTTCAATTAGTAGGTCCTGAATTTGAAAGCACAGCTGGTTGGTTAGGTCTACTTGCTTTCATTTTCGCTGGTCTCTACCTTGTTCGTCGTGTTGTAACTCACAAATTCGATAAAGAAGAAGCTCTTGCTATGAAAGCAGAGCAAGAACAAGCAAAGTAAGAGGTTAACCATGAAATTAAAACAGACTGTTCTCATCATGATGGCTGCCGCATTGCCACTCACATCTTTGGCAGCCGCTAGCGAAGCGATTCCTGTAACAAAGGATAATGGTGCAGTTATAGAAACTCAAAACGATCGTTACGATGTAACATATCGTGTTTCTAGCACAGCTACACCTGAGCAAAATAAAAAACTACGTTCCGTAGCTAACAAAACTGATCGTGGTACTATCGAAGTAGTAGCACCAAATGCAGATCGCTATATGGATCGTAAAGAGGTAGGCGTATCTCCCGTAGATGCGACTACAGATCATTTGAAACTCGTATTCCCAACGGTTAAATCTGTTAGCCCTGTCGTTGAAAAGACCATCAATACAACGATTAAGAAATACGTTTCCAAGGTTCAAAATGATACTCAAAAATTAAACGAAAAAGATGCTAATAAGACGAATGTCATCATGTACTATGATGTAAAAACGGATAAAAACGGTATCTTTAGTGTTTTAATTCACACCTATACAATGCGTGATGGTGATGCAAATGGTGTAAATTATGTAAAAGGCTTTACGTTCAATACTACAACAGGTCGTCAATTATCCTTGTATGATCTTGGTGGATTGAATAAGAAAGAACTCGTTAATGCTATTAACAATAATCAACAAGTGAAAGATGCAGTTGGTGCGGATGTTTTATTCGACAAGATGCCAACTGAATTCTACACAACAGAAGATTATTCAGTAGTAATGATTCTTCAACAAGATGTGGATACAATTCATAGTGCTGGTACTGTGTATGTGCCAGTTGGCAATTTGCGTGACCGTCAAAATGATGTGACCAAATAACAAAACTAACTATATGTGTCTGTATTGAAAACAATGCAAGGTGCATGGCACCAAAAGGGTAAACAGACTGTTTTATGTGGCAAACAACTTAATACTTACGAGAAATTCCCTCCGCCTAGAGGCGGAGGGAATTTTTTTGTGCGATGAAAATTTGCTGAAAAAAGACAGCCCCAGAGGGCTGCCTAATAGATTATTTAGTTGGTTTTAATGGCAATGGGAATTGAATGGTTGTAGCCGGAGTTTCCGTAGGTGGCGTTTGAAGCACTACGTTTTTGCCAAATTTCTTTTTAAATGCTTTTGCTGTACCCGCTTGTACAGAATCAGCAGTGATGACCAATACAGATGCATCATCATTAGGTAGAATGCTGATGATTTTGCCTTGAGGCTCTTTTGCTTCGTAGATTGCTAATGCATCAGATTGGAAGTCCTCTAATTGGGCTTGTGTCAATTTGCCTTGGCTCAAGATAAGAGCCATATCAAGCTGTGGATCTTGGGCATTTTTTAGTGCTGTACTAACAATATCAAATTGTTTTTTCTCTACTACGGTAGTGTGCAATTTACCGTCTTTCCAGAAGAGGGCCCCATCATTTCTAAATTGTGTAAAGTCTTGTCCATAATGAAGGGCTTGGCTGATGATAGAAGCTGTTTTTCTTTCCACTTGTTGACGATATAATGCGTTGTGGAATGCCAATGCCTGCGGTGTTTGTGTCATGCGATAAGAGATTTCTGCGGCCTCTGCGCGAGTAACGTATTTTTCAGGGTTAAACATCGTTCCAGGTGCATAGTTAGTAAATCCTAAGTATGCCATTTCACGAACCGCATCTTGAGCCCAAGGAGCCACGAATTTTTGGTCTCCGTAAGCCACCTGATCAAGTACAGTAGGATCATCTGTAGTATAGCCTAAATAGTGTAGATAATTATCTGCTACGACAGCAAACTCTTGGCGAGACATGAATTTTTCAGGTTTATATGTTTCATCGCCATAGCCAGAGATGATATTCTTTCTAGCTACAGATTCAATAGCCAGAGCAGACCAACGGTCAGATGTAATATCTTTAAAGTGACTAGAAATGAATGCCGCCTCACCATCATCGGTGATATTGTTGAATAGAGAGGCTACTTCTTCACGAGTCATCGGTTGATTAGGTCGGAATGTACCATCAGAATAGCCTTTCATCAATTTAGCTTTTGCTACTGCACTAATTGATTTGGCGGCCCAAAAATCACTTGGTACATCGGAAAAGATATATGGCCGCACATCCTGAATATCTTTTTGCGATGTAACAACGCCAGAACGTAATTGTTGATTTACAACGGTAGTATTGGCAGACCCAATTGCTACAGCCGATGTATCTGCTGTAGCCGTTACCGTTGGTTGCGTTGTATTAGGTGCCGATGTTTCAGTTGTTGCGGCAAGTGCCATTCCAGATGTAGTAATTAAAGCGGACAGGATGAGGGCCCGCAATGTGTATTTAGATCTTTGTTGCATACATATCCTTCCTAATCATAGTTGTAGATATACCAAAAACAGCGTTAAATAACGCTGTTTTTAGGGGCTATTGGTAATACATGAGTTGGGTTTACGCGTAATTGTAATTAGCGTTTTACAGTCATTTTTACTTTGGAACCGAATACCTTGGAAATACCTTGTTGTGTTTCTCTGCTTGCAGTACTAACCACAGCATATAATTGATTGTTTTCCACATCTGGGAAGATAGCAATCACATTGCCGCCTTTTTCGTTTTTGCTGTAATAATTGCGGAAGTTAGATTCGATTACATCGTATTCAGTTTGGCTGTATTGGGATGGCTCTACAACAACGTAGTTATTAATTGTTGAATTACCTTGGCTTGCTAAATTAGCCTTTACAGTATCCATATCTGCATTGGATTTTAATGCTACATGTAATTGATTATCACGCCAGTACATAACACCATAGTCTTGGAATGCTTCTGGTGTTCTATATGTTTTGTTTAATTGTGTGAAAACACTGTTTTCCAATGCATCTTGTTGTTTTTGATCGAGTGGTTTTAATGTGCTACGACGTACAGGGCGAACGATGCGAGGTGTTTGTTCAACTTTAGATTCGGAAATCTTATCAGTCTTATTAGCTTTAGCTTCTTTTTCTACCTTTTTCGCATCTGCTTTTGCAGCTGCTTCTGCTTTTTTTGCATCCGCTTTTGCCTTTTTTGCGTCTGCTTTAGTGTCTTTTTCAACGTCTTTTTCTATAGCTTTAGCTTTGTTTTCCACTTTTTTAGCATCTTGCTTTACATCGTCCTTTGTAGCAGTTGCCTTGCTAGGAACTGGAGCATTTTCGCCATTTAAAATACGATTTAAGATAGTCGCTGCTTGTGCACGTGTGACCGGTTGACTAGGATTAAAATCTGTAGTTGCACCGGATGCTACATAGCCGCGTTGTGCCATGTATTCAATATCCGCTACATAAGCTTTAGAAATGCTTGCACCGTCTTTAAATGTAACCTTTTCAAATTTTACAGGTGTATCAGGTTTAATTTTCTTAACTAAATTAGCTGCAGAGGCAACGAATTCTTCGCGGTCCATAGCTTTAGATGGGGTAAAAGTAGTTTTTGTAGTACCTTCCATAACACCAGCTGCGCCTACTAATTTAATAGCTGTATTAGACCAACGGTCGTTTTCGATATCCGTATAAGAAATACTATTTTCTTTTGTTACTAGGTCAGCAAGCTCTTGCTCGTTCATATTGTGTTGCAATACTTTGCTGTAAATAGTAGCGGCTTGTTCGCGTGTGATGCTTTTACCAGGACGAAATGTATTATCTGCATAACCGGATAAGTAACCAGCCTCTGTCATTGCTTGAATAGCGTCGCGAGCCCAGTTGTCTTTTGTGTCTGGATATACGCCAGCAGGTAAAACCTCTTTTGCTTTTGCAGGGACTTCAGTCTTTTGAGCCGGTGCTTGTGTAGATGCTTTTGTGCTTGTTGCAACAGATGCTTTCGTAGCTGTTGCCGTAGTTTGTGCATGAGCCATGCCAAATGTAGATCCTAGTGCCAATGTAATTGCTAGAGATAGGGACAATTTATTGAGTTTCATGTGAAAGCTCCTTTCGAATTACGTTTATATACATAAATTATAGCACTTTTATGAAATAACCACTACTATAAGAAAATGTAATATATAAGGATAAAAATTAGATGAATAATAATTAAAGTGCTACTTTTAGTATAGCAATTGAGAATGAGGAAAATTTAGTACGAAAAACAAGTAGTTGATAAACGTTCGCAAATAGCGAAAGTAAGGGATTTATAGAAAAAAGTGATAAATTTTGGTCGATGTGTGATAAAACTCAATTTTGATTATTACTTTTAGTCATAACGATATGATTTATACAAGTCTAAATACGAATATAGCAATTGCTTGGACATTTGTATTACCCTTATTTATAATTATATAGAAATGTTCTTTAAATATAACCCTTTAAAGATCGTCAAATTTATTTTAAGGTCGATAATTAGCTAAAATATTGTCGTCCTAAACGAATACATATCAAATTTTTTTTTGAGTTAAGTACTAGAAAAGACGAGGACAAAAACATGAAAATTCATCTTTTCCAACAGTGTTTGATTGATATGTTCTACCCCCATGTAGGTATGGCTGGTGTAGAGGTGCTTGAAAGATTGGGCTGCGAACTCGTAGTTCCTAAGAAACAAGTATGTTGTGGACAAATGTTCACTAACTCTGGCTATAACGAAGCTGCAATGGATGCTATTAAGAACACAATTGAATGCTTCGAGAATGCTGACTATGTAGTTAGTATGTCTGGCTCCTGTGCATTCGCTATTCGCGATGAATACCAACACTTCTTGGAAGGTCAACCTGAATGGCAAAAACGTGCAGAAAAATTGAGCGGCAAAATTTACGAATTCACAGAATTCATTACTGATGTATTGGGTGTAGAGGACGTTGGGGCACGCTTTAACGACACTGTTACATACCATACTTCTTGCCACGTAACTCGCTTGATGGGAGTAAAAGAACCACCTTTCAAACTCCTTAGCAATGTAAAAGACATTCAATTGATTGAATTACCACGCGCGGATCGTTGTTGTGGTTTCGGCGGTACTTTCTCCGTTAAAAACCCTGAAATCAGTGAAGTTATGACACGCGAAAAAGCATTGGAAATCGCTAGCACAGGTGCTAACGTTATTTCCGGTTCTGACCAAGCGTGCTTGATGAACATCGCTGGTATGCTTGACCGTCTTCACAAAGAAGGCGAAATCGATCGCCGTATCAAAGTAATGCATATTGCTGAAATCTTAAACTGCCGTTAAGGAGGAGACGACATGGCACTTATATATGACAATCGCCCCTATAAAACACGTATAAAAGAATGTTTGGCTGATGATTTCAAAGTTGCAGCTATCAAAAAAGCACAAGACGTGTTTTATGATAAACGTAATACAGTAGTTGCGGACGTTCCTGAATGGTTAGATTTCCGCGCAGAAGCAGCTAAACTTCGTGATCACGTACTTAACAATTTGGATTACTATGTAAACCAATTCGCTGAAAACGCTGAAAAAGCTGGTTCTAAAGTTCACTTTGCATTCGACGATAAAGAAGCAACTCAAATCGCTTTAGATATTCTTCGTGAACGCGAAGCTAAAATGATCGTTAAATCCAAAACTATCTTAACTGAAGAAATTGGTTTGAACGAAGTTCTTGAAGAAGCTGGTATTGAAGTAAACGAAACTGACTTGGCGGAATTCATTTTGCAAACTGCAGTGAGCCCACCATCTCACATCGTAGTACCAGGCCTTCACTTTGAACGTAATAAAATCCGCGAAATCTTCGCTGAAAAATTAGGTTATACAGGTACTGAAAATCCTACTGAAATGACTCACTTCGTACGTGGTTATGTACGTGAACGCTTCTTGAAAGCTGACGTAGGTGTTAATGGTTGTAACTTTGCGGTTGCTGCATCTGGTACTTGCACAATCGTTTCCAACGAAGGTAACGGTCGTATGTCTAGTTCCATTCCTAAGACTCAAGTAATCTTCTTAGGTACAGAACGTATCGTTCCTGACTTCAAAGCTCTTGACGTAATGATGGAAATGTTGAACCGCTCTGCAGTAGGTTCTAAAATTTCTAACTACTTCTCCATGATGACTGGTCCTGGTCGTGCTGGCGAAGCTGACGGTCCTGAAGAAACTCACATCATCATTATCGATAACGGTCGTTCCGGTATCTTGGGTGGTACATTCCAAGAAATGTTACGTTGTATCCGTTGTGGTGCATGTATGAACATCTGCCCTGTATACCGTCACATCTCTGGTCACGGTTATGGCTCCGTATATCCAGGTCCAATGGGTGCTGTATTGACTCCATTGTTCAAAGGTTACGACGTAGCAGGCGATCTTCCATATGCTTCCACATTGTGCGGTGCATGTACAGAAAACTGCCCAGTAGCTATTCCATTGCATGAATTATTGATGGAACACCGTCATATTATGGCTGACATCGAAAAAACTCGTCCGAAAGCAGAAGAAGCAATCTTCACTGCAGCGGCTAAGATGTTTGGTAACTCCACATTATTCGACCTTGGTACAAAAGCTGGTGCTATCGGTATGAACTTGATTAGTAATAAAGAAGGCAATATGCCTACATGGACTCAAGCTATTCCGGTTATGAACGGCTGGACTAAATCTAAAGAAATGGGTACATTGAAGTTCAAGAAATTCCGTGACTTATATGCTGAACATGAAAAGAACAAGAAGAAGGAGAAAAAATAATGGATGAAGCTAAACGTAAACAATTTATTGCACGTTTATCTCGTGCATTAGGCCGTGATCAAGAAATGTGCCCTGCATTTGTAGAGGGTTTTGATTACAGCCATGGTCCTCAAGAAACTATGTTCAAAGATTTGAATCAAGATCAAATTTTGACAATGTTTAAGGAACAATGTCAACGTGTTGGTACAAAATTCGTTGAAACTACACCTGATAAATTAGGTGAAACAATTTTGGCAGCTATCGAAGACTGGGGCAATGGTAAGGTTGTATTCCCAAGCACTCCTGAAGTAGATGAATATAAATTAAAAGAATTGTTCGAACAAGATGCTGCTAATAATGGTAGTACACGTACATACTTCCAATGGGATGCATCTAAAGGTCGTGAAGAATGTATTTCTAATACTGCCAATGCAGATATTGGTATTACATTCCCATACTGCGGTATTGCTGAAACAGCTACTGTAGTACAAGCATCTGGCGAAGAATCTGGTCGTGCTATCAGCTTGTTGCCTACAACTCATATTGCTGTATTGTACACTGATACAATCAACCCACGCATGACTCAAACTATGGAACATTTGGCTGAACGTTACCACAATGATCCAGCTAATTTCCCTACAAATATCTGCTTGATTTCCGGTCCGTCTCGTACGGCTGATATCGAGCTCGTTACTGTAGATGGTGCTCATGGTCCTATCCAAGTAACATATGTCCTAGTTAACAGATAGTCCTAATACTAGAGGCTTAATATAACTAAAGACTGTATAAGGCGATCTTCCGATGGAAGGTCGCCTTTTTGCACCTTTGTATAGAATGTAAAATAGGCATACATCTATTTATAGAAATTTCGATATAGCACTTGTAAATTTTTCAATATATGATATACTAAGTTTATAACCTATTATTATGATATGAATTAAAAGAGGTGTATTATGAATATTCCATTCTTTACGGATTACCTCATGTTAAGCAATCCCTTGAGTATTGGTATTATCGCTGTGTTTGTGCTAGCGTTAATCGGTATTTATGTGTTGCAACGCCGAGGTACATCTTTTGGTAATCTCGTTATTATTGGTACCATTGTTGGTGCCGTGCTTGGTATAGCAGTTCAAGTTATTGCAGGATTCCCTGATGATCCAACTAAAGTTGTTTATATCAAGGAAAGTACGAAGTGGTTCTCCCTAGTAGGTGGTGGCTTCATCGACTTAATCCGCATGCTTGTTATTCCTATCGTTTTTATCTCCATTGTACACGTTATCTTGCACATGGAGGCCGGTGCTAATCTTAAGAAATTGGTAGTAGCCATGGTTTCCACGAACCTAGGCATGGTAGCCGTTGCTGCTGTAGTGGGTCTTATCTTGGGGAATGCGTTCGGTTTAGGGCAAGGCTTTGATATCGTCGAATCTGGTAAAAAGATTCGTGAGATCAAACCGATGGTTGATACATTCCGCGCTTTGATTCCAAGTAACCCAATACAAGCGGCTGCTGAAACAAATGTTATCGGTATCGTAGTATTTGCCATAATTCTAGGTAGCGTAGCTCGTCTATTAAAACAAACTGGCACAAACTCCATGGAGATGTTCACTAAATTGTTTGATGAGCTTCACCAATTGATCTCTTGGGTAGCAGATTTCATTATCGGCCTTATGCCATATGGTGTAGTTGCATTGTTAGCATCTACATTGGCAACTCGTGGCTTACAAGCTATCCTTGATATGGGCTTATTCGTAGTATTGCTTTACGTTGGCATCTTGATTATGTTCGTTGTTCAAGCTATCTTGATTGCTAGCTTTGGTTACAATCCGATTACATACTTCAAGAAAGCGAAAGCGCCATTATTGCTAGCTTTCACATCCCGTTCCTCTATGGGCGTATTGCCATTGACTGTTGAAACATTGACAAAACGTCTTGGCGTAAATGCTACAACTGCTAATACAGTAGCATCCTTTGGCACTACAGCGGGCATGCAAGGTTGTGCCGGCGTATTCCCAGCACTTGTTGTAGTGTATATTTCTAATGTAGCGAATATTCCATTCGACATGACTATGTATATCATGAGTGTTATCGTTATCGCTATCGGTTCCGTTGGTATCGCAGGTGTTCCTGGTACAGCTACAATGGCTGCATCCGTATCTCTTAGCGGTACAGGCCTTGGTGCGTACTTCACATCCATCAGCCCAATTCTTGCTATCGATCCATTGATTGACATGGGCCGTACATGCTTGAACGTATCCGGTTCCTTAACAAATGCTCTCGTAGTAGATAAAATCATGGGCACTATTGATAAAGAGGCTTATGATAATCCTACACAGGGTGAGGCATAATATTCAAATCATCATATTGACTGTGAAAGCCGTAGATATGACAACATAACACATATGTTTATGAGTAAAGATTATCTCATAAACATATGTGTTATATTTTTTTGTTATCCTAAGAATTGATTTTATATGATATAATAGACTTTATAGTATGTGTTTGGAGGTTTCATTACTATGTTATTTACCGTGAATACAGAAGTCTGTACTCGTTGTGGTCTATGCGTAGCCGATTGTCCCACAGGCCTACTTGTTATGACCGATGATGGTCCTGTAACAGGTCGGGGAGGGTGTATATCCTGTGGTCATTGCGTTGCAGTATGTCCTACGCTTGCTTTAGATAGCGACCTTACACCGCGTGCTGAACAAGTGGATATTACAAAAGAAACTAAAATTACGCCAGAACAGGCCGAACTATTTTTACGTAGTCGTCGTTCTATTCGTAACTATCAAAATAAACCAGTTCCTGCTGAGCTTATTCGCAAGGTATTAAATGTTGCGAGAATGGCTCCAACAGCAACTAATACACAAGGTATTTCATATATCGTAATTCGGGATAAACAAAAGTTACGCCGTATTGCTGATCTCGTTCTTGAGTGGATGCATTTTGCGGCGAAAACTGTGCCTATTATGCGCCTATATGCGCGCGCTGCACAAGCAGAAGTGGATAAGGGCAAAGAATATATTTTACGTGATGCGCCAGCTTTAATAGTGGCTATTGGATCTAAAAAAGATGTGCATCGCACGCATGATTCTGGGCATTCCTGTCTATCTTATGCAGAGTTGTATGCGCCAACAGTAGGTCTTGGTACCTGCTGGGCAGGCTTCTTTGAACATGCTGGGGAAGCAGAATATGAACCATTGTTGAAACTATTAGGTGTACCCGAGGATAAAATCATTGCTGGTGGCATCTTGATGGGCTATCCAAAGGTTCGTTATCGCAATATTGTGGAACGACAACCATTGGATGTTACCTTTGATACAGAAGAATAATATACTATAACGCTCTACCTTTGTAGGGCGTTATTTTTGTGTTACATTTTGCCCTATAACAAAAAATCTCCATCCTAAGAAGAATGGAGATTTTTTATATTAATTGGCAGATGTAATGGTGCCTTTGAATGTATCTTTAATGAATTGTTTAATGGCTTCTGATTTGTAAATTTCTGCAATTTTTTTGTATGTTTCGTTGTCTTTATCTTGACCGCGTACAGCGAGAATCATAACAGCTAAAGGTTCGTCCTTTGGCTCTAAGAAGAAGCCTTGTTTCTCTACATTGAGGCCCGCACTTTGAACATAGTTCATAGGGATAGCGGCTACGGCTACGTCGTCGAGACTACGAGGTAATTGAGCGGCTTCTAATTCTTGGATTTGAAGGTTTTTAGGGTTAGATGTAATATCTGCTACAGTTGCTTTAAAGCCTACACCATCTTTCAATGTAATAAGGCCTGCTTTTGCAAGTAATGCAAGGCCTCGTCCGCCGTTTGTTGGGTCGTTAGGCACGGCTACGATGGCACCATTTGGTACATCTTGCGCACTGTGAATGGAGTTGCTATATAACCCCATAGGCATCAAGATTGTTTTGCCGATGGCTACAAGGTTTGAATTGTTTTGCTTATTGAAGTTTTCCATGAATGGTACGTGTTGGTATGCATTTAATTGGATATCTCCATCTGCTAACGCCTTATCTGGAGTTACATAGTCAGAAAATTCTACAACTTTAAGGTTAATACCTTGCTTTTGAGCCTCTTTTGCTACAGCCTCTGCTACTTGTGCATGAGGACCTGCGGTAGCACCAATTTTAATCTCTTTCGGTGTCTCGCTAGTTTGTGTACTGTTACCACAACCGGCAATGGCAAATGCTAAAACGCCCACTAATAATGGAGCGATTAATCTTTTTAGTTTCATATTATCTCCCTTTCGTTCATTGTGAAAGCTAGTATCTAAGTGTTTGTATCGAATCAAGCTTTTATAATGGTGTAATATATAGATTATATTGAATATGTTTTATATCCTATCACAGGACTAGGATGATGCATAGAATTAAAAATACATGGCTTGCCATAGATTGAAGTTATATGGTATGAAGTTAGCTATACATTTTGCTACGATGTATTTATAACTAGTTATATCATGCTTAGCTCAATGGAATATGGTATACTATAAAGAAAAGTTGCGTACAATTTATAAAGGAGGAGGCTTTATGTTTAACTTCGATTTTTATAACCCTACTCATATCGTATTCGGTAAGGACCGTTTAGCAGAATTGGATACACTTGTACCAAAAGAAGCTAAGGTCTTGATTACTTATGGCGGTGGCAGTGCAGTTCGCAGTGGTCTCATCGACCGTGTTACGACTGCGCTTGGTAACCGTAAGGTGGAACAATTTGGCGGTATTGAGCCGAATCCATCTCTTGAAACGTGTGAACGAGCTGTAGCTTTCATCAAAGAAAATGGTGTAGATTTTGTCCTTGCTGTAGGTGGTGGTTCTGTAGTGGATGCTACAAAACTCATCGTTATGGGTGCTACCTATGATGGTCCTGTGATTGAGGTTATGAAAGCTGGTGTGCCAGAGGTTCCCGTTGAAATGGTACCAAATCCATTGCCGTTTGGTACAGTTATGACATTACCTGCTACGGGTTCTGAAATGAACAATGGTGCTGTCATTACGTATGGTGATGGTAAGTTTCCTGTGTTTAGTAGCTTAGTGTTCCCTAAGTTCTCTATGCTAGATCCAACACTGACTTTCACATTGCCTGAAAAACAAGTTAAGAATGGTGTTATTGACACCTTTGTACATACGACAGAGCAATATTTAACATATCCTGTAGAAGGCCGTATTCAAGATCGTTTCAGTGAAGGCATTTTGAAAACTATGATTGAAATCGGTAAAGAAACGGTAGAAAATCCAGAAAATTACGACATCCGTGCTAACCACGTGTGGGCCTCTACTTTAGCATTAAATGGCTTGATTGGTGCAGGCGTGCCTCAAGACTGGGCAACACATCTTATCGGTCATGAGTTGACAGCTGCATACCATCTTGACCATGGTATAACATTAGCTATCGTATTGCCTGCATTGTTAGAAGTGAAAAAAGCAGACAAGCTTGAAAAATTGGCACAATATGCTACGCGCGTATGGCACATTACAGAAGGTACTCCAGAAGAAAAGGCGGATAAAGCGATTGCTAAAACTCGTGAGTTCTTCGAGTCCCTTGGTGTATCTACTCACTTGAAAGATTATGGTCTAGGTACTGAAGCAATTGATAAAATTGTAAAACAACTTGAAAATCACGGTATGGTAAAACTAGGAGAAAAACGCGATATCACACTTGAAGTGACTCGGGAAATTTTGACACGTGCATTATAATCGGTATAATAGTATGTATATTAGAAAAGACACCTAGTAGGTGTCTTTTCTTTGTATCAATATTACGGGTTGTATTTGTCAATATTACGGATTGTATTTGTGATATTAAACTATATTATAACATCTTACAATAGATATTTTCGTAGTTCATAGATATTTAGAAAGGTAGGGCAGTACTAATGGAACAACCACATAAAGGGCGACATGCGTTTAGTTATGCCCTTCCAATTATGATTCCTATGGGGATTAGTTTTTTCTTTATCGGTCTTGGTTTTGGCCTTTATGCCACGAGCCAAGGTTTTCCCTGGTGGGTACCACCTGTATTAGGTATAGTAATATTTGCAGGTTCGATGGAATTTGTTACCATTGGTTTACTGATGGGGGGATTTGATCCTCTTACAGCGTTAATGCTCACTCTATTTGTTAATGGTCGCCACATATTTTACGGTTTATCTATGTTGACGAAATATGTAAACATGGGTTGGAAATGGTTCCCTACCGTGTTCTGGATGTGTGATGAGAGTTTTGCTATCAATGCAACTACAAAATTGCCAGATAATGTTGATGAAAAATGGTTTTACTTTCATATATCCTGGCTCAATGGACTATTTTGGGCTGTTAGTACCTTTGCTGGTGGTCTTTTTGGTAATCTATTATCAGATTTTGACTTGCGTGGTGTGGGATTTGTATTGCCAGGGTTGTTTATTGTTATTTTTATAGAAATGCTATTAAATGCAAAAAATAAGAAAACACGTATCTTTGGTATTTCTGGAATGGTTCTTGCTTTAGTGATGCTTATCTTGTTTGGTAAACAAGCATTTATGCTCATCTCTATGATATCTATGCTGGCTACGTGTTACGTGGCATATAAGTGGGGAGGTGTGAGAATTGACTGAGTTGCAAATGGTAATTACCGTTGCTATAGTCGCTTTAACCACGATTTTTACACGAATTATTTCGTTTCTCATATTTCCACCTGGTAAACAGGCACCGCCATTTATTCTATTTATTGGTAAGGCTTTACCGGCATCTGTTATGGGCATGCTGATGGTATATACCTTTAAAGATACAGTGGTGCTTTCCTATCCGTATGGCATTCCGGAAATAGTGGCCTTTTTGGTGACCGCTTTACTACACCTTTGTAAGCGAAAGATGCTAATCTCAATTGCAGCAGGGACCATCACATATATGCTTATCGTACAAAATATTTAATATATCCCCAAAATCAAAGAGCGTTTTGAGAAAAGGAACAGCCTGATTGCTGGACTTGACGGAGGGGATATTCCATTTGTGTATGTTGGTAGAGATAAGAATGCGCGGATTCATACACTATAACTATTTTAGTTGTAAAATTCGCTCAAGCCCAGCAGCAGTATGATGATTTTCCAAAAATGCTCTTTGATCTAATAGCTCCATGAGATCCATATCCGTAATAGATAGTTTGAAATCGAATACGTCACAGTTGGATTTCATATGCTCCAAAGAATTTGATTTTGGCAATGGAATCATGCCGCGTTGGATGTGCCAGCGCAAGATGATTTGGTGCTTTGTTTTACCGTATTTTTCAGCTAAGCTTTTGATAATTGGGTGGTCGAATATAGGTTGGCGGTCACGTGTGAAAGGGGACCAAGCCATGCCAACGATTTGATGTTTTCTCATTATTTCCCACAGGGATTGACGTTGGTTGAATGGGTGACATTCGATTTGGTTGACTACAGGTCTTACGTTGGCATGATAGATAAGATCAATTAATCTATCTTCGTAGAAGTTTGATACCCCTAGTCCGCGCAGTATATTTTGATCATATAATTCCTCCATAGCGCGCCAAGAACCATAGTAATCACCAATTGGTTGGTGAATTAACATGATGTCAATATAATTGGTATCGAGTTTTTTTAGGGAATTCTCAACGGCACGCATCGTAGCATCATAACCGGCATCAGTATGCCAAATCTTGGTGGTAATGATGATATCTGAACGATTAATGCCAGATGCTTTGATTCCATTCCCTACGGCTTCTTCATTATCGTAGTAAGCTGCTGTATCAAATAGGCGATATCCTGCATTTAAAGCGTTTGTTACGGCTTGCTCGGTTTCATCGAGAGTTCCCGTTTTATATGTACCAAAGCCAATAGATGGCACAAAACTACCATTATTTAAAATTCTAAAATCCATACGTTCTTCCATGAAATCCCTCCGTGTGTTATTATATTGATATATCTAATATTTTGAATTTATATATGGTTCACAATATATGATATATTTATTATACTAGGCCGACATATACCGTTGTCTATAAATATTATAACAGATATACGATTATATCTGATGAAGTAGGGAATTAGCTTTCATACAATTCTTATCGGTTTTGTGATATACTAAGGTATTGATATAAATCAATACAATGAATAGAGATAAGGTGAAAGTATGAACAAATTACGACTTGGTGCTGTTTTGGCCATGTTGACAATTGTTGTGAGTGTGCTTGCTGGTTGCGGTACATCTACGGTATCTGTAGCTGATGTCGCTTATAAGGATATGCCATTACAGATTCATAATGAAGCGAATGTGACGGCCCTTAATAAGGCGACCATAACGCCGACCGTTTCTGGTGCTGCTACGTATACTGTGAAGGTAGGCGATAAGGTGACGCAAGGTCAAGTGGTGGCAACCATTGATACGTCTGCTTTACAGCAACAATTGATGTCTTTACAAGGTCAACTTAGTACAGCGCAAGCGTATACGCCGTCTGTTACAACTGCAACAACGGCTCCTACCATCAGTACTGCTCAGCTTGAAAGTGCGCGGCAGATGCGCGAAGCTGGTAACATTACAGAAAAAGAATACAATCGTATTCTTGAAAGATCTCGACCTCAAACGGTGACAACCACAACGGGTGGTGGTAGTGGTGCTAATGTAGCGGCCATTGAAGCACAAATTGCGCAGGTATCTACACAAATTGCAGCCGCTAATATTACGGCTCCTATTGCTGGGGTGGTCACTGCTATCTATAATGAGGATCGCCAAATGGCGATAGCAGATCGTCCGTTTATGTTGATTCAACAAGAAACACCGATGGTAGCTGCTTTGAGTATCCCTCGTGATGCGGCTATGAAGTTAGCTCGACCAGAGGCGAAATCAACAATAAATGTATTTTTACATGTAGGAGATACAGATATTCCTGGTGAATTAACCTATCTGGATACTAATCAACCCGAGAATGTGCCAAGTGTGCTAGTCAAGGCTACTTTCAATAATGAAAAGGGAACCATTAAAGCTGGTGAATTTTATAGCTTGACGATAGAATCTAGTGCGCAAGCGAAAATGCTCGTGGTACCTTCTACGGCAGTACGTGAAAATCAAGATGGTAAATATGTATACGTCTTGACCGCTAATAATACGGTGGATGTGCGTGTTGTTGAAGTGGGCGATGAACAGGATGGTTATGTATCTATAATGACAGGCCTAAACGAAGGTGAACAAGTTATTACAACTAAAGGGACCTTTGAATTAGGTGAGAAGGTAAAGGTTCAATAGAGTTCTATATATATTGAGTGTAGTTACATTATATCCAACCTAGGATTTGATAGGAGGAGATTATTATTTTAGAATTTAAGCGTTTTGAATTAAGAGATAAGCCCTTAATTGATAAATATTTTGAACAGCATCATTATGAAGCGTCGGATAATTGCTTTACCACATTATTTATGTGGCAAGAACCGTATGGTATTCGTTGGGCTGAGGAAAATGGCGTATTATACATCCAAGGTGGTGGCAAGCGTGCCCCATTCCTTTTGCCTCCATTTGCAGGTAAAGATGCAAAATTCCTCGACGGTTTGTTGCGTGCTAAAGAATGGTTTGTAGAAAACAAATTACCATTCCGCTTTAAAGGTGTTAGTAAGGTTGTAAAGGAACGCATGGAGGATTTATGTCCAGGCCGTTATGAGTTTACACCTGACCGCGACAACTACGAATATATTTATAAATCAGAAGATCTTATTAATTTGTCCGGTAAGAAGTTCCGACAAAAGAAAAATCATTTGAATCAATTCCGTATGCAATATTCTAACTATGAATATGTACCAATTACGGAAGATATTATACCTTTGTGCCGTGAAACAGCTGCATCTTGGGTTGAAACTCATCATGAAGAGGGCATCGAGGATGAATTGGTAGCCATCAATTTGCTCTTTGATAATTGGGATGCCTTAGGCCTAAAAGGTGGAGCTATTAAGTTGTTCGGTCGTGTAGAAGCTTTTAGTATTGGTGAAATGCTAAATGATAAAATTGCTTTGATTCATATTGAAAAGGCAAATCCAGATATTCGTGGTTTATATCAAGCAATTAATAACGAGTTCATCCGTCACGAATTTAGTGGTGTAGAATTCATCAACCGTGAAGAAGATATGGGCTTACCAGGTCTTCGCCAAGCGAAAGAATCCTATAATCCGGATCATTTCGCAGAAAAATATGATGCTGTATATGCTAATGAGGCAGATAATGCCACAGGCGGTAAATAATTAGTTTAATCTAATACGGATTGTGAGAGTGGTACTATATGGTGCCACTCTTTTCCGTTATAATAAAGGGTAGAGAGTATATATTTTTTTGTCAGTGCAATAGATATAGTTATTCAATACAATAGTTGCAGTTACTACTGTAATCATAGAAAGGAAGTAGTATGGATTTTAGAATTGCTACAGCGCAAGATACGCCACAAGTTGAGGCTTTATGGGCGTATTGCTTTGAACCAAAAGAAGATCCGTTCTTTCAATATTATTTTTCTAATTGTTATGAACCTGAAAATACAGTTGTAGGTATTCAAGAAGGGCAGTTGTTGTCCACCGTTCATTTGCGTCAATACAATATTAATGTGCGTGGTGCCGTATTGCCAACGAGCTATATGGTTGGCGTAGCTACGCATCCGGCTGCACGTCGAGGCGGCATTGGGGGCGCTTTGTTAACCTATTCTTTGGAGGAATTGCGCCGCCGTGGTCAAGGCATTACCATTTTAATGCCTTCTAAGGCTGGATTTTATCAGCAATATGGCTGGGATCTATATGCTCATCAATGGGTACAGACCATGCCTCTTGAGAATCTACGTCCTTTGACTGATAAGGCATTGTCCTTTGGTCTGCTAAATGATATTGAACAATGGACATTGCTCGATCCTGTTTATAAAGCCTACACTAAAAATTTGTGTGGCTATGCTGAACGCGGCGAAAAGGAATGGAAACGTCTCTTGGGTAGCTTCTTTGCAGAAGGTGTTAACATTGCGGTTGTAAAAAATGATACTAACGAGATTGAAGGCTATGCAGTATATCGTTTAGGTTCACCTGAAATACCTGTAACTGAATTTGTTTATACAACGCGTCGTGCTCAACGTGGATTGTTGAACTATTTTTACAATCATCGCTCTCAAGGTGAAAGCATTCGCTGGAATGAGGGGTTGCACGACACTGGCTATCGATTCGTTCCCGATGGAAAAACGGGGCATATCACGATGCCTTATATGATGGCGCGCATCGTTGATGTAGAAACCGCTCTGACTACTGTACCGGTTAATCCAGAAGCGGTTATGATGCCAATCACCTTAACAATTAAAATTACAGATTCGCTTTGTACCTGGAATGATGGTGTATTTGAACTCACCTTGGGTGAAAGCGTTATGCCTAAGGTCAAACGCGTTTCCGATGTAGCTAAAGAAGATATCGATCTTATTATTGATGTGGGCGGTTTGGCAGTTCTTTTAATGGGCGCTGTTTCCGCTAAAGACCTTGTTTTTGAGGGCAAATTAGACGGCGAATCTCATTGGATTGATTATTTAGATATGGTATATCCTAAACAAAATACGTATATCAACGAGTGGTGGTAATATGAGCTGGAAAACATATACAGTTAAAGAGGATGTAGATATAACCGTATCTGCTTATGTAAAAGAGCGATTTTCCTTATCTTCCCGTAATTTACAGATGATATTTCGCAAGAAACGCGTCAAAGTAAATAGCCGTATTGCTCATTCAAAACGAATGTTGAAAAAAGGTGATGTTATAACGATTGAGTTGCCACAAGATAAGGACTATGGTGTAGAGGTCGAAAACGGGCCTTTACATGTGCTCTATGAGGATTCCCATACTCTTGTAGTCTATAAGCCTCCGTTTATGCTCGTTCATCCTACAGGGCAAACGAGAAACCATACATTGAGTAATCTTGTGGCAGGTTATTACGCAAAACGTGGCGAAGTTCATAAAATTCGTCCTGTTCATCGCTTGGATCGTGATACTACGGGTGTGATTATGTTTGGTAAAACTCGTGAAGCCGAACAATATTATACGAATCAGCTGCAAGAAGGGTGTATCCATCGAATCTATCATGGTCTCGTAGAAGGAGATATTAATTCTGATGGTGTAGTTAATGCGCCTATAGGTGTTGATCCTGTATTTGATAATCGTCGTTGTATTGATGATTTTGGCCAAGAAGCAATTACAGAATATCGCGTAATTGAGCATGATGATACAAAGTCTTTGTTAGAATTTAAATTATTAACAGGTCGTACACATCAAATTCGGGTTCATATGGCTCATATCCATCATCCTATCATCGGTGATGCTATGTATGGTACACGAAATAAACCATACACAAGACAAGCACTACATGCATATTCCTTAACCTTTGTACCGTATGGTCAAACAGAGGCGATTACAGTTGTGGCACCAGTTCCATCTGATCTAGGATTAGAAATACATACATAAAAAGCTGCCCTATGATATGTTCCTCCTTTACTAGTTGTCCAGTAAAGGAGGGGCATATAATTAGGGCAGCTTTTAATTTTGCAACGAAAAAAGGACTCCGAATGGAGTCCTTTTTCATGTAAGGGGAGTGTTAGTATTAACATCAAATGACCTATGTATTTAAACAAGTAGTAGGTTTGGGGTTAGTATTACTTGTCGGGAGATAAATACATGTAAGTAATCAGGGAATATTTACTTATGGTTATCATTTGATAGCGTAATTATAAGCATGGAAAATGAAGTAAAAATGAATATCTATAAAATATTTTATGAAATTTAGATGAATTGTAAATTTCGTTTATTAAATATTGATAAATAGCGTACTTCTTGATATGATAATAGAGGAGAAAAGTATCTTCTCTTTATTTTTTTTAAAAATATTTAAAAAAATCGATGTTTATTATAGAACTTTAATTATATGGGTTGAGAGAAAGGGGGCCATTATGAAGTTGCTTATAGCGTTGATGGTCTGTTTTTGTCTCATGACGTTTTCACATACAGCTCAAGCAACAGATTGGTATTATGTAAGCCCTGATGACAAAGGGAATCAGTTATTTATAGATAATGACAGTGTTCAAAAAAGTGATTATGATGCAGTTCTTTGGTTGAAGGTTAATGAACCAGGTGGCGATGAACTTCGTTATAAGGTGTATATTAGTCGATATAATCGGACCATGGAAATTCTAGAGGTTGATGCGTATATGCCAAATGGTACACAATATGATAATGTTGATTATGATAAAGATCCTGAACCAATTGAAGGTAATACAAATGGGCAAGCAATTTATAACTTGCTATGGAATTAAAGGTATATGTTGAATAAGAAAAATCCCTAGCTAGACAGCAACTAGCTAGGGATTTTTTATGTGTAAACATGTCGTAAACACACGAGGTGCTACAGTTTTCGTAAGTAGTGGAATTTGGAGAAAATCCACTGCGTATTTGTATAACCGTTGGCTTATAGTTGAACGGCTGTACGAGTTAATTCCAAATCATCAATCATTTGTAAATCGTCTTGAGGGGATCTACCACCTGTTGTTAAGTAACCGCCTACCATAATACCATTAAGACCACCTTTGAGTGCGTAGGATTGTAAATCACGAAGATTTACTTCACGACCACCAGCGGTGCGAATCAATGCTTTTGGTAAAATAAAGCGGAATACTGCAAAGGTACGTAAGATTTCCATAGGTTTTAAGGCCTTGTTATCTTCAAATGGAGTACCCTTAATCGGATTTAATATATTTAATGGTATGGAATCAATGTTGAGTCTCTTTAATTCAAAGGCCATTTCTACGCGTTGCTCCAATGTTTCATTGAGACCTAAAATGCCACCAGAGCAAACACGGATGCCTGCTTTTTTAGCATTGTCGATAGTAAACATCTTGTCCTCATAGGAGTGAGTAGTGCAGATGTCAGGAAAATGACTTGGTGCCGTTTCAATATTGGAATGGTACCTTGTGACGCCTACTTCTTTTAATTGAAGCGCTTGTTCATAGGTTAACAAACCTAAGGAACAACAAATTTCTAAGCCTACTTCTTCGCGAATTTGTTTTAATACGCGTAAGATTTGGTTAAACTCATTTGGATTAGATGTATTGCGACCACTTGTAACGATAGAGAATCGAATAGCGCCCGCCTCTTTTGCCTTTTTGGCCGCTTCTAATAATGAATCATCATCCATGAATGGATATTCTTGAACACCTGTATTGTGATGTGCCGATTGAGCACAGAACTTACAGTTCTCAGGGCATTTACCAGAACGAGCATTTACAATAGCGCAAATATCGACGGAATTATCGTTAAAATGTTGTTTTATTTTATCTGCCATTGCTAAGAGAATCATGGTGTCTTCGTCGGGTGTGTGAATCAGTTCAACTGCTTCTTCTTTTGTGATTTCTCCACCATTTAGAATTCGATCGGTAATGGATAAGATTTTATGATAGGAACCCACATGGGTTTGTTGCTCTGTTGGAAGTGCCATTATAGCCTCCTTAGTATTGTAAACTTATAAAACACAAATTTATTTACAATGTAATTGTATTATTCTTCACCGCATATTGTCAACTACATAAATAACTCAGTTTACAATCCTGTTCTTATACATATTATATAGAATTATAATTATATAGTATAATTAGATGTTAGTATTTTATCTGTTACGAGAGGAGACAATATGCAGCCTTTTCGTTTTATACATTGTGGGGACCTTCATTTAGGGGCTCCTTTTCAATACGCTATGGGCATGAGTCGTTCTGTGGACCGTGCCGTAGCTGAAGCAACATATGACGCTTTCAACAATATCATTGAATTAGCCGTTAGGGAACGGGTTAATGCTGTTGTGATAAGTGGTGATATATATAATAGTGAAGACCATAATTTAGAGGCGCAGGTGCGTTTTGTACGTGCTATGTATCAATTGTGGGAGGCCCATATTCCCGTATATATGGTGCAAGGTAATCATGATCCTGCTGAAAGCTGGCGCGCTGGCTTAGCTATGCCTGATAATGTTCATGTATTCTCAGACACTCAAGTACAACGCTTTCCTCTTATGGTTAACAATATTGAAGTGGGGGGCGTATACGGCATCAGTTGTGGTCATGGTAACGAACAGACTAATTTTGCATCTCAATACAAAGCCTTTGAACGAGATGAGTTTTCCCTCGCAGTTATGCATGGTACCGTTGGTGCTAGTTTAGGTAGTGAAGACCATAACATAACAGGGCCATGTAATTTATCGGATATCATGCAAGGTGCCATGGACTATTGGGCATTAGGTCATATCCACAAAGCACAGGTGCTTTCAGAAGACCCTATGGTAGTCTATGCAGGCAATCCACAGGGCCTGCATCGTAAGGAGTCTGGACCTAAGGGATGTTACATGGTACGCGTAGCGCATAATGGACATTGTGAATTAGAATTTATTGAAACTAGTGAAATTCGTTTTGAAGAAATTAAGCTGGATATTGCTGGTATACGAACTGAATCTGAGTTGTTGGAATTATTGAGCAATAAAAAACAATCCTTACGTAAGCGGCATAACAAGAATACTCTCGTATCTGTGAATCTAATTGGTACGGGACCAATGTATCGTTTATGTGCAGATGAAGCGGTTCGAAAATTATGGCTTCGAGAAACACAAGCTGAAGAAAAGAGTAAATCTACCTTTATCATGCCATATCGCATGACCAATAAGACTCGTCCTGCTGTTAATCTGGCAGAGCGACGCCTATTATCTGATATGGTAGGTGATTATCTACGTGCCTATGATGATACGGTGACGGATGTTGATGCAGTGCGTCAAATTTTAGTAAATCGCCCTGAATCTAAACGTCTTGGCGGCTATTTAGATTTGTTATCTGACGATGTATTGAAGCGCGTCATGGAACGCAGTGAAATGGAAGGGGTTACGGTATTAATGGGGGCTAATGATGAACATTAAACAGATTCGACTCGACTCATTTGGACCGTATGAAAACTGGATGTTTCAATCAGGCCCTAATGGGGTACAGCTTGTATATGGTGCCAATGAAAGTGGTAAAACATCATTGTTGGAGGGGATGCGAGCTCTTTTATTTGGTGGAAAGCATAAGAAGTATGGCTATGTGAATGGTTCTCTTGAATTAGATAAAGATGGAATTGTATATCATTTAGGTCGTCAGAATAAAAATTTAGATTTTTATTCTCCTGGTGGGCCGAACTTAAAGGACGAACCTAATCAACTATGGTGGCATGGTCTTGATAAAAAAACATATAATCGCATATTTGGTTTAACCTTAGATGATTTACAAGGTGTAGATGTACTCAATGAAGTAGATGTGCGGGCACGTTTCTTTGGGGCTGAAGGCGGTGAGCAACTAGGTAATGTTGTTAAAACCATTGAAATGAGTGCTAATGATTTACTTGTTGCATCTGCATCAGGTAAGCGTCGTATCAATGTATTGATAGAGCAATTACAAGAGAATAAGGCTCGTCTATCTGCTCTTAGTGCGCATGAAGAACAATATGTAGAGCTTCAACAAGCATTGCGTGCTTCGGAGGATACTGAGGCAGAGATTCAAAATCAGATTAAGGAATGGCAGGATTACCGTGAAGGTGTTGAAATGGTGCTGCGTGCTTGGGATACATACCGACGTAGTGAAGAGGCACGTCAGCATATGCAAAGGTTTACGCCACCTGAAACTTTGAATCGAGATGCGTTCTTAGGTATTGATGAAGGTCTTCGTGAAGCTCGTCAGAGCATGCAAATGTGGCTAGATAAGGAAGAGGCTTTAAAACCGGAAAACTTTGATCCCAATAGTCCGTTTACTATGTATGGTCAAGATATAGAGGACTTGATTCAGCAAGGTGCTCAATGGGAACAATTGCGTCGAGAATGTGAAGAAGGCGATGCCTATATTGCTAAGGTTAAGGAACAGCTCGACTTTTCTAGAGGCTTACAATCAGCTTGGCGCAAGGATGAATCCGTCCCGACAGATGTAAATTGGTTTGAAGGAGAACGCTTATCTAAACGCTTACGTACCGCAAAAGACCAACTACTCTATTGGCAAGGTCAAGATCCAGCTTTACAAGTAGAAGCAAAGTCTAGTGAGTCTGAGGAGGTGGTTAAGGATTCTTCTGTAGAGAGTGACAAAACAGGAGTCGTTAATAATTGGGCGCATCAAGAATTAGAAGCGGTAATTGCAGATATAGCTGATTTAGAGGCTCAAATCGGGGAGGAAGGCTCTACACGTAAGGCAGCCTTACCTGTTTGGTTACAGCGTATAGGTGGCATTGGGGCCGTAGTGGGTGTGTTGTTGTCTTTGGCAGGACTTATCGCGTTAGAATCTGCATTATATAGTGTAGGTGGTATTGTCTTATTAATACTGGGGCTAGGATTATTCTGGTATGGATGGCGTCTTCGTCATATAGATAATGCAGATTTATCGCGATGGATGCGAGAATTGGACCGTTTGCAACAACGTAAAGCTTATTTAGAGACGCAATTAGATATACCTTTGCCAAAGGAATCATCAAATGTGCCAAATTTGGAAACAGCTGCTATAGAGCAACGCTATAATGAGGAAGGTAAGCAATTACAGGCCAACTATGATAAGGCGTTAGCAGAGTGGCAGGCCTGGATTCCAGAGGGGGCTGCAAAGAGTCTTAATGAAGATGATTTCTTTAGCATGAAGCATGAGTATGATCAATATTATGAGCAATTACGTACCATTGAAGGTTACGAAAAGCGATTAGAGGAACACAAGGAATCATTACGTGTTATTGAAGATCAAGCGGTTACTTTATGGTATAACCTTGGCATTGAAGAACCTGTATCACCAACAGAGCTAAAACGCATTTACAATCAATACAAAAACTTTCAGCAACAAATGATTCGATGGGAGCAAAAAGAATCACAGCGTAAAAGCTATCGAATGGAGTATGATAATTGGCACCGAAAGGAAAAAGAACTTTTGTTAGAGCAAAAAGCTTTGCTTGAAAAGAGTGGTTTGTCCGGTGCTAATGAATATCGCCAGAAACTCATCGATGAAGACCAATATAAGCAATGGGCAACGATTTACAAACAAAGCCAAGTTCAGCTTGAGTTGTTAACTCCGGAAGGAGAAAATAAGGATTTGTTCTATCGCCGCTTGCGTGAGGGTAATAAGGATAATTGGAATGATGAATTGTTACATGCAGATCAAGAGTTAGGTGCTCGTAAAGATGCAATGGCGAATTTGTATGAAAAACGAGGCCAAATTGTGGAGGCTATGCGTGCTCTTGGGGCAGATCAAGAACAGCGTGAAGCTATACAGCAACGGAAAGAACTAGAATCTGAATTGGAATCGGCTCTAGAAGATTGGGCCACACAAGTTGTCATTGGACACTGTATGGAACGGGCACAACAGTCCTATGAAGAAGAATCGCAACCGAAAATGTTAGAGTTGGCCTCCCAATATATTAACCGATTAACAAACGGCACTTATACATTAGATATGTGGGGATTACAAGATGGTTTAGCCCTATTGAATGAGCGTGGAGACCGCTTGCCGATTAGCCACTGGTCCAGTGGCTTGGCAGACCAAGTGTATTTAGCCTTGCGCTTAGCACTAGCAAAAGTGTTTTCCTACCAAGTGGATGCATTGCCTATTATTTTGGATGATATTCTCGTTCGTTTTGATGAAGATCGTCAAAAGAGTGCACTTGAATTATTGGCTGAGCTTGGACAACAGCAACAAATTTGGTTATTTACTTGCCAACAACAAGTGTATTATATGGGACAAGCTATATCTGGTATAGATACTCATATATTACAACGTGCATAAATTCTTATTGCGAAAGATATAGATAATAAGTGGCTTTGCATATTCATTACTTTTAGAGTACACTTTAATAGAGAAATATCTTAAATCGATGTATGTACATGTTTTATAGAAAGGGGTGGAGGTTTGAATACTGCTTATTTAGATATGATTCAGGGAAATAATCCTGGTGTAACACCAGTGTGGTATATGCGCCAAGCTGGGCGCAGTCAAGCTGCCTACCGTAAGATTAAAGAAAAGTACACATTGTTCGAAATTACGAAACAACCAGAACTATGTGCACAAGTAACGGAGTTACCAGTAAAAGAATATGGCGTTGATGCGGCGATTCTTTATAAGGATATTATGAGTCCTATGGTGGCTATTGGTGTAAATGTTGATATTAAACCAGGCGTAGGACCTGTTTTTGATACACCGATTCGTCGCATAGAAGATATCGAACGGTTGCATCGATTTGATCCAACGAAGGTGGACTACATTGCAAAAACCATTGAACTATTGACGAAAGAGGTCCTTGATGTACCTCTTATCGGGTTTTGCGGTGCCCCTTTCACCATTGCATCCTACCTTATCGAAGGAGGCCCAACAAAAAGCTATAACAAGACACGTGGCATGTTAATTAGCGAGCCGGATATTTGGAATGGTTTGATGGAAAAATTAGCGGATATGTCCATTGACTATTTGGCGATGCAAGCTAATGCAGGCGCTAATGCATTACAGATTTTTGATTCCTGGGTGGGCGCCGTAAATAGCGCTGAATATGAACAAGCTATTTTCCCTCACATGAAACGCATTATTTCGACAATAAAAACCCGATTCCCTAATTTGCCACTCGCCATGAATGGCGTAGGCACAGATCATCTCGTGCCTATATGGGCTAAATTACCCCTTGATATTATCGCTCTAGACTGGCGCAGTTCTATTGGGGGAGCTAAGGATAGAGGTGTTACACAAACTGTACAGGGTAATCTTGACCCAGCCTATTTGTATGCTGATACGCAAACGATTGCTAAAGCGGTAGATGAAATTTTGCTAGATGGTGTTCGTCATGGTAAACATGTATTTAACTTAGGGCATGGCGTATTTCCCGAGGCGGATCCTGCAAAATTACACTGGTTAACCGACTATGTCCATGAAAAGAGCCGTGAATTATGGGCTCGTGAAAGCCGTTGATATGAAACAGGCTATATTACTATTGTCCTTTGGAACTCCCTGTGAAAAATCGGATTTAGTACCTTATATGACGAGTATTCGTCATGGGAAAGCTCCGAGTGAGGGTGAATTAGAGGTATTAACCGCTCGGTATGATGCCATTGGACAATGGGATAATGTAAACTTACAAACAATGGGAGAGCAACAGAAGAAATCCCTTGAAACTCTCTTGGGGGTAGAAGATATATATTTGGCATATCTTCATAAACCTCATAGCATGGAACAAGCTATAAAGGCGATGGTTGATGCAGGTTATACATCTATTTTGAGTATAGTTACATCCCCTTTTTATTCTGTGGTGGGGACAGGCGCTTATGAACGTAAACTACGAGCTATATTACAAGAGTACAGCCATATATCTTTGGATAATATTCAGTCTTGGTGGGATAGATCTCAATTTATAGAATATTGGTCTTCTCGATTAGCTAATCTTAATCCAACGCAGGCTGATACAATATGTATTTTCTCGGCACACAGTGTGCCTGTTACAACAGTTGGTGATTATGTATTCCACATTACATCGGCTGCAGAGAAAATCGCAGAACGAGTAGATTTAAATCACTGGTGTACTGCGTGGCAAAGTGCTCCTCCTTATGGGGAGTGGTTAGGACCTACCATCGAAACTGTGATTGAACAGGCTCTTTTAGAGGGAGCAAAACGGATTATATGTGTTCCCTTTGGGTTTGTTAGCGATCATGTGGAAATATTATATGATAATGATATCCTATGTCGTAGAATCGTTGAGGCGACCGGTGCAGTATATGAACGTGTGCCGATGCCAAATGGTAATGCTCTATTTATGGAGGGGATGGCTGAGGCTATTAAAGAAAGGATTAACAAGTGAAGGTAACGATTGTTGGCGGTGGCCTTACAGGCCTTACCGTCGCCTATTATTTAGGACATGCTAAGCCAGATTGGCAGATACAACTTTATGAACAGGCTCCGCGCTTTGGTGGTAAAATTCAAACGCAACGGGTGGATGATTTTGTTGTAGAGTTAGGGCCGGACTCTTATTTGAGTCGTAAAACAGAAATGACAGATCTTGTTACTGACCTTGGCTTGGCTGAGACTCTTGTATCTAATGAAACTGGGCAGGCCTATGTATATGATCGTGGCTCAATGCATCCTATTCCAGGGGGCTCTATCATGGGGATTCCTACAGAGATGATGCCCTTTGTGAAAGCTACATTAATCTCCTGGGTTGGTAAACTTCGAGCAGGGCTCGATTATTTTAAAAGTCCATATTCTTTAGATGAAAATGGGGATGTATCTATTGGACACTTTTTCCGTTATCATTTAGGGCAAGAAATGATGGATAAATTAATTGAACCTTTATTGGCGGGCATCTATGGTGGTGATATCTATAAGATTAGTCTGTTATCGACATTTCCACATTTTATTCAAGTAGAGCAGAAATATGGGAATATGGTTAAAGGCATGATTAATGCAAAGATGAGCCATCAAAAGGCGGGGGTTTCTAAAGGAGCACAAGGGGCTGCTAATGTAGGTGATGTGCCGCGTGCTGGTAAAGATACGATGACAGATGCTCAGTTTGCAAATAAGCAAGCTGCTCAGTCTGTATCTACACAGACTAGCGGGGCCATGAAAGCTGCTAAGGGTACTGCATCACAGTCTGGTATGTTCCGTCAATTGATGGGCGGTCTTGAAAGTGTTATTAATGCTATTGTAGAGCAAATGCCGTCGAATGTTACTTTAACAACAGAGGCCCTCGTGTCTAATATATCTTATAAAGATTCTGTGTATCGATTTGATGTAAATGGACAACAAGTAACAACGGATATGCTCGTTTTATCAACGCCACCAGCAACATATAAAGCGTGGTTTACTGATGATGCTGGCTTTGATGGAGTTCGGAACATGGAGCAATCGAGTTGCGCCATTGCTATTATGGCCTTTGATAAATCTACATTTGATGGTGAGCTCAAAGGTTCTGGTTTGTTGATTACTCGTAAAACAGATACTCCATTAACAGCTTGCACTATACTAAATCAAAAATGGCCACAAACAACACCAGATGATAAAATTGTTCTTCGTGTTTTTATCGGTAAACCTGGTAATGATGTAGTAGAACGATATAGTGATGACGAACTTTCGGAAGTGGCTCTCAATGAAATTCAACGTATTATGAATTTCGAGGCTAATCCAGAATGGATTAAGATTAATCGCCTTATTCATTGCATGCCGCAATATAATGTAGGGCATCGTGCTGCTATCACAGCTGTTAGAGACCATGTAAAAGAGCATTACCCTAATTTGTATCTCATTGGGACACCATTTGATGGGATTGGAATACCGGATGGGGTAAAGCAGGCTAAGGAACTTGTGCAGCTGTTGTAATTCTACGTAGACGGTTCGGTATGGGCGCCAATAGGCTCCAGCTAGCTTAACGGTCTTCGGCCTAGGGCCTCGACCTACTAAAGTCGCCTATTGACACCCATACCTCACCTACTGTAGATTTCTTTAAACAACCGTAGTACAAGGTTCCTTTAGGCTAGTGTAGAGGGGAACGGTCTTCGGCCTAGGGCCTTGATTTGTTAAAGTGTTTTGATTTGTAAATGTTATTTTTATATATTTTGTGTGAAAAGGAGTGATTGTATGGGTAAGGCAATTTCTACTGTTGAGGGTTGGCATAGTCAACATATGGTATTTTCCATGGATTTTAGTGCCTGGAATTGTTTTGAAGCGGCTGAAAAAGAGAAGGCTCGTGCTGAGTTAAAGGCTTTTTTGGCTGAATTGGAGTCCATGCATCAAGCTAAGGAAGGCAGTTATGCTTTTTATGATGTAAATGGTTATAAAGGGGATTTGTTGTTGTGGATTTTGGCACCATCTCTTGATGAGTTAGCTAAATGGGAACGCAAATTCCGTCGACTTACTATTGCGTCTGTACTTGTACAAACATATTCTTATACATCTGTAACAGAGGTAAGTGCTTATGTAAAAGCAAAGCTTGATGTACCAGAGGTGGATGCTAAATTATATCCATGTGTACCAAAGGATAAATATATTTGCTTTTACAATATGACGAAAAAACGTGAAGGCAATGACAACTGGTTTATGTTGCCTCAAGAAGAACGTGGCCGTATGATGCGTGAACATGGCATCACTGGTAGACCATATCTTGAAATCTTATCTGAGTTCACTACAGGTGGCGTTGGTTTAGATGATTGGGAATGGGGCGTTACAATCCTTAGCGATGATGACATCCAATTCAAAAAAATCGTTTACGATATGCGTTTTGAAGAGGCCAGTGCTAGATATGGTATCTTTAGCGATTTCTATGTAGGGACGATTATAGATGATGCTCGTTTTGAAGAAATCTTTCAATAGATTAAACTAGTGCATCCCTAACATATTTTTAATAGGAAATGACGATCTATTTATGATAGTTAAATAGGTCGTCATTTTTGCATTATGTATACAAAATACGCATACGGCTATGATTTTACTGCAACTTAGGTTGCGGTTTTTATATTATCAATTTACAGTGGACTTTGGTATACTGTGTATAGACATTAAATTCTATAGAATATAAATTTTAGATGAGATATATGCAGTCTAATATAGCTATAGAAAGAATTTTCTAGAGATAGTTTGTAATTTATACTTTCACCAAGACCGAACGGAACGATGCCGCAGTGCTTGGATTGATCAAGTGATATGAAGGAGTGCACGTTATGGATATGAATCAGAGCACAATAGAGCAGCGACGTCTAGATCAGGCTAGACTCGAAGCCAATGGCATGTATAGTAGCCAATTTGAGAAAGATGCGTGTGGCATGGGTTTTGTCGTAAATATTAAAGGCAAAAAATCCCATAGTATCATCGATGATGGCTTGCGTATTTTAGAGCGCCTTGAGCACCGCGGTGGAGCAGGTGCCGATAAGGACACAGGGGATGGTGCCGGTATTTTGGTACAAATTCCACATGAGTTCTTTAAACGCGAATGCGAAGTGCTTGGTATCAACTTGCCTGCAGCAGGCGAGTACGGCGTAGGTATGGTCTTTGCCCATAAATATGAAAGCCTCCGTAACGAGCAAAAACGCATTTTTGAAGAGGTAGTACGCGAAGAAGGTCAAGTTGTTCTTGGTTGGCGCGAAGTGCCAGTTGATGGTACAAAGGTTGGTAAAGAAGCAGCTGCTATTCGCCCTTGGATGATTCAAATCCTCATCGGTAAAGGCCCAGACGTAACTAATAATAAAGAATTTGAACGTAAATTATATATTATTCGTAAATTAGCAGAAAAACGCATTGTTCCATTGAGCAAGGAATTATCTAGTGATTTCTATATTGCATCCTTGTCCTCTAAAACAATCGTATATAAAGGTATGTTAACACCTGGTCAATTGCGTGACTTCTACCTTGATTTGAGCGACCTTGACTTTACATCTGCGTTGGCAATGGTTCACTCTCGTTTTAGTACGAATACATTCCCAAGCTGGGCTCGGGCGCATCCTAACCGTTTCTTAGTGCATAATGGTGAAATCAACACAATCCGTGGTAATGTAAACTGGATCAATGCTCGTGAAGGTAAAGCAGAATCTCCATTATTCCCAGATATTAAAAAGGTATTCCCTGTAGTAGATGACAGCGGTTCTGACTCCGCTATGTTCGACAATACTTTGGAATTCTTGCACATGACAGGTCGTTCCTTGCCTCATGCGATTATGATGATGATTCCTGAACCTTGGGAACGCAACAATCTCATGAGCCAAGAAAAACATGACTTCTATGAGTTCAATAGCTTCATGATGGAACCATGGGATGGTCCTGCCGCTATGGGCTTCACTGATGGTACTGTTATCGGTGGCGTACTTGACCGTAATGGTTTGCGTCCTGCTCGTTACTATGTAACAACAGATGACCGAGTAATCATGGCCTCTGAAGTAGGCGTAGTAAATGAAAATGCTGAAAATATCCGCGCTAAAGGTCGTTTGGAACCAGGCAAAATGCTTCTCATCGATACAGCGGAACAACGTATCATTTCCGACGAAGAAATCAAACATCGTGTTGCTACTGAATTACCGTATGATGAATGGGTAAAAGAACACGTTATTCACTTGTCTGAAATTACACAAGCTGATGAAAGCGATATTCCAAAAGTTGAAGACTTGTTCAAAAATCAACAAGCCTTTGGGTATACTCAAGAAGACCTTGTTCGTATGATCGTGCCTATGGCAAAAGATGGTAAAGACCCTGTAGGTGCGATGGGTGCCGATGCGCCACTTGCTATCTTGTCCGATAAACCACAATTGTTATACAGCTACTTCAAGCAAATGTTTGCGCAAGTAACAAATCCTCCAATCGACTCTATTCGTGAGGAAATGGTTACATCTACGCGGGTTATGCTTGGTAACTCTGGTAACTTAACAGACCCTAATAAAGCTGGTACCTATGCGTTATCCATGCGTACACCAATTCTTACAAATCAAGAATTGGCGTCCATTAAGGCTCTAGACTGCCGTCGAATGAAATCTGTTACATTGCCAATCCTTTTCGACCCAACTAAGGGTGCGGATGGTTTGCGTGATGCGTTGACTGAATTGTGCGAAAAAGCCGAAGAAGCAGCACGTACAGAGCAAAATGTATTGATTTTATCCGACCGTGAAGTTGATGAAAATCATGCACCAATTCCAGCGTTGTTAGCTGTAGCAGCTGTTCATAATCACTTAATTAGAAAAGTATTGCGCACAGAAATTGGCCTTATCCTAGAATCTGGTGAGCCTCGCGAAGTACATCATTTCTGTACATTGATCGGTTATGGTGTAACAGCTATCAATCCTTACTTGGCTCTTGAAACCGTACGCGATTTACAAGCTCGTAAACGTCTTGGTGATATTACACCTGAAGAAGCAGAAAAGAACTACATTAAAGCAGCTGTAGGCGGCATTATGAAGGTTATGTCCAAAATGGGTATCTCCACAGTTCGTTCCTACCATGGTGCACAAATCTTCGAAGCTTTGGGCTTGAACACCAACTTTATTAATAAGTTCTTCGTAAATACACCAACACGTATTGGCGGTATTGGTCTTGTAGGCGTTGCCAATGAAGCATTGGCTCGTTATGACCGTGCTTTCAAATCCGACGAATCTGTGCTTGAACCAGGTGGTTGGTATGGCCCTGTAAGAGATGGGGAAGAGCATTTGTTCAACCCTAAAACAATTGATCTTTTACAAGAATCCCTTATCAACGGTGATTACGCAAAATATAAAGAATACTCTAAAGCGATTCGCAACGATTACCATGTAACATTACGTTCCTTGATGGAATTGAACTACCCAGTAGGCGGCGGTATTCCTATCGAAGAGGTTGAACCTGAAGAATCCATCGTAAAACGCTTTAAAGCGGGTGCTATGAGTTATGGTGCCATCAGTAAAGAGGCTCATGAAACGATTGCTATCGCTATGAACCGTCTTGGTTCCACATCTAACTCTGGTGAAGGTGGTGAAGACGTAGCTCGTTTCAAACCATTGCCAAATGGCGACAGCCTAAACTCCGAAGTAAAACAAATTGCATCTGGCCGTTTCGGTGTAACTGCGAACTACCTCATCCACGCTAAAGAATTGCAAATTAAATGTGCGCAAGGTGCTAAACCAGGCGAAGGTGGTCAATTGCCAGGTAAGAAAGTATACCCTGAAATCGGGAAAGCTCGTCACTCCACTCCAGGCGTTGAACTCGTATCTCCACCACCACATCATGATATTTACTCCATCGAAGACTTGGCTGAGTTGATTTACGATTTGAAATGTGTTAACAAAGATGCTCGCATTTCCGTTAAATTAACATCCGAAGCGGGCGTTGGTACTATCGCTGCTGGCGTTGCGAAAGCAAAAGCAGATAATATCTTAATCTCTGGTTACGATGGTGGTACAGGTGCGGCAGGCCGTACATCTGTAAAACACGCTGGTGTGCCTTGGGAATTAGGCTTGTCCGAAACACATCAAACATTGATGCTCAACAGATTGCGTGACCGCGTTAAATTGGAAGTAGACTCCAAATTGATGACTGGTTTTGACGTAGCCGTTGCGGCTATGCTTGGCGCTGAGTTATTCGGTTTCGGTACATTACCACTCGTTGCTGTAGGCTGTAAAATGGCTCGTGTATGTAACCTCAACACATGCCCTTATGGTGTAGCGACACAAGATGAAAAATTGCGTGCTCGTTTTACAGGTAAACCTGAGTACGTAGAAAACTTGATGATCTTCATCGCTCGTGAATTGCGTGAAATTATGGCTCGCTTAGGCATACGCTCCGTAGCTGAACTAGTAGGCCGTATCGACCTTGTTCGTCAAAAATCTCAAGACGATAACTTTAAATTGTCTCGTGTTGACCTTAAACGCGTATTGTTCCACCCATACATCGATGCATCTGTAGGTCATATGCACATGATTGACCAAGATCACGAATTAGAACGCACATTGGACATGTCCAAGCTCTTGCGTATGTGCCGTCCTGCCATTGAGGACCAAAAACCAATTCGCGCTAAATTGGCTATCAACAACATTAACCGTGTTGTAGGTACCTTGGTTGGTTCTGAGGTGACACGTCGTTATGGTGAAAGCGGCTTGCCAGATAACACAATCAAGTTGAACTTTGAAGGCTCTGCTGGCCAATCCTTTGGTGCTTTCATTCCTAAAGGCATGACATTAGAACTTGAAGGTGATGCGAACGATTACCTCGGTAAAGGCTTGTCTGGTGGTACAATCACTGTATATCCGCCTAAGAAATCTATTTTCGAAGCGGACGAAAACATCCTTATCGGTAACGTTGCCTTCTATGGTGCTACATCTGGTACAGCCTACATTAACGGTGTTGCTGGTGAACGTTTCGCTGTTCGTAACAGTGGTATCACTGCTGTTGTGGAAGGCTTAGGCGACCATGGTTGTGAATACATGACTGGTGGCGAAGTACTTGTACTTGGTAAAATCGGTCGTAACTTCGCAGCAGGTATGTCCGGTGGCTATGCGTACATCCTCGATTGTGATGAACGTTATGTAAATACAGGCCTCGTAGAATTACGTCCTGCTAATAATGATGATCTTAAACGCATTAAAGAATTGGTAGAACAACACGTATTGCATACTAACTCCGCTAAAGGTCGTCACATCCTGGAAAACTGGAATAACTTTGTAAATAGATTTACAAAAGTTGTACCTGTAGCATACGAAGAAATGCACGCTGCTATTGAACGCTATAAAGAACAAGGCTTATCCTTGGAAGAAGCACAATTAGCTGCATTTAAAGAAAAATATGCAAAATAATTTCTAATCTAACTGAATATTCTTTAGATAAGATATATGAAATGCCTCTATAGCTTTGACTATAGAGGCATTTTCATGTATAATATTTGTATTGCAATATTGGATCATGGCAGTTCTCGGGCCTGTGCAATGGGGGCCTGTGAATCGTGTCAGGACTGAGAGGTAGCAGCACTAAGCGGTAACCTTCATGTGCCACGGGGAACCCGGGGGCTGTCGTGATCGAATATTGCAAGGCGGCCTTTGGGGCCGTTTTTTTATAGAGGGTTTGAAAATGTTATAGAATTTTGTATAATGAGTATGAAGTGAGGTGATTTTCTATGGCAAAGGCATCAGATGTAGCTAAGTTAATGATTGAAATTGCAAATAGTAATCCTAATGAGGATTTAATGACTAATCTTCGCTTGAATAAGCTTTTGTATTTTGCACAAGTTGGTAGTTTAAAGCGTTTAGGCTATTTACTTATAGAAGATGAATTTGAAGCTTGGAAGTTCGGACCAGTTGTAAAACAAATATATGATTCATACAAAATGCATGGACGGAATGGGATTCCAACTACTCCTTGTAATAGGGAATCCTTAACCAGAGAAGAACAATTATATATAATTGATGTTGTTAGAACCTTTAGTCCAAAATCGACATCTACATTGGTTAGTGATAGCCATTTATTGGGTGGGCCATGGGAAAAAGCTTATACTTCTAATGAAACAATAATATCAAAAGACTATATAAAAGATTATGATAATAAGGCTATTGAGATAAAGCCATTTAAAAGTAAATTTAAAGATACTGATTTTATTGGGTATAGAAATGAGTCTAATATATTAGTACTACCGAAGGAATTGGATTATGCCGAATGAATGGGAAGTTTGGTGGGCCACAGTAGCCTTTGAAGACTATGATGGTAGTAAAGTTAGACCGGTTATAGTTTTTGAAAATCGAGAGGCGTATATATTATCTTTAAAAGTTACTAGTCATCCACCAAGACGAAATTATCAAGGGGAATTTGAGTTATTGCGTTGGGATGTGGCCGGATTAGAGGTTCCCTCAACTGTTCGCTTAAGTCAACCACTTCAATTAAGGGAATCTGATTTTATTAGTAAAATCGGTGAATTGGATCCTCTAGATGTTTATGGAATTCAACAACGATTAGAGTTAATGTGATAAGAGGCGGCCCGTTATAAACGGGTCGCTGTTTTTATTATTGTCTTTAGACTGATTCGTGACGTAGTCGCGAATCATAAAACCACCCGCTATGCGGGTGCGGCAACGAAAGTTATACAAAAAAATCACCTTGCTTAAGTATAATGTAGGTGTTTAAGCCGCATTATATGCAAAAGAAAGGTGATTTTATATGGCAACAAAGACACAGAGTCTTGCGCACACAAAATGGTTATGCAAATACCACATAATATTTATACCTAAGTATAGACGTAAAGTTATATATAATCAATACAGAAATAGTTTACGTGAAATACTGAGACGTTTACGCGAATATAAGGGCGTCAAGATTATAGAGGGGGAGCTTATGGCAGATCATGTGCATATGCTAGTATTAATCCCCCCTAAAATATCAGTTTCATCTTTTAGGGGATATTTAAAAGGTAAAAGTGCACTAATGATGTTCGATAAACATGCAAAATTAAAGTATAAATTTGGAAATAGACACTTTTGGTCTGAGGGGTATTATGTAAGTACAGTAGGTTTAAATGGAGCTACCGTAAAAAATATATATGTGAGCAAGAGTTACATGACCAAATGAAAGATAAACTTAGTGTAAAAGAATATGAGGACCATTTTAAGGGTAGCAAGTAATACATATCCCCTTTAAGGGGACTGTTACGAGTCAATGGCTATGCGGCTTGAGCGTAGTGAAAGCCAGCGCCTTTAGACGCTGACCTAGTACTACGGGCTTATAGCCCGTGAGCAAACCACCCGTTTTACGGATGGTTCTGATTATATGGTATAATAAAGTATTATTATTTTCAGAAAATTTACAGGAAAAAGGGGGTGTTCCAATGGCATATATGGCGTTATATCGTAAGTACCGTCCACAGACGTTTACCGATGTAGTTGGGCAGCATCAGGTTAGTGATACATTGATGCGGGCTATCCGCGAGGATAAGGTGGCCCATGCGTATTTGTTTGCAGGTCCTCGTGGGACTGGTAAAACGAGTATGGCCAAGATTTTTGCTCGTGCCATTAACTGTGAACAGGGCCCTACGGATCATCCTTGTAATGAATGCAGCGTATGCAAATCGATTTTGAGTGGTCAATCTATGGACGTCCTTGAAATTGACGCCGCATCAAATCGTGGTATTGATGAGATTCGTGCTCTTCGTGAAAGCGTCAAATTTATGCCTGTAGAAGGGCGTAAAAAGGTATTCATCATCGACGAAGCACATATGCTTACCAATGAGGCCTGGAATGCTTTATTGAAAACCATAGAGGAACCACCGGATCACGTGATGTTTATCTTTGCTACTACAGAGATTGAAAAGTTACCAGTAACAATCGTATCTCGCTGTCAACGTTATACCTTTAGACGTATTACGTCTGATGATATTGCACAGCGTTTACAATATGTAGCAGAAAAAGAAGGCTTTGCGTTAGAGGCAAATGCGGCGCGGCTTATCGCAGTTCATGCAGATGGTGGCTTGCGTGATGCGTTGAGTATTTTAGACCAATGTGTGGGCATGGCAAGTGATGAGATTACGCCTGCTGTAGTAGAGGAATTAATTGGTCTTGTTAGTAAAGATTGGATTATTCGTTTCCTAACAGCACTACACAATGGGGATGGTCCAGCTGTGTTGAAAAATATTCAAGAAGCACTTAGTGAAGGCCGTGATAGTGCTCAAATCATGGAGGCTCTTACGCAGCATTTGAGGGCTTTATTAATTGTCAAGGTAGCACCAGATGCAGAAGAACTAAAGGTTTATGATTCGTTCCGAAACGAGTTTTTAGATCAAGCGCAAATCATTGAGTTTGGTACGATTAATCAATATATTAAACAGTTACAATCCATCATGAATGATGCGAAACAAGTGGATAATCCACGAACGGTTATTGAAATGGGTTTATTGGTACTATGTGCTGGTATATCTAAGGTTCATGACGATGTGGAGACACGTTTATCTGCATTGGAACTTTCAGAGCGAGATGCTCGTGAAGGTGTTTTGAACCGGCTGGCTAAATTGGAACAGCAAGGCCCTACGATAGCAGCACCGATTAATTTTGTTGCAACGCCTAGTGCTTCGCGGTCAACATTGGCAGATGATGACTTTATTCCACCACCTATGGAAGAGTATGAATCTGTTACGATTCATGAGGTGCCAACAAATTATACACCGAGTCCTAGTGTGGCCGAGTCGATGCCTAGTGGGGCTGCAAAAAACTCTATGACTGGCATGACACCGCCACCTATGAAAGGAATGGTGCCGCCACCTATAGCGGGGGTGGGGAACACACCACCACCTATGACAGGAAAGACATCGCCAAGCAGAACGACGGCGCATAAGCCAATGCAACAGAGAAAAAGCACTGGTATTAGCCAAACGGCAGTCATTGGAGAAACAATGGTGACTGCAGTAGAATATGGAACCATTCATGGTACTGTGATAAAATATCTAAAGGACAGCGATAGAGGTTTCGCTTCAAATATTGCTGGGCAGGGACAACTTATTTATGTAGACAGAGAAAAGGCCGTATTAGCTTTTGAAAAAGGGCTTTATCTTAATTTGGCTGCTAATGAGGCTAATCGCAAAGAAATCGCTGTGGCCTTCCAATATGCTTTAGGCTATGTTGTGTCTGTAGAAGTGGTTGATTCTGCAACTGAGGTATTTATAGAGTATAAGACGGCGAGTGGTGTTGGCTCCAATAAGGCAGTACCACCCAAACGGACTCAGTCTGTAACTGTTGTACCGTCAACGCCAGCACCGGTAGAAGCTCAGTTACTAGGTGATACAAGCAAAACTGCTAAGCCTAGTGTGACTAGAACAGAATCGCCTGCCAGTGATATAAAGCCTAAAGAACCTATGAGCTCTGAAGCAAGAAATGATGCTAAACAGGCAGCTTTGGCGGCTCTAGCAGCAAAAGGGATTATGCCATCTAGTAACAAGGTGGATACTGATGCATCTATAGCTAAACCAACTTCTCATGATGATGGGGGAATCCCTGTTATGAGTCTTGATGGCACACAGGTTATGACTGAAGATGGTGAAGTGATCAACCGCCCTATGGATAGTGGTGCAACCGTGGAGGTAGAAGCTGTCCCAAAGCGTGAATACCAGTGGGACCCATCTAATATGGGCGTTGAGGAACAACAAAACCCACTGTTAGCTAAAACATTAGAAAAACTTTCAGAAGACCATGATATTTATGTAGAGGTTATTGAAGAGTAATATTAGATTATTTTCACATCATCGTGAATATAGATACATTATTTTATTGTTAATACGGACTTTCACAGTCCTATAAGGAGGAAATACAATGTTCGGTAAAGGTATGGGCAATATGGCAGGCATGATGAAAAAGGTTCAAAAAATGCAAGCTGACATGCAAAAAATGCAAGAAGAGTTAAAAACTCGCACTGTAGAGGCGTCTGTAGGTGGTGGTGCAGTTACCGTAGTAATGAATGGCGAAAAAATGATTGAATCTTTAAAATTGAACCCATCTGCAGTTGATCCTGAAGATGTAGAAATGCTTGAAGATTTGGTAACTGCTGCTGTTAATGAAGCAAGTAAAAAAATTGACGACTTGTTAGCTCAAGAAATGGGCAAAGTAACAGGTGGTCTTAACTTGCCAACAGGTTTATTCTAAATGATAAATGCATTAGAACGGCTCGTAGAACAGTTGCGCAGATTGCCTGGTATCGGTTCTAAATCAGCCCGTCGCTTGGCATACCATCTCGTTGAAATGCCTCAAGAAGAGGTGGATAGCTTGGTAAATACCATTGTTGAAGCAAAAGGGGCAACCCGCCATTGTTCTATCTGTTTTAATTTATCCGCTCAGGACCCTTGTGAGTTTTGCTCTAATCCTAATCGCGATCAAACTACGATTATGGTGGTAGAGACATCCCGTGATGTCATTGCCCTTGAACGCAGTGGTGATTACAAGGGGTTATACCATGTATTAGAAGGCGCTTTATCTCCGTTGGAGGGCATTGGCGCCGAAGACATTCGCGTTAAAGAGCTTATCGCACGCTTGCGTGATGGTGTTGTACAGGAGGTTATCCTTGCAACAGATCCTGATATAGAAGGGGAAGCAACAGCTCTCTACTTAGCTCGTCTACTAGCTCCAAGTGGCATTAAGGTAACGCGTATTGCTCGTGGTGTTCCTGTAGGTGGTGACATCGAATATGCTGATGAATTAACCTTGGGTGGTGCCGTTGTGAACCGCCAAGAAATGAAAGGATAATATGGAAGTATCACTTGCGTCATTACTCGCGTCACCTATTGCTTCGACAGCTATAGCTATACTAGTTGTTGTTATTGCATTTAAGCTTGCCTTTTATACGATAAAGAAGGTAATCGTAAATGTAGTACTAGGCCTTGCGACATATATGGTTTGCATTCATGTGTTAAATATACCAATGGATATTGGCATTGGCATTTGGGCTTTAACCGTATTATTTGGTCCAATACCAATGGCATTAGCTGCGCTATATCACGGCTTATAATATAAGGAGAGGGTATCATGGTTATCAATAGCGAACAACAACGCGTCATCGATGAACTAGATAGAAATATCCTCTTGTTGGCGTCCGCTGGGACGGGAAAAACGAATACTTTGGCTTATCGGGTGGCCCATATTATTGAAAGTGGCCGTTGTGAAGCGCATCAGATTTTGTGCATGACCTTTACCAATAAGGCTGCACAGGAGATGAAGGCGCGCATTGAAACCCTCGTTGGCCAAGCTGCAAAGGCTGTGGAGATTAGTACGTTCCACAGCTTTTGTTTTTACGTTCTTCAACAAGAGGGCAAACGAGATGAGTCCCTGTATTCAGATGTGACCATATTTGATGAGGAAGATTGCAAAGAGCTTTACGTGCCCTTTAAACCACGAAATATGAGAGATATGAACTTTGCTAGTCTTATTAGTGTAGTGAAAGAATATCGTTCCGTATATGGCTTCTATTCTGATTCCATGATAGAGGATTATAAACAGACTATTCAGCGGTTGCAGTGTGAGCAGTCTAAGCAAATAGAGAAATTATTCTACAATTACAATACGCTTGCTAGTGATGAATTGTCAGAGTTTTGGACTCGTGGTCATGAATGGATTGCTCGTTATGATGAAAGTTTACAATCTGTTCACGGCGTTGATTTTACTGATTTAATCTGTGGTGTGCATCGACTATTTCAAAATCCAGATATTCGAGAACGCTGGCGTAGTCGCTATCAATATATTTCCGTTGATGAAATGCAAGATACGGGCTCATTAGAATATAAGGTTATGGAAATGCTATGGGAAGGCAATCATGTTCTTTTGTGTGGGGACTATTTCCAAACAATCTACGAATGGCGCGGCTCAGACCCATTCCGCTTATTGGAGGAATTTACCTATGATTTTAATCCTCTAAAAATCATATTCTATAAAAACTATCGCTCTAATAGAACTTTATTTACAATGGCTTTCAAAACTTTGCAACATATGTTTCCTCAACTCGTAGGTGACGTATACGATGAAATGCCCGAGGCTGATAGTGCCAGTGATGGCGCCCCTATTCTTGTAAAAGGTTGTCGCAATGAATATACGGAGTCAAAATTTATTTATGACCGTATCTGTGCCCTTTCAAGGGATGCATCTGTAGGTGTGTTGGTTCGAGATAATCGCAAGGCACAGCGTTTAAGTGAACAGTTTGAACGATATAATCAAGATAAGCCAGAATCTGAACGTCGTCCGTTTATGATTATTGATGAATATAAATTCTTCCGCCGTCAGGAAATCAAGGATATCATGGCGTACTTTAAGCTCTTGATGAATCCCAATGATGCGGTTAGTGCGAAACGCATTATTAAACGCTATGTATCGGGCATTGGCGACGCGCGTATTCGCGATATTGAAAGTCCCAAAAATCGTAGTGTAGGGCTAAAATTGACGGATTTTATGGACATGCCCATCTTTGAAGTTGAGCCATATGCTAAATTGGTAGCTGGGCTTGAGGCGGGCGAGGTTGTAGTATACGATGTGGAAAGTACGGGTACCGATACGACACAGGACCGGATTATACAAATCGCAGCTATGCGCATCGATAAAAATGGGCAAGAAATAGAACGATTTGAACGGTTTATCAATCCAGGAAAATCAGTAGGTACATCTCAATTAGTGCATGGTTTTACAGATGAATATTTGGCCGAATATGGCGAAAGCCCTGAAATTGTTTTAGAGGCTTTCAAAGAATTCTCTAAGAATCGTATTATCGTTGGTCATAATGTAAACTATGATATTAGTATCTTGAGCCATGAATTAGCTCGTTATAACTTGGGTGAACCGCATTTTAAGGCTGTATATGATACGTTAGATATTTTTAGACGATTCTATCCTACGCTAGAAAATCATAAGTTAGGATTTTTATCGAGTCATTTTCCGATTAATCATACACCAACGCATAATGCGATGGATGACATCATAGCTACAGGTCAGTTACTGATTTACGCAGTCCATGAAAATATAGTGCCTACTACGACAAATCGCATGGTGGCCATCAATCAATATAAGTCTGCTTTTACAACGATAGCATCTCAAATGGCCACATTGCGAAGAAAGATGCACACTGATAATCCTACGGATTTATTGGCCTATATTATGAACCAAATGGGCGTGCTAGCGTATTATAAGAGCCATGGTGAAATGGCAAAAGTTGAGCACATACGCGAGCTATACCGCATTATGGAATCTTTGGATAAAGAATATAAGGGTACGACAGGCTTGGCTCGTCTTAATCATATTTTGCAATTAGCTGCCTTGACGGCTGGTGAACCGCAGCAAATGACTAAACAGTCTAAAATCCCAATTATTACAGTTCATCAAGCAAAGGGAAGTGAATTTGATTATGTGTTCTTGGCTGGTATGAATCAAGGTGTTTTCCCTAGTTTTATGTCCCTACGCGAGGGCAATGAGGATGAAGAAAAACGCTTGTTCTATGTGGCCATTACGCGACCAAAACAGGAGCTGGTTATTACCTATACCAATGAATCACAACGGGGCCAAGGCACAGCGCCAAGTGCATTCCTTGATTATATGCCAAGGGATGTAAAACTCGTAGAAAGGAGTATGTAATGGCACGAAAAACGCATAGACCAGATGATATTTTTTGGTCAGTTACTACCCAGGATATAGAATCTATACAACATGCAACTACAGATGCTATAACATTAGGGCAACTGTTAGATACTAAATATCCAAGAAAAGCGATGGTAAAGTTATTTGATGAGAAATTAATCCATGTAAATGGTCACAAAGCAACACCTCATACAGAGGTTGCCGTAGATGATGAAATTTGGATAGCTATGGCCAAAGAGAAGATCGATCATGAGCCAATTGCAATGGATTTACATATTCTCTATGAAGATGACGATTTGCTCATTGTGGATAAGCCTGCCGGTGTTACGGTAAACTCAAAAGATCAAGTATCCCTTGCTAATGGCATTGCCCATTATTTTATGAAACATGGTATTAAGCGAAAAGTACGTTTTTTGAACCGTCTTGACCGCGATACAACAGGCTGTATTGTAATTGCTAAAAGCGGTCTAGCCCAAAGCTTATATCAACAACAAATGGATGATAATACCTTTGAAAAATGGTATATGGCTGTTGTTGAAGGGATTATCGACACCGATGAGAACTCTTTAGTTTTACCTATGGCTAAGAGTATAGATGGGGTTCATTATGAAGTAAATCCACAAGGGAAAGAAACACGGACTGATTTTACCGTTTTGCATCGTTATCCAATGGAGGCTGTGGATAACTTTGTGCATAACTCATATGATACTGTGGATAGAAGTATAAAAAGTGTGGATATAAATATGGGAGGTGTGGATAAACAGACTAGAACTGTGGATAATTCTGTGTATAACTTGGAAAATCGACCTTGTACAGAGGTGGCAGTTCGCTTATATACTGGTAAAACTCATCAAATTCGAGTAGCTTTTAGCCATATGGGACATCCTTTAGTGGGAGATACCTTATATGGTGCTAAACGTACAGGGAAACCATTTGCCTTACGGGCTATGAAAGTTATTTTTACACATATGCGTTCTGGTAAACGGGTGACGGTTGAAGCCAAAGAGATGTTGTGAAATATATTTTATTGTTTCTTTTAAGTAATAAGAATATAAAAATACCTTCTAATTGAGAAATGAGAATGACTGATAAGTTCAGTAAAATCAATGGATTTCTAATTTTTATTATCAAAAACATAGTGACAAATGATAATCCATAAGCTATAATACATATAAAAGGAAATATGTACAAGTAGTTAGTAATATACATAATGTGTAAGAGGTGTAGTATGATTTTACAAGAAAATAGTGCAGCACGTAATCGGGGGATTACGCTTGCTAGTATAAAAGGTATTATAGGTAACGTCGTTCTCGTTATTTTTAAAATGATTGTAGGCCTTGCGTCTAACTCTATCGCCATCATCCTTGATGCGGTAAACAACTTAACAGACGTTTTGTCCTCTGTATTGACCATCGTTGGTACAAAATTAGCAGCTAAGGGTGCCGATAAGGAGCATCCATTTGGTCACGGTCGTATAGAGTATATGACCACTATGGCGATTGCTTTCATCATTCTTGGTGCAGGCATTGGATCACTTAAGGAATCCATAGAAAAAATTATTCATCCAGAGGTATCTACCTTTGATATCCCAAGCTTGGCGATTATCGCCGTTGCTATTGTTGTGAAAGTAGTGATGGGCCGTTATATTAAGGCACAAGGTGAGAAATACAAATCTGATGCCCTTGTAGCATCTGGTATAGATGCGCTCTTTGATGCGGTGATCACCTTTGCTACATTAGTATCTGCAGCGTTAGTATTCTTCTTTGACTTTGATATTCAAGGTTATGTAGGTGCGGCTATCTCTGTTTTAATTTTGAAGGCTGCTTATGACATTTTAAAAGAAATGTATAATCACTTGCTTGGCGTTCGTGCAGATGATAACTTAGTTCGTGAAATTAAAGAAACTATCGCTCAACATCCAAATGTGGGTGGTGTATATGATTTAGTATTAAATAGCTACGGTCCTGGTGAAACCATTGGTTCCGTTCATATTACAGTGCCAGATACGATGACTATGGCTGATATTCATCCACTAACAAAAGGCATCGCCGTTCATATCTATAAAAAATTTGGTATTGCTATGACCGTTGGCGTATATGCTGAAAACCAACCAAGTGTAGAAGTACTTGAAATAAGACAAGCTCTCGACCAAGTTGTAAGTTTATATACAAATGTAGTACAAGTACATGCGTTCTACGTACAAGAAGAAAAGAAGGTTATCTACTACGATATTATCTTTGACTTTGATGAAGAAGATCCGCATGGTACATTAGAAAAAATTAAAGCAGAAATGCAAAAACGCTGCCCTGAATATACACAATTTGCTATTGTAGATACTGATTTTAGTAACTAATATAAGTAGGATTTTTTATAGCCTGATTTTGATAATGTAGGACAATTTTATAGCTGGGGAAATCCAAAAGGCTGTTACCAATGACAAAGGTGTTACTGGTAGCAGCCTTTTTTATACTAGAGCCTTAGATATATACTTGATAATTAAAGCTATAATTACTATAATAGATTTTATAAAATATAATTTATATCGTATTTTATATATAGTTTTGGAGACTCACATGAATAAATTAGCATTATCTACATTAGCTGTTATGACTGCTATTAGTATTTTTGGTGTACAACAATCAGAGGCTAAGAACGTAAAGTCAGACCTTGCAATGGCTAACATACAAATTCCTATGAATGATGAAATCTCAATAGGTAATGGAACAACAAAAGAAATCAACAAAAGAACACAAAAGTTAGTTGATAACCTAGCAGTATCTACTAGGGCTATGATTAAGAAAGAGTGGAAAACAATCTATATCAAGGCTATCCCATCTGATAATATAGCAACGGTTCGTTTCTACTATACAGATAAAATGGGGCAGGTCTATAGTGGACAAACTATTAAAAATACAGGTTTATCTAGTGGTAAATACCGTGCAGGCATAGTGCGTCAAACACAGGCCTTACAAGACTTGTATAGGTATTTACAAGAGACAAATCAATCAATACCATCTTCCATAGATATTATCGTTACTAATGAGGGCCGTCGAATTAAAACGATTATGAATTATGACGAAGATATCAAGGATATTTCGATGTATCAATACTATTATGAACAATTAAATTTTCCTAATATGAAATAAGATGGACATAGAGGCTGTAAGAAAATAACCCATTCATAGTTAAAAGAAGTTATAACAGAATAGCCCTTTAAATTTAAAAAGCTATTAGTTGATTGCATATAATGAACCGACCCCTTAATGTTAGACCCAAAATCTTAACGTTAAGGAGGTCGGTTCAATCAACTAATAGCTTTTTGTGTTATGATATTTTGATAAAAGACACAGCCCCTTAAATTACATAGTCATCAGACCCGTCATTATCTTGTTTTTGGTATTGTTTTTTTACACCTGCTAGGTCGAGAAGTTCTTCTTCAAGAGAATCTTCATCGCCTGTATTAAGCATGGAGTAGAAAGCCCATAGGATAATGAACCATACTGGTGTAAAGAATAGTGCAACCCTTGTATCCTCATTCAATGCTAAGATTAGAAGGATGAATGCGAAGAAAGCAAGAATAACATAATTCATTACAGGGTATAGAGGCATTTTGAATTTAGATTTAGCCGCTAATTCTGGAGTTGTTTTGCGGTATTTCAAGTGGCATATAACCATGATGGCCCAAATGAAGATGAAGCAGAATGTAGAAATGGATGTAATCATAACGAATACTGCTTCTGGCATAACATAGTTAAGTACAACAGTAGTGAGTAGTACCGCAGCAGAGAAGATGGTCGCTTGATATGGTACGCTGCTGTGTGTTAAGTGGCGCATTGATTTAGGTGCGTGACCACGTTTTGCAAGGGCGTAGATCATACGGCCTGTACTAAAAATACCAGAGTTTGTAGCTGATGCGGCAGAGGTAAGCACAACAAAGTTAACGATACCTGCTGCCGCTGTAATGCCAACTCCTGTAAATACGGCCACAAATGGGCTTGCAGCAGGGTTAACAGCTGTCCATGGGTAAATACTCATGATGATCGCTAGAGAGCCGATATAGAACAAGATAATACGTAAAGGAATATTATTGATGGCCATTGGAATTACTTTTTCTGGATTCTCTGTTTCGCCGGCTGTCAAACCTACTAGTTCAATACCTGTGAAGGCAAATACTACCATTTGGAATGATAAGATAAAGCCCATCGTTCCATTTGGGAACCATCCTCCATAATTCCATAAATTGCTAAAGGAGGCAGCTACACCTGCATCGGTACTAAAACCAGAGAAAATCATGATTATACCGATAATAATAAGAGAGACGATGGCAATAACTTTAATCATGGCAAACCAGAATTCCATTTCCCCAAAGTGCCTTACAGCCGTTAAGTTCATTAGTAACAGTGCTATAAGTACTATTAGGGCTGGAACCCATTGGGGAAGCCACGGTATCCAGTATTGCATATACAGTCCCACGGCGGTTAAATCGGCCATGGCAAGTGATAGCCAACAGAACCAGTAAGTCCATCCTGTAATAAATGCCGCTCGATCACCTAAATAGTCCTCTACAAAATCGATAAAGGAATGGTGATCCAGATTGGATAATAATAATTCACCTAATGCCCTCATTACAAAGAAACATATAAGACCAGTAATGAGATAAGCAAAGAGAATAGATGGACCAGCTAAATGAATAGCACGACCGGAGCCTAAGAATAAACCTGTACCAATGGCACCGCCGATAGCGAGCAATTGTACGTGCCGATTCTTAAGGCCCCGTTCTAACTGATGCGTGTCAGACATGATAAAGACCTCTTTTCTACAAACTATCTACAAATATAAAAAGCCATGGATAACCATAGCCTTTATACTCTATAGAATGAATAAAACTATTGTTTTATAATACAGTATCTATTGTAAGATGTCAAATGTATTTTTACAGTAGACATATCCTGCAAATAGTATTATTAACATACGAATAAAAGAAAGTGTATTCATACTTTTAAAAGCATACTATGCGTTAAAAGGTTTCATAATTTGCTATAATAGTTGATAGATTATCTTTTACGTGAAACCGTGGAGGTTATTATGAGACGACAAGACCGAAGAGTTACAGAGATAGAAGAGATTAAGGGCATTTTAAATAGCACTCGTATCATTCACCTAGGCATGATGGATAGTGATTACCCTTACGTGGTGCCCTTACATTTTGGATATGAATTTATAGATGAGGTACTTTATATCTATGTACATGGCCATTATGAGGGAAAGAAGTTTAGTTTGATTCAAGCGAATCCACATGTATTTATTGAAATTGATGGTAGTGACGAAGCCCTCGTTTCAGGTGGGGATATACCATGTAAATATAGCTCGGTTTACTCTAGTGTGATGGGTCGTGGTGAGGCTACCTATTTAGAGGCTATTGATGAAAAGTCTCATGGCTTACAAGTATTGATGAAACATCAGACAGGTCGTGAATTTACTTTTACGGAAGCCATGGTAAACTCTGTAGGCGTAGTTCAAATTAAAATTGTCGACTATACGGCCAAAAGACGAAGACAACTTGAACAAGATGCTATTATGCCTCCCTTAACTAAATAATGATACAACAATCCTATTGAACTCTATTATGATATAGCGTTCAGTAGGATTTTTTATATCGAATCTAAGCATTAGATACATTATTTGGTTGTGACGATGCTTTCACAAAAGGAAAGATAAAAGTTTTATGAAGTAGCTAGAGCTACAGAAACGGTAGCTTGATTTTGATATAAATAAGAAAATATATCATTATATGTGTGGAGTATATTATAAATTTTTGTAATAGGAGAGAATATGAAGAAAACTATAGGTAAATCAATTTTTGCTGCTATAGCTGTTGGTTTAGTATCTATAAGCTATGTATCCGCAGATACTGTTGATCAGTCTGTATCGATTAATCATTCTGAGGCCGCAGCTAAGTCTAAAAATGTTACGCCAAACATGAATAATGCTTCTCCAATTAAACAAATACCAAGAGCGCAATTGGTAGGCTGGCCTTTAATGACTCAAGACAGTGCACGTAACTTTAAGGGGATAGTAGAGGCTACTCAGAAATTACCGTATGAGGCTGAGGCACCTAGTTATATACCTTTTGGATATCAGCTTTATACAGCACGTCTTGATCGAAATGATGTACTAGAGGTTGTATATTACAAAAAAGGTACACCCATCTATCAGGCTGGGAAAAAGTTTATTACTAATGCTATGGCCTATCGAATGGGCTATTCCGTGGATACCGTAAGAGATACAGCGTATATTCCTGCAGAGTATAAGGACTATGAGTGGTCTGAGCAAGGTGAATCTGGCAAGGTGTATTATACAGGTGAGCCAGGAGTACAATTGATCCGTAGCATTACGTGGACGGAAGGTGGCATGGCGTACTCCTTATTCTTCTTAGAACCTGTGAAAGCAGTTGATGCTGAATTCTATAAGGAACATGTGGTACCTGTAAAAAATATAGATAGCTCACGTTATGAATTATTAGGAAACTATCCGGTTACGAAGATTTCAAACAAAACAATTGATGAATATAATAAAGAACGAATGATTCCTTAGCAGATAAATGGGATGATATACAAACCGTATCTAGAATAATATATTGTGTAATAGCGGCGAAATCTGTAACCGCTCGAAGAGGAGAGAATATGAAGAAACTAATAACATCTGCTGTTTTATGTGCCGCGATGGCTACTACAGTAAGCACCTTTGGCGTACAGCCAGTTAGTGCTACATACCCATTAATTGATAAAAATGGTAACACCGTTCCTGTTGAACGAGATGTAGATAATAAAGAGCTCATCGATGATAATAAAAAACTCGCTGATCGTTATCGTTGGTATGATCAAGTTGATGATTATGATTTAGTTAAAACTAATATTGAGAGTACCGCGCAGGAATTTGGCTATCCTATGCAAGTTCCGTCTTATATGCCTAAAGATTATGCAGTACGTGATGTAAAAGCCAAGGACCATGACGTATTAGAAATCGTTTATACAGAAACGGGCCGTGATGGGGAATTTGGTCCGAAGCTAACCTTCTCTAATACAGACATTGTATATCGTATGGGTTGGGCTATCGATACAGTGGTAACGCCTATATTAGAAAAGACAAATTACAACGCTAAGGATGCAGTTAGCTTTATTACCCCTAATGGGACCGCTGTACATACGTTAAGTCCTAGTAAAGACTCTATTAAAATTGCTTACTGGGAAAAAGATAATAAAGTTTATATGCTTTACTTTGCTTCTTTAAGAAACCAAAGCTTTGTAAGCAAAATTGTAGACTCTGTAGGTCCTTTGAGTAACGTAGCCACTGATGATACTCGACTACGTAGTGACCGCAATGATAATCAAAATGTTGAAGAAAACGATGCGAAAAAGGTTACACAAAATGATGAGCCGGATTGGCCTCCTTATGAAACGATTGGGTTACCATTGCGTACACATACGAATTCTGTGTGGCCTATACTTACCAGCAAATCCATCGGTTTACCTAGCGGTGTAATTAATGCATCTCATAAGATGTCCTATGACGTATCTGTACCAAGTTATTTACCTCTTGGCTATACATACTATGCTACACATTTTTATGACAATGATGTATTAGAAACTGTATATTGGAAGCAAGGTAAAGAGTATCAAGAGCGCAGCGGTCGTTGGGTAAATCATACTATGGTCTTCCGCATGAGCTACTCTATGGATACTGTATGGCCTGAAGAATATATTCCAATGGAGTATCATGACGTACAGTGGAGTGACTCTACTCCAATAGGCGAGGTTCACTATACAGGGGATGTAGATAAGGGCTTAGTACGCAGTGTTACGTGGTACAAGGATAATATGGCGTATTTCTTGTTCTTCCAAGTACCTGTGAAAGCATCTGAAGCAGACTTTTATAAAGATCATGTAGTACCGTTAAAAGATATCGACCTAAGTCGTACAGACTTAATTGGAGTTAAAACAATTAGATAACACAGTACAGTAATATAACTTAGAATATAATAAGGCATTAGTAAATGACTATAATGTAATAGCACATACTACAAAAAGAACCTATCTCGCAGATATCTAGCAATGTAGTGAACCCCAAAAGTCTAACTTTTTGGGTTCACTACAAAATATCTTAGGAGATAGGTTCTTTTATGTGTATTTAGGTATACTTTCAAAACTAGTAGAATACGTATCGGATGATAACGAGTACTGCCAATACATACATAATCCAGTTAACCTCTTTAGCGCGACCTGCTACGAGTTTCAAGACTGGGTATGCGATAAGTCCTGCGGAGATACCATTAGCAATGCTGTATGTGAACGGCATTAAGGTAATAACTAGGAATGCAGGGAAGCCTTCGGTCCAATCATCAAAGTCGATATCTCGAATGGCGCCAATCATCAAGGCACCTACGAGAATAAGGATTGGAGATGTGGCTGCGTTTGGTACGAGTAATACAAGAGGCGCAACAAATAGGCAAATTAAGAACAATACGCCTGTTGTAACCGCTGTTAAACCTGTGCGACCACCAGCACCAACGCCAGAAGCACTTTCAACAAAGGCTGTAATTGTAGAAGTACCTAGTAAGGCACCAGCACTAACGCCTACGGCATCAACGGTCATCGCTTTGCCTAGACCAGGGAAAGAACCTGTCTTAGGATCTGCAATTTTTGCCTTAGTAGCTGTACCGATTAATGTGCCCATAGAGTCGAACAATTCCACAAAGGTGAAGGAGAAGATGATGGTAATCAACCCCATATGAATGGCACCAGGAATGTCTAATTGGAAGAATGCTGCTTTGGAAAAATCAGGAATTGCTAACACTTGGAAATGTTCAGGCATTGTAGATAATCCTGTAGCATAAGAAATAACAGTAGTTACGAGAACACCGATAAGTAAGGAGCCTTGGATATTACGAGCCATTAATAAAGATGTAAAGATAAGGCTGAATAAGGCTAATAATGTATTACCATCATGTAAATTACCCATGGTGAGCAATGTTTCGGATGGTGGTGGCACTAGATTGCCATGTGTTTGAACTACTTGCCCTAACGAGTTAGGAGATAGGCTGATAGAAATAGCCATTAAGCCAGATAGTTTCAAGCCAATGATAGCGATGAAGAGGCCAATACCAACAGTGATGGCTACCTTCATCGATGCTGGGATACCTTTCACAATCATTTGACGAATCGAGGTCAACGTCAATGCAAGGAATACAAGGCCGGAAATGAAAACGGCACCAAGTGCTGTTTGCCATTGAATCCCCATACCTAGAACGACGGTGAAGGAATAAAAGGCTAACAGGCCAACCCCAGGAGCCAAGGCAATTGGATAGTTAACCAATACGCCCATAGCAATCGTTACGAGACCACCACCGAGAGCTGTCGCAATGAGGACTGCATCCTTGTCCATACCAGCAAGACTCAAGATATTTGGCGCCAAGAATAGGATGTACGCCATCGTGATGAACGTAGTAAGACCTGCTAAAATCTCAGTTTTAACTGTGGTTTCCCGTTCGTTGAGTTTAAAAAGTTTATCTAACATTAGATAAATCCTCCCCATATGAAATTATAAATAATACCGTAATAAAGATATTCGGATATAAGTATAGTGTACCATATTTCCCAACAATATTTGTATGAATTTATGATATACTAAGAGTATATTTTAATGATGTAGAGGTTAACTTATGAAAATATCAACAAAAGGTCGTTACGCCTTGCGAATCCTTGCGGATATTGCAGAGCACGGAACGGAGAAGAATGTGCCGATTCGTGAAATTGCAGAACGCCAAGGCTTTTCAGATAAATATTTAGAAGGCATTGTATCTCGTTTATCCGCAGCGGGACTCGTTAAGAGTGGTCGTGGCAAATATGGCGGTTATCGCTTAGTTAAAGATCCGTCTGAATATAATGTATATGAAATCTTATATGCTGCTGAGGACTCCATTGCCCTCGTTTCTTGCTTGGAGGATCATCTTGAACCTTGTCCTATGTTCAACGATTGCTTAACCGCACCATTGTGGCAACATTTACAAGCAGAGTTTCGCCATGTTATGGAGCGTGTATCCTTACAAGATGTAATGGATCAAAATTATGAATAATCATGTAGATGATGCCCATCGTGGTGGCATGAGAAATGTATGGATTATTACCATTAGTATGACGATACTAGCAGTATGTTATACAATGATTATTCCCTTTTTACCGATATATCTTTTGGAATTAGGTGTTTCTAAAGATGATGTGGCGCTTTGGTCTGGCTTGGTTTTTGGTATAACCTTTCTTATTGCTGGGATTATGGCCCCTATTTGGGGTAAGATTGCAGATAATAAGGGGAAAAAAAGAATGGCTCTTCGAGCCGGTTTTGCCATAGCTGTATCTTACTTTTTAATTGGACTCGTAACAGATCAGTATCAATTATTGTTAGGACGGGCATTCGTAGGCTTTGCCAATGGATTTTATCCAGCTGCTATGACCATGGTATCTCTTAGTGTTGATGAAAAAAGGGTAGGACGTGCCCTAGGGATATTCCAGATGGGACTCATTTTGGGTAATGTCATCGGGCCATTTTTAGGTGGTGCTGTTGAAAGCGTCGTTGGTATGCGCCCCGTTTTTTACGTATCTGGTATAGCTGTATTTATTGCCACTCTGGCGGTGTTATTCTTTGTAAAAGAACCACGAATAGCAAGCAAAAAAGTAGAGGATACAACTGCGACTAAGCAGAAAACATCATTGCGAGAGGATTTTAAAGCTGTTAGTGAAAAACCTGTTTTAGTGCGTCTTTTATGGATTTTCTTCTTTATGCAATGCGCTATAATGATGTTACAACCTATTTTGGCTCTTTATGTAGGTGATATGCAAGGCACTATGGAAGGGGCAGCTATCATTTCTGGAACGATTTTGAGTATTGGTGGTCTTGCAGGTGCGTTAACTACAAATTTATGGGTACGCATTGGAGAACGACGTGGTTATTTTCAAACCATATCCTACTGTATGATTGGTAGTGGTATTGTACTATTACTTCAAAGTCTACCTGTAGGTATATGGTGGTTTGGTGTATTACAAGTGTTGATTGGATCCTGCATTGTGGGAATTAATCCATCCTTGAGTGCAGCCGTAACACTAAATACGGAACCAGGTTTTAGAGGTCGCATGTTTGGTATGACGACGACGGCCCAGCAATTTGGATCTATGGTAGGACCAGTATTTGCTAGTCTTGTATCTACTTATATAGGCATATCTTATGTATTTAGTATTACAGGGGCGTTGCTATTATATCTAGGCTTTCAAGCGAGACGATTATCTGTTCAGCACGATTAATACATAGTATCATAGTTATATAATATATTTTACGGCCCTTTATTGTTATGTAACGATAAGGGGCTTGTGTCAACTAGTGGGATAAAAAGGAGCTCTTTATGGTTCGAATTGGTCAAATCATACTTGGTGAGCAGGGAACAAAGATTTGTGTTCCCATTGTAGGTATCACTGAAAAAGAAATTCTAGATGCTACTGCGGTGGCATGCAATACACCTTGTGATGTGGTGGAGCTACGCATTGACTATTACGAACGAGCTCATTCCATTGATGCTATTATTGAACTATTGATGCTCATGAAACCTCAATTAAAAGGTCGTGGGCTGCTGTTTACGTGGCGCACGAAGGGTGAGGGGGGCGAGAAATCTATCTCCTCACAAGATTACTTTACAATGTTAGAACGCCTTATCCCCACGGGCTTGATAGATGCTATTGATATTGAGTTATTCTTTGATCAAGATAGAATGGTCAAAACCATAGAGTTCGCCAAGGTTCATGGTGTAACAATCGTCATGAGCAATCATGATTTTAATGGTACACCAAGTAGAGATGTTATTGTAAATCGACTTATTCAAATGAAAGGATTTTTAGCGGATGTACCAAAGATAGCCGTTATGCCTCATACAACAGGCGATGTTCTTACGCTACTAGAGGCGACCGCTGAAGTGAAAGCTTTATATCCATCAGACCCAATCATTACGATGGCCATGGGGCCATTGGGGGCTATTACACGTGTTTCAGGAGCTTTATTTGGCAATGCTATGACCTTTGCTTCAGCGGGCAAAGCATCAGCACCAGGTCAAATTGATGTGCATGAACTAAAACGAATTCTTGATACCATCGACGTAGATGGTGTATTTGATGAACAACAACATAGACGAGAAAAAGTACATTAAAAAAGTCGGCAAAAGCCGACTTTTTTATGTGTTTTGGAGCTCTTGTATTGTATTCATTTTTGAAGGCCGAATATAGAAAATATAGACTTGATTACCTATAACTGTATATAGAATGAGATACTTTTTGTGTGATAATCTCATTTTAACCTCCGAACCTATAAATCTTTAAGGAGATCATTAAAGACTTTTTCTGCAGAATCGCCAATTCCTTTTTTGGCTTGATTAAGTCCTATCTTTATTCTTGTGTTTAAATCTTCATTCGTCCATAAATTATTATTTATAGCATCAATCCATTCTGGGCGATGGATAGTGGAAGGAATATCATTAGTAAATTGTATTTGTTTAGATACAATTGTGACGATTTGAGATATAGTTAATCCCATCTCTTTTAAGATAGCTGTTGTTAGGGTCTTAACTTTAGGATCAATGCGGATATTAAGAATACCCGTTTTATCGATTTTATCAAAAGAGATTACTACATCATCTTTAGTTGTTGTAGTTCCGTATGTATTTATAGCATCTGAGGCCTTTAATGAGGCTTTTGGTTGTTCATATATGCCATTCTTATTGAGTGTGCTTGGTGTAGGTGTATCATCTGAAGTTATCGTTGGTAAAGCAATAGCAAATGGAATACGACGTTCTTTGATGATTTGACGAAATAGTGCGTCAAGCATGGAGGTATAGGATAGGCCTTGGGCTTTCAATATGCTAGATACCTCTTGTTTTAGATCTTCGTTGATGCGGACTTGTAGGTTTACGGTTTTCATAATATCTCTCCTATGATTCTTTAAGTTGTGACTGTAATACTTTGGTTATTTTATTGCTCTTATAGAAAAAGGTGTTTAAGCTTCTTGAATTCTAATTGTAATTACATTGTAATTGCAAATGTAGTTTTCTACAAATACATATAATACATAGAGCATATAAAAAAGCAGTAGTCATCTTAGGGATAACTACTGCTTTTAGTATTATATCTATGAAGTTAAGATATGAGTTTTAGTTTTATCTAGAAAGACAGATGTAAAGTATTCTACAAATGCGATATACAAGCTCTTACAATAAGTTTGCTTCGAAGTCTTCTAGGATTGTCGCTACTGTTTCTGGTGCATTACGGTTATGTTCTACGATGCATTGGGCAAAGCTTTCATACATTGGTGTACGCGTTGCTTCTAGTTCACGTAAGCGTTCGATGCCACCACTAGAGAGAACACGACCAAAGGTAGATAGGTTTTCTACTGGTTGTGTTAATTGGTAAATACGACCGTTTTGGCGTAAGTGTGCGAAGTTTTTAGGAACTGTTACACAGCCGCCGCCAGTGGAAATAATAAGACCTGTTTGGGTACCGAATTTTGCAATCATTTCCGCTTCTTTTTCACGGAAGGCTGGTTCCCCTTGTTCTGTAATGTATGTGGAAATGTCTCCAATTTCTTTTTCTAACTCATGATCCACATCAACGCAGGTACGGCCTATTTCTTCACCGAGCGCTTTACCGACTGTAGTTTTTCCTACGCCAGGCATGCCGATGAGGATAATGTTTTCCTTTTCACGGCGCATATCGCGCAAGATTTGTTCAATTTCCTTTGTACCAAAGCTTTCACCTTGGAAATGATTAGCCGCCTTAACGCCTTGAGCCACAAGGAATGGCAAGCCATCACAATGAGGAATTTCCATCATTTCTGCTTGTAACAGTAAAATCGTGCGGCGTGGATTGTAGATGAGGTCTACAACGCCTTCCAATTTAGAAAACTGCGTAATATCGATGAGATTAGATGGATTATGAGGGTACATGCCGATAGGGGTGCAGTTAATAATAATCTGAGCTGTTTCATAATAGTTTGGCGCATCTCCATAGAATGGAGCCGTTTTGCGAGATAAATGGACGATGTTTTTAGCACCTAAATATTCGAGAGCTACGTGAACGGTAGCAGAGGATGCGCCATCGCCAAGAATGATACATTCCTTGCCAGCTACATCGATGCCTGCATGTTGTAGGGTAAATACGAAACCATCATAGTCTGTATTATAACCGTGCCATTTGCCATCCTTGCGAACCATCGTATTTACACAGCCAATGCGTTCTGCCCGTGGATCTACAACATCACAAGCTTCAAGGGCGTTTACCTTGTAAGGAATAGTAATGTTGATACCTTGTAATTCTGGATCAGCGAAGAACTCTTGTAGTTGGCTCGGTTCGCGCTCAAATAATTCGTAATTTGTATTCCCTAGTGCACTGTGAATGCGAGGGGAGAAGCTATGGCCTAACGTACGGCCAAGTAAACCAAATTTCATAGGACCTCCTAGGTCAATATACATAGAATGGCTAATAGGCTGGTACCTATTAGCCATTGAAGTTTTATAACTATATTCATTGTACTATATATACCCTTATGGGGACTAGTAAAGAGGAATATATTAGTTTTCAGGGTAATTGCCGAGTAAGCGGAACTTATCTTGTGATGTGTGAAGCTCTGCTAGAACGGATAATACCTTAGGATCTGCTAGGGATGCCTCTAAGTCGAGGTAGAACAAGAACTCAAAGTTATGGCCTACAATCGGGCGAGACTCGAGTTTGGTAAGATTTACGCCGATGTTTGCAAACTTGGTAAGTAATGTACCAAGACCACCTGGAGCATGGCTTGCTGTAGTTACCACGGAGATTTTATTAGCCCCTGGGTATACATGGAAGTCCTTGCTGATGCAGATAAAGCGCGTATAGTTGTTATCACTATTTTGGATATTGCGCATCAATGGAGATAAATTATATAAGTCGGCACATTGAGGAGCTGCAATAGCTGCCACACCTGGATCGTCACTAGCCGCTACGAGCTGTGCCGCACGAGCCGTGTTATCGAAGGAGCGCAATTCTACGCCTTCTAATTTCTCTAGGAAGTGGCTGCATTGGCCCAACGCTTGAGGATGGGAGATGATAGTGTGAATATCTTCTAGTTTTGTGCCTTTTTTCACGAGTAAATCGTGAGAAATCCAAAGGCGCGTACCGCGCACGATATAGCATTTGCGTTCTTCTAAGAGGTCGTACACTTCCTTTACAGAACCGTTGGAGCTGTTTTCGATAGGCAATACACCGAATTGACATTCGCCGGATTCCACCGCATCGAATACAGCGCGGAAGCCTGTTACATAGTGAATTTGGCTGAGTGGCAATAATTTATCACACGCCATTTGAGCATTGCTGCCGAAGACGCCGGCACAAGCTACGCTGCCTCGTTGTGGAGGCAAGGTAGGGGACTGCTCAATAGCCTTTTTCATTTTTACGGTAAATTCGTTGTCTTGGAATAATTGTTCAGACTGATACGTACGGCTCAAGCTGAATAAGGCTTCGAAGAAACGGCGTGCATATAGGTCTAGGTCTGGGCCTGCATCTCGAGTTACTTTGTCGAGGATATCTCGTTCCCGTTTGGCATCGTAAATAGCCTTGTTCATTTCTTTTTTCGCTGCCGCAACGTCCTTGGAGAGTTCCATGCGCTCTTTGAAGAGGGCGAGCATTTGGTCGTTTATGTCGTTAATTTTAACGCGTACTTCATCTAAGTTCATGGTCAATATCTCCTAAGAAATCAAGAATAACAAGGGCTGTAACAGCTTCGATTACAGGTACTGCACGAAGCGCTACACATGGGTCGTGACGACCTTGGATTGTGAGCAATGTGTCCTCTTTTTGTGAAAGTGACACAGAATGTTGTTCTTTATAAATGGATGGTGTTGGTTTGATGCCCACTTGCATAACGAGGGGCAAGCCGTTAGTTATACCACCTTGAATACCACCGCTATTATTCGTTGTCGTTGTAATCTTGTCGCCGTCCATGGTGAAAGCATCATTCACTTTGGAACCAAGTTGTGCACACATATCAAAGCCACCGCCAAAGGATACGCCTTTAATGGCGGGTACCCCAAAGATTACGCGAGCTAAGCGGTTTTCGATGCCATCAAAGTTTGGATTGCCTAATCCAATTGGTAGACCTGTAGCTACGACTTCAACTATACCACCGGTGGAGTCGCCGTCCTTTTTTAGCTGCATTACAAGTTTTTCTACTTCACCGCGTTTATCTGTATCGAGCATAGCAATTGGCTCTGTAGCGATGCTAGCTAATGCTTTCATATCTGGGTAAACCATGTTGATAGGAGCATCTTGAATCGTTCCCACTTGTTTTAAATGGCCGTGGATTTCAATGCCTTTTTCACGTAATAGTTGGATAGCAATGCCACCGGCTACGCATAGAGGTGCTGTAAGGCGCGCCGAGAAGTGGCCGCCGCCTCGCATATCTACTTTGTCACCGTAGCGCATACGAGCTGTAAAGTCCGCATGAGATGGGCGAGGAATGTCGCGTAAGTTGTTATAATCGCTAGAGTGCTGCGATGTATTGCGAATCATAAATGCCAGTGGAGAGCCACTAAGCATGCCGTCCACCAAACCTGCTAAAAATTCAGGTACATCGGCTTCCTTACGCTGTGTTGTTAATTGATTTTGCCCTGGCGCACGGCGCTTTAAAAAGGCTCTTAGTTCATCGATATCGATGGTATGTCCACAAGGTAGGCCTTCTACGATACCGCCAATGGCATAGCCGTGAGAGGCGCCAAAGGTGGATACTTGTATGGTTTTACCGAAATTAGATGCCATTATATTAACTCCTACTATATAGTACTTGCGACTATTATTGTTATTATGTATCAGATCACACCAGTTAAGATTAGAAATCTACACTGGTTGTGCATTACCACCTAGTAAGTTCCAGTCCTCAAAGAAGTCTGGATAGGATTTTGAGATAGCTTCGCTATCTTTTAACGTAACAGGGTTTTCACTGATGAGGGCCATCAATGTGCCGGCCATAACGAGGCGATGGTCATTGACGCAATCACCTTGTCCACCTTTAAGTATACCACTACCGATGATATATAGGTCATCGCCTTCTTCGCGAACGGTACCGCCTAAATCTCTTACGAGATTGGCAACAGCTACAAGGCGATCAGATTCTTTTAAACGTAGGCGAGCACCCTTAACAAAGGAGCTTTCACCAGAAATAGAGCAAGCTAGGGCGGCCATAACAGGTAACATATCCGGCATTTGCTCTAGATCTGCATGGATTGGCTTGGAAGCACGACCTGTGACCGTTATATTCATACCATCCCATACAACATCACAACCAGCATCAATCATAACTTGCATGATACGGCGGTCAGCTTGTACAGAGTTTTTGTTCATGCCTGTAATCGTAATTGGTTTGCCTGTCATACTGGCCGCCACCATCCAGATTGCTGCATTAGACCAGTCACCTTCGATTTGGTAATTATCACGGCCGATAAAGGATGCACCAAATGGGACTGTGAAAGCCTCGTTGATGTTTGTATCAGGTAACGTATGCTCTACCTCCACGCCAAAATCACGCATGGTTTCCGTCGTTAATGTTACATAATCACTAGATTGTAGTGGGGTAGTAGCCGTGATAGTAGATAGGCCGATTTGAGGGGCTGCCAACAATAAACCAGAGAAGAATTGACTACTTACATCGCCAACCATGGAGAAATTACCACCTTGGAGACGGCCCGTCATCGTAAAGGGTGGTTTATCTTGAGAGAATGTTACGCCGTGTGCTTTCATTTCGCTGAGCATAGGTTCGAGAGGGCGATCTGGCAAACGACCTTTCGCATCTACGTCTACATCATTACAGATGGATGCAGCTACAGGTAATAAGAGACGTAATGTAGTGCCTGATTCGTGAGGAACTACTTTGCCTTTTGCTGGTGCAGGGCCTGGTGTAACAGTGACAACTTTATTTTCAAACACAACGTGTGCGCCTAAGCCTCGTAAGGAGTCCATAGTAGCATCGATGTCTTTAGAGGTACGGCTCAGCAATATCGTAGATGGCGAGCTACCGAGAGCGGCACAAATCAATGCGCGGTGTGCATGAGCTTTTGCGGGGATGGACGCGATAGTCCCCGTAGGGATGGCGTTCGTTACAGAATGCATATAAATCTCCTTAATCTAAATAGGTTGCAAGCTCTTCGTGTGTTACCACCTTAAGTTCGCTGTGGCCATAACTAGTAGGAACTACAATTTTAATGGTAGACCCTTCGCTTTTTTTATCGTGTTTAGCAGCTGCTAAAATTTCTTCTTTTGTTATAGTCGTTGTGGTTGGCAAATCGTGTGCTTCGATGAGAGCCTTTAATTTTTCTAGCGCCTCTGCATCTAATTCTCCATGTTTCACAGCACCTTGTGCCATGAGGACCATGCCAATCGCTACGGCATAACCATGGTGTACTTCAAAGTGGCTCGCCTTTTCGATGCCATGACCAAAGGTATGACCTAAGTTTAAAAGGGCACGAACACCAGATTCACGTTCGTCTTGCTCTACGATATCCGCCTTTGCTTGAACACAACGAGCGATAACTGCACTAACGCTATCACGATGCTTTATTAATGGCTTATGTTCGAGTTGGGTTAATAACCCTGGTACATCGAGGAAACCATATTTAATAATTTCTCCACATCCATTTTTCCATTCCATGTCTGGCAATGTATTTAGTGTAATTGGATCGCAGAGAACGAGGATAGGTTGTTTGAAAGCGCCCCATAAGTTCTTACCTGCTTCTAGATTGACCGCGGTTTTACCGCCTACAGAGGAGTCCACAGCGGCTAATAGGGAGGTAGGTACCTGTACATAGTCAATGCCACGCAAATAGGTAGCCGCTGCAAAGCCTGCCATATCACCTACTACACCGCCCCCAAGAGCAATGAGCATGTCTTTACGAGTTAATGATTGAGCTGCCATGTATTCCACTAAATCGATAAGTTGGTGGGCATTTTTAGAACTTTCACCAGCAGTAAAGACATAGTCGCATACGCTATAGCCTGCATTAATCATATTAGTTTTTACTAAGTTTAAATAATGCGGGGCTACATTGCTATCGCTGACGATAATAACAGAACAATTTGGTTTTAATGGTTTAATATAATCGGCAATGCGTTGTAAAGAGCCAGCCTCTATGACAACATCGTAAGGTGTGGATGCGTTAATGTGGATGCGAGTCATAACGATTCCTTTCTTAAAAGAATAAGCTAGTATCTATTATAACGGATACTAGCTTATTTGTGTGATCTTTAAGATTATTTAGTGCATTCAACCAATGCTTGGCGTAATGCGCGAACTTCTTTCATAAGGCTAGTGAATTGGTCTGGTCGTAATGCTTGAGGGCCGTCGCACAATGCTTTGGATGGATCGTTGTGAACTTCGATCATAAGGCCGTCTGCATCACCGCCTACAGATGCAAGAGAAAGTGGACGAACCATGCGGCTCATACCGGCAGCGTGGCTAGGGTCCATGATGATTGGCAAGTGAGATAATTCGTGCATCATAGGGATTGCTGTTACATCTAAGGTATTGCGAGTTTTAGTTTCGAATGTGCGGATACCGCGTTCGCATAATACAACTTGTTCATTGCCTTCGGACATGATGTATTCAGCAGCCATCAACCATTCTTCGTATGTGGCAGACAAACCACGTTTTAATAATATAGGTTTATTCATCTTGCCCACTTCTTTTAAAAGCGTGAAGTTTTGCATATTACGAGCGCCGATTTGAAGCATATCTACGTTATCGAAGTATTGTAATTGGGAAATATCCATAACTTCAGAAACGATAGGAAGACCTGTTTCTTTTTTTGCAAGCTCTAATAATTCCAAACCTTCTGGGCCCATGCCTTGGAAGGAGTATGGCGAAGTACGAGGTTTGAAAGCACCGCCACGAAGGATAGTAGCACCTGCTTCTTTACAAGCTATAGCTGTTTCGATTACTTGTTCAGGTGTTTCTACGGAGCAAGGACCTGCCATTACTGCGAAGTGACCGCCACCGATCAATGCACCACCTACGTTGATTACAGAATCATCTGGATGGAATTTACGGTTTGCTTTTTTGTATGGTTCTTGGATGCGAGTTACTTTATCTACGAAATCAAGGGATTCGATTTGACGAGCATCAAGAGATGCAGTATCGCCGATAAGACCTAAAATGTTGTAGCGAGTACCTTCTACTGGGTGGATGATGATGCCTTTTGCCTCTAATTCACTGCGTAAACGAGATACCTCTGCTTCTGCTGCGTTTTGTTTTAATGTAATGATCATGATAAATCCTCCTTGTAAACTACAGTGAATAGTAGGGCTCACCATACGGGATAGCAAACAAAAAAGGGCTACCCGTAGTCTAATACGGGTAGCCCTTTTACTATTCTAAGCAACTAATAATGACTAAATCTTAATTAGCGTACCACAAATAGTTCCTTACCCGTACGTTGGATAAAGAACCAATAAAAGTATTGTTTTGTAGCTGAGCTAATTTGGTTAGTCATCTTTGGTTGCTCCTTTCTAAAAATTATGGGTATAGTATAAACCCAAATGATAAAATTATGCAATACCTAAAAATGAATTTCATGGAAGTTTTAAAATATTTTGGCTGTGGGAATTAATAAAATTTAAGATATATATTGGAATCAAGCGTGTTTTTGATATAATAAACATAAGAAGTTTTCAATGCTTATAGTATGTTCCGTAATACGCTGGAATCGATTTTTATAAATATACTTGTTCTGCGAAAGGGTTACCTATGATTATTCAAATCTTAGATCATATAACTGATGAAATAAAACAAATTCGTATCGATGTGTTTATGAAGGAGCAAGGTTTTGAAGACGAGTTCGATGACATCGATGAGACTGCAAAATTTGTGCTCTTATCTATAGATGGTAAAGCGGCTGGCACGTGTCGATATTTTCCCAGTGATGTAGCTGGCGATGCCCATATTGGCCGTATGGCGGTACGTAAGCTGTATCGTGGACAACATTTGGGATCAAAAATAATGACGGCTGCAGAGAATGCTATTCGCCGTGATGGATTTAAAACTTGTTCTTTATCAGCACAAGTACAGGCAAAACCATTCTATGAATCCCTTGGCTATAAAGCGGAAGGAGATGTATATCTTGATGAAGGTTGTCCACATATTTTGATGAGGAAGATTTTATAAGCCGTTGTATAATAAGAATAAGCAAATAAGTAGCGTTAAATAATTTGATGTGCATATTTTTTGTTATGAGGTGAGCATCTATGAAACTAGCAGAAGCATTACAAGAACGCGCTGATTTGAATAAGAAAATTAGTGATTTGCAAGGTCGTTTAAATCAAAATAGTTTAGTACAAGAAGGGGAAATACCTAATGAAGACCCTAACGTATTGATGCAAGAACTAGAAGTGGCAATTGCAAGACTTCAACAACTCATTAAAGATATTAATCTTACTAACTGTGTAACTATTGTTGAAGGGCGCTCTTTAACGCAAATTATAGCAGAGAAAGAAGGAGCTATTATGCGACTTTCTGCATATCGTGCCTTAGCAGATAGTGCGAGTACGATTAATTATCGTGCTCGTGGATCGGAAATCAAAATGATAGCAACTGTAAATGTTAGTGAATTACAAAAAACAGCAGATAAAATATCTAAGGAGATTCGTACATTAGATAATTTACTACAGTCAACCAATTGGACAGTTGATTTAATAGAGTCTTAAGTGTAAGTTGGTAATCAAGATAGGGTGGACATAAAGCCGCGATTGCTTAATTCGCATGAAAATATTCCACATTACATTTATGGGGCAGTGAGGAACTTATTGCGTAGGCCCTTATGGCGTATAAATGTATTGTTACTTTTTATAATGTATTACCATGTGTCAACTGTTTTGATGAGGGTGGCGTTGGGGCATATTAAAAGGAGCATTTCACTAGAGAATGTGAAATGCTCCCTTTTTATATTATTAAATTGCTATAAGAAAACTAATTATTCTTATTCTAAATCATCGAAATCAAAGGCTGCTGCTTTTGTATAGTTTGTAACTTTTGCTTCGAAGAAGTCAGTTTTTGTGCTATTCAAGTTGGAGAAGCTTTCAATCCATTCCATTGGATTGTCCTTGATTTCAGGATACAGATGAGGCAAGCCGATTGCTTCTAAGCGGATATTGGCAAGATATTTGATGTAGCGTTCAATAAGTACGTTGTTAAGGCCGAGGATTTTATCATCAGTGATGTATTGACCCCAAGCGATTTCGTTTTCTGCACCTTGGCGAATCATGTCAGTGATTTTCGCTTCCAGTTCAGGCGTGAACAAGTCAGGGCGTTCACGACGTAACTCGCGGATGATGTTTTGGAACAATACAAGATGAGTTACTTCGTCGCGGTTGATGTATTTGAAAATAGTGGATGTAGCTGTCATTTTACCTTGGCGTGCCAATGTGTAGAAGAAGCTAAAGCCAGAGTAGAAGTAAATACCTTCTAAGATATAGTTGGCGATGATTGTGTGAATAAGGTTTGCTTCGCTAGGATCATCACTGAAACGTTGGTATGCATCGGCGATGAAGCGATTACGTTCAAGTAATGTTTTATCTGTACGCCATTCGTCATAAATTTTGTCACGTGTAATAGGATTTGTTACAGTGTCCAAAATGTAGGAATAACTTTGAGCGTGAATTTCTTCTTGGAATGCTTGGATATTCAATAAAGAAGCCACTTCAGATGCTGTAATATAACGGCTCAAGTTAGGCAAGTTTTCAGATTGAATAGAATCAAGGAAGTTCAAGAATGCAATAATTTTGTCGAATGCACGGCGTTCGTAATCTGTTAAGTATGGGAATTGCTTAACGTCTTCGTTCAAGGAAATCTCTTCAGGAATCCAGAAGTTGTTGAGCATTGTACGGTACATTTGGTTCGCCCAGTCGTACTTGATACGGTTCCATTCGCGAAGGTTTGTGGTGTTGCCGCCAATCATAGATTGCGTGCCACGTTCACCATGTTCGTTGAAAATCAGTTTTTTATCCATAGTGGACTCCTTTATATTATCTGTGAAGTAATAATATATTAACTATTTTATCACTATTTTGTACTAGTGGTGGTCAGTAAAACGGAGTGATTTTCAGCTGGCGACTTTGGATAGGTCGTTAGAAACGACCATTAAACCTGGTGGAGCCAGCTGAAGATTACTCTGTTTCTATGATGAACAGCTAGTGCACTCATCCATTTCAAGGGATTGGTTACGGATGTAGTAGATTGTTTTAATCCCTTGTTTGTATGCCTCAACGTAAAGGTCTAGAATTTCTTTTGCTTTCATTTGAGGTGTGATATATAAGTTGAAAGATTGTGCTTGGTCAATATGACGTTGACGTACGCCACAAGCTTTGATGGACCATTGTTGGTCGATTGTATGCGCCTCTTTGTAGAGCCAGAATGTTTTGTTGTTCAAATCCGGTGCGGTTTTTGGAGTGAAAGAACCTTTTTTCTCTTCGATGAAGAATTTTTTAAAGATAGGGTCGATACCAGCTGTAGTATTTGCAATGTTGGAAGTAGAACCAGTAGGCGCTACAGCCATCAAGTAACCATTGCGGATGCCGTATTTTGCAACGTCTGCAGCCAATTGTTTCCAACGATCGGATGTGTAGCCACGACGTGTGAAGTATTCACCAGTTTCCCATTCGGAACCTTTGAATGCAGGGTATGCACCTTTTTCTTTCGCCAATTCCATGGAAGCTTTGATGGAATAGTACGCGATGTTTTCGAACAACTTGTCCGCTACTTCGATATGTTCATCAGATTCCCATTGGATATCGTGGTTTACAAGGTAGTGATGGTAACCGGATGTACCAAGACCAATAGCGCGGTATTTATCAGACGTCATGCGAGACTCTGGCACTGGCGCTTGATTGATAGAGATAACATTGTCTAACATGCGAATTTGAAGGGCAATGTTTTCTTCTAATTCTTCGTCAGTAATACGGCCAAGGCTGATGGAATTCAAGTTACATGTAACCATGTCGCCTGTATTTGTTTTCGTAGTGATAGTGCCGTCTTCGTTGATGATTTCTTCAGCAAGGTTTGTGAAACCAACGTTTTGTGCGATTTCGTGGCACAAGTTGGACGCGTAAATCATACCGGCATGTTTGTTAGGGTTGGCAGCATTTACAGTGTCGCGGAAGAAGATGAATGGTGTACCAGTTTCAACAGCAGAGCGCATGATTTTTTTCATCATGTCTAGTGCTGGCACTTCGATGCCGTGTAAGTTCGAATCTTGTTCACATTCAAGGTAACGTTTTGTGAACTCTTTGTTATCGTCTGTGTCGTAGAAGTCCTCTAGAGCATAGCCTTTTACAGCCAAGATTTCATGAGGGTCAAAGAGGGTGAAGTTTTCACGGGCAATCATGCGTTCCATGAAGATGTTTGGAACAGAGATAGCAGGGAAGATATCGTGAGCTTTACGACGGTCGTCACCATTGTTTGTACGAAGTTCTACGAATTCGTAGAAGTCTTTGTGCCAAATATCGAGTGTTACTGTAGCACCGCCTTTGCGTTTACCCAATTGGTCTACTGCAACCGCTGTATCGTTGTATAAACGGATCCAAGGAATAACACCACCAGAGGAGTTTTTGAAACCGCGGATATCGGAGTTCAATGCACGAACTTTACCAAGGTAGATACCAAGAGCACCACCGTGTTTAGATACGCGGGAGAACTTGCTGTTTACGTCGTAAATGGACCATAAGTTATCATCTACACCAGAGATAAAGCAAGAGGACAACTGATGGAATGGTGTACCTGCATTTGCCAATGTAGGTGTAGCTGTTGTCATTTTTAACTGGCTCATCAAATCGTAGAATTTCTTAGCGTATTCTACTTTGTTTTCGCCCTCTACCAATGCCAAGTGCATTGCTATAGCCATGAAGCGTTCTTGTGGCAATTCAAAGATTTCTTTGTTGAAGCCTTTTACCAAGTAACGATCAGCCAATAATTTAAGACCTTCGTAGTTGAAGAGATAGTCTCGTTTAGGTTTAATGTAATCGCCTAACTCTTGCAATTCATCAGCTGTATATTCTGTAACGAAGAAGTCAGCGTATTTTTTCTCTTCTACAAGCATATGTACAAGATTTGGGAAGTTGCCATAACCGAATGCTTTATAACGACGAGTGATAGCTGCTTCTTTATAGAGATCGAACAAGAAGAGGCGAGCTGCTACAAACTGCCAATCTTGGTTCATTTTATTAACTTGGTTGCCGAAACCGTCGTCTTTTTTAGAGATAACCTTTTCGATAGCTGTTTGTACTAAAGTTTTTTGAATCTCTTTAGTTGTCATACCATCAACGAATTGTAACTTCGCATCCATTTCTAATTCTAGTGGATCACAAGAATCTAACCCCAAACAAGCGAAGGCAATCATACGTTTCGTTTTTTCAACGGACAACGGCTCGAAATGGCCATCCCGCTTCTTGATCATAATCTCCATTATGGTTCCCCTTACATCATAAATTTATCTGAAAATGATATATAAGATTAGCGTGAAGAATATAAAAATTCTTTAAGCTAAATCTAATCAGAAAAACAAGAAAACTACTATATATGGTAGTTTTCTTGTTTGCTAAATACATTATGTTATGATTATAGCGAAAAAATTCTATATATTCAATATTGACATTTTTAAAAATATAAATATAGTTTTTTATTATTATCGATATAGTTATAAATGTGTAAATTTCTTGCATGAAAAAAAGCAGTGCCATTAGGACACTGCTCTTTGTTGTTTAGATTTACTTGTAAAGAACGCTAAATGTTATAATTCGAGTTCCGTAGTCTTTTGCATAGTATCTATAAATATTAAGTTTATATCCTTTGCCTTCAATAGTAAAAGGTTGACTATCATCCTTAGGACCATTTTTTAATAAATCATAGATATGATGGGTTTCCGTTACACCATTTGGGAACGATACCTCTAAATCTTTGCCTTCATTTAGAAAGGAGAACTTTATAGCGCCATAGTCTGCAACTATATCTTCTGTTGATTGTTTTGGGACGTCAAAAAATCTAAGTGAAACATCAGGAGCGAATTTGTCATAGCCTGTCACATCAATTGTGTGTGGTTTGTTTTGTACTGTAAAGTCTACAAGTTGATGAACTTCTAGGTCGATTGCTTCCTCTTGTTTTACCTTTTCATCCTCCAATTCCTTTCTATAATCGTCATAATCAGGAGAGAATGTTCTTACTATTTCAAAATGAGGCTTATAACTTTTACCATCCCGAGTATACGTTGTGAATTCATGGTATGAGGTGTAGCCAATTGCTGGCATTAAGAGCACTGCCCCCAAGGCTAGTGCCATAATAGACGTATGTACAGACGGTGTTAAGCGTTTAGTTAATGAGTAGATATTGTAGCCTAAGAATATGAGGTTAAATAGGCCTACGTAAATTGTATTTAACCAAAGCACAGGCTCGTTTATTACACGTTTACCTATAAGAATTAAACATAGTGTTGTTAATGTGATAAATAATAAACAGAGAATCTGTTGTGTTTTGCTTTTGTAGCTAGATCTAAAACTAGCTAAATAGAAAAGATAAAAAATGGATACATATGGATAATAGGTATACAAGAATCTTGTATCCTCACGAATGCCAAGCAAGATTAATACTAAATAGATGTTGGCTAAGAGACCTGTCACAATAGATGCTTTTGGTATAAATACACCAAATACTAGATTAAAGAATGAACTTGGTGCAGGTGGTCCATCAGGGGACTCCTTGTAGGAACAAATCATGGTTGTACAAATAAATAGATTCAAAGAAGCCAATACTTTAAACGTAGTTTCTTCGAAAGGGAAGGCCTCTCCTAATATGATGAATAAGAACCATAGGCTCATAAAAATAATAATATTATATAGGATGGATGTGACAATAGTGATGCCAATACGTTTAAGACGATTGATGATCTCCCCTATATAATGCTCGCTCGGGGATGTGAAATATAAGGTAATCATTGAATATAGCCAAAGGTATGATAGGTTTTCCGTAGCAAACTCAATGCCGCGAATAGTGTAGTACGTCTCGTGGATCGTATATAAACCTATACTTATAATAATGCTACTTAGCGTATATAATATGGAATACTTACGGTCCCTTGTTATATATGATTGTAAGATAATAATAACAAAATACAATATATAGAGACCAAGATCTATAGGTTCGAACCAATCTTGATTCATATATAATGGTGTGCAAGAAAAGATGGCGATTAAGGCCAGCAAAAATGGTGACTGTTTTGCTAAGTCACGCAGTGATGCCCATAAATGGTTGAGTGCAAATTTCATAAATCTGTCTCCCTTTAAAAATATATGTATAAGTATATGTTTCTCTCTTATAAGTAGTATACCTGTTTTCTGGTGAAAGTCCTATGAGGTTTTACATGCCCTTAAATATACATTACAATAATACTAAGAAGTAGTTTTCAGAGAAACGAGGTTGTCACATGGAATTCTCTTATTTTTTACCTGTAAATATTCAGTTCGGTTGGAATAAAGTAGATAGTGTTGCGGACTTTGTTAAACCATATGGAAAAAAAGTCCTTATTGTAACGGGCCGAACTAGTGCTAAGAAGTCTGGTTTATATGATCGGGTGGTAACAAAACTTGATAATGCCCAAATTAATCATGTCTTATTTGATGAGGTAGATGCGAATCCATTGACTACAACGGCTATAAAAGGGTCCGAGTTAGCAAAGGCTAATGGCTGCGAAGCAATTGTTGCTATTGGTGGTGGCTCTATTATGGACTGCGCCAAGGGAATTGCCTTTATGGCCGTGAATGATGGCGATATTAACGACTATATCTTTAATCGTAAAACAAGTGATAACGCGTTACCTCTTATCGTAATTCCTACGACCTGTGGCACAGGATCTGAAGGTAATGGTTTTGGAGTTCTTACCAATCCTGAAACAGGGGATAAAAAATCTTTGCGTTGTAATGCTATTGTGCCTAAGGTTTCCATCGTAGATCCTGCGGTAATGGGCACTATGCCATCTCATGTATTGGCATCTGTTGGATTTGATGCACTATGCCATAATGTTGAGGCCTATACCGCGAAGACCGCACAACCTTTTACTGATGCACTATCGTATTGTGCAGTAACATTATTAGCGCAATACCTTGTACCTTTATATAAACATGTGAAAGCCGTTGCGAACGGCAAACCTATAGTGCTCAACGAAAAACAACTCACAAAAGCTTGGGAATCTGTAACCCTTGCCAGCACCATTGGCGGTATGGTAATCAATACGGCAGGTGTAACCTTGGCCCATGGTATGGAACACCCTGCCAGTGGTCTTAAAGACATTACGCACGGCGTAGGCCTTGCCGTTATCGAACCCGTTGTAGTGGAATACACGTGGAGTGCTAATCCTGATAAATTTGGTGCGTTGGCTCGTATCTTCAACCATGGTGATGGTTCTGAACTAGGTGAAGCATTACGTTCAATTGTTCATGACTTAGACCTTACCACAAACCTTACAGAACTGGGCTTTACGAAAAAAGACATTCCTTGGCTCGTTGATAATGTATACATTGTAGCTACAGGAAATATTGCGAATACAGTGGCTGAAGTGAGCCGTAAAGATATAGAAGTGTTGTATAAGAAAATGTTCTAAGTGTTGTCATAATAGGAGAGAGTTTTGTTCCAAGGATTTTATGGCCTATTAACGGTTATGTTATGCGTGTTGGTTGCAATTGTGGTAGTGCTATTTAATATAGCACCTATTACATATATTGTTTTTAGTATAGCCATATTGTTGAGTGTATTTTTACAATATAGGCGCTTTAAGAAACAATCTATATCTGAACGTACCCATAGCCGATTGGCTTATGCGTTGTTTATTATCATAACCCTTAGTATATATTGGCTCGTAGCTGATTGGTTTCAATATGATCTTAATACAACTGTTGATCAGTTTGAGGATTTTGAGTACAGTACCACTGATTGGAAACGAGGATGGCCTAATAATAGCGAATTACCAGAAGGGCTTAAATCTCCTGAGCAGCTTTCGGAAGGTATTGATAAGGTATCTATGGTACGAACAGATGTTGCTTGGGCTACTGCGTATCCTTATCGTTATGTAGTTTTAGAGGGAGACCCTAAAGTAATTGCTCAATATGAGGCAATAGCAAAACAAAATACAGCCTATACAGCGCAAATTGATGCGGATGGTGTATTACGTGAGTTAGATACTGGGGAGAAAAAGCGTTTTATATCTCACCCTAATAGCTATCGCATTATAGAGAGCGTTGAGGAGGAACCTCTAAATTTACCAAAACGGAGTTTTATAGAGTGGTTACGGTTTGCACCTCGAAAAGAAACGAAAAGAGTGGTGAACGACACCTATAATTCTACTAAAAATCATAGACTATATGTCTTTGTAGACGATGGGAATACTAAAAGACCTCATTTTGTGGAACTTTTGATCAGTAATGATGGGACACGGGCTGTGTTTTATCAATCTAAGTAATTTGAGTAGGTATTGTTGTGGAGATCGTAAATGCAACAGTGTTTAATTTACTTAAAGAAATTGTTTTTTTCTAATCCTTATAGAAAGAGTATATGGTTTTTTATAATTCTTTGGATATTAACTTTTTTGTTCTCGGATGAGATATCATATTCTGGATTATACTATCTGATTTTGTTAGTAGCTACGATTGTACTGTTGGTTGAGAAATGTGGAATAATCGATAATGAGAACGCTATACGAAAAAGATTTTTAACATATTTTTATGTAATCTTTTTTCTATGTATGCTTCCTACATTAGCTGTTACCTTAGTGTTTTCTGCTGTAGGAATATCCCATTATGATACTCAACGGTGGCACTCTACATGGCCTTCATCTAAGGCGGGGTATATTCCGTCTCCATTACAAGCACCTAAGTTTTTACCTAAGAGTTTGAAAGTAATTTCTTCTGCTGAAGTAATTGGAATAGGAGGGAATCAAAGCTGTTTAGTATTAGATGGTGATAAAGCAACGATTTCACGGTATGAGGAAACTGTTAAATCTAATGCTTGGTATACGTTTATAAATGGCAGGGACAAGGATACTACAGTTGAAGCACTTAATTCATTTACATATCCAAAAGATAAAAATGTATTGGTTAGTGACATAAATAATTATTATGATATTATCACTATTCAACGACAAAACTGGAAATTATTTCCCTGGTTAATTAATGGCAGCCAGAGTGTCGGTGATGATTCTAATGAAGATTATTATTATAGTACTAGGATATCGGCTGAGAAATATGTAGTATATGTTGTTTACCATAACTTTGATCATGACCAGCCAAGAGTGATTTACTTTATGTTTAATCCGGAACGAACGCGAATGATTACTGTAGATATAGATATGTATCATTAGAGTTGGGCAGAGTTTGTATATAAAATTTGGAACAATACTTGAACATATTACAATATATTCAAGTATTGTAATTGACAATTCTAAAACATATTTTTATAATGGGTTTTATGAAGAGACTCGGATGTGATTAATTATCCCAGCCCCTAGGGCTGGGGTTTCTTTTTATAGTCTCCGTAGTTTAGTTAGTAGAGAGGTGTTTTTATGGCAGATCAAAATAATAAAAAGGTCGATGCCTTAGCGCAAGAGATTACCTTGAAAAGTCGTGGTCAAGGCAAATTACGTCAGTTCATTTTATGGATGGGCGCGCTCATCATCGGTGCTATCTTGGGATGGCAACATATTCCAGCGTTAAATGAATTATTTAACTTTATTGCAGCCGTGTTTACACGTTTATTCCAATTCATCGCAATTCCAACGGTATCATTAGCAGTAATTACCACATTGTCCATGTTGGGTGCTAAGAAGGACACAGGCCGTATCTTTGGTCATGCTGTCACCTATACATTGTTAACAACAATTTGTGCAGCCGCTGTTGGTCTTGGTTTATTCCTTTGGATTGCGCCAGGTAACTTACCACTTGATGTAATCGGTGCCGGTGCAGCGCAAGTACCTGAAAAATTGGGTCACGTAACATATTATGACCATTTCTTATCCGTTATTCCTAACAATATCTTGAAACCGTATTTAGAAGGTAACGTATTGTCCGTTATGTTCATTTCTGCTTCTGTTGGTTTAGCCTTTGCTTTCATGCCACGTACAGAGAACCGCGAAGCAGTGTTGAAGGTATTATTCGGACTACAAGAATTACTGTTCACATTGATCAAAGCATTACTCTATGTATTGCCAATTGGTATCCTTGCTTTTGCAGGGCAATTATCTGCTCAAATCGAAGCAGGCGTAATCGTTGGTGCCTTAGGTAAATACACGGCTGTAGTTATTGGTGGTAACTTGATTCAATTCTTTATCGTAATTCCATTATTCTTGTTATTCCGCGGTTTAAATCCTGTAGATGTATTCCGTAAAATGTCTCCAGCAGTGGCGGTGGCGTTGTTCACTAAATCTTCTGCTGCTACATTGCCTGTAACATTGGCGTCTGCTGAGGATAATTTGAAAGCTCATCCTGCAGTAGCTCGTTTCGTATTGCCAATTTGTACAACCATCAACATGAATGGTTGCGCTGCTTTCATTCTTGTAACATCTTTATTTGTAATGCAAAATGCAGGTATGGAATTAACGATTGGTACTATGGTAGCTTGGCTATTTATTGCAGTTCTTGCAGCCATTGGTAATGCTGGTGTTCCAATGGGATGTTACTTCTTAACATTGTCCTTGATGAGTTCCATTGGTGCTCCAATCGGCTTGCTTGGTATCATCTTACCAATCTATACGATTATCGACATGATTGAAACTGCTGAAAACGTATGGTCTGATGCATCTGTTTGTGCAATGGTTGACCATGATTTACAAGGTACATTAAATGATTCTAGTGGCGATGATATGCCTCAATTCCAAGGTGCTTAAGTTGTACTACGAAATATCATAATATATTTTGATAGGTTATCTCCTAAACCGGAGGTAACCTATTTTTGATTTTCCTATGTAGTAAAGTTTTAGATTTATGTGATTAATACTATTATATTGAAAACGATAGTTGGTATAATTAAGAAAAGGAGGATTGCTATGGACAGAGAACTAATGAAATTTTTAAGTAACCGTGAACCACAAGTAACTACAGATATTGATGTTATAACTGCTGCTGTAGCAGTACCCTTATTAGAAGTTGATGGTGAAGATCATATTGTATTCACTGTGCGTAGCCACCAACTACGAAGACAACCTGGCGAAATTAGTTTTCCCGGTGGGCACTGTGAAAGTACCGATAAGACCGGTGCTGATGCGGCTATTAGAGAGTGCTCGGAAGAACTTGGTATAGCTATTGAACAGATTGAGTTATTAGGTCCTTTAGATTGTTTAGTGTCGGCCATTGGTGTTAAACTACATGCCGTAGTAGTTCGATTACATACATCAGAGTTTAATCCTAATAATGCTGAGGTAGGAGAAATCTTTACAGTACCATTATCGTATTTGCTCAAAATGGAACCTACCGTGGGGCATTTAGATATTGGCACAAAGCCATTGCGAGATTTTCCATTTGACCTTCTAGAAGGATATCAGATTGATTGGAAAATTCGTCAAAATTATTCCGTTTATTTTTATCCTTATAAGACATATACGATATGGGGATTAACAGGTCGAGTCCTCAAAAATTTCTTAGATTTATATCGACAAGGTAATACTATATAAAATGAAAGATAACGAAATAACTTCATTCGATAGAGAACTGAATAAATTTCTCCAACCTAAATGCCTCATACCAGGTGGACTTGGTTTATGGGAGACATATTTTCGCAAGATTTGCACAGCTTGGGGCGAGATTAGTGGTGAAATCCGACCACAGCATATTATATTTTCAGCCGATAATGGGTGCAATATGGAAGGTTATGTAGGCTATAACTATGAGGTGACGCAAAAGCAGTCGCGTAATATGCTCTTGGGCCGTTCATCGGCAACGCAATTTTGTAATTTTAACAACATTCCCTATGAGGTCGTTGATGTAGGTATCGCCTCAGATGATAGCATCGGTGTAGATTGCAAAGTAGCGAAGGGGACAAAGAATATTTTGAATTATCCTGCTATGAATGAGGATGAATTTAATCGTGCCTTTCAAGCTGGCTATGAACGGGTACAACATTATGTAAAGCAAGGGATAAATCTATTTTCCTTTGGCGAAATGGGACTAGGGAATACGACAACCTCTGCTTGTGTGTTATCTGCCTTAACTGGAGCTGATCCCACTGAAACTGTAGGACCTGGTTCTTGGCCTGATAGACCAGATTTGATGAAGCGTAAAATTGATTTTGTGCGCGCTGTATTAGATAAGCATAAGGCTAATATTGTTTCTGAAAGTGAGCCTGACCGAGTTCGTAAAATTGTAGCCCATGTAGGGGGCTTTGATATTGCTGCTATTCTTGGAGCTATGTTAGCTTGTGTTGATTTTAAAAAGCCCTTTGTTATTGATGGCTTTATTACATCTGTAGCAGCGGCTTGTGCGGTACATATGAATGATCGTGTTAAGGATTATGCATTGCCATCTCATAACTCTCGAGAAAAAGGTACGAAGCTAGCTTTAGTTGAGGTAGGTATTACACAAGACATGGTTCCTATTCAAGCCCAAATGTCGATGGGCGAAGGGACAGGAGCTATCTTAATGGTACAAATGCTCAAAACTACACAGTATATGTTTGTACATGTGGGCACCTTTGCAGATTTGATGAAATTATAAGGAGGACGAATGGAAATAAATAAATACTTTGATATACATTTTGAGCGAGCTGATGATGCAACTATCGCTAAAAGATTGATAGGTGGGGCTAAGATTAAGGGACCTGCTTTGGTTATACTAATCCTCTCCATGTTTATTGCCTCTATTGGGTTGAATATGAATAGTACGGCAGTTGTTATTGGTGCTATGCTTATATCGCCATTGATGGGACCTATTTTAGCAACTGGTTTTGGCTTCGCTACGCTTAATTTTACAGTTGTGAAAAGCGCTATTTTAAGATTATCCTTACAGATTACGATTGCTGTTTTGGCATCTACTTTATATTTTTATATTTCCCCCGTTCAAGCGGCTACATCTGAACTGTTAGCGCGTACAGAACCGAGTATTTTTGATGTATTCATTGCTATATTTGGTGGGTTAGCTGGGATTATTGGGCAAACGCGTAAGACTTTAGATAATGTTATACCAGGGGTTGCGATTGCGACTGCACTTATGCCACCATTATGTACGGCAGGATATGGACTTGCTAATGGAAATTGGAACTATTTCTTTGGGGCTGGTTATCTATTCTTTATAAATGCATTTTTCATCTTTTTTGCATCTTTCATTGTTTTAAAGGGTGTATATAGTTTGCCATCCTATAAGCAAGCAGAAGAGGTTAATCGTCGTAACCAGCTAATATTTCTTGTGATTGGTCTTATTATGGCTACACCAAGTATTTATGCAGGCTATGATATGACCATCAAGTATTCTGAGTCAAATCATATAGAGCAGTTTATTAAGAATGATATTAATCAAGATGGACGTCGACAAGTGATTGATTATTCATTGAATCGAACGAATAAGCTAGTAGACATAGTAGTTATAGGAGCTCCTGTGACTTCAGAGGAGCAAGCCCAGTTGGATGACAAGTTACAGAAAGATGAGTACTTGCAGCCTTATACATTACGATTTGTTAATAGCGTAGATGAGAAAAAATCTACTATGGATAAGACGAACTTGAATAAATCTTCAGAGAATCTTGAAACATATAAAAACTTGAGTAATCTGTACCAGCCGACTTATCAAATAGTAAGTGAAACTATAAATACTATGAAAACGACAGAAGCTGAAGCAAAGGCGTTATTCCCGTTTGTAAGCAAAGTGGAAGGGATGCCTTTAATAGATAATCTAGAACAGCCTAAAGCGAGTCGATATATGGTGATTATCCATACCACGTCCACTGTATCTGATGCAGATTCGGAACGAATAAAAGCTTGGTTAGAAGCTAAATTATTAGCACCTGTAACTATTTCTATCGAGCAAACAAGGTCAACTTTATAATTTGATTGCTTGATTTTGATTAGGTTATTTATTATATAGAGCGATATTTATAACGGTACTAAGGTTGATTTTAGCTATTAGGTATATTACCTAGTAGTACGGAGAATCGTCTTAGTACCGTTTTTATGTATCTGATAAAAATACCTTCTCAAGACATAACTCTATAGATACGAAAAAGGCGTAACACCAATGGTGTTACGCCTTTTTTTAGTAAATCAAGTATCAATAGGTTTAGCATATTTTTTTCTATACGAATGAGGTGTTTCCGTAGTAGCCATTTTAAATATTTTACAGAAGTAGCTAGTTCTATTATACCCCAATGTTTTACTGATCTGGTTGACTGTTAACTGGGAGTAGGCTAATAATTTTTTAGCCTCTTGCATACGTAGCAACGTAATATATTGCATTACTGAAAGGCCTGTATCATCTTTAAAAATCTTAGAAAAGTATGACTCACTTAAATGAATATGATCCGAAATTCTTCTGAGCGATACTCGTTTGCTCAAGTTTTTTTCTATATACAATATAGCTTTTCTAATTTCTGGACGATTAATAGGTTGTTCAGACTCAATGAAGTCAGGTAACTGTTCATATGGTAGTTCTTCTGCCACTAAATCATTGAATGGAAAGTAATGTTCTACTAAGATTCGTAAAACTTTTGTAGCGCTATAAATTTGTTCAGCCGTAAGAGTTGGTAATGCCTGGTATAAGGCGCGAAGCTTAGTATCCTCGTGCCAATCTGTTTGTGTAGGTAAAATTGGTTTAATTGTAGTATCCTCTGTTTTTGTTTGACCGGCCATGATAAATCCTAAAATACCACCATCCTTCATTACTGGTACAGAAAAGTCTATAAGCCCCATATGACAACGATAAGGACAAGAGGATAGCTCCTTTGTGGCATCTAGTCCGCCATACAAGTCACATTGATTGCATCGCTTCGCATAGATTGGGTTACGACGCACAACCTTACAGAAGGGGGAAAAGTTATATTCTTGAGATAAAACTTTTCCACGATTATTGACGAATATTGCTGCGATTTTTGTAATATTAGTGAAATCACGCATGACTTCATTGATAAGTTTTGTATCTTCTTTACTGCAAATCATAATCTAACCTCCAATCACAAATGTGTTAAGAGATCTAGTAAGTTCACCGCTATAATAAAGTAGTTTGTTCTCTATTTAGTGGGAAGACTCTAAACCTGAAAAAGAGAAAAGTGATATATCACCTAAAATTCATATACTTATAACTTTGCGTTATTACTGATACATATTCGGCTGTGCATGTATAAGTATAACAGGATTGTAGTATTTTGATAATAGGAAAATCGCATTTTACAAATATACATAAAAATGTTGTATAGCAAAATTTTTATAATAAGAGTAGATAAAACCTTTGTTTAACAATGATTTAGAAAGGATTGAGTCCGATGGATAGTGACTGAATAGCAAAGCATGCTCTATAAAAATATATGGTGTACAGGAAAATAGTTGTATATATATGAATAACAAATGAAGCGATAATAAGTGAATGGAACAATTATGGCGACATAAAGAAATAATACAACATCCCTGTACCAAGATGCTTTCATTACATGTATGGAGGTTATTATGGCGACAACATGTGGATTAACTGAATTTGTAGGGACTAGCAAAACTGGAGATACTATAGGTCTCGTAATTGCTAATGTGGATCAACAAGTATTAGATGCGATGCAATTAAAGAAAAAATACCGTTCCATCGGTATTTTAGGTGCTCGTACTGGTGCAGGTCCACACATTATGGCGGCTGACGAAGCAGTAAAAGCAACCAATACTGAAATTGTTAGCATTGAACTACCTCGTGATACTAAAGGTGGCGCCGGTCACGGTTCTCTTATCATCTTTGGTGGTGACGATGTATCCGATGTAAAACGCGCTATTGAAGTAGCATTAGCTGAAGTGGAACGCACCTTTGGCGATGTATACGCAAACGATGCAGGTCATCTGGAATTGCAATATACAGCACGCGCTAGCCATGCAGTAAATGCAGCATTTGGCGCTCCTGAAGGTAAAGCCTTTGGCCTTATTGTAGGTGCTCCAGCAGCGATTGGTGTAGTTATGGCCGATGTAGCTGTTAAATCTGCAAACGTTGATGTAATTGGTTATGCATCTCCTTCTGCAGGCACAAGCAATTCTAATGAAGTTATTTTACAGATTTCTGGCGATTCTGGGGCTGTACGACAAGCAGTTATCTCTGCTCGTGAAGTTGGTAAACAATTGCTCGGTACGATGGGTGACGAACCAGTGAACGGAGCCCCTTCCTATATCTAATCTGAAAGGATGGTATGCCCTATGAAATCAAAACGTTTTGAAGTATTAAGTCAACGTCCTGTCAATCAGGATGGTTATGTAAAGGAATGGGTAGAGGAAGGTTTTATAGCCATGGAATCTCCTCAAGATCCAAAGCCTAGCCTCAAAATCGAAGGCGGTCGCATCGTGGAACTCGATGGTAAACGCCGCGAAGACTTTGATCTTATCGATACATTTATTGCAAATTACGGTATTGTTCTCGATGGTGCTCAACAAGCTATGGCAAAAGACTCAAAAGAAATTGCCAATATGATGCTTACACCTTCAGTACCTCGTGAAGAAATCGTTAAAATATGTAAATCCATTACACCAGCGAAAATGCTAGAAGTTGTTTCTTCTATGAACGTTGTTGAAATGATGCAATGTATGCAAAAAATGCGCGCTCGTCGTACAATGGCCAACCAAGCCCACGTAACGAACGTAAACGATAACCCAGTACAAATCGCAGCAGATGCTGCTGAAGGTGCACTTCGTGGTTTCGCTGAAGAAGAAACAACAGTAGCCGTTGCTCGTTATGCACCACTTAATGCGATTAGCTTGCTAGTAGGTTCTCAATGCGGTCGACCAGGTGTATTGACTCAATGCTCCTTGGAAGAAGCAACAGAATTAGAACTTGGTATGCGTGGCTTCACAGCATATGCAGAAACAATTTCCGTATATGGTACAGAAGACGTATTTACCGATGGTGATGATACCCCTTGGTCTAAAGGATTCCTCGCATCTGCTTATGCATCTCGTGGTCTTAAAATGCGCTTCACCTCTGGTACAGGTTCTGAAGTACAAATGGGCCAAGCAGAAGGTAAATCTATGTTGTACCTTGAAATCCGTTGCCTATACATCACAAAAGGCGCTGGCGTACAAGGTATCCAAAATGGTTCTGTAAGCTGTATCGGTATTCCAGCAGCCGTACCTTCTGGTATCCGTGCTGTATTAGCAGAAAACCTTGTAGCAGCTATGCTCGACCTTGAATGTGCATCTAGTAATGACCAAACATTCAGTCACTCCGACTTGCGCAGAACAGCTCGTACATTGATGCAATTTGCGCCTGGTACTGACTTTATCTGTTCCGGTTACAGTTCTACACCAAACTACGACAACATGTTTGCTGGTTCCAACTGGGATGCAGAGGACTATGATGACTGGACAGTTATTCAACGTGACCTCAAGGTAAATGGTGGTCTTATTCCTGCTCGTGAAGAAGAAGTAGTAGCAGTTCGTAATAAAGCGGCTCGTGCACTACAAGCTTTGTTTAAAGCCTTAGGTTTGCCTCCGATTACAGACCAAGAGGTAGAAGCTGCTACTTATGCGAACGGTTCTAAAGATATGCCTCCTCGCGATAAGGTTGCAGATATTAAAGCTGCACAAGACTTGTTGAATCGCGGTGTGACAGGTGTTGACTTTGTAAAAGGTTTAGCTAAAGAAGGTCATACTGATGTAGCGCAAAGTATCTTGAACCTATTAAAACAAAAAATTTCCGGCGATTACTTACAAACATCGGCCATCTTTGACCGTGATTTCAACGTTATCTCCGCGATTAACAATAGAAATGACTATCAAGGTGTTGGCACAGGTTATCGTGTGGAAGGTGAAGATTGGGAACGCATTAAAGATATTCCAAACGCCATTGATCCACGGGATATATAAGGAGGTGTCATGATGGCTGAAATTAACAGAGATGTATTACGTTCTATTATCCTAGACGTTTTACAAGAAATGGGTGGTGTTCATGAAGCACCACAATTCAAGGCTAGTGCTGGTAAAAGCACAACACCAAGTGCGGCTCCTAGACATGAAGATCCAACTGGTGACGATAGCTGGCTCCAAACTGGTGGCCCTGCACAACCTGGCACAAGCGCAGATGAAGTGGTTATTGCTATTGGCCCTGCCTTTGGACGTAGTCAACGACAAACTATCGTTGGTGTACCGCATCAAGAGGTAATTCGCCAAGTAGTAGCTGGCATCGAAGAAGAAGGATTAAAGGCTCGTGTGATTCGCGTATATCGCTCCTCTGACGTAGCAGCTGTAGCTGTTGAAGGCGATTCTATTTCTGGATCTGGCGTATGTATCGGTATTCAATCTAAAGGTACAACCTTGATTCACCAACGGGACTTACAACCACTTTCAAATTTGGAATTATTCCCTCAAGCACCGTTATTAACAGCTGAAACCTACCGCGCTATCGGTAAAAATGCTGCTAAATATGCGAAGGGCGAATCCCCAACACCAGTACCAACCTTGAACGATCAAATGGCTCGTCCAAAATATCAAGCATTATCTGCATTGCTACACATTAAAGAAACTAAGCATGTAGTAAAAGGTAAGCCGGCTGATGAAGTTCGTGTCACTGTATAAGGAGGTTTACTATGGCTAATGAATTAGAAACCTTAATTCGGCAAATCGTATCTGAATTAGAAGGGGCGAAGGGGAATGCAACACAGTGTTCTGCGCCTTATAAAGCATCTACACCTAATACAACAGTTGTAGATAGCGTGGTTACCATCGAAGATTATCCGATTGCGAAAAAACATCCTGAATGGATTGATCTTGGTCAAGGACGTGACTTGAGTCACATTACAATGGATAACGTAATGGCCGGACATATTACAATGGATGATTTGAAGATTTCTCCATCCATTTTGAAAGCCCAAGGTCAAATCGCTAAGGCCGGCGGTCGTGATCAAATTGAACTTAACTTCTCTAGAGCAGCAGAAATGACGAAGGTTAGCGATAAACGGTTACTTGAAATGTACAATGCACTTCGTCCATATCGTTCTTCGAAACAAGAACTGTTAGATATTGCTAGCGAACTTGATGGTGTAGGGGCTCCAATTTGTGCAAACTTTGTACGAGAAGCTGCAGAAAATTACGAACGTCGTAAAAAACTTAAAGGTGATAATTAACCTATAGGAGATGTCATTATGAAACGAATTGTTGGCATCGATATTGGAAACTCGACAACAGAAGCGGCCTTGGCCGAGGTGCATAGCAATGGTGAAGTTAAGTTCTTATCCTCCGCTATCGCTAGTACGACAGGCATTAAAGGGACTCGCGAGAATATCGTAGGCCTCATGGATGCCCTCAAGTCGCTAATTAGGTCTGCTAATCTTACACTACGAGATATTGACTTAGTACGTATTAATGAGGCTACACCGGTTATTGGCGATGTGGCCATGGAAACGATTACGGAAACCATCATTACAGAATCTACTATGATAGGGCATAATCCTAAAACACCAGGCGGTTTAGGTCTTGGTGTAGGATATACAGTTCCTATTGAACAGCTTATCGATAAGCCCCAAGGCCAGCCATACATTGTGGTAGCGCCAAAAATCATTGACTTTGAATTGATAGCACAGCTTATCAATGCGTACTGTCAGCGAGGCTATGATATTCGGGCTGCTATCCTTCAAGCCGATGATGGGGTACTCGTTAATAATCGATTGGATCATAAAATTCCTATCGTAGACGAGGTTGCGTATATCGATAAAATTCCAATGGGTATGCTTTCTGCTGTAGAGGTCGTAGAACCAGGGCAGGTAGTGTCACAATTATCTAATCCTTATGGGATTGCCACTGTATTTGAGCTTTCACCAGAGGAAACAAAGAACATTGTACCTATCGCTAGAGCCCTCATCGGGAACCGCTCTGCTGTAGTTATTAAAACACCGGCAGGGGATGTAAAGGAACGGGTTATACCAGCTGGCTCCATCATCGTCATAGGAAAGGATCGAACTGTATCCGTCGATGTATCGGCAGGGGCCGAAAAAATCATGGAAACCCTTGAGTCGATTCATCCTATAGAGGATATTAGTGGTGAAGCAGGTACAAATGTAGGGGGCATGCTTGAAAAGGTTCGCCTTACAATGGCGCAGTTGACGAATAAATCACCTCAAGATGTATTCATCCAAGACTTGCTAGCCGTAGATGTAGCTGTTCCTATCAATGTAAAGGGCGGACTTGCAGGTGAGTTCTCCATGGAACAAGCCGTAGGCATTGCATCCATGGTTAAATCAGATCATCTACAAATGGAAATCATTGCGAAGCAGGTAGAAAAAGAGTTAGGTATACCTGTTGAAATCGGTGGTGAAGAGGCTGAGTCGGCAATCTTAGGCGCATTAACAACGCCAGGGACGGCGAAACCAATGGCTATACTCGATCTAGGCGCAGGCTCTACCGATGCATCTATCATCAACCAAGAAGGAAAGATTAAGGCCATTCATCTCGCTGGAGCGGGAAACATGGTAACAATGCTTATCAACTCCGAACTTGGTTTAGAGGATATGCATATTGCTGAGGCCATTAAGAGAGATCCATTAGCTCAGGTACTTAGCGTATATCACATTCGTCATGAAGATGGAACAGTACAGTTCTTTAATGAACCGCTGTCGGCTACATTGTTTGGCCGCGTTGTTATCGTCACTCCTGATGGACTTGTTCCAATAGAACGAGATATTCCTCTAGAAACGATTAAGCGTGTGCGCCAAACGGCAAAGAAACGGGTGTTTGTAACAAATTCACTGCGAGCGTTAGCATCTGTAAGTCCTACTCATAATGTGCGAGATATACCATTCGTAGTTATCGTAGGTGGATCTGCACTAGATTTTGAAATTCCTCAACTTGTAACCGATGCACTTTCACAATATGCATTAGTAGCAGGTCGAGGCAATATTCGAGGCGTGGAAGGGGCCCGAAATGCTGTTGCAACAGGACTTGTACTCTCCTATGCACAGAAGGGAGGCCTATGATGGATCAAAGTATCATCAGTAAGCCGACCATCTTGCTCTATACTACACCGCATATTGGTGAGGATGTGTTAAAACCTGTTTTATACGGTATTGAAGAAGAGGGCTTGCCCGTGGTGATTGAGACTCATAGTGGGACTCATCTGGAGTTGGCTGTTTTAGCATCTCGAAACTCTGCTTTATCTGTAGGAATAGGCGTAGATGAACAAGCGATTGTGTTGACCTATAAAAACATACCGACTCATCAGTTCATCTATCGACTAACAGGCTATGCTCAATATCCAGATAGCTTGCGCACCTTAGGTGTAAATGCAGCTCGCCTTGTAAAAGGCAATCCTTTCGTTTTTGATGAGCGATTGGAAGTGGCCTTTTAAATACAACAAACTTGAGAGGTGGTGCATATGGCTATTTATACGAAAACTGGTGATGCAGGTACTACGGCCCTCTTTGATGGCACCAGAGTACCTAAGAATTCACTTCGTGTGGACACATATGGAACCTTTGATGAATTAAATGCACAGGTTAGTGTTTGTGAGAAATTAGTGGTCTCACCGGACAATAAACATGTGCTTCACACATTACAACATCAGCTCTTTCGCTTATGTGCGGAGGTAGCAACGCCTCATGTGGAACATCTTAGTGAAAGTAGCAATTTAATTTCACAACAAGATATTAGCGATTTGGAACGTATGATTGATGACTATACGAAGCGATTACCACAGCAACATAGCTTTATATTAAGCGGTAACTATTTATCTGCTGCAGAGCTTCATGTGGCGCGCACTATATGTCGTCGCGGTGAACGACTACTCATTAGTTTAGGTGAAGTAGAACCAATTCGCGATGAGGTTCGAAAATTTATAAATCGATTATCCGATGCTCTTTATATCATGGCTCGCATGGAAGACTATGTGCAATTTGTAGAAACGATTGTAGAGCGCGTAGCAGAACGTGTTAAGAATAGTCCTGCTGAGGTACTGGCAGAAACGAATCAGAGCTTACGACATATGGAGCATACTACTGAAAATGGAGTTAGTTATATGGCAACTAGAACAAAGCTAGAACAGATTATGACGAAACTTTCACAAACAGCTATGGACTATGCTCAGTCCATAGGAGTACCTATCGTTGTATCCATCGTGGATGCAAAGGGGGTATTAATGTATTTCCATCGTATGTCAGATGCATTGCTCATCAGCAATGATATCGCACAGGCAAAGGCCTATACAGCAGTGGCTCTCAAAGCGGCAACTCATGAAGTACATCAAAGTGCACAGCCTGATGGCGATCTATTCAACATTGAATCCATGGTAAATCGTAAAATCTGTACCTTTGGTGGAGGTTACCCAATCATCATCGATGGCGAAATTGTCGGTGGGTTTGGTATTAGCGGTGGTACCGTGGCAGAAGATATGGACATTGCATCTCATGCATTACAATCTTTGTTAACTCAATGAGGTGAAGACAATGGACGTAACGCAAATGTATATTAGTGAGTTTGTTGGTACTGCAGTTTTAATCGCATTTGGTAATAGTACAAATGCATCGATTTTGTTAAAGAAAACTATTGTTAGTATCTTTGGTACTAACTGGTTACATATTATCTTTGGATGGGCATTTGCCGTAGCCTTTGGTGTTTATGTAGGGTTTACACTTGGTGGGCCTGGTCATTTGAACCCAGCCGTTACTTTTGCCCTTGCTGTGGCAGGCTTGTTTCCTTGGGAGCAAGTAATTCCAATGTCCATAGCTCAAATTGCAGGTGGTTTTACTGGTGCTGCCATTGCTGCACTGTTCTATTATCCACACTTTAAAGTAACAGGCCCTGATGAAGGAAATTGTGTAGGGATTTTTGCAACAGGTCCAGCAATCGATAATAAACCTTGCAATTTGATGTCTGAAATCATAGCTACATTTATGTTTATGTTAGCAATACTTTGTTTAGGTAAAATGGCTGATGGTTTAGCACCAATGGTTATAGGTATTCTTGTAGCATCTATTGGTATGTCCTTTGGTGCAACTACAGGTTATGCTTTAAATCCAGCTCGTGACTTCGGTCCGCGTTTGGCCTATACTATTTTGCCAATTCCTAATAAGGGAACGGCAAATTGGCAGTATGCATGGGTTCCATTCGTTGGGCCTTTGATTGGGGCTAGCTTAGCTGTAGTATTCTTCAAGTTAGTGGCGCCTTAAGAAAAATCTTTACAGAACGACTGGTATATTTACTGTCCTGTGCCACTATATGAAATACACAATTTGTATTAGGAGGAGGTTATATGGCCTTTCAAGAGGTAATTGATGCAAAACAACGCATCATTCAAGAATTTGTACCCGGAAAACAGGTTACTATAGCTCATGTTATTGCTAATCCTAAGCCTGATTTATTTAGAAAAATGGGGCTTGAAGAAAAGGGGCGTAATGCTATTGGGATTCTTACCATAACACCTGGCGAAGGGACCATTATTGCAGCCGATATTGCAAGCAAGTCTGGTGATATCGAAATCGGTTTCATCGACAGATTTTCGGGAGCACTTCTCATAACTGGTGATGTATCTGCTGTTGAATCAGCATTGCGCAGCGTTATCGAAGGATTGCAACGCATATTAGGATTCTTTCCAACGGATTTAACAAGATCCTAATGAAAGGGTAATTATGAGTACCGAACAAAAACAAAAGCGCATCCTTCTCGTTGGACGCAGTGGATGTGGTAAGACCACATTAGCAGATACGATTACCCATGGCTCTGCCACGTATCATAAGACACAAGCTATAACGCGCGTAGGTAACTTCATTGATACCCCTGGAGAATACATGGAAAATCCTAATTACTATCGAGGCATTATCTTGCATGCCTATGATGCGGACTTGGTGATTTTCATGATTCCTGCAGGTGATACGACAACGATATTCCCGCCAAGTTTTGGGAATTCCCTAAATCGCGAGGTTATAGGTATTGTATCAAAGGTGGATACGGGCAAAGATGTAGAGGCGCCTCGCCGTAATCTTAAACTGGCGGGAGCTACTAAGATTTTTGAAATATCCGTTCACGATCAAGAATCGTTGAACAGTTTATGTGACTACATATACAGTTAGTTGAAAGAAGGTTTTTCCATGGACAGAGGTTTTGAAGAACAACTTAACCAATTTATTTTAAATAAGGCGATTATTCCGAAAAGCTTAGGTCTATGGGAGCGATATTTCAAAAAAATGTGTCTTGCTTGGCAAGAGATTCGGCCTGAGATTCACGTACAACATATTATCTTTTCTGCAGATAACGGAATCTCCGTAGACGGACTAATCGGTTATAACTACGAAATTACTCGTAAACAATCTCAGAATATGATTGATGGTAAAAGCGCAGTTGCTAATTACTGTATCTTTAACCATATTCCTTACGAAGTGGTAGACGTAGGCATTGCGTGTCCTAAAGGAATAGGGATAGACAGAAAAGTTAGTCAGGGTACGAAAAATATTTTACATGGTGCCGCTATGAGCGGTGAAGAATTTGATTTAGCATACCAAGCTGGTTATAACCGTGTTGTATACTATGCGGAATCGGGAATCAACCTGTTTTCCTTCGGTGAAATGGGCGTTGGTAATACTACCACATCAGCAGCTGTGTTAAGCGGGCTTACAAAATTAGACCCACGAATAACCGTAGGATCTGGATCTGGTCCCGATGACGAAGCGTATATGAATCAAAAACGTGAGTTTGTACGGACTGCATTAGCCCATCATAAGGGGTATCTTAATACACCAAAGGATGTAATTAGTCGTGTTGGTGGATTTGATATAGCCGCAATTACAGGTGCGATGGTAGCCTGTACAGATTTGCATATTCCATTCGTTATCGATGGGTATATTACGGCGGTGGCGATGGCTTGTGCGACTCAAATGAATGGTGAAGCGCCATTGTATGGCATTCCATCTCACTATTCTCGTGAAGTGGGCATGGCCGCAGCACTAGCGTATGCAAATATTCGTCTTGATGAAGTTCCAATCCATGGACAAATGGCATTAGGTGAAGGTACAGGAGCTGTGCTGATGGTACAACTTCTTAAAACCGCACATTTTGCCTTTATGAACATAGGCACTATGGTGGAACTTTTAGAAAAATAAATTTGTGATCTTTGTACTATGTTTTGTAAAAGGAGAGAAAACAGATGACACAAGAAGCATTAGGTATGGTGGAAACTAAGGGTCTAGTAGGCGCTATCGAAGCAGCAGATGCAATGCTTAAAGCAGCTAATGTGGAGCTCGTAGGCAATGAAAAAATTGGCTCTGGTCTCGTTACTGTTATGGTTCGCGGTGATGTAGGTGCTGTAAAAGCTGCCGTAGATGCAGGTGCAGCCGCTGCGGAACGCGTAGGTGTTGTTATCTCTACTCATGTAATTCCAAGACCACATAGAGATGTGGAAGGTATTTTACCAACAAAGGGTGAATAATTATGGCCGATACTAAAGGTATGGTAGATGAGATTTTAAGACGCGTATTGATGCGTATTGATGACGCTGGTTTAGGTGATGTTACAACTGGCGTAACAACTACTGCATCTTGTGCATGTGGCTCGTCAGCAGTAATTACGCCTAGTATAAGTCAACTACAAACATCAATCATTACTGAACACGTAGGTAGCACTATAACAGGCGATACAATTGGTCTCGTAATTGCAAATGTAGATAGTCAAGTATTGGAAGCTATGAAGCTCACTAAGTCATATCGATCAATCGGTATCTTAGGTTCACGTACAGGTGCAGGGCCGCAAATCATGGCTGCTGATGAAGCTGTAAAAGCAACGAATACAGAGATTGTTAGCATTGAATTTGCTAGAGATATGAAAGGTGGTGCCGGAGCTGGTTCCCTTATCATATTTGGTGGCGATGATGTATCTGATGTAAGACGTTCAGTGGAAGTAGCATTACGTGAATTAGAACGTACTTTCAGCGAAGTATATATGAATGAGGCAGGTCATGTGGAAGTTCAATATACAGCTCGCGCTGGAGAAGCCTTAGTCACTGCCTTCGGCACTCCAGAAGGTAAAGCTTTTGGTTTGATTGTTGGTGCTCCAGCGGCTATAGGTGTAGTTATGGCAGATACAGCAGTTAAGTCAGCTAATGTAGATGTGGTAGGCTATCGTTCACCATCGAGCTCCGCTATGAGTAACGAAGTTATTTTACAAATTTGTGGTGATTCGGGTGCTGTTAAACAAGCTGTAAAAACGGCACGTGATGTAGGACTAGCTTTACTAGAAACTATGGGAGAACGACCTAAGAATAAAGGTAATGCTTATATTATCTAATGGATGAAGTAGGCATGCAATGTAGCTAATGTTATAGGACTGCATGAATCGTACGTGCGAATCATCAAAAGAAATAGACGTCGGGAGGTGGCATGGTGAAAGATTCACTAGGGTTACTAGAAGTAGCTGGTTTGCTGGGGGCTATCACCGCATCAGATGCAATGGTTAAAGCTGCAAATGTACGGCTAATCGGCATAGAAAAGGCGAGAGGCCTTGGCTGGATGACTGTAAAGGTTGCTGGTGATGTAGCCGCTGTTGAAGCAGCTGTCCAAACTGGTGTAGCGCTTACAAAAGGTATGAACCTTTATGTGGCTCATAAAGTAATTCCTCGACCTGCAGAAGGCTTAGTAGAATACTTTAATGATGATTTTACAGATAAGCCAGCTAAGGTATCTGATGATACAAAAGCATCTCAGGAAGCGGTAGTTAATGAACCAGTAAAAGCAGAAGATAATACATCTGAAGAAGAGAAATCTTCATTAGATGAAAAGGTTGCTGAAGTGTTAGATGAAATCGTATCTACGATTATAGAACCAAAAGGTTCTAAGTCGACTGGTACAAAGAAAGTAGCACCGAAGAAAAGCTCAAAAAAGAAATAATGTAGTAAATAATAAAGGAGATTATCATGAATAACGCATTAGGCATGGTAGAAACAAAAGGTTTAGTAGGCGCAATTGAAGCGGCAGACGCAATGGTAAAAGCAGCTAACGTTACATTAGAAGGTACTGAAAAAATCGGTTCCGGTCTTGTAACAGTAATGGTTCGCGGTGATGTAGGCGCTGTAAAAGCAGCTGTTGATGCGGGCTGTGCAGCAGCACAAAAAGTAGGTGAAGTAGTATCTACTCATGTAATTCCACGCCCTCATAGCGATGTAGAATTGATCTTACCTAAGAAAGGATAATAGCTTATGGATCGGGAACAGATTCGTGCTATCGTACGAGAAGTGATCGAAGCCATGTTCGAATCGTCCATTCCCGTAGGTGTTAGCAATAGACATGTCCATCTATGTCAGGAGGACTGGGATATATTATTCCCTAACCAGGCTATTACTAAAAAAAGTGACTTAAAACAAACTGGAGAGTTTGCTTCAGAACAAACAGTTACCTTAGTGGGACCCAAGGGAGTTATCCAGAATGTCCGCGTTTTGGGACCGCTCAGAAAACAATCACAAGTGGAGGTATCATTGACCGATGCACGTACATTAGGTGTTAAGCCTCCAATTGTGCTATCTGGTCATTTAGAATCGGCCGTAGAGATTACTCTATGCACCGAAAATGGTGAAGTCACTAAACCTATTTGCATTGTTGCAAAGCGCCATATTCATATGTCGCCAGAAGATGCAAAAAGGCTTCATGTAATCGATGGCGAGAGTGTGAGCGTAGAATTGCAAACACCTGAGCGCACTACTGTATTCAGTGACGTCATCGTTCGAGCTGTACCTGGTTTTGTTCTAGAGCTCCATATTGATACAGATGAGGCAAATGCTGCCAATGTACAAGGTACAGTGATGGCGAGAATTGTACAGTAAAGTAGGTGATATGATGAAAGGTTTGAAAAAGGCAAATAATACCTTGCAAGAGTTCTCTGATCTTGTAGAGTCTAAACAAGTGAGCTCTCATAATCAAAAGAATTTGCGTGTAGGCATTGACCTTGGTACATCATCTATTGTCTTATCCGTAGTTAATGATAAAGGCAAACCTATATATGGTGCCTTTGAATACAACGAGTCCATCCGTGATGGCCTTGTAGTAGACTATGTAGGCGCTGTTACAATTACGCGAGCTTTAAAGGCTAAGGCAGAAGCAGCTTTGGGCACAGAACTTGTATATGCTGCGGCAGCTGTACCACCTGGGACGATAGGAAAGAATAAAGATGTAGTCGGTCATGTGCTAGAAAGTGCTGGTTTTGAAGTAACTTGTATTCTAGACGAACCTACCGCTGCTGCTAATGTGCTAGGCATCACTGATGGCGCTGTTATCGACGTCGGTGGTGGCACTACGGGCATAAGCATTTTAAAGGATGGCCAAGTTGTATATACCGTAGATGAGCCTACAGGAGGTACCCATATGAACCTCGTGATTAGCGGAGCCTATGGCATCTCTATCTCCGAAGCTGAGGCTTATAAGCGCAATGAAGCTAATAAACGCGATGTATATGCAACGATACGGCCTGTTGTTGAAAAGATGGCAGCTATTTCTAAGCGTGCGTTGCAAGAGGGGGGCTATGAAAAGGGGACTCCTATTGTTGTTGTAGGTGGTGCTTCTAATTTTGAAGAATTCACAAAAACCTTCAGTCAATATATAGGGGTGCCTGTGCATAAGCCATTATATCCAGAATTTGTAACACCCTTAGGGATTGCCATAGGAAGTGAGCATTAATATGGATGCATTAGTTAAACTGGTGCTAGAACGCCTAGAAAAGCGCATGACATCCACTGCAACTTTTATGGTCACAGATTGCAATAGCTATGATGAACATATATTATTGCAGAACCAGCTCATTTCTTTCACTGGTATAGATTATGGTCATATACGAGAGCTGATGAGCCATACATTGGTGCCTTGGGTAGCTTGCCTGCACCGTGCATTAGCTTATGACTGTGAGGTGACGATACGCCTAGCAGTTCCTGTAACCTCGTTGATGAATCCATCAGTCATTCTAGATTGGCCTATCAAATTTCTAGATAAATTTGGTCGTCCTATATATGCTAGTTATCAAGCGTGGATAACGGCCTCTTTTGTTAGATCTTGTAAAAGTCAGTCTATTATCGTCGTATATAGGGGACAACGGTTCACCATGGCTGCTCGTGATGAAATCGAGCGCTTAGGTATCACAATAATTGAAGGGAACGAGAAGTATGCAAGTCGGTAAAGTTGTGGGTAGTATCGTATCTACTCAAAAGCATGAATCTCTAAAGGGAATGAAACTGATGATGGTAGATATTCTCGATGGAGAACAAGAGTTGACGGGGCGCATAGAAATCGCCGTCGATACAGTATGTGCTGGTGAAGGTGAATATGTGCTTCTAACTCGAGGTTCATCGGCACGGCATATTTTCGAAAATGATAAAGGCACCGCAGTAGATTGTGCTATTGTGGGTATTATTGATAGTTTTGAAAAATAATTGTATAGGAATTAGCTGGTGCCAGAATTAAACCTAGTTATTGTGTCACATCATGAATGTAACCTTGATTGTGTACACCGTAAGTTGATATGGTCATTGCATCAGCAATGCAACCTATATGGAGGTTCATGATGGAAAACAATACACAGTTGAAAGAAATGATCCGCTCCATGGTTATAGATGTATTACAGGGGCAAAAGCAAGAAAATGCCTCATCAGAATCTATTAAACAAGCACCTAGGGGTCAAGTCGAACCAGGGGTATTTGATACAGTTGATGACGCAATTCAAGCAGCAAAAGTAGCGCAAGCTCGCTTTGAAGATTGTACCTTGGCAACCCGTGAAAAGGTAATTGCAGATATCCGTGCTGCTATGCGACCACGAGTACAAGAGTTGGCTCAAAAAACTGTTGAAGAAACGGGAATGGGCCGTATTGCGGATAAAGTACTAAAATTAAATCTTACACTTGATAAAACACCAGGCGTAGAAGATCTTGTGACAGAGTGTGAAACTGGCGATAATGGTATGACATTATATGAATTATCTGCGTACGGTGTCATTGGTGCCATAACGCCCAGTACGAATCCAGCAGAGACATTGATATGTAACTCTATTGGTATGTTGGCTGCAGGGAATGCTATATTCTTTAGCGTTCATCCTGGTGCCAAACATCTGAGCAGATTACTTGTTAGCGAATTAAACCAAATTATTGCTAAATCGATTGGTATTGAAAACCTTATCGTTACACTTCGTGAGCCATCTATTGAGTCCGCTCAAGAGATGATGCTACATCCAGATGTGAGCTTATTAGTTGTTACTGGTGGGCCTGGTGTAGTAAAACAAGCACTTCAAAGTGGTAAAAAGGTTATCGGTGCTGGTGCTGGTAATCCACCAGCCTTTGTAGATGAAACGGCAGATATTAAAAAGGCCGCTCAAGATATTGTTCTCGGTGCGAGCCTAGATAATAATATTTTATGTATTGCTGAAAAGAGCGTTGTAGCTATGCGCCAAATTGAACCACAGCTGGTTCAAGAAATGGTAAAAGTTGGTTGTGTCCTTATTGAAAACCAACAAGATATTCAACGCTTGGTAGACTTAACAGTTTTACCAAATGGGACCCCAAATAAACAGTTCGTCGGTAAAAATGCAAGCGTCATTCTTGATGCGGCACATATTCCGTATAATGGTGACCCTCGCTTAATTATCATGCGTACACCAAAAGAACACCCATTTGCAGTTATTGAAATGTTAATGCCTATTCTACCTGTTGTGACCGTAGATAGCTTTGACGAAGGTCTCGAAGTATGCTTGATGCTAGAAGCTGGATTACACCACACGGCAACAATGCATTCTTTGAATATGGAACGCCTCAATTGTATGGCTCGCAAGATGAAAACATCTATATTTGTTAAAAATGGTCCATCTTATGCAGGTCTTGGCTTCAGTGGAGAAGGAACAACAACCTTTACGATTGCCACTCCAACTGGGGAATCTACAACATCTGCTCGATGTTTTGCACGTCGCCGTAGATGCTGCTTAACAACGGGCTTTAACATTAGATAGGTGGTGAGCATATGAATAAATGGACATTTCCGACCCAAATCTATGCGGGGCCAGATTCGTTAATTCGTCTTACAGAATTTAATAATGAGTCTATCCTTATCATATGTGACCCATTTTTAAAAGACTCCTCAAACCTTACGTATGTGATAAGTCTTATGGAAGGTAAAAATAAGATAAGTACTTATACAGAAGTAGTTCCAGATCCTCCGATTACCCATGTAGTAAAAGGTATCCAGTATATGGAAGGTATTAAACCGACTATCATCATTGCAATTGGTGGCGGCTCTTGCATTGATATGAGTAAGGGAATTGCCTATTTTGGACGTAAGTTAAAGCATATGGATATTAAATCCTTTATTGCTATTCCTACTACTAGTGGAACAGGATCAGAGGTAACCTCCTTTGCCGTTCTTACGGATAGTGAAACACAAGTTAAATATCCTCTTCTTGATGATGCAGTACTACCTGATGAAGCTTTATTGACTCCGTTGTTTGTTAAAACATCACCGCCAAATATTACTGCTTATAGCGGTATGGATGTGCTTGTTCATGCTCTAGAAGCCTATGTAGCTACAGCGGCAAATAATTTTACTGATGCGTTGGCACAGCAAGCAATTGAGCTTGTCTTTGAATACCTACCAAAATGTTATAAGCCAACAGCCACAGACCAAGATCGCATGTCAATGCACGAAGCATCATGCCTTGCAGGACTTTCCTTTAACAAGGCCGGCGTGGGTCTCGTTCATGCCATGGCACATCAGTTGGGTGGGCAATTTCATGTACCTCATGGTCTAGCTAATAGTATGCTCTTACCATATGTGATTGCTTTTAATTGTTCTCATAATCCTGATGTGGCAAAAAAATATGCTCGTTTAGCCGCTAAATTAGGTTTTGTATCTCATAATGCCTCAGAGGAAGATAAATTAGGGTCTCTTTTAAAAGCAATCATTAAGTTACAACGCACTTTAAAATGCCCAATGACACTTACTGATTTTGGTGTGGATAAAGCTACATCTGAGATAAAACTAAATCTTATGACTGATAGAGCGTTGGAGGATATGTGTTATCGATTTAATCCATATCCAGCCAATCATGATGATATTATTGGCTTATATAAGAACGTACTATAATATATCAAGAACTCATATCAATATTTTCTTGGGAAAAAGAGATTTTAATGATATTCATTAAAGTCTCTTTTTATTTTTTTATGGTATATAAAATGTCATTACGCACAAACATTTTTATCGTAAAGTGCTATAATAAAAGTTACGGCACACAATAAATTGTAGCGTGCCGGATTATAAATAATCATATTTTATATACTATATTGGAATACGTTAAAATATAGATTTTATCTATGTTTATTGTATAATGTGTATGTAATATTTACATTTTAGATGTGTAGTTAAAGCTAAATGTTTTAGTATTTAACTTATACTTATGAAGGTATATGGTGCGAGGGTACCAAATCTTCACACTTTCAAGAGAGGTATATATGCAAAAATCCTTACGTATGGGGATCGATGTTGGTTCAACAACAGTCAAGGTCGTTTTGTTGGACCAACAAGATAATTATTTGTATAAAAAATATATCCGACATTACGCTAATATTTTGGATACTGTTTATACATTGCTACAAGAAGCTCAAGTGGGTTATGAAAATGAGAATGTACATGTAGCAATTACAGGCTCTGGCGGTATGGCGATGGCCGATAAGGTACGTATACCTTTTGTTCAAGAAGTAATTGCTGAAACTAAGGCGATTAAAGCGTTATATCCTCAAACTGACGTTATTATCGAGCTCGGTGGGGAAGATGCGAAGGTTACCTATTTGGGGCGTACTGCAGAACATCGTATGAATGGTTCTTGTGCTGGTGGAACAGGGGCCTTTATAGACCAAATGGCAACCTTGTTACAAACAGATGCGTCCGGTCTTAATACATTGGCTATGAATGCGGATACAATGTATCCGATTGCAGCGCGTTGTGGTGTATTTGCTAAAACTGATGTACAAGCCTTGTTAAATCAAGGGGCGTCTCATGAAAATATTGCTAAATCCGTATTTCAAGCTATTGTAAATCAAACGATTGCTGGTCTTGCATGCGGTCATAAAATTGAAGGTAATGTAGCATTCCTCGGTGGTCCTCTGACATTCTTGTCCGAATTGCGTCAATGCTTTTGTGATACATTGACACTTGATGAGGAGCATCGTATCATTCCTGAAAATGGCGAACTCTTTATCGCCTTGGGCGCAGCTTTAATGAATGATGAATGCCGTCAGATTACGGTTGGTGAATTAACAAATGAAATTGGTGCGCTCATCGGTATTCCGATGGAAGCTACTGACCGCGTCGATCCACTATTTAAAAATGAAGACGAGTTAAATGAGTTTAGAAATCGTCATGCGAAGGCCGTGACTCCGAAAGCAGACATTAAGGAGGCCGTAGGTCCTTGTTATCTTGGAATTGATGCGGGTTCTACTACGCTAAAAGTTGTTTTAATTAATGCTAACAATGAAATTATCTTCTCACATTATGGTCCCAATCATGGTAAACCATTAGAAAAATCACAAGAGTTGATTGAACAAATTTATGGTTTGCTACCGAAGGGGGCTTATATTGCGCATTCTGGTGTCACTGGTTATGGGGAAGCCTTTTTGAAGCGAGCCCTGGGTATCGATATTGGTGAAGTAGAAACGATTGCTCATTATCGGGCCGCACAATTCTTCTGTCCAGATGTATCCTTTATTTTGGATATTGGTGGTCAGGATATGAAGTGTACCAAGGTACGTAATGGTTATATTGAAGATATAGTTTTAAATGAAGCTTGCTCCTCAGGTTGTGGTTCATTTATCGATACATTTGCTACATCCTTGCGTTTGCCGATTGAGCAATTTGCCAAGGAAGGTTTATTGGCACCTATGCCAATCGACTTGGGGTCTCGTTGTACCGTATTTATGAACTCTAAGGTAAAACAAGCGCAGAAAGAAGGGGCAACAGTTCCTGATATTGCAGCTGGTTTGGCTTATTCTGTTATAAAAAATGCTTTGTATAAGGTTCTTAAGGTGAAAGACCCTAAAGACCTTGGTGATCACATTGTTGTACAAGGTGGTACATTCTATAATGAAGCGGTACTTCGGGCCTTTGAAAAATTGATGGGCGTTGAAGTGATTCGTCCTGATGTATCCGGTCTGATGGGTGCCTATGGGATGGCTCTACTCGCATCAGAAGCTGCAGAGGAGTTACAAAATCAACACAGTACATTACTAGATATGGCAGGTTTGAAATCCTTACAAGTTTCTACATCTATGCGCAACTGTGGATTATGTTCTAATAATTGTATGCTCACCATCAATGCATTCTCCGATGGTCGTACCTATGTAACGGGTAATCGTTGTGATCGTGGTGCTGGCGATATGATTCAAGAGAAACATAAGCCCGTTCCTAATATGGTAGATGCAAAATTACGCCGTTATTTTGATTATTTCCTCAAGAAAAATATTCCAGAGTTCGAAGGTAAGTTACGTATTGGTATACCGCGCGTCCTCAATATATACGAAGATTTTCCGTTCTGGTTTACATTCTTCCATCAATTAGGCTGTGAAGTGGTGTTGTCCAATTATACGACGAAGGATCAATACAACAAGGCTATTGATACGATTCCATCTGATACAGCTTGTTATCCTGCTAAGGCTGTGCATGGTCATATTCGTGATCTTGCAGAGGCACAGGTTGATTTGATTTGGTACCCATGTATTCAACATGGTCCTAAGGAATTTAGCCGCGATAATAATTACCATTGTCCTATGGTTATCTCCTATCCAGAGTTAATTCGGAACAATATGCAGGATGTTATGGGGGAAACACCATTTTATGCCCCATTCTTGCCATTAGCAGATAAAAAATCTTTAGTGCCTGCGTTGGTGAAAGCCTTAAAAGACTTGCCTTTCAGTAAAGGTGAAATTTCTGATGCTGTAGAGGTTGCGTGGGCAGAGCAGGAAAAATGTAAAGCTGATTATCGAGAGATGACAAAGAAAACGGTGTCTCGTCTTGTAGCAGAGCAAGTTCCTACAATCGTATTGGCGGGGCGGCCATATCATTTAGATTCAGGTATTAATCATGGTATTCCTGAACTCATTACATCCCTTGGTATGGCGGTCCTTACTGAAGATGGTGTAGCGCCACTAGGGTATGAAATTAAGCATTTGCGCGTTGTAGATCAATGGTCGTATCACAGTCGTTTGTATCGTGCCGCTGAATTTGTAAGCCGCACAGAGGGGTTCCAAATTGTAGAGTTGAATTCCTTCGGTTGTGGTCTTGACTCAATCGTTGCGGACCAAGTGAAAGATATCTTGTCTGCAAAGCATAAGATTCACACCTTACTAAAAATTGATGAAGGTACAAACTTAGGTGCTGTTACTATTCGTTTGCGCTCGTTGCAATCTGTAATGGAACGGAGTATGCGTAAGCATCATAATCCGGAAGCACCAGTAGAAACAACTATCGATGATATTCCTTCCTATGATTATGACCGTGTTGTATTCACGGAGGAAATGAGTAAGACTTATAAAATCTTAGTACCTCAAATGTCACCACTTCATTTCCAATTATTGGATCCAGTGCTTAATTCTGAAGGCTACGATTTTGAGATGCTGCCAGCTCCAACGAGAGAAGATGTTGAGATAGGTCTAAAATATATCAACAATGATGCTTGTTATCCGGCTATTATCGTCGTTGGTCAATTGATGAGTGCCTTGTTATCTGGTAAGTATGATGTTGATAAAACGGCGGTAATCATTTCTCAAACCGGTGGTGGTTGTCGAGCAACGAACTATATTGGCTATTTGCGTAAAGCCCTTATTGATGCGGGAATGGAACAAGTGCCAATTTTGTCACTTAATGCTAGTGATATAGAGCGTCAACCGGGCTTTAAATTGACAAAATCTTTCTTGCATCGGATGATTCAAGCCGTAGTTTACGGCGATGCATTGATGCAATGTGTATTGGCTACCCGTCCATATGAAATTAATCCAGGATCTGCAGATGCATTGTGTGATTATTGGATAAAAAAATTACGGGAACGTATCACAAAAGCCAATATCTTCCAATATAGCAAATATATTAAGAATATCATTGATGACTTTGATAATTTGCCTGTAGATAAATCAAAACCAAGACCTCGTGTAGGCGTAGTAGGTGAAATTTATGTTAAGTTCCATCCTAGTGCGAATAACAATATCAATGAACTCATAGAAAAAGAGGGGGGCGAGGTTGTAACCTCTGGCTTACTAGATTTCTTCTTGTACTGTGCAATGGATAGCACGTATCGTGCAAAACATTTAGATGGTACCTGGTTATCTGGTTTCTTCGGCTCCTTGGCTCGAGAGGCCTTAGAACTATATCGCTTGCCATATGCAAAGGCAGTGGCAGCGTCAAAGAACTTTGATCCATTACAACGAATGACAAAGGTTGCAAAAGAGGCGGCCCACTTTATTGATCTTGGTAACCAATGCGGTGAAGGTTGGTTTCTTACAGGGGATATGATTGATCTGATTGAAAAAGGTGCAAAACAAGTTGTATGTTTACAACCCTTTGGTTGTTTGCCTAACCATGTAAGTGGTAAAGGTATGGTAAAAACATTATCGGAAGCATATCCTGATGTACGCATTGCAGCTATTGACTATGATCCAGGTTCAAGTGCAGTAAACCAAGCAAACCGATTGAAGTTGTTGTTAGCGACTATGTTTGAATGATAACTTAATAGTTAATTAAATAATTACTAATATATAGAAAAAAAGCGTCCTAGGACGCTTTTTTTTTCTATGAAGCTGATATTAATTTTCTTTAATCATTGTATAGAAGCACACTAATGCTAATGCAGCACAGGCAACCATAACAATCCCCATAGGAACACCGGTGTGACTGCCACCGATACCTACTAATGGTGATACAAAACCCGCTGAAAACATGCCTGCAAAGCCTAGAATAGCAGAGGCGCTACCTGCTTGGTGTCCGTATTTAGCCATAGCCATAGAGAAACCGGCTGAACCGAATACAGATACAGTACAAATCGTAAAGAAAAGGATAATACTAGTTACTATAAAGGACCAATTAAAGTACATCGCACAAAGGAATAGCGTTGAGCCGATAGCTAACTGCCATAAACTAGTGTTTAAGATAGTTTTCATTGTTACAACATTACTTGCTTTTGCACTAAGCACACTAGCGAGGATAATTCCACAACTATTGATACCAAACATATAACTAAACTCTTGTGCAGATAGGTTGAAGATATTTTGATATACAAAGGATGAACCTGAAATATAGGCAAAGAAACCTCCAAAAGCAAATAGTTGAACTAGAGACTGACCTAAGAAACTTTTATCCTTAAGTAGAGTACCATAGTTTTTAAAAGCTATGGAAATGCCACCAGAAATACGCTTTTCTGGTGGAAGGCTTTCAGTAAAGATAAAAGATCCTATAAGCAATACGGCAGAGAATCCCGCAAGGATGATGAAAATAAATCGCCATGTAGAAAATAATAAAAGCTGACCACCTATGAGTGGTGCAATAACAGGAGCCAACCCATTGACGAGTATGAGAAGCGACATAAGACGCATTAATTCCTTACCCGATGCAAAGTCTCGTGAAATCGCCTTAGCAATAACAACGCCAATAGAACCTGTTAAACCTTGCAAAAAACGTGCAACTAGTAAAACTTCAATATTAGGTGCAATAGAACAGAGAATGCTAGCGATTACACATAAGATATTGCCAATGATGAGCGGTTTTTTTCGTCCGAATGAGTCGCTAAGTGGACCGCCAATTAATTGACCAATAGCGATACCAAATGTCATAATACCAATTGTCATCTGAATGAGGGATGTATTTGTATTAAGCTCATGAGGCATAATTGGTAAAGCCGGTAAATATAAATCAGTCCCCAGTGGTGTGATAGCTGTTAGAAGCCCAAGAAATACGACAATGAATAAAGAAATTTTCTTTGTAGACTCCATAAAATCTCCTTGATTAAAAATGGGAATAATAAAAGTCTGCGAATCGCACTTCGCAGACTGCATTTAATTGTGTTTTTTTGTAGGTCTATTGTAACATGATTTTAGATGAAGTTCTATAAATTTTTGCATACAAATATGTGTATAATATAACAAAAAAGAACAGCTCATTTCTGAGCTGTTCTTTTGGTTTACCTTATTTGCAATATCTTAGAAGAAGATACTGTGAATTTGGTGGATGAAATGTTGACCGAAGAAGGAAATGCAACCATGCATTACGATGAATACGATGAAGTATTTGAATGCAGTGTTCATGATAACGCTTGCTTCGATTTCATGCTCTAATTTGTGAGCTTCATCAGCGCTGACTTCTTTGTGGTTTTCAAGGTATGCTTTCAAAGCAGGACCTACGGCACCAATGGAAATCGCGATGGATTGTGGAGACAACATTTTACCGATACCAGCTGCACCGGAGTTAACAGCTGCTAACCAGAAGCCAAGGTCTTCCCAGTTTGTAGGATCTAAGCCTTGTGCTGCTGCAATTTGAAGTGGGCCAAACAATACGTTGGAGTTTGTACCAGAACCAGTTAAGAATGCACCTAACGCACCTACGATAGGAGCGAATAGTGGGTACAAGGAACCTGTACCAGCAACCATTGCTTTCGCAATATCTGCAGTCATACCAGAGTATGTCATCAATTTAGCAGTCATAACAACTGTGATGATTGTAAGGTATGTAAATTTCAAGTTTTTAACTGTAGAACCCAATGTACCGAAGATTTCGCCAGCTTTTGCTTTTTGAATGAAACCACCAACAATACCAGCGATGAAAATCATGATACCAGGAGTTGCAATCCAAACGAATGTGTAAGGTTTTGCACCAGGACCTTGGTAAATAGGTACAGATGTTTTAATGGACGCTAGAGGACCATTGATTGCAGGGAATAATTTAGAAGTTAATAACAACAATACGAAGATCAAGATAAATGGCATAGCCGCTACAAGACCTTCCCCACCGGAAACTTTAGGAGTTTCGCCAGTTTGTTTAACTGCGTATTCAGGGTCATTAGGAGGCATAACTTTTGCACAGATAATGATAACTGCCATGATTACAATGGATGCAGAAATTACGGATAATTCAGGACCCATTACAGCATTGATTACGGTTTCAGGAACAGCCAATGCTAAACCGGAAAGTAATGTCACAAGGAATACGCCTTTTAACGCTTTAACGCCGCCACCGATAATCATAACAACGAAGAATGGAGCGATAAGGTTAAGTAAGAATAATTGAACAGAAATAAATGTACCTAAGTGGCTTGGATCAAGGCTTGTCAAGGATGCCAATGTAGTAGTTGGGATACCAATGGAGCCAAATGTTGTTGGTACGGAGTTTGCAACGAGACATGCAATGATAGATTTAAGTGGGTCAAAACCTACGGCAACCATCATAGCTGCAGGGATTGCAACGGCAGTACCGAAACCAGCCATACCTTCCATGAAGGCACCGAAGCCCCATGCAAGTAACAATGCAAGTACACGAGTATCAGATGTTACAGAAGAAAGCATTGTTTTAATAGTTTCCATTGCTTTCGTATATACCACCAAGTTATAAACGAAGATAGCAGCTGTAATAACTAATAGGATTGGCCAAATTGCCAATGCGGCACCTTCAAGGGCACCAGTGACCATAATAAATGGGTCAGAGGAGAATGCTGTAATAGCGATAATGAAAGAACCAATTGCAGCAACACTTGTTGCTTGCCATGCTGGTAATTTCAAGATGGATAACGCTACAATCAACCAAATGATTGGAGATAGCGCTAATAGAACGGTGAGAGCACTCATTTCTAAGTTCATCCTTTCATAAAAATAAAATATTTATATGCTTAACAGGACGATGTAGCATTAATCAATTTAATTGATAAGTAAATCGCTATTATATTAAGTTGTAAAATTTCAGTAATAAAAATAAGTTACAATAGAATAAAAGATGTACTTATCATAAAAATTGATATTTATCTCAAAAAATTCAACCTCATTTCGGTGAGGTTGAAAATATAAGAGAGGGGACATAAACAGTGTTTATGTCCCCTTTTATACTAACTACAAGTCCTTGTTAGGGCCGTCACTAAGTTCAGGTATTAGTAGTTACCTTTGAACATTGTAGCAGGTGCTTCTGGTACATAATCGCCGAAGTAGGATTTGAAGTCAAGGCCTAATTCGTTGCAAAGGTCTTGAACTTCAAGCATTGTACCGTTAAGTACAGGGATACCTTCAGCTTTAACTTTTTCAACGGATTCGTGTTCTTTTTCACCATGAGTGTAGATACGTTCTTGACCTGCAGCTTTAGGAGCTTCACGTAATTCTTGTAAGAATTGAGAGAAGTGTTTTTTGATTTCAGCAGGATCGCCGAAGAATTCAGGGTTGATAGCCATAAAGCCGTGGCAGATATTGGATTTACCGCCAACCATACATTTGTTGGAAGTACCACCTTGGGAAAGGATGGAGGAGAACAATTCAGCAATCATGCCGTTACCATAACCTTTGTGGCCGCCAAGAACTTCTGTAGCACCACCTAAAGGAAGGATACCGCCGCCTTCATGACGGGAAATGTTGCCCAATACTTCAGCTGCGTCAGTGGAAGGAACGCCGTCTTTGTTAACAGCCCAGCCATCTGGAGTAGCTTTGCCCATTTTGTTGTACATTTCAAGTTTACCACGAGTTACTACTGTAGTGGAGCAATCGAAGAAGAAGTCAACAGGATCAGCTGGTACAGTCCAAGCGATAGGGTTGGAACCAAGCATAGCTTGACGAGCGTATGTAGGAACCATGATTGCTTCGGAGTTAGTACAGGAGAAACCAATTAAGCCTTGGTCGGATGCCATTTTAGCATAGTAACCAGCGATACCATAGTGGTTGGAGTTACGTACGGATACGATACCAACACCGGATTTTTTAGCTTTTTCAATAGCCATTTCCATAGCCATGTGGCCCAAGATTTGACCCATGCCGTCATGACCATCGATAACTGCGGAGATTGGAGTTTCTTTTACGATTTCAGGTTTTGCGTCGATTTTGATCAAGCCGTTAGTGATACCTTTATGGTAACGAACCATACGTTGCATACCATGGCTTTGAATACCGAATAAGTCGGAAGTCAAAAGTACGTCTTGGATGATATCCGCTTCTTTTTCGGAGAAACCAAATTTTTGGAAAGCATCCATGCTCAATTTTTTCAATGTTTCATAAGGGAAAAGAACAGTGTTTTTTGCGTCTGCCATTGTTAAAACCTCTTTTCAGAAAATATGTACCTGATATAGTTACTCCACTCTGTAACAATTATGAACATTACATGATTGTCCGGTGAGTTCTATATCCTCTCAAATGACAATGTCAGTATAGCATACAATATTCAGATATTGAATAGTTTTACATAACTAAATACATTACATAATTTGCATAGCGTTCGTGAAATTTATCACAGGTTTTAGTAAAAAATGCTGAAATAACAGAGTATACCTTGAAATAATTGATTATGACTTTTAGTAATTGATACATTCCTATACGTAAAAAATAGGTGTTTTGGATAAGGGTTATCTATTTGTATTGTAGGGGCTAAACTATAAATAAATAGCAGAAAGTATTGATATTTATTGTACATCTATCGGGTATACATTGATAAAATTTATAACTGATTGTATTTATTTTGATGAGTTAATTGGGGGCGTGCATTGATATACAATGTATGCAGTACAAAAGTTTCCATATGATGTTGATAGTCGTTAATTTTGTTACAGATATAGAGCTATTTTTGTGATACTATAAATATACAGATGATAATATATACATATGACGAAAATGTAGTGATAAGTGAGGTACTTATATGCGTGAATATACTAATATATGTCCATACGATTGTCCTGATGCGTGTGGTCTTGTTGTTACGGTAGATAATAATAAAGTAATAAATGTTCGAGGACATAAAGAGCATGCTTTTACAAGAGGTACCTTGTGCCCTAAGATGGTACATTATGAGCAAATTATTCATTCTCCTAAACGGTTGACCACTCCATTAAGGCGTGTTGGTAAAAAAGGTATTGGTATTGATCAGTTCGAACGGATTTCATGGGATGATGCGTTATATACTATTGTAAATAACTTTAAACATATTATTGATACATATGGTAGTGAAAGTATATTACGGTATTCCTATGCTGGAACGATGGGGGCCGTAAATAGTCCGGCAGGTGATTATTTTTTTCGCCGTATAGGTGCAACTAATCAAGATAGGGGAATTTGCTCTCCTGCTAAGCAAGCTGCTTTTAAGTCTGTTTATGGCGATACCATTGCCATTAAACCACAAGAAGCACAATATAGTGATTTGATTATATTATGGAGTATTAATGCAATTGCTACGGATTTACATTTTCTACACGATGTCAATGTAGCTAAACAAAGGGGGGCCACTGTATGGGTTATTGATACACATAAAACGTATACCTATGACCAAGCTACGCATCATGTATATGTAAAACCTGGATCTGATGGGGCCTTAGCTCTTGGGTTGATGCATATCATACATCGTGATGATCTTGCAGATATAGATTTTATTCAACGCTATGTACAAGGTTATGAAGAACTTGTAAGAGATGTGTTACCTACCTTTACACCGGACTATGTATCTTCTATTTGTGGTGTGCCGGCTGAAGTAATAGAAGAGTTGGCACATGCTTATGCAAAGGCGAAAGCCCCATTTATTCGCCTTGGTAGTGGCGTATCCCGTTATGGTAATGGCTCCATGAGTTGTCGTTGTATCAACGCATTGCCAGCTGTTATAGGCGCATGGCAACATTTAGGTGGCGGGTTGCTATCGAGCGCTAGTAGTAGTCAATACTTAAATAAATCATTTATGCAACAACCACAAGTCGTAACACCAGCTAAGCGTTTGATGCCTATGATTCTACTGGGAGACTTGTTGACGAACCCTAAGGCACTCCTTGAGCATGGCTTAGAAGATACTAGCGGAGGCGTGCCGGTTCATAGTTTATATGTATTTTCTTCTAATCCAGCTATTACTGCACCAAACCAAAATTTTGTTAGGCAGGGGCTCATGAGAGACGATTTGTTCACCGTTGTACATGAACGTTTTTTTACAGACACCTGCGCTTATGCAGATATCATATTGCCTGCTACTAGCTCAGTAGAGTCAGACGATATATTTAATTCTTATGGTCACTATACCATTGGGGCTAACTATCATGCTATACCTCCAGTGGGAGAATCGCGTTCTAATTGGCAGGTTATTTCTGAACTAGCTCGTCGCATGGGATTGGATGATCCGTTTTTTAAGATGACAGAATTGGAATTGATCGAACAGATAGTTCGCAGTTCATCTAAACTTTCACAAGAGGAACAAGACAGAATTTTACAAGGTGATTTGGTGGAGGTTGAGCTACCGGAGAACTATAAACTGGATTTTAAAACTCCGTCTGGGAAAATAGAAATTTTAAATCCTCAAGAAAATATTCCCTTGATTACCTATAGAGAACCTTATGGTGATGGTGAACCGTTTTGGTTAATTGTAGGCAATGATATTCGCATATTAGATTCAAGTTTCTGTGAAATGGAATTTGATGATTCTGAGTTAATGAAATTGCGTATGAATCCAGATGACGCTAGATTATATAATATCAATGATGGCGATGTTGTAGAAATCTATAATATTCGTGGTACCGTACGTATTAAAGTATATTTGGATGCTATGGTACAAAGGGGTACTTTGGTAACCCTTGGCGTATGGTGGCAATCTCAATCTAGTGATGATGCGGTAGGCATTAATGCCCTTACTGCATCTCGTCCTACAGATGCGGGCTGGGGAAGTACATTTTATGATGTGCAAGTGAATATTCGTAAAATTTAATCATTATTCGTGTAATTTTATTTAGTTGTTGAAGTAAAGGCCCCATATCATATATAATATAATCTATTACTATAGTGTATTATGAAGGGAGATAACCTTATGGATGGAAAAGAAAATCTATCACTGCGCGCCTATTTAGCGATAGGCATGATGTTATTTGCCCTATTCTTTGGTGCGGGAAATCTTATTTTCCCGGCCGCATTAGGCCAACAAGCAGGCTCTAATGTAGGATGGGCATTGGCTGGTTTTGTATTAACTGGCGTGGGGCTACCATTGTTGGGCGTTATGGCTATGGGCTATTCTGGCTGTAAAGACGTAGAAGAATTAGCTGGTCGTGTTCACCCTGTTTATGGTCTTATTTATACTGTGGCATTATATTTGAGTATTGGACCAATGTTCGCTATACCTAGAACGGGTACTGTTGCTTATGAGATTGCAATCAAACCGTTTACAGAAGGCATGGCTATGGACATGCAACCGCTAGCATTGGCTATATTCTTTGGTATTTCTTTGTGGCTATCTATTAGCCCACAAAAGCTTGTAAATCGTATTGGTAATATTTTAACACCTGCATTATTACTCGTTATTTTATTGCTTATCGTTAAATCCTTTATTACGCCACTTGGTTCTTACATGGAGCCGCAAGCAGCTTATGCAACAACTGGTACAGCTGTGTTACAAGGCTTCCTAGATGGTTATAATACGATGGATGCATTGGCGTCAGTAGTATTCGCTATTCTTGTGGTAGACTTTGTACGTCTTACAGGTGCTACATCTCGCGATATCATTACGAAAACAGTTGTGGAAGTAGGTGCTATTGCGGTAGCATTGCTCGGTATTGTGTACGTATTCATTGCTAACATTGGTGCTACAAGCGTAGAACGATTTGGTTTGTTCGAGACAGGTGCTCCGGTGTTAACTGCTAGTGCGGACTTTTTGTTTGGTGCTACAGGTCAAGTTATTTTGGCAGTCATTGTATTGTTAGCTTGCTTGAGTACAAGTATTGGTCTTATTACATCTTGTAGTACATATTTCCATAAACTATATAGCAAAATCAGTTATAAAGCATTTGTTGTTTTATTCTCTGTAGCTGCATTTGCATTAGGTCTATTTGGCTTAAAAACAATTATCAGTGCAGCTATTCCTGTATTAATGCTCTTGTATCCATTGACTATCGTTATTATATTCTTAGCCTTAGGTGATGGTCTTTTCGGTGGTCGCCGTTGCGTATATGCATGGACTATGGCTTTAACTATGATCTCTGCATTGATGAGCGGTCTTGAAACTGCAGGCTGGGCGCCAGATGCTTTACAAGCGTTGTTTAGCGAATATATTCCATTCCAAGGTATTGGTATGGGTTGGGTAAGCTTTGCGGTACTTGGTTTTATCATCGGTCTTATCCATAAAGGACTTGCGTCTGATACAACTAAATAATACTAATGGTGAAAGCCATTTAGGATAGTATAAAGAAAACGACTTTTACTTTCTTGCTTCCCTGACTATTAAGTCTAGTCAAAGTTGCAGTGAAGGTAAGAGTCGTTTTTTATGAGTTTTATTTTAGTATATATAATAACTTTTATTATATGATTGTGGTAAAGCTAATAAAATATAATTGCTTTTATGAGAAGGACTTTTTATAATAAAAGTAATGTTTTTAGTAACGGAGTAAAGGCGTTTATGAGTGAAGTTGTGAAGGGTGGTTTATACCGCCATTTTAAAGGAATGTATTATTACGTATTAGATGTAGCTACCCATTCTGAAACCGGTGAAAAGTTAGTAGTCTATCAAAAGTTATATGATGGTCGAGATCTATATGTGCGCCCTTTAGAAATGTTTTGTAGTGACGTAGATAAAGTGAAATACCCAGATGTGAAACAAGAAAAACGGTTTCAATTGATGTCTGGACGAGATGAATAGTGTTTGTAATATAGTTTGGATGTGAAGCTATTATAGCTGATAGATAGGAGGGCCTGTGGAACGAAAGTTTTTCTTTTTCGATATTGATAACACATTAGCGGTGTGGCCAGAAGGAAAAATCCCAGAGAGTGCTCAATATTGTATAGATGAATTGCAACGTCGAGGCCATTTAGTATCCCTTGCAACAGGTCGTATTCAAGTGGATGCGATGCGTTTTGCTGAGCAAGCGGGGATTAGAAATGTAGTTGCCGACGGAGGGCATAGTATTACCATTGATGGCAAACTAGTGTCCATGATTGGTATGAATCGTGATATGTGTATTCAATACCTTGAATATTTAGAGTCTAAGCATATACCATGGGCCGTAACAGATCGTAACAAATTGGGACGTATTACGCCTTATAAGGAAATATTGGACTGGCATCCAGGATGGGATGTATTTAAAACTATAGTAGACCCTGAATTTGACTTTCACAGTGTGGACGATTTCTATAAAATCTATGTATTTTTCAAAGATGGTGAAGAAGAGGAAAAAGATATTGAACACATGACGCATAAACTCATTCGTTATGGTGATGGTTGTGTATTATATGAGCCTATGGAAAAAGCATTAGGCATTAAAAATATGATAAGTCATTTTGATGTGAATTCAAATCAGGTTGTCGTGTTTGGTGATGGCTATAATGACTTGTCTATGTTTAGACCGGAATGGTTAAATATTGCTATGGGGAATGCTCGGGATGAACTAAAATTAGAGGCTGATTATATTACTACTGATTGCGATAAAGATGGTATTTATAATGCATGTAAGCACTTTAAATGGATTGATTAAAGGATGATATCCTATTTAAATTCTATGAGGAAAATGGTAAATTTAATATTTATTTAAACCAAAATTTCTTTGAAACATGATATACTAAAAAAGAGCCGCTCACGGGTTGAGCGGCTTTTCTATGTAAAATTTATGAAACCTACTTAGTGAGGTTTGATTCATATATGTTAGTAAAAATATAGTACAATTAATATTTCAGTTACTTAGTACAAATCTGTGGGGGAATTATGAACTGGAAACGTTTAGCGCTATGTGCAATGTTGGGGATTTCTATGCTTGCTACAACGGCGTGTGGAACAAAAAGTGGTGAACAACCACAAGGCAATACGGTAAAGGCAGAAACTGTGGCAATGCCTAACTTTACAAATTCACCAATTGCTGATCAATATGCCATATTCAATACAAATTATGGTCAATTCAAGGTTCGTTTGTTGGGGTCCAAATCTCCGATTACTGTGAAAAATTTTGAATACCTTGTAAAAAAAGGTTTCTATAATGGGGTTACATTCCATCGCGTTATTGAAGGCTTTATGATTCAAGGCGGAGATCCAGATGGTACAGGTGCTGGTGGTCCTGGTTATACGATCCCTGATGAGTTTGCCAATGACTTGCATTTTAATAAAATGGGGGTTCTTGCCATGGCAAACCGCGGTCCTAATACAGGTGGGTCTCAATTCTTTATCACATTAGGCCCTACATCTTGGCTTGATAATAAACACACTATATTTGGTACCGTAGTACAAGGTATGGATGTAGTTGAAAAAATTGGCAAAGTAAAGACTGGAAAAAATGATAAACCAATCGAACCGGTTGTTATTAATTCGATTTCTATAGAAGCAATTACGGATGATGCAAGTAAATAAAATGGATCATGAACGATATTTTACGTATATCCTGAGATGTGTTGATGGAAGTTTATATTGTGGGTGGACTACAAATCTTGAAAAGCGAGTGGATGCTCATAATGGTCTTGTTACTGGTGGTGCTAAGTATACGAAAGGTCGTCGGCCTGTAACCTTGGTTTACTATGAAAGCTTTCGCCAAAAACAAGAAGCACAATCTAGAGAATATGCTATAAAACGTCTAAATAAGGCTCAGAAATTACGCCTTATTGCGTCTGCTACTATGGATACATTGGAGAATATAAATCTCTCAGAATAGGTGCACAAAACATTCAAAACAAGCTGCTTTTGTGCTATAATATATTGATATGTTATGACCATGGAGGAGAACGACATGAAACGGGTTTTAGTATCCGTAAAAAGTGTACAACGAGACATAGATGGACAGGATACCGTGGTGGAATTGATTTCTCCCGGTACTTCGCAAGAAAAGAATGGAATTCAATATATTCGTTACGAGGAATCTAGTGTAACAGGTCTTGAAGGTGTTAAAACAACAATCAAGATTTATGAGGATTCTATTGTGCTCTTGCGTACTGGTGCCGTTAATATGAGACACCAATATATTCGTGGGGAAGAACGCGAGTCAACCTATGAAACGCCACTAGGGGATCTTCACATGGCCGTAAAGACACATGAATTAACAGTAGATTTTCACGATGGAACAGGTCGTGTCCATTTAGGATACGATATTTCCATTGAAGGTGAATGGCAATTTTATAATCAGTTAGAAATAGACGTGCGGGAGGATACAGAGCATGGAAATGAAGGAAATCCTGAAATCGGGGATTGAACAGGCATTACAAGATACGATTAACAGCGGTGGTTTACCAGCTGGGGAATATCCAGAAATCGTTCTCGAAGTGCCACCTCAAAAAGAATTCGGTGATTTTTCTACAAACATTGCAATGCAATCCGCTCGTGTAGCTCGTCAAAATCCTCGTGCTATTGCAGAGGCTTTGATTAGCCATATGAATTTTGATTGGCTCGAACGTGCAGAGGTTGCTGGTGCAGGTTTTATTAATTTCTTCTTGAAATCTGATATGGTATACGATACGTTGAAAGCCATTTTGAATGCTGGCGAAGAGTATGGTGTGCAACCATTGCGCGCGCGCGATACCATTCAAGTTGAATATGTAAGTGCGAATCCAACAGGCCCATTGCATGTAGGTCATGGCCGTGGTGCTGCGTATGGTAGTGCACTTGTAAACTTGTTGCGTGCAGCAGGTTACAATGTACAGTCTGAGTACTATATCAATGATGCGGGTAACCAAATCGATAATATGGCTATCTCCATTGAGTACCGTTTCCAAGAGTTACAAGGTGCGCCATTAGTGTTCCCACCTAAGCGCAACGAAGATGGTTCCATGCCTGAATTCGATATTCCAGAAGGGGCTCTGGTATTCCCTGAAAATGGCTACCGTGGTCCTGATATTATCGAGACTGCAAAAGCTATTGCAGAACGAGAAGGCTTCGATACATTAAATGCTATGAACGAAGCTGATCGTATTGCCTTGTTCAAAGAGGAAGGTCTTAAAGAAAAACTAGCTCGACTAGAAGAAACATTGAGAAACTTCCGTGTTACTTTCGATCATTGGTTCTCTGAGCGCACAGTTCATGAAGCTGATGAAATTCATCACTCCGTAGAGGCGTTAAAGGCTCTTGGCAAAGTGTATGAAAAAGACGGTGCATTGTGGTTGAAATCTACTGACTATGGCGATGATAAAGACCGCGTAGTTATTCGTGATAATGGAGTTCCTACATATTTAGCGGCAGATATTGCATACCACCGCAATAAATATGATCGTGGCTTCAAAGAAATGATCGACATTTGGGGCGCTGACCATCATGGTTATGTATGTCGTGTAAAAGCTGCTATGGCTGCTTTCGGTTATGACCCAGACCAATTAACGGTATTATTATTACAAATGGTAGCATTGTTCCGCGATGGACAACTTGTTAAATTGTCTAAACGTAGCGGCGATAGTGTTACATTAGATGAATTGATTGAAGAAGTTGGCGTGGATGCATCTCGTTACTTCTTCTTGATGCGTTCTCTAGATAGCCAACTTGATTTCGATATTAACTTGGCTAAATCTCGTAGCAATGATAACCCAGTATATTATATCCAATATGCGCATGCTCGTATTCATAGTATTTACAACCAAGTGCGTGAAGCAGGCATTGCATTTGGTGATTATAATCAAACAGATTTCACAACGCTTACAAGTGAAATGGAATTAGAATTAATTAAGAAATTAGCTGAATATCCAGAAGAGGTAGTTCAAGCTGCCGAACATCGTGCCCCTCATCGTATTGCTCGTTACTTATACGATTTGGCAAGCATGTTCCACTCCTTCTACCGTCAAGGTCGTATCATTGGCGTAGATCCAGCATTGCAACAAGCTCGTCTTGGTTTAATCACAGCGATTGCCCTCGTACTTCGTCAAGGTTTGGGCATTTTAGGTATTTCCGCTCCGGAAAAAATGTAATAGGTGGGAGGCATCATGGCAACTAAGTATATTTTCGTAACTGGCGGCGTTGTTTCTTCTCTTGGGAAAGGGATTACAGCAGCATCCTTGGGGCGTTTGCTCAAAAATCGCGGTTTCAATGTAACGATTCAAAAATTTGACCCATACATTAATATCGACCCTGGTACGATGAGCCCTTACCAACATGGCGAGGTTTTTGTAACGGATGACGGTGCTGAAACTGATCTTGATTTAGGTCACTATGAACGCTTTATCGATATTAATCTTAGCAAACGCTCTAATATTACAGCAGGTAAAGTATATTGGTCTGTAATTAATAAAGAGCGTAAAGGTGACTACTTGGGTAGTACTGTTCAAGTTATCCCACACGTTACTAATGAAATTAAACAAAATGTATATCGTGTTGGTAAAGAAAATAATGCAGATGTGGTTATTACTGAGATCGGTGGTACCGTTGGTGATATTGAAAGCTTGCCATTCATGGAAGCTATCCGCCAAGTGAAAAAAGATGTAGGTCGTAATGACGTGCTTTATATTCACGTTACATTAGTGCCATACATCAATGCAGCAGGCGAATTGAAAACAAAACCAACACAACACAGCGTAAAAGAATTGCGCAGCATCGGTATTCAACCAGATATCTTGGTATGCCGTAGCGAAAAACACATTTCTGACGAAATGAAAGAAAAACTTGCTTTATTCTGCGACGTAGAACCAGAAGCAGTTATTGAAAACCAAACTTGCAGCTCTATTTATGAAGTGCCATTGATGATGCAAGACCAAGGTCTTGATGATATCGTTATTAAAAAGCTAGGTCTTGAAGAACGTCCTTGTGACATGACTGCATGGAAAGAAATGGTTCATAAAATCTTGAATCCTAGTAAAGATATTACAGTTGCCCTTGTTGGCAAATATGTAGCATTGCATGATGCATATCTATCTGTAGCAGAAGCGTTGAGTCATGCTGGTATTGAAACTGATACTAAAGTTAACCTTCGTTGGATTGACTCTGAAGAACTTGATGATCTTTCTGTAGATCCTAAAGAGGTATACGAAGGTATTGATGGGATTGTAGTTCCTGGTGGCTTTGGCTCTCGAGGTGTAGAAGGTAAAATTCGTACTATCCAATATGCTCGTGAAAATAATATCCCATTCTTAGGCTTGTGCCTTGGTATGCAATCTGCAGTAATGGAATTTGCTCGCAACGTATGCGGTATGGAAGGTGCAACTTCTAGCGAATTTGACGAAAATGCAAAATACAAAGTAATCGATTTGATGAGTGATCAAGTTGATATAGATAAAAAAGGTGGTACAATGCGCCTTGGCATCTATCCTTGTAAACTAGAAGCTGGTACAAAAGCTCGTGAAGTATATGGTGAAGATCTTGTATACGAACGTCATCGTCATCGTTACGAATTTAACAATGAATATCGTCAACAATTGAGCGATGCAGGACTTGTTATCTCCGGTACATCTCCAGATGGTCGTCTTGTTGAAAGTATCGAAGTTAAAAACCATCCATTCTTCGTGGGTACACAAGCGCATCCAGAATTAAAATCTCGTCCGAATAATGCACATCCATTATTCCGTGGTTTTGTAGATGCGATTTTAGAATTAAAAAAATAGATAAAAGTAGTAAGTCTGTTGTGGTACGTAAAAAGAAGGAAGATACTCAGAAATGAGTATCTTCCTTCTTTTTTTGCTATATCGAAAAAACTTACAAAAATACATCGATATATTTAAAAATAACACTTGCTATTTTAAATGATTAGTGTTATTATATAGACAAAGATAGATATAGATTTGATGTAAGTACATCAAAAGCACATAATAATCGTTAATAAAGAAAATACAAGGAGGACACAATGTCTATTATTGGTAAAAAACTTCCTGAATTTACACTTGATGCTTTCAAAAAACCTGAATTGGTAAAGGTAAGCACTGCAGATGTTTTGGGTAAATGGTCTGTATTCGTATTCTATCCAGCAGACTTTACGTTTGTTTGCCCTACAGAATTAGAAGACGTACAAAACTCTTATGCTGAATTAAAAGAATTGGGTTGCGAAGTTTACTCTGTATCCTGTGATTCCGAATTTGTTCATAAAGCATGGTCTGATGCTTCTCCAAGCATTAACAAAATCGAGTACTATATGTTAGCTGATAAAAAACATGAATTGGCTGATTTCTTCGATGTATTCCAAGAAGAATCTGCTATGGCTTACCGTGGTACATTCGTAGTAGATCCTGAAGGTATCGTACGTACTGCTGAAATCCATGATATGGGTATTGGCCGTTCCGCTGAAGAACTTGTTCGTAAAGTACAAGCTGCTCAATTCGTAGCTAAACATGGTGACCAAGTGTGCCCTGCACGTTGGAAACCAGGTAAAGATACATTAAAACCAGGTCTTGACCTAGTAGGTAAAATCTAATATTTAGATTTACTAAACATCTCCTCAAATGACAAACTATGGGCACGGATCGTATCTCCAACGATACCGGTAAGCCCCATTACATGGTGAAATACTCTCCAATTCACCGATGTAAACCTCATATAACAAACTACAAACTATACGCAAAAAGACCAGCCTTTGGGCTGGTCTTTTTGTCGTTAATAGTGCACAGTAAATATGACATCTTATAATATTTCATAAAGCCCTTTAACTAAGTAGGAAATAAGGCCTTGCATTTTTACCTTTTGTATTCTATAATAATATTAATTCCTAGTAATGTACAAGGTTTTATGTGAAAAGCATAGGACATGTATTGTTAATACGTTCAAGAGACGTCAGCTTTTACAAAGAAAGGCAAGATACATGAGAATTTCTACAAAAGGGAGATATGCATTGATGGTTCTCATCGACTTAGCAGAACAAGGTCTTGAAAAACCTGTTTCATTGCGTTCTGTAGCGGAGAGACAAGGCATATCTGAAAAATATTTAGAAGGTATTGTAGCTCGTTTAGGTACAGCTAAATTAGTAGATAGTATTCGCGGTAAGTACGGTGGATATAGATTATCTAAGAAACCTAGTGAATATACAATTATTGAAATTTTGATGGCTACCGAAGAATCGATGGCGATTATATCTTCATTAGATGAAGGTGTATCTACAGATGATGTCATCAATGAACGTACTGTTGGTTTTTGGGCTGGGTTGCAGAACTATATTCATGATTATCTTGCAGGCGTTACATTGCAAGATGTGATTGATGGTACGTATGCAAAGCTAGATACAAAATATGACAATTGGGATGGTTCTATTTAAATAATTTAGTTACATTTATTTCATATTATGCATAATATCCATATAAGGAGTGTTGATTATGTCTAAAATTGCAAAATCTTTCGTTGAATTAATTGGTAAAACACCATTATTAGCAGCTACTCGTTTTGGTGAAAGTGTAGGTGCTGAGGCTAATATTCTTACTAAACTTGAATATTTTAATCCAGGCGGTTCTGTAAAAGATCGTATTGCAGCTGCAATCATTCAATCTGCTATAGCTTCTGGTGAATTGCAACCTGGTGGTACGATTGTAGAGGCTACATCTGGTAATACAGGTATTGGTTTATCTGCAGTAGGCGCTGCACTTGGTTACAAGGTTGTCATCGTAATGCCGGAAACAATGTCTATTGAACGTCGTAAATTGATGCTTGGCTATGGTGCTCAACTCGTATTAACTGATGGTGCTCTCGGCATGAAGGGTGCTATTGCGAAAGCAAAAGAAATCGTCACAGCTACAGCTGGTGCGGTAGAGGCTGGACAATTTGTAAATCAAGCAAACCCAGCTATTCACTATAAAACAACTGGCCCTGAAATCTGGGGTGATACTGATGGTGCAGTAGATATCTTTGTTGCCGGTATTGGTACTGGTGGTACATTAACTGGTACAGGTCGTTATTTAAAAGAACAAAATCCAGATGTAAAGGTTGTTGCTGTAGAACCAAAAGATTCTGCTGTATTATCCAATGGTAAACCAGGCCCTCATAAAATCCAAGGCTTAGGTGCAGGTTTTATTCCTGAAACATTGGATACTAATATCTATGATGAAGTCATTTCAGTTGCTAATGATGATGCATTTAAAACATCTCAAGAATTTGGTCATACACAAGGTATTCTTGTTGGTATTTCCTCTGGTGCTGCTTTATGGGCTGCTGCTGAATTGGCGAAACGTCCTGAAAATAAAGGTAAGAACATCGTTGTTATCCTTCCTGATACAGGGGAACGCTACTTGTCCACTGCTTTATTCCCAGAAGAATAATTAAATACACTAGTATAGAATATATGAGGCGTCCTAGGAGGGCGCCTCTTGTATTATTCAAGAGGTAAAAAAGGAACTGCCGCAGCAGTTCCTTTTTGTGTTATGGTATGTATTAAATTATGATTATCTACCGTATTTAACGATAGTATCCATCCAGTTAAACAGATCTTCTAGATCATAGTCACCAGAATGGTCTACATTAAATGGTGTAGACATGTCTACTTTATAGCCTAAATTTTGAGCACGTGTGCCTACAATCAATGGAATTACAATCGATGTATTACTATCGGCAGTACCGTAACGGATACGATAGAATTGTGCATTTGTCGCTGCTGGAGAACCAAGATAGTTCATGGGATTCATCATAGTAACGACCTTAGCATTTTCTACATATACATCTTGGTTTGATGTTGTATCATGTAATGCCGCAGTGATTGTAAAGTGGTTATTATCTGTCGTGCTTGTGCCAAACAGACTATTTTCACCAGAGTCGTTTGCACGAGCGTCGAATGCACCAGGTGCTTTGGAACGGCTTACAAATTGATTATATACATCCCAGTTGATATCTTTGATGACACCTGTTTTATTATCCCGTACTAAATATGTATGTCTAGATAAATCAGTACCTTGCGCTTGTGCTTTATTAGCTGCATCGATGATGAAAGTTTTCACATAGGACTTAAATGTACCATTACCATTCTTATCTAGTTTTAAGATACGTCCCATAGAGTCATGTAATTGTAAATTGTTTACATAATCAGGGAAACGTTCCTTAAGTAAATTAGAGTAAGCAAGATCGTCAGCATTCAAGTTTACACGTTGCATTGTGCGTTTTGGTGGAGCAGCGGTACCACCTACATTAGCTTGTGGCAATTCTCCTTGTCCCATAGATACTTTGTTGAAGGATGTAATACCGCTATAACTCCATTCGTATGCCATATCTGCGGCATCAAGGTTTGTGATAGGAGCATATGCAGAAACTGCATACACATTGGTTGGTGCTGTAGCAGCACCTAATGCTTGTAAATATGGTTGGAAGTCAGAGCTATTACCAGTAGCACCTTGTAATAAGGATACAGCACCACCAGCACTTGTACCATTTGTAATTATACGATTTGCATTACCTGGAATAGCCGCATTATTGGCGTGTAAGTATGCTGTTGCAGCTTGTAAGTCAACGATAACTGCCGGTGCTTTACCTATAAAGTTGCCATCAGAGGCTTTGTTTGTACGGCCTCGAGTCGCAGGAGAGGCTACTACATAACCTCGAGATAATGCGTAAAGAACACTATTAGGTTTACCATTTTCTACTTTTGGTGCCATAGCTTGACTTGGCATATAACCGACCACTGCATTTGGCATGAAGATAGGGGCTGTTTGTGTATTGTAACCATTAACTGTACCGTTGTTGAAGTATTCTTCTGGTACATAAATATTCATGTATTGTTGATCGATGTCGATTGGATTAGCCACATAAGGGATATATTCAAAAGCACGATACTTAATTTCCTTGTTATCTATAGTAGAAGACCTGGATTCGTAATTTTTTACGTCGAAGGCAAGGCTAATCTTTGCAGATGTATCTGCTTGTAAAGGAGGCTCCATTGGTTGAGATAAAATATTTTTTTCATTCATTGCACTAGAGCCTTTCGTGGATGCTTGATTACGAGCATCTACATAAGATTGTGGTAACTTAGGCTCCTGTGCTTGCTTAGCTTCGTTCTCGGCCTTAGCTTTAGCCTCCGCTTCTGCTTGTGCCTGAGCAGCGGCTTCTGCCTCGGCCTTAGCTTTAGCCTCCGCTTCTGCTTGTGCCTTAGCAGCGGCTTCTGCCTCGGCCTTAGCTTTAGCCTCCGCTTCTGCTTTGGCTCTAGCAGCAGCTTCTGATCTAGCTTTCGCAGCAGCTTCTTCAGCTTCTAGTCGAGCTCTTTCGGCATCTGCTTCGGCTTGTTCAGCCGCGATGCGCTCTTGCTCCGCACGAATAGCGGCCTGACGTTCTTGTTCTGCTTTAATAGCCGCTTGGCGTTGAGCCTCAGCTTGTTCAGCTGCGATGCGCTCTTGCTCCGCACGAATAGCGGCCTGACGTTCTTGTTCAGCCTTAATAGTCGCTTGGCGTTGAGCCTCAGCTTGTTCAGCCGCGATGCGCTCTTGTTCCGCACGAATAGCGGCCTGACGTTCTTGTTCAGCCTTAATAGCCGCTTGGCGTTGAGCCTCAGCTTGTTCAGCTGCGATGCGTTCTTGTTCCGCACGAATAGCGGCCTGACGTTCTTGTTCTGCTTTAATAGCCGCTTGGCGTTGAGCCTCAGCTTGTTCAGCCGCGATGCGTTCTTGTTCCGCACGAATAGCGGCCTGACGTTCTTGTTCGGCTTTAATAGCCGCTTGGCGTTGAGCCTCAGCTTGTTCAGCCGCGATGCGTTCTTGTTCCGCACGAATAGCGGCCTGACGTTCTTGTTCGGCTTTAATAGCCGCTTGGCGTTGAGCCTCAGCTTGTTCAGCCGCGATGCGTTCTTGTTCCGCACGAATAGCGGCCTGACGTTCTTGTTCGGCTTTAATAGCCGCTTGGCGTTGAGCCTCAGCTTGTTCAGCCGCGATGCGTTCTTGTTCCGCACGAATAGCGGCCTGACGTTCTTGTTCGGCTTTAATAGCCGCTTGGCGTTGAGCCTCAGCTTGTTCAGCCGCGATGCGTTCTTGTTCCGCACGAATAGCGGCCTGACGTTCTTGTTCGGCTTTAATAGCCGCTTGGCGTTGAGCCTCAGCTTGTTCAGCCGCGATGCGTTCTTGTTCTGCTGCTTGACGTTGAGCTTCAGCAATACGAGCTTGTTCAGCTTGGATTGCCATTTGTCGTTGTTGTTCTGCTAGAATAGCCGATTGGCGTTGCGCCTCTGCTTGTTTTTCCGCAACAATGCGATGATCAACTTGATCTACAACTGCTTCACTTTCTTTGTGTGCTGCTTCTTCCGCTGCAAGTTGTGCTAGTCTTTCCCGTTCAGCACGTTGAATATCGCGAATTGTTAAGTTTCGCTTTGCTACTACTGATTTAGTAGTTGTTGTATTAGCAACTACTAATGGCGTAGTAGACTGTTCTTGTACAACTACCGGTGTGCGTTGTACCTGTGTAGTTTGTATTTGTTGCTTACCATCTACTTGTTTTTCTACAACAACTGGTTCAGTTTTACGCTGTACATTGATTAGGCTGTGCATTGCCAAAGTTGGCTCCATCACAGTTTTTGTTTCTTTGTTAACCACGTATTGCGGTTGTGATACAGCCATATGTTGTGCAGATAAAGCTTTTGCTGTATCTGGTACTGGAATTGGACGCACACGAGGGATTAGTGGCGTAACCTTTGGTACAGATGGTGTAGTTTGTAGGGCTGATTGAGTAGCCAGTGGTTTTGCGACTGGTACCGCTACACTTGTAGAGGCTTGTGTCGTTGATTCAGTGGTAGTACTCGAACCTACTAAATCATTCATGTTGAGGATAGGGGCTGCATAGGCAACACCACCCAAAGCTGCTGCTGCTAAAAAGGCGGCAGTAACTTTACATTTCCTAGATGATTTCATGAATTAATTCTCCGAACTAGATTTCAAAAAATAGTTTATAATTTTAAAGTTTATTTATCTTTATATAGTCTAACATAAATCGAAGTAATTGTATACTTATTGAGTTCTAGCAAATATGGGGATGAAAATAATTTCTAGATACTTACAAAAATATAAAACAATTTAAAGTAAAACTATATGATTAATAATTATAGTGAGATATATGAAAAAGTCCCTATGTACTTTTATGACATAGGGACTTAGAAGTTTTACTATAAGTTTCTTATTATATTTATGGCTTTCACTATATAAATAAGAATTTATATAGTACTATATTATTTATTTAATCTTGGTTTTACAATAGCCAAGATCATGCAAGCTATGATGGATCCAATTGCAATAGATGCAAGGTACATCAATGGGTTGCCAATAGTTGGCACTACAAAGATGCCACCGTGAGGTGCGCGTAATGTGCATTCAAAGAACATGGATAAAGCGCCTGCTGTACCAGCACCGATGATGCAAGATGGTAATACGCGGATAGGATCTGCTGCTGCAAATGGGATAGCGCCTTCTGTAATGAAAGAAAGCCCCATAATGTAGTTAGTGATACCAGATTTACGTTCTGCTTCTGTGAAACGATTAGGGAAGAATGTAGTACAAAGAGCGATTGCCAATGGAGGAACCATACCGCCGGCCATAACTGCTGCCATGATACCATATTCACCAGTTGCTAAGGCACCGGTACCGATTACATAAGCTGCTTTGTTTACAGGGCCACCCATATCAACAGACATCATAGCGCCGAAGATAAGACCTAACAATACACGGCTAGTAGTACCCATTGTTTGTAAGGAGTTCATAAGCCATTCGTTCAAGGCAGATACAGGTGGGTTAATGATAAATGTAATGGCAATACCGATAAATAATACACCAAGTACAGGATAGAAGAGAACTGGTTTAGTACCTTCTAAGGATTGAGGTAAGCCAGAAACGAGTTTTTTCACAAGTAATACTAAATAACCTGCTGCAAAACCTGCAATTAAAGCACCTAGGAAACCAGAGCCCCCTTGGTTAGCTAATAAGCCACCCACAAAACCGGCTACTAGACCAGGACGATCGGCAATACTCATAGCAATGTAGCCTGCTAAAACTGGTAACATAAAGCCAAAGGATGCACCGCCGATTTTCATTAGGAATGCAGATAATGGTGTGCCAGAGCCGAAGCCAGAAGGGTTCGTTGGATTAAATGTATCGAATAAGAAGGCTAAAGCGATTAAGATACCGCCACCAATAACGAATGGAAGCATGTGGGATACACCATTCATCAAATGTTTGTAGATTTGGCGACCAAAGCTGTCTGACGCATCCACAGTAGATGCTGCATTATCTTTATCAGCTTGAGACATATGATATATTGGTGCTGTGTTGGACATAGCTTCACGCAATAATTCTTCTGATTTATTAATACCGTTTGCAACCTTAGTTTGAATCATTGGCTTGCCATCAAAGCGGGCCATTTCTACTTGACGGTCAGAAGCGACGATGATGCATTTAGCATGCTCGATTTCTTCTGCTGTAAGTGCATCTTTAATGCCAGAAGCACCATTTTTTTCTACTTTTAAAGAAATGCCCATTTCTTTAGCTTTACGTTCTAAAGATTCTGCAGCCATGTATGTATGAGCAATGCCAGTAGGACAGCCTGTAACAGCTAATACATCGTAATGTGGATTATCTACAGATACCTTAGGAACTACCTTTTCGATAGCCTCTGTAGCTTTTGCTTCGATAGCATCGGTAATGCTTGGTGCTTTTTTATCTTCCGTTTTGATATAGCCTTCTACAGATGGATCAAAGTTGCCTTCTTCTTTGGTAGTGATAAGTTCTAAGAATCTGTCAACCGTAGCTGATTGAATGAGGGCGTTTTTAAAGTCTGGATCAATCACCATAGTTGCTAATTTGCTCAATACCTCTACATGGGTATCAGCCGCACCTTCTGGAGCTGCAATCATAAAGAACAAGCGCGATGGTTGTCCATCAAGAGCATCGAAATCAACACCGTTTGGTACTACCATAGCGGCTAAACCTGCCTCTTTTACGCCATTGGATTTAGCATGAGGTGTGGCAATACCGTCACCAAGACCAGTGGAACCAGCTTCCTCACGAGCAAAGACTGCTTTTAAGTATTCTGCCTTGTCAGATAAATTGCCGCTCTTATCCATTAAATCACCAAGAGTGTAAATGGCGTCTGCTTTGTCAATGGGCGCTGCATTTAGCAGGATTGATTGGGGTTTTAATAAATCTGTGATTTTCATGTGTGTACTCCTTACTGCACATATAAATATTACTTAGTGATTGTATCGAGCAAAGCTAATACTTCGTTTTTAGTCGCTAGATTTTCTGAATAGGCTGAAGCAGATCCTGTAGCAATACCCCAATAAAGAGCTTGCTGTAAATCTTGCGTGTTAATATACCCTGTCATAAAACCAGCCACCATGGAATCACCAGCACCAACAGAGTTGATGAGTGTTCCTTTTGGCGCAGGACTGGTATATACTGTACCATCTGCTGCTACGAGAATAGCCCCATCACCAGCCATAGAGATGAGAACGTGTTGTGCCCCTTGGGTTTGTAATTCTTTTGCAGCAGTAATCAAGTCTTCTTTAGTGGATAAGGTGCGTCCAAAGATTTCGCTTAATTCATGATTATTTGGTTTGATTAAAAATGGTTTATATGGCAAAACACGCGTTAATAAATCCTTAGTTGCATCTACAACGATACGAATGTGTTTATGGGCTAAACGCTCCATAATGATTTCGTACATATCGCTTGGAAGGGTAGATGGGATGCTACCAGCTAAGATTAATGTATCTTGATCTGTTAATGTGTCCAGTTGTGTATATAATGCTTGTAGTTCATCGTCTGAGATAGTAGGCCCACGACCATTAATTTCAGTTTCTTCGTCAGATGCTTTTACTTTAACATTGATACGTGTTAGACCTTCCTTGAGGCGAATAAAGCTTTCACGTACACCAAAATTATTGAGTTGACGTACGATTTCATCCCCCGTAAAGCCTGCGATAAAGCCGAGGGCTGTTGTATTCATACCTAAATTGTTAAGTACGATTGATACATTAATACCCTTGCCACCGCCCAGTACATATTCTTGTTCAGTGCGATTGATTGCACCCGTGGTTAAGTGGTCTAAGCGAACGATATAATCCAATGCAGGATTGAAAGTAATCGTATAAATCATAAGTTTTCCTCTATATTTCGTATAAATAGAATGTATTAATGGATTTGTTGTTCCTTGCGTCGCAAGCGATACCAATAGATAAGTGGTACTAAGTATAAGAAGAACGCAAATGGTACGTAACCTGCGGGCGAGACATCCATCATAATGACAGGTACGAGCGCCGCAATATTCCATGGTTGTAAGGCTGCAATAAGAATGCCGCTGTTTTCAAAGTCTAGCATAACGTCTTCGTCATGAATGCGTTCTTTTGCATAGGTAGTACGCATAATCGAATGCGTCATGATTACCGCAATTGCTTGACTACAACCTAGAGCACCTGTAATAAATGCAATTAGTACATTCGACGCAAAGAGTTTGGCGCGACCTGATACGTGTTGTAAAAGGCTGCGAATATCATTCCAGAATCCAACGCCTTCTAGCATGCCAGAAATGGAGCAAGCCATGAAAATAGAGAGTGTTGGAACCCACATAGTTTTGAGGCCACCGCCGTGGATGATGTTAGCCAGTGGATTATAATCAGGAAGCTTAAAACCTGTTACACTAAACTGTAGAATTTCTAGTGCTGTGTAATTTTGGTGTATTACTGCAAGTATAGCTGCAGACAAAGCACTAATGCCGATAGGCCAACGTATAGATAGTCTTGTAGGCAATAGCCCAATTACAATGAGTACAGGAATCCATAATGTCCAATGAATATTGAAGATGAGATGGATTGTATCTGGTAAATAATTGTTGGTATAGTCTAGTGGAAACCATAAGGATAAGAGTAGATACAATATACAGCTGATGATGAGAGCAGGTAAGCTATCTTTCAACATGATTGGTATATTGCTATTTACTTTGGTGTGTGTTAGAGCAGCTACGAGAGAGGCGCTAGAGGATAGAGGTGAGTTTCTGTCTCCTGAATAGGCGCCTGCCATAATGGCACCTGCTACAATATCAATAGGCAGATTACCAGCTTTGGCAATTGTAATTAGTACAATACCGATGGTGCCCACTGTTCCGAACGATGTACCAAGTAACATACTCACGCAGGATGTAATTAAAAATGCGCAGATTATGAAAAGATTTGGATTAATCAATTCAATACCAGACGCAATAATCATGGGAATAATCCCCGATGCTTGCCACATGGCTATGAGCCAGCCGATGAGCAAAAAGATTTGCATAACCACGATTGAGGTTTTAGCACTCGTCCAGGACATGCGGAGTAAGTCTTTTGGATTATATCCTTGTCGATATAGAGCGTAAGCGAAGCACAACCATACGAGGATTAATGCGTAGCCGATGGGAACACTAAACATGACAGATGCTAGAATAATGATGATAGAAACGATTAATGATATCAGTAGTCCCATATTATTTGGCAGCATAGTGCGCCCTTGTTTATATTTTAGGTATGCCTGTAATAGTAATTGTAACCACTTCATATTATTCGATAGGAAGTTCTGTTTCGAATACTTCCTCAGCCGGACCTGTCATAAGAACCGTGCCATCCTCTAAATAACTGATATGCAATGTACCAAGATATAATTCTACATCTACTTCACGATCTGTAAGACCTTTTTCGTGAGCCATGACCGCAGATGCACAAGAACCAGTACCGCATGCCAGTGTAGCACCAGCACCGCGCTCCCAAGTGCGAACCTTGATGTGATGGTCGTTGACCACCTCGATGTAGTTTACATTCGTATTGGCTGGAAATACATCGTGTTTTTCAAGGATAGGACCCTGTGTTGTTACTGGTGCTTTAGTAATATCGTCAATGAAAACCTCAGTATGAGGTACACCGAGAAGAACGGAACTAACAGTAACTGTTTCACCATTTACATCGAGGTCCACATCGATTACTTTGTCCATTTCTACATTAATCGGAATATCTTGGCTATTAAAGAATGGGTTCCCCATGTCTACAGTTACTTGAGTAACCACACCATTATCAACGGTCAGTGTAGGTTTCATGACACCTGCTAAGGTTTCGATAGTGAAAGTTTCTTTTGTAGTTTCACCGTGCTCATAGGCATATTTGGCAAAGCAACGAATGGCATTACCGCACATTTCGGCTTCGCTACCGTCAGAGTTAATGATACGCATACGCACATCACATGTGTCGGATGGAACTAAGATAGCAAGACCATCAGCACCGATACCGGTGCGGCGGTTGCATAGGCGAATGGCGAGGTCTGTGTAATCCTTAGTTTTTCCCTGTGGATCAGAAAAGAGGATAAAATCATTTCCGAGACCATGCATCTTTGTTAATTTCATAAATTCTCCTATTCACAGTCGCATTTCAATTAGCGACATTTTCCTTAGAATAGAGTAGACTTTCACTATGATGCTCGTGAAAGTCTACGGTTAAATATATAATATAACATTATATCACAGAATATATTATATAATAGTAGTTCTCTTTATTGTTCCATGTAAAAATGTTAAAATATAATGTAATGTAGTTTATCAGTATAGAAAGAGGATCACACATGCGAATTCAAGGGATTTCTGGATCTCGAGGTGTTGCCGTTGGCAATGTGTACAAATATATACAAGAAGAAATAGTTATACCTGATTATGAGGTAGCAGAAGACCAAGTAGAGGCCGAGATTGCTAAGTTTGCCACTGCTATGGCAGCTACACTCAAGCAATTGGATACCATTCGACAAAAAGCATTAGTTGATATGGGGGCTGATGAGGCCGCTATTTTTGAAGCGCATATGCAAATCGCTCAAGACCCATCTTTATCAGATGGTATTAAAGCCCTAGTAGAATCATCAAAGATGAATGTTGTAGCTGCTACAGCACAAACCATTGAAACGTTTGCGGCTATTTTTATAGGTATGGATGATCCATATATGCGTGAACGCGGTGCAGATATCAAAGATATTGGTGACCGCTTGATGCGAAATATGCTCGGTATGAACCCTCGTGGTTTATCTCATATCTCTGGCGAGGTTATCATTGTCGCTCAAGACTTAGCTCCGTCTGATACAGCATCACTCGATAAATCTGTGGTAAAAGGGATTGTCACAGCCGCTGGTGGCCCTACATCTCATGCGGCTATCATGGCTCGCACCTTGGAGATTCCTGCTGTTATGGGCGTTGGTGATATTGAAGGCTTTGCTGACGATGTGCGTGCTGTTGTGCTTGGCACTGATGGTGAAGTGATTACGGAACCATCTGATGAGGAATGGGACCGTTATACAAAAGAAGCAGCGTTATTCCAAGAGGAATTGAAACGTCTAAAAGACTCTGCAAATTTAGAAGCTGTTACAAAAGACGGCCATCATGTTGATTTATTTGGCAATATCGGCAAATCTAAGGATGCAGACCATGCATTGACGATGGGGGCTCAAGGTATTGGTTTATATCGTACCGAATTCCTCTATATGGAAAACGATGACTTGCCTACAGAAGATGTGCAATTCGAGGAATATAAAAAAGTAGCTGAGGCGATGCATGGTAATCCTGTTATCATCCGCACCATGGATATTGGTGGCGATAAGGAATTGAAATGTCTTGATTTACCAGAGGAAATGAATCCATTCCTCGGCTATCGTGCGATTCGTATTTCTCTAAATCGCCCCGACATATTCAAGGTTCAATTACGTGCACTTCTTCGCGCTAGTGCTTTTGGGGATATTCATATCATGTATCCTATGATTGCTTCTGTAGAAGAGGTGAAAGCAGCCAACGAGATACTTGACGAATGTAAAGAAGAATTGATTGCTGAAGGTGTAGCTTTCAATACAGATATTAAAGTAGGTATCATGATTGAGGTTCCTGCAGCGGCGGTGATTTCCCCAATCTTGGCTAAATACGTTGACTTCTTTAGCATTGGTACCAATGACCTTTGTCAATATACATTGGCCGTAGACCGTATGAATGAAGCAATTGGTAATTTATACCAACCATTGCATCCTGCTGTATTGCGTCTCATCAAACATGTTATCGATGCGAGCCATGATCAAGGTAAATTTACCGGTATGTGTGGTGAGTTAGCTGGCGATCCAGTAGCTACAATGATTTTATTGGGCTTAGGACTTGATGAATTCTCAATGACTGCTTCGTCTATTCCGTTGATTAAAAGTATTTTGCGCTCTGTTACAAAGGCAGAATGTGAAGAACTCGCTCAAAAAGCATTGTCCATGGATACAGCGGAAGAAATAACAGCTTATGCAAAATCGCTACTTGCTGAAAAAGGATTAGCATAATCGGTAGCTTTCATAAAAACAAACTTGAATTTAATATGTATAAATTGATACAATACCTATATTAATAAGCAAAGGTATAAGGCGTGCTAGCACGCTGAGTAGAAAGAGGTAACTCATGAAAGAAGTAACAGTAGAAATTACAAACGAATCTGGTTTACATGCTCGCCCTGCGACGGCATTTACACAATTGGCTGCTAAATTCGCATCCAAGTTGACAATCGCAGCTAATGGCAAAACTGCAGATGCTAAATCCATTTTGACTGTATTGACATTGGGCGCTACAAAAGGTACATCCGTAGTATTAACTGCTGATGGCGCAGATGAAGATGACGCGTTGGCAGCACTTAGTGAGTTCTTAACAACAAACCACGACTAATACAAACGAAAGAGGCAATATCCAGAATTTAGGATATTGCCTCTTTTTATTTTCCCATGTTAGCGAAACGCTCCACGGCGAGTGTAAAATCATTTATTGTTTTATCTACATCACCATGTTGAATGCCATCACGTACACAGTGATTGATATGTCCTTCAAGAACCACTTGGCCAACCTTATGCAATGCAGACTTTGCAGCATTGATTTGGGATAGCACGTCTTCACAAGGAATGTCTTCTTCAATCATTCGATCAATAGCTTGCACTTGACCTAAAATTTTTCGCAATCGACGATGTAGATTGTCTGAATCCATACACTGTTTCATAATACTCCTCCAATTGGGCATGTTTTATCATCCTATTCATTATACGATATTATATACATTAATTACAATATATATCACTATGCATAAAATAGATGACTTGTGATACAATACAATCAATATATAATGAGTTGTACTATAGACATTTTATTTGTGAAAGTATATATAATCAGAAATCTGTTATGACACAGATATGGGTGAATGTATGTTTATATTTCGACTGTTACGCCGTTTGGTTCTTATAATCTGTATAATCTTGGGTGCTATATACGCATATGATGCGTATCAAAGCTATCAAGGTACAAATCGTGTCAGTAAGGCGCACACAACTGTAGAACAGACGATTGAAAAAAATGAAGATACCTTAAGCCGTTGGGAACGTATATATCGCATGCTTACCTTTAAAGAAAAGGTTGAAATTGCACTGTATCAACGAGTTTCAAAGGATACATGGGTAAAATCGGATGTTATTCCAGATAATGCAAAACGGGCACTCATCGCTATAGAGGACAAGCGCTATTACAAACATGGTGCTATCGATGTACTCGGTGTATCCCGTGCTCTCTATGTAAATACAGTGGCTGGAGAAACTGTTGAGGGGGGCAGCACGATAACACAACAATTGGTAAAAAATTTATTCTTATCCTCAAAACGAACGATGACTCGTAAAGCAGAGGAAGCTATTCTTGCTATTGAGATGGAACATTACTATAGTAAGGATGAAATTTTGACGATGTATTTGAATACTGTCTATTATGGTCATAATTTCTATGGTATTAAAGAAGCAGCGGAAGGATATTTTGGAACAAGCCCTAGCCGTTTGACATTAGGTCAGTGTGCTATGCTGGCAGCCTTACCTAATGCACCATCCTATTTAGACCCTTATACAAACTATAAAGGGGCGAAGGCTCGCCAAAAGCTGGTGCTCGAACAAATGGTAGACCAAGGCATGATTACACAAGCTGAGGCTGATTATGCGTATACACAAGATTTAGGTTTAGACAATTAAATATAAAACGGTGGACTTTCAAAGAATCTATAAAGTGAAATGGCTGTGTGCTTATTAGATTTCAATTAGATATGGATTCTAGGAAAGTCTTTTCGATTCCGAAATATATAATGAAGATGAATAAAATTTCTGCTTGCATTTATAAATATACAATGATATACTAACACCTGTAGTCGATAAGACATGAGGAATTCATAATGAATTCGTAGTATAATAATAGTAATTGGTATAATTCATACCTAGTATAATTTAGTTTATGAGGTGTTATCATGGGCAAAGCAAATAAAGTTGTACTCGCATATTCTGGTGGTTTAGATACATCTGTTATCATTCCTTGGTTAAAAGAAAACTATGGCGCTGAAGTTATCGCTGTTTGCGTAGATTTAGGTCAACCAGAAGATTATGATGCAGTTGAGAAAAAAGCAATTAAATCCGGTGCTTCTAAAGCGTACATCGTTGATGCTAAAGAAGAATTCGTTAAAGATTATGTATGGCCTACAGTAAAAGCAGGTGCAATTTATGAAGGTAAATACTTATTAGGTACTTCCTTCGCTAGACCTTTGATTGGTAAAATCCTTGTAGATATTGCTGAGAAAGAAGGCGCTGATGCCATCGCTCATGGTGCGACTGGTAAAGGTAATGACCAAGTTCGTTTTGAGTTAGCTATTAAAGCATTGGCTCCGAATATGAAAATCATCGCTCCTTGGAGAGAGTGGGATTTGAAATCTAGAACAGACTGTATGGAATACGCTGCTAAACATGATATTCCTGTGGTAGCTACAAAATCTCATCCATATTCCATGGACCAAAACGTATGGCATTTGTCCCATGAAGGTGGGGATCTTGAAAATCCAGCAAATGCTCCTAAAGATGATGTGTACTTGGTAACACATACACCAGAGCAAGCTCCTGATGAAGCTGGTTATGTAACTGTAACTTTCAAAGACGGCGTACCTGTAGCTGTTGATGGTCAAGAAGGTACTCCTCTACAATTGTTAGAAAAGCTCAACGAAATCGGTGCACATCATGGTGTAGGCGTTGTAGATATCGTTGAAAATAGATTGGTTGGTATGAAATCTCGTGGCGTGTATGAAAACCCAGGTGGTTCCATTATCATGTATGCTCACAGAGAACTTGAATACCTCTGCCTCGATAGAGCTACATTCCACTATAAAGAGCTCATTGCTAACAAATATGCTGAACTTGTATACGATGGCATGTGGTTTGCACCATTGATGTATGCGTTGCAAGCATTCGTCGATGAAACTCAAAAAACTGTAACTGGTGATGTAAAACTTAAATTGTACAAAGGTAACATTATCTCTGCTGGTGCAACTTCTCCATACTCCTTGTACAGCGAAGATTTTGTAACATTCGAAGAAGATGATGTATACAACCAAGCTGATGCGGCTGGTTTTATCAACTTGTTCGGTTTACCTCTCAAAATTAATGCATTAATGAAAGAAAAGGCAGGTAAATAATGGCTAAATTGTGGGGCGGGCGTTTCACAAAAGGCACAGATAAAGCGGTAGAGGATTTTACATCCTCTATCGCTTTTGACGCTAGAATGTACGCCGAAGATATTGCGGGCAGTAAAGCGCATGCTAAGATGTTAGCAAAACAAAATATTATCTCTCAAGAGGATTGCGATGCTATTGTGGCTGGCTTAACAAAGATTAAGGGGCAAATCGACAAAGGTGAATTCCCATTCTCTGTAGCTCTTGAAGATATTCATATGAATATTGAAAAACATTTAACCGATGATATCGGTGAGGCTGGTGGCCGTCTACATACAGGCCGTAGCCGTAATGACCAATGTGCGGTAGATTTACATATGTATGTACGTAAGGCCGTTATCGAGATGGGTGAGCTTATTGTAGATATGCAAAAGGCGCTCATTGAAACAGCTGAAAAATACAGTGATGTTATTATGCCTGGTTATACCCATTTGCAACGGGCACAACCAGTATTATTTGGTCACCATATGATGGCCTATTTCTCTATGCTAGAACGTGACTTTGATCGTTTGTTGATGGTATTTAAGCATGCAGACATTATGCCTCTTGGGGCAGGTGCATTAGCTGGCTCTACCTATGGTATCGATCAAACTTATACGCAAGAATTATTAGGATTCTCTCGTATCTATGAGAATAGTATGGATGCCGTATCCGACCGTGATTATGTAGTTGAATTCTTGTCTTTTGCGTCTCTTGTAATGATGCATTTGAGTCGTCTCAGTGAAGAGTTAATTTTGTGGTCCTCTAATGAGTTTAATTTTATTGAGCTTGATGATGCACACTGTACGGGCTCTAGCATCATGCCACAAAAGAAAAATCCTGATGTATGTGAACTGGTACGTGGTAAAACAGGACGTACTTACGGCCATTTGTTAGGCCTTTTGACAACGTTGAAAGGATTACCACTTACGTATAATAAAGATATGCAAGAGGATAAAGAGGGCATCTTTGATGCCATCGATACGGTACACTTTGCATTATCCATCAATGCGGCTATGGTCCGTGGTATGAAGGTCAATGGGGCGCATATGAAAGCTGTCCTCGATGATGACTTCTCTAATGCTACAGATATGGCCGATTACCTTGCGAAAAAAGGCGTTCCATTCCGTGAAGCGCACGAAATTGTAGGCAATGCCGTACATCATTGTATCGAAAAAGGTTGTGTACTGCTTGATCTATCTGTTGAGGACTTCAAAGCTATCTCTAATCACTTTGATGCGGATATTCTAGATGCCATTTCTATCGAAGCTTGTGTAGAAGGTCGTAACAATTACTCCGGCACAGCTCCAGAATGTGTTGAAAGACAACGTAATAATGGCAAGCAAGTTATTGCTAATGAAGAAGTACAGATTAATAGTTGGAAAGCTATTGTGAACTCTGTACAGGAGTGATGGCTTATACATAAAAATTTCTTGTAAAAGGGTTAGAAACTCAGAGTTTGGCTCCACCGATTGGTGGAGCTAATTTTTTTGATTTTCTCATTTATAAAGTGTCCGCATTGAATGGACTTCAAAAGAATAATGGTCTTGTAGTACGAAACTATAATTTGAATAGATAGTGGTTTTCTATATAATTAATCGATTAAACTGAAAGAAAATGATAGTCTTACCGTTTTCATACCGTTTCTTACCGGAAAAAATATGTTATTACTATAATTTTATTCAATTCGTGTAATCTGCTTTGTCCGCCAATAAAGTACTTTTCATTTAACTCTTATGGTGTTATTATTAATTCGAAATAAAAATAAAAACGGTACTTTCACATTCCCGCCCATTACAGCAGGAACTGAAAGTACTTAGCGGTTTAATATATATTACAAGTGAATTATGGACGAGAAAAAATTCACCTTACGAAAGGGGCTTGATACATGAAAACCACCGCTAAAAAAATGTCTGTATTCCAGCTAACCACAATGGTAGCAGCCAATATGCTAGGAGCTGGAATCATTATGTTACCAACTAATTTGGCTCAAGTTGGTACTATTTCAGTTTTGTCTTGGCTCGTGACAGCTGTGGGTGCGCTTTTATTAGCGTATATTTTTGCTCAAGCGGGTATGTTTTCCCAAATTAAGGGCGGCATGGGCGGTTATGCAGAACATCGCTTCGGTAAAACTGGACATTTTATGGCGAGCTATGCTTACAGCATATCTCTCATCATTGCTAATATAGCTATTGCAGTTTCTGCAGTTGGCTATGGCTCAGAATTCTTTGGTGTTGATCTAAATGCAACGCAAACAAGTCAAGTAACAATTGTTTTGTTATGGTTTGCAGCGATTTTGAATTTTAGAGGAAATCGCTTTACAGGTCAGCTCAGCAATATTACGATTTGGGGTTGTGTTGTGCCGGTTCTTCTAATCGGTACAATTGGTTGGTTCTGGTTTAACCCAGATACGTACTTGGCGGCATGGAATCCAAACGACTTGCCGTTCTTTGAAGCAATTAAACAATCTATTGCTTTAACATTGTGGGGCTTCCTAGGATTTGAATCAGCGGCGGCAAATGCAGATGCTGTAGAAAATCCAAAGAAAAATGTGCCGATTGCAACTTTTGCAGGTACATTAGCAGTGGCGGTGATTTACATCTTGTCCACAAACGTTATGGCCGGTATTGTGCCTAACGCTGAATTACTAAATTCTAATGCACCATTTGGTCTAACATTCGCATATATGTTCAATGATACAATCGCAAATGTTATTATGGCGCTTATGATTGTTTCTTGCTGTGGTGCTTTACTTTGTTGGCAATTCACATTGTCTCGCGTATTTAAAAATGCTGCAGAAGCAGGCTACTTCCCTAAAGTATTTGCTCGTGTAAACAGCAAGGATGCTCCTGTTCGTGGTGTATTTATCTTGCTTGCTATCGAAACAATTCTTACATTGTTCACAGCAAATGACTCCTTACGCGGTCAATTCGAAACATTGGTAAACCTTGCGGTTGTAACTAATGTTGTACCTTATATCCTCTGCATTCTTGCAGTACCAACTATGATGCAAATGTCTGGTGTTGCAGAACGCCGCATTGAACGTTTCTACATCGTTGCTGGTATCGGCGTAGTATACTGTGCTTATGCAGTATATGCGTGTGGTGTTGAAGCGATGGTTGGTAGTACTGTTGCGGTAGTTATTGGTATGTGCATCTATGTAGTGCGTAAAGGCTGGTTAGCATATCGTGCTCAACGATTACAACAAAGTATCGATTAATTGAATATTTCTCTCGTCTAATAGAGGCTATTACTTCGGTAATAGTCTCTTTTTGTTTTGATAACTGTTTGACATACTTAAAGTTATGATTATATTAAAATAACTTAGAAATATAGGCTAATTCTTAAAACTTATGAAGTAAATATATTCCACAAGTTGCGTATGCATATGCATAGATGCTTATATATATTTTAGAATATGTATTCTTAATATAATATATAGTGATATTTCATACAGAGTTGTAATGTGAAATACGATTCTGTATTTTTTTGCGCGTATAATTATGAGGATATTATCAATTTATTGCTTACTACCATAGGAGGTATATGTATTGTTAGTGAATCATAAATATAGTATATTTATAATTAATAAAAGTGAATAAACTGAGTGTCGGTTTTACCGAGCGTAAAAGAGGAAAATGGGTGTAAATCCTATACTATGAAAGTAGCTGTAATGAGGAGCAATATTTCATTTTAGTGTCACTGGGAAACTGGGAAGGCAGAGATGTTGTGATGAATCAATAGTCAGAAAGCCTGCTCAATCTAATAAAATAGTATCCATTTGTGTGCTATCTTTTGTTTAGGTTAGTCAGGTAGGCTAATCTTTTTTTCGTTATTTTCTTAGATGGCACCATAATGTTATTGTTGGCTTTTATGTATGTTTATGTTTATTCACTATTATGTGTTTTTATTTGAAAAGGGTATAGGAGGTGCCTATGGGCAAACGCTTTGTCAAGCAATTGGGGCAATTTATTGTCACTCTGTTTGGCATCACATTTTTGACATTTTGTCTCACCTATTTAGCTCCAGGGGATCCGGTTACCATGCTATTGGAAACGGCGGATACCATCGTATCTCAAGAGCTTATCGATGAAACCCGTGCTCAATTAGGATTAGACAAGCCGTTTATCGTACAGTATGCAAACTGGGTTGTAAATGCTGCACACGGTGATTTTGGCATGAGTTACTCTGCTAAAAAGCCTGTTGTAGATCGTATGTTGGAGGCTTTGCCAGGGACAGTTATGTTAGCAGGTACAGCATTAGTATTTACATTGCTCTATGCATTGCCGGCAGGGATTATAAGCGCCTTAAATCGAAACAAATGGATTGACTATCTGTTGCGCGCTGCTTCCTTTGTAGGCGTGTCTATGCCATCATTCTGGTTAGGCCTTGTATTGATTTATATCTTTGGTCTTAAATTAGGGCTCGTTCCTATTGCGTCCTCTCGTGTAACTCCTATCGGTGTAATTCTACCAGCCGTTACATTAGCTGTTGTAGTCGGGTCCAAGTACATGCGCCAAGTTCGTCTCGTTATTCTTGAAGAAATGCAAAAGGATTATGTTATCGGCGCACGTGCTCGTGGTGTGAGTGAGATGAAAATTTTATTCGGTCATATTTTGCCTAATGCAGTATTACCACTTATCACTATACTGGGCGTTGTTATCGGTTGGTTATTAGGCGGTGTTGCAGTTATTGAAATGGTATTCTCCTGGCCTGGCCTTGGGAATATGGCAGTATATGCCATTACCATGCGCGACTATCCATTGATCGAAGGTTTTGTGTTGTGGGTTGCCTTAGCATATATGTGTATTAATGCATTAGTTGATGCGTCATATATCTTGTTAGACCCTAGATTGAAAAGGGAGAGAGCATAATGGCAGAATTTATTCAAAAACATAAATTGTTCTCTTTCTATAGCGCCTTGATGATTGCGGTAGTTCTCATAGCTATATTTGCACCATGGCTGGCACCAGGTGATGCTTTTAGCTCAAATCTGAGTCAAGCATTACAAGCGCCAAGTAGTCAACATTGGTTTGGTACAGATAAGCTTGGTCGTGATGTATTGTCTCGCATCATTTATGGTACACAGTTATCCTTGTTTATGGGTGTCAGTATCGTTGTTATCATGGTAAGCATTGGTACTATTATCGGTGCCGTTGCCGGTTATTTTGGCGGGAAAATCGAAATGGTCCTCATGCGTCTTGCGGACATTATGCTATCCTTCCCAGGTGTAGTATTAGCCATTGCTATTGCTGGTATTTTGGGTGGTAGCATTGTGAATACGATTATAGCGTTATCTGTAGTTGGTTGGGCAAAATATGCTCGTCTTGTACGGTCTATGACGTTGAAAGTTCGCGGTGAAGAGTATGTAACGGCGGCTGTCATGATGGGGGCCTCTACAACGACTATTCTAAGACGTCATATCATTCCCAATATCCTTCCTCTTGTTGTTACAACAGGGGCACTTGATATTGGGGCCATCATGATTGAAGTAGCAGGTCTTTCCTTCCTTGGTTTTGGTGCTCAACCACCAACACCAGAATGGGGTCTTATGCTTAATGAAGGACGCCAATATTTGCAAACGAGCCCTTGGCTTATGGCATTCCCTGGTATGTCCATCCTTATCGTAGTAGCTATCTTTAACCTTTGGTCTGACTCTCTACGGGACGTAGTAGACCCTAAAAATCAAGGTTAGTTTAGTGTGATGCTTATTTATAGATGGTTTTGTGAAAGTTGTTGGATAAATAAGCAATACTATGGTTTTTCCATTATGACTATTGTAAATTTAGTAGTCATGATGTGTATATTTTATGGTTATATGTAATTGTGTAATTGTACAAGGAGATTTTATATGAAAAAATCTTGGAAAAAAGCTCTCTTAGCAGGCCTCAGTATTGTTATGATGGGTTCCTTCATCGCTGGTTGTGGCTCTGATAATAATGGCGCTGCTAACAAGGATGTGTTAAAGGTTGGTGTAACTAACTTCGCATCCTCATTAGATCCTACAGAAAACTTCTTTTCATGGGTTGTAATGCGTTATGGTGTAGGCGAAACATTGACTAAATTCGACGCGCAAATGAAATCTCAACCTTGGATCGCATCCAAATGGGAAGTATCTCCAGACCATAAAACATGGACTTTCACAATCAATGATAAAGTGAAGTTCTCTAATGGTAAAAAAGTTGATGCTGCAGCGGTAAAAGCTTCTATTGAGCGTTCTTTTGAAAAGTCTAACTATGCTAAAACATTCTTTAAATATGAATCCATTGAAGCAAATGGCCAACAATTAATTATCAAAACAGATAAAGAATATCCTAATATGCCAGGTCTTTTGGCGGATCCGGTATTCCTAATTGTTGACGTACAATCTGAAAAAGATGGTCGTAACTTTGCTAAAGAAGGTCCTATCGGTACAGGCCCATATGTAGTAAAATCTTTCACAAAAGAACGTGCTGAAATGGTTGCCAACGAAAACTATTGGGATGGTGCAGTACCATTCAAGACTGTTGAAATTCCTTCTATCGACGATCCTAATACGCGTGCTATGAGCTTGCAATCTGGTGATGTTGATATGGCTGTTAACATCGGTCCTGGGGAAATAGGCTTATTCCAAAATAACGATAAGTTCAAGGTTGATGAAATTGCATCCCTTCGCGTAGTATTGGCTCGTATTAACCAAAAAGGTGTTCTTGGTGACGACAAGGTTCGCGCTGCTGTTATTTCCGCCACAGACCGTAAAAACTATGCCGATGTATTGTTAAAAGGTACATTCATTCCTGGTTCTGCTCCAATTCCACCATCTATGGACTATGGTTTCAAAGATTTGAAAGATCCTAATGCATATAGCCCAGATCGTGCTAAACAATTATTAGCTGAAGATGGTTGGAAAGATACAGATGGCGATGGCATCCTTGATAAAGATGGCAAACCATTAACATTTGACTTCGTAGTATATAACTCTCGTGCAGAATTACCACTTTATGCGGAAGCTGTTCAAGCAGACCTAAAAAAAGTTGGTATCGATATGAAAATCAAAACAGTTGACTATAACTTGATTGATAAAATGGGTCAAGAGGGCGACTATGATATGCTTATCTCCAACATCGTAACTGCTAATACAGGCGATCCAATCTGGTTCTTAGCTAACTACTGGCACACTAATAACAATGGTTCCAACCCTCAAAACGGTTCTGGTTACTCCAACCCACAAGTTGACCAATTGTTAGATGCTGCTCAAACTGAATTTGATCCTGCAAAACGTCGTGACTATGCAATCCAAATTCAACAATTATTGATGAATGATGGTGCCGCATTGTTCTTAGGTTACCCTAAAACTAATATCATTACTGGTTCTTACTTGAAAGGTGCTGTCATGTACCCAAGTGATTACTACTGGATTACTAACAAAATTACAAAATAATGAGGAGCTATAATGGCAGAAAACATACTAACTGTAGAAAACCTTAACATAGCGTACCAAGGTGTGCCTGCTGTTATGGATGTAAATTTTACCTTGGAACGCGGTAAGGTATTGACCATTGTAGGGGAATCTGGATCCGGTAAAACTACCGTGATCCGGGCCCTCATGGGTTTATTGCCTATAGGTGGTGAGGTCACAGATGGTACAATGCTCTTTAATGGTCAAGACCTTCGCACCCTATCTAAGTCAGAATGGAGAGCTATACGTGGTAAAGATATGGCCATGATTTTCCAAGATAGTGGTAGTGCTTTAGACCCAATAGTTCGCATTGGTAAACAGTTTAGAGAATTATATAAGTCTCACATAGAAATCGATAATGACGAATGTGATCGTCGTGCTATTGAGTTATTAGAATCTGTTTCTCTTCCTAATGGTGCGGATATTCTTCGTCGTTATCCCCATGAGTTATCTGGTGGTCAACGCCAGCGTGTGGGTATTGCTATGGCATTAGCGATGGATCCTGCGTTATTAATTGGTGATGAACCTACATCTGCTTTAGATGTAACAACACAATCTCAAGTTGTTATGCAAATGTTAGAATTGTCTAGAGAACATAACTCAGCTATCGTTATGGTAACTCATAATCTTGGTGTAGCTGCCTATATGTCTGATTACATCATCGTTATGAAAAAGGGCCGTGTTGTTGATGCAGGTGCTCCAAAGGATATCTTAGAAAATCCTTCTAACGAATATACGAAACAGTTGAAAGACGCTGTGCCGACATTGGGAGGAGGTCGTTACATTGACTAAATACGCTGTAGAAATTAAAAATGTATACAAACGATTCCCTCTTCCGACTGGCGGAGAGCTAGAAGCATGTAAAGATATCAACATTACCCTTGAAAAAGGGCAGTCTCTTGGTATTGTAGGTGAATCTGGTTCTGGTAAAACAACTCTAGTTCGTATGATTATGAAGATGTTACCTATTACAGAAGGTGAAATCTATGTTGATGGTGTTGAGATTCAACACATGAATTCAGAACAAACTAGAGAATATCGTCAAAAAATTCAAATGGTATTCCAAGATCCATCGGCAGCTTTTAATCCGCGTATGAAGGTTAAGGATATTATTCTTGAACCACTATATAATTTTGGGCTTCTTGAAAAGGGAAAAGAAGAACAAATCGCTGGGGATTACCTTGAAATGGTAGATTTACCGCGTGAGTTTATGCATCGATTCCCACATGAAATGTCTGGTGGTCAACGTCAACGTGTAGCCATTGCTCGTGCTATCGTATTAGAACCTGAAATCCTAGTATTAGATGAAGCAACAAGTGCTCTTGACGTATCCGTACAGGATTCCATAGCGGACCTATTGGCTCGCTTACAAAAAAAGAAAAATTTAACATACCTATTTATTGCTCATGATATTGCTTTCATTCGTACAATGTGCCACAAAGTGGTTGTTATGTACAAAGGTGCTATCGTTGAAGAATTAGATGCATTCCATTTAGCTGATGCGAAGCATCCTTATACAAAGGTTCTATTGAGTTCTATCTTTGAAATTGGTCAAGATCATAAACCACTTACATTAGAAGAAGCTGCATTAGAAGCATAATAGTATATGCATGAGGCTCACTTTAAAATGAATTAAAGTGTATAGGTTAAGTAAAATAGCAGTTAGTTGAGAGGCTAACTGCTATTTTTTCAGGCTCTCTGTCAAATGTTGGTTCTTAAAACAATATTGGGGCACAGGCGTTGAATATAATGGTTCTGGTTTCTCCAGTCCGCGCTTTGATGAATTGATAGCTCTTGGTGAAAGCGGGGCCGATCCAGTTATACGACGTAATGCCGTTATTAATGCGCAACAACTTATGCTAGATGAATCTGTAGATTGTTCCTTGGATATCCTAAAATTAATATCGTAGACAATAAACACATCGATGGTATTAAGATGACACCATCTGAATACTATATGATTACGAAAGATTTAAAACGAAAATAATCGCATCTCTTAGTTAGTATTTATGATACTTGTGGGGCTATATTATAATGCACTTAAACTGTATTATGGTATAGTCCTTTTGTTATGCGTTATTTTATATTAATGAGTATCTTGCGTAACAAATTATTCATCCCAGTTATAATTATATAAATAGTTCTCATTTGCTTGACTAAATACTATAGATTATAGTGTTTTTATATTGATATAATAATTTATTTATATCGATAATTATTGAAAAAGTTAAACGTATAGTAGGAGGTTAACATGGGGTTTAAAAAGTATTCATTGTTTGGTGCTTTCATATTATTAGTGGGAGCTTTAATCTTTTCAGGATGTGGAAAAGATACGAATAAAGATACATTAAAAGTAGGTGCTATGTCCTATGCAGAGACTTTAGAGCCTACGGAGAATTACTTTAGTTGGGGAATTGTTCGTTATGGAATTGGAGAGAATCTCGTTAAATTTGATGATTCTATGAAACCACAACCATGGATTGCGTCTTCGTGGTCAGTCGGAGATGATTACAAGACTTGGACTTTTTCTATCAATGATAAGGTAAATTTCTCTAATGGTCGTAAGGTTACGGCACAAGCTGTTAAGGAATCCTTAGAGCGTACATTTGAAAAAAGTAAACGGGCAAAATCCTTTTTTGCCTATGACTCCATGGAAGCAAATGGACAGACTTTAACCATTCACACCGATAAGGTGTATCCTAATCTACCCGGACTACTAGGGGATCCTTTATTTTTAATTGTAGATGTTCAATCAGAACGAGATGGCCGTGATTTTAGTAAAGAAGGCCCTATTGCTACGGGCCCTTATGTGCCTATATCTTTTACTAAAGAACGCATTGAGTTAGATAAGAACGAAAATTATTGGGATGGTGATGTGGGATTTAAACATGTAGTGGTAGATTCTATTAATGATGTAAATTCTCGTGCCATGGCGTTGCAAGCAGGGGATATTGATATGGCTGTTAATATCGCCGCTGGTGAGTATGGATTATTTAAAGATAATAAGGATTATATTATTGAAGAAACCCCATCATTGCGTGTTGTTATGGTTCGAATGAATCATAATGGATATTTGAACGATATTAATGTAAGACGTGCTTTAGTGGCAGGAGCAGATCGTGAGAATTATGCAAAAAAACTATTTAAAGATACTTTTGTAGCGGGGAGAACTCCGTTGCCACCAAGTTTAAATTATGGATATAACGACATTAAAATTCCTGAAACGTATAATGTAGAACGTGCAAAAGCTTTATTGGCACAGTCTGGATGGGTAGATACTGATGGAGATGGTTATGTAGATAAGGATGGCAAGAAATTACGCCTTAATTTCTATACCTACACAGCTAGACCTGAGGTTATCTTATATGCAGAAGCATTGCAGGTTGATTATAAAAAAATTGGTATAGATGTTAATGTAGAGATTGTTGATTCTAGTGTAGTGGATAAGGTGACACGTTCTGGTGATTATGACTTGGCAATAACCAGTGTTTCAACTGCTAGCACTGGTAGTCCTGTATGGTTCTTAAAACAATATTGGGGGAGCAACATAGATGGCTCAAATCCGACCAATGTGTCTGGTTTTAGTAATCCTAAATATGATGAATTACTAGCTTTGGCTGAAACTACTGTTGATGATACACAACGATATAATGCGATTGTTGAGGCACAACAGATTTTGTTAGACGATAGTGCATCCTTGTTCTTAGGTTATCCTAAGATTAATATGATTTGTAAAAGCTATATAAAAGGGCTTAAGATTTCACCTAGTGAATATTACATCATTACAAAAGACTTGAAAAAAGAATAAGGTTTACTATTTATAATGCAATAAAAGGACTAGTCTTTGGACTAGTCCTTTGTGCTGTGCAAATATTATTTTTTACTATCTACCGCATCAAGATCATTCATATCAACCTCGTTGGCACGACTAATCATACGATTATATTTTACATATAATTGTGTATATGCTTCGCCGTAGGAGGAGTTAATAATGATGTAATTTCTTGCTTCTGCAATAAATTCCTTTACTGCATCTTGGTATAGTTTAACAGCGGCTTGCGTTTCAGGTTTAGTACCTGGTTGTAATGCGTTTATGCGTTTAGTAATATCTTGTAGATTTGTTTCTACCTTTTGTGTATCTGTATTACCATCAGGATCGATGATATCTACTGTTTGAGATAATAGGATATTGAGCTCAATGAAGTTAACTGCATTGACACGATTTTCTTTAGCAAATTCTTTCATACGCTCAGAGTACAATTCATTGTTACGATTTTCAAGGGTTAAATCAAAGGCGTTATAAGCTGCATTGAATTGGTCTGCAAGTGGAACATATTGATTTGCTAAATTATCACTACCCACATAATTGTCCTTTTCAAAGGCACGGTCTGTATAGTAATTTTGGATTTGCTCGGATACAGGAATTAATTGTGTTAAAATAGCAAGCAATTCATCGGTCGCTTTATTAACATCCTCATAAGGTGTAGAGCTTTCTTGTTTTGCAGCTTCGAGTTGAGATTTTAACTCTTTGTAATTAGGTAATGTTACAGTCGTATTGTGCGAATGATTACGTAATTCTTCAAGGGTTGGTTGTAATTGATATGTATAGGCAACACTATTCATATTAAACGTATCGGCTGCCTCAATATAAGGTCGTAAGGCATTAATTTTATCCTCGATAGTAGAACGATATAATATTGTCGTTGATTTATTAGAGAGGAAGTGATATGCACAATAAATCCCGCCACTAATTACAGCAATCCCTAGAATTATGGCTAAGATTAATTTAATATAACCCTTTTTCAATTGCCTATACTCCTTGTAAAATCCGTTTATGTAAGTATTTTTGTAAATATATCTATATTTTATATATTCTATATACTCGATAGTACCTTTATTATAGCATAGAATCAGGGGGCAAAAAAGATACATATAAATGATAAATTATTAAATAAATATAAATATTTTGTGTAAAGTTTATGTTGGGGGTATGAAATATTGAATAGGGATTCTTCTTGTTAATAAAATTGGGAGTAATAGCTTTGGGCTGCTATAATAATATATATATTATTGATAGGGGAGTCTACTATGTTTGATTCAAAAAATATGATTAATTTTTCTACAACCGAGCTCATTGCTAATGGGGAGGGACGTAATGTTTTATCTGCTATTGAGGATGGCTTACGTACATGTGATGAGTTTATTATTAGCGTAGCCTTTATAACTGCAGATGGATTATTGGTATTGAAACCTATTTTGAAAGAATTAGAAGATAGAGGCATAAAGGGTCGTATTTTAACTACAGATTATTTAGGGTTTAATAATCCAGATGTTCTTGATGATTTAGGGCATTTAAATAATATAGAGCTTCGTGTATATTGCACTAGTAATGGCAGTAAACATGGTTTTCATACAAAGGGATATATTTTTAAACAAGATCAGTTATATCAAATAATAGTAGGTAGTTCGAACTTAACTATTAATGCGCTAAAAAAGAATAGAGAATGGAATACTAGAGCTCAATCTCATAAAGATGATACTTATACTAAAGAAGTTTTAGAGGAGTTTGAATTGTATTGGAATTCCGAGTTTACTATGAAATATTCTGAGTTCTTGCCATGGTATAGGCCTAGATGGGAACGGTCCAATCGTCAATCACTACAAAGTATTGCAGAACAAGTAGAGTTAAAAGGCTCCTTAAAATTGGAGCCTAATTTGATGCAGCGTCAATTTATAGATAACTTTAATGAGTTAAGATATAGAAATGAAACTCGTGGATTATTAATTTCTGCTACAGGTACTGGTAAAACTTATGCAGCAGCATTCGCAATGCGTGATATGAAACCCAAAAGATTGCTGTTTTTGGTGCATCGAGAACAAATTGCAAAGCAAGCATTGGGAAGTTTTCAACGTGTTTTTGATGATAAGTCGATTTCGTATGGCATTGTTTCAGGAACTGTAAAACGTTTTGATGCAGATTATGTATTTTCAACTATGCAAATGATGGGGCGCTCTGATATTTTAAAAAAATATAATCCAGATGATTTTGATTGTATTATTATTGACGAAGTGCATCGGGCAGGCGCAGAGAGTTATCAACGAATTATTGACTATTTCAAGCCCAAATTCTTATTAGGTATGACAGCTAGTCCAGAACGTACTGATGGATATGACTTATATAACTTATTCCATCATAATATTGTCTATGAGATTAGATTAGAGCAAGCGCTAGATGAGGATTTATTGTGTCCATTCCATTACTTTGGGATAAGTGATCTTTGGATAGATGGAAAGGAAATAAACATTGAAGAGGATAATATTAGTTTTTCCAATTTGTCTGAAGGAGAACGGGTTGATAAAATCATTGAAAAAATTCGTTATTTTGGTCATAGTGGACGTCGTGTTAAAGGCTTAGTATTTTGTAGCAATAAAAAAGAAGCAAAAGAGTTATCTGCTGCATTCAATCTTAGGAGATTTAGGACTATTTCCTTAACTGGTGAAGATTCACAAGAAATACGTGAAGATGCAATAGCACGATTGACAGGGACTGGTGATTATCAAGGTATTGTAGATGAGCAATTGGATTATATATTCACAGTAGATATTTTTAATGAAGGCGTAGATATTCCAGAAGTAAATCAAGTTATTATGTTGCGGCAAACAGAAAGTCCTATTGTATTTATTCAACAGTTAGGTCGTGGTTTACGGAAGTTTGAAGATAAGGAATTTGTAGTTATCTTAGATTTTATAGGTAATTATTCTAATAGCTATATGATACCATTAGCGTTATCTGGTGATAGAAGTTATAACAAGGATACTTTACGAAAATATGTACAATCAGGGAATCGTATTATTCCTGGAACGTCAACCGTTCATTTTGATGCTATTGCTAAAAAACGTATCTTTGCTGCTATAGATACAGCTAATTTAAGTAGTGCTAAAATTATTAAAGAAGCATATCTAGATTTGAAATATAAGTTGGGACATGTACCGAGAATTAAAGACTTTAAAGAATATGGCTCTATTGATATAACAAAAATTTTTAATAAATATAAGTCTTACCATCATTTTTTAATCCAAATAAAGGATAAAGACTACAATGTATCTCTTACACCAATTCAAGAACAAATGTTACACTACATATCTCAAAAGTTAGCAACAGGCATGCGTGTGAGAGATTTATTGGCGTTACAGCTTTTATTGGCTGGGAAAGACAATATTATTCATCGAGTAACAGAATTATTGCATGGTGAGTATGGTCTTGAATTATCTGATAAAGGGAGAATTAATTTAATTAATATATTATCTAACCAGTTTTCTGTATCATCTGCAAAAAAAACATTTAAAGATTGTATTTTTATTGAGGCAGATGGTAATGACTATTCAATTTCTAAAATATTTAAAAAGGCTTTGGAGAATGAAGATTTCAGAAAGCATATAAGTGAATTGATAAGTTTTGGATTAGACCGCTATCATACTAGATATAAACATAGTATCTTAAATAATACGCCATTTGCTATTTATGAAAAATATAACTATGAACAAGTATGTCAATTGTTAGAGTGGCCTCAAAATGAAGTTCCGTTGAATATAGGTGGATATAAGTATCATCGTGAAACAAAAACATATCCTGTCTTTATAAACTATCATAAAGATGAAGGAATTCAGGATAGTATAAAGTACGAAGATAGATTTGAATCCCCGACTTTGATTAAAGCAATTTCTAAAAACAATCGATCGTTCACATCTGATGATGTAGTATCGGCTTTTGATGCTGATAGCCTAGATATCGCAATGCACTTATTTGTACGTAAAAATAAGGATGACGAAGAGTCTAAAGAGTTTTATTATTTAGGGCCTATCCATTCAACAGGAAAGGAAAATGCAAAAGAGATTGTAATGGCGAGTGGCACAAATGCGGTTGAATTAGAATATAGATTGGATATACCAGTGCGTGATGATATATATGATTATTTAATAAATGGATAGGTGTGATATATATAATGAATAGAAAACAAATAGAAGTTGTTGCGGCTATAATTCAAAAGGGAAATACTATATTAGCTACTCAAAGAGGGTATGGTGATCTAAAAGATGGCTGGGAATTTCCTGGTGGTAAAGTAGAAGTCGGTGAGGCTCATGCTGAAGCTTTAATACGGGAAATAAAAGAAGAATTAGAAGCAGATATTGATGTAGGTAAGAAATTAATTACAGTACAATATAATGGCTATGAAAAGTTTGATCTTACAATGCATTGCTATTTATGTACATTAAAAGTCGATTCCAATGTTACCTTAGTTGAGCATGAAGCTGCTAAATGGTTAACTAAGGCAGAACTATACACTGTAGATTGGTTGCCAGCTGATATTGATGCTGTAGATGCTTTATATAAACTTTTATAACTGAGATTAATTGTATATACTCGTCCCCTCGTATATAATGGTATTAACAGATTTGTATTTTTCGATATAATCATCGGAAAGGAGTTTTTATGTCCAATTTTATCACTCCTAATGAATTGTTACCTATCATGGATGAGGTTATCATCCTCGATGCAAGAGGCTTTCAAGATTATGAACGAGGGCATATTACGGGTTCTTTCCCCGTGGATATAACTAAGGATTTAACGGGGCCTATCGGTGAGCATGGTGGTCGCCATCCATTGCCAGATATGGACCAGTTGGCTAGAACCTTAGAAGCATTTGGCGTTAATGAGCATGCTAAGGTTGTTGTGTATGATTCTTGGCTATTCTTGGCTGGACGTCTTTGGTGGACCTTACGTTATCTAGGGCTTACAGATGTACGAGTTTTATCCGGTGGTATTGAAAGATGGGTTAAGGAAGGTCATCTGCTAACTAAAGATCCTACACCATTGCCTGTGGAAATGACAACTTTCAACTATACCTTGCAAACATATATGACTATGAGTCGTGACGAGGTGTTGGATGCGAGCCAATCCGGTTCTCATGTTATTGTCGATGCTCGTGCGCCTGAACGCTATGATGGATCTGTAATAGATGTAATGGACGGCATGACCGGACATATACCAGGTGCTATTAATCATTTTTATGAAAGTGGTTATACCGCTGAAGGACCACGACCTATTAAGGATTTAGAAGTTGAATTCGAGAAGGAACTTCATCAGCAAAAGCCTATAGTTAGCTATTGTGGTTCTGGTGTTACCGCTTGTAACACCATGCTCGTTATGAGTGAGGTTGGTCTTGCGTCTGCCTTATATGTGGGTAGTTCCAGTGATTGGGTAACCTACGATGATTTCCCAATTCAAACGGGGGTTGAAACGCTATGAGAATGTTAAACCATATATTATCTGTCATTGCTTTTGCGTATTTATGTTACCATCTGTACACCTATGGCCCCGGATTGTTTAATGTAACCGTTATGGTTATTTTCCTGCTATCCGTTGTGGCGAATTATTTTAGATATCGCAAGGAAAATGAGCTGAAAGCCAATGAAGCGGCTCGCCAAGCCCGTGCCCAAGCTAAGCATGATCGAAAACATAAACGTGCTCGTGAAAGCTAACTTTCGCAAAAATAATAGTGTTTATATACCTAATAAGGAGTATTTATGAAATTAATATCTTGGAATGTAAATGGATTACGTGCAGCCGTAACAAAAGGCTTTATGGACTCCTTTAATGAATTAGATGCAGATATTTTCTGCTTACAAGAAACCAAATTACAACCTCATCAAATCGAATTAGAATTACCGGGCTATGAACAATTTTGGAATAGTGCCGTAAAGAAAGGCTATAGTGGAACGGCTGTGTTCACGCGTGTTAAACCAATTTCTGTAACGAATGGTATTGGCATTGAAGAGCATGATCAAGAGGGCCGCGTTATTACTGTTGAATACGATAATTTCTATCTCGTTTGCTGCTATACGCCTAATAGCCAACGTGAATTAGCGCGTCTTGAGTATCGTATGTCCTGGGAAGATGCTTTCCGCGAATATCTATTAGAATTAGATAAAAAGAAACCTGTTATTCTTTGCGGTGACCTCAACGTAGCACATAATGAAATCGACTTGAAGAACCCTAAAACAAATCGGAAAAACGCGGGCTTCTCCGATGAAGAACGGGCTAAGATGACAGAATTATTAGAGTCTGGTTTTACCGACACATTCCGCTATCTCTATCCTGATGCGGTTGATGAATATAGCTGGTGGTCCTACATGGGAAAAGCCCGCGATAGAAACGTAGGATGGAGAATTGACTACTTTATTACATCTAAACGCTTAGATGATAAGATTAAAGAGGCTAAAATCCATCAACAAGTATTTGGCAGCGATCACTGTCCAGTAGAACTCGATATTGAATTATAATATGTGATATGGTGAAAGCTTGGCTTCATATATCGATATTAACGTATAAAGCCTCATCTGCGGATGAGGCTTTCATAAGGAGGAACGATGGCACAAAAGCAAAAAGCCGTTGTATTATTTAGCGGAGGCGTAGATAGCACAACATGTTTGGCGCTCGCCATTGAGCGATTTGGCAAAGAGAATGTGGTGCCCTTATCCATACAATACGGCCAAAAACATAGCAAGGAATTAGAGGCTGCAGCCAACGTATTAGCATACTACGGTATAGAAGGCAAAACAATGGATGTAACAAAACTGTTTGCATTCAGTAATTCATCCCTATTGAAGCAGTCCACAGAGGACGTTCCTAGTGGTTCCTACAAGGAACAACAAGACGAACTCGGCGAAGGGCCTGTTAGCACCTATGTGCCCTTTAGAAACGGGCTATTCCTATCTGCAGCAGCATCCTTAGCCTTATCCCTCGATTGTGGCTATATCTATTATGGCGCCCATGCCGATGATGCAGCTGGCAATGCGTATCCAGATTGTACAGAAGTATTTTATACATCTATGGGTAATGCTATCTTTGAAGGCTCCGGCAAAGAATGCTCTCTTGAAGCACCATTCATTAATAGTAACAAAGCCGACGTAGTCCGTGAAGGCATTCGCCTAGGCGTGCCATACCAACTTACCTGGTCCTGCTACGAAGGTGGCGATTACCCCTGTGGTCACTGCGGCACCTGCATCGACCGGTTAGAAGCCTTCCGCGCAAACGGTGTAGAAGATCCTGCAAATTAGTAGGTTATGGCCTTCTTCTACTAGAAATTGCTAGCTTTGTAGTTTGTAGCCTTTCGAGTACGTGGATAGAAAATCATAGATTATGATTGCTATACCTATAGAGTGAGGTCGACTAGGTCTTTCCCAAAACGACTTTGGCCCTGCGAAGGCCGTAGGCCGAAGTCAGACCCGGCCGGTGGAGGCTTTGGGGAGGACCTAGTCGGCCCCTACTTTATTGCGATAGCAGTAAATATATGATATTATAGACGTGTTGCCGAAAGGCCAAAAACTACATAAGACAGTTTGAAACCATCCTGTCTCTAAACAAAACTACGGAAAACATAAGCACATTCGAGCATGGTAGTTTTGCCATGCTCTTTTTTATTGAAAAGGAGGTGAGTGCATGATTTCTACACGAAAGTTAACGATTTCTGCTATGGTAGTAGCATTGTATATTGTTCTTATTTATATTACTCAAGGTATTTCCTTTGGGGCGTACCAAATTCGTATAGCCACATCTTTATATGCACTTGCTTATGCCTTTCCGTTTTTAATCGTTCCTATGGGCATAGGTAACCTCATTTCTAACTTTTTATTCGGCGGACTTGGCATCTTTGATATGGTAGGCGGCTTTGGTGTCGGTATATTGACGACGGGAATCATCGTATTGATGCGTCGCGCTGGACTTAGCGCATGGTGGGCGATGATTCCAATCATCTTGGTACCAGCTCTATGCGTACCATTATGGCTTAGCCCACTTATTGATGTGCCGTATTGGGCATTGGTAATCAATTTATTGATTGGTCAAACGATTCCTGGCGTAGTAGGGGCCACTTTGGTGAAAGCTCTCGTATCTCGTCGCACAATGGTTGCTTTGATGGGCGCTATTAAATAATTACATACTATGTAACTGAAAAGGACTGACTTTCACAATGGAAAGCCAGTCCTTTTGCTATATGAAATTGTTGGAGAAAAACCTTAGCAATTGTAGCCGCGAAGTGTTGTTTCGATGACAAGTCTTTCAAGGGCTACCATATATGCAGCTAAGCGAGGCGCAACATTGTATTTTTGTTGCATTTGCCATACTGCTTCAAAGCTGTTTTGCATATTCTTAGTGAGGCGTTCATTAACCTCTTCAAGGGACCAGTAGAATCCTGCCTTGTTTTGTACCCATTCATAGTAGGATACAACTACACCACCACCATTGGCAAGTACGTCAGGAATGATATCGATGCCTTTTTCGAAGAAGTATTTGTCTGCATCATTTGTCGTAGGGCCATTAGCACCTTCTAAGATAATCTTAGCTCGTACATTTTCCATGTTGTCCTTGTTGAGTTGGTTTTCAAGAGCTGCAAGATAGAGGATATCTACATCTTGTGCCAATAATTCTTGACCAGAAATAGTTGTCATTCCTGGTTCGGAGTAACCTACTAAGGAACGACCATGAGAGTTAGCGTATTCATATGCTTTTTCTACATCAAGACCATTCGGATTGTAAAGGTTAACAGCTACGTCACCAATTGCGACAACCTTAGCACCTGCTTCTGCGATAAGACGAGCACCTACGGAGCCTACATTACCGAAACCTTGAACCGCAACTGTCATATTTTTAATATCTAAGCCTTTTTTAGCTAAGTAGCATTGTAATGCGATGAGGCAACCACGACCAGTTGCTTCGTTACGACCTAGTGAGCCACCTACTTCGATAGGTTTACCTGTAACGATGCCAGGGCTCCATTCACCTTTTAATGTACTGTATTCATCAGCAATCCAGCTCATAATTTGCGCATTAGTATTTACATCTGGTGCAGGAACGTCTGTATTAACGCCGATGATAGGCGCAATGCGACGAACGAAGTTACGTGTTAAGCGTTCTAATTCGCGAGGGTTCAATGTTTTAGGATCAACCTTGATACCGCCTTTACCACCACCATAAGGGATATTGGCAATAGCATTTTTGATTGTCATCCAAGCAGCTAATGCACGTACTTCGTTTTCATCAGAATCTGGATGGAATCGAAGACCGCCTTTCGCACTACCACGCAATGTGGAGTGCTGGCAACGATAACCTTCATATACGCGAACCTCGCCATTGTCTAATTGTAATGGAACAGCCACCTTGAGTTCTCTCTCTGGATGGCGCAATACTTCGTAATCATTTCTTGTGTAGCCAAGTCTTTCAGCAGCTACATCAAGTGTGTTTAACATGTTTTCGTATGGATTATAATTTTGCATATAAGTTCCTCCTGAGATTTCAGAATTGAATTGATGGTTTAAAAGTCTTGCTACTTACTATATTCGACATTGGCTATCGAATAACCTACATGAAATAAGAACTATATTCTATAGTTAAATACTTTCAAAATAAAAGAGGACGATGAAAAACGTTTTCATCATCCTCATGAAATCAATAAATTTTATTTTTCTACTGTATCTTCTACAGGTGTAGCCGGTACAGAGGAGTCTGTAGTCTGACCGTCACCCCACCATACAATACCATAGGTATGATTTAGGACAGAACGGTTGAACACTGGTGTTTCGATACCAGCTTTACGTTGCTTGATGTAATCGTCGAGTGCAAGACCTGCTGTGCGGCCCATGCGTACGATGGAGCTAACATTTGTGAGCACTAAGAATGCCATGAACAAATCGGCTAGGTTCCACACGAGGTCGAGGGATGCGATAGAGCCAACAAATGTCATAAGAATTACGCCAATACGGAATAAATGGAGATAATATTTTTTGTCAGTTAAGTGGCTAATATTGATTTCCCCATAATAATAGTTACCGATAAGGGAACTAAAGGAGAACATAACGATGAAAATAGCTACTGCTGCAGGCGCCCAAGAGCCTAATTGTTGTGCTAGGTTATGTTGTACAAGGGCTACACCTTTAAGGCCCGTTGTGCTATAGTCGCCTACTATGAGAACGATAAAAGCAGACGCAGTACAGATGATAAATGTATCAAGGAATACACCAAAGGCTTGAACAAGTCCTTGTTCAACTGGGTGATTAACAGCTGCTGTGGCTGCTGCATTTGGTACAGAACCTTCACCGGCTTCGTTGGAGAAGAGGCCACGTTTGATACCGTTCATGATGGTTGCACCCAAGAGACCACCGCCTGCTGCAGTTGGATCAAAGGCAGATGTAATGATTGTATAGATTACATGTGGGAAGTGCTCAATGTTCATGAGAACTACAAATAATGCGGTAGCAATATAAAGCACAGCCATGATTGGAACGATAACTTCAGATGCTTTAGCAACGCGATGGATACCACCAAAGATAATAATACCTACAAGAGCAGCTACAACGGCACCAGTGTAGGATACATCAAAATTAAAGATTTGAAGAGACGCAGCTAATGTATTAGCTTGTACAGAGTTGTAAATCCAGCCATATGTAATACTAATCAAAATAGCAAATAAAACAGCTAACGATTTGTTGTTAAGACCGTAGCGGATGTAGTACGCAGGGCCGCCATAGAAACCGCCTTTAGCAACTGGTTCCTTGTAAATTTGAGCTAGTGTACTTTCAATAAAACCAGTAGCGGAACCGATGAAGGCAATCACCCACATCCAAAAGATAGCGCCAGGGCCGCCAAGTACAACGGCAATAGCGATACCTGCGATATTACCTACACCTACGCGGGATGCGGTACTAACACAGAATGCTTGGAAGGAAGAAACGTGGTTCTTTTCTGTTTTTGAACCTGCACCCGATGCAACGAGGCGCACCATTTCCTTGAACATACGGACTTGTACGGCACCAGTAGTCATGGTAAAGAATAGACCTGCACCGATGAGAATGAAGATGATTAAGTAGTTCCACAGATAGGTATTGACCGTGGAGACTGCATCATTAAGTAGGGTTTCCATAAAACTTACCTTTCGCTAAATAAAATCATAAAATGTGTATCTATTGTATCAGAAAATGAGGGAAAGTTCTATAGAATATAATAAAACCGCATATATGGTAGAAAATTAGCACCATGCATGCGGTTTATATATTAATCTATTCGTATGTATTGGAATAGGTTATAGATCAGTGTTGAAGGATTCAGCATTCTCCATACCTTGTAATAGGGTTTGCTCAGAATGTTCCATATGAATTTGTGCGAGTTTACGGGCTTGCACTGCATTATGAGCTGCAATCGCTTCTACTAATTGACGATGTTCCTCCCAAGTTTTACGCAACCGTCCTGGTTGATTCATGGAAAAACTGCGGAAGCGATAGGTTTGTTCACGTAAATTATGGACGATATCTGCTAGACGTTCGTTACGGGATGCTTTGTAGAGTACTTCATGGAATGCCACATCAGCGGCCACTACGCTTTCCATATCTTTGTTTTCCATGTAATCGCCAATTTCTACAAGCATGCGCTCCAAAGTTTCAATTTCTTCGCTCGTAATGCGCTCTGCCGCAAGACCTGCTGCTAATTCTTCAAGGGCTGAACGAATTTCAAATACTTGAGTAATATCTTTTAATGAAATACTGGCTACATAGGTACCACGGCGTGGAACCATAACGACAAATCCCTCCAACTCGAGCTTGCGAATAGCTTCGCGAATCGGTGTACGACTAACACCGAGTTCTTCGGCAAGGGGGATTTCCATCAAACGCTCACCAGGTTTGAGGGTACCATCTTGAATGGCTTGGCGTAGTGTTTCGCTTACCACTTCGCTCAATGGCTTATATGCATCTAAGCGTATAGGTTGTAATCGTTTTGTCATTGAACATCCTCCTGTGTGCATGTTTTGGTGATGAGTGAAAGCCAATTATGGCCGGAGTTTTTAATTTCCTCCTGTAAGGCTAATGCTTGAGTTGCCTTATCTAATAAAACGACCATAGTTGGACCGCTGCCGGTCATGATAGTAGGGTATCCACGACTTGTGAAGAATTCTTTACATGAAATGAGTTCTTCGTGATCAGGGAATAGCAACTCTTCGAAGGTATTGGCACTACTCGTAAAAGCAGCATATAAATCATTATTTTTTAAGTGTGATAATACAGTTGTAATTGTGTCAGACGATGCTTTTGATTGTCCCTTGTATTGTCCATAGGCGGCCGCAGTAGATACGGATACTTCTGGCTTAACAAGTAATAACCAATGAGGTTCTGGAGATGAATGATACATAAGTTTTTCGCCGCGCCCTGTGCCGCGAGCAGTACCACCTTTTAATAGAAATGGTACATCTGAACCTAGTTTAGCACCTAGTGTCATCAGTTCATCTGTTGTAAGGCGTAAATCCCAAAATTTGTTGAGCCCTAATAACATAGCTGCTGCATCGGCACTGCCACCGCCAAGACCTGCTGCGGCAGGTACGCGTTTTAGCAAATGGATGGCGGCACCAGCCTTACATCCTGTATAGGCTTGAAGCTCACGCAATGCCTTTAGTGCCAAGTTGCGTTCGTCATAGGGAATGAGGTCTTGAATGTATTGTGGTAGCTCAGGTGCTATACCGGAGAATACGACGGAATGATGTTTTGCAAAATAGATGGAATCCGCGAGTCGGATGGACTGGAAAATACTGTCGATATTGTGATAGCCATCATCGCGTTTGCCTGTAATAGCAAGGCCGATATTGATTTTGCTAAAACCCAGTTGTTCGATACTTTTTGACATAAAATCCTCGATGTTTTACATGATATTGTACGAATCTATGTAGAGGTCGTACAGATGATGAAAAGTGATTGAAAATATACATTAAGTAGTTTATGATGAAATTGTATATGTATGTAAATATACCGCGTTTTTGCTGTATATCTAATTAGTTAATTATAAAATATTTATAGTGAAATAGCAATTTAGGGAGGCCTATATGTGGTCTAAATATAAAGATACTCTATACCAATGTGTAATGGTTGCTGTTGGCTGTGCTATCTTTGGTGCCGGTCTCGATGCTTTTGTGCTACCCCATAAATTGGTTAGTACTGGTATTAGTGGGATTGGACTTATCCTTTATTATCTTACCGGTTTATCCGTTGGTACGTGGAACGTAGTTTTGAACATACCGATTTTCTGGGCCGCTTGGCATTGGTTAGGTAAGAAGGTCATTATCAATACATTATATGGCACGGTTATGTTGTCCTGGATGGTCGATGCCTTTGACTTTCTTCAATATGATATGGTCATATCTGATCCTTTACTGAGTTCTATGATGGCTGGTGTTACTACTGGGGTTGGCCTTGGAATTGTTTATCGCGTTGGCGGTAATACGGGGGGGCTTGATCCAATAGCCCTTATTGTACGAAAATATTACGGCCTTCAAATGGGGTCTATCAATAGTGCTATTAATGGTATCATTTTAGCTGCCGCTATTTGGGTTGTTGGTTTTGAAGCTGTAGCGGTAACACTGGTATCGCTTTATGTGTATACGATTATTACTAATAAGGTCGTTATTGGCTTTAATCAACGAAAGGTAGCTTTCATCATTACTTACAGAACTTATGACGTATGTAATGCAGTTATCAGTAAGGTGGGTCGCGGCGCTACGATTATTAATGGCATTGGTGCGTATACAAGAACGCCGAAGCAAATCGTTATGGTAGCTGTTAATTTACTACAGGTTAATAAATTGAAAGAAGCTATCGAAGAGGTCGATAATGAGGCTTTCATTCTCATCACAGATGCGCAAGAGGTTATTGGCAAAGGGTTTACTACACCGATAGTACCGACGTCTATAGAAAATCTTGTTAAAGAATGTGAAGAGAATGCTAATTATATAGAAGGAAAAGATAAGAATTAATCTAAGGAGGCTAGTATGGCTCATGCATTAGCAGGAACTCCTGTTCGTGAACAAGATATTATAGATATTCAAACGATTGTAGATGCCTATTTTGACAATGTTCCAGATATGACAAATCCCACACAGTTAGTGTCCTTTGGTACGTCTGGGCACCGTGGTACATCCGTGGATGGTACATTTACGGATCTTCATGTGGCGGCTATAACACAAGCTATTTGCGATGGCCGTAAGCAATTTGGTGCTACGGGGCCTGTGTTTGTAGGACAAGATACACATGCTTTGTCGCAACCCGCGCTTGTAACCGTGCTAGAGGTGTTAGCGGGTAATGGTGTGACAGCTATGGTTGATTGTGACATGGATTTTGTACCTACACCATCGGTGTCGCGCGCTATTATTCGCTATAATATACAACATGATGTTAAGGCGGATGGCATTATTATTACACCATCTCATAATCCTCCCGATAATGGGGGCATCAAATATAATACGATTATCGGCGGACCTGCTGATACGGTAGTTACAAAATGGATTGAAATGCGTGCGAATGAGTATTTGACTGCTTATTGTGAAAGTGAAAATTTCAAGCGCATTAGCGTAGATAATATTGAACCTACGGCTCAAGTTCCGTATGACTATAAAGGTCTTTATGTAGAGGAATTGAGCGAAGTCATTAATATGGAGGCCATTAAAGCGGCTGGTCCTAAGACCTTAGTTGATACATTAGGCGGTAGTGGGGCTTCGTATTGGAAGGCCATTAAGGAACGATATGGTCTTGATTTAACGATTATTCATGACGAATATGATCCAACCTTTAGTTTTATGACCTATGATCATGATGGTAAGGTGCGGATGGATTGCTCTTCTCCATATGTAATGGAGTCAGTTATTAATAGAATTGGTGCTTTTGATTTAGCTGTTGGGAATGATCCGGACTATGATCGCTATGGCATTGTTGTATCTAGTGGTTTAGTCTCCGCTAATTCATTTCTCACAATGGCAGCACGCTATTTATTTACGACGCGGGGATGGAAAAATAAAGGCATTGGTAAAACTGTTGTATGTACTACGATGATAGACAAATGGGCTGCAAGTGTTGAAATTCCGGTTTTTGAAGTGCCTGTAGGCTTTAAATATTTCTCACAACTTTTATTTGATGGTGTTATTGGTATTGGTGGAGAAGAAAGTGCAGGGGCCTCTTTCTTGAAGAAGGATGGAACTGTATGGACCACTGATAAGGATGGTATCATTATGGCTTTGCTCAGCATGGAAATCATGGCTGTTATGGGGAAATCTGCATTGAAAATGGCAGATGATTTTGCTGAGAACTATGGGGAACCACGCTTCGGTCGTATCGATGCACCGTGCAAAAAAGAGCAAAAGCAAATTTTAAAACAATTGTGTGCAGAATTGATTACTGCCACATCGGTTGATGGAGACCCTATTACTGGTATTCGTACCACATCAATGTATAATAATATGCCAATTGATGGTGTCCGGGTTGAAACCGATAAAGGCTGGTTTGTGGCAAGACCTTCAGGTACGGAAGATTTATACAAAATTTATGGTGAAAGCTATAAAGGCGATTTAGGTCTCGTTGCGTTGCTAACAGCTGGAGAAGAAATCGTTAATGCAGCCCTGAATGGAAAGATAGACGCTGAGTAAGTATTCTCATAAACTTTTCACGCTGTTATTGTGATATATATGATATAATATATTAATATAGTTTATAGAATGAATGGATTTCCATGTGCTTAGTTTGCATGGATTTACATTTGCATAGTTTGTAGTGAGTCAGAAAAGGTGATTTTATGAAATTAGTAGTTACCGTAGTTGGTGTAGACCGCGTAGGTATTATCGCAGGTGTTAGCACTGTATTAGCCGAACATAAAGTGAATATTTTATCTATTAATCAAACCATTCTAGACGGTTTATTTAATATGATTATGATGTGTGAGACTGAAACAGAAGAAGCGAAGGACTTAACATCAATTCAAGACGCATTAACTCAACTAGGTAATACATTAGGCGTAGAAATTCGTGCACAACATGCTGATATCTTCCTTAGCATGCATCGTGTAGGATAAGGAGGCGCCCATGTTATCTATCGACAATATTCTTGAAACGAATCAGATGATTCACGATAACAAACTCGATGTGCGGACCATTACAATGGGGATTAGCTTGTTAGAATGTGCATCTAGCTCTGGCAAAGAACTATGTGACCGCATTTATGATCGCATTACTAAAGAGGCAGAGCACTTGGTAAGGACCGGTGAAGATATTGAACGTGAGTTCGGTGTACCTATCATTAATAAACGTATTTCCGTTACACCAATTTCCTTGGTGGCCGGTGGTAGTGATTTGACATCTTATGTGCCAATCGCTGAGGCACTTGATCGTGCGGCTAAAACTGTAGGTGTTAACTTTATTGGTGGTTTTTCTGCTCTCGTTACAAAAGGTGCTACAAAGGCTGATCGCATTCTTATCGACTCTATTCCAGAAGCATTGGCAACTACAGATATCGTATGTAGTTCTGTAGGTGTTGGTTCCACTAAAACGGGCATCAATATGGATGCGGTTCGTGAAATGGGTATTATTGTTAAAAGAACGGCAGAATTGACAAAGGATAATGATGCGTTAGGTTGTGCTAAACTCGTTATTTTCTGTAATCCTGTAGAAGATAATCCATTTATGGCAGGTGCTTTCTTCGGCGTAACCGAAGGTGATAGCGCTATTTCCGTAGGTGTATCTGGTCCTGGCGTAGTCAAACATGCTCTTGAAGCTGTTCGTGGCGAACCATTTGACGTAGTAGCGGAAACGATTAAACGCACTGCTTTTAAAATTACTCGTGTTGGTCAATTGGTGGCACAAGAGGCTTCTCGTCGCCTTGGTAAACCATTTGGCATTATCGACTTGTCCTTGGCACCGACTCCTGCAGTAGGTGACTCCGTAGCTCATGTACTTGAAGAAATGGGGTTATCCTCTTGTGGTTGCCATGGTACTACGGCTGCATTAGCTCTTTTGAATGATGCGGTTAAAAAAGGCGGCCTTATGGCGTCTTCTCACGTAGGTGGTTTGAGTGGTGCTTTCATTCCTGTATCTGAAGATGCGGGTATGATTGATGCTGTATCTTGCGGTAGTTTATCGCTTGATAAACTCGAGGCTATGACTTGTGTATGTTCTGTAGGTTTAGATATGATTGCTATTCCTGGTGATACAACAGCAGATACAATTTCTGCAATCATCGCTGATGAATCTGCAATTGGTATGATTAATAATAAAACGACAGCTGTACGTGTTATTCCAGTTCCTGGTAAAACTGTGGGTGAAGTTGTTGAATTTGGCGGTCTTTTAGGTTATGCGCCAATCATTGAAGTAAGCCCTTATAGTGCAGCTGAATTTATTGCTCGTGGTGGTCGTATCCCAGCACCTATTCGCAGCTTAACAAACTAAGTTGAAACCTCGAATTTAGTGAATTCGAGTTGTTGGAGGTGTACTTATGAGTGAGTATGTGCCTGATTATGTGTGGGCCTTTGTGTTGGCTCTCGTCATAACTTATGCACTTACCCCTTTGGTGAAACGCTTTGCGGTTGCCGTAGGGGCCATTGATAAACCTGATGCTCGTAAAGTGCATCATGGTGCTATTCCCCGTCTTGGTGGATTGGCTATTTTCCTTGGTTATATAGGATCTGTGTTATTTAACAATAGTATTCCTCATGACCATAAATTATTCGGCTTCGTATTGGGTACTGTTATTCTAGTACTTGTTGGTATTTGGGACGATATTCGACAAATTGAGCCGAAGACGAAATTGATGGGGCAAATTATTGCTGCCGCCATTCTTGTGGCCTATGATATTCGCGTAGACTTTATCAACCTTCCTTGGGGTGGTGTAGTTTACTTGAAGTATTGGGCCATTCCGTTGACCATATTCTGGATTGTAGGATTTACCAATATTGTCAATCTAATCGATGGGCTTGATGGCTTGGCAGCAGGGATTTCCTTTATCGCTTGTATTGCCGTATGTGCTATGACATTACAATTAGGTCAAATTGATTTAGCTTGTATCGCATTGGCTCTTGCAGGTGCTACGGTAGGTTTCTTGCGGTACAATTTTAATCCCGCCAAGATATTTATGGGGGATACCGGTTCAATGCTCCTCGGCTATACCTTAGCAGCCATATCTGTTATGGGGGCCGTGAAAACGGCAGCTACCATTGCTTTAGTTGTTCCAGCTATTGTTCTTGGTTTACCTATACTAGATACATTGTTTGCTATCGTACGTCGTAAGATTAGTGGACGACCTATCTTTAAACCAGATAAAGGTCATGTACACCATCGTTTATTGGCACAAGGCTTATCTCAAAAACAAGCAGTATTGATGATGTATGCCGTTACCGCTCTCTTCGGTGGTGTTTCGGTTATCGTTGCAGAGGTTAATGCTTGGATTGGTTGCGTACTAGTCTTAGCCATTTTCCTATGTAGTATCTATGTGGCTCGTCGCTTGGGTGTTATTACACATAGTGATGCGGCGGGACATCCCTTACCACGCCCTACAATTGAACGTAGCGATTTAGATGAAACGATTTCCTTTGATCGCGAAGAATTGGCGAAAGTATTAGAACATTCAGAGGATGATTCTAAAAAAGAGTAACCACTGTAGGGGCGCTTAGCGCCCCTTTTTTATTAGACTCCGTGGAGGATGAGTAAATGTTAAAAGTAATGACAATCTTTGGTACTAGACCAGAGGCAATCAAAATGGCTCCTCTTGTAAAGGCCTTAGAGGCAGCACCTGATATGGAACCGATTGTAACTGTAACAGCACAACATCGGGATATGCTCGATCAAGTATTGCGCTTATTTGATATTACACCTGATTATGATTTGAATATCATGAGTCAAGGTCAAACTCTTTATGATGTAACCAATCGTGCATTGATGGGGTTAAAATCTGTTTTAGAAGAGGCTAAACCCGATGTAGTACTCGTTCATGGTGATACGACGACTACTTTCGCTGGTGCATTAGCATCTTTTTATCAAGAGATTCCCGTAGGTCATGTTGAAGCTGGTCTTCGTACAGGTGATATTTACTCTCCATTCCCAGAAGAAATGAACCGCAAGTTGACAGGTTCTTTGGCAACCTATCATTTTGCTCCTACTGCTAGTTCTGAAGCGAATTTGAAACGAGAAAATATTAATACAGACCATCTATATGTAACAGGTAATACTGTGATTGATGCATTAGATACAACTGTAAAAGATAACTACATATTTAGCGATGCCGCAATCAATGCACTTGATTCAAATAAAAGAACTGTACTTGTTACAACTCATCGTCGTGAAAATCTAGGGGAACCTATGCGTCACGTATATCAAGCTATTCGCGATTTACTAAATGATTTTGTTGATATTCAAGTGGTATTTCCTGTGCATAAGAACCCTAAGGTACGTCAAGTGGTACAAGAGGAGCTAGGTGATGTTGATCGTGTAACATTAATTGATCCTTTAGACTATGAACCATTTGCAAATTTAATGGCTAAGTCTTACTTGATTTTAACTGATTCCGGTGGTATTCAAGAGGAAGCACCTGCTCTTAGCAAACCAGTTCTCGTATTGCGTGATACTACAGAGCGCCCAGAAGCTGTTGATGCGGGCACAGTTCGTCTTGTGGGTACCAATAAAGATGCCGTGTATAAGGCTGCATATGAGCTGTTACATGACGAAGAGGCATATAAAACGATGTCTAATTCCGTCAATCCATATGGTGATGGCAAGGCATCTGAACGGATTTTACAAGCTTTGCGTCATGAATTCTTGGGCGATGCTAATCGACCAGATCGATTTGGTAAATAATATGGACAAGGATATGGTGAAAGCTCTGGCGATGGCTACATCGGCAGGGCTGACCCTTCTATTTTGTATCGGTGGATTTATCTGGATAGGATATAAACTGGATACATGGATGGATACTATGCCATTATGCATGGTTATTCTTGGTTTAATCGGTGCTGTAACAGGCTTTTATATGTTATATAAACAGGTTAAATAGTGAGGTATTTATGAATCAATACATTAAATTCATACGTCATGTACTATGGGCCTGTTTTTTTGTTACCTTTTTAGGCCTACTTATCCAATATGTAGTTGGATGGAATCAGTACGTGCTCGGTTGGTTATGGGGCATGTTGACTATGATGGTTTATTTAGTACTGTTAGGTCTACATAATAAAGGGCTAGCATATGGCAATCCACACCAGGCTGTAGCTAAAGCACGACGTCAAATGATGTGGCGATTGGCTCTGATTGGCGCCTTCGTAGTTATAGGATTGCAAATACCTGGTGTACGAGCTGAAAGTTTATTGATTTCAGTTGTACTTATACAGCCTGTATTGTATATCGTGTTTTGGCGATTAAGTAAGTAATAAAATTTATTGCATTGGGCGATAGGACTAAATCGCATGAAATAAGGATTAATTACATTCCTATTATGAATTTTAAATTCATAAAATGCATTTTTAATATGTAAATCACGAATTGTTTACTCCAGAAGTGTTGATTATATAACTATAAAGAGGTATGATAATACATAGATATATATTATAGGGATATATATAAAATTTATATTGCTACGTGAGAAAGGGGTTGAGTCTGTGGAACTGCATGCAGGTCACCATCAAGTAGTACAGTGGTTGGGGTTATCGTTTAATATCGATACTTTAATTGCCACATGGATTACGATGGCGATCGTCATCATCATTTCCATGCTTGCTACGCGAAATCGAGTATTAGTGCCTTCGGGTGTTCAAAATGTAGTGGAGACTATATTGGAAGCATTAGAAGGTCAATTATCGCCAACGCTTGGTAAACACTGGCCGATGGTGAGTTCATTGTTATTCACATTCTTTTTATTTATCTTTGTTGGTAATGAGCTTGGGTTATTGCCAACGCTACATGCTGTTACTTCGCCTACGGCGGATATTAATACAACAGCAGCACTCGCATTGTGTAGTAGCTTTATAGTCTGGGGAATGGGAATTAAAATTAAGGGCCTATCTTATTTTAATCATTTTTTACAGCCTTATAAGGCTATGCTAGTTCTAAATATTTTTGAAGAAATAGCAAAACCTATCACATTAGCTTTCCGTCTATTTGGTAATATTGTGGCCGGCGAAATTTTATTGGAAATTCTTTATAATTTGCCTTGGTTCGTACCGGTACCATGGATTTGGATTGCTTTTAGTTTGTTTATTGGTATTATTCAAGCTTTTATTTTTACAGTTCTAACAGCCAACTATTTAGGCATGGCATTAAGTGAAGAACACTAATTTTAATGGAGGATTTATTATGGAAGTTCAAGGTTTATTCGCATTAGCTGCGGCAATCGCAGTAGGTTGTGGTGCTATCGCGGCAGGTATTGGTGACGGCATGGTAGCTAGTAAAGTTATTGAAGGTATTACACGTCAACCTGAATTGCGCGGTCAATTAATGTCCACAATGTTCGTAGCTATCGGCTTAATCGAAGCTATGCCTATCATCGGCGTAGTAGTTGCTTTCATTTTATTGTTCAGATAATAGCGAGGAGGAACGACCTTGGTAGATTTAACGCTAGGGACAATTCTTGCTCAAATGCTAAACTTTTTTATATTAGTTTGGATTTTGGCCCGTTTTGCATATAAACCATTGGTTTCTATGATGCAAGAGCGTAAAGAACGCATTGCTAAGGATTTAGCAGATGCTCAAGCTGCTCGTAATGAAGCGGAACAATTCAAAGCTGATTATGCTGCGCAAATTGCAAATGCTCGCCAAGAGGCTCAACAAATCGTTGAAAAGGCGGTGCAACAAGCAGAAGCGACTACGCGTGAACAATTGGCAGCGGCTCGTGAACAAATTGAACGTGAAAAAGAACGAGCTCGTCAAGATATCGTAAACGAACGTGATCGTGCTATGAATAATTTGCGTAACGAAGTTATTTCCTTATCTGTTGCAATGGCGACTAAGGTTGTGGCAAAAGATATGGACAGCGAAACTAATACAAAATTAATTGAAGACGCTATTGCGAAACTTGATAGTAAAACGATAGGGTTGTGATATTATGAGCACAGAAATTGTAGCAGATAAATACAGTTCAGCTATGTTAGAGCTAGCTCAAGAACAAGGTAATTTAGTAACTACAGAAGAAAATCTTTTATATGTGGCCTCTGTTCTTAATGAACAACCAGAATTGGTAGGGTTTATTAATAATCCTATTGTGGAAGCAGATGCAAAGATTTCTCTACTTGGAAAGGTCTTTGGCACTGCTGTAGAAAAGACAGTACTTCATTTCATGTATGTCATGGTTAAACGTGGCAGATATCGTTATTTGCAAGATACAATTAGAGCTTTCATAAAAAAATCTCGCGAAGCACGTGGCATTTTGGAAGCTATTGTTACTGTAGCAGAACCGTTAACTGATACATTGCGTGATGATGTACAAGCTAAATTACAAGCGATGACTGGCAAAGATGTCATTATATCGATGCGTCAAGATCCTACAATCATGGGTGGTATTATCATTCAAATTGGTGATAAACGCATTGATGGCTCGATTGCACGTCGCTTAGACGAATTGAAAAAAACGTTAGTACGAACTGACTCTATTAGATTGGGGTGAATGGGTATATATGAAAATGAAGCCTGAAGAAATCACTGCTATAATCAAACAGCAGATTCAGGACTATGATGTTGACCTTAATGTCGATGACGTGGGTACTGTCCTTGACGTGGGGGATGGCATCGCCCATATTTATGGTCTTGAAAGAGCCATGGCCGGTGAATTGTTAGAATTGCCACACGGCGTATATGGCTTGGTTTTGAACTTGGAATTAGATAATGTTGGTGCCGTACTACTTGGTGACGACTTCTTGATTAAAGAAGGCGACGAAGTACGTCGTACTGGCAAAATTATGGATGTACCAGTAGGGGATGCCCTCATTGGTCGTGTTGTTAACCCATTGGGTCAACCTATTGATGGCAAGGGTGCTATTCAAGCTACAGAACGTCGTCCTGTAGAACATCCAGCGCCTGGTATTGCGGATCGTCAATCTGTTAATGAACCATTACAAACTGGTTTGAAAGCAATTGACTCCATGGTACCGATTGGCCGTGGCCAACGTGAGCTTATCATCGGTGACCGTGGCACAGGTAAAACAGCAATCGCTCTCGATACAATCATCAACCAAAAGGGTAAAGATGTTATTTGTATCTATGTAGCTATTGGTCAAAAAGAATCTACCGTAGCTCGTGTAGTACAAAAATTAGAAGAAACTGGTGCATTAGACTATACAATCGTAGTTTCTGCTAGTGCTTCTACAGGTGCACCATTACAATATATCGCTCCATATGCAGGTGTTGCGATGGGCGAATATTTTATGTACAAAGGTAAACATGTACTTTGTGTATATGATGACTTAACTAAACAAGCGGCTGCATACCGCGCTATGTCCCTATTATTACGCCGTCCACCAGGGCGCGAAGCGTATCCAGGCGACGTATTCTACTTACACAGCCGTCTATTAGAACGTGCTGCTAAGTTATCACCTGAACTAGGTGGTGGTTCAATTACGGCGTTGCCTATCATTGAAACACAAGCGGGTGACGTATCTGCGTATATTCCAACAAACGTAATTTCCATCACTGATGGTCAAATTTTCTTGGGCACAGATATGTTCTATTCTGGTATTCGTCCAGCTGTTGACGTTGGTTTGTCCGTATCCCGTGTAGGTGGTAGTGCGCAAACTAAAGCGATGAAACAAGTTGCAGGCCAATTGCGTTTGGACCTTGCACAATATCGTGAATTGGCTGCTTTTGCTCAGTTCGGCTCCGATCTTGATGCAGCTACAAAAGCACAGTTAGACCGTGGTGAACGATTGACTGAAATGTTAAAACAAGGTCAATACGAACCAATGAGTGTGGCTGAAATGGTTATTAATTTGTATGCTGGTACAAAAGGGTACTTAGCCAATATTCAAGTTGCTGATGTATTAGCTTTTGAATCTGAATTATTACGCTTTATTCGTGCTAATTATCCTGAAATCATCAGTAATATTGAAACTACAAATAAACTTGATGAAGCAACTGAAAACTTGTTGAAACAAGCTATTCCAGAATGTGTAGAAGCCTTTGGTGCTACACATACATTAGTTTCCCGTAAGGAGGCGTAATGTATGGCTAGTGCACAAGATTTGCGAAAGCGCATAAAGAGTGTTACCAATACGCAACAAATTACAAAAGCGATGAAGATGGTAGCTTCTGCTCGTCTTCGTAGGGCTCAAGCGAAAGCTGATGCAACGCGGCCGTACGCAGAAAAAATAGGGCAAATCTTGCGTCATATCTCCAGTAGTGATTTACAAGATTACGTAAGTCCTCTCCTTGAAACTAGACCTGTAAAACGCACTTGTTATATTGTTATCGGTGCTGATAAAGGTTTGGCCGGGGCTTACTCGTCCAATGTGTTAAAAATGGCAATAGAACAAATCGGACAAAAAACGCCTGATGAATATTGCATTATTACAACTGGACGAAAACCAAAGGATAGCTTGAAATCACGTCACTATCATATTGATAAATCGTACAGTGGTTTTTCCGATAAACCGAGTTACGAACATTCGCGATCTATCATGGAACATGCACTTTCAATGTACGAAAGTCATGAAGTTGACGAAGTTATCATGATTTATACGCGTTTTGTAAATTCTATGACGCAAATTGCACAGGCAGAGCGCATTCTACCGTTAGAGCAACCAGATGATGAGGTTAAGGGTGAAGAATATGAATTCATGCCAGATCCTGCATCAGTGTTGGATGCACTATTGCCAAAATATTTAGAAATTACTTTATATAATGGATTATTACAAGCGGCGGCTAGTGAATTAGGTGCTCGTATGACAGCTATGACATCTGCTACCGATAATGCTGGGGAACTTATTAGCTCCTTAGGTCTTGAATACAACAAGTTACGTCAATCCAGTATTACTAATGAAATTTCTGAAATTGTTGGTGGTGCAAATGCCTTGCAATAGATAAGGAGAGACCTCTTAATGAGTAATAATATTGGGAAAGTGGTGCAGGTCATTGGCCCAGTTGTAGACGTGCGTTTTGAAGCTGGTCATTTGCCAGCCATCTATAATGCCATCCACATCTACCATGACCATAAAGCTCACGATAGACAAAAAATTGTAGTAGAAGTTATGCAACATTTAGGCGACGATATGGTTCGCTGTGTTGCCATGAGTTCTACTGACGGTATGACCCGTGGTATGGAAGCAGAAGATATGGGTGCTGCAATTTCCATTCCAGTTGGTGAAGGTGTATTGGGTCGTATCTTTAATGTGTTGGGGGAAACTGTTGACCATGATCCAGCTCCAGTTGTGGCTGATGAAAAATGGCCTATCCATCGTCCAGCACCTAAATTTGATGATCTTTCACCAGATACACAAATCCTTGAAACTGGTATCAAAGTCGTAGACTTGATTGCACCATATGTAAAAGGTGGTAAAATTGGTTTATTCGGCGGTGCCGGCGTAGGTAAAACCGTATTGATTATGGAATTGATTCACAATGTTGCCACAGAACATGGTGGCTATTCCGTATTCTCCGGTGTAGGTGAACGTACACGTGAAGGTAATGACCTTTGGAACGAAATGAAGGAATCCGGCGTTATCAATAAAACAGCTCTCGTATATGGTCAAATGAATGAACCACCTGGGGCTCGTATGCGCGTTGGTTTGACTGGCCTTACAATGGCTGAATATTTCCGTGATGTAAAAAAACAAGACGTGCTTTTGTTCATCGATAACATCTTCCGTTTCATTCAAGCTGGTTCTGAAGTATCTGCCCTCTTAGGCCGTATGCCATCTGCCGTAGGTTACCAACCTACATTGGCTAATGACGTAGGTGCATTACAAGAACGTATTACATCTACAAAAGAAGGTTCCATTACTTCTGTACAAGCTGTATACGTACCTGCCGATGACTTGACTGACCCTGCACCAGCAGCTACATTTGCTCACTTGGATGCAACAACAGTATTGTCTCGTTCTATCGCTGAACTTGGTATTTATCCAGCGGTGGATCCACTTGACTCTACTAGCCGTATTTTGGACCCTCATGTATTAGGGGAAGAACATTATAATGTTGCTCGTGGCGTTCAAGAAGTGTTGCAAAAATATCGCGATTTACAAGATATTATTGCAATCCTTGGTATGGAAGAATTATCTGATGAAGATAAACTGACTGTATCTCGAGCTCGTAAAATCCAACGTTTCTTGAGTCAACCATTCTTCGTAGCAGAAGTATTTACTGGTTCTCCTGGTAAGTATGTACCGTTACAAGAAACATTGCGTGGCTTTAAAGAAATCCTTGATGGTAAACATGATGATTTACCAGAAGGCGCATTCTATATGGTTGGTACCATTGATGAAGCCGTTGCAAAAGCAAAGGAAATGCAAGAGAAGGGGGAATAATCCATGGCGGAACCTATGACCCTAACGATAATTACACCTGATGCGGTTGTATATGATGGTAAAGCTAATTTTTTCGTGGGACGTGCTATTGATGGTGAATTTGGTGTTTTACCAAATCATGCACCTATGATTATCGCCCTTGATGTGGCGCCATTACGCATTGATGACCCTGAAGGGAAAAAACAAACCTTCGCTGTTTTTGGTGGATTTGTTGAGATTGAAAACAATAAGGTAAGTATCATTACACCAAATTGTGAAAGTCCTGAAGCCATCGATATAGATCGTGCGGAACGTGCAAAAGAACGTGCAGAAGGTCGTTTGTCGAATCCGACACCGGATATTGATGTAGAACGTGCTGAACATGCGTTAGCTCGAGCTTTGCTTCGCTTAAAAGTAACAAAACGCATATAATTATGCAATTACAAATAAAAGCAGATATAGCATGCCTAACAGGCATGCTATATCTGCTTTTTCGTTTTTATTATAATACGCTAACGCCTTTTAAGGAGTAAGCGGTATTTTTAGGTTGTTCAACTTGGAATTCATAGTCTGGTACAACAGGCATTTCTGCGTTGATACCAGGAGATTGATAACGATCACGATCTGTAGGAACACGTTTGTATGGTAGTTTATCGAGTAGATCCTTGATAACCTTATTCCATACAGATTTATGGGTAGGCATAGTGAGAGAATCATCTACTTGATTAAAACCGCTGCGAATGGTATGCACAATACCCTCGTTAGTATCGTAGTAATAAATCATAGCATTTACTTTTGCTTGGATGTGAATATCATCACTATCATCGCGGTGGTATTGGCTAAGATATGTTACAGGTAATTGAACATAAATATCTTGCATAGGAACCGGCATGATTACGATTTCAGATTGTTGCGTAGCTGCAATTTCAGCTAAATCAACAGCTGTAATTTGGCTGAGAGGAGTGTTTGTACTAACTACAATCGTATCATAATAAGGGTAGCGTAATACACTTGCTACAGAATCAGATAAATATTTCCCAAAAGCAGCTGTGCTTTCATTACGTAGTGTAGTAGGTACTACAAGTGTTGCTTTGCGGGATGGAAAATTATCTAGATGACCATCATAATTGGCTTTACCAATTGTTGAAGGTGTATTAGATGTTGTAGATGTAATTTGAATAGATGAAGTACCAATTGTACTAGGCGCGGGAATAATTTTTACTGGTGCAATGGGAATAGAACGAGTATTTTTAGATTGTGTGTCATTTTGTGCAGCGTTAGCAATTGTAAAAGTAGAAACAAAAGCTAGTGCTAGACAGAGACCGACACGCGTTGTGACTTCTCTTAATTTCATGTCAAACTCTCCTTGAGATGAATAAATCTTTAACTATATGTAACAGTATACCATAGTTATAATAAAAAAGAAGCAAGCCTCAGCTTGCTTCTTAATGTGGTGGACGATGACAGGATCGAACTGCCGACATCCTGCTTGTAAGGCAGGCGCTCTCCCAGCTGAGCTAATCGTCCATGTGGTGACCCGTCCGGGAATCGAACCCGGGATACCGCCGTGAAAGGGCGGTGTCTTAACCGCTTGACCAACGGGCCAATATTGGCTCCCCGAGTAGGACTCGAACCTACGACCGATCGGTTAACAGCCGATTGCTCTACCGACTGAGCTATCGAGGAATAATATAGTGATTATTATAAATGAACCTTACAAGAATAGCAAGAGGAAATGATATAAAAAGTTAAAAATTTTTAGCATATGCTATAACTAAAACACATAATACAATGAGTTTTTAACGTGATAAATAAAATTGATGAGTTAGCAATAAAATATGATAAACGTATTATGTAACCATAAATTCAGTGTTTAAGCGTGTTACAGGCTTTTTTGTGCTGTTGGAATAGAGGTGAGTTAGTAAATAAATTGTATTGAGCATAGATGTTATATGCACTCATAATTAAAATCTTTTCTCTTTAAATTGATAGCTAATCTCATTAATTAATGAAATATAGTTCATAGATAAGGTATCTACTGATTGGTAACGAATAGTATACAAGTGTAATATGTGATATTAGTTACAGATATAACGCGTTAAACAGGCTTTTAAAGGGTCTCGAGATAGTTATTAAAGTGCATAAATTTGGTATAATTAATCAGTGAAAATAATTATCAAATCGATAAATTTCATTGTGAAAAGTGTATAGGTAAAGCGTTGAAAGGCCTTCGGTAGTGTGCTAGTATGGAGTCATAGAGTTAATCTTAGCTTAACACTTTGAGAATAAATGTATCTCATTGTATTAGAGTTAATATCTAATTATTTTCCTGAGGAGGGATTATCTTGCGCGAGATTCAAGTATCTGAAATCACAAAAACAGTCCGTCAAATGTGTATGGACGCAGCTTACCACTTGCCAAAAGACATCTATGAAGGCTTGAAAAAAGGCCGTGAAACAGAAGAGTCTCCAGTTGGTTGCATCGTTCTCGATCAAATCATCAAAAATGCAGAAATTGCTGATGCTGAAGATCGTCCATACTGCCAAGATACTGGTATGACTATGGTATTCTTAAAAGTTGGTCAAGATGTTCATTTCGTTGGTGGTGATCTTACAGAAGCTATCAATGCTGGTGTTGCAGCTGGTTATGTTGAAGGTTATCTTCGTAAATCCGTTGTAGCTGAACCATTGTTCAATCGTAAAAATACACAAAATAACACACCTGCAATCATCTATACTGAAATCGTTCCTGGCGATAAAGTAGATATTCAAGTAGAATTAAAAGGTTTCGGTTCTGAAAATAAATCCGATGTAGCTATGCTCGTACCTGCTGATGGTGTGGAAGGCGTTAAAAATGCAGTCCTTGAAATCGTAAAACATGCAGGTCCTAACCCATGCCCTCCAATTGTACTCGGCATTGGTATTGGCGGTACTATGGACCAAGCAGCTGTTATGTCCAAAAAAGCGTTGCTTCGTGACATTAGCGTACCTCATAAAGATGCAGACTATGCAAAATTAGAAGAAGAAATCATGGAAATGGTTAACAAAACTGGTATTGGACCACAATTGGGTGGCACTACAACTTGTATCGGTGTAAACATCGAATGGGGTGCAACTCACATCGCAGGTCTTCCTGTTGCAGTTACTATCATGTGCCATGCTGCTCGTCATGCTCACGTAGTACTTTAATCGATAGGAGGTAATTACAATGGCTGAATCAATTCGCATTAATACTGAAGAATATAATGAAGAGTTTTCCCGCAAATTAAAAGTTGGTGATAGCGTTCTTATCACTGGTAAAATTTACTCCGCTCGTGACGCTGCTCATAAAGTTATGACTGAAGCTTTAGCGCGTGGTGAAAAATTACCAATCGACTGGACAAATAAATTCGTTTATTATCTTGGACCAACACCTGCAAAACCTGGTGATCCAATTGGTTCCGCTGGTCCTACAACTTCCGGTCGTATGGATGCTTACACACCAACAATGCTTGACCAAGGTATCAAAGGCATGATTGGTAAAGGTTCCCGTAAACCAGAAGTAGTTGAATCCATGAAGAAAAATGGTTGCACATACTTCGCAGCAGTTGGTGGCGCTGCAGCATTGATTGCAAAATCCATCAAAAAATACGAAGTACTTGCATATGGTGAACTTGGTCCAGAAGCTTTGGCTGAATTGACAGTTGAAGACTTCCCATGCATCGTAGTTGGTGATACTGAAGGTAACAACTTCTACGAAGAAGGTCAAAAACCTTACAGAAGAATCTAATATTCGCCATTGAGCGATTAAAAGAGGCTTGCTTTCGCGAGCCTCTTTTTGTTGTTTTCGTATAAAACAGTATAGCTACAGGATATATTAGGTTTATTAAAGGAATTTCACACAGTTACAACATAGTTTGGTCTATAAAAGACATATTTTTTATGATAATATATTTATATATTTGAATATTAAAAAAGGGGCGATATAATGCATTCTATTGAATCAATTAGACAAGAGGTGCATGCTGCTATAGATGAACTATTAACAGTAGCAAAGGTACGTGAAGGACAATTATTGGTAGTTGGTTGTTCGACTAGTGAAGTGTGTGGTAAAAAGATTGGCACAGATTCACATGAGGATGTAGCTGCTGTATTATTTGATGAAATATACAAGCTTGTAACAGATAAAGGGTTACACTTAGCTGTTCAATGTTGTGAACATTTAAATCGTGCGCTAGTAATGGAACGAGATGCGCTAACTTGGGAAGAAGAATGTAATGTAGTACCTCAAATTCATGCAGGTGGTGCTATGGCAATGACGGCTTATAATCGCTTTAAAGACCCTGTTGTTGTTGAATTTGTACAAGCTGATGCTGGTATTGATATTGGGGATACTTTCATAGGTATGCATATGAAACATGTAGCAGTTCCTGTGCGTTTAGACATTAAGAAAATTGGGGGAGCTCATGTGACAGCTTGTCGCGTTCGACCTAAGAGTATTGGCGGTAGTCGTGCCGTTTATAATGACGCATTATTGTAAGAGGAGAAGATAATGTCTGGGCTTATTCCATATGTTGTATTAGCTGTTGTGATACTCGGTTTCTTTGCTGTGTGTTATGCAGTTTTTAATAAGAGTGAAAGTGATAATGAAACAAATCTAGAAAAAGATGTTTCACACAAAGATGTGCGTGAGCAAAATGTATATGAAGAAGAAACAATACATGTAACGCAAAAACAACCCCATGATGACGTTGACGTATATGCTGTTGAGGATGAAATTATTACAGAGCAAACATTGGAAATTCCTGTAGTCAATAGTTCTACAGAGGATACGATTGCCTTAGGTGAATCTCCAGATATGATGTCTGCTACCAGTCAATTTGAAGCGGATGCAACGCAAATGTTTGGCAATGAATCTAGCGAGGTTGCACAACCACAAGGCCCATCTGCTTTAGAAGAAACAAGAATGTTTAATGCTGATGAAATCAATGAACATTTGGGTAATATAGAAGAAGAGGTAGAGCCAGAGGTGAGTGGCCCATGGGCTCAAATTGCGCAAGAGGATAAACGTGTCGCTATGGCGGTCGAGCCTTTTGTTCATGCTTTTGGTGTTGTTCAAAATGATACGATGCATGTTGTTAGTGAGATTACACGAGATGCTTTAATTGCATTAGGAATCACTAAAGGCAGTGAAGTTAATTTACTATTGCAAAATATTGTAATTCAAGAAGCATTAATGTCGATGCAAAAAGCCTATGCGGGTACTCCAACTCCGTGGATGAAGACGGCTGCCCTAGAGGCTTTTTTAGATGTAGTACAATCGCCTAAGTCTAGCACGCCGTATTTGGTGGCCTTTGATGCATTGCGTGTCTTGCCACATCTTACACTTGGCCACTTCCAAGTCATGGCATTGACTTTGCTGTTGCAGTACTCTAGAAACTCTAACAATTATGGTCGTATTCATTTCCAACATTATGTAGAGAAATATATTGAGCCATTTATTTCTGATTTGCCTTATAATCAATCGTTCTATCGTCAACTTGATTACTTGCGTTGTACACAGCAAGAACGCGAACCGGTGTCCTTGACGCAACTGTTGGGAAATTCGTATCCATTCGTATTTAACTATCGTGGTTTTACGAAGGAAGAATTATTCCGTGCTACTGATGGTCGCGGTGTAGATCCACGATTTGTGGTACGTAGCTTAAATTCTAATCTGTATAAACTCGCTGTCGTTGATGAATCATTAGCACCGCGCTTCTTTAGAGAAGCACGTATTTCTGATGCGATGATACAACGTGATCTCCTAGCTTTGATGAAGAGTAAGCCTACTGCGTTTAGAGGTGAAGAGGCGCGACAAATCATGGATGATATTAGTCCGGTTCTTTCTGATTTAGCTAGCGTCTATGATGCGAGTCCTATGTGCTCTATTTCACTTACCTTGCTAGGCCTCTATTTAGGTCGAGCTCATGTGAAAGCTACCATTGGAGAAGAATTTGATTTATCTCATTGGTTCTAATTACATTTATATATAAAACAAACCGCCCAGGTAAGCCTTGGGCGGTTTTGTGTTATGTAAATCTTATTGTTTAATTATTAAAGCCGAATTCTATAATTTCTTGTGGATCCAATAATGTAACATGGCGTCCGCTGATTTCGATGATACCTTCGTCACGTAGTCGGCCAAGTTCACGACTTAATGCTGTACGAGATACATTAAGGGCTTCTGCCATTTGTTCTCGGTTATGTGGTAGAAGGAGTTTTTCCGTATGTTGCATCGTATAAATATCAGTAAGGTAAGCGTAAATCTTTTCTCGCATCCCTTTTAATGTTAAATAGTGAACCTTCTTGGTGAGGAGTATTGCTTTTTCAGATAAATCTTCTAATAAATTTGAAAGGATTTTTGTTTGGCATTGGTGGCAATCTGGCAATGTTTCAATGAATGTTTCTAGTGGGATGAACATGATTTTGGTAGACTTCATTGCTTTTATAGTAGCAGGCCAGAGAGGTCGTTTACTAAATAGAAGCGCTTCCCCAAAGAGGGACGATGCTTCTAGATTTGCCATAATAACACGCTGTCCGAGAACATTTTCACGAGTTAGCATGGCACTACCTTCCAATATAATGCCGATGCCTTCCATAGGGTCTCCAGATATGGCGATAAAGTCATTCTTTTTATAGTTATTAATAATGACCTTTGCATTGTGTAAGTAGCTTGTTAATTCCGGAGTCCCTAATGTATTGAATAGAGGACATGCTGTTAAAACAGGTAGATATTGTTTGATGATATCATCTGATAAAACTTGTTTGATCATATATACCTCCTAGATAGCATAGTATTTCATCCTTGGATTGTGATGATTGTTATAGGTAAATTATAATGATTATTGTATAATAATATAGCTTAAATGAGCATTTAATCCAATATAAATGTTGGATTAAAGCAAAAAAAATGAAAAAGTTTTTAATTGTTGCTCAAGCTACAGAAATTGTATCACCTTTACGTTATACTTTCAAATGTAATCAATCAGACACCTGATAATTCATCAGTGTAATGTATAGGTTTTATATTATCTAGCTTGAATGCGAGGAAGTCTCGCAAAGGAGGATTTAAATGAGCATGTTCTGTTATCAATGCGAACAATCTGCAGCACCAGGCGGCTGTACTGTACAAGGTGTATGTGGTAAAACTGCACCAGTTGCTAACTTACAAGACGAATTAACTGCTGCTTTAGTTGGTTTAGCACGCGCTTTAGACGTAAAAGGCCAAACTAAAGAAGGCGTTGACTATTTAATGCGTGGTTTGTTCATGTGTGTAACAAACGTAAACTTCTCTGAAGACCGCGTTCAAGAATTCATCGACGAAGTAAACGCTTATCATGCACAAGTGGATAGTACTCAACAAAACTTCGATTGGGAACAATTGTGGAAAGGTGAAGAAGATATCGTATCCCTTCGTTCCACATTATTGTTAGGTATGCGTGGTATGGCTGCATACGCATGGCATGCTGCTCGCCTTGGTTTCCACGATGCTGACGTTGACGCTTGGTTCGTTAAAGGTCTAGTAGAAATGTCAAAAGATCACAGCGCTGAAGAATGGCTTGGTCTTTTGATGGAATTCGGCGAAATCAACTTGAAATGCATGGCTATTCTTGATAAAGCTAACACTGAAACATATGGTACTCCAGTACCAACTACAGTACCTTTGACTGTAGAACCAGGTCCTTTCATCGTTGTAACTGGTCATGACCTTCACGACTTGAATCAATTGTTGGAACAAACTGATGGTAAAGGTGTAAACATCTATACTCATGGTGAAATGTTACCTTGCCACGCTTACCCTGAATTGAAAAAACATCCTCAATTGAAAGGTAACTTCGGTACTGCATGGCAAAACCAACAAAAAGAATTCGTTGACGTTCCTGGCGCATTCTTGTTCACTACAAACTGCATTATGCCACCAAAAGAAAACTACAGAGCAAATATCTTCACTACAGATATGGTAGGTTTCGACGGCTGTGCACACGTAGAAGAAAAAGCTGATGGCACTAAAGACTTCTCTGCTGTTATTGAACGCGCAATCGAATTGGGCGGCTACAAAGAAGCTCAAGAATTCACTGGCATCAACGGTGGTCACGAAGTAACTACTGGTTTCGGCCACGGTACAGTATTGGGTATTGCTGATAAAGTAATCGACGCTGTAAAAGCTGGCGCAATCAAACACTTCTTCTTAGTTGGTGGTTGTGACGGTGCTAAAGTAGGCCGTAACTACTACACAGAATTCGTAAAACAAACTCCAGATGATACTGTAGTATTGACATTGGCTTGTGGTAAATTCCGCTTCAATGACCTTAACATCGGTGAAATCGGTGGTATCCCTCGTATCCTTGATATGGGTCAATGTAACGATGCTTACTCCGCTATTCAAGTAGCAGTAGCTTTGGCTGGTGCATTTGAATGTGACGTAAACGACTTGCCATTAACATTGGTATTGTCCTGGTACGAACAAAAAGCAGTATGTATCTTGTTAACATTGTTGGCATTGGGTATCCGCAACATCTACATCGGACCTTCCTTGCCTAAATTCTTCTCCAGCAATGTATTGAACATTTTGGTAGAAAAATTCCAATTACATCCAATTACAACTCCAGAAGCTGATATGAAAGCTATCTTGGGCTAATCGGATTAAATCTTAATAACAGCGGCCCTAATCCCCTCTCTCTTATATGATTCGGGCTGTTGCTATATAAATTAGGCTATGCCATCTTCGGATGGTATAGCCTTTTTTGTCTTAATCATATAAAATTGTATATAAAGGTTTTAATGGAGAGGGTGAACAAACATGTTTGTCAACAGTGGACAAACATACCTCTATTGTGTATATAGACATCTATGAATATTGATTGCTATACTATAGCTAAGAAGTGAATTATTTCTTTATTTATGTATGTATAGAGGTTCAATATGAACAGTATTTTTGATATTATCGGCCCCGTTATGATTGGTCCGTCTAGCTCGCACACCGCTGGTGCGGCGCGGCTTGGCAAGATGGCTCGTTGTATATTTGGGAGTGTGCCGAAAAAGGTAGAGATGACCTTGTATGGGTCATTTGCGAAAACATATAAAGGTCACGGTACAGATCGTGCCTTGTTAGGTGGATTATTAGGTTTTAAAGAGGACGACAAGCGAATTCGTAATGGGAAGGAATTAGCTGATGAAGCTAGTTTAGATTATACTTTCATCGAATCACCACTCGATATAGGTCATCCTAATGTAGTGAAGTTTGATTTATATGGTGAAAAAGAGCGTCATATGTCTGTAGTAGGACGTTCCATCGGTGGTGGTCAAATTATGATTACCGAAGTAGACGGCAATGATATGTCTATTACAGGCGATGAATTTACACTTGTTGTATTTCATGAGGACAAGCCTGGTGCCATTTCGCTCATTAGTCAGGCTTTAAGTGAATCTGACATCAATATTGCGTCTATGCGTGTTTTTAGAAAGGGTAAATATAAAGATGCGGTTATGGTTATTACCACCGATTCTGTTGTTAACCCTATTACTGTACAGTTTATGCGTGAGTGTCCAGGCATTCAAGATGTGATGACTTTCGAGGCTTTGTAGGAGGATATGATGAGTTACGCTTATGAAACGATAGCTGATATTATCCGACTTAGCGAAGAGCATAACCTGTCTTTTGGAGATGTGGTTATGCGCACTGAATTGGAACAGTATGATCGTAATGAAAAGGAGATTACTAAAGAAATCAAACATCGCTTAGATATTTTTAAGGCTTCTATCAAGGATGGGTTACGTAATTTGAAACGAACCCAATCCAATATGTCCGGTGGTGAGGCCGCTCGTTTAATTGCAAGAAAACCACTATTCATGAGTGATATTTCGTATAAAGCTATGTCGTATGCTATTGCGGTCAATGAAGCTAATGCGAAGATGTTTAAGGTCGTAGCCTGTCCTACGGCTGGTTCTTGTGGTGTCATGCCAGGTGCGGTTCAGGCTGTAGCGGAGCATTATGAACTTGATACACCTACATTGGTGAAAGGTTTTCTTGCTGCAGCAGGCGTAGGTAATGTGGTGTCCAATCGAGCTTGTGTAGCAGGTGCGGTTGGTGGCTGCCAAGCCGAAGTTGGTACTGCAGCTTGTATGGCTGCCGCTGCTATAGTAGAAATGATGGGTGGGACTGCTCGTCAGGTTGGTCATGCTGTTGCACTTTGTATGAAAAATTTATTAGGCCTTGCATGTGATCCAGTGGCAGGGCTCGTCGAGGTGCCTTGCGTTAAACGGAATGGTGTCTATGCTGTTCATGCCATTACAGCGGCTGAGCTTGCATTGGCTGGTATTGAAAGTCAAATTCCACCGGATGAAGTTATTGAGGCCATGAATAATATTGGGCGTGCAATGCCAGCAGCTCTTCGTGAAACTAGTGATGGAGGATTGGCCGTTACTGAAACTGGCTTAGCAATAGCTGAAAAGGTGCGTTCTTTATAAAAGCTAGTATAAACTACTATATAATATAGAGGTTCACATAGTTTGGGTAAGATAAAAACTGTCTTACATAGACCATGTGAACCTTTTTTCGTTATCGTATTTGTAGTACAATAAAAAGATGAATAGAAGGGAGGGTGGATGTATGGAACAGGCTATCCGTTTGCTGACAATTTTAGAAGAAGCGGGCTTTGAGGCTTTCATTATCGGCGGTGCAGTACGAGATATGCTCATGCATGTGGAGCCTCACGATTTTGACATCGTTACATCTGCCCGACCAGAACAGGTTATGTCTGTTTTAGCTAATGCTGGTATTGAGACAAAGGGGCTTATAGGGAAAACCTTCGGTGTAGTAGTGGCTACTGTGGGGAATAAACATTATGAAGTTGCTACGTATCGTAGTGAACGTTATGGAGTGGATAGTCATCGTCCAGAGAAGATCGTCTATGCAGATACACTCGAAGAAGATGTGAAGCGTCGTGATTTCACTGTTAATGGTATGGCTATGAATCGCTATAAGGAGATTATAGACCTTGTTGGCGGACGTCATGATATTAAACATAAGGTGCTACGCACTATCGGTAATCCTGAGGAACGTTTTCAAGAGGATGCGTTGCGTTTGTTTAGAGCTTGTCGCTTTATCGCAAAACTCGATTTTATGCCTGATAAAGCATTATTAAAGGCAATGCCAACAGCGTTTCATCGCGTATCGGGACTTTCACTAGAACGCGTGCGAAGTGAATTAGATCGTCTATTATTAGAACCTGCAGTGGCAAAGGGCTTAGATGTATTCGTACAATCTCGTTTGGCTGAATGTACCTGTCGCATGGTGGAAAATGGGGAAAGTAGAGAAATTCCTATTTTACCTGAGTTATATCATCTAGTGGGTTTGCCACAAGAAAAGGCATTTCATGAGTTTGATGGATGGTATCATACATTAGCAGTCGTATCTGAAACAGAACCTGATTTGACACTCCGTTGGGGTGCTTTGTTGCATGATGTAGCAAAGGGGATGCCTAGTATTAGGCAAGTTATTAATGGACGTTATACGGACCGTGGACATGATAATCTAGGATCTCAGATGGCTTATGACATATTGATTCGCCTTGGGTATAATAAAAAATTTGCCAGTCGTGTATCTTGGATTGTTAAGAATCATATGCGTTTTCATTTCTTTGTTCAAAATGAAGAGGCAGATGAGAAAAAATGGATTCGCAAGGAAGCTCGTAGCGGTGAGTTTAGGGATAGTCAAGGAATGCGTGAAGCGTGGCAACAGTTGGCTAAGGTGTGTGCAGCCGATGTTCTCGGTTGTGGGAAACCGTATTCCGTTACAGATGGTACTTTGGCCTTTGGAGAATGTATGGCGGATTTGAGCTTGGAGATGCCTGTTCATACAAAGGATTTACGATATGATAAGCGCGTTCTTGCAGCGTGTGGTGAAAATATAGCGCAATGTCTACAGTATTTGATGCAACAAGTACAAAATGGCGTTGTTAAAAATGAACCTGATGATTTGTATGATGCAATTATTCATAAGTTGCAACGCACATCATATTAATACTTTTAGTGGGAGACCATAATGAATATTTCAGGGAATGATAATAAGCGAATTGAATATACGGTGCGCGTACTCCTATGTATTGCCGTTGTTTTGGTAGGGCGCTTATTCTTTTTACAAATTATAGATAAGTCTGATTTGCAGGCTAAGAATTTGAGCCAAGTACAGGTGGATAGAAAATTACAATCTCCTCGCGGTACGATTTATGACCGTAATGGCCGACCATTAGCGATGAGCGTTGTTACAAAATCCTTGTATGCAGATCCGAAGATGATTGATAGACCCATCGATGAAATTGCTGATCTTATTGAGCCTTATGTAACGATGGCAAAAGAGGATATTGTGAAATCCTTACAAGAGGATACAGCCTTTGTGTGGATTGACCGTATGATGGAACCAGAAAAATCGAAGGCTATAGCTCAGTTGATTAAGGAGAAAAAGCTAAAAGGCCTTAATTTCGTAGAGGAATCAAAGCGATATTATCCAAATGGTAATTTAGCAGCTCAAGTATTAGGCTTTGTTGGAACCGATGATAAAGGTCTTGATGGTCTTGAGATGGTACTTGATGATGAATTAAAGGGCGGTATTCAAAAGGAACTCGTTGCGACCGATAGAAACGGGAATGCTATTTTTGGCTCCGTATTGTCCAAATATTTGCCTGATAAAGGTAAAAGTGTGACCTTAACTATCGATGCAAGTATTCAATTTATTGCAGAGCGAGCTCTGGATAAAGCGATGGAGGATACGGGGGCTAAACATGCGAGTGTTATCGTTATGGACCCTAAGTCAGGGGAGATTTTAGCGATGGCCAATCGCCCTACATATGACCCTAATCATTATAGTCAAAGTTCTGACGAAGCGTTTAAGAATATTGCGGTAACTAATTTGTATGAACCAGGTTCCACATTTAAGCCTCTTATCGCCTCTGCCGCATTAGCATCTGGCAAATGGAAACTAGATCAAGTGTATAACGATAAGGGCGCCTTTGTAGCCAATGGACATGTGATGCAAAACTGGAATGGTGAAGGCTATGGCCCTGTTAAATTGATCGATATTTTGAAGTTCTCCATCAATACCGGTATGGCTGAAATCGGTACGACTACTGGTGCAGATATATTGTCTAAATATGTTCGTGATTATGGATTTGGTTCTACAACAGGTATTGAATTGCCTGGTGAGGGTGCAGGTATCTTATACGAACCAGAAGACATGAGTAAGCTTGATGTAGCTACTATGTCTATTGGACAAGGGATTGCGGTTACTCCGTTACAAATGGTACGTGCTTTTGGAGCTGTAGCTAATGGTGGTAAGATGATGCGGCCTCACATTATTAAATCCTATAGTAATGTTAAGGGAGATATTACGAGTACTACTGATCCGGAAGTAGTGGGGCAACCGATCCCAGAGGAAACGGCAAAAATAATTGCGGATATTCTTGAAAAAGAAGTGTCTGAGGGGGGCGGTTCAAAAGCTTTGGTAGAAGGCTATCACTTTGGAGGTAAAACAGGTACTGCCGAAAAGCTCGATACTAAACGAGGCGGCTATTTAGCAGGCCATTATATAGCATCCTTTATTGGATTTGGTCCAGTAGAAGATCCTAAGTTTGTAGTTCTTGTTGCTATTGATGACCCTCAAAAAGGTTCTATCTATGGTGGTCAAATTGCGGCCCCAGTATTTAAAAATATCATGTCTCAATTGGTTAGATACTATCAAATGTCGCCATCTGTTAAAGATGGTGCTACAGTTGTAGCCTCGCCAGTAGCAAAACTTCCGTCAGTAAAACCAAATAGTGATGGTGATGTAGTATTGCCAGACTTTAGAGGATATACATTTGGGGCGGTACGCGATTGGTTGCATACGGCAGGCTTGTACTTTAAACCTGATGGTACAGGGACTGCGGTTTCACAAGAGCAACCGCCAGGAACAGTGGTGTCTCCCGGTACCGCTATTGTCGTCCAATTTAGTCATTGATGACTTATATAGTATAGGAATTAAAACTACCACTATAGACAAAGCGTTATATAATAGAATAAGAGATTACTAAAGGTGCCTCTATAGGCACCTTTTTATATAAGAATTCTGTATGGCGTATAATGGAATGGAGATAACTATGATTGAATTACGTGGTAAAGCTGTAGCTGATGCACATAAAGCTGTTTTACAAGAAAAAATGACAAACCTTGAAGCGGGTACTATTACAATGGCGGTATTACTTGTTGGTGATGATCATGGTGCAAACATGTATGCTGATTTTATGGAAAAAACAGCCAAGAATTTTGGCTATGGATTTGTGCGCACTCAACTACCTAGTACAGCAAGTCACGAAGAGGTATATGAAGCATTGATGTCATTAAATAACGATGATGCAGTACATGGTATTTTGCCACTTATGCCGATGCCAAAGGATATCGATACGGAGCAATTAATTGATGCTTTAAGTCCTAAAAAAGATATCGATGGTCTTACGACCTATAATATTGGCCTCGTAACAGCTAGTAAAGGTGGTTTTGCACCTTGTACAGCTAAGGCTTGTTTAGCTATATTAGATCATTATGGGATTTCTTTAGAAGGAAAACATGTAGTTGTTGTGGGTCGTAGTCAAGTTATTGGTAAACCAGTAGCGTTGATGGCTCTTGAACGTCATGCTACAGTATCCATCTGTCATTCGCGTACGACTGATTTGGCGTGTCATGTTAAAGAGGCGGACATCGTAATCGCTGCAGCTGGTCGTGCACATATGATTACAGCAGACATGGTAAAGGCTGGTGCCGTTGTTATTGATGTAGGTATCAATGAGCTAGATGGTAAAACAGTAGGCGATGTTGATTATGATGCGGTGAGTAATGTTGCATCTGCTATGACACCGGTTCCTGGTGGCGTTGGTTCCGTTACAACGACGATGATGTTGGAAGCAGTTTATGAGGCGTATCATGCACGAAATGTCAATCGCTGAGGGGATTTTAGATATCGCTTTAGAAACAATGAGAAATAATGATGCATCTATCATTCATTCCGTACAACTTGATTTAGGTTTAATGAGTGGCGTAGAACCTGATGCATTGTCCTTTTGCTGGGATGCGGTAACAAAAGGTACTCCGGCAGAAACATCTAAAATCGACATTCACACCATCCCTATTACAGGACAATGTTTAGACTGTGATACTATTTTTGATGTGCAAGACTATAAATTTATCTGTCCTCATTGTGAAAGTCGTCTTGTGAACACTATCGGTGGTCGAGAACTACAAGTGACATCTATTGATATAGATTGAGGTATATATGCAAGTAGAAGTAAAAACAAATGTATTGGCAAAAAATGATGCCATTGCATCATCGTTGCAACAAATATTTAAAGAAAAACATATCTTTGTATTTAATTTAATGGGCTCTCCAGGTGCGGGTAAGACGTCGTTATTAGAAGCAACATTACAAGATTTAGCAAAAGATTATAATGTGGCTGTTATTGAAGGCGATTTATTTACCTCTAAAGATGCTGAGCGCATTCATGCTCTTGGGGTACCTGTCATTCAAATCAATACGGTAGGTGGCTGTCATTTAGATGCTAATATGATTCAAGATGCTATATCTGATTTAGATCTTGATGCATTAGATATGATAATTATAGAAAATGTTGGGAATTTAGTATGCCCTGCAGAATTCGATATAGGTGAGGCTGTGAAAGTCACAGTGTTGTCTGTTACAGAAGGTGAAGATAAGCCCTTAAAATATCCACTTATCTTTAAAGAATCAAAGGCTATATTGCTTAATAAGATTGATCTTTTACCATATGTACCATTCGATAAGGAAAAGGCAATCAAAGATATTCGTAATTTAAATCCTCAAGGCCATGTGTTTGAAATCAGTTGTACCGTTAAAGATGGTCTGGTACCATGGTTAACATGGCTTAGAAAACAAATGGAGAGTCGATAATGAAAAAAATCTTATCTCATGCAGCATTGACTATAGCCGTGCTAAGTGCAATGGGAACTGTATCGGTAGGGGCTGTTGATGCGGAAACAACGGTGCCAGAAATCAAGAATGCTATAGTTGTTGTGAAAGAACCTGCTGCAGATAGTCGCTCAAAAAGTGGATGGCTAGCTGAACAATTAGCAGTTACTGCTTTTGGTGATTCTTTACAATATTGGCAGGCTGCTAGCGAAAATGATGGTGTTATGCCACAGGATTCAAAAAATAATTTATCTGATATAGGACATTCGTATACATCTAATAATTTACCAGCTCTTGGTGTAGAAGATGACTACAGTTTAGCTTTGAAATCGGACGAGGATACTGCGAGTATAGGCCCTGTATATCGCGTTGGTGATGTATATAAGCCTAGTGCTACTACTAAAAAGACCGTGAAAGGTGTATTTACAACGTATCATGAAAAAGATATGGATATAACGGTGTATACTGGACCGGATAAATCACGTCTAGAAGGGAATCAGTTGCGTGGACAAGGTGCTACGTACTTATTTCCTGTAGGTACTATTACTAATTTACATACTACAGAGAAAGGCTTGGTTACTGTTCGTGATATTGGTGTAGGTAGTTCCCGCATGGAAATGATTTTCTCTTATGGTAGTCCTAATGCGATGTGGCGGAACCAATCCGATGAATCATATATCTTTTTATATGAAGGTCATGCGGAAAATTCATGGACAGAAAAAAAGGAATTTACTTCTCTCGTAGCGAATACAAATAATAATAGCCAATCTCCAGATTCTATTCAAAACGGAAAATCCTATGTGGCTTTCACCGTTAAAAATAATGTGATAGAGGCTGTTGATATTTTGGATGGACAGGTTTGGACCCGTTTCGGATTGCCAAAGGCTCCGATGTATCATTTCCATGCTGGGCAATTGAGTGACGATGATTTTGTGTTGCGTGGTTTACGATTGAATCAACATTTTGTGAATGATGCAGATGCAGAGTGGAGAACTCAAGGAATGCTATTTGGTGCTACATTCATTGGCTATAATGAGTATGGCGTTAGCGTAGATGATAAGTCGCTTATTAATCGTGTGTTGTTAAACGTCTATACACCGACACGTCGTGGTATTGCCATGGGCGATACAAAATATCTATTGCTATTCGTATATGGTATGCCGACGCGTATAGTGGAGTCTGCAACAAATACAGGCACTGCAACGGTGTATGAGTATAAAAATCCAAGGTCGAGTAATTCTTATTTACAGTTCGCCTTAGATGATAAAAATCAATATATCAAATCAGTGATGTTATCTGACCGACCTGTTAAGTAGGTCATCTTAAGTGAGGAGGCAAGGATATGGTTACTGTACAAGATGTGAAAGAACGGTGGGAACAAATTCAAAATGGTGATGAGCGTATATTGTTCATCGTTGGTGGCCCTGGTTCTGGTAAAAGTTTGTTAATTCGTGAGTTATCAGAGCAAAAAGGGTGGAAATATTTAGAAGCAAAACAACTTATTGAAGAAGAATTTTTGTTGGTTCCTCGTGATGAACGTCCAAAACTTGCAGAAGATGTTATTCGCCGTGCATTAAGTCGTAGTGATACGGAAGTACTTCTTTTAGATGGTATTAATGTATTATTTGCTCCTATTTTAAACTTAAATCCTCTTGAACTATTAAAGACCATTAGTAAAACATATCCGATTGTTGTAGGTTGGCGTGGTCATCTTGAAGGTGATCAATTGTACTTAGAACACAATAATGATTCAAAACATGCAGTGGTTACTATTACAAAACCTGAGCGTGTCATGGTTATTGACTAATTACAGTTATATTGATTGATGAGGGCATTATATATTGCCATGAGTTATGACCGCATATAAAAAGGTGGGTGGATATCATGGATTAATATATAATTGCCCTTATTTTAGGTGTTGTAGAAGGTATAACAGAGTGTATTCTTGTGGTACCTTAACCGTTCGTTTTTATCTACTTTTGGATATTATAGAATTATAGTGGCTATATTAGCGATTATGTACCTGTATTTATGATTTCCTATGAGGAAAAAATGAAATTGAAGAAAATTCAAAAAAATACTTGCATCGAAAAAACTTTCATGATATATTGATATAGCACTAAGGGACACCGCAATGAACGAAAAAACTTTAAAAAAGTTTTTAAAAAGTTCTTGACACTTAGTGAGGCGGATGTTACAATACATTTTGTCGTAATGATGCTGGCGTAGCTCAATAGGTAGAGCAGCTGACTTGTAATCAGCAGGTTGTGGGTTCAATTCCTATCGCCAGCTCCATTTTATTTCTGGAGGGATTCCCGAGCGGCCAAAGGGAGCAGACTGTAAATCTGCCGTCTTCGACTTCGAAGGTTCGAATCCTTCTCCCTCCACCATCTATAGCGGGGTGGAGCAGTTGGTAGCTCGTCGGGCTCATAACCCGAAGGTCGCAGGTTCAAGTCCTGTCCCCGCAACCACAAATATTCGCAGTGAAGTGAACGTTCATTGTGCTGGTGTAGCTCAGTCGGCAGAGCGTATCCTTGGTAAGGATAAGGTCACCGGTTCAATCCCGGTCACTAGCTCCATACATGGCGGCATAGCTCAGTTGGCTAGAGCAATCGGTTCATACCCGGTGTGTCCGCGGTTCAAATCCGTGTGCCGCCACCATTAAACCTCACGTTGGTGAGGCTTTTTTTATATCTATATTTAAATAATGAATCATATCTAACTACACACATTTGTAACTTAGATATGATTTTTTGTTTATTGATCTTTATAGATTATGATATAATATTCTGTAGGAATGTATATTCCGTTGATTAAATTAGGTTATTATATTATAGTATTACTATAAAAGTATTTTGTTTTTGTGAAGGAGGATTATTTCCTAATGGCAAAAGAAAAATTTGAACGTACGAAACCGCATGTTAACATTGGTACTATCGGTCACGTTGACCATGGTAAAACTACTTTGACTGCTGCAATCACAAAAGTATTGGCTGAAAAAGGCCAAGCTGACTTCCAAGATTACAGCATGATCGATAAAGCTCCAGAAGAACGTGAACGCGGTATCACAATCAACACTGCACACGTTGAGTACGAAACTGCTAATCGTCACTATGCACACGTTGACTGCCCAGGCCATGCTGACTATGTTAAAAACATGATCACTGGTGCGGCTCAAATGGACGGCGCTATCTTGGTATGTTCCGCAGCTGACGGCCCTATGCCTCAAACTCGCGAACACATCTTGTTGGCTCGCCAAGTTGGTGTTCCTGCAATCGTAGTATTCTTGAACAAAGCCGATATGGTTGACGATGAAGAATTAATCGAATTGGTAGAAATGGAAGTTCGTGAACTTCTTTCTTCCTACGAATTCCCTGGCGACGAAGTACCTATCGTTGTAGGTTCTGCGTTGAAAGCTTTGGAAGGCGACGCTCAATATGTAGCTAAAATCGACGAATTGATGGCAGCTGTAGACTCCTACATCCCAACACCAGTTCGTGATACTGACAAACCTTTCTTGATGCCTGTGGAAGACGTATTCACAATCACTGGTCGTGGTACAGTAGCAACTGGCCGTGTTGAACGTGGTCAAGTAAATGTAGGCGACACAGTAGAAGTTGTAGGCTTGAAAGATAAAGCTGAACAATACGTTGTAACTGGTCTTGAAATGTTCCGCAAAACTTTGGACTCTGCAGTAGCAGGTGACAACGTTGGTGCATTGCTTCGTGGTGTTGACCGTAAAGACATCGAACGTGGTCAAGTATTGGCTAAACCAGGTTCCATCAACCCACACACAAAATTCAAAGCAGAAGTATACGTTTTGACTAAAGAAGAAGGTGGCCGTCATACTCCATTCTTCTCCAACTACCGTCCACAATTCTACTTCCGTACAACAGACGTAACAGGTGTTGTAAACCTTCCTGAAGGTGTAGAAATGTGTATGCCTGGCGATAACGTAACAATGGATATCGAATTGATCACTCCAATCGCTATCGAAGAAGGTCTTCGTTTCGCGATTCGCGAAGGTGGCCACACTGTAGGCGCTGGCGTAGTAACAGCAATCGAAGGTTAATCTTCATAATTGAATCATAGATTCTAAAAAGGGACCCTGTGGGGTCTCTTTTTTATGCATAATAAAAATGAAGAAAAGGCATGGACTTCTTTCTAGACAAAAAATATCATTCTTTGTTATACTATCCATGTCAGGCAGATGTGCCTGGCTTTTTTGAGTTGCTTAAAATCTTGACATCGCTTGCTACGTATGATATAGTTTTTTAGTATGTAGTCGAGTGTTTTCGAGTACAAGAGACAAGTTAGTAAATATAAAGCGAGGTGTGTCCGGATGCGTAATGCCATTACTTTAGCTTGCACAGATTGCAAACAACGTAACTACCAAACGAACAAGAATAAGAAAAACAATCCTGATCGTATTGAAATGATGAAATATTGCAAATTCTGCGGTAAACATACATTACACCGTGAAACAAAATAATCTTATCATTCATTACCTGTTGATTTGAGGATGTGAACAAATGGCAAAGTCTAACTCAGCAGTTCAACAACGTGGCGGTTTTGGTAAATTCTTCCGCGGTGTTAAGGCTGAACTGAAAAAAGTAGTCTGGCCAACAAGAAAAGAGCTCATCAATTACACAATTGTAGTATTTTTGGTAACAATCTTTATTGCCTTACTCATCTATGTGTTTGATGCGATTTTTGCTCAACTAATTAATATGTTGTTGCGGATTGTTGGATAGGGGGCCATTACATGGAAGCAGATAAGAAGTGGTATGTAATTCATACCTATTCAGGCTACGAAAATAAAGTTAAAACCACTCTAGAACTTAAGGTTCAATCTATGGGTTTGCAGGATGTAATTAGTAGAATACTAGTACCTCTTGAAGATGAAATAGATGAAAAAGATGGGGTTAAAAAAGTAGTAAAACGTAAAATTTTTCCTGGGTACGTATTGGTTGAGATGGAAGTTAACGACCGCTCTTGGTATGTTGTGCGCAACACACCAGGTGTAACGGGTTTCGTTGGTTCCGCTACAAAACCAGTTCCACTTTCTGATTCCGAAGTAGAACATATACTTAAGTCTCAGGGCTTGGATAAGAAACCAACAATCAATGTCGATGTAGAGGTTGGTGAAACGGTTCGCATTACATCCGGTGCCTTTGAAGATAGACTAGGTGTTATTACCGAAATTAACCCTGAAAAAGGAACATTGAAACTTAATGTAGAAATGTTCAATCGAGATACAGAGGTAGAGGTAGAGTTTTCTCAAGTTGAAAAAGCTCTTTAATATATAATTATAACTCTAAAAGAGCAATCGATTTTGGTTGCCAGTGGGAGGATGTTTATCCGTTACCACCACAGTATAAGCATAGGAGGTTTAATTACCCATGGCTAAGAAATTAGTTAAACAAGTAAAACTACAAATTGAAGCCGCTAAAGCTACTCCAGCACCACCAGTTGGTCCTGCACTAGGTCAAGCAGGCGTTAATATCGTTGCTTTCACAAAAGAATTCAACGAACGTACTGCTAAACAAGCTGGCTTGATTATTCCAGTAGTTATTAATGTATATGAAGATCGTAGCTTCGACTTCATCACTAAGACTCCACCAGCTGCAGTATTATTGAAAAAAGCTGCAGGTATCCCAAAAGGATCTGGTGTACCTAACCGTGATAAAGTAGCAAAAGTAGGTCGCGATAAAGTTCGTGAAATTGCTGAATTGAAAATGCCTGACTTGAATGCTAACACCGTAGAACAAGGTATGCGCATGGTAGAAGGTACTGCTCGCAGCATGGGCATTGAAATCGTTGACTAATAAGCGTACGACTTGCGCATAAGGCGCAAATCGGTGGGAGGGAATTCCCGTTTGACCACATAAGGAGGATATTATAATGGCAAAAGTAGGTAAGAAATACGCTGAAGCAGTAAAACTTATTGAAGCTGGTAAGTTCTACGAACCAGTAGAAGCAATTGAGTTAGTTAAGAAAACTGCAACTGCAAATTTCGATGAAACAGTTGAAATCGCTTTCAACTTGAATGTCGACCCTAAATACGCTGATCAACAAGTTCGTGGTGCAGTAGTATTGCCTCATGGTACTGGCAAAACTAAACGCGTTCTTGTGTTCGCTAAAGGCGACAACATTAAATTGGCTGAAGAAGCTGGCGCAGATTTTGTAGGTTCTGAAGAGTTAGTAGCTAAAATCCAAGGTGGTTGGAGCGACTTTGACGTAGTAGTTGCTACACCAGACATGATGGGTCAAGTTGGCCGTCTTGGTAAAATCTTGGGTCCTAAAGGCTTGATGCCAAACCCTAAAGTTGGTACAGTAACTCCAGATGTTGCTCGTGCAGTAAACGAAATCAAAGCTGGTAAAATCGAATACCGTACTGATAAAGCAGGTATCATTTCTTGCTCTATCGGTAAAGCGTCTTTCGATGATGAAAAATTACTTGACAATTACCGTACAATCGTTGATACTATTATCAAGGCTAAACCTGTAGCAGCTAAAGGTCAATACATTAAATCTGTAACCTTGTCTGCTACAATGGGCCCTGGTGTGCCTTTGAACGTGTTCAAATTGAGCAACGTTACAAAAGAGCAATAATCACATATGTCTCTTAGCTGTAGACGGCTGGTATGTATAATGGATGAAAATCCGCCCGCTGAGGCTGACACTAGAACAACCTAGGACTAGTTCGACCTCATCGCGTGCGATGGGGTCGTTTTTTACGCTAAGATAGTACATAGAGCACCACAAAATCTATAAGGAGGTAATCTAATGGCTGTCACTGAATCAAAAAAAGCAATCGTTGCTCAAATGAAAGAAACTCTTTCTGAAGCAAAAGGTGCTGTATTGATTGGTTACTCTGGTTTGACTGTTGCGCAAGCAACTGATCTTCGTCGCAAAATGTTGGCTGAAGGTGTTGAATACAAAGTAATCAAAAATACTTTGACTCGTATCGCTGCAAACGAATTGAATCTTGAAGGTTTCTCTGAGCATTTAGAAGGTCCAACTGCGTTGGCTACTTCTAAAGAAGATGCTGTTGCACCTGCTCGTGTAATCGAACAATTCATCAAAGCTACAGACAAAGAAGTTGTAACTGTAAAAGCTGGTATCGTTGAAGGCGAAGTTATGGACGCAGCTGGCATCAAAGCAATTGCAAATCTTCCAAACCGCGAAGGTATGCTTTCCATGTTGCTTTCCGTATTGCAAGCTCCTGTTCGCAACGTTGCATACGCTGTCAAAGCTGTTGCAGAAGCTCAACCAGCAGAAGCTGCAGAATAATATCTGCGAATTATCCATTGGTCGCTTAGGACTGATACAATAAACTATTTTATGGAGGAAATCTAAAATGGCATTGAACATTGAAAACATCGTTGCTGAATTGAAAGAAGCAACTATTCTTGAACTTAATGATCTTGTAAAAGCAATTGAAGAAGAATTTGGCGTAACTGCAGCAGCTCCTGTAGCAGTAGCAGCAGCTGGCGACGCTGGTGCTGGCGCAGCTAAAGATTCTTTCGACGTAATCTTGAAAGATGCTGGTGCATCCAAAATCAACGTAATCAAAGTTGTTCGTGAAGCAACTGGTCTTGGCTTGAAAGAAGCTAAAGCTATCGTTGACGGCGCTCCTGCACCTGTAAAAGAAGGCGTAGCTACTGAAGCAGCTGAAGCTTTGAAAGCTCAATTGGAAGAAGCTGGCGCAACTGTAGAATTGAAATAATTCTAGCCATATTAAAGGCGTACCTAAGGGTACGCCTTTTTTGCGTTCTGATTACTGTGAAACGACTCTGTATAAACTTGATATTAAAAAGCGTGCCCCGAAGGACACGCTCTATTAAAATGAAATATTATTTTGTACTTTATATATTGTAGCTCCATTAGTTTTGCCCAATGGTTTTGTAATGACAGCTGCAGGTGAACTTTCAAAGTCTTTTATATTCCGATTAGGTACGATAACAATAGCATTTGATTCGTTTGGAAGTTGATCTAAAAACTCATCTTTGGTAATGGTAGGCATAATATTTCTGGCCTTAGCCCAGCGTTCGTCATCAGTCTTATTTAAATATACTTGTGTTGGTATATGTTTTGTATAATACACGACTGAAGTATAATATCCACCGTATACGAAAACAGGTTGATTTGTATTTTCTATATAAGATGTAAATTGAATACCAGATTGACTCGTTAATATGGGCGTCACAGAAATGGTAGTGGCCGAATATAGGGCTAGTATTGGAAGTAAAAATAGCAATGTGAGTTGTGAATATGTTCGTATGTAATGTCTAGCTAGTTTAAAAATCAGAGCGCCTATGCTAACTATAATCATATATTCTAAGATATAGTCGCTAGCACTGACAGCTACGCCAATACCTAGAATGCATGTATATATGCAAAATGGTAGTGTTACTAAAAAAGTACAATATTTAGATAGATTAGGGTTAAACAGTAAATTGATAATTGCCTCACTACCCCATATGATACATGGAATAATTGCGGGTAGTGTATAGGTTAAATACTTGGTTGCTACAATAGAATAAAATAGCAATATAATAACAAACCATATACCGCCAAGTAGGTTGAATGATTCCTTCCAGTTCAGTTTCCGCAATTGATATATAACCACTGGTGTCCATGGCAATAAAGCAAGCGGCGTAATTATTAGATAGTAGTACCACACGTCGAATTTAGGGTGTTCGGATACAAGGGCACGACCTACATTTTGTAGACCAAGAAATCCACTAATAAAATCTTGACCGTGAATGGAGTACATTGCAATATACCAAGGACTGGCGATTAGGAAAAATAGTATGATGCCTAATGGATTAAAGGTTAGCTTTAGATTTTTTAACAGGCCTGTTTCTTCATTCTTCGAGGCTAGAATTTTTCGTAAACCAATGAATACTAATAAGATAAGACCGGGTAGTAATAATCCGATGGGTCCTTTTGTTAAGACTGCAAAGGCAGCTGCAATATAGGCTTTCATCATCGACGTCTTATCATTGTATGTAAAAGCTAGGTAAGCATAACCAAATATGGCAAGACTAAAGAAAAATAAAAAGCCATCTGTTATAACCGCATGTGATATATACCAAAATTGTAAGGTGCTCATCAAGAGGATGGCACTGGTTATTGCGACTGGGATGGACTGTTTGATACGGTATACCATGTGATAGATGAGTGATACACTGGCCCCTGCAATTAATGTATTAGGGATGCGTGATACAAAATCTGATATACCGAACAATTTATAGCAGATCATAAGTGCCCAATATGTTAATGGTGGTTTATCATACCATACATGGTCGTAAATCATAGGTGAAATCCATGAATTGTGAGTTAACATGGTTATGGCACTTAATACATAGTTAGATTCTACTGGATCGGTAATCGGTATATAGGCATTATAAAAACCATAGCTTATGACTGTAATTAAAAACAGTGCTATGATTCGTGTTCGATGACTTATGTTAATTTTAAACACTCCTTTATGTTAATAGTATATGCTTATATTTTACTATACTTTGCAATGTTCAGATATGTCATGAGAGAAATTATATAGAATATTGTTTTTATGGAATACCTTAAATGACTTTTGTGTATACAAAATACATGATATAATAAAGTCAATAAAAGACCATTTTATACAATGTATTTTGTCTATTTAAGAATAAATGAAAGAAGGATTGTTATGAGGAAAGAACATGATTTCCTAGGCGAATTAGAAGTTGCTGATGAGCTATATTATGGTGTGCAAACAATTCGTGCATTAGAAAACTTTCACATTACAGGTAAACATTTAGACCATGACTTTATCATCGCATTGGCAATGGTGAAAAAAGCATCTGCATTGGCTAATATGAAAACAGGTCGACTCAATGTATCTGTTGGTAAAGCCATTGTTCAAGCTGCTGATGAAGTGATTGCAGGCCAATTTGCGGATCAATTCCCAGTAGATCCAATCCAAGGTGGTGCTGGTACTTCTGTAAACATGAATATGAACGAAGTATTGGCTAATCGGGCTTGTGAAATTTTGGGTCATCCAAAGGGAAGCTATGATATCGTAAGTCCTAACAACCATTGTAATATGGCGCAATCTACAAATGATGCGTTCCCAACAGCTATCAAGGTTTGTGCAATTTTAAAATCTAAACCATTACTTGCTGCATTGCAACGCCTCGTTGATGAGCTTGAAAAAAAGGCTGATGAATACAGTGAAATTTTGAAAATGGGTCGTACTCACTTGCAAGATGCAGTGCCAATCACATTGGGGCAAGAAATGGGTGCTTATGCATCTGGTATCCGTCGTGGTATTAAACGTATTAAATCTGCCGTTGAAGGTGCGCATGTAATTAACATGGGGGCTACTGCAGTTGGTACAGGTATCAATGCTGAACCTAATTATATTCAAGATGTTGCGTATGAACTTAGCGAAGTAGTAGGTGAACCATTCTACACTGCTGAAAACCTAATCGATGCTACTAACAATACAGACGTATTTGCTGATATTTCTAGCGGATTGAAAGTAACGGCTCTTGTATTAATTAAAATGGCCAATGATTTCCGCTTGATGGCGTCTGGTCCTCGTTGTGGTATTGGGGAATTAAAATTGCCTGCTCGCCAACCTGGATCCTCCATCATGCCTGGTAAAGTAAATCCAGTTATTGCCGAAGTATTAAACCAAGTATGTTACCAAGTTATCGGTAATGACCTTACTATTACATTGGCTGTAGAAAATGGTCAGTTTGAATTGAACGTAATGGAACCTGTATTGGCGTACAATTTGTTCAATAATCTTTGCTACCTCAAAAATGGTGTAAATACATTTGTTGATAAATTGTTGGTGGATCTTGAAGTTGATCGTGAACAATGTGAATACTGGTTGAATCGTTCTGTTGGTATCGTAACAGCATTATTACCACATCTTGGTTATGAAACTGCGTCTGCATTGGCTAAAGAAGCTTATACATCTGGTCGTGCTATTCGCGATATTATCTTGGATCAAGGTTTATTGACTGAAGATGAAATCAATCATATTCTTTCTCCTAAGGAAATGACTCGCCCTGGTATTGCAGGGGCAAAGTTGTTAAAAAATAAAGGCAATTAATCTGATTCATTATTTTATAATACGTCATGAATAAATTATGAAAATATAGAAGCTGTCAACCCTTTTGTTGACAGCTTTTTTATATGATGATAAAATTATAAATTGCAAAAGTAGCATTTTCTACTTTTCCATGTAGAAGCTATAACTTACGTATTAAGGGTTTTCTTCCAAGGTTGTGCTTGGATAATGAACGGAGCAAGGTTATTTTTTTAATCTAAAAAGGGCCTTGCTTATTTGGCGTTATTAAAGCAGGAAAACTGAGACCTGTAAGATGTCTTTTCTATGCCGTTATAGAAATATGGTGGACCAGTGTATTTGAAGGAGGGAAAGCAAATATGTTCAAACCTGAACAGGTAGGCAAACGGACTCGTTATACATATGCAAAAATTAACGAAGTTATTAAGATGCCGCATTTGTTGGACATTCAACGTAAATCGTACGAATGGTTCTTGGAGAGCGGTTTACAAAATATTTTCAACGATATTTCTCCGATTAAAGACAATTCAGGTAATTTAGTACTTTCTTTTGAAGGTTTCAGCTTAGGTGAACCTAAGTATGATATTAATGAGTGTAAAAATCGTGATGCTACATACGCAGCACCACTTCGTGTAAATATCCGTTTAGTTAATAATGATCCTGAAAATATGGACATTAAAGAACAAGAAGTATTCATGGGTGATTTCCCATTGATGACGGATACAGGTACTTTCATTATCAATGGTGCAGAACGTGTTATCGTATCTCAATTGGTACGTTCCCCTGGCGTGTACTATGGTAAAGAAATCGATACAATGGGTAACCGTTTATATGAATCCACAGTTATCCCAAATCGTGGTGCTTGGATCGAATTAGAAACGGATGCCAGCGAAATCGTTGCTGTTCGTATCGACCGCAACCGTAAATTGCCAGCTACTGTACTTGTTCGTGCATTAGGTTGGAATACTAATGAAAGTATCCTCGATTTGTTCTGGAACGGTCAAACTGACGAAGATGGTTTACCAGTATATGATGAACGTATCGTTCGCACATTAGAAAAGGATACTACTCAATCTTCTGATGAAGCATTGGTAGAAATCTATAAAAAATTACGTCCAGGCGAGCCACCTACTGTAGAATCTGCTCGTAATTTATTCGATAATTTATTCTTCGACGCTCGTCGCTATGATTTGGCTCGCGTAGGTCGTTATAAATTAAATAAAAAATTGGGTTGGCGCCAACGTATGTTGGGTCAAACATTGGCACAACCAATTATTGATACTGAAACTGGGGAAATCATCCTTGATGCAGGTGTACAAGTTGGGGAAGAACAACTTGATATCGTTGCTAATAGTGGTGTATTCAGTGGTGAAGGTTTTGCTGAATTCTATATTACTAACTCTGATGGCGTTGTGTCTAAAATCATTTGTAACAACTGCAATTTAGACTTTAATCATCGTACAGTTACAAGAGAAGATATGATCGCAAACATCTCTTATCTCTTGAACTTGATGGATGGTGCTGGTCATACAGATGATATCGACCATTTGGGTAACCGTCGTCTTCGTTGTGTAGGCGAATTGTTACAAAACCAATTCCGTATTGGCTTAACTCGTATGGAACGCGTTGTTCGTGAACGTATGACGATTCAAGAAATTGAATCTATCACGCCACAAGCGTTGATTAATATTCGTCCAGTAGTGGCAGCCATCAAAGAATTCTTTGGTTCTTCCCAGTTGTCTCAGTTCATGGACCAAACAAATCCATTAGCAGAATTGACTCACAAACGTCGTCTATCTGCCCTTGGTCCTGGCGGTTTGTCTCGTGAGCGTGCAGGCTTCGAAGTTCGTGACGTGCATCACTCTCACTATGGCCGTATGTGTCCAATCGAAACACCAGAAGGTCCTAACATCGGTTTGATCAACTCCTTATCTAATTATGCGAAGGTAAATGAGTTTGGCTTTATCGAAGCTCCATATCGTAAGGTTGAAAAAATCTATGGCGAAGGTGCAGATGCAGATAAAGTTGTTAAAGTGCGCGTATCTGAAAGCGTTGCTTACATGACTGCCGATGAAGAAGAAGGCATGACTATTGCCCAAGCGAACTCCCCACTCGATGCAGAGGGCTGTTTTGCTACTGAGCATGTAGCTTGTCGTCGTGGTCATGACGTATTAGAAGTTACACCTGACAAGGTTGACTATATGGACGTTAGTCCAAAAGAAGTTGTATCTATCGGTACAGCTATGATTCCATTCCTTGAAAATGACGATGCTAACCGTGCCTTGATGGGTGCGAACATGCAACGTCAGGCGGTACCACTTTTGCGCGCGCAAGCTCCACTTGTTGGTACAGGTATGGAATATACAGCAGCTACTGACTCCGGCGTTTGCGTGTTAGCGCGTGAAGCAGGTAAAGTTGTACGTTGCTGGGGTAATGAAATTCACGTTCTTCGTGATAGCGATGGTCGTGTTGATACATACCGTTTAAACAAATTCCTTCGCTCTAACCAATCCACATGCTTTAACCAAAAACCAATCGTTAATCGTGGCGATCATGTTGTAAAAGGTCAAGTTTTGGCTGATGGTCCAGCTACTGATGGCGGCGAATTGGCACTGGGTTATAACGTTCTTGTAGCGTTCATGCCGTGGGAAGGTTACAACTACGAAGATGCAATCTTACTTAGTGAAGAACTTTGCAAAGAAGATATCTATACATCCATTCATATTGAAGAATACGAATGTGATGCGCGAGACACTAAATTAGGTGCTGAAGAAATTACTCGTGAATTGCCTAATACTGGTGATGACACACTTAAAAACTTGGATGAAGAAGGTATCATCTGCATCGGTGCAGAAGTACATCCTGGCGACATTTTAGTTGGTAAAGCAACACCAAAAGGTGAAACTGAACTTACTCCTGAAGAACGTTTATTACGTGCTATCTTTGGTGATAAAGAACGCGAAGTTCGCGATACATCCTTGCGTGTGCCTCATGGCGAATGTGGTAAAGTTGTTGACGTTAAGGTGTTTACTCGTGAAAATGGCGATGATTTACAACCAGGTGTAAATAAACTTGTTCGTGTATATATCGCTCAAAAACGTAAAATTCACGAAGGCGATAAAATGGCGGGGCGTCATGGTAACAAAGGTGTCGTTTCTCGCGTTATGAGAAAAGAAGATATGCCATTCCTTCCTGATGGTACTCCAGTACAAATTGTATTGAACCCATTGGGCGTACCTTCTCGTATGAATATCGGTCAGGTTCTTGAAACTCACTTAGGTTGGGCTGTTCAAGGCTTGGGTATGAAAATCAAAGCTACAGACCTTCATATTCAAAACGTGTTGAAAGAGGCTCGTACAGATGCATCTTATTGGGAAGAAATTGATTCAATTCGCAATCTATATGCAGAAATTCAAGAGTTAGAAGCGAAAATTGCTGAAGATGTGACTACATCTCATTTCGAAATTGACGAAAAAATCATTAGCTTGAAAACTCAAATTCTTGAACATGTAGAAGAAGCGGCGAAGAAGAAATTTGCTGCTCTAGGTGGCGAAGAACGCTATGCGGAATTAAAAGCTATTGAAACTAAATACCATGATCTTCATATGGAATATTTCGGTACTGAAGAAGAAACACCTGAAATGGATCCTGTATTAGTAGAAGAATTAGAAGGTATTAATAAAGTAAAAGCTACATTAAACCACATTGAAGAAGCTCGTGCTAAACGTGTTGAAATCCGTGCAGATTTAGAAAAACTCGGTTACGATTACGATACATATGGCATGCCAAAACCTGATGTAGCAGGTATTCATATCGCTACACCTGTATTTGACGGCGCGCACGAAAAAGATGTTTTCGAAACATTGGCAATTGCTGGTCGTTCCGATGACGGCAAAACAGTATTGTACGATGGTCGTACTGGTGAACCAATGGATAACCGTGTAACTGTTGGTTACGTTTACATGTTGAAACTTCACCATTTGGTTGATGATAAAATCCATGCTCGTTCCACTGGTCCGTACTCCCTTGTTACACAACAACCATTGGGCGGTAAAGCTCAGTTCGGTGGTCAACGTTTCGGGGAAATGGAAGTGTGGGCTCTCGAAGCATATGGCGCAGCTTATACTCTTCAAGAGCTGTTAACTGTTAAGTCTGACGACGTTGTTGGTCGTGTGAAAGCTTACGAAAAAATCGTTAAAGGCGAAAATATCCCTGAACCAGGTGTACCTGAGTCCTTTAAAGTATTGCTCAAAGAACTTCAAAGTATCGGTCTTGATGTAAAAATCTTGAACGAAGATCAAGAAGAAGTTGTTATGAAAGAACTTGATGACGAAGATGAAGTGGTAGAAACTGGTATTGAAGATGTTATGGACGGCAGTGCTGTTGAAACAGATGAAGTAACAGTAGTAGACCCAGAAGCAGAGGAAGAAATCGAGGTTTCTAACGGCGGAGATGATGATATTCTTAGCCAATTAGCATTCCCAATTAGTGAACCCTCTCATAATGAAGACTGACACTGAATATAAGGAAGGGAGCGATAGTAGTGCTAGACGTAAATGAATTTGATTCCATGCGAATCGGTTTAGCCTCTCCAGAGCAAATCTTAGAATGGTCTCATGGGGAAGTTAAAAAACCTGAAACAATTAACTACCGTACGTTAAAGCCAGAACGTGATGGTCTATTTTGCGAACGCATTTTTGGACCAACAAAGGACTGGGAATGTCACTGCGGTAAATATAAACGCATTCGCCATAAAGGCGTAGTCTGTGATAAATGTGGCGTAGAAGTAACTCGTGCAAAAGTACGTCGTGAACGTATGGGCCATATTGAATTGGCTACACCTGTATCCCATATCTGGTATTTCAAGGGTATCCCATCTCGTATGGGTCTCATCCTTGATGTATCCCCACGTTCCTTGGAACGTGTATTGTATTTTGCTTCCTACATCGTAGTTGATCCTGCAGGTAGCCCATTGGCAAAACGTCAATTGTTATCTGAACAAGAATACCGTGAATACGAAGCTCAATTCAATGAAGATGGATATTCCATTGGTGGTAAATCTGTAGTTATTGAAACTGTGGCACAACGTAATGAACGTTTGGCTATCGTTCGTGAAGCACAACGTAAAGAACGTTATAACGCAGCACTTCGTGAAGATGCTACAATTCCAGAAGCAGATAAAGAATATGAAGAGTTAACTCGTGAAGAACGTTACGAATTAGGTGCTACAGAAGAAATCTTATTCGTATGTATCGACATGGGTGCAGAAGCGGTAAAAGCATTATTGGCTGAACTTGATTTGGAACAATTAAATGCTGAATTGCGCGAAGAGTTGAACACTGCTAGTGGTCAACGTAAAATTCGTGCGGTTCGTCGCTTAGAAGTAGTAGAAGCATTCCGTCAATCTGGCAACCGTCCAGAATGGATGATTATGGACATCGTTCCTGTCATCCCACCTGAATTGCGCCCAATGGTTCAATTAGATGGTGGTCGTTTCGCTACATCTGATCTTAATGATTTATACCGTCGTGTTATCAACCGTAACAATCGCTTGAAACGTTTGTTAGACTTAGGTGCACCTGATATTATCGTGCGCAATGAAAAACGTATGCTTCAAGAAGCTGTTGACGCATTGATCGATAACGGTCGTCGTGGTCGCCCTGTAACAGGTCCTGGTAACCGTCCATTGAAATCCTTATCCGATATGCTAAAAGGTAAACAAGGTCGGTTCCGTCAAAACTTGCTCGGTAAACGTGTTGACTATTCCGGTCGTTCCGTTATCGTAGTAGGTCCTGAACTTAAAATGCACCAATGTGGTTTGCCAAAAGAAATGGCATTGGAATTGTTCAAGCCATTCGTTATGAAACGTTTGGTAGAACGCGGTCAAGCGTCCAACATCAAGGCTGCTAAACGCCAAGTTGAGAGAATCGGCCCTGGCGTATGGGAATCTTTGGAAGAGGTAATCAAAGAACATCCAGTTCTCTTGAACCGTGCCCCTACATTGCACAGACTTGGTATCCAAGCCTTCGAACCAATCCTTTGGGAAGGCCGTGCTATCAAATTGCATCCATTAGTATGTACAGCCTTCAACGCCGACTTTGATGGTGACCAAATGGCGTGTCACTTACCATTGTCCGTAGAGGCTCAAGCAGAAGCTCGTACATTGATGCTTTCCAGCCATAATATTTTGTCTACAAAAGACGGTAAACCAGTAGCGGTACCTTCTCAAGATATGATTTTGGGTACATACTACTTAACAGTTGTACGTGAAGATACTCGCGAAAAGGCAAAAACATTTGCTACTTATGACGAAGTTATGCTTGCTTATGAAGCAGGTATCATCGGCTTGCAAGATATTCTTTATATCCGTATGCCTGAATATGGCCGCGTAGAAACTACTGCAGGTCGTCTGATTTTCAACAATGCACTATTCCCAGAATTGTGGCAATATGCACAAAAAGAAGATGGCACTTACTCCTTGGGTAAGGTTATGGATAAGAAAACAGTTGGTAAATTAGTTGACCAATGTTTCCAATTATTTGGCAATGAAAAGACAGCTGAACTTTTAGATAGAATTAAATCTCTTGGTTATTCCTTTGCACGTCGTGCGGGTATGACCGTAGCGATTGCTGATATTAAAGTACCAGAAGTTAAATTTGAATTACTTGATACAGCAGAACAAGAGGTAGAAAAAGTATCCCGTATGTACCGCCGTGGTTTGATTACGGAAGAAGAACGCTACCGCAAAACCATCCAATTATGGACAAAAGCAACAGAAGATGTTACTGAGGCTATGATGGATAATATGGCGCGCGATAAAGATGGCTTCAACCCAGTTTATATGATGGCTATCTCTGGTGCCCGTGGTAATAAACAACAGATTCGTCAGCTTGCTGGTATGCGTGGTTTGATGGCCGATCCATCTGGTCGTATCATCGACTTGCCGATCAAAGCTAACTTTAAAGAAGGTTTGACTGTATTGGATTACTTTACGTCTTCTCATGGTGCTCGTAAAGGTTTGGCCGATACAGCACTTCGTACAGCTGACTCCGGTTACTTGACTCGTCGCCTCGTTGATGTATCTCAAGATGTTATCGTTCGTGAGGACGATTGCGACGTAGTTGGTATCGACTTGGTTCGTGAACGTGCTCGTTTGGCGACTTCTCCTCGTCAAGCTCTTGAAATGTTGAAAGACAAATTAATTGGTCGCGTTCTCGACAAAGATGTAGTGAATGCTGAAACTGGTGAATTAGCGGTTCCTGCAGAAACTATTCTTGATGAACAAAGCTTGTCTGATATCGCAGATGCTGGTGTAACTGCAATTTCCTTGCGCGGTGCACATTTAGGCTCCGATAGCGATATTAACCATACTAATTTGGTTCAAAAAATTCTTCTTGGTGAAAGTGATGACAGCATCCGTGCAACATTGAAAGAAACTATGGTTCAAAATATGTTAAATAAGGATACTGTACATGCTATTGTAGATAGCCATGGTGTAGAAATCTACCCTGCTGACACACGCCTTACAGAAGAGGGAATAGAGGCTATTCTTAACTCTGATGTAAAAGAAGTACAAGTACGCAATAATGAAATCAACGGTATCGAAGTTGAAGCTATTGTTGAAGGTACTGGTATTATCGAGCCATTAAAAGATCGTATCGTAGGTCGTATTGCAGCTGAAGAATTAGTTAACAAGGAAACTGGTGAAGTTATCGTTCCATTGAATGGTGAAATCACAGAAGACCTTGCTGACGAAGTTGTAAAACATTACGATATTGTTAAGATTCGTTCCGTATTGACATGTCGCAGCCCTTATGGCGTATGCCGTAAGTGTTATGGTCGTGATCTTGGTACAGGCAACCAAGTCCAAGTTGGTGAAGCTGTTGGTATCATTGCAGCTCAATCCATCGGTGAACCTGGTACACAGTTAACAATGCGTACATTCCATACAGGTGGTGTCGCAGGTGATGATATTACTCAAGGTTTGCCTCGTGTCGAAGAATTGTTCGAAGCTCGGAAACCAAAACGTAATGCTATCATCGCGGAAAATGAAGGTGTGGTTCGCGTTGTACCTAACGAAGGTAAAAAAGGTACAAACACTATCTTTATCACTGGTGAAGACGGTATTGAACTCGACTACCTCATCCCTTATGGTTCCCGCATTATCGTTAAAGACGGTGATGTTGTATCCTTGGGTGCGCGTTTAACAGAAGGCTCTATTAACCCTCATGACATCATGCGTGTAATGGGTACACAAGCTACACAACGTTACCTTGTATACGAAGTACAAAAAGTATATAAATCTCAAGGTGTAGAAATTAACGATAAACACATCGAGGTTATTGTTCGTCAAATGCTTCATAAAGTAAAAATTGAAACAGCTGGCGATGCTGATATGCTTCCAGGTGATATGATTGACATCAATACATTTGATGAAGAAAACCGTCGTCTCACATTAAATGGCAAAGAAAATGCTACAGGTAAGCGCACATTGTTGGGTATTACTAAAGCTGCTTTGGCTACAGATTCCTTCTTGTCTGCTGCATCTTTCCAAGAAACTACACGTGTTCTTACTGATGCTGCTATTAAAGGAAAAATCGATCCATTATTGGGTCTTAAGGAAAATGTTATCATTGGTAAGTTGATTCCTGCTGGTACCGGTATGAGCCGTTACCGCAAAATTGAAGTAGTTAAGAAGGCTCCTGAAATTTTAGAATTAACTGATGATGGTGAAATCATAGGAGAATAAGCTTATATATTGCTTAGCAATGTATAGCTAACTCAAAAGAGATATTCTTAGGTCATTATTTGATCTAGGAATATCTCTTTTTCTATTATATCAATTTCGCATAATAAAACTGCATTAATTGAATTGGATATGTATAAAACGTATAAAAATAAGTGAATTAATCGATAATTGCATAAAAAAACGTATAGACTACATGTAATTCTTTAAAATGATACACACGGATAAGTGTACATATTAAATACAGTGAAATAGCGGCTTTGAGTGTGAAAAAACCTTTGACATGCGTTTTAGTAATTGATATACTTACATAGTGCTTAGAGGGCAAGTGCGCCCTGAGCATAGTTTCGTAAGGAGAAGATGTAACCATGGACATTGCCCATTTGGCATCGGCGAACAAGACAATAGGTGCTAAGCAAACGATTAAATCAATTGCAAAAGGCTCTGTTAAGTTTGTGTTTCTCGGCTGCGATAGTGATAGCTACGTAGTAGATCCTGTACGGATGGCTTGCGTGGAACATAATATACCGTTCGACGATAAGCATACGATGGATGACCTTGGTCGTGCGTGCCGCATTAAGGTGCGGGCCACAGCGGTAGGCATCCTACGTTAATCTCGGTAATATCCGATGTAACAATTTGTTATGACGGATCAATTATAAATCTCAAATTTGGAAAGGAGGTGCCCAAATGCCAACAATTAATCAGCTAGTACGCAAAGGCCGCATGAGCTTGACTAAAAAATCTACAGCTCCAGCGCTTCAAGAATCTCCACAAAAACGTGGTGTATGTACTCGTGTGTACACAGCTACTCCAAAGAAACCAAACTCCGCGCTTCGTAAAGTTGCCCGTGTACGTTTGACAAACGCTATTGAAGTAACTGCTTACATTCCAGGCATTGGTCACAATTTACAAGAACACAGTGTTGTACTTATCAGAGGCGGTCGTGTAAAAGACCTTCCAGGTGTGCGTTATCACATCGTTCGTGGTGCATTGGATACAGCTGGCGTACAAAATCGTATGCAAAGTCGTTCCAAATACGGCGCGAAAAAAGCTAAAAAATAATTTTAGCCATTAAACGAAATAAACACACATCATTATAAAGGAGGAATTGAACATGCCAAGAAAAGGCCCTGTTCCGAAACGTGATGTACTTCCAGATCCGGTGTACAACAGCAAATTAGTAACACGTTTCATTAACAAAGTTATGTACGATGGCAAAAAAGGCATTGCTGAAACTATCGTATATGATGCATTTGAAATTATTCGTTCCAAAATGGGTCAAGACCCAATGGAAGTTTTTGATCAAGCATTGAAAAATGTTATGCCTGTACTTGAAGTACGTGCTCGCCGTATCGGTGGTGCGAACTACCAAGTGCCAGTTGAAGTTCGTGCTGATCGCCGTCAAACACTCGGTATTCGCTGGGTTGTAAACTATGCTCGTCTTCGTGGTGAACGCACTATGAAAGAACGCTTAGCAGGCGAATTGATGGACGCTTTCAACAATGCAGGCGCTGCAATCAAGAAAAAAGAAGATACTCATAAAATGGCAGAGGCTAATAAAGCATTTGCTCATTATCGTTGGTAATAAGAGGTGACAACTGTGGCAAGAGAGTTTTCCCTAGCAAAAACTCGTAATATCGGTATCATGGCTCACATCGATGCTGGTAAAACAACAACTACAGAACGTATCCTCTACTATACAGGTATTGTTCACAAAATCGGCGAAGTACATGAAGGTGCTGCTACGATGGACTGGATGGCGCAAGAACAAGAACGTGGTATCACAATCACTTCTGCGGCGACAACATGTCACTGGAAAGATCATCGTATCAATATCATCGATACTCCTGGTCACGTTGACTTTACTGTAGAAGTAGAACGTTCTCTACGTGTACTTGATGGCTCCGTAGCGGTGTTCAGTGCTAAAGGTGGCGTTGAACCTCAATCCGAAACAGTATGGCGTCAAGCATCTAACTACGGCGTACCTCGTATCGCTTATGTAAATAAGATGGATACAGTAGGTGCTGACTTCTTCAACGTAGTTGATATGATGAAATCCCGTTTGGGTGCAAATTCCGTAGCTATCCAAGTGCCAATCGGCGCTGAAGATACTTTCGAAGGCATCATCGATTTGATGACTATGAAAGCGGAAATTTACAAATCCGATGACGGTAAAGAATATGAAATCACTGATATCCCAGCAGAATATCAAGAAGTAGCTGAAGCTCGTCGCGAAATGATGATCGATGCTATCGCTGAAACTGATGACGATATTATGATGAAATATTTGGAAGGTGAAGAAATCACCATTGAAGAATTGAAAGCAGCATTGCGTAAAGCAGTTATTGCTAACCAATTGTTCCCAGTTCTTTGTGGTTCTTCCTACAAAAACAAAGGTGTACAAATGTTGTTGGACGCTGTTGTAGATTACATGCCAGCTCCTATCGACATTCCAGCTATTAAAGGTACCGTTCCTGGTACTGAAGAAGAAACTACTCGTCCTTCTTCCGATGATGAACCATTCTCCGCATTGGCATTCAAAATCATGGCTGACCCTTATGTTGGTAAATTAGCGTTCTTCCGTGTGTACTCCGGTACATTGGAATCCGGTTCCTACGTTTTCAACTCCACAAAAGGTAAGAAAGAACGTATCGGCCGTATTCTTCAAATGCACGCTAACACTCGTAAAGAAATCGACATGGTTTACGCTGGCGACATCGCTGCAGCTGTAGGCTTGAAAGATACTACTACTGGTGATACTCTTTGTGATGAAAAGAATCCTGTAATTCTTGAATCCATGGAATTCCCTGAACCAGTTATCTCCGTTGCTGTTGAACCTAAAACAAAAGCTGACCAAGAAAAAATGGGTACAGCTCTTGCTCGTTTGGCAGAAGAAGATCCTACTTTCAAAGTTCGTACTGATGAAGAAACAGGTCAAACTATTATCTCCGGTATGGGCGAACTTCACTTGGATATCATCGTCGACCGTATGAACCGTGAATTCAAAGTAGAATGTAACGTAGGTAAACCTCAAGTAGCTTATCGCGAAACTATTCGTAAAGCTGTTAAAGCTGAAGGTAAATTCGTTCGTCAATCTGGTGGTCGTGGTCAATATGGTCACTGCTGGTTGGAATTAATTCCTCAAGAACCAGGTGCTGGCTTCGAATTTGAAAATAAGGTCGTAGGTGGTGCAATTCCTCGTGAATACATCGGACCTGTTGAAAATGGTGTTAAAGAAGCTATGGAATCCGGTGTTATCGCTGGTTATCCAATGGTTGACATCAAAGTTATCGTATTTGACGGCTCCTACCATGACGTTGACTCCAACGAAATGGCCTTCAAAATCGCTGGTTCCATGGGCTTTAAAGAAGGTGCTCGCAAAGCAGATCCTGCATTGCTTGAACCATACATGTCCGTAGAAGTAGACGTTCCTGAAGAATACATGGGCGACGTTATCGGTGACTTGAACTCTCGTCGTGGTCGTATGGACGGCATGGAAGCTCGTAATGGTAACCAACATATCAAAGCATATGTTCCATTGAGCGAAATGTTCGGTTACGCAACTGACCTTCGTTCCAAAACTCAAGGTCGCGGTAACTACTCCATGACATTCGATCATTACGAAGAAGTTCCTAAGAAAATTGCTGAAGAAATTCAAGCAAAGAAAAACGGTTAATCTTACATTAGATTAATAGAATTACTATTTTCCTCGGAGGATAATTTAAAATGGCTAAAGAAAAATTTGAACGTACGAAACCGCATGTTAACATCGGTACAATCGGTCACGTTGACCATGGTAAAACTACTTTGACTGCTGCAATCACTAAAGTATTGGCTGAAAAAGGCCAAGCTGATTTCCAAGATTACAGCATGATCGATAAAGCTCCAGAAGAACGTGAACGCGGTATCACAATCAACACTGCACACGTTGAGTACGAAACTGCTAATCGTCACTATGCACACGTTGACTGCCCAGGCCATGCTGACTATGTTAAAAACATGATCACTGGTGCGGCTCAAATGGACGGCGCTATCTTGGTATGTTCCGCAGCTGACGGCCCTATGCCTCAAACTCGCGAACACATCTTGTTGGCTCGCCAAGTTGGTGTTCCTGCAATCGTAGTATTCTTGAACAAAGCCGATATGGTTGACGATGAAGAATTAATCGAATTGGTAGAAATGGAAGTTCGTGAACTTCTTTCTTCCTACGAATTCCCTGGCGACGAAGTACCTATCGTTGTAGGTTCTGCGTTGAAAGCTTTGGAAGGCGACGCTCAATATGTAGCTAAAATCGACGAATTGATGGCAGCTGTAGACTCCTACATCCCAACACCAGTTCGTGATACTGACAAACCTTTCTTGATGCCTGTGGAAGACGTATTCACAATCACTGGTCGTGGTACAGTAGCAACTGGCCGTGTTGAACGTGGTCAAGTAAATGTAGGCGACACAGTAGAAGTTGTAGGCTTGAAAGATAAAGCTGAACAATACGTTGTAACTGGTCTTGAAATGTTCCGCAAAACTTTGGACTCTGCAGTAGCAGGTGACAACGTTGGTGCATTGCTTCGTGGTGTTGACCGTAAAGACATCGAACGTGGTCAAGTATTGGCTAAACCAGGTTCCATCAACCCACACACAAAATTCAAAGCAGAAGTATACGTTTTGACTAAAGAAGAAGGTGGCCGTCATACTCCATTCTTCTCCAACTACCGTCCACAATTCTACTTCCGTACAACAGACGTAACAGGTGTTGTAAACCTTCCTGAAGGTGTAGAAATGTGTATGCCTGGCGATAACGTAACAATGGAAATCGAATTGATTACTCCAATCGCTATCGAAGAAGGTCTTCGTTTCGCGATCCGCGAAGGTGGCCATACAGTAGGCGCTGGCGTTGTAACTGAAATCGAAGGTTAATTTAACCTTTTATGCTCATCGTAGTGATGCGTTGGGCACAATATCCACGACATGTAAGAGCGGCATGTTCTGCCGCTCTCGTGTTGTGTTTTCAAACTATGAAGTAGAAGGTTGCCTCTGCGGAGGAGAATTTCTATGGAGCAGTTCATTCACGAAATGGACGACAGGAGGAATTATTAATAATGGCTAAACAGCAAAAAATCCGTATTCGCCTTAAGGCATACGACCACAAAGCTCTCGATCAAAGCGCTGCTAAGATCGTAGACACTGCAAAAAGAAATGGCGCTATGGTATCTGGTCCGATTCCATTGCCAACAGAAAAGAATATCTTCACGATTCTTCGTTCCGTACACGTTAACAAAGATTCCCGTGAACAATTCGAAATGCGTACACATAAACGCTTAATCGATATTCTTGAACCAAATTCGAAAACAGTAGATGCTATCACTCGTTTAGATTTACCAGCTGGTGTATCTATTGAAATAAAACTATAAGGAGGTGCGATAATGTCTAAAGCTATTTTGGGTAAAAAATTAGGAATGACACAAGTCTTCACAGCTGAAGGCCAATTAGTTCCTGTAACAGTAGTGGAAACTACCCCAAGCGTTGTAGTGCGCGTTAAGACTGTTGAAACAGACGGTTATGAAGCAGTACAAATTGGTTACGGTTCCATTAAAGAAAAACATTTAACAAAACCTGTAAAAGGTCAGTTCGACAAAGCTGGCGTAGCTCCAGTTAAATATCTTCGCGAAGTTCGCGTTGACAGTGCAGCTGACTACACAGTAGGCCAAACTCTGGCAGCTGATATCTTCGCAGAAGGTGAATTGGTGGACGTAGTAGGTACAGGTAAAGGTAAGGGTTTTGCTGGCACAATTAAACGCCATAATTTCTCTCGTGGTCCTGAAACTCATGGCTCCAAATCTCACCGTGAACCTGGTTCCATCGGTCCTATGATCTCCGGTGGCGGCGGTAAGGTATACAAAGGTAAAAAACTCCCTGGACAAATGGGTGGTTACAGAGTTACCGTACAACGCTTATCCGTTGTGAAAGTTGATGCTGAACGTAACCTTTTATTGGTTAAAGGTGGTATCCCAGGCGCTAAAGGTAGCTTGGTTATGGTTCGCAACACGGTTAAACCTGTTAAATAATCATTTGTCGAAAGGAGGATTATGTAATGCCTACAGTAGCAACATATAATCAATCCGGCGTTAAAGTCGGTGAAATACAGTTAAACGATGCAGTATTCGGCGTTGAAGTAAACGAAGCCGTTATGCATCAAGCCGTAGTTCGTCAATTGTCTAACGAACGTCTCGGCACACATGCAACAAAAACTAGAGGTATGGTTCGTGGCGGTGGCCGTAAACCTTGGAAACAAAAAGGTACTGGTCGTGCACGTTCCGGTTCCAGCCGTTCCCCAATCTGGATTGGTGGCGGTACTACATTTGGTCCACAACCTCGCAGCTATTACAAAGCTATGCCTCGTAAGGCTAGACGTTTAGCAGTTAAATCTGCTCTTAGCGATAAGGTAAATAATAGCGAATTATACGTTTTGGAAGAAATCACATTAGCAGCTCCTAAAACAAAAGAAGTATTGAATATTATCAATAGCTTCAATGTTGGCGATGCAAAAGTATTGTTCATCACTGAAGGTGATGTAAATGTTGAACGTTCCGCTCGCAACATCCAAGGTGTTAAAGCATTGGCTTGCGAAGGTATGAACATTTTCGATCTTCTTCATTACGATAAGCTCTTCATTACTAAAGGCGCTGTCGCAAAAATTGAGGAGGTACTTGGATAATGCAATTACATGATGTACTAATCCGTCCGGTTATTACCGAAAAATCCACAAAGCTTATGGAAGAAAACAAATACACGTTCCGCGTGCCTTTGACTGCAAATAAAGTGCAAATCCGTCAAGCTGTTGAAAAAATCTTCAATGTAAAAGTAGAAAAAGTAGCTACTATTCGCGTTTTAGGCAAAACTAAACGCATGGGTCGTACACAAGGTAAACGTAGCGATTACAAAAAAGCTATCGTAACTTTAAAAGCTGGCGAATCCATTACATTATTTGAAGGTGTCTAAGAGTCTAGTTGTAAGGAGGCCCACTAATGGCAATTAAATCATTTAAACCGTACTCCGCTGGTCGCCGGTTTATGACAGTATCCGCCTTCGACGAAATCACTGCAAGCAAACCAGAAAAATCTTTGCTCGCTAAGATTTCCCAAAAAGGTGGTCGTAATAATACTGGTAAAATGACAGTTCGTCACCAAGGTGGCGGTCATAAACGTCAATACCGTATCATTGACTTCAAACGTACTAAAGATAATATTCCAGCTAAAGTAGCAACAATCGAGTATGATCCTAACCGTTCCTCTCGTATCGCTTTGCTTAACTACGCTGATGGTGAAAAACGTTACATTTTAGCTCCAAACGGCTTAAAAGTTGGTGACGTAGTATTCTCCGGTCCTGAATCCGATATTAAACCTGGTAACTGCTTACCATTGATTAATATCCCAGACGGTACTCAAATCCACAATATCGAATTAAAAATCGGTAAAGGCGGTCAAATCGTTCGTTCCGCTGGTACATCCGCTCAATTGATGGGTAAAGATAATGGCTATGCTATTCTTCGTTTACCATCTGGCGAAATGCGCCGCGTACGTCAAGAATGCCGTGCAACTGTAGGTGTTGTAGGCAATACTGATCACAGCAACCAAGTAATTGGTAAAGCTGGTCGTCATCGTTGGATGGGCGTTCGTCCTGGTAACCGTGGTGTTGTAATGAACCCTTGTGACCATCCACATGGTGGTGGTGAAGGTAAATCTCCTGTTGGTCGTAAACATCCTGTTACACCTTGGGGCAAACCAGCACATGGTGTTAAAACTCGCGACAAGAAAAAAGCTTCTAATAGCTTGATCATTAAACGTCGTACAAAATAGGATAAAGGAAAGGAGATAAAATAGTGTCCAGATCTATTAAAAAAGGCCCTTTCGTAGCAGATCATTTGCTTAAGAAAGTTGATGCTTTAAACGAAACTAACGAAAAGAAAGTTGTTAAAACCTGGTCCCGTGCCTCTACTATTATCCCAAGTTTTGTAGGCCACACAATTGCTGTGCATGATGGTCGCAAACACGTACCTGTATTCATTACAGAAGATATGGTAGGTCATAAATTAGGTGAGTTCGCTCCTACACGTACTTATAAAGGTCATGGTAAGGACGAAAAATCTACAGGCAGAAAATAGGAGGAATAATTAATGGAAGCAAAAGCAATCGCTAGACATATCCGAATCGCGCCTCGTAAAATCCGTATCGTAGCTGATTTAGTGCGCGGTAAAAACATCGGCGAAGCATTTGCCATCTTGAAGTTCACTCCGAAAGTTGGCGCTGATGTAGTTGAAAAAGTAATGCGTTCTGCAATCGCAAATGCTGAACACAATTTTGATATGAATGTGGATAACTTATATGTATCCGAGATCTTCGTTGATCAAGGTCCTACATTGAAACGTATTCATCCTCGTTCCCGTGGACAAGCTTTCAAAATTTTGAAACGCACTAGCCACGTAACAGTAGTAGTTAAAGAAAGAGCTTAAGAAGGAGGGAAACAGAGTGGGTCAAAAAGTTAATCCACACGGTTTGCGTGTCGGTATCGTAAAAGATTGGGACGCAAAGTGGTATGCAGAAAAAGATTTCGCTGCTAATCTTCATGAAGACGTTCAAATTCGTAACTTCTTGAAAGAAACCCTTTTCATTGCTGGTATTTCCCGCATTGAAATCGAGCGTACAAATAAACGTATTAAATTGACTATCCACACTGCAAAACCAGGTATGGTTATCGGTCGTGGTGGTGCTGGTATCGAAGATATCAAAAAAGCAATGACTCGTTTCACTGACAAACAAGTGGACGTTAACATCGCAGAAATTAAACAAGCAGACATGGATGCAATCTTGGTTGCAGAAAATATTGCTGGCCAATTGGAACGCCGTATCGGTTTCCGTCGTGCAATGAAACAAGCTGTAGGTCGTACAATGCGCTTAGGTGCAAAAGGTATCAAAATCATGGTAAGCGGTCGTCTTGGCGGCGCTGAAATCGCTCGTAGCGAATCCTACCGTGAAGGTTCCATTCCTTTGCATACACTTCGTGCAAATATCGACTACGGTACTGCTGAAGCTCATACAACATACGGTTGTATCGGCATTAAAGTATGGATTTACAAAGGTGAAGTTTTGCCAGAAGCAAAACAACCTGCTAAGAAGGAAGAAGGTGGCAAGTAATGCTTATTCCAAAGCGCGTAAAACATCGTAAGCAATTCCGCGGCCGTATGAAAGGTCGTGCTATGCGCGGTAATACAGTGTCTCATGGTGAGTTCGGCTTGGTAGCATGCGAACCATCTTGGATCACAAACCGTCAAATCGAAGCTGCCCGTATTGCTATGACTCGTTATATCAAACGTGGTGGTAAAGTATGGATTAAAATTTTCCCTGACAAACCGATCACAGCTAAACCAGCTGGTACTCGTATGGGTTCCGGTAAAGGTTCTCCTGAATACTGGGTAGCAGTAGTTAAACCAGGTCGTGTAATGTTTGAAATGGACGGTGTGCCAGAAGCTACAGCTCGTGAAGCTATGCGTCTTGCAAGCCATAAACTTCCAATCAAATGCAAATTTGTTGTTAAGGGTAAAGAATTGGGTGGTGACGTAAATGAAGGTTAATGACATTCGCAATATGAGCGCTGCCGAAATGGAACAAAAGGTTTCCGGTCTTAAGGAAGAGTTATTTAACCTCCGTTTTCAGCTTGCAACAGGTCAATTAGAAAATCCTATGCGCATTCGTGAAGTTAAGAAGACAATCGCTCGTATTAAAACTGTACAACGTGAAGTTGAACTTAAATCTGAAAACGCATAATAACAGATTTGTTAAAGGTTGAAAAGGAGGCTTAAAATCGTGGCAGAAGAAAGAAACGTACGTAAAGTCCGCGTAGGTAAAGTTGTTAGCGACAAAATGAATAAAACTGTTGTTGTTGCTGTAGAACGTAAAGTACCTCACGCATTATATAACAAGCCAATGGTTAGCACTAAACGCTTCAAAGCTCATGATGAAAATAATGAGTGCCGTATTGGCGATACAGTAAAAATTGTAGAAACTCGTCCAATTTCTAAAGATAAATGTTGGAGAGTTGTTGAAATTCTTGAAAGACAAAAATAAGAGTGATGTAAGGAGGAATAGACGATGATCCAGCAACAAACAATTTTGAATGTTGCCGACAACACTGGTGCAAAACGTATTATGTGCATCCAAGTCATGGGCGGTTCTTATCGCAAATTCGGCAATATCGGTGACGTAATCGTTGCTTCTGTAAAAGATGCATCACCCGGTGGCGTTGTCAAGAAAGGCGACGTAGTCAAAGCTGTTATTGTTCGTTCTAAAAAAGGTATCCGACGTCAAGACGGTTCCTATATCCGTTTCGACGAAAACGCAGCAGTAGTTATTAAAGATGACAAGACCCCTCGTGGTACTCGTATCTTTGGACCTGTAGCTAGAGAACTTCGTGAAAAAGACTTCATGAAAATTGTTTCTTTGGCTCCAGAAGTATTATAAGAAGGAGGAACGCAGCATATGGCTAAACTACAAATCAAAAAAGGCGATACAGTTGTTGTTATCTCCGGTAAAGATAAAGGTAAGCAAGGTACAGTAATCGCAACTGAACCTAAAAAAGAACGCGTATTTGTTGAAGGCGTTAACACTGTAAAACGTCACACAAAACCTTCTCAAGCTAACCCACAAGGCGGCATCGTTACTAAAGAAGCTGGTATCCATGTTTCTAACGTAATGATCGTTGACCCAGAAACTAAAACAGCTACTCGTATCAAAAAAGTTGAAGGTAAAGACGGTAAATTCGTTCGTGCAACTGTTAAATCCGGTACAGTACTTAAATAATCAGGAAAGGAGGAGCTACATAAATGTCTCGTTTATTTGAACAATACAACTCTGAAATTAAAAAGAGTATGCAAGAAAAATTCCAATACGGCAACGTAATGGAAATTCCAAAATTGGAAAAAATCGTTATCAACATCGGCGTTGGTGATGCAGTAGGCAATGCAAAAGCATTGGAAGCAGCAGTACATGATTTGACTATCATCGCTGGTCAAAAACCTGTAATCACAAAAGCTAAAAAATCCATTGCGAACTTCAAAGTTCGTGAAGGTATGGCGTTGGGTACAAAAGTTACTCTTCGTGGCGAACGCATGTATGAATTCCTTGATAGATTGATCAATGCGGCATTACCTCGTGTACGTGACTTCCGCGGTATCAGCGCAACTGCATTCGATGGCCGTGGTAACTACGCTTTGGGTCTTAAAGAACAGCTCATCTTCCCTGAAATCGAATATGATCAGGTAGAACGCGTTACTGGTATGGATATCATTATCGTAACAAGTGCTAATACAGATGAAGAAGCTCGTGAATTGTTGACTCAATTCGGTATGCCTTTTGAAAAATAATAGGAGGAACATATAGATGGCTAAAAAATCTATGATTGAACGCGAAAAGAAACGCGCTAAAATCGTTGAAAAATATGCAGCTAAACGTGCGGCGTTAAAAGCGGCAGGTGATTATGAAGGCTTGTCCAAATTACCAGCTAATGCGTCCCCAACACGTTTGCACAATCGTTGCAACTTAACTGGTCGTCCTCACGGCTATATGCGTAAATTCGGTATCAGCCGTATTGCGTTCCGTGAATTGGCGTACAAAGGACAAATTCCTGGTGTTAAAAAAGCCAGCTGGTAATATTAGACGAGAGGAGGTTTTTAGATTATGGTAATGACCGATCCTATCGCGGATATGCTTACGCGCATCCGTAATGCAAATGCTGCACTTCACGAAACGGTAAACATTCCTGCATCTAGAATGAAAGCAGCAGTTCTTGACATCCTTTTACAAGAAGGTTTCGTAAAGAACGTAGAAAAAGAAGAAAACACTTTAAAAGTAACATTGAAATATGGTTCCAATAACGAAAAAGTTATTACAGGAATTAAACGTATTTCCAAACCTGGTTTACGTGTTTACGCGAAGAAGGAAGAACTTCCTCGTGTACTTGGTGGTTTGGGTATCGCAGTTATTTCTACATCCAAAGGCGTTATGAGCGACAAACAAGCTCGTAAAGAAGGTCTTGGTGGCGAAGTAATCGCATACGTTTGGTAATAGTAGCAATAGGAGGTAGAAATAATGTCACGTATCGGTAGAATGCCTATCGAGATTCCTGCAGGCGTTACTGTTACATATGATAACCATCATATGAACGTAAAAGGTCCTAAAGGTGAATTATCTCGCGATTTGCATCCAGATATGATCATCACTGTAGAAGGTAACACAATTACAGTAGCTCGTCCTTCCGAAGATAAAGCTCATCGTGCCCTTCACGGTTTGACTCGCGCTCTTGTTGCTAATATGGTAACAGGCGTAGCAGAAGGATTTACAAAAACTCTTGAAATCAACGGTGTTGGTTACAGAGCGGCTAAACAAGGCGATAAATTAGCTCTTACACTTGGCTTCTCTCACCCAGTAGAGATGAAAGCTCCAGCTGGTATTACAATTGAAGTTCCAGCTCCTAACAAAATCGTTGTGTCTGGTGCAGACAAAGAAGTTGTAGGCGCAGTAGCAGCTGATATCCGTAAATGGAGAAAACCAGAACCTTACAAAGGTAAAGGTATCCGCTATGAAGGCGAAGTTGTTCGTCGTAAAGCTGGTAAAGCTGGTGCAAAAGGTAAATAGTAATATCATCTATATAAATGAAAGGAGTGAATATCTTGCCTCGTAAATCTAGTAGAAACATCGCTCGAGCAAAACGTCATCTTCGTATTCGCCGCCATATTTCTGGTACGGCAACTTGCCCACGTTTGAACGTATATCGTAGCTTGAGCAATATTTACGCACAAGTTATTGATGACGTAGCAGGTACTACATTGGTAGCTGCTAGCTCTCTAGATAAAGATTTAAATTTATCCTATGGTGGTAACGTAGCTGCTGCTAAAGCTGTTGGTGAAGCAGTTGCTAAAAAAGCTATCGCTAAAGGTATTGACACAGTAGTGTTTGACCGTGGTGGTTACATTTATCATGGTCGCGTAGCAGCCCTTGCAGAAGGTGCTCGTGAAGCAGGCTTAAAATTCTAAGAAGGAGGAACTATAGACATGGCGAGAATTGACTACACCAGTCTTGATCTTAAAGAAAGAGTAGTATTCATCAACCGCGTAGCCAAAGTAGTTAAAGGCGGTCGTCGTTTTTCCTTCAGCGCTCTTGTAGTTGTTGGTGATGGCAACGGTTATGTAGGCGTTGGCTTAGGTAAAGCTGCGGAAGTACCTGAAGCTATCCGCAAAGGTATCGATGATGCTAAGAAAAATATCGTAAACGTAGCAATTAAAAATGGTACAATCCCTCACAGCGTAACAGGCGTATTCGGTGCAGGCCGCGTATTCTTGAAACCAGCTGCTGAAGGTACTGGCGTTATCGCTGGTGGCCCTGTTCGTGCCGTATTGGAATTAGTAGGTGTTCGTAACATCTTGACTAAATCTTTGGGCTCTTCTAACCCTAACAATATGGTTCGTGCTACAATCGAAGGTTTGAAAGATTTGAAACGCGCTAGCGAAGTTGCTGAACTTCGTGGTAAATCCGTTGAAGAAATCTATAACGCGTAATAAGGAGACAAGAAATGGCACAAGTTAAAGTAACATTAACAAGAAGCTTAATCGGTCGTCCTGAAGATCAACGCGCGACAGTTAAAGCTTTGGGCTTGAAAAAAACTAATTCTCAAGTTGTAAAAGAAGTGACACCTCAAATCGAAGGTATGCTTCACAAAGTTAGACATTTAGTAAAAGTTGAAGAAGTTTAATACTGATAAGGAGGTGCACTGAATGAAACTTCATGAATTACAACCAGCTGCTGGTTCCAAAAAAACTCGTACTCGTGTAGGCCGTGGTTTAGGTTCTGGCTTGGGTAAAACATCTGGTCGTGGTCAAAAAGGTCAAAACTCCCGTTCCGGCGGTGGCGTTCGCTCCGGTTTTGAAGGCGGCCAAATGCCTCTTTATCGTCGTTTACCAAAACGCGGTTTCAACAACAGCGTTTTTGCTAAACAATATGCTGAAGTTAACGTAGAACAATTGAACCGTTTTGAAGATGGTGCAGTTGTTGATCCAGTAGCTCTTATTGAAGCTGGTATTTTGAAAAATGTACGCGATGGCATTCGTATCTTAGGTAATGGTTCTTTGGAAACTAAAAATCTAACTGTTATTGCCAATGGCTTCACTAAATCTGCTGAAGAAAAAATCACAGCAGCAGGCGGAAAAGTTGAGGTGATCTAGTTTGCTAGATAGCCTCTCGAACATCTTTAAGATTACCGAGTTGCGCAACAAAATTTTGTACACATTGATGATGTTTGCTGTATTTAGAGCCGGCATTCATATCCCTGTACCAGGTGTAGATGCATCTGTTATTGAATCTTTGTTCACATCCGGTAACCTATTCGGTCTTTTAGACTTGTTTGCTGGTGGTGCGCTAAGTAAGTTCTCTATCTTTGCAATGAGTATTACTCCTTACATTAATGCTTCCATCATCATGCAACTACTTCAAGCTGTAGTTCCACAGTTTGAAGCGTGGAGTAAAGATGGTGAGGATGGCCGTAAAAAAATTGCGAAGGTAACTCGTTATGGTACGGTTGTTTTAGGTTTTGTCCAAGCCTTTGGCATGGCGTTTGCACTACGTGCAAATTCCGCTCTCGTAAATAATGATATCCTTAGTGTATTTGTTGTTGCTATTATCCTAACAGCAGGCACATGCTTGTTGATGTGGATTGGCGAACAAATCACAGCATATGGCATTGGTAATGGTATTTCTTTGATTATCTTTGCTGGTATCGTAGCTCGATTACCCGATGGTCTTCAAACCATTTACCAATATATACAAACAGGAACAATTAATATGTTCCAAGCATTCTTATTCGCTGTAATTGCTATTGCAATGATTGCTGTTGTAGTAGCTGTTACACAAGGCCAACGCCGCATTCCGATTCAATACGCAAAACGCGTAGTAGGTCGTAAAATGTACGGTGGTCACTCTACATTCTTGCCGTTGAAAGTCAATCAGGCAGGTGTAATTCCAATTATCTTTGCGTCATCTGTGTTGATGTTCCCTGTAACGATTGCGCAATTTATTGAAAACGATTTCGTTCATAAAATTGCGGATTTATTCACATGGGGAACGCCGTTACAAACGGCATTGTATGCAATATTGATTTTTATCTTTACATACTTCTATACTGCAATCTCTATCAACATTCCAGATATGGCAGATAATATGAAAAAATACGGTGGTTTTATCCCTGGTATTCGTGCGGGTAAACCTACTGCTGATTATGTGGATAACGTGATGACCAAGATTACATTGGCTGGTGCTGTATTCTTAGCTATTGTCGCTATCATACCGAATTTCCTCGGTACGATTACAGGCGTGCAAGGCGTATACTTTGGTGGTACAGCTCTCTTGATCGTTGTAGGTGTAGCACTTGATACAATGCAACAAATTGAGTCACTTATGGTAACACGCCACTATAAGGGCTTTGTAAAATAGGAGGGAAACAGAATGTATATTTTATTAATGGGACCTCCTGGTGCTGGTAAAGGCACACAGGCAGCTCGACTTATTGAAAAATACGGTATTCCCCAAATTTCAACTGGTGATATGTTCCGCGCTGCGATTAAGAACGAAACACCTCTTGGAGTTGAGGCTAAGAAATATATCGATGCTGGTCAATTGGTACCAGACAGTGTAACTGTTGGTATCGTACGTGATCGTTTGGTTAAAGATGACTGCAAATCTGGATTCATTCTTGATGGATTCCCAAGAACTACAGCACAAGCTGTATCCTTGGATGCAATTCTTAAAGAATTAGGAATTTCTTTGGACGCTGTGCTTAACTTAAATGTTCCATCTGAGGAACTTGTTAAACGCATTAGTGAACGAGCAGTTCTTGAAAATCGTGCTGATGATAACCCTGAAACAGTACAGAAACGTCTTGCTGTGTACGAAGAATCTACTAAACCTTTGATTGATTACTATCGTAATAGCGGTTTATATCAAGAAATCAATGGTTTACAAGATGTAGACGCAGTATTTGCTGACATCATTAAGGCGTTGGAGAAATAATCAATGATTATTTTAAAATCGCCCCATGAAATTGAATGTATCCGCAAGGCAAGCAAGCTTACAGCAGACACGTTGTCCTTGTTAGTAGAAAAGGCTAAACCTGGCATCACGACGCTTGAGTTAGATACAATTGCCGAAGAATATATTCGCAGCCACGGTGGTATACCAAGTTGTAAAGGGTACTATGGGTTCCCTGCTACAATCTGTGCTTCTATCAATGAAGAAGTTGTTCATGGTATTCCGAGCGCTAAGCGCAAGCTTAAAAGTGGTGACATCCTCAGTATTGACCTTGTGTCATCTGTGGATGGTTACCATGGTGATTCGGCTGTGACAATTCCTATCGGTCACGTCAAACCTGATGTGATGAAATTGTTAAAAGTAACAGAAGAAAGTCTGTTCAAGGGAATCGAACAAGTGAAAGTTGGTAACCGTATTGGTGCCATCGGACACGCTGTTCAAACGTATTGTGAGAAACATGGTTACGGTGTCGTTCGCGACTTCGTTGGTCATGGTTTAGGCCGTGAAATGCACGAAGATCCACAAATTCCAAACTATGGTAGTCCAGAACATGGCACTTTAATTAAGCCAGGTATGGTATTGTGTATTGAACCAATGATTACATTAGGTTCTTATAAAGTTCGTGTGTTGGGTGATGACTGGACGGCAGTTACCATTGATGGTAAACCGGCTGCTCATTTCGAACATACAGTGGTTGTTACAGAAAACGGCCCTGAAATATTAACCATGCGTGATGAACCGCGGTTAATTAAATAAACAGGTAACCGGAGGAAAAAATATGTCAAAAGAAGACGTTATTGAGGTGGAAGGTACGGTAGTAGAAGCTTTACCTAATGCTATGTTCCAAGTAGAATTGGAAAATGGTCATGTGGTATTAGCTCATGTGTCAGGTAAAATGCGTATGAATTTTATCCGTATTCTTCCTGGTGATAAAGTTACTATGGAACTGACACCGTATGACTTAAATCGTGGTCGCATCACCTATCGCTTCAAATAAGCATAGGGTCCACAAAGGAGGTACTAATGAAGGTTCAACCATCAGTTAAAAAGATATGCGAAAAATGTAAAATCATTAAACGCAAAGGCCGCGTAATGGTTATTTGCGAAAATCCAAAACATAAACAAAAACAAGGATAATCTGATAGGAGGTGGATGATTAGATGGCACGTATCGCCGGTGTAGATTTACCTCGTGATAAACGAGTGGAAATTGGTTTAACTTATATTTATGGTATTGGTCCAACTTTAGCAGCTGAAATCATTGCTAAAACTGGTATCAACCCTGACACACGTGTTCGTGATCTTTCTGAAGATGAAGTAGCGAAAATCCGTGAATTGTTAGATGCTGATTACAAAGTTGAAGGTGACCTTCGTCGTGAAGAAGCTCTTAACATTAAACGCTTAATTGAAATCAACTCCTATCGAGGCAAACGTCATCGTATGGGTTTACCACTTCGTGGTCAACGTACTAAAACGAATGCACGTACTCGCAAAGGTCCTAGAAAAGCAATTGCTGGTAAAAAGAAATAAGATAAAGGAGGGATAAAGCGTGGCTAAAAAAGTTGTTAGAACAAAAAGAAAAGAAAAGAAACATATTGAATCCGGTGCGGCTCATATTCGTTCTACATTCAATAACACTATCGTAACTTTAACAGATACAAACGGTAATGCGTTGTCTTGGGCTTCCGCTGGTGGCTTGGGCTTCCGTGGTTCCCGTAAATCCACTCCATTCGCTGCTCAAATGGCTGCTGAACAAGCTGCTAAAGCTGCAATGGAACATGGTCTTCGCACTGTTGAAGTATTTGTAAAAGGTCCTGGATCCGGCCGTGAAGCTGCAATCCGTGCTTTACAAGCTGCAGGTCTTGAAGTTACTTCCATTAAAGACGTAACTCCAATTCCTCACAATGGTTGTCGCCCTCCAAAACGCCGTCGTGTATAATATATAGACGGCCGTTTTGACGGCCGTGCTATAATTAAACTAAGAACGTGTGTTATATAGGAGGATGTTCCTGATGAGCGAAGAAAAGAAACTTAAAATCGAGAAAGTGGACATCGCCGATGGCGGTCGCTATGGTAAATTTGTATGTGAACCATTAGATCGTGGTTATGGTATCACTCTCGGTAATAGCTTACGCAGAATTTTGCTTTCATCCTTGGATGGGGCAGCTATCACCTCTATCAAAATTGATGGGGTTCTTCATGAATTCTCTACGATTCCTGGTATTCGCGAAGATGTAACGGATATCATCCTTAACTTAAAGCAATTGTGCATTAAACTTGAAGAAGATGCAGAATGGCCATTGGAAGTTCATTTTGACTTCCAAAAGGATGGTGTGTTAACAGCTGCTGATTTAGCAGAACAACTTCCACCAGAAGTAGAAGTATTGAATCCTGAACTCGTGATTGCGACAATGGATGAAACAGCTCATTTAGTAATGGACGTAGTAATCGAACGTGGTAAAGGATATGTTCCTTCCACTAAGAATAAAAAGGATACAGATGTTATCGGTTGCATTCCAATTGATTCTATCTTCTCCCCAATTCTTCGTGCTAAATACGAAGTGAGTGATGTTCGCGTAGGTAATGAGATGGACTTCGACAAACTTACATTAGAAGTTTGGACTGATGGTTCCATTACCGCTGCTGATGCAGTGGCTAAATCTGCTGCCATTATGATTGGTTATTTAGGGAACTTCACTAAATTAGCGCACTCTACAAGTGTTGTTGAATTAGACGATCAAAATCTTGAAGGTGATGTAGTTGATCCTACTCCTCAAGATGTTCAAGAAGATGACGGCCCAGCTAAGATTTCCATCGATGAATTGGAACTCTCTGTTCGTGCGTACAACTGCTTGAAACGTGCTGGTATCAATACAATTGCAGATTTGCTAGACAAAACCATTGATGACTTAGGAAAAGTTCGCAACTTAGGTAAAAAATCTATCGACGAAATCGCTGAAAAACTCAGCAACCACCCAGGTGGATTTAATCTTAAGCAAAAAGGCGAATAAGGAGGAAGACGAATGTACAGAAAATTAGGCCGCGATAGCTCCGCTCGTAAAGCGTTGTTCCGCAGCATGTTAACATCTTTCTTCCAATATGAGCGTATTGAAACTACTGAAGCTAAAGCGAAAGAACTTCGCTCTTTAGCTGAGCAAATGGTAACTTTGGCTAAACGTGGTGATCTTCATGCACGTCGTCAAGTTCTTGCATACCTCATGGATGAAAGCGTAGTAAAAAAATTGTTTGATACAATTGCTCCAAAATATGCAGACCGCCAAGGTGGTTACACTCGTGTAATCAAAATTGGTCTTCGCAAAGGTGACGCTGCACCTTTGGCTATTATCGAGTTAGTTTAATCAAACTCATACGGTGTTGTAACTTCGGTTGCAGCACCGTTTTTTTATTGTCAATTTTATGGTACAATCGACTAGTACAAATATCGTTATATAGTAGCAGTTATCGTAGAAGTGAAAGTATAATTGTTAACTTTCAGAAAAAACGAAATTGACTAGAAAGATACGAGGCTATTCATGAAATCAAAAGAAACTATGATTGAGGTCAATCATTTAAGCCATCTATATATTGATGAAAATGGTAATGATGTGCGTGCGCTAGATGATGTCAGTATTAGTATACATCGCGGAGAGTTTGTTGCTATAATCGGTACTAATGGTAGTGGTAAAAGTACGTTGGCTAAACATTTTAATGTGCTATTACAACCTACAGAAGGTCATGTTAATGTATGTGGTTATGATACATTAGATGGGGAGCATATCTGGGATATTCGTCAACATGTAGGGATGGTATTCCAAAACCCTGACAATCAAATCGTTGCAGCCGTTGTGGAGGAAGATGTGGCATTTGGCCCAGAGAATTTAGGTGTTCCTAGTGCTGAAATACGTAAGCGTGTTGATGACGCATTAGCTGCAGTAAATATGACTGATTATGCGGAACATGGCCCTCATTTATTATCTGGTGGTCAAAAGCAACGTATTGCTATTGCTGGCGTTTTAGCAATGAAACCAGATTGTATCGTTTTAGATGAACCTACAGCTATGCTTGACCCTAAAGGAAGAATAGAGGTTTTAGAAACAATTCACAAACTGAATAAAGAAGAAGGTATTACCATTGTGCTAATTACTCATTTCATGGAAGAAGCGGTTACAGCTGATCGCGTGGTAGTCATGAAAAATGGTGTAAAACTACAGGAAGGGTCACCACGAGAAATCTTTACACAAGTTGATACCTTAAAAGGTTTAGGGCTGGATGTTCCTGTGGCAGCAGAGGTGGCCTTTAAATTAACTCAACAAGGTGTTGATATTCCACAAGATATTATTACCAATGATGAGTTAGGGAATGCACTAATTAATTATTATGCGAAGGAGGCACACTAATGGCTATTGTATTAGATAATATTACCTATACCTATGGTGTGGGAACTCCTTTTGAAAAAACGGCTTTGAAAGGCATATCTGTGACCATTGAAAATGGAGAATTTTTAGGTATTATTGGGCATACTGGTTCTGGTAAATCTACTTTTGTGCAACATCTTAATGGATTATTACATCCTACAACAGGAACAGTAACTGTTAATGGTGTTGATGTGAGCGAGAAAACTGATGAAGCTAAAAAGATGCGTCATAAGGTTGGTATGGTATTCCAATATCCAGAACATCAACTGTTTGAAGAAACTATTGCTGCCGATATTGCATTTGGACCTAAAAATTTAGGTCTTGATGAAGAAGAAGTAGATCGTCGTGTACGTGAAGCGATGAATTTTGTAGGACTTGACTATGATACCTATGCTGAACGCTCCCCATTCCATCTATCTGGTGGTCAAATGCGTCGTGTTGCCATAGCTGGTGTTGTGGCAATGGAGCCAGATTTTCTTGTTCTTGACGAACCGTCTGCTGGTCTTGATCCGTTTGGCCGTGAAGAAATTTTTGAGGAAATCATTAAATTACACAATGAAAAAAAAATAACCGTTATCCTCGTGTCTCATAATATGGAGGATATTTCTAGAATGGCAAATCGTCTAATCGTCCTTGATAAAGGTAAAATCGTGTTGGATGGTAAACCATTAGATATCTTTAACCATCAACGCCATGTGTTACAAGAGGTAGGGGTTGATGTACCTCCCGTATCGGTGTTGATTGAATCGCTTCGCAATAGGGGCCTTGATATATCCAACAAAGTTTTATCCGTTGATGATGCAGTGAAATCTATCTTGGAAGGAGGTCAACATGTTAAATAATATTACAATTGGCCAATTCTTCCCAGGTGATTCTTTATTACATCGCATGGATCCAAGGGCAAAAATTATAGGTACCACTATTTTTGTAGTGGCCATATTCTTAGCGAATACGCCATTGGCATATGGTATTGTGGCAGCTTTTACCATTGGTGCTATGCTACTATCTAGATTGCCATTGCGCTTGATGTGGAATGCTATTAAACCCCTATGGATTATTATTGTATTTACCATGGGGATTCATATTTTTACAACCCCTGGTAACAGCTTGATATCCTATGGGATTATTAATATTACCGATAATGGTGTGGCTATGGGCTTGCAAATGGCGGCACGATTGGTATTTTTAATCTTATTCTCTTCCTTGTTAACCTATACAACATCTCCAATACGGCTAACAGATGGTATTGAGCATTTGTTAAATCCATTCCGTCGTATCGGGGTACCAGCGCATGAGTTAGCTATGATGATGACTATTGCATTGCGCTTTATTCCTACTTTGTTAGATGAGACCGATCGTATTATGAAAGCTCAATCGGCTCGTGGTGCAGATTTTGTAACAGGTAGCATTATACAACGAGCTAAGAATATGATACCTCTTTTAGTACCGCTCTTTATCAGTGCTTTTCGTCGTGCCGATGAATTAGCTATCGCCATGGAGGCTCGTTGTTATCGTGGCGGTGTTAATCGTACGCGCATGAAAGAGCTAAGTATTACTTGGGTAGATTATGTTGGCATTGGTGCTGTACTAATGGTTACAGCTATCTTATTAGCTTTATGGTGGTTAAACTAATGCGAAATATACGGCTCATTGTAGCCTATGATGGCACAGATTTAGCAGGCTATCAAAAACAATCGGCAGATAAAGGTATTACCGTTCAAGGTGCGTTGGAAAAGGCGTTATCTATCATTTGTGCCGAGCCAATTCAAATCTATGGAGCCTCTAGAACGGATGCGGGTGTACATGCTCGTTTTCAAGTGTGTGCCTTTCAAACCTCAGGATCGATACCTGTGGAAAATATTCCTAGGGCTACGATTGCTCATTTGCCAAAGGATATCGTTGTTACGGAGGCTATTGAGATACCATTAGATTGGAAACCGCGTAATAACATATTTGGTAAGGAGTATATTTATTCTATTTATAATCGTGAGATTGCTGATCCTATAGGTCAACGCTATCATTGGCATGTAAAGAAGCCCTTAGATATTGAGTCTATGAGGCACGCGGGCAAAGCCCTCGAAGGAACACATGATTTTTCTACATTAAAAGGGGCTAATACGACACCTGTAGATCCGGTGAAGACCATTTATGCTGTTGGTATTGTAGAAAAGAATGGACACATCGATATTTCTGTCGTTGGCGATGGTTTTTTATATCATATGGTTCGGAATATAGCTGGGTTATTAGTTGATGTAGGATTGGGCCGAAAATCAGTAGCCCGAATCCCTGAACTGTTGGCCGCAAAAGATCGAAAGAAAATTGGGAAAACCGCACCTGCTCAGGGGCTCGTATTAGAGGAAATCTTCTTTACTCCAGATAGACTTAATACAGTGATTCAACGTATTAAGGGAGAATAAATATTCTATATGATTTTTGATTCGAAATAGACTGAAAATCATCAAAATTATTTATAAATGCACATAAAAGCAGTAGATATCAATATTATCTACTGCTTTTATTTATTATATGTATTTATATTAATTTGTAATACTTAGAATTCTATGTTAAATGTTACATTGTAAAACGCCTACTATACATGTTACAATTGCACTATAAGACAGGTTTATTACTTAGCTGTAATTTATATACATAGGGTAGACTCTTGTCAGCATAGTAATTTTTATCCTAAGGAGGGTGAATATCTTGCAAAAACGTAAAGATTTTATCTGGAAAATGGGGGGCCAACAAGGTGAAGGTATCGAGAGTTGTGGCGAAATTATGGCTACAATCCTTGCAAAAGAAGGTTATTCTCTATACAGTCAACGTTTGTTTGCATCCCGTATTAAAGGTGGTCATACTACCTTCGCATTGCGTGTTGCATTAGAACAAATTATGTCCATTGGTGAAGGCGTAGACTTTTTGCTTTCCCTTGATCAAGAAACTGTTGATATGCACGGTACAGAAGTACGCGATGGCGGCTATATTATCTGTGATAGTAAAGTAAAACCAGATTTTTCTAAATTTGAAGGTTCCAAAATTAATTGTCTATCATTGCCAATCTCTGAAACAGCAATGAAACAAGGCTCTATGTTGATGCGTAACATCGTAGCACTTGGTATGTCCGTAGCTCTTCTTGGCTTTGATACTAAGATGTTTAAAGATGCTATTGCCGAAAAATTTGCTAAAAAATCTCAAGAAATTATCGATAAAAACTTGGCTGCATTCGATGACGGTTATGGCCTAGTTATGGAAAAATTAGGCGATGTGGAAATCGATACATTACCAGCTCCTGGCAAAAAAGATCAAATGTTCTTGTTAGGTAATGAAGCATGTGCACTTGGCGCTATTGCAGCAGGTTCTCGTTTTATGGCATCCTATCCTATTACTCCAGCATCTGAAGTAATGGAATACATGATTAAAAACATGGATAAATTGGGCGCTACAGTTGTTCAAACAGAGGACGAAATCGCTGCATGTATGACTGCTATGGGTGGTGTATATGCAGGTGTTCGTGGCTTTACATGTACTTCCGGGCCTGGCCTTTCCTTGATGGCAGAATCTTTGTCCATGGCATCTATGGCTGAACTTCCTATGGTTGTTATCGATGTACAACGTTCTGGCCCATCCACTGGTATGGCTACAAAGGTTGAACAATCCGATATTGATGCGGCTTGCTACAATGCACATGGCGATTATTCTGGCATCGTAATTTCTCCAACATCTATTGAAGAATGCTTCTATGAAATTCAAAAAGCGTTCAACTTGGCAGAAATGTATCAATGCCCAGTTATCTTCATGCCAGACTTGCAACAAGGCTTAAATAAACAATCGGTTCCTACATTCGACTTGAACCGCGTACCTATTAACCGCGGTAAAATGATGAAGGAAGCTGATCTTCCTGAATTGGTTCAACCTAACTACTTCAAACGCTTTGAATTGACCGAAGATGGTCTTTCCCCTCGTACAATTCCTGGCATGAAAAATGGTCTATTCCTTTCTACAGGTCTAGAACATAACGAAGAAGGTAAACCAGCTGAAGCACCTACAATGCACGTAGCGCAAACTGATAAACGCTTCCGTAAATTGGAAACTGTAGCTGACAACTATGAACCATTCTTGAATAATGCTAAATATGACGAAGCTGATGTGCTTGTTGTAGGTATGGCTTCTAGCCGTGGTGCTATTGAAGAAGCCGTAGCTGAACTTGATCAAGAAGGCGTTAAAGTTAACCACTTACAACTTCGTTTGATTAAACCTTTCCCTGCAAAACAATTGCAACCTTTCATGGATGCAGCTAAAAAAGTTGTTATTGTAGAACATAATGCGACTGGTCAATTAACTAATCTATTCAAAATCAACATGCATAAGAAATCTAAAATTTCTAGCTGCTTGAAATATGATGGTAATCCATTCACAAAATCATATGTGAAAAATGCAATTAAGGAGGTCCTATAATATGACAACAGCTAAAGATTACAGAAATGATATTCGCCCTAACTGGTGCCCTGGTTGTGGTCATTATGGGGTTCAAGCAGCCATTACTGATGCAGTAGTAGCAAAAAATATTCCACCTGAAAAATTAGCAGTTATTTCTGGTATCGGTTGTTCTAGCCGTATCGGTGGTTATTTTTATGCTTATGGTGCACATACAACTCATGGTCGTGCGCTTCCTTACGCTCAAGGCGTTAAACTTGCTAACCAAGATTTAGAAGTTATTGCATGTTCCGGTGATGGTGATGCATTCGCTATCGGCATGGGGCATACAATTCATGCTTTCAAACGTAATGTAAACATGACATACGTTGTAATGGATAACCATGTATATGGTTTGACTAAAGGTCAAGCATCCCCTCGTTCCGATATTGGTTTTGTTACAAAAACAACTCCTCGTGGGGCATTTGAAACACCATTGTCCATCTGTGAAACTGCAATTGCTGCAGGTGCTACATTTGTTGCACAAGGTTATATGATTAATCGTGCAGAGCTCGTTGATTTAATTCAACAAGCAATGGATCATGAAGGCTTCTCCTTCATTAACGTATTCAGCCCATGTGTTACTTATAATAAACACAATAGCTATGACTGGTTCAAAGAGCATTTAGTTGCATTGCCAGAAGGTTATGATCCAACAGATCGTGCAGCAGCACTTAAAACTTTGGGTGAAACAGATGGTTTGGTTACTGGTCTTATCTATCAAGATAAAACGAAACCTTCCTTCGAAAAAGCTATGGCTGCAGCAAATGGTGGTCCACATGCTCGTCCATTGACTGAAGATGTAGTAAAACCAGATCAAGCTCTATTCGATAGTCTTTGCAATCAATTTAAGTAATCCTATTTAAAACGAGTCATTTATGATCTGTACCCCTCTTTACTGGAAGTCTAGTAAAGAGGGGTTTTTATAAAAATTTATAACGTATAGGTCTGTTGTTTTACAATATGAGTCATTGAGTAGAGGAATGAGTAGCGTGTCGAATGAATATAATGAAGCATTACTAGAACCACTTAAGTATTATCGGGAAGATTTAAAGGATGCCTTTCAGCATGTCACAGAAGAATATTTCCAAGACTTGGTAAATCAATCTAAGGTAGATATAGATAAAAATAGAGAGTTAATAGATAAGTATACTATTGTATCAGAAAATCGAGATCAATCAAATACTTCATATAAACGATTTGGTATTATCAAAAAAGTTGATTTTGTTATCGGTATAGGTGCCCTTATTTATGGTGTTTATCAGTTTTCACAAGATCCTATAGATATTATATCGGTTGCTGTTTCTAGTATTGTTCTTGTGCTAACTGTAGTTCTGTATCTATATTGGATTAAGCCTAATAGTAAGAGTCTTGAAGAAAAACTAAATGATTTAGAATCAACTTTAGCTCAAATGCGCCAAGAAGGGTATGAGATGCTGGTACCATTAAATAATCTATTTCATAGTGAAATGACTGCAGAGCTCATAAAGAAGGCGATTCCCTTTATTCATATGGATTCTAATTTTAATATTGAACGGTATGAACAGTTAGTTAAAGATTATGGATTTTTAGAAAAAGGAGATGTAAATCATTCAACATTAGATATTACTTCTGGAGATATCCTAGGGAATCCTTTTGTTTTTCTTAAACGTATCATTCATTGGATGGATGACTATACATATGAGGGTACGTTAAATGTTACTTATACAGAGGAGTATGTAGACTCTAATGGTAATCTGAAGACAAGAGATGTTAACGAAACATTACGTGCCGTAATAAGACAACCTGGTCCATATTATGCAAATAGAGTATCCTTAGTGTATGGTAATCATGCGGCCCCTAATCTAATATTCCATAGAAAACCACCGGAAAAAGGATTCTTTAATCTGGGAGGGGCTAAGAGCCTTTTATCTAAAGGGATTGCTAGCATTAGAAAAAAAGGTCAGGACTCATTAGAAGGTGGTGGAAGCTTCCAAGCCTTAGCTAATGAGGAGTTTGATGCACAATTTAATGCATTGGATCGAAATAATGAGGTCGAATTTAGGGTACTGTTTACGCCATTAGCACAAAATAATTACAAGGATATTTTTGAAAACTCTCCATATGGAGATGACTTTGTATTTAATAAAGAATGCAAAATCAATGAGATTAAAACGGATAACTCTCAAAAGTGGGATTTTAATACTGCACCATCTCAGTATTATGATTTTTCATTCCAAAAAATCAAAGAGAAGTTCATTAATTTTAACTGTGCATATTTTGAGCATATGTACTTCTCATTCCTACCAGTTTTAGCAATCCCTGTGTATCAACAAATGGCATCTAATGACTATATTTATGGTAAGTCTTATGATTTCAGATATAATGATTACATTACAGAAATGCTGGCTAATAAAATGGGACTTAATTTATTTGTTCCTCCTGATGCAGCGGAGCGAAATAATGTAAAAACAATCCTTAAGACTAGTCACCATAAAAAAGAAGGCGACTCTGAAGTGATCAAGGTAGATGCGTATTCTTATAGAACGATTGGTCATGTAGATGAGGTGCCAGTCAGAGCCGGCAATGGTAGGACTTATTATGTGCCAGTACACTGGGAGGAGTATGTTCCTGTTACAAAGCATGAATTTATAGAGGTTTCGGAAATACAATCTGCAGGAGATGATTTCAAGCATATTAAAGGCTTGGACCACTATCAACAATCTGAAAATAATAAAGATCGTTCGTTTGCATATGACCACTTTATGGTCGGTAAACTATATCGACAAAATCAATCTCTAAGCGATTTATTACATACTATTTATGAACAATTTGGAGGTAGCAATAATGGCTAATCAATTAGACGAAATGAATCCGGAAATTATGTCTGAAGGCAGAGACGTGCATGTTATCGCTAAGGTGATTCCTGTAGAAACTAGTGGTTTTGAAAAACTTATTCCTACAATTCTTATGGCAATCGGTGTTCTAGGCATCGTTTTAGGAATTGTTATAGACAAGTATGCCATATCCATTATTGGCGCAATTGTACTGATTTATCCTTGGTGGCGATTAAAACAAATTAGCTCAGAATTTAATATGATGGAACAAAGAATCCAAAATGCTGCATCTGAAATCGATAATTATATGGAGCAACGTGTTGTGATTCTTTCTAATGCAGCTAAGCTTGTAGAAAAGTCCATTGAAGTAGATAAAGATATTCTCGTAGATATTGCTAAATATAGAAGTGGCAATTTCTCTGAAGAGTCTCGTAGTGATGTAAACTCACAACTTAATAAAGCTACACGAGCTATTAATGTAGCTATAGAAAATTATCCTGAATTACAAAGCCAAGATACGATTCGCGATGCAATGCAACAAAACTCTTACTTGCAAAAAGAAATTACTGCAGCTAGAACCTTGTATAATGATGCGGTAAATACTTGGAATAGAGAAATATTTGAATTCCCATTTAAAAAGATTGTAGCGGCTAAAGAAGGCAGAACTACAAGAATTCCATTCATTGCTGATCAAGAAACTAAAGAAAAATCTAAAGGCGTTTTCTTCTAGTGTGTAAAAAGTTTGGCATTAGAACATGAAGGGGATACTATGAAGTCTTATGAAAAAGGGATTAGCTTGTCTATCTGGACTTTGAGTTGGCCTATATTTATCGAAGTGTTTCTACAGCTGTTAGTAGGTAATATAGACCAAGTGATGATGAGTCACTACTCTCCTCAAGCGGTAGCAGCTGTGGCTAATGCCAATCAAATTCTAAATATATTTATTATGCTCATCATTGTAATGAGCACAGCTACGACGATTTTGATAGCTCAATATTTAGGCGCTCGGAATCAGTCGAAGCTATCAGAGGTATGTACGGTTAGCTTGGTGTTGAACTTTTTCTTTTCATCTGTTGCAGCTGTATTCTTTATTACTTGTCATGAATGGATTTTTACATGGCTAGGTGTACCTCCAGAAACGATGAGCGATACGTCGATATATACGACCATTGTGGCCGCAGGATTACCGATTCAGGCTATGTATTATGCGCTGGTTGCCGTATTTAGAGGCCATTCATTAACGCGTGTTACTATGTATATCGCGTTAGTTATGAATGTTATCCATATCACAACTAACTATGTATTAATATTTGGTCATGGTCCCATACCAAGCCTTGGTGTACTAGGGGTATCAATTTCTACCTGGTTATCTAAGGTGGTAGGCCTCGTAATTATCGGCTATACCTTTAAGAAGTTGCTTACGTTAGAGGTGAGCTTCAAATTTTTAAAACCATTCCCGTGGCATACGGTTAAGTCTTTACTGAATATCAGTGTTCCCTCTGGTGGTGAAACCTTAAGTTATCAGTTATCTCAGACAACGATTATGAAAATGGTCAACATCCTAGGGCTAGCTGTTATTAATACAAAGGTCTATGTATCGGTTATTGCCATGCTTTGCTATGTATATACCATAGCATTAGCAAATGCATCTCAAGTTATTGTGGGCTTCCTGATAGGGGCAAAACGACAAGATGAGGTGACAAATCGCGTATGGCATTCTATGTTTTTAGCAATTGCAATTAATGTGGGGCTTGCTACATTCTTTTATGTGACCAGTGATATCGTACTATCTGTATTTACAACAGATTTAGAAATCTTAGGTTTAGCACATAATGTACTGCTGGTTGAGATTTTCCTTGAATTAGGACGTGCTGTCAATATCGTCATGGTAGGCTGCTTACAAGCGGCAGGGGATATTCGTACGCCGATGCTAGTAGGTGTCTTTGGCATGTGGCTATGTGCTGTACCATTGGCCTATCTCTTTGGTATTTACTGGGGCTGGGGACTCGTAGGTATTTGGATTGCCATGGCGGCAGATGAAATTTTACGAGGTTTATTACTTGTGTATCGCTGGTATAGCGGTAAATGGAAAAATAGACGGCTTATTGAGGCGTAGTTTTGAAATATTAATTATTATTAATTATTACTTGTTTGTAGAAATATATTGGGCATCACATTGGAGATTGTAAATTACTTGATATTTGTGAAAGTAGGTTTATATGAGTAAAACCGTAGGCATTATTGGATTAGGTCTATTAGGAGGCTCTTTAGCAAAGGCCTTAAAAGCATATACAGATTATGAGGTTGTTGGCTATGCTAGGCGACAAGAAGTATGTGATGCGGCATTACAAGATGGAGTTGTGAGTGCTGCTTGGACAGAAGTCGAACCATTGATTGAACACTCAGATATTGTTGTATTTTCTTTGCCACCAGATACAAATGCACGACTTTTTACGGAAATGGCACATCTGTTTAGACCTGGTCAAGTGGTAACAGATGTATCTAGTGCTAAGGAAAACTTTGTTCATGCTGTGTATGAATCAATTCCTAAGGGGACTATATTTGTATCTGTTCATCCTATGGCTGGTTCTGAAAAGGGTGGATATGAAGTATCTCATAAAAATCTATTTAAAGGTATGGGGTGGATTGTGCTAGAGGACAAAGCCTCTGAAGTGTATAACGAAGAGGTTGCTCAAGAACTGGCGGATATGGGACGTGCTTTAGGCTCTCGTATTGAGTTTGTCGATATTTATGCTCATGATGCATATTTAGCTATGGTCAGCCATATGCCTCATTTATTAGCATCTATTGTGACACAAGTATCTGGCGGCGATGAATTGGGCGAATTGCGCATGAAATTATCCGCTGGTGGTTTCCGCGACTGTACACGTGTAGCAGGGGGCTTACCATCTATGTGGCGTGAAATCATTTATGGTAATCGTCGTAATGTTATTAATGGTCTTACACAAATCGAAGAAGAAATTCAACGTGTGAAAGAAATACTTTCACAAGAAGATGAAGGTCAAGCATTAGAATCCTATTTGGAACGAAGCCGTGACATTCGTAGTAAATTGCCGTATTTAACGGGACAAATTAAAGATAACTAAGGGAGATAGTATGAGTTTGTTACAAGAAACTTGTGGCGCTATTACAGGTCGCAATCAAGAGATTGAACAACATATAATTGATAGCTGGAATGCAGCATCATCTGTAGAACAGTATGGTCGTCTTGTAAATGTGGTGGCCCAATATGGCTCTGCTACGAATCAAGAGACTTTGACAATACCAAAGCCGTGTATGATTATTGCTAGTGCGGATCATGGTGTAGCTGATATGGGGGTCAGTGCGTACCCAAAGGAAACTACAGTTGGGATGACACAGAACTACCTAATCCCTAAAGGGGCTGGTGCCAATTCCTTAGCTAATTACTGTGGTGCTCCAATGGAAGTTATCGACATGGGCATTGATGCGGATATGAGCTGGGTACCGGGCCTACGCAGTCATAAACTGGGGATGGGAACAAAAAACTTCGTAGAAGAACCAGCCATGACACGGGAACAAGCGATTGAAGGCATTGAAACAGGTATCCGTCTTGTAAAAGAAAAAATCGATGAAGGTTTCAACGTATTTTTAGTAGGTGAAATGGGGATTTCCAATACTACAGCTAGTGCCCTTATGACTGCTAAGTTTGCGGGCCTCACTGCAGAAGAAGCGACAGGTCGAGGTACTAATATTTCCGATGAACGCCTTAAATTAAAGCAACGCATCGTTCATGATGTACTAGAAAAATATAAGGATATACCAAAGGACGATGCCATTGGTATTTTATCCTCTGTAGGTGGTTTTGAATTTGCTTGTATCGTGGGCGTCATCTTAGGTGCCGCTGCTAATAATGGATTGGTTATCATCGATGGTTTTAATACTTCTGCTTGTGCATTAGTAGCTAAAACCTTAGTGCCAGAAGTCATGGATTATGTGATGGCATCTCATCTATCGGCTGAAAAGGCTGCTAAATCTTCGTTGGTAAATTTAGGTCTTGAAGCCTATGTAGATTTAGGTCTTTGTCTAGGCGAGGCCTCTGGTAGTTCGGTTCAAATGGGGATGCTAGACCTTGCAGTTCATATGTATTTGGCCATAACAGGAGGTAAGGCATGAGAACTTTCAACATAGAACCATTGCATGTACCATCCATGGAAGCATGCCGGTTACGTATTGATAATTTAACAAAACCTATTTATAGCCTTGCAACATTAGAAACCATAGCTGAACGTTTCGCAGGTATTCTAGCAAATCCTAAGCCAAATCATTTGCGCCATGGTGTGCTCATTGTAGCAGCGGATCATTTGGTAGATGGCCCTCAAAATAGTCAACATGGTAGTGAAAGCTACGCTGCTATCAAACGCTTCAATGAAGGTAGAACGGCTACGCAAGGCGCGGCATTTAAGTTAAATGCCGACGTACATGTTGTAAATGTAGGTCTTGAGCAAGATACTAGTGATCTAGAATATATTGATCAACAAGTTATTCGTAAGGGCTCTCATTTCTTTGGTGTAGAACCTGTCATTTCTCAAGATGAACTTGAGCGAGCTCTAGAGCTTGGCTTTACCTATGCTGATAAACTACATGCTGATGGATTACAAGTGGTAGCTATCGGCAATATAGGGGAGAGAGCGTTCCTTGACTCCCTCGTAACGACGGCTACAATTACAGGCTGTGCCTATGATGATATTCTCGTTCATACCGAATGTGGACCTACGGTAGAACAACGGGCTGCTCATATTCACTCCTTTGTAGATCGATTCAATATTGCTGTGGATGATTGGTCTGCATTGAGTGAAAGCGACCGCCGTGATGCGGTATTACATTTGCTCCATATTGCAGGCGGTCTTGATATTGCATTTTTAACTGGCTTTATTTTAGGTGCTGCGAGTCACCGTATGGCTATCGTTTTTGATAATGCTGTAACGGGTGCCGCTGTATTAGCTGCCATTACTATTGAGCCATTAACTAAGGATTATATATTCCCATCTGCTGCCTATGAGGAACCAATTCATAAGGAACAATGTCGATTCCTAGGTGTGAAACCATGTTTGCACTATGACTTACAAATCGATGAAGCATTAGGTTCCACAATGGGCCTATCTATTATCGATGCGTCTATGCATATGCTAAATGACATGAAAACATTTATCGAAGCTGAAGTTAACGTTGCTGAAGATGGAGCCGGTAAAGGTAGACAAAAGAATAAAGAATAGATTACATAAGAGAGGACTGGGGAAGTCCTCTCTTATGTATTATGAAAGGGTTGTACAAGTTTTGTATCCCTGGTTTTAAAATATAAATTTCTCAGTGATTTCATATAAAAACCATTGACACTATATTTGTAAATTGATATTATTATAAGGCGGTCAGGACATTCTCAATTTGTTCTTGACGACAGATTGATAATTATGTTATATTAATTATCGGTTCTGTATGCGGGAATAGCTCAGCGGTAGAGCACCGCCTTGCCAAGGCGGGGGTCGCGAGTTCGAATCTCGTTTCCCGCTCCATACATTCCTCGATAGCTCAGTCGGTAGAGCAATCGGCTGTTAACCGATCGGTCGTAGGTTCGAGTCCTACTCGGGGAGCCATTCATGACTCACTAGCTCAGTTGGCAGAGCACCTGACTTTTAATCAGGGTGTCCCGCGTTCGAGTCGCGGGTGAGTCACCAAATCTGGCCCGTTGGTCAAGCGGTTAAGACACCGCCCTTTCACGGCGGTATCCCGGGTTCGATTCCCGGACGGGTCACCACATGGACGATTAGCTCAGCTGGGAGAGCGCCTGCCTTACAAGCAGGATGTCGGCAGTTCGATCCTGTCATCGTCCACCAAATGCGGGAATAGCTCAGCGGTAGAGCACCGCCTTGCCAAGGCGGGGGTCGCGAGT